>JABLTT010058270.1_pt1 | contig 259070 bp, 249 predicted proteins | sample 7160061 | NCBI WGS metagenome assembly JABLTT01 (sample SAMN14651232, study PRJNA627086) | human gut metagenome | isolation source: feces | host: Homo sapiens | reverse complement strand
GTCAACCGTATCAAACAGCACCCGATAGGAAACCGAAAGCTGAAAACCGTAACCGCCGACCATTTACAGGCGTATATAGACTTTCTCAGCTTTGGCGGTACAAATCCTGACGGTACAACCGCAAAGGCACTCAGCAAAGGGTATCTCCGATTGTTTTCGGCTGTTTTACAAGGGGCGTTCCGTTTTGCAGTATTCCCGAAAAGGCTGATAACCTTTAACCCGATGCAGTATGTGGTATGGAGAGGAAAGAAAGAAGAATACGAACTGTTCTCAGACGAGGACGGAGAAACTGCTTCCACACCAACGCTCAGCTACGAACAGTATCAGAGATTAGAGGACTTCCTGAAAAAGAAAAACAATCCTGCACTTCTTCCTATACAGATAGCCTATTATACAGGTTTGCGTATTGGAGAGGTCTGTGGTCTGACTTGGCAGGACATTAACCTTGAAGAACAATATCTGACAGTACGCCGCAGTATGCGTTACAACGGGGCAAGGCATAAAACAGAAATAGGGGCAACGAAGCGTAAAAAAATTCGCACCGTGGACTTTTGCGATACGCTTGCCGCAATCCTGAAAGCCGCGAAAACAGAACAGCACAAAAACCGTTTCCGATACGGGGAACTGTACAGCCTTAATTACTATTTGGAGGTCAAAGAAAAAGACCGCACCTATTATGAGGTTTACAGTCTGCCGAGGTCGGAGGAAGTCCCAGCAGGGTACAAGGAACTATCCTTTGTCTGCCTTAGACCTGACGGAGCATTTGAAGCACCGAGTACGGTGGGGATTATGTGCAGGACAGCGAGAAAAAAGGTGGAGGGATTGGAGGATTTCCACTTCCATATGCTCAGACACACCTATACAAGCAATCTGCTTTCAAACGGTGCAGCACCTAAAGATGTGCAGGAACTTCTCGGACACGCTGATGTCAGTACCACAATGAACATTTACGCTCACGCTACAAGGGAAGCGAAGCGTACTTCCGCAAGACTGCTGGATAAGGTAATCGGCGGAGAATAAAAAATTTCCCTTGTTTCGGCTCATAAGGGCAAAAACAAGGGAAAATACATAAGGTTTGAACATTTAATAGGCGATATGCCTTGAAAATACAGGGTTTATAGAGGATTGAATAGATAAATTGGAATTTGTAGATGCACCGATCATTGAGGAGCTTCCTATGGCACTTGACTGCAAACTGATAAGCTATGATGAAGACACTCACAGAATGGTGGGTGAAATAGTAAATATAAATGCTGATGAAAGTATAATAGGAGAAAACGGTCAGATAGATCCTTCCAAATTTGAGCCTATAATATACGATGCACCAAACAGTGCATATTTGAAAATAGGAGAAAAAGCAGGCAACGCCTTCAAGGATGGAGAAAAGCTTAAATAGTTCAATGCACTTCTGTCCCGCTGTAGTAGTGGGACAGTATTTTTTTGTAGTCATATCCTTCTTTTGCCATACCGTTGGCTCCGTATTGGCTCATTCCGACGCCGTGACCGGATCCATTTGAGGTGAAAGTTATAGTATCATCTGTCGTCTTTATTTCGAAGTTTGCAGAAGGCAGGCCAAGGGCTTCCCGAACGTTCCGGCCCTCGATGACGCCGTTTCCGATCTGCATTTTTTCCACTCTGCCGCCGCTGCTTCGGCTTATGATCCTGATGTTTGATGAAGTTATACTGCCAAAATCTATAGATGGACAGGCCTTTTTTATTTTAGAGGAAAATTCATCGATTGAAAATGAATTCTTTTCGTTTTTATGAGTTGCTTCATCTTCGTAGGGACTTTCAACGCTGACGAGATAAGGAACGGCAGAGGCAAAAACATCTTCGGAGTTTTCGGTTTTTCCGCCGCTTGACGAGTGAAACAGCGCCTGCTCTACGAGATTACCGTCGTAGTATAAAAGCTCACCTTCTGTATCGTCAACTGCTTTTGATATTTTATTCCATCCGTCCTCCATCCATTTTTCCCCTTTTAAGTCTTTGAGCTCAGAGGGACTCCTGTAGACCTGGCAATGGGTACTGTCGCAGAGAGGGGCGTCGGGGTGAGCTTTGGGATTACCGTTTTTCTCTGCGCGTATAACGCGTGCCAGAGAATATGTACGAGCTGCCACTGCCTGAGCTTTCAGAGCTTGTATATGAAAAGTCGAAGGCATTTCGCCGGATACAACACCTTTGATATATTCTTCGAAATCGACAGATTCAGTTTTCTTTGAACCGCATCTGTATACAGATATGCTTTCAGGTGTCTCTGTGAGTTCAAAAGATGGATTATTTGGATCATTGCTTTTTTGTATGCTGTCGCCGGGAATAATCTTAGTTATCAAATACGGAACAGGTATCATCAGGATACATACGGCAGCTGTTATCAGAACGATGATCTTCACACAGGGCGCTGAAAAAAAGCGTACAGCAGAAGAAAAAATGAGGTATGCGATATCTGAGAATCTGTATCTTCTGGATTTTTTTAGGAAAGAAAAGGATCGTCTGTGTTTCATATGGCCCTCCTGAAATGTATTTGTACAAGTTTATGATGAAAATCTTAAACTATGCGTGATAGATGGTGTATAATAGCAATTGTAGAGATCGATAACGAGGAGGACTGTTTTACTATGGAAAAGATTTTATTTGTAAATGCATGTGTAAGACCTGAATCAAGGACATATGTTCTGGCTCAGCATGTACTGGATAAGCTTGACGGAGAGATCACGGTAACAGATCTGGAAAAGGAAGAAATTTTGCCGCTCAATTTGAAATCTCTTCAGCTTAGAGATATGTACGTAAAAGAAAAAAATTTCTCTCATGAGATATTTAAATATGCTAAGCAGTTTGCGCAGGCCGATAAGATCGTAGTGGCAGCACCGTACTGGGATATGTCGTTTCCGGCTATGGTAAAATCCTATTTTGAAGCTGTGACTGTACAGGGACTTACTTTCCATTACACGCAGGAAGGCATACCTGAAGGCCTTTGCAGTGCTGACAAGCTCATATATATTACCACTGCAGGAGGCCCGATAGGAGACGCCAACTATGGGTTTGAATATGTTGACGCGTTATGCAAGACTTTTTACGGTATAAAAGATACTGTTTGTTATAAAGCTGAGTTCCTTGATGTAGTAGGAGCTGATGTGAAAGGCATTATAAAAAAAGCTCTTGAAGAAATTGACAGGGATTTTCAGGAAAGGTAGATGTGATGCGTGAAATAAGTGTTGAACTCATCGAAGAGAAAATCGCAGAGATGTGTATCGAAGCAAATCACTTTCTCGGGACAGATGTAAAGAATTGTATTGCGGAGAAAATGTCAGAGGAAAGCTGGCCGGTCGCAAAAAATATACTTGGCGATATAGGTGAGAATATAAAGATCGCTGAGGAAGGAGTATTTCCTCTTTGTCAGGATACGGGAATGGCATGCGTGTTTCTTGAGATAGGACAGGATGTGCATCTTACAGGAGGCAGCCTGAAAGAAGCTGTAGACAGAGGTGTAAAGAGAGGATATGAGAAGGGATATTTGAGAAAATCCATAGTGGAAGATCCGCTTCGCAGGATCAATACAAGAGACAATACTCCTGCATATCTCAACGTTGATATCGTCGATGGGGAAAATGTGAAAATAACAGTTGCGCCAAAGGGATTCGGCTCTGAAAATATGAGCAGGATAAAAATGCTGCCGCCTTCGGCAGGAGAACAGGGTGTGAAAGATTTTGTAATAGAAACGTGCAGTCTTGCGGGGGCAAACCCATGTCCGCCTATAGTTGTAGGTGTAGGAATAGGAGGGACCTTTGATAAAGCAGCCCTTATGGCAAAGAAGGCATTGCTTAAACCGATGGATGAGGCAAACAGCGATCCTTATTATTCGGATATGGAAAAGGAGCTGCTTGAAAAGATAAATTCCTTAGGCATAGGACCTCAGGGATTCGGGGGCAGGACAACAGCCCTGGCTGTAAAAATAATCACAGCGCCTACGCATATAGCAGGTCTTCCCGTAGCTGTGAACATCAACTGCCATGTCAGCAGGCATAAGGAGGCGGTGTTGTAATGAAACATGTACTTGAAAGTCCGTTTTGTAAAGAGAAGCTCAGAAGTCTGAAAGCAGGCGATCAAGTTTATCTTACGGGAACGGTGTATACCGCAAGGGATGCGGCTCACAAACGTATAACTGAAATGATCGAAAGAGGAGAAAAACCGCCCTTTGATATAAAAGATTCAGCAGTTTATTACGTTGGTCCCACTCCTGCAAAAGAAGGATATCCTATCGGATCGGCAGGTCCGACTACGAGCTACAGGATGGATGCGTACGCGCCGATGCTTCTGGATCTGGGGCAGAGCATAATGATCGGAAAGGGGCAGCGCTCCGAGGAAGTTGCAGAGGCAGCTAAAAGAAATGGAGCAGTTTATCTTGCAGCGATAGGAGGAGCAGGAGCGCTGATGGCAAAACACATAGTCAGATCGGAGATAATAGCTTTTGAAGATCTTGGAGCTGAAGCGGTGAGAAAAATATATGTGGAGAATATGCCTCTCACTGTGGTGCTTGACAGCAGTGGGAACAATCTGTACGTTTCGGGAAGAGAAGAGTATTTGAATTCTATTGTAAAATAGTGTAATATAAGTTACATATTTATTTTTAAAAAGACATTTTGAGAATGAAGAAATGGGATATAGTTATTTAAGAAAGGATGCGAAATGGGAATAGGAACTAAATGTGTACAGGACGGATACAGACCGGGAAACGGAGAGCCAAGACAGATACCTATAGTGCAGAGCACGACTTTTAAATACGATACAAGTCAGGATATGGGAAAGCTGTTCGATTTGGAAGCTTCAGGGTATTTTTATACGAGACTGCAGAATCCTACAAACGATTATGTTGCTGCTAAGATAGCGTCGCTTGAAGGCGGAAGCGCTGCCATGCTCACATCATCAGGACAGGCTGCGAATTTTTACGCGGTATTCAATATAGCTTCCTGCGGGGATCACGTGGTTGCTTCCTCTGCTATATACGGAGGAACGTATAATCTCTTTGCAGTAACGATGAAAAGGATGGGTGTGGAATTCACTTTTGTTTCCCCTCATGCAACGAGGGAGGAACTGGATGCAGCATTTAAGCCTAACACTAAGGCGGTATTCGGAGAAACTATAGCAAATCCGGCACTTACTGTGCTTGATATAGAAACTTTTGCTGAAGCGGCTCATGCGCATGGAGTGCCTCTTATAATAGATAATACTTTTGCGACTCCGGTGCATTGCAGACCTTTTGAATTCGGAGCGGATATCGTTACACACTCTACGACTAAATATATGGATGGCCATGGCGCAGGAGTGGGAGGATGTATAGTCGATTCAGGCAAATTTGACTGGACCGCTCACGCGGATAAATTCCCAGGACTATGTGAGCCGGATGAAAGCTATCACGGTGTAACATACACCGATAGATTCGGATTGGAAGGTGCCTTTATAACGAAGGCAACAGCTCAGCTTATGAGAGACTTCGGCTCCATACAGTCTCCGCAGAATGCTTTCCTGCTCAATCTGGGACTTGAGAGCCTACATGTCAGGATGAAGAGACATGCAGAAAACGGCATGGCTGTTGCGGAATATCTGAAAAACCACGATAAAATATCCTGGGTAAAATACTGCGGACTTAAGGATGACGATGATTACCAGCTTGCTCAGAAATATCTTCCTGACGGCTCATGCGGAGTTGTAAGCTTTGGAGTCAAAGGGGGAAGAGAAGCGGCAGAAGACTTTATGCACAAACTGAAGGTCGCAGCCATAGAAACTCACGTGGCTGATGCAAGAACGTGCTGCCTCCATCCGGCAAGCGCTACTCACAGACAGATGAACGATGAAGAGCTTGCAGCCGCCGGAGTAAGTCCGGATCTTGTGAGATTTTCCTGCGGACTTGAAGACGCGGAAGATCTCATTGCGGACATAGAGCAGGCTTTAAGATAGAAAGGAACGCTGAAATCAAATGCCTTTGATAATACCTAACGAACTTCCTGCATCGGAAACGCTGCAGAGTGAAAATATATTTACTATGGAGGTGGGCAGGTCCACAACTCAGGATATACGTCCTTTAAAGATAGTTATTGTGAACCTTATGCCGACTAAGATCGCTACGGAGACCCAGCTTGCAAGAGTGCTGTCAAACAGCCCTCTGCAGGTGGAAATGACTCTTGTTACAATGGGATCTCATGAATCAACCCATATTTCTCAGGAGCATATGGATTCTTTCTACAAAACGATAGATGAGATAAAGGATGAATATTTTGACGGTATGATACTTACCGGAGCCCCAGTGGAAAAGCTGCCTTATGAAGAAGTGGACTACTGGAAGGAGCTTTGTGAAATATTCGAATTTGCCAAAAAGAAAGTGTACAGCAGCATGTTTATATGCTGGGGTGCGCAGGCTGCTCTTTACTATCATTACGGTATAGACAAGCATATACTGGACAAAAAGGTGTTCGGAGTGTTTGAACACAGAGTGCTCAGGCCTCATAACCCGCTTGTGAGAGGATTTGATGAGATATTTTATGCTCCGCATTCACGGTATACGGAAGTAAGACGCGAAGATATAGAAAAAGAGCCTGCGCTCAGGATACTTGCGGATTCCAGGGAGGTAGGCCCTCACATCATATCCACTGAAAACGGCAGACAGATATTCGTAATGGGACACCAGGAATACGATAAGGGAACGCTTGCCGGAGAGTACAGAAGAGACGCGGGAAAGGGACTGGATACTGCTGTTCCTGAAAATTATTTCAGAAATGACGATCCGGATGACGAGATCATGTTCAGATGGAGAAGTCACGCAAGCCTTCTGTTTTCAAACTGGCTAAATTATTACGTTTATCAGAATACGCCGTATGATCTGAGCGCTATAAAGGGAATGTCAGAATAAAATTGAGTGAAACGTAAGAGGAACAGTAAATAAGGAGGACGGAGCATTGGTAGACAGAAATTTGCTCAAGCATCTTGCTAAAAAGTATCCAGACGTAAAATCAGCTACGGAAGAGATCGTGAACTTAAGCGCGATACTTTCTCTTCCGAAGGGAACGGAGTATTTCTTCAGCGATCTTCACGGAGAACATGAAGCCTTTATACATATGATGAAAAGCGCTTCGGGAGTTGTAAGATCGAAGATAGAAGAGATCTTCGGTCCGGACCTTACACGCGATGAAAGGGATGCGCTGGCATCTCTTGTATACAATGCAGAAGCAGAGATCAAGAGAAGAAAGAAGAGTGACATCGATTTTGACAAATGGTGTAAAGAATCGATACTTCAGTTAGTACTTATATGCAAATCAGTGTCAACGAAATATACACGTTCTAAAGTCAGAAAACGCCTTCCTAAAGAATACGCGTACATTATAGACGAACTTCTTCATGCAGATGACGAGGAGAACAAGGGGAATTATTATGGACAGATAATAAATTCTATCGTAGAGTGTGGGGTGGCTGAAGAATTTATCGAAGAGATGACAAATGTGATCAGCTCCCTTGCTGTAGACAGACTGCATATCATAGGAGATATATGGGACAGAGGTGCTCATCCTGATATGATAATGGATTTTCTGATGAACTATCACGATGTTGATTTTCAGTGGGGAAACCATGATATAGTATGGATGGGAGCCGCTACGGGCAACTGGGCATGTATAACCAATGTGCTCAGAATGAATATCAGCTATAACAATTTCGATATGCTGGAGATCGGATACGGCATAAACTTAAGACCTCTCGCGATAATGGCCGAGAATGTATACGGCGATGATGACTGTAAATTCTTTAAGCCTAAGAGACTTGATGAAAACAAATTCGATCCGGTAGATGATCTGCTTGCAGCAAGAATGAATAAAGCTATAGCGATATGTCAGTTCAAGGTGGAAGGCCAGAGGATAATGGCTCATCCTGAATACGGCCTTGAGAACAGACTTCTCCTTGATAAAATAGACTTTGAGAAAGGGACTGTAAAGCTCAGAGACGGTGAATATCCGCTGAGAGATACAAACTTCCCTACGATAGATCCGCAAAATCCTTATGAGCTGACTCCTGAGGAAAAGGATGTGCTGAAAGCGCTGGAAGCATCTTTCCTCCAGAGCGAAAAGCTTCAGACTCATATAAGGTTTTTATACAGTCACGGTGCGCTCTATACCGTGATAAACGGAAACCTTCTGTATCATGGATGTATTCCTGTCGATGAAAACGGACAGTTTGAAAAATGTACGATAAACGGAGTCACGACATCGGGAAAAGCCTATATGGATTATCTTGATGATCAGGTGAGAAAAGCATATTTCAATCCTTCTGAATCAGAGGAGACCGGAAGGTCGGGAGATCTGATGTGGTATCTGTGGCTTGGAAGCAAGTCGCCTCTTTTCGGAAAAGATCAGATGACTACTTTTGAAAGATGCTTTGTGGAAGATAAGGCGACGCATAAGGAATACACTGTGCCTTATTACAAATACATAAATCAGAAAAAAACATGCGAGATGATACTGGAAGAATTCGGTTTAGATCCTGAAAATTCACACATACTTAACGGACATGTACCGGTCAAAATAAAAGACGGAGAAAGTCCTGTGAAAGGAGAGGGAAAACTCTTCATAATAGACGGAGGTATGTCAAAAGCTTATCAGAAGCAGACTGGTATCGCAGGATATACGTTCATATTCAATTCAAGATTTATGGCTTTATCGGAACATAAACCTTACAGTCCGTTGCAGGAAGACGGTACACAGGTATTCCACACACCGGTGATAAGGACTGTAAAAACGCTGGAAAAAAGGATGCTCGTAAGAGATACCGATCAGGGGCGTGAGCTTGAACGTGAGGCTGAGGAGCTCAGAGAGCTTGTAAAGGCGTACAGGACCGGCGAAATGAAAGAAGGCTGATTCAAGATTTGATATACGGCTCTATCCTGTACCATGGGAAGCCGATGACATTATTAAGATCACCTTTTATCTTGCGGACACAGGCTTTGAAGGTCCCTTGTATAGCATAGCCTCCGGCTTTGTCGTAAGGCTCCGGAGTTTCTACGTATTTTTGAAGGAAGTCATCGCTGAAATTTTTGAAAAATACTTCTGTATCATCGTAAAAGCAGGTTTTTAATGAATTTTCGCTATCGAGGATGCATACTCCTGTTATAACGTGATGACATTTGTTTCTGAGGGCAGAAAGAGTTTTAAAAGCTTCTGTTTTATCAGATGGTTTTCCTATGATTTTATTGTTGAATACGACGATAGTATCGGCGGCAATTACTAAATTGCTGCCGATATTTTTTTGTATTGCTTTATCAGATACGCAGAGCGCTTTTTTCAGCGCAAGGTACATTACCGCCGATCTGGGAGAAATGCTGAATGGAAGTTCTTCATTCACGTCGGCTGGAATTATTATGGGATCATATCCATGTTTTTTCATCATCTCGATTCGTCTGGGAGACGAAGAGGCAAGAATAATTTTTTTCATAGCATTATTATGCCACAATTACAGATAATAATATAGAGGATGTTTGAAAAAGGAGATTAGATATGGAGACAAGGGATGAAATAAAAAAGAAGGATATAGCCAAGGCCTATGAAAAATACAGCAGCAAGTTCACGCCGAAACCAAAATATTTTATGAATTCCGTAAGGGCCTTTTTGTGCGGCGGAAGTTTGTGTGTCCTGTCAATGTGGATAGAGAACAGATTCATCAGCATGGGAATACCGGAAAAAACAGCCTCTGTATACGTTGTGATCATACTTATAATGACGGCGCAGCTGCTGACGGGACTTGGATGCTTCGATACTATAGCTAAATTTGCAGGGGCGGGTATTATCGTACCGATAACAGGATTCGCAAATTCCATGGTTGCTCCGGCTATAGAGTATAAGAAAGAGGGGGTGGTTTTGGGAGTTGGCGCCAAACTGTTTTCTTTATCCGGACCGGTACTTGTTCTTGGAATCACTTTATCGATTATAATAGGTATCGTGTACTGGATGATAGGAATATGGAGTTAAAATGAGCAGGGGAGGAAAATGATTGGAACAGACTTTGAACTTTCGAAGAAAACCTTATATACTGAGCGGATATTCTATAGGCGGAGAAAAGGAAGGGAATGGACCTTTGCATGAGTGGTTTGACTTTTGCCTTGATGATGATACTTACGGAGAAAATACATGGGAAAAAGCAGAAAGCAAGATGCTTAAAACCTCTATTACAGAGTGTATAAGAAGAGCGGATAAAGATACAGATGACATAGGCGCCATGCTTAGCGGCGATCTGCTTAATCAGCTTATGTCTTCTTCGTTTATGGCGCGCGATCTTCGAATACCTTTTCTCGGGATATACGGAGCCTGTTCAACCATGACCGAATCGCTTATGCTTGGTGCGGTGCTGACAGATGGAAAATACAGTGATAACGTTGTGATAGGCGCCTCAAGTCATTACTGTACTGCGGAAAGACAGTTCAGGATGCCGTTGGAACACGGAAATCAGAGGCCGCCGTCGGCTCAGTGGACCGCTACGGCGGCAGGAGCTATGCTGCTTTCAGGAGAATCAGGCATTGAAGAAACCTTTGCAGATAAAGAGGGAAAAATACACAATATGAAAAAAGTGAGGATAGAGAGCGGTACCATAGGCAAAGTCATAGATGCCGGAGTAAAAGATGCCAATCAGATGGGGAGCGCAATGGCTCCGGCTGCTGTAGATACACTGCTAAATCACTTACAGGATACTGGAAGAGATCTGAAATATTACGATGCTGTTTTTACGGGAGATCTGGGATATATAGGAAAGAAGATCGTAGCGGATCTGCTTTCGGACTCAGGCATAGATAAAGATCAGATAGAAAGGATATACGATGACTGCGGGACTATGATATATGAGCCGAGGCAGGATGTACACAGCGGAGGAAGCGGATGTGGGTGTTCTGCATCCGTATTTGCCGGATATGTCTATAAAAAGATGAAACGCGGGGAGATAAACAGGGCGCTTATAATTTCTACAGGTGCGCTTTTATCAACGATAAGCCCGTTTCAGGGAGAATCTATTCCCGGGATAGCACACGCGATATCTCTTGAAACAGAGTAATATGCGGAGGAGATGAAAACTATGGAAAATGTTATGGATTATATATTTGCTTTCATTGTGGGAGGAGGTATATGCGTTGCAGGACAGCTGATGATAGACGGAACAAAGCTTACGGCGCCGAGAGTTTTAGTCATATTAGTTTCGATAGGAGCCATCCTTCAGGCCTTTGGCATATATGAGCATCTGGTGGAATTTGCAGGGACCGGGGCAAGGGTGCCGCTTCCCGGATTCGGATACAGTCTTGCCAAAGGTGCGATGGAAGGTGCCAAGCAGGGCCTTTTGGAAGCTGTGACGGGAGGTATAAAGGCTGCGGCAGGAGGCATATCTGTAGCTATTGGATGGGGATATACAGTAGCGCTCGTATTCAACCCAAAGTCAGTCAGATGATGATAGTGGTATGTATTGTAAGAAAACATCCTTGTGCTTAAGCATGGGTTTCCGCTTACACAATATTTTATACGATAAAAGACACGCAGTTTTTGCTACGTGTCTTCTGGTATTTGTTAAGTGCAATATCTGTTTTAATTTCAATTGCTCGATCCGGATGTCGGTGAGGTTGGCGATTCGCTTGACTCCGGCGTGGTAGGCTCAGGCTGTGTAGTCGTAGCTCTCGATATGCTTTCTGTTGCGGAGGATACTGCTGAGGTTGCCGAATCGGAGCCGGAATCTCCCGATTGTGACAGGGATACGTTCGAGTACGTTCCTTCTATATAGTATTCTCCATTGACAGTAGTAACGTCCGAAGGCTTTTCAGCGAAAGAGCCTCTTGGCAGATCTTCGCATACACGGCTCATTATATTTTGCCAGAATCCTGCGACTCTGCTGCTTCCTGCGCTCAATTCTATGTTTATATCGTTACCCATCCATAATGCTGCTGTATACTGTGGTGTGAAGCCGCAGAACCATAAATCGTAAGAATCTGTAGTTGTACCTGTCTTACCGGCTACAGGCTGATTGCTTATAGCTGCGCTCGATCCGAGTCCATTGGTAACTACAGTTCTCAATATATCGGTCATTATCCAAGCAACACCTTCGTTGTAAACGCGTTCTTCTTCAGAAGTTTTTTCGAAAAGAACTTCATCGTTCGAATTGAGTACCTGTGTGTATGCTATAGGAGACTTATATACGCCTTCGTTGACAAAGGTAGCGTATGCTGCCGTTACTTCGAGAGGTGAGATACCCTTTGTCATACCACCGAGGGCAAGTGCTGATGGATTGAGGTCATTGGTATCGCCTTCTTCAACGATGGAGGTTACTCCTGATTTTTTCAGCATTGAAACGGAATAATCGGCACCTATCTGCTGATATGTCTTTACAGCGCAGGTATTTACTGATTGTTCAACTGCATGTCTGAGAGTCATCTGGCCGCGATATCCTGAGTACCAGTTTTTAGGCCAGTTCCTGCCGTTGTACTGGATAGGCTGGTCATTGATTATGCTTCCTGCTGTTATGTAGTTGCCCCAGTCGCTTCCATCGCTGCTGTCGAGTTTCATTGTTTTATTATCCTGAACATATTCGTAACTCATCTGCAGGGCAGGGCCGTATACGCTTATAGGCTTCATTACCGATCCAGGCTGTCTTTCGCTGGTAGCTCTGTTGAAGAGCTGGCTTCCTTTAGTTCCTCTGCCTCCGACCATGGCTTTTATCTCACCTGTGGAGTTTTCCATGATGACTGTAGCAGCCTGAGGCTGTCTAACTCTTTGTTTGAGAGAATAATTTGCGCTGCTCACTACATAGCTGTCTCCATCTGCTGTAAAGAAGTCAGGGTAATCCTTGAAGAATTGTGCGGATATTACAGCGTTACCGTCGTTATCGGTAGTAGTATATCCTTGAGGTATGGAAAGAGCTCCTCCTTCTATGAAATAGAAAGATCCATCTTCCTGAGTATACATACCATCGAATTCGATACTTACATCGGGCTGTCCGTTGACTTCAATATCGTATATATTCAGACGATTTCCGGCAAATATGGTCATGCTTCCGTCGCTGTTCATTTCATACTCGTCGCTTTCGAGGGTGAACTCATCGTCGTCATTGAAGTAGTGAGAGTAGTCATAGAGCATTATATTGCCGTTTTCATTGAGTATATCGCCATCGCTGTTTCGTCTTACCGATGATATTCCTGAATAGTTGCTGTCGTCAGCAAATTCATCTTCGACTATCGCCTGTATATCTGAATCCATAGTAGTATAGATCTTGAGCCCGTTTGTATATATCATATCACGTGCGTCAGCGCGGCTGATGCCGTATTCGGATATTATGTCTTCTGTAAGCTGATCTATGGCATAATCAGTGAAATACGAGGATTCATCAGCATCCGCAGATACACCGATCTTTATGTGGTCTGCAAGGTTTTCACTGAGCAGATTATCGCGTTCTTCGCTGCTTATATAACCTTCTTCAGCCATATTGTTTATTACGGCGTTTCTTCTTGTTTCAGATATATCTCCGTTGTACAGATATGTAACTGAATCGGTGCTGGAAATAACAGGAAGACCGGAAGTTGAACCTGATCCGTTATAGTCTGTTTTAACGAGAGCATATGAGTCAGGTGACTGAGGAAGTGCGGCAAGCGCAGCACATTCGAGAGTGGTCAGATCCTGTGTATCCTTTGAGAAATATGCCTGTGATGCCGCCTGTATACCGTATGAATTGAAACCCAGGAATATGGTATTCAGGTAGGCTTCCATTATCTCTTCTTTTGTAAGATTTTTTTCCAGGATTATAGTGTAATACGCTTCCGTTATCTTTCTGCTCAAGGATCGCTGACTCTTGATATCTGAAAGGTATACGTTTCTCGCAAGCTGTTGGGTTATAGTACTTGTACCGCTGATCTGTCCTCCGCCGAAAACGCTGTCGACAACGGCACCTGCCATTCTTACAAAGTTAAACCCGCTGTGGTCCCAGAACTTTCTGTCTTCTATTGAGACTACTGCATTGACCATATCCTCAGGGATCTCATCGTAGGAAAGTATAGTCCTGTTTCCGTCGGAGAAATAGAGGTTGTCGATTTCATTTCCTTCGGAATCATAGAGCACAGATCTCTGCGACAGCATATCGTACAGATTGTCCGTATCTGCGTTAGGAGCGGTCACGATAACTATGCCGGCATATACGCCAACGCCCATGATCAGTGCAAGGCATGCCAAAACCACGGTTTTTATGATTTTTTTGAATAAACTCTGCGGTTTTTCGTTTGCGAAGCTTTTTTTGCCGCCTCCGCCGCTTCCTCCAAATCCGAAAGGCCTTTTTGACTTGGTGCTGTTTTTTGGCTTTTGCGCATTGGAATGCTGGGCGCGTGAAGGTGCAGCATGATTGTTTCGCTGCTGCCCGCTTCGCTGGGAATTCGCAGAAGAAGTTCTCGCAGCATCAGGCTGTCTTCTGACATTATCGCTGCGTGATGCATTTGCTGTGTTTCTTTGCTGCTGGGAACGTCTCTGAGGCTGTGAACGTCTGGCAGAAGACGGCTGTCTGCTGCTGCGAGACGCACCGTTTTGCGCATTTGCCGACCTGTTTTGAACAGGTCTGTCAAACTGCGCGAAAAATTCATCTATATCATCTTTATTATTTTTGCTGTTGTTTCTATTATTATAATTATCCGCCAAAATAATTTCCTCCTGATATAATAATCATATAAAAATAATCACCGTAATTATATCATAGAAGAAATAAAAGTAAAAGAAAATCATTGAGTCTTAACAAAAACCACACATGAAGGATTAGGGATTGACATACACCAATAATTGGTATATTATAACAAATATATAAATATATAGAAATAATTGTCGCTTTTACTCAGATAGGAGAACTTTGTTATGATAAGAAGGCCTCTGTTTTTTGCGGCAATTTCATTTTTATGCGCTGTTTTATGGTATTTTCTTGCAGGAAGAGTATGTGCTTACATTGTTTTAGTGATAATACTCTTTGTATGTTTTTTTGCTAAAGGAAGGGTAAGAAAAATATCGGTGATAGCGCTGATTTTTTATTCTGTCAGTATGATCAATTGTGTTTTCTATGAAAGCTTTGAAGCTCCGCTTGAAAGATATGCAGATACAGAGCAGAAGGTGGAGGTCGTCGGAGAAATAGCGGGGAGCTGTCAGAAGACATCGTCTTCCGGAAATAACTATGTTCAGCTGAAGGTCGTTTTGGATATGACCGGGAGAGGCGAAGATTCTGCGAATAGCTGCACCGCCCAGGATGAGGGAAGAAAGCCGGGTATATTTAACAGTATATCAGCGAAAAGAAATAAGCTTCTTGTCAATATATACGATGAAGAAGTCGACAGTACTGCATTTGTTTCGGGGTACATCGTTAAGATATCCGGAAAAGTAGATACTCCAAATGGAAAGAAGAATCCTAACTGTTTTGACTATCGCTTATATCTGCAATCTGTGGGAATAACGAATACCATGACCGCAGAAGATATAAAGATCTTAAATAAAAGGGACACTTTGGGAGGGAAATTACATCTTTTAAAAGATTATTACGCAACGAAAATGGAAGCAAGTATAGGGACAGAAGCGGCGGGCTTCGTAAAAGGAGTAATGTTTGGTGAGAAGGAAGATATATCAGAAGATGTGATGGAGGAATTTCAGAGGAACGGCACTGCTCATATACTTGCTGTCAGCGGTCTGCATATAGGCATGATATACGGAGTTATATCGGGTATATGGAGATGGAAAAAAGGAAAGTTATATTTCATCACCGTAAGTATTTTTCTGTGCTGCTACTGTATTCTTGCATCCTTTTCACCTTCGGTGATAAGAGCTGTGTTCATGGTGGAAATGCATCTTGTATCAAAGATGATTAACCGGCGATACGATCTAAGCTCGGCAGCGTTTTTAATAGCAATACTTATGGTCTTAAACAATCCCATGCAGATTTTCAATGCCGGATTTCAAATGTCGTTTTTAGCAGTGCTGACGCTTTCGGTCATTATGACTTTCGTAAAAAGTATATACAGAGGAATGTTTGCAGCCAGCATATCTGTGCAGATAGGATTGCTTCCGTATACTATGTATATGTTCAATTACGTTTCGGCAGCTGCCGTCCTCGTAAATGTTCCGATCATATTTCTTACAGGGATAATGGTCCCTTTGTGTCTTGCTGCACTGCCTGCTTCTGTTATATGTGATCCGCTGTTTGATATTATTTCTAAACCGGTGCATGGAATATGCACTATTATACAGAATATAAATTCGGCGGCATGTATAGAAGGGGTGACATCGTTTGATGTAGTAAGTCCGGGGCGGGCTGTTATCGCGCTGTTTTACATAGGGATACTGGTGTTTTTATCAGAAGAGGGCAGGCTTATGATGATAAGACATGGAAAGAAAGCCGTTATTATCATGATATCTGTGTGCGTAGTATTTTCTGCAATTTTTGGGAATGTTACGAGAAGCGGTTTTGAAAAAGCGAGGATAGTGTTTGTAGATGTGGGACAAGGCGATTGTATGCATTTCAAAACAGAAGAGGGAAAGAATTACCTTATAGATGGAGGCGGTAAAAAGGATTACAATGTGGGAAAAGAGATATTGAAGCCTTATTTGCTTAAAAACGGTGTCAAAAAAGCGGACGGCGCATTTGTAACTCATATGCACCAGGATCATTACAAAGGGATCGCGGAGCTTTGCCGTGAAGGAATGGTAGAAAAGCTGTTTATATATGAAGGAAACCGATCGGAGGAAAAGGAGATAGTGAAGGAGACAGGGATCAGGAAAGAAAATATAGTTTATTTGAAAAAAGGAGATCTAATCAAACTGGGAGAAGATACATCGGCTGAAGTTATGTGGCCCGAAACTGCACAAAAACATGCAGAAGATCTTAAAAATGATGATGAAAATGAAGTGAGTTTAATTTTGAAGGTAAATATTGGCGAAGTTAGTTTCATGGCTACAGGAGATGTGAATTCAAGCTGTCACGAAGAGCTTGTCAAGGCACACAAGGACAGGCTTTCAACGGATATATTAAAGGTGGCTCATCATGGCAGTAAATACAGCTACTCTGAAAGCTTTACAAAATTTTCATTTCCGCGCTATGCGGTTTTTCAGGTGGGAGAAAATACATACGGCCATCCCAATGAAGAGGTTTTGGAAAAGTACGAGGATAAGGGGATAGAAATATACAGGAATGATGAGGATGGAGCAATAGGTTTTGTATTGTCTGATACAGAGAAGGTTGTAACGGTCGTGCAATAAAGATATAATGGTATGTAAATTAACTGATAATAAAATTGATAAGCGGATTGCAGGAGTGAGTTTTTTGGCAAGAGGATATTATAGAGAAAAAGAACATGCTTTTACAGCGATAGAAAGAGATCTTAGGGAAAATAAAGTGCCGTGCGTTGTACTGCTGTGCGGAAGTGAGGATTATCTTATAGAATGGTATAAGGATGCTTTGGTAAAGAGATATGTTTCCGATGCAGTAAGATCGATAGACCTGACTGTGATAGAAGGAGAAAATCTGAGCTTTGAAAATATAAGAGACAGTGCGGAGACTCTGAGTATAATGTCGGAGAGAAAAGTAGTGCTGATACCTGATTTTCTGCCTGCCGAAGGAAAGTCAGTCAAAGGATTCAGAGATTCAGATATAGACAGATTTGCTGAATATATCAGCGAGATGCCGCAGGGGAGCATGATAATAATGACGGCAAGAGAACAGGAAGACAGCAGGCGCAGGAAAAATAAAATAAAAGCAGCTGTAGAAAAGTATGGGAAAGTATATGATTTTCAGCAGCTTTCTGAAAAACAGCTGAGAGGTTTCATAGAGAAGAGATTGAAGGTGTCGGGCAGAAGTTTTCATCCATCGTTAACGGATATGATAATTTCAGAAAGCGGATACGGCAATAAGGCTGTTGAATACAGACTATACAATCTGGACAATGATCTGAAAAAAATAATTGCACACAGCAGAGGAGATTCGATCAAAGAATCAGATGTACGTGCAGTGATGTCTGCAAGTCCGGAAAACGATGTTTTTGCAATGCTTGACGCTATAGGAAGGAACAGAAAAGATGAAGCTTTGCTGCTGCTGCACAATCTGCTGGACAGCGGGACACCGGCATTCAATCTTCTGAGACTGATAACAGGTCAGCTTGAACTCATGCTTGAAGTGAAGGAAATGAAAGAAGAAGGTATGGGACCGGAGGAAATGCAGAAGACTCTGGGGGCACATCAGTTCAGGATAAAAAAAGCTTTATCGGCAAGCGGAAAGTATCAGCTCAAAACTTTAAAAAAAATATTGTGTGAAGCTTATGAAGTGGATGGCAATATAAAGACGGGACTTTTTGATGATTCTTTGGCACTGGAATACTTTGTCGCGAAGCTGTAAAACAATGTAAATATATGTAAAAATGCTATAGATGTTAAAATTTAAACGATGTAACCGGTTTTAAAAAAAGCAGAAAATGGATTGTATACAGTTGCTTTCAAACCGGTTTTTTGTTATAGTATAGTTACAGTGTTCGCATGATATAAATGTAGTATAGTTTTGAGGGAGGAACTTAACATGAGTGAAAAAGGTTGTAATTGCGACTGCGCTCAAAACAGGGAAGCTCAATTTAAGGATTTGGCACCTGTGCTGGAGCAATACGCAAAAGTGCCGGGCAGTTTGATAACAATACTGCAGAAGACCCAGGATATATACGGGTATCTTTCGATAGACGCCATAAATTACATATCCGAGGTGACAGGCATAAAACCTGCTAAAATCTACGGCGTAGCTACTTTCTACGCACAATTCAGACTGAAACCTATAGGAAAGTATCTGATCATGCTCTGTCAGGGCACTGCTTGTCATGTCAACGGTTCCGATATGATCGAAGAGGCGGTGTGCGAATATTTGGGTATCAAAGACGGGGAAACGACAGAAGACGGTGTATTCACTCTGAATAACGTTGCATGTCTCGGCTGCTGTTCACTGGCACCTGTTATGATGGTAAAAAGCGTTGACGGTGACGAAACATACGGTAACCTGACGAAAGATTCTGTTAAAGAGATCCTTGCGGAAATCAGAGAAAGGGCTTAGGAGGTGACAGTATGAAAGTAGTAGTAGGACAGGGAAGCTGCGGTATAGCTACAGGAGCAAAGAAGACGGCGGCTGAATTCGAGAAACAGATAGCTGAAAAAAATCTCGATATAAAAGTAGATGTTACCGGATGTGTCGGTACTTGTTATCTTGAGCCGATCGTTGATATCTATGAAGATGACGGCGAAATGACCAGATACGTCAAAGTACAGCCTGATAAGGTTGAGAAGATAGTAGAAGACCATCTTGTAAATCATAAGGTCGTAGAGGAACAGTCTATATCATCGGAAGATGAGCAGTTTGTAGCGAAACAGCAGCGAGTGGTGCTCAGAAACTGCGGTATCATAAATCCTGAAAATATAGATGAATACATCGAAGCAGACGGATACAAAGCTATAGAAAAAGTGCTGAAATCCATGAAGCCGGAAGATGTTATAGAAGAGATAAAGATATCAGGTCTCAGAGGAAGAGGCGGTGCAGGATTCCCTACATGGTTCAAATGGAATGCTGCAAAGCAGAGTCCGGGAAATGAAAAATATCTCGTATGTAACGCAGACGAAGGAGACCCGGGCGCATTCATGGACAGATCTGTCCTCGAAGGAGATCCTCATTCACTTATAGAAGGAATGATAATCGGCGGATACGCAATGGGAGCAAATGAAGGAATAATATACTGCCGTGCAGAATATCCGCTTGCAATAAAGAGACTTGAGATAGCCATGTCTCAGGCAAGAGAAAAGGGATACCTCGGAAAAAATATTTTCGGAAGCGGATTCGACTTTGACATAAGGATAAAAGCCGGCGCCGGTGCTTTCGTATGCGGTGAGGAAACGGCTCTTATCGCTTCTCTTGAAGGCGAGAGAGGTATGCCGAGATTAAAGCCGCCGTTCCCGGCAGCAAAGGGATACTGGCAGAAGCCGACAGATATAAACAACGTTGAAACCCTTGCCAATGTTCCATGGATCATATATAACGGCGGAGAAGCTTTTGGCTCCATGGGAACTGAAAAGAGCAAAGGCACGAAGGTTTTCGCTCTCGCAGGAAAGATAAAGAAGGGCGGACTGGTGGAAGTTCCTATGGGACTTACCCTCAGAGACGTTATCTACGGTATAGGCGGGGGAATAAAAAATGACAGAAAGTTCAAGGCAGTTCAGATGGGAGGCCCTTCCGGCGGATGTATACCTGCTGAACTCATAGATACTCCTGTAACTTATGAAGATATAAATAAAACAGGCGCTATCGTAGGCTCCGGCGGTATGATAGTAATGGATGAAGACACCTGCATGGTAGATATGGCAAGATATTTTCTCAATTTTACGAGAGACGAATCATGCGGAAAGTGCAACTACTGCCGAATAGGTACTAAGAGAATGCTGGAGATCCTTGAAAGGATAACTAATGGTGAAGGGCAAGACGGAGATATAGAACTTCTCGAGGAACTGGCAATGAAGATAAAAGACGGTTCTATGTGCGGTCTTGGACAGACTGCTCCTAATCCTGTTCTTACGACTCTCAAATACTTCAGAAATGAGTACGAAGACCACATTTACAAAAAGAAATGTACTGCCGGATCGTGTAAAGCACTCATATCCTACACTATTACAGACGACTGTAAGGGATGTACGCTTTGTGCTAAGCACTGTCCTGTTGACGCTATATCCGGCAAGGTCAAGGAAAAACACGTTATCGATCAGTCCCTGTGCATAAAGTGCGGCAAATGTATGGATACGTGTAATTTCGGTGCAATAGAGAAGAAGTAAGGGAGGAGGAAGATCATGGATAAATTCAGACTTAATATAAACGGCAAAGAAGTAACAGGAATGCCGGGACAGACTATCCTGGAAGTTGCCAGAGAAAACGATATCTTCATTCCTACTCTCTGTTACGATGAAAGGACGAAGATATACGGATCGTGCGGAATATGTATGTGCGAGGTTGAGGGCAACCCTAAACTCTGTAAAGCATGTGCTACCGTAATAGCTCCGGGAATGGTTATAAACACTAATACGGAAAGGGTAATAGAATCGAGGAAAACTAACCTTGAACTGCTTCTTTCCAATCATACGGGAGATTGCAGACCGCCTTGCGTACTTGCCTGCCCGGCTCATACAGACTGCCAGGGGTATGTAGGTCTTATAGCAAACGGTGAATATGAAGCGGCTCTTGAACTGGTAAAGGATAAAATCCCTCTTCCTGCTTCACTTGGAAGAGTATGTCCGCATCCTTGCGAAGAAAAATGCAGAAGAGGACTTATAGACGAGCCTGTTTCAATACAGTGGCTCAAGAGATTCGCAGCTGATCAGGATCTTATGAGTGAAGAAGCCTTCATTCCGGAGTGCGGACCGTCCACAGGCAAGAGAGTTGCAGTTATAGGCGGCGGCCCTATGGGACTTTCAGCAGCGTATTTCCTCAGACAGAAAGGTCATGACGTTACGGTATTTGAAGCTATGCCGAAGGCAGGCGGAATGCTTAGATACGGCATACCTGAATACAGACTTCCAAAAGAGGTCCTGGATGATGAAATACTGACGATAGAGAAGATGGGCGTTGAGATCGTAACAGATACTAAGATCGGTGAAGATATACCGTTTGAAACAGTTCGCGCTGATTTCGATGCTGTGCTTCTGGGAATAGGCGCATGGATATCGACAGGTACAGGATGCAAAGGCGAGGATGCCGACGGCGTTATAGGCGGAATAGATTTCCTCAGAAAAGTAGTAAGAAACGAAGAAATAAAGCTGGGAGAAAAGGTTGCTATCGTCGGCGGCGGAAATACGGCTATGGACGCCTGCAGAACAGCAGTGAGACTGGGTGCAAAAGAAGTATATAATATATACAGAAGAACTAAAGATGAAATGCCGGCAGATATGGTAGAAATAGAAGAGGCTGAAGAGGAAGGCGTTATATTCAAAAATCTGAGAAATCCTATAGAAGTCATCAAAGATGAAAAGGGTCATGCTAAGGAAGTTATCTTACAGGTAATGGAACTGGGAGAGCCTGATGAATCAGGAAGAAGAAGACCTGTACCGGTTGAAGGTAAGACTGAGACTATAGCGATAGACAATATGATACTTGCAATCGGTCAGGCGGTAGATGCATCGATATTTGACTGTGACAAGACCAGAAAGAATGCTATAGCATATGATAAAGAAACTTATATGACGAGCATTCCTGGCGTATTCGCAGGAGGTGACTGCGGAAACGATAAGATATCTATCGCAGTAGAAGCTATCGCCGATGCAAAGAAAGCTTCGGAAATAATAGACGCATATCTTGACGGAGAGAAGATAAAGTACGAAAAACCTTATTTCGTTGAGAGAGACGATATAACAGAAAAGACTTTTGAAGACAGAGAAAAAATGTGCAGACCTGAGATGCCTCAGCTTTCAGCGGATGAAAGAAAAGATAATTTCAGTGAAGTTATCCCGGACGGATATACTCCTGAACAGGCAGAAGCAGAAGCTGCAAGATGTCTTGAATGCGGATGTCACGATTATTTCGAATGTAAACTGATAGATTTCGCTCATCAGTACGATGTACATCCTGAGAGATTTGAAGGAGACAAGAGCACTATCGAATATGAAGACGATCATCCGTTCATAGTGAGAGATCCTAATAAATGTATACTCTGCGGTCTCTGCGTGAGAGTCTGTGATGAGGTTATGGGCGTAGGAGCTCTGGGACTTGTTCACAGAGGCTTTGATACAGTTGTGAAACCTAATCTTGAAAAACCTCTTGCAGAGTCGGGATGCGTATCCTGCGGACAGTGTGTAAGCGTATGCCCTACAGGCGCTTTGCAGGAAAGAACTACTATGGTGAAAGAGACTCCGCTCGATACAGTAGAAACGGATACAACATGTTCATACTGTTCAGTGGGCTGCAGTCTGAAGCTCGAGTCTTACGGAGATATGCTGATAAAAGCAAATCCTGACAAGAACGGCACTGTGAATGCAGGTCTCGCCTGTGCTAAAGGTAAGTGGGGATTCGACTGCTCTATGCTTGAAAACAAGCTGGAAGAGCCTCTCATCAAATACAATGGAGAATTCAGAGAAGCTGATTATCATGAAGCTCTCGTTATGATAGCAAAGAAATGTCAGGCTGTAGGAACCAAGTACGGAAAGGATTCTGTAGCAGTTTCGATTTCTGACAGATATACCAACGAAGAAGCCTATGCTATAAAGAAAATGGCTGAAGCTATGGATGCAAAGGTTTTATGTATGAATAACAGAAAGAGCGGCATTGCAGACGTAATAGGACATGATGCTTCTCCTAACACGATAGATGAAATGTTATCGACAGATCTTATCCTGGCAGTTGGTTTCAATGGTGCAGACAATCCTGTTATACAGCTCAAAATGAGACAGGCGGCTGCTGCCGGAGCTAAAGTAGTTCTGATAAATCCTGAAGGTTATGAACAGAACATGAACTACCTTGCAAAGGAAGTATATACGGCGAATGACCTCAGTTTCATCAAGGCTCTTGCAAAAGCCGTAGCAGATAGCGGCAAGGGCGGCAATATCGCTGGATTTGATGAATTTGCAGCCAGTGTAGCCGATGCAGATGTAACGGATGAAGTGAAAGAAATCGCTGACATGTATCTGGATGCAAAGAAAGCGATGATAGTTTTCACTCAGAATATGATAACTGCCAATGCAGCAACGTTGCTTGCAGATATAGCAATGGTAAGCGGACATATAGGTGCTCCGAGAGACGGAATACTTCAGGTCAAAGCGAAAAACAATTCGCAGGGACTTATAGATATGGGTATAACGGCAGGTGCAGAAGCTCTCGATGGAGTGAAAGCTCTCGTTGTTTTCGGAGAAGAAGCGGACATAGATGCAGATTCTCTGGAATTTATGGCTGTATGTGATACTCATATGACACCGCTTGCGGCAAAAGCAGATGTGGTTATACCTGGTACAGGATTCGCATCCACGGACGGAACGTATACGAATACTGAAAGAAGACTTCAGCTTGTGCAGGCTGCTATAGACGAAGGCATCGGCCTCAGCAACTGGGAAGTTGCGGCAGAGATAGCCCACGTTTATGAAGTGGATTACGATTGGGAAGATACAGAAGATATTTCCATGGAAATGGATGATGCAGTACCTGCGTACAAATATGCTGAAATCGATGAAGTCCTTGGAGGTGTACTTACTCCTTCAGAAGATGCTAAGCTTGTTGCGGCAGCAGATGATAAATTTGCAGATCCTATCAAGTGCACCGACAGCCTTATGAACGTGATAAAGGAGAGAATTCCTAAACCGGCAAATCCAACGGCTTAAAATTTGAAGTTCAAATAACTGCGTATCAAAAATATTTTTGATACGCAGTTTCTTTATTGCAAAGATTTTTCTTAATTTAAAAATAATTCACTTAAAGGACAATTTACTGTGGATAATTAAAATTGAAAATAGTAAAATGGATATAAATATTGAAAGGAGATGCCAAACTGCTTGGTCTGTCTGGCTGTGTAATTATGTCCTTTGTAGATTTTGTAAATGTTGGGAAAGTATATAAAACAGGTGATATAGAAGTAAGAGCTTTGAACGATGTCACCTTCTCCATAGAAAAGGGTGAGATATGCGTAGTGGTAGGCCAGTCAGGGGCCGGCAAAACCACTTTGCTCAATATTTTAGGCGGCATGGATACTCTTACGGAAGGAAAGGTTTTTCTGGACGGTAAAGATATATCGGCGCTTAATGAAAAGCAACTTGCTTCCTACAGAAGGTATGATATTGGATTTGTATTTCAGTTTTACAATCTTATTCCAAATCTTACAGCGGTTGAAAACGTAGAGATCGCGTCGCAGCTCTCAAAAGATCCTCTCGACAGCTATCTTGTCATAGAAGAGGTAGGGCTTAAGGACAGAGCGGTGAATTTCCCTGCGCAGCTTTCGGGCGGAGAGCAGCAGAGAGTTGCTATAGCAAGAGCTCTTGCCAAGAATCCTAAACTCCTTTTATGCGATGAGCCTACAGGTGCGCTTGATTATGAAACCGGCAAGGCAATACTTAAGCTTTTGCAGGATACGTGCAGGAAAAGCGGTATGACTATAGTCATAATAACCCATAATTCGGCGCTTACAGCTATGGCGGACCGCGTCGTTAAGATAAAAAACGGAACTATAGATTCCGTTACGGTAAATGAGTCTCCTGTATCCATTGAAGATATAGAATGGTAGTTGAAAGGTCGAAGTCTATGAAGCGCAGCGTTTACAGTAAAAACATAAGAAGAACGATATTCGGAAGCTTCGGAAGGTATATTGCCATTTTGTCGATCATAGCGCTCGGAGTAGGTTTTTTTGCGGGAGTAAAAAACACCAAGGGGTCTATGATGGAGACATGCAATGAGTATGTCACGAAACTCAATATGTACGATTATCGTCTTGTATCAACGTATGGATTCACAGAAGAAGATGAATCGGCCTTAGGCGACACGGATAAGGTTGCAGAGGCAGAGGGCGCTGTGACTGCTGACTTTTTTTCTGCTGATAGGGACGGAGATTCTATTACTTTAAGGGCGCACTCTATTACGGAAAAGATCAACAAGCTGAGTCTTAAAGAAGGGCGTATGCCGAAAAAGGCAAATGAGTGCGTTGCGGATGCAAATTTTTTCAATACTGACGATATAGGAAAAACGATAAAAGTAACCGATGAAAACGAAGAAGATACTGCAAATCAGCTGAGTTACAGTGAATATGAGATAGTCGGGCTGGTGGATTCGCCGTATTATCTCATGCAGACGGAGAGAGGCACGACCTCTCTTGGCGATGGTACTATAGAGGCTTTCGTATATATGCCAAGAGCTGGATTTACATCTGAATACTTTACAGAAATGCTGATAACGTGCAGCAAACAGGGATTTGTTTTTTCTGATGAATATAATAAGAATATAGCGGATGCGGAAGACAGCATAGTTGCGGCAGCTGAGCAGCGAGGAGAAGAGAGGATCGCTGAAATAAAAAATGAAGCCCAGGCAGAAATAGATGAAGCTCAGGCGGAATTGGACAGCGGAAGACGCGAGCTTGAAACTGAAAAAAGCAAAACATATGCTGAACTTAACAATGCAAAAAGTCTTCTGGATGAACAGTCTCAGGAGATCAAAGATGGAAAGGCAGAGCTTGTATCCCAGAGAGAAGAACTGAAGACTCAGAGAAAAGAGCTTTCTTCAAATCTGGATTCTGTAAATAAAGCGATAGAAAGCGCTGAGCTTCCGGACTCAGGCATTACCGAAGAAGAACTGTACACGCTTAAAATGCAGGCGCAGAAACTGAAAGAGGGTATAGCTTCAATAGATTCAGGACTTGAAGAGATATCTGCCGCTGAGAAAAAGATCAGTGCAGGAGAGGAAGAACTGAAAGCCGGATATGAAGAATACAATTCAGGCCGAAGTCAGGCGGAGAGCGGATTTGCGGCAGCTGAGAAGCAGCTTGCTGACGGAGAAGACCAGATCGAGGAAGCAAAAAAAGAGTTAGATGATATAGAGGCTCCGGAGCTATATACGGAGACAAGAGAAGATAATATCGGTTATGATTCCTTTGAGAGTAATTCCGATATAGTAGACAGTATCGCGAAGATATTTCCTGTATTCTTTTTCCTTATAGCAGCTCTTGTATGTTCTACGACTATGAGCAGGATGATAGAGGAAGAACGTTCGCAGATAGGGACACTCAGAGCGCTGGGATACACCAGAGGAAAGATAATGTGGAAATATATGGTGTATTCCGGATCGGCAGCGATGATCGGCTGTATAGCGGGATTCTTTGCAGGATCGAAGTATTTTCCGTATGCTATATGGATAGCTTACGGCATGATGTTCGGATTCGCGCCGATAGAATTTTATTTCAGCGGATCTCTTGCATTAATATCTCTCGTAGTTTCGCTGCTCTGCTCTACGGGAACGACGTATCTTGCCTGTCGAGGACAGCTGAAGGATATGCCGGCGGAGATACTCAGACCAAAGGCTCCGAAAGCAGGGAAGAGGATAATAATCGAAAAGATAGGATTCATATGGAATCATCTCAGCTTTCTGCATAAAGTATCTGCAAGGAATATACTCAGATATAAAAAGAGAATGATAATGATGATACTGGGCATAGGCGGCTGTACTGCACTTGTAACTGCCGGTTTTGGTATACATGATTCAGTAGCGGGAATAGCGGAACATCAATATGCAGATATAGAAAAATATGATATGACAGTCATGTTTTCCGAAAAACTCGACGATCAGAAAGCAAGTGATTTTATGGATACTTTTAAGGATGAAACGGAAAATACAGCTGTTCTGCAGCAGACATCGGTTACCGCTTCCGGCAATGGAGTAAGCAAGACCTGCAGCCTCATAATCACCGGAGATGAAAATATAAACAAGGCGATGAATTTCAGGACTGAAGATGATGAGCGAATATCGTATCCGGATGCCGGAGAAGCTATAGTGAACAATAAGCTGGCTGATATGCTGGGGATAGAAACAGGAGACCATATTACCGTTAAGTACGATGATACTAAGACTGTGGAGCTTAAAGTCACAGGTATATATAAAAATTATGTATCGAATTATATCTATATAAACGATGAGACATACAGCGAATATTTCGGAAATGAATATGAGCCGCAGACAGCTTTCGTATCAGTGAACGGCAATATCGATGTGTATGATATGGCAGAACAGATATACGGTTATGACGGTGTAATGGGCATATCTGTAAATGAAGATATAAAGAGCGGTGTTGACGATATGATGGTAAGTCTTAATTATATAATAATACTTGTCATAGGGTGTGCAGGGGCTCTTGCGTTTATCGTACTGTTCAACCTGGGTAATATAAATATCACTGAGCGCATAAGGGAGATCGCAACTATCGAAGTTTTGGGATTCTATCCTCGGGAGACGGGAGCTTATGTATTCCGTGAGAATTTTATTCTCGTGATATTCGGTATACTTGCAGGCCTGCCGACCGGATATGTGCTTCATAATTTTATAATGGAACAGATACAGGTGGATGCGGTGGCATTCAACAAAGTGATAGAGCCTTCAAGTTATATGTTCACAGTTTTAGTAGTTTTGGGATTCACCTTTATAGTGGATATAATAATGAGACGTAAATTGAGAAGGATCAATATGGCGGAAGCTTTGAAATCCATAGAATAAAAAAGATCGGAGATATAGGTTTAATGCTCGAGTACGGACAGAAAATGAGTTTCGGCGAAAAAGATTTTAAGGGAAACGGGAAGATAAAGTCTTCTGCGCTCATGTACGCTTTTCAGGAAGTGGCTTCAGCGCACGTTGACACATTGAATCTGGGATTTGACGATATGATAGAAGCGGGACATATATGGGTCATGACTAAACTTCGCTTTAAAATATATGAGGATTTCAGTCCTCAATGTCAATATGATGTTCGTACATATCCTAAAAAGAAAAGAGGAGCGACTTTTTACAGGGATTATTATGTATTTGATGATAATGGCGTTGTGATGGCGGCAGGTATGAGTCAGTGGTGTATAATCAATTTCAAGACCAGGAGGATAGAACGCACTGATATAGATATAGAAGGAGATTGTACAGATAAGGTGCCTTTTGAGGATGGTATAGGAAAGATAAAGTACGATTCGCTTGTATGCTGCGGAAATCATAAAGTGATCGGTACAGATATAGATAAAAACGGACATACGAACAACTGCAGATATGCAGATATGGCGGATATGGTGCTTGACAGCAGTGATTATAATGATTTTACGATACACTTTTCAAAGGAAACGAGAATGGGAGATGAAATACTTCTGTTTAAAGGGTATAGTCAAGATGATGGAGCTTTTACAGCAACAGGTAAATTAGAGGACGGAACGCTGGTGTTCCAGGCAAAAGCCAAGTGAGTATATATAGATAGCAGATCATATATTTATTTTAATGTGATCAGAGAACTGCCCGGTTTAGGCACAGTGCATTGTTTGTGTACTGTGTCTTTTGTTTTTATAAAAAAGGGAGTTTAATAATTTATAAACAATTCAAAAACATTTTTTCAATAAGGTGACGTTATCATAATGTAAAAGATAACGGAGGGTATCATGAAAAGAGTTGTGGTCACGGGAATAGGAGCAGTAACGCCGATAGGAAATGATGTTGAAAGCATGTGGAAAAACCTGATAAAAGGGAAACATGGCATAGATGTTATAGACAGATTCGATATCGACGGATTTGAAAACCATCTGGCGGCTGAGGTGAAAGGTTACGATCCGCTGCTTTATATGAGCAGAAAGGATGTCAATCGTTATGATCCATACACTGTTTTTGGAGTGGGTGCTGCCTGTCAGGCTATGGAGGACTCTAAAATAGACGGAACAGTGCCAAAAGAGAGATTTGGCGTATATTTCAGTTCGGTTATGGGAGGTCTGTCCGCTGTGGAAAGAGGAATAGCAGCGCTAACGGAAAAGGGAAGTTCAAGAGTTTCGTCATATACTGTACCTGCAATGATAACAAATACAGCGGCAGGGGCCATAGCTATAAAATATGGATGCAGAGCTTCATGTATGTCGATTTCAACGGCATGTGCAAGTTCGTCAAATGCTGTGGGAGAAGCATACAGGTGCATCAAACACGGATATGCGGATGCTGTGATTGCAGGCGGAGCGGATGCAGCTATAACACCTTTTGGAATCGCCAGTTTAAATGCCTGTAATGCCATGAGCAGGTCAGATGATCCGGACAGGGCATCCATACCTTTTGATGCTGAAAGAGATGGATTCGTACTGGGAGAGGGCAGCGGAGCATTTGTCTTGGAGGAATATGAACATGCAAAGAAACGGGGTGCATACATATACGGTGAAATTTGCGGATATGGATCCACGTGTGATGCATTCAACATGGTTGCACCTATGCCTGATGCAGATATGGCGGCAAAGGCAGTAAAATACGCACTGCAGGAAGCAGAGCAGGATTTTGGCCCCACGGAAGGCGGGATATATATAAATGCTCACGGTACAGCTACCAGGCTCAATGATAAAATGGAGACAATTGCAATAAAGAAGGGTCTTGGATTGGAAAGAGCTTATGAAAGCATAGTTTCGTCTACGAAGAGCATGACTGGGCATTTGCTGGGCGGAGCAGGCGCCGTTGAAGCAATAATTTCTCTGCTGGTGCTCAGGAGAAAGGACATACCTCCGACAGCAGGGTATAAAGTTGAGGATGATATGTGTGATCTGGATATATGCGCTAATGAAGCAAGGCATGCTGATATAGAGCTGACATTGAGCAATTCCTTCGGATTCGGAGGGCACAACAGCTGTATAGCTTTTCGCGATACAGAATAATAATGTTTTATAAAAATAAAAAATCAAAGAAGGTATTTATAAGGAGGTAAAGATATGAAAAAATTTATTATTCCATTGACGGTAATAGCAGTAGGAGCGGCAGTAGCAATAGAGATGATAGGGAAAAGAAGAGATTACGGTGAAATCAACGACAGAGAGGAATAAGAGGAGAAAATGATAATGGCAAAATCAAAAATAGTAAAAGTAAATGAAGAAATCGCTGAGGTGGTTACAGACGGATATAAAAAAATAGAAAACGGAGTTGTTGGAGGATATAAGAAAGTAGAAGAGGGTGTTGTCGGCGGTTTTACGAAGATAAGCGACAAATTCGTAGAAGAATTTCTTGTAAAAGAGGGTGAAACCGTAGAGGAAGCAAAGGAACGCATTGCAAAAGAAACGGATGAGAGAAAATGCAGGGAAACAGGGATAAAATAATATTTTAATCTCCAGTGAAAAACCCGTTTCAGATGAATCCGAAACGGGTTTTTTATAATCATGAATTTGTAAAATCTTTTTAATCGGACTTTATACAATACCCTGTGCCATCATAGCTTCTGCAACTCTTTCGAAACCAGCGATGTTTGCACCCTGTACCAGGGCGTTTTTGTCGCCGTAGTAAGTTTCTCCAGCGTTAGCGCAAGCGTTATAGATGTTTCTCATGATCTGGTGAAGCTGTTCGTAAACATCTTCATGCTGGAATACAGTATGACCTGCATTCTGACCCATTTCGATGCAGGAGCATGCAACACCGCCTGCGTTTGCAGCCTTAGCAGGGCCAACAGCAATCATCTTATCCATCAGATAAACGAGAGCATCGTTTGTTGTAGGCATGTTAGCACCTTCGCAGTAGAACTTGCAGCCTGATTCAACGATGTTCTTAGCATCTTCCATATGCACGTCATTCTGCATTGCGCAAGGGATGAAGAGATCAACTTTAACATCGAAGTCCTGGCAAACGCCCCAAGGCTTTTTGCCTGCGATAAATTTAGCTTCAGGGAACTTCTCAGCGTAAGGAGCGCAGATGTTTTTACCGGAAGCTCTCAGCTCGAGGAGATATGCGATTTTTTCATCAGTGCTGATACCTTCAGGATCGTAGATGTATCCGTCAGGACCGGAAATAGTTACGCACTTAGCTCCCAGCTGCTGCAGTTTCCATGCAGAACCCCATGCAACGTTGCCGAAACCGGAGATAGCAACTGTCTTGCCCTTCATTTCTTCGCCGTTAGCTTTCAGCATCTCTTCAGCGTACCATACGATACCGAAACCTGTAGCTTCTGATCTTCCGAGGAGACCGCCGTAAGGGATTCCTTTACCAGTGAGAACGCCTTCGTATCTGTCAACGATTCTCTTGTACTGTCCGAAGAGGTAACCGATCTCTCTTCCGCCTACACCGAGGTCACCGGCAGGAACATCAGTATGAGGACCTATATGTCTGTATAATTCAGTCATGAACGCCTGACAGAATCTCATTACTTCAGCATCGGATTTGCCGTTAGGATCGAAGTCGGAGCCGCCTTTGCCGCCGCCGATAGGAAGTCCTGTAAGACTGTTTTTGAATATCTGTTCAAAACCTAAGAACTTAATGATTCCAGGATATACATTTGGAGCAAATCTGAGACCGCCTTTGTAAGGTCCGATCGCACTGTTGAACTGATATCTGTAACCCTTATTGACCTGTACTTTACCAGCATCGTCAACCCATACTACTCTGAAAGTAACACCTCTTTCAGGTTCTGTAAGTCTTTCAAGAAGAGCAGCTTCTTCATACTCAGGATGCTTGTCGATAACAGGCTTGAGTGAAGTAAGAACTTCTTCTACTGTCTGATGGAATTCTGTTTCACCAGGATTCTTTTGTTTGCAAAGTTCAATACATCTTTCAACATAATTTGACATTTTACTTTTCTCCTACTTTTAATAAAATTTTACAAAATCAGTAATGTCTCACAAATCAATTATATCACTATGAAGGTTAGAGTCAATCAAATTCACCTGATAGAAACAAAAGTTGTAATTTTCTGATAAATAATTCGAAAAAGAATAAAAATTCAGCGGGATTATTCACATCGTAATTTACTGCAAGACAGTAAATTACAGGGATACAGCCGATGGATAGATCATGTTAAATCTCTATAAAATGCTTGATTTAACCCCGGAAATTGCTATAATTGAAACAATGAACAAGTTGATTTTACGACATTTACAGCATTTAAGGAGGTGATTTGGATGTCCGAATCCATGAATATGGATACGAAGTTGCGCAAGTTCGATGAAGATGTAGAAAATATACTTAATTTATTGGAAGAAAAATCGTATTTTAAGGCAAGAGACGCAATACTGAAGTACAACGAAGTAGATATCGCAGAGATCCTCGAAGAAGTTCTGGAAGAATCCGGTATGGAGAAGACCATCATTATATTCAGAATGCTGCCGAAAGATATTTCTGTAGAAGTTTTTTCTTATCTTCCGACCGATGATCAGCTTGAAATAATAAGAGGGATAACTGACAGGGAAATATCCTATATAATAAATGAGCTGGATTTTGACGATATGATAGACGTGCTTGAGGAGCTTCCGGCCAACATAGTCGACAAAATACTTGAAAAAACACCTAAAGATGAAAGAAAACTTATAAATACATTTTTAAATTATCCTGACACCTGTGCCGGCAGTCTGATGACACCGGAATATATAAGTCTCAAGGAATCTATGTCTGTTGATGAAGCCTTGAAGCATATAAAGAATGTTGGGATGGACAGCGAGACTGTATATACATGCTATGTGAAGACTGAAGGGCGGAAGCTTGAGGGAATAGTATCTCTTAGAGCTCTTGTAGTAGCTGACGGAAGTACGAAGATCTCCGAGCTGATGAACACGGATTATGTATATGTAAGCGTTCACGATGACCAGGAGGAGGTCGCAGAGACATTTAAGAAATATGGATTTTTAGCGGTGCCGGTAGTAGATAATGAACATAGACTTGTGGGAATAATCACCGTAGATGATATTCTCGATGTAATAGAAGAAGAGACCACCGAAGATATAGAGAGAATGGCAGGCGTAATGGATGATTCGGATCAGGAGTATCTGGACATTGGAGTTTTCAAGCATGTAAAGAACAGGCTTCCGTGGCTTGTATTCATGACTGTGACTCTTATGATAACGGGATTCATAATAACTAAATTTGAAGCTGTGCTTTCTCAGGTCATAGTGCTGGTATCCTATCTGCCGCTCCTTATGGGAACGGGAGGAAACACGGGCACTCAGGCTGCTTCTTTGATAATAAGAGGTCTTTCGGTAGATGAGATAGATCTGAAAGATGCGGCAAAAGTCCTGTGGAAGGAATTCAGGGTAAGCGTGATACTCGGATTTATTCTCAGCAGTTTGAATTTCTTTAAGATAATCATCATAGACAGGGGAGAATTCCTGGTGGCGCTTACGGTTGCCGTATCCATGTTTATAATAATAATGTTTGCAAAACTTTTAGGCGGCATGCTTCCGATGGGTGCGAAGAAGATAGGAGTGGACCCTGCATTGATGGCTACTCCGATGATATCTTCCATAACAGATACGGTCTCAGCGGTGACTTATTTACTGATAGCATCGCTGTTTTTAGGGATAGCGCTCTGATGTTAAAAGATTCAGAAATCTACATATATATCTATATATATGTAAAAGAAGAATAAATTTTTTATAAAACTATTGTTTTTTGATTGCATTTAATGTAAAGTATGGGAGGTAACTTACCGAGATGAAAAAAACGGGCGGAAAGAAAATGAATAAACGGAAATTTGTAATATATGCTTTAATTTTTATGGGATTTTTTGCAATGGAGTTTCCGGGGATTCTTTTCGTAGGGGACAGGTTATATCCGTTCATCTTTGGACTGCCTTTCCTTTACGGGTATGTACTGTGCTGCTGGGCTTATATGTGTATAGTTCTCTTTTACGCCTATAAGACATCTTGGGGTAAGAAGTCGTTTTTCAAGAAGAATTTATAAATTGTAGGAAGGGTGAATCAAATGTCAGACGCAACGATATCGGTTATTATCTTTGTTGTGGTCATGGGCGTAATAATTTCCGAAAAGCTTCACAGAGCTGTTGTCGCCGTTGCAGGAGCAATGCTCCTTATAATATTCGGCGTACTTAATCTGGAGGAGAGTGTATCGTACATAGACTACAACACAATAGGACTTTTGATAGGTATGATGCTTTTTGTTGCAGTAGTAAAGCATTCAGGAATGTTTGAGTACCTGGCAGTAAAGTCGGCTAAGATAGCTAATGGTAATCCGTGGAGAATGATGGTAATTTTTATCATCATAACGGCAGTGCTTTCAGGACTGCTCGATAATGTTACTACTGTTCTTCTCGTAGGACCTATGACTTTCGCAATCACAAAGGAACTTGAACTGGATCCTGTACCTTATATACTGACACAGATCCTTGCATCTAATATAGGCGGAACGGCAACGCTCATAGGCGATCCTCCTAATATCATGATAGGAAGTGCTACAGGTCTTACTTTCGTTGACTTCCTTGCAAATGACGGTGTGATAATCCTGTTTGTGCTTGTTGCTACCATACTTGGTTTTTACTTTATTTACGGCAAGAAACTTTCGGCTTCAAAGGAAGCTATGGAAAGAGTCATGGCTATGGATGAGAAAGGTCTTATAAAAGATAAGTCTCTCCTTATAAAGAGCATAATAATGATAGTTCTCATAGTTGCAGCGTTTGTGCTCCACAGTGTGCTCCATATGGAATCATCAGTAATAGCGCTTACAGGTGCAGCTATCATGATGATAATAGGCAAGCAGAAATTTGAAACAGTCGTTCAGGATGTTGAATGGCCAACAATAGTGTTCTTTGTAGCATTATTCGTAGTCGTAGGCGGAATGCAGGAAACCGGTGTTATAAATTCGCTGGCAGATGTTATCATGGATGTAACAGGCGGAAAGACTGTAATGACTATGATGATAGTTCTGTGGGTATCGGCGCTTTTATCATCAACGCTGGACAATATTCCTTTCGTAGCAGCTATGATACCGCTGATCACAGCTATGGGAGAACAGGGTATGGATGTAATGCCTCTCTGGTGGGCATTGTCTCTTGGTGCTTGTCTCGGAGGAAACGGTACTCTTATCGGAGCTTCTGCAAACGTAGTTCTTACAGGTGTCAGCGCAAAGCATGGACATCCTGTAACATACATGCAGTTCCTTAAAGTAGGATTCCCGATGATGATAATGTCGATAGTCCTCTGTTCTATCTATATGCTTATCAGATACGCGTAGCCCAGAGTAGATTCTGACAGATATACAAGACACATTGACAGTATGATACCGATTGACAAAACTTTATTGATAAAAACCTCCGGCATGTGCCGGAGGTTCAGACTGTAGACAAAGGTCCAACTTTAAAGTGAGAGGTTGGACTTTTTCATGTTAAAAACGGAATGGAATATTGAAATTCAAACGATTAGAGCGGTAAATATGATATAATATAGTCAGAATAAATAAAAGGAGCAAGCCGTTTTGATTACGAAAATAGATACGGAAGATAAGAAAAAACAGATACAGATGATCTCAATAGATGAACTCGTCCCCGAAGATCACCTGCTTAGAAAAATAGATAAATATATAGATTTCGAATTCATATATGATCTTGTTGAAGACAGGTATTCGCAAGAAACCGGAAGACCATCAATCGATCCGGTAACGCTGATAAAGATACCGATCATCCAATATATGTACGGGATAAAAAGTATGCGGCAGACAATAAAAGAGATCGAAGTGAATATGGCATACAGATGGTTTTTAGGTCTCGACTTTTACGATAAAGTGCCGCATTTTTCAACATTCGGTAAGAACTACAAAAGAAGGTTTGAGGGGACTGACCTGTTCGAGCAGATATTTCAGCAGATACTGCTTCAGTGCATGAAATGTGATCTAATAAATACAGATACGATATTCATAGATGCAACGCATGTAAAAGCAGCAGCAAACAGGAAGAAATCAAAGAAAATACTTGTAGCAAAGAAAAGCGCAAGATTCTATGATGAGAAGCTGAAGGCGGAGATCAATGCAGACAGAATTGCGCATGGTAAGAAGCCGTTAAAGGAAAAAGACGACAAAGATGACAGAGATGACAATGACGGAGATGCGGGAAGCGGGCAGATGGATATGAGAGAGCTGAAAGAACAGAAACAAAGCAGTACAGATCCTGAAAGCGGCTGGTTTCACAAAGGAGAGCATAAAGAAGTATTCGCATATTCAATAGAGACTGCATGTGACGAAAACGGATGGATCCTCGATTACAGTGTACACCCCGGAAACGAACATGACAGCAAAACATTTCCAGTGATATATGAAAAGCTAAAGAAGTATGATATCAAAACAATGGTAATGGATGCAGGATATAAGATTCCTGCGATAGCAAAACTTTTGATAGATGAAGACATTACTCCGCTGTTTCCGTACAAAAGACCCATGACAAAGAAAGGATTCTTCCAAAAGTACGAATATGTATATGACGAATATTATGACTGTTATATCTGCCCTGCCGATCAGGTACTGAAATATTCCACGACCAATAGAGACGGATATAGAGAATATAAAAGCGATGGCAATATATGTGCAAATTGCCCCTATTTGTCTCAATGTACAGAGAGTAAGAATCATGTAAAGGTCATAACACGCCATATATGGGAAGAATATATGGAGACTTGTGAGGATATCAGGCATACGAGAGGGATGAAAGAGCTCTACGGCAAGAGAAAAGAGACTATAGAGCGTAATTTTGGTACAGCGAAAGAGGAACATGGCATGAGATATACGAATCTTTTGGGGAAGAAGAAAATGAGCATGAAGGTGGGATTGACATTCACCTGTATGAACATGAAAAAGCTGGTGAACATGCTAAGCAGGCGGGATGGAGACACCTCTTTAAAAGGAAAATTTCATTATTTATTTGAATCATTCAAAATCAATCTCCTTCAAAATGATATCATGTATGCATAGAAAAAGTCCAACCTCTCATCTTGAAGTTGGACTTTTGTCTACAGTCTGAACCTCCGGCATGTGCCGGAGGTTTTTAGAATATAAATAAAATAATGATTGTATTTATTATGTTTTTTTGATACAATCACGGTACTATGTTAAAATGCATTTGCAAGGAAAGGATGTCAATATGTCATATGCAGCAATATCGGTAGCAGTGTTTATCATTGTAATGATAGTTATAATTTCGGAAAAGATCCATCGTGCTGTGGCCGCTGTAGGAGGAGCGATACTGCTCATAGTCATGGGGGTTATGGATGTGGAAGTGAGCGCATCGTATATAGATTATAATACGATAGGGCTTCTGATAGGTATGATGCTCTTTGTAGCAGTAATAAAAAATTCGGGCATATTTGAATATATGGCTATAAAGTCAGCTAAAATCGCAAAGGGTGACCCGTGGCGCATAATGGTGCTTTTTATAATAATAACTGCTGTTTTATCAGCATTGCTGGATAATGTAACGACAGTTCTTCTCGTTGGTCCTATGACTTTTAATATAACCAAAAGACTTGATCTGAATCCGGTACCTTACGTACTGACTCAGATTTTAGCATCAAACATAGGCGGAACGGCGACGCTCATAGGCGACCCGCCAAATATCATGATAGGGAGCGCGACAGGCCTTACATTCGTGGATTTTCTGGTAAATGACGGATTGATAGTAGTGTTCGTGCTTGCGGCAACGATAGCAGGTTTTTATTTGATATACAGAAGAAAATTGTCGGCATCTGAAGATGCTATGAAAGAAGTTATGGCTATGGACGAAAAATCGGTGATAAAGGACAAGTCATTGCTGATCAAGAGTATAGTGATGATCGTTCTTGTTGTCGCAGGATTTTCACTTCATGGTGTGCTGCATGTCGAATCATCGGTAATAGCTTTGGCAGCAGCAGTAATCATGCTTGTTATAGGAAAGCAGAGCTTTGAAAAGACGGTAATGGATGTTGAATGGCCTACGATAATATTTTTTACTGCTTTGTTCATAGTTGTCGGAGGCATGGTGGAAACAGGAGTGATCGAAAGATTAGCCGATGTTGTAATGGATGTAACAGGCGGAGCACCTGTAATGACGATGATGATAATTCTCTGGGTATCGGCACTGCTTTCGGCTACATTGGATAATATACCGTTTGTTGCCACTATGATACCGCTTATACAATCGATGGGAGATCAGGGAATGGATGTAATGCCTCTCTGGTGGGCATTGTCTCTTGGTGCATGCCTCGGAGGAAACGGCACGCTGATAGGAGCTTCGGCAAACGTTGTTCTGTCGGGCATAAGTGAAAAAAACGGATATCCGGTAACTTATATGCAGTTCCTTAAAGTAGGATTCCCGATGATGATAATGTCGATAGTCCTCTGTTCTATCTATATGCTTATCAGATATGCGTAAATTATATATGCTTTGATATGCGCAGATATATTCAAGATATAATAAAGATCTATAAAAGTCTCCGGCGTGTACCGGAGACTTTTTAGCATTATGATATAAATTGCTTTTTATTTCTTTGCAAGCATCTGGTTGAATTTGTAGCCGACGCCTCTGACGCTTACTATATAATTTGTATCGTGGTTTTTCCTTTCCAGTTTTTTTCTAAGGGTGCTTATGTACACCATGACCGTTTTTGTATCGTTTTCCATGCAGTTTGTCTTCCAGACTGTTTCAAATATCTGAGCTGCTGGGAAGACTTTGCGCGGATGCTGTATGAGGAGTTTTAGTATTTCAAATTCCTTTGATGTAAGATTTACTTCTTCTCCATCTATGAAAAGCTCATGAGTATCGAAATCGACTTTTAATCCCTCGAATTCGTAGTAGTTTTCTTCAGCCTCTGCAGCTTTTCGTACAAGAGAATTTTGTCTGCGAAGATGAGCTTTTATCCTGGCGATGAGTTCTCCGGGCATAAAAGGTTTGGTCATGTAATCGTCTCCGCCGGCAGACAACGCTATTATCTTATCGATCTCCTGTGTTTTGCAGCTGAGAAAAATGATCGGGGCATTTGAGACCTCACGTATTTCAAGAGATAAGGAAGGTCCTTCTGTATCAGGAAGCATAACATCGAGTATTATAAGATCAGGATTTTCTTTTTTCAGAAGCTCCATGGCTTCTTCCCCGGTATAGGCAGGAAGAGGTTGAAACTGTTCCTTGGATAAATATGAGCATACGAGCTTGTTTATAGCCTTTTCATCGTCTACTACCAGTATTTTTTCTTTAGACATATCAATCCTCCTTGTACAGTGGTATTATGAAAGTAAAAGTGCTGCCGAAACCATATGTACTTTCGACATATATGTCGCCGTGATGAGCGGCTATTATTTCTCTGCACAGCGTAAGACCGAGACCTCGGCCCTCAACGTACGTATTGCTTCCGTCATTTTCTCTGTAAAAACGATCGAATACGTAAGGCAGATTATTTTCTTTGATACCCATACCCCTGTCCTCTACGGAAACTACATAGTTTTCTTCTCTGTCATCTATGCGGAAATTTAAGAAAATTTTCTTTTCGTGGTGCGAGTATTTCATCGCGTTTGTTATCAAATTTGAAAACACCTGGTTTATTCTGTCGTAATCTGCCACAAGCCAATGCTTGTACAGGTTAGGAAGATCGTACTCAGCGGTGAGCTCAAAGCCTGCTGATTTTATATCAGCGGAATTATTGCTCAAAAGTATTTCTGTTATATCTCCGGCAGTGCACGACATGAAATTGAAGTTGAACTGATGCGTTTCAAGTTTTGAAAGCTGGTCCAGATCATCTACGAGTTTTTTTAGCGTCAGTGTTTTAGTGGTTATTATATCCATTGCTTCGCTTTTTTCCTCGTCGCTGCTCATTATACCGTCGTTTAGCGCTGTAAGGTAGCCTGCTATTGAAGTTATAGGTGTTCTGAGTTCATGCGATATATATGAGAACAGCATATTTCGGTTTTTTGTAGCGTTTATCAGTTTTAATTCTGCAGATTTTACGTTTGTGATGTCTCGGAATGTGCCGTCTATTGCAGACGGGCGTTTTTCATTGTCGTATATTATAGTGCAGTTGAATTCTCCCCAGAACTTTTCTCCGTCTTTGTTGATCATTTCGACAACGCTCAGATCGTTTGCGGGTATTTTATCGGAGAATATATCCTCCACTTCTTCTTTATTCTTTTCATCGGCAATATCGGTGAACATGCCGGGATTATCATAGAAAAACGATTGTGAGAATCCTGTTACATCTTTAACTGAAGGTGAAATGTAGTCGAATGCCTTGTAAGGCGTCAGCCTGTAGTGAAAGATCACGTCTTTCGAATTTTCTATTATATTGTGATAAAGATCTCCTGCCAGATTGTTCTCTTTCTGCGTATACATCACATATATCATCAATATACAGAAGTTCAACAGATTAGAGAGAAGTATCTCGGTGATATACAGACTGTCTATATCTGCAAAGACTTCAGCTATGGAAAAAGCTGCTTTGCTGAAACCCCATATGAAAAATATTATCGTTGCTATGATTTTTTCGCCTCGGGCGATATGCCAGAGCTTATATATATTATAGCAGATAAATATGGTTACGATAAGCTGATATGTGGAAATAGGCAGATAAAATGACAAAAGGTCAAAATCGTAATATATACATATCAGCGCAAGGAGCAGCAGATAAAGTGAAAATCTGTACCAGTAAGTTGGTATGCGTATATGTACAAAGGAATATGAACCGAAAAGAAGAAGCAGCATGTTGAACATATCTATTACTTTTCTCATTTCCATGTAAAACTGATTGTCGGTGTTCATGAAACATAGCAGACAAAGGAGGCTCAATGAATAAGCCACCCACGCAAAACCCCAAAACTGCATGAAACGTTCCTGTTTTCGTGAAAACAAGTAGAAGTAAAGTATCGAGGTGGCAAAAATGAAAATAGAAAAAATAATAATGAAACTGAAATTCATTACAATGACCTCCGATTTATTTATTATAACAGAAATCTGTGATAAAATGTACTTTAAATAATACAGACTGCGGATCTTTACAGGTCTGCAGGCATATTTTGGAGATTCATATATGATAATAAATGCTGTAATACTTCTCATATTGTGTATATTTGCCTTTATTCCTTTGCTCCTGGGAGAATTCGCGGGAAGAAAATCCGTTGATACGACGGAGGACTTCATACTCCAGGGAAGAAAAATGAAGCTTTTTCCAATGTATGCGACTATATTCGCAACTTGGATGAGTATATTTGCATTTATCGGCGGCATAACGTATTTTTACGAAGAGGGGCCGATCTTTATGACCACTGTAGGATGGGACGCTCTGTTTGCTGTTCTGTTCATATTCGTTGGAAGGAGATTATGGCACTACGGAAAGAAATACAAGTATATGACTCCGGTGGATTTTTTCAGCGATATATACGATTCAAAGGCTCTCAATGTAATAGTTACAATAGTTACGATAGTGTGCACCATGGTTTATCTTCAGGTACAGATCGTCGGAGGCCTTTTAGTTATGAGAGTCGCTACGGACGGAATTATATCATGGTACATAGGAGGAATAATATTTTTCTCTATACTTGTTATATATTTGTGGGCAGGAGGTCTTAGAGCCGTTGCTATGACTGATATTTTTTACGGAATCCTCATAGTTTTATCAATATTGAGCTCGGGATTCTTTTTGATGCATGTTGCAGGGGGAAGTGAAGCTGTATTTTCCGAGCTTGTACAGAGAGAGCCCGCAAATGTTTCTATGATGGGACCTGAAGGAAATCACAGGATACTTCTATGGCTGTCATTGTTTGTGATCGTACCTGTGGGAGCATTTATGGGGCCGCAGATGTGGATAAGAAATTATTCTGCAGGCTCGGCAAAACATTTTGAAGTTCTGCCGCTGCTGCTTTGCATTTCATCCATAGTATGCGTCGGTACGATGATGGCAGGAAGCGCAGGTGTAGTTCTTGCGGAAAATTTAGAAAATCCTGACTATATACTGGTGGATCTGATGAGTAAATATGCGAATCCGTTTTTTTATATATTTGTTATAATAGGAGTGTATGCGACGATATTTTCTACGGCAAATTCACAGGTGCATGCTCTTGCGGCGGTGTACACTATAGATGTATACAGAAAATATATGAAGAAGAACGTTCCGGATAAAAAACTGGTATCGGTTGCGAAATGGGCGGTTCTTGTTATTTCCATGATATCCTATCTTCTGATCGTCCTTATGCCGCAGAATATATTCGATCTGGGGACGATAGCTCTCGGCGGAATGGCGCAGCTAATAGTTCCTGTGCTCGGTGCGTTCTTCTGGAACCGTTCAACGGCCTATGCCGCTATAGCAGGGATTTCTGCGGGAGAGATAGTTTTCGGAATAGTTCTGTTTTTGAGCAGCTCAGGAGATGCAAGCATCTGCGCCATGGCAGGGCTTGTGGCAAATCTGTTTTTCTTTATTGTCGTGACAATTGCGGACAAACCGAGAATCAAAGTATATAAGAAGATAGAGACATATAGAAGGGAATATAAGTTAAAAGAATATTAAAGTCTGTGAAATCTTGTGATTTGAATGAAAAGCGGTCGTTTTGACATGTAAAAGCCTTGATGCACTTAAATGTGTTTTAAGGCTTTTTAAAATTATCATAAAATTGAAAAACATTTGTAGAAAAATTTCAGAAAATTTGATAAAATGAGTTCGGAATTTATTTTTAGAGGAATTTATTCTAAATCTATTTGTAAGGAGGAAGTATTATGATTATAGGAATGCCTATAAGCACGTTCCTGGCAACCTGCATCTGGCCTTTTGTCTACATCATAGCAGCTATCATAGTATATTTTGTTATGAAGCGCCAGGATGACATGACGGATGACTCGGAATTTGAAGCTCATCTCGGAATGGATCACAGAGACGGACAGGTTCACGATCATCATCACGGAGAGGGGGGAACTAACGCATGACAGTAGAAATCATCGTATTATGTTGTTACTTCGTTGGTATGATATCCATGGGACTGTACTGGAACAAGAGAGCCAAGAGTTCTGAGGACTATATGCTTGGCGGAAGGTCTATGGGCCCTCTTGTTACCGCTCTTACACTTCAGACTACCGCAATGAGCGGATTCATGTTCATGGGAGGACCGGCAGAAGCGTATACTTTAGGATATTTCGCTATATTCTATGCAGTAGGCGACGGCTGCGGCGGTATGATAAACCTGACAGTACTGGGAAGAAGAATGAGAAGACTTTCTCAGCTGCTGGACTGCATATCTCCTATCGAGTACCTTGAGAAGAGATATGAATCCATACCTGTAAAAGTTATTGCATGTATAATCGCTGTATTCGGTCTTGGATGCTATGTACTGGCACAGTTCCTCGCAACAGGAAATACGCTGCTCACTCTCTTCGGATTCCCTCTCGAAATTGCATTGGTAGTGGGCGTTGCAGTAATACTGATATATACGTTCCTGGGCGGATACTTCGCTGTTGCGTATACTGACGTAATACAGGGATTCATCATGATAGGCTCCATCATCCTCGTATTCGTAAAGGTTATGTACGACCTGGGCGGATTCACAGGACTCAATGAAGCGCTGGCTGACATAGATCCTACGCTCTTAAGTGTATGGGGAAGAGACGGATATTATGAAGGCGGTTACGGTGTAATCGCAGGTGCAGTAGGTATATACCTTATAGGATATATGGGACTGCCTCACAGTGTAAACAAACATATGGCTATGGGAAGTCCTAAGACTGCAAAAACTTCTGTAATATATGCTACAATATGGACTCAGCTCTTCTGCTTCATCCCTTATTTCCTGGGACTTGCAGGACTGGTACTCTTTACTGCGAATCCGAGCGGACTGATCGACAACAATCCTGAGCTCGTTATACCTTCGCTGACTCAGGTAGAGTTCCCTGGAGTAGTTTCAGGTCTCATGCTCTGTGCTATAATGTCCGCTATAATGAGTACAGTAGCTGCACTTATGCTGCTGATCGCAACTATAATCTCTGTAGACTTCTATAAGAGATGGCTCAAGCCTAATGCAAGTGACAGAAGCGTGGTATTCGTATCAAAAGGATCGATAATAGCAGTTGCAGTAGTTGGTGTTATCATAGCTATACTCAACCCGCCTGGAATATTCGACCTCGTAGTAGATACATTCAGTTTCATGGGCTGTGCATTCCTGCCAAGCTATGTATGCGCAGTATGGTGGAAGAAAGCCAATGCTACAGGCTCTATCGCATCGATGATAGTAGGAGCCGCAGTAGTTCAGATCTGGTCGATCGGAGGACTCGATGTGGTTACAGGATGTCATCAGTTCTTTATCGGTGCTCTGTGCTCATTCGTAGCAATGATCATATTCAGCAACTTCGGTAAGCCGACAAGCCCTGAAATGTGCGATCTTATTGAGAGAGCTAAAGGTAAGAGGATCGAAGTATCCAAGAAGGTACAGGTTGCTTCTTCCAAGCATCTTTCAACTGAAAACAAGGCTATCACTCAGTTTGTATTCAGCAAGAAGGCTGCTCTCGCAGGCGAAGCATTATAATAAATCGGCAGACATAAAATACATAAGCATTATTCAGACCTTCTGTCACATTGACATTGACAGAAGGTCTGTCATGTATATAATCAGATATGAGGGAGGATGGTACTTATTATGATAAAGACAAAGATATTAAAACCGGGATATACTCAAAAAGAGGCATTGGTACTGCTTCTTCATACTGATCCTAATCTTAATCTTGAAGACATAGAAGAGGTTTATTATCCGTATATAAGGCTCAGATACCTTATAAATGTCGGTAAAGGGAGGTTTGTGAAAAAACTGAGCAAGTTTTCCGACTGTATAATAGACAGGGTCTCGGGATCGACCTATGAATCTAAAGGAGAGCCTGAATTTGAAGAGGTGGAAATATCGGAAGAGGAAGCGCTTGAAATCAATACTCCCCTTAACGAATGTTATGACATAGGTCATTCTTTTTCTCTAAAGCAGTATATAGGAAAGGCAAAACTAATGTTTACGCCTCAGATGCAGATAATAGAAGAGGATCTGTTTTATAAAAAGTTTTACATAGTGACGTGTACAGATCCTTCAGGGAACATTTACTATATACTTGTGGATGCGGTTGACGGGGGCATATCCGTGCTTGATCATGAAAAGCACATTAAGGAACTTGCGGAAGCAGGAGAATATCAGGAAGCAGAGAAGGTCATGGAAAGCATAGAAGGAGAACATCGACTGATAGAAGAAAAGAAAAATTAAACGAATTTCCGTACAGTATGAGCAAATAAAAGTATTTACAGTGCTGTGCGGTTTTTTTTATTTTGCAGGCACAAAAATGTGCGTACTTGCATTTTTGTATCTGTAAAATATAATCAAGGTATAGATCGAATAGTTTTTATAAATAGGGAGGAGATCGGTATGCAGATGAATGCTATGGGATTTTACGAATTTGGAAAACCTGATGTTTTTAGAGAGATCGAGATAGAAAAGCCGCAGCCGGGAGATGATCAGGTCCTGATAAAGGTGGAAGGAACGAGTGTGAATTTTGCGGATATACAGACAAGGAAGGGCAGTTTTCATGGGGGCGGAACTGTATTCCCTGTAGTGCCGGGGCTTGATGCGGCTGGAACGGTGGAAGCAGTAGGAAAAAATATCAAATCTTTAAAAGAAGGGGACAGGGTGATAGCGTTCCCTCATACAGGGACATATTGTGAATATGTAGTAGCAGACGGTGATCTGACTTATGCGATACCTGAAACTGTTTCTATAATACAGGCGGCAGCAAGTCCTCTGGTATCTTTCACATCGCATATGATTTTAAATAAGGTCGCATGCCTGGAAAAAGGAGAGACCATCGTCATACATGCTGCGGCAGGCGGCATAGGAACCACTGCGATACAGATAGCAAAAGCAATGGGAGCAGGTATGATAATAGGAACGGTGAGAGGAGAGTCGAAAAAGGGAAAAGCTCTCGATGCAGGCGCGGATCATGTTATAGTTACGGATAAAGAGAACTTTTCGGAAAGGGTAATGGATCTGACAGGTGGCGCAGGTGCAGATGTCATACTTGATTCTATAGGCGGTGATTTTACGGAAATGGGTATGGATTGCCTGGCGCTTTACGGAAGAATGGTGGTGTTTGGAAATGCATCCGGAAGTTATGGGATGATAAATACAGGATCGCTTCATTCAAGCAGCCGGTCTGTAAGGGGATTCAGTTCGGTAACGACGAGAAAAAATCGCCCTGATTGGTTCAGAGAAACTGCTCCGGCCGTGATAAAGCTGATGTCGGAAGGGAAAATAGACATGAAAATATCTGAAGTGATGAAGATCAAGGATGCTGCCAGAGCTCATGAGCTTATGGAAAAAGGAAAGGTCACAGGGAAAATAGTGCTTGTTGATTAAAGTGAAAAAATATCGCAGACAGTCTTTTAGACTTGTTCTGCGATATTTTGATCAGTATATTCATTGAGGTTTTATTATTTTTTATTTTTTTTACGCTTTGCTTTTGCAGCGGCTTCTATACGCGCAGCTTTTATTTCGGCATCAGTTCTGTGCGGTCTGTTTATAATGGCGTCCACATCGGTGCCTTCGCCTGGACGCGGTACATCGAGACGTTTTCTTCTCATAGCCTCGTACATAAGCTGTTTTGATTTCATCGATACTTTGTTTGAAAAATTGACTTTGTTGTATAAGTCTATGAGATTAGTAGGGCCGAGCATTCTTTTTACGTCAAAGGTAATGTTCATTATTTTGACGAAACTTATTACATTTTCGTTGTTTACATTTTGATCCAGTCTCTTCCATGCGCGCTTCAGTACGTTTATAGTGATTACCAGATATATTATTATGCCTATCATTATGTAAGGAAGGAGATTCCTGAAATTCAATTTTATAACGCCGTAGATCCCGTCGTTAGGCATTATGAAATAGATTATAGCAAGCAACAGTATTAAGAGTATAAGTTTATTTCTGCTCATAAAAATCCTCCATATTATTGTGATATCATAATTTTACAATAATTCCGAATAAAAATAAACTCAATTTGATGAAACTTATATAATATTTAAGAGTAGGAGCAAAGAATAAATTGAAAAAAGCCTTTTCATAAGATAAAATTATATTGAAAGAGATATAAATGAGGATATGCAGTGGAGGATAAACAGATGACATACGATGTAGGAATGATACTTGATAAGATCGAACAAATGCAAGAGGTCATGCTGTCTATGAAAGCAGATGTCTCTTCTGTAAAAGGGGAAGTTTTTTCGATTAAGGACGATATCGCATCCATTAAAGAGGAAAACGCTTTGATGAGAGACGACATCACAGCGATGAAGGGAGAGATCAAGACTATAAAAGATGATGTAAACAAAACTAACGGACGCATAGATGCTCTTAGAAAAGACATGATATCAAGCCAGAAGAAAACGGAAAATCAGATGGGAGCGATGAGAAAAGACATTGCTTCGATCAAGATGACTGTAGAAAATGATATCAACCGCAGTATGAAGATAATCGCTGAAGGGCATTTTGATCTGTCAAGGAAACATGATGAGGCTATAAGCGTAAATAAACGGAAAGAAATGATGCTGCTCAGGATAACACATCTTGAAAACGAAGTCCGAATTTTAAAAGAAAAGATCAACTGATTTGTTTAAAATTTGGAGGATTTTATGGAGAAGCAGGGTTTGATAACTTTAGAATATGTCAAAACTATAGTCAGGGAACGTCCAAGAGATGCACACAAAGGAACATGCGGACGTGTACTTGTGGTCGCAGGTTCTTTAGGAATGGCGGGAGCTGCGGTGCTTTCTTCCGAAGCGGCACTGAAATCAGGAGCCGGACTTGTGAAGGCTGCAGTGCCTGATGAGATCATTCCTATATTGCAGATCGCTGTACCGCAGGCAACGTGCTGCGGCATTTCTGACTATGAATTCCTACGGTCGCTTGAAGTAAATGATGCTATCGCAGTCGGACCGGGAATAGGAGTTGGTGAAAAACAATATCTGCTCATCAAAAAATTGCTGGAATCATACGAAGGTCCGGTGATAATAGATGCTGACGGCATAAATGATCTGTGCAGATACGATAAGGATTTCGAACTTTTAAAAAACAGAAAAATACCTGCAGTACTTACACCGCATCCGGGAGAAGGAAACAGGATCTTAGAGGCGTTAGGTGAAAGCGATATAGCGAGCATGGGGAGAATACATGCGGCTGAGCTCATAAGCAGAAAAACAGGAACTGTGGTATTGCTTAAAGGTGCCGATACCGTTGTGACATGGGAATTTGGCGGAACATATACTAATACCACAGGCAACCCGGGAATGGCAACGGGAGGGAGCGGAGATGTGCTCACCGGAGTCATAGCGGCGATAGCAGCGTCAGGAGAAGATCCGTTTGATGCAGCTAAAGCAGGTGCCTTTATTCACGGTATGGCAGGAGATATTGCGGCAGAGCATAAAGGACAGTGGGGAATGACTTCAGCCGATATTAAAGATTCACTGCCGGATGCCTTTAAAGAAATAGTGGGAAAATGAGAAATTAAATCATAAAAGGAGTGTAGGACTTTGAGCATTAAAAAGGGAGACCTTTATTTTGCTGATTTAAGTCCGGTGATGGGCTCCGAACAGGGCGGAATAAGACCTGTTCTGGTAGTTCAGAATGATGTAGGAAATAAATACAGTCCAACTATAATAGTTGCGGCGATTACGTCAAGAAGAAACAAAGCCGACCTGCCTACGCATGTTGAGCTTGCGGCGGCTGAAAATGGCTTGTCAAAGAATTCAGTAGTATTACTTGAACAACTCAGAACGATAGATAAGAAAAGATTGAAGGAAAGAATAGGAACCATTGACAGAACCCGTTTACCGGAAGTTAATGAGGCATTGAGTGTCAGTCTGGGAATCGATGAGAATTCCTTTTTCTGATAGATCTTGTTTATGACCCCTGTAGTTGTTCCTGCAGGGGTTTTATATATTTTATTTGCAGGAAAAATAAATAATTGGAGGACGTTATGGATAATAGTGCGCTTAAAAAAACTGCTGCCGAGGTAAGGATCGGGGTGATCAAGGCAGTACATAGTGCAGGATCGGGACATCCGGGAGGATCGCTTTCCGCAGCAGACATAGTTACAGCTCTTTATTTTGAGGAGATGAATATCGATCCGAGTAATCCGAAGATGAAAGGCAGAGATAAATTCATACTTTCGAAAGGACATGCAGGACCTGTACAGTACTCGGCCCTTGCACTCCGCGGTTATTTTGACAAGGAAGAACTTCTGACGCTGAGAAAACTGGGCTCGAAACTCCAGGGACATCCGGACATGAAAAAAGTGCCGGGGATAGAAATGTCCACGGGATCATTGGGTCAGGGCTTTTCAGCCGCCGGCGGAATGGCTTTAGCAAACAAACTTGACGGGGATCCGGGCAGAGTTTATGTCCTGCTTGGGGACGGAGAGCTTCAGGAAGGAATAGTATGGGAAGCAGCAATGGCAGCGGCACACAACAAGCTCGACAATCTGACAGGAATAATAGACTATAACGGACTTCAGATAGACGGGAAAAACGATGATGTAATGACGGTTGCTCCTGTAGATGAGAAATTCAAAGCTTTCGGCTGGAACGTCATTTGTATAGACGGCCATGATTTTGATGAGATCAGGGAAGCCTTTAAAAAGGCTAAGGAATGCAGCGGAAAGCCTACAATGATAATAGCAAAGACTGTAAAGGGAAAAGGCGTATCATTTATGGAAAATGAGCCGGGCTGGCATGGAAAAGCGCCTGATGATGAGCAGATGAAGCAGGCTATAGCGGAGCTTGGAGGTGAAATGTAATGTCGGATAAGATGGCGACGAGACAGGCGTATGGAGAAGCCCTGGTGGAACTGGGAAAAGAATACGATAATCTTATAGTTATGGATGCGGATCTTTCAAAGTCAACGATGACTGCGAAGTTCAGAGATGTATACCCTGACAGATTTTTTAATATGGGTATAGCCGAGCAGAACCTTTACGGAACAGCGGCAGGTCTGGCTCTCTCAGGTAAAATTGTATGCGCCAGCACTTTTGCGATGTTTGCTGCCGGGAGAGCTTTTGAGATAATAAGAAATTCTATAGGTTATACTAAAGCAAATGTAAAAATATGTGCGACCCATGCGGGAATAACGGTGGGCGAAGACGGAGCAAGTCATCAGACTTTTGAAGATATAGCGCTGATGAGGACTATCCCCGGCATGACGGTGATAAACCCTTCTGATGGTATGTCTGCAAAGAAACTGATAAAGCAGGCTGTAGCTATGGAGGGACCGTGTTATATAAGACTTGGACGAGCCGCAGTGCCTGTATTTTACGATGACTCGGCAGAGCTGATTCTTGGGAAAGGCAACGTTGTAAAGGACGGAAAAGACGTGACTGTGGTAGCAACCGGTATCATGGTCAATGAAGCGGCAACTGCTGCGCAGGAGCTGTCAAAAGACGGAATCGATGTGCGCATCATAGACATCCATACTATAAAACCGATCGACGAAGAAATCATAATAAAGGCTGCGAAGGAGACCGGTGCAATAGTTACGGCAGAGGAGCATTCTGTTATAGGCGGACTCGGCAGTGCGGTATCGGAGGTAGTAGTTAAGAACTGTCCTGTCAGAATGGAAATGGTTGGGCAGCAGGATACTTACGGAGAATCCGGCAAACCTGAAGAACTTAAGAAAAAATACAAAATGACAGCAGAAGATATAGTAAAAGCTGTCAGAAAAGTAATGGTTTAAGAGAAAATGAGGATTGTTATTATGAGGAGAAGAAGTTTAAAAGCCGTTGTGGCGCTGTTTATCGTTTTTATCATGTGTTTTGGCCTGGCTTCATGCGGAAGCGGGCAGACTGAAGAGGAACAGCAGACCGATACGAGTACGGAAGCTGTAGAGGAAACTCAAACATTTACGACGACTGACGGTACATATCAGATAACTACAGGATCTGAATGGACAGAAAACGATTCCTATGAAAACAGCGACTCATCGCTGGAGCTTGAAATCGGCGGAGGCATTACGATACTTCAGATAATCAAGCAGCCGAAAAGCGATCTGGGAATAAGCCTGGAAGCTTACAGTGAGGAAGTAACCGGATATTTCGTGGATAATGAAGCGTTGGGAAACTCAACAGTTGAAAGTACTGAAAATGTGAAATGCGGAGATCACGATGCGATAAAAAAACTCATATCTACGACGGAAAGCAGCAGCGGAATAGATATGTTTACATGTCATCTGTCCATCGAGTTTGATTCGGATTACATGCAGATGATAATCATATCGACTAACAGCAACAGGGATAAAGTCCTTGAATATGCAGATGAGATATCCTCAACTATCACGCCTATATAATAATGCTTTGAGCACTGTCTAAAAACAGGCAGGGTATGTAAATTTTAAGAATAAGAAGACCTCTTTCGCAATAGATTTGATATATGCAGGTATTGTCTTGTTATATGCGAAGGAGGTTTTTGTTTTGGATAAAATAAAGATAAAGAAAGGTGATTTGAAAAATAAAATCAGCAAAAGTAGAGTGATTGCGCTGTCAGCTGTATTGATGGCCGCAGCAGGGGTACTTTTGTATATCAATACGATGCAGGGTAGCAAGTCCGTGGAATTTGAGAAAGTGAACGAAAGCAAGCTTCCAAAGGAGATAACATCTGATATAATTCCGGAATACAGAAGCCTTGAAAGAGCGCTTGCCTGCTCCGTGAATGATGACATCTATGTAATAGTTACAAGAGGAGAAAAACCGACATCGGGGTACAAAGTTTCGGTGGACAGTATGGTTATAGAGAAAAAAGATGAAAAGGAGACACTCATAGTATACGCTGATTTTAAAGATCCTGATAAAAAGACAGCTTTTTCACAGATAATCACTTATCCGGTCAATGTCGTGAAGACGGATCTTAAGCGTCTTCCGGATGATATAGAGCTGCGTATTCAGTATTGACAAAGTGTTCAAATAAATTTTCACATAACCATCACCATTAAACGACAAAAGGTTGAAAAACAGGCGTTTTTTCGAGCAAAATATTGAAAAAAAACGGGTTTTGTAGTATCATAAATGTTGTATGATTTGCGCTAAGGAGGAGACATAGACTTAATGATAGAATTCAAGAATGTCACTAAATATTATAAGTCAAATGTTGGACTGGAAAAAGTAAGTGTCAAGATAAACAAGGGGGATTTCGTCTTTCTTGTAGGACCAAGCGGAGCAGGCAAATCAACTTTTGTAAAACTGATACTGAAGGAGATAAACGCGGATTCGGGGAGCATCAAGGTCAGAGGAAACGAAGTCACCACGATGTCAAACAGACAAGTTCCGCAGCTTAGAAGAAATATAGGGATCGTATTTCAGGATTTCAGACTGCTTCCGAAGAAAACGGTGTATGAAAACGTGGCCTTTGCCATGGAGATAATACATCAGCCGAAAAAATTGATAAAAAAATATGTGCCGCAGGTGCTGAGCATGGTGGGAATATCATCGAAAGATGATAAATATCCGGACGAACTTTCAGCCGGAGAACAGCAGAGAGTCGCAATAGCCAGAGCCATCGTAAATAAACCGAGAATACTTATAGCTGACGAGCCGACGGGAAATCTTGATCCGGATACGGCATGGGAGATAATGCAGCTTCTTGATCAGATAAATATGAGAGGTACGACGATACTCATGGTAACCCATGCAAAAGATATAGTGGACAAGATGGGGAAAAGAGTAATAGCTATAGAAAAAGGCAGGATAGTCAGAGATGAGTTCGGAGCCTACGGATATGAAGAAGCTCTCGAAAACATGGAGATGACTTTTGATACTATACAGAATCAGAGAACATTCCGAGCCGGTTTCAAAAGGGGAGGAAAAGCCTGATGATAATAAAGAGATTTTTTTACACTTTAAAGCAGGCGTTTCTTCAAGTATTGAGAAACCGCACGATGTCGCTGGCATCGATATTTGCCATAACTGCGATGCTGCTGATTTTAAGCATATTTTTTATCCTGGTAATAAATATCAATACTGCCGCCCAGTCTATACAGCAGGATTATGATTCTATCGAAATATTCCTGCTTGATGAGACAACGGAAGAACAGGCAAATGTGATAATCGACGATATAAAGCAGGAAAAGGGCGTGGATGACGCTTATTTCAAAACAAAAGAAGAAGCTATGGAAGACTTCAGAGTGAGATGGGGAGAAAATGCATATCTGCTGAACAGCCTTACAGAAAACCCTCTTCCCAACTCCGTGGTGGTCATGATAGGAGATCTGGAATACGGTGATTCAATAGCTGAAAAAGCTGCTACGTATGACGGCATTGAGGATGTCAAGTATTATAAGGATACGGTCGATAAGCTGCTCAGCGCCACAAGATTCGTTCAGATAGCGGCGGTGATAGTAATGATATTCCTGATCATAGTTTCCATAGTGGTGGTTGCGAACACTATAAAGCTTACAGTTTTCAACAGAGCCAATGAAATAAGCATAATGAAATATGTGGGTGCGACAAACTGGTTTATACGGGGACCGTTTTTAGCGGAAGGTATAATCATCGGAATAATATCAGCAGGTATATCCATAGGAGTTTCGGCAGCGCTTTATAACAAGATAATAGACGTTATAGGAGATCAGATATTTTCAGTATTCTCCATGCCGATGGTTCCTGTAGGATTCATGGTATATAATTTCACATGGATATTCCTGGCACTGGGCATAAGCATAGGAGCATGCGGAAGCATAATTTCAATGAGAAAGTTCCTGGATGCGTAATAAAAGCAAAAAAACAGCAAGGAAACATAAATAAAAGTTATGTAAACCATAAAAAGATCGGCAGGATTCGCTATCCTGCACTGGGGTAAATAGAGTTAATATGGGGTGGATAACAAACGGTAACAAGCAGTGTGAGCTACAGTTGACGATGCTTGATCAGATTCAGTTTATTAGACGAAGTTTTTTAGAAGTAATTTAGGAGGTACTGTTTTGAAAAGAAGCCGTTTGGTAGTGGTGATAGCGGTTATTACAGCGATGTTTCTCTGTTTTGAGACAGCAGCAGTAAGCGCGGCATCCCTCAGTGAAGTGAGAAATAGCATAAAGGAAAAACAGCAGGAATTAAACGAACAGAAAAAAGAAGAGGGAAGTCTGTCGGAACAGGCTGAGTCTCTTGAAAAACAGATAAGTGAAAAGGAAAATAATATAGCTGAACTTGAGAGTGCAATAAGTGATGCTGAAGACGAGCTGGCTCAGCTTGAGTCTGATCTTAAAGAAGCGCAGGAAAAAGTTGATGCTCAGGACAATGATCTGAATTCGAGACTGAGAAATATGTATAAAAGCGGTACTGTAGGTTTCCTGGATGTACTTCTTGGCTCGGACAGCTTTTCGGAGTTCCTGACGAATCTGGACATGGTACAGATGGTATATTCAAATGACCAGGATGTTTTGAGCGACCTTAAAGATTCTTATGAGGAAATAGATCAAAAGAAAAAGGAAATAGAAAATCTCAGCAGTGAACTGGAAGAGTCAAAGGCATATGCGGAAAAAGAAAAGAGTTCTATAGAAGCAGATAAAGCTGAAGTGGACTCCAAAAAACAGGCGGTTGCTTCAGATGCTGCGGCAAGTCAGGAAGAACTGGACAAGCTTGAATCATATTCCAAATATCTTGAGGGTCTTATTCAGAGTGAAGGAAGCTCAACTTCCGATAGCAATAATTCAAGTTCATCATCAGGCGGCTCAAGCTCATCAGGCGGATCTGGTTCTTCATCTTCCGGTGACTCCGGCGGTTCATCGATAAACAGCAATGGCTGGGTATTCCCGGCACCTTCGTATACAAGAGTATCGTCCCACTACGGATACAGAAGCAGCGGATTCCACGGCGGAGTGGATCTTGCGGCTCCGGGAGGCTCCAAGATATTGGCGGTACAGTCCGGAACTGTATTGGTTGCTACTTATCATTACAGCTACGGAAATTATGTGATAGTCGATCACGGCAACGGCACGAGCACACTTTATGCGCACGCGTCCAAACTGCTTGTTAGCAAAGGAGATAAAGTTTCCAGAGGAGAACAGATAGCAAAGGTGGGTACAACGGGAAATTCAACAGGAAATCATCTTCATTTTGAAGTGAGAATAAACGGTAAGAGGACAAACCCTGAACCTTATATAGGACTTTAGTAATCATATTAATCATTTGTATCATGGAGGAAACGATTTGAAGAGAAAGAGCAGAACTGCGGTGACGATTGCGGCGATTACAGCGATGTTTCTGTGTATGGAAACTGCCATGGTGAGCGCGGCATCTCTCAGCGAGATAAGAAACGATATAAAAGAAAAGCAGCAGGAACTCAATGAGAGCAGGTCTCAGGAGAAGAGCCTGGGAGATCAGGTAAGTGAACTTGAAAGTCAGATAAATACAAAGGAAAACGATATTGCTGAGCTGGAAGCTGCTATAAGCGAAGCAGAAGTAGAACTTGCGGAAGCTGAAAAGAAGGTGGAGACTCAGACGGAAAATCTTGGCGGCAGACTCAGGAATATGTATAAGAACGGTTCTGTAGGATTCATGGATGTACTGCTTGACTCAAACAGCTTTTCAGAATTTCTCACGAATCTCGATCTTGTGGAGATGATATATGAGAGCGACAGAGATGTGCTTAACGAACTTGAAGACGCATACGATGAGATAGATAAACGCAAAAGCGAGATAGAAGCTGCAAAGACTGATGCAGAAGAACAGAAAGCAGCTTTAGAGGCGGATCAGGCGGAAATAGCTGAAAAGAAAGCAGCTATAGCTGCCGACGCTGAGGAAACGCAAAAGGAACTGGATAAACTTGAGGCTGATGCACAGGCTCTTACAGCAACTATAAGAAACCAGGGGAGTTCAAGTTCAAATTCCACATATTTAGGCGGAGAAATGGCCTGGCCGGCTCCTCAGTATACAAGGATCTCCAGTTACTTTGCAGGAAGAATCGATCCGATAACAGGCAAAAAGAGCAACCACGGGGGCCTTGATCTGGCAGCACCGGGAGGCTCTCCTATACTGGCAGCAAATTCAGGTACAGTAATAATAGCAGGCTACCATTACAGCTACGGTAATTATGTGGTCATCGATCATGGCGGCGGTGTAAGTACGCTGTACGGACATTCTTCAAAACTTCTTGTAAGCAGAGGACAGAAAGTTTCAAGAGGGCAGCAGATAGCGAAAGTCGGCACGACGGGACGTTCCACGGGAAATCATCTGCATTTTGAAGTCAGAATAAACGGACAGAGGGTGGATCCGCTTCCGTATATTACATAGTATAGAGGAAAGAGAGATAATACAACATATGCGAAAGGCAAATGAAATATTAAGGGAACTTCTCAAACTCAGAGGTATAAGTTCCAATGAAGATATTTCCGAATTTTTGTCTGAAATGCCGAAAAGAACTTACGATCCATTCCTGCTTTTAAATATGAAAGCGGGAGTGGATTTAATTTTATCGGAGGCAAAAGCAGGAACTAAAATATGCGTATACGGAGATTACGATGCAGACGGAGTCACGTCGGTATGTATAATGCTCCGCATGCTTGGAAATCTTACAGATAATTTGATACACTACATACCCTCCAGATTTGATGAGGGGTATGGATTGAACAGCGAAGCTGTAAGAAAGCTGGCTGAGGAAGGCGTTGGACTGCTGATAACAGTTGACTGCGGAAGCGTATCCTGCAGTGAAGTAGAGCTGGCTAAAGAGCTGGGAATGAAAGTGATAGTAACTGATCATCACAGTATAGATGATGTGAAGGCTGACTGTATTTTAATAAATCCGAGACAGTCAGAATGCAAGTATCCATTCAAAGGACTGGCTGGATGCGGAGTCGCTTTTAAAATGGCTCAGGCTATACAGCAGACAGCTGGACTTCCTAAAGCTGCGCTCAATGATCTATTGGATCTCGTGGCTGTAGGCACTGTAGGAGATGTCATGCCACTGGTTGACGAGAACAGGACTATGGTAAAGTATGGTCTGAACAAGATAAATGCGGCGAGCAGGATTTCCATGAAAAAACTGGCGGAAGGTATTTCTATCAAGTGGGTAACTTCGGAAAACATAGCCTTCGGTATTGCGCCCCATATAAACGCAGCAGGCAGGATAGCCGATGCTGAAGAAGCTGTGAAGCTTTTCATGACAGAGGATCTTGATATAATAGAGCGTCAGGTGGATAAACTGATCGAATACAACGGCATGAGAAAGCAGTACCAGGAATCGGCATATAAAAAGGGTTCAGACATAATAGAAAGAGATTTTGCAGATAAAGATTTTATGCTGCTGCGTATGGACGACATCCATGAGGGGATCGCAGGAATAGTTGCGGGAAAGCTTAAAGATATGTATAATCGTCCTACGGCTATCGTAACACCGACAAAGGAAGGTTTTTTGAAAGGGACGGGCAGAAGCATAGAAAATGTGGATATATATGCTCTGCTGAAAAGAAATTCTGCTCTGTTTGAAAAATTCGGAGGCCATAGAAGCGCCTGCGGGTTTACTGTCAGAGAAGAGCTGGAAGATGAATTAAGGGACTCATTAAACAGAGAAATGGAGTCATTAAAGGGCGATGATCCTGATATATTTCATAGAGAAATAAAATGGGATATGGAAATAAGACCTGACGAGGTGAGCGAGGAGCTTGTAAAGGATATAGAAAGAATGGGACCCTTCGGTGAAATGAATCCAAGACCATGTTTTGTCATCAGAAACGTGATAATAGCCAATGTAAGATTTATGGGAAATGACATGACGCATGCCAGATTCACGGGCATTTCACAGGAAGGCGGCAGGATAGAATGTGTTCTTTTTAAAAGAGCTCAGGAATACAAGGATATACTTTCATGTCCTGAAAGGTCTGCAGATATAAAAGGGAACCTTGAACTTCAGGTATGGAAAGGAATAAAAAAGCTACAGTTTATCGTTGAGGAGATCATATCATGATGGAAATAAGCAAAAAAAAGTTAAAGATATACATTGCGGCGGCATTCGGTGCAGGGATAGTCATAGCAGCGCTGACAGCGCTGTTCATATGTAAAGGCATGCTGGGATTTGTCGCTGTCTCTGCGGATAGATACGAATCAATGTCAAACACCTATGAGAGGTTTGGAAAGCTGGAACAGCTTTATCAGAGCATGGATACATATTATTACAAGGACATCGATGAGGATGCTGTGATCGAGGGAGCTGAAAAGGGACTTGTAGCAGGTCTGGGAGATCCATATTCGGCCTATATGACAAAGGAAGAATACGATTCCTGGAAGGCTTCAGCTACAGGAGAATATTCGGGAGTAGGCGTCACTTTTTCAGAAGATAATGACGGAAATTTTGTCGTAGTTGAAGTAAGCGCTGATTCACCTGCGGAAAAAGCCGGTATAAAGGCAGGAGATTATATCATCGAAGTAGATGGGAAAACCTATGATGACATGGAGCTTATGGCAAATTCCATAAGAGGCGAGGAAGGAAGCAGCGTCACAGTGAAATATCTTCGCGGGGATGAAGAAAAAGAAGTGACCATGACGAGAGAAGAAATAGTTCAGAAGAGTGTAGAATATGAAATGCTTGATAACAATATAGGGTATATCAAGCTTACTTCCTTCATAAGCAGCTCATACGACGATTTCAAAGCAGCTCTCGAGGCTCTTGAAAAAGACGGCGCCGAAGGCATCGTTTTAGATATAAGAGATAATGGCGGCGGTCTCGTGGATACATGTATAGATATCGCAGACGAATTCCTCGATGAAGGCGTTGTCACATATGTGGAAGATAAGAACGGAGAGAGGACGGAGTACAAGTCAGAAGACGGAAAAACATCTCTTAAAACAGTAGTCCTTACAAACGAAAACAGTGCCAGCTGTTCGGAGATCCTGGCGGCTGCATTGCAGGACAACGGATACGATATCGTGGGACAGAAAACTTTTGGAAAGGGCGTTATACAGTCGACGATGGAACTTAAGGACGGCTCTGCTCTTAAGCTTACGATAATGCAGTATTTTTCACCTGATGGTGATGAAATACAGGATAAAGGAGTAACCCCTGATCACGAAGTAGAAGATAACGAAGCGACTTCCGGCGATGAGCAGCTTGATGAGGCGCTGAGCTTGTTTTAAGAGATTGAAATAATGATGCGTATGCAGGACAGCGCTTTATAGCACTAAAGTATTCCTTGACGGTGAAATTTACCGATGATATAATTTAACATAAGCAGGGGAAATGAGGTTTTAATCGGTAGCCTTTGAGAGTGAAAGGAGCAGATATGGCATACGAATCAAAATTCAAAAGAGATGATATAGATGAACTTTTTAAAGCAGTGCTGCTTTTGGAGAACGAAGAGGACTGTTACAGATTTTTTGAAGATATATGCACAGTAAATGAGATACATGCGATCGCTCAGAGGCTTCAGGTAGCCAAACTGCTTTCTGAGGATAAGACATACAATGAGATAGAGGATATAACCAAAGCCTCGACGGCAACTATAAGCAGGGTAAACAAATGTCTTGTTTACGGCTCAGAGGGGTACAAGCGTATTTTAAAGAGGCTTGAAGAAAGCGAAGAAAATAAAGCTGATCAGGAAGATTGAGTTTTGAATTGAGTTTAATAAATTAAAAAACGGCGGTACTTATGTTCCGCCGTTTTGATAATGATTATTTAGTATGGAATTATATATCTTGGAAAATTATAAGGAATTCTTTCCTGATTTAAAGGGAAGTGAGCTGACTGACAGGCTTGTCATATCTGTACTGGAAGAGTACGGGAAAAAGGGTGTCAGTATTATAAGAAATAAAAACGGCAAACCTTTTACAGATGTGCCGGGGCTTTTTATTTCGGCAAGTCACAGCGGGATATATTTTGCATGTCTTGTGAGCGACAGACCTGTGGGCGTAGATATACAGGAAGAGCGGAGAATCGATCCGAATAAAATAGCAGGAAGGTATTTTACGGAAAGAGAAAAGAAGTATATTCAAAAAAGAGGAAGCAAAGGCTTTTTTGAACTGTGGACGAGGAAAGAAGCCTACTCGAAATATACCGGAAACGGCATAAAGGATATTATAGCCGGAATATCTGTAATAGAGCGTGAGGACGTGGAATTTTTTGATTTTCAGATAGGGAACGGCATGTATCTATCCTGCTGCGGAAAGATCAGTGATCAAGACGAGTTGTGAGGGATTGTTATGGATTTTAAAATACTTATTGATGACAGAAGTGAAAAAGATGGAATAGATGAAGAGCACGGTCTTTCTATCTATATAAAGACCAATGGCAGAAGAATATTGTTCGACAGCGGTGCTTCAGAAAAATTTGTACAGAATGCAGCTAAAATGGATGTGGATCTGAAGAAAATAGATTATGCTGTTGCAAGTCACGGGCATTATGATCACACCGGAGGATTTCCTGAATTTTGTGAGATAAATCATAAAGCCAGGCTTTATATACACAAAAATGCGTTCCGCAGATCCTATGTATGGCGTGACGGAGCTTTCGGAAGTGTGACTTCCGGCATACGATGGACTGAAGAGGAAGAAAAAGAGCTGGAAAAGCGTATCATATATACAGATGAACCCACGGAAATAGCAGAGAATATATGGATTAGCGGGAGCATAAAAATGGGACGGGATTTCACGTTCACCGAAAAGTTTTACTACAAGGATGAAACAGGGAATATGGTGGAAGACGATATGTCTCATGAACAGTGTCTCATCGTGAAAGAAGACAAAGGCATATACATCTTTTCCGGATGCAGCCACAGAGGGGCGTCTTCTGCAGTCAAAACGGGTAAAAGCCTGTTTCCAGGAGAAAAGGTCCTGTTGTTTGCAGGCGGTATGCACCTTGTAAGGGCGACGGAAGAAGAAATGATAAAAACAGCAGATATGCTTTATGAAGAAGATATAGAGAATGTCATGCCGCTTCACTGTACAGGCAGACGGGGCGCAGAGATAATAAGAGAAAAGATGGGAGAAAAATGCGTATTTGCGGCAGCGGGAGATTGTTTTTATGGATGTTAGGGAAAGAGCGCTTTATTATCTCAATATTAAGCCGAGGACCAGAAAACAGGTGGAAAGATATTTAAAGGAAAAGGGCTTTTCAGAGGATGAGATACTGCCTGTTTTAAAAGAACTTGAGGAATACAGCTACATAGATGATCTCAGCTACAGTATCATGTATTTTGAACTTGGATTTGAAAAGGGCCGGGGAAATCTGAGGATAAAAAGAGAGCTGGCAGAACGGGGTGTTTCAGAAGATATCATACAAAACGCTTTCGAAAAGCTTGAAGATACTCCCGATGAGTTTGAAGCTGCCATGAAGATAGCTGAAGAGGCCGTTTCCGGTATAGATATTGAAAGCCTCGATTACGGGGAAAAACGCAAGCTTCAGGCAAAAGTGGGAAGAAGACTAATCTCCAGGGGATTTTCCACTGAAGATACGTATAAAGTATTAGGGAGACTTTTGTAATAATTTGATGTTTTCATGAAAACAGTACTTAGTTTTAAGTGACTTGGAGATTCAAATAGAGTATAATAAAAAGATATATGAAAAAGGAGACCGTATATGGATTATAAGAAACAGCTTGTTGAAAAAATCGAAAAATTTTATGTAGAGATCATAGAGGAATTCAAAGAAGCTGAGCTGCAGATAATAGCTGATTCCAACTTCAGAAGCATTTTTAAGAAAAAGGATTACGGCAAAAATATATCTATGCTCAAGAACTGTAAAAAGCAGGTGCTTAAAATCGATGTTTCGAATATAGGTATACCTAAAAGCGATAAGGAGGCTTCAGAAGTTGTCCTGCGTCTTGAAAGATGCATAGTGAATTTTAGAAGATTATGCGATTCATATGTACAGCTACAGGAGGCTCTTAAGAGAAAATCGGAAAAAGAAACAGTCAAGTATTCGGAATATAAAGAGATCTTCAACAAGGTGCAGGAAGACAGAAAAAATATGAACGACAGTCTTCACGAGCTGGATATAGTATATACCGATTATACATACGATGAGGACTATAATCCATATACGTTTCTCGATTAACAGAAAGAAAACAGGGTGAGTATATGGAAAATTTTAATTTTCTTCTCATGGGACTTTTTCTGGCAGTTATAGTTTTGATAGTGCTGTCCATAATCATAATTGTAAAACTGTCAGGAAGCAGAGCCTTTGGAGGAAGTGTTTCGGATCTGAAAAAGGATATAAGGGATGAGATAAGCAAGTCGAGAAAAGAGACGACGGAGACGGTTCAAAGCAGTGTCAAAACGCTGGGCGAGATGCTTTCGCAAAATCAGATGGAAAGCATAGATATGCAGAGCAGACGTCTGAGCGAACTCAACAAGCAGTTTACGGGGACCTCGATGGATATCGAGCAGCGTCTTGAGAATATAAGGCTGTCCATGGAAAACAAGATAACCATGATGACTGAAGAAAACAACAGACAGCTTTCAGAGATGAGAAATACTGTCGATGAGAAGCTTCAGAAAACGCTGGAAGACCGTATAGGCCGTTCTTTCAGACAGGTGAGCGATACTTTGGAACAGGTGACAAGAGGTCTTGGCGAAATGCAGAATCTGGCCGCAGGAGTCGGAGATCTGAAAAAAGTGCTTTCAAATGTTAAGACCAGAGGTATATTAGGCGAAATACAGTTGGGTGCCATACTGGCTCAGATACTTTCACCGGAGCAGTATGAAGAAAACGCTGCGGTGAAAGGCGGAAGTGAAAGAGTAGAGTATGCTGTAAAATTCCCGGGAGAAGGAGATGGATATGTTTACCTTCCAATAGACTCGAAATTTCCTGCGGATGCGTATATGAACCTGCAAAACGCTTACGACACATCGGACAGGCAGCTTATAAAGTCAGCCACTGACGGACTTAAAAACGCTGTTTTGAAAGCGGCAAAAGATATAAAAACCAAGTATATAAATCCGCCGCGGACTACCGAGTTTGCAATAATGTTTCTGCCTTTTGAGGGCCTTTACGCTGAAGTGCTTAGACTTGGTATGGTCGAAGTCCTGCAAAGAGACTATAGAGTGAGCATAGCAGGGCCTACAACTATGGCCGCCATGCTCAACAGTTTTCAGATGGGATTCAAATCACTTGCTCTTCAGAAGCGGTCAGGAGAAGTATGGGATACCCTTGCAAAGGTCAGGACGGAATTTGATAAATTCGGAGATGTGCTTTCGAAAACACAGACAAAGATGGAGCAGGCGCAGAAAGATCTTGAAGCTCTCGTTGGAGTAAGGACAAGAGGCATACAGAGAGCGCTTAAAAACGTTTCTACCGGAGGTGACGCGGGAAGCACGGGAAAGCTCACCGATACTTTTGAAGATTAGGAGAAGTTAAAAGATGAGCATTTACGCTATTGCTGATCTGCATCTTTCCCTTTCGCCCAATGTAGATAAACCTATGGATATATACGGCGGAAGATGGCATGAACATACGGAGAGACTGAGGATAAACTGGTGCAGCATGATAAAAGAAAATGATACCGTGATAATTCCCGGAGATATTTCATGGGCGCTTAAACTTGAAGATGCAAAATACGATCTGGATTTTTTATCGTCTCTGCCGGGATATAAAGTTCTGTTCAAAGGAAATCACGACCTTTGGTGGAACGGTATAAAAAGGCTCAACAATATGTACGACAATATGACTTTCGTACAAAACGATTGTTTTGCAGCGGAAGGTGTGTATATTTGCGGCAGCAGAGGATGGCTCACTCCTGACAACGATGATTACGGAGAAGGAGACGAAAAGATATACAGGAGGGAGCTGATGAGACTGGAAACTTCATTAAAAAAAGCAAAGGAAAGTATGCTGAAGCAAAAGGAAGCGAAAAATTCAGACGGCTTAGATTATGAGGCAGAGATCATAGGGGTGCTTCATTATCCGCCTGTATCAAGAACAAATTCTTTTTCTGCATTTCAGCAGCTTTTTGAGGATTACGGAGTGAAACGGGTGATATACGGTCATATACACGGTGATGAAGGGTTCAGATGCGCGATTAAAGGCAATTATTACGGTGTAGACTACAGCCTTGTATCTCTTGATTATCTCAACTGCAAACCATTGCTCATAAGAAATCAGAGGTGATAAAATGGTCAAAAGAGTCACGATAATAGTTTTAGACAGTTTAGGTGTAGGCGCACTGCCGGACGCTGACATTTACGGAGATGCCGGCGCAGACACTTTAGGTCATATAGAAGACAGATACAGTCTGGACATACCAAACCTGAGAAAGCTGGGTTTGGGAAATATAAAGGGGACTGCGGGAGGAAGACTTTCGGTACAGAGTCCATCAGGGGCCTTCGGAAGATTTGCTGAAAGCTCCAAGGGAAAGGATACGATCACAGGTCATTGGGAAATAGCAGGCTTGTGTACGGAGACCCCTTTCAAAACCTATCCTGAAGGGTTTCCGAAAGAATTTATGGATGAGTTTTCTAAGGCTATAGGCAGAGGATATATAGGAAACTGCAGGGCTTCAGGGACGGAGATAATAAAAGAGCTGGGAGAAGAACACGAAAAGTCGGGAAAAGTGATAATATATACTTCTGCCGACAGTGTTTTTCAGGTGGCGGCAAATACGGATGTCATACCTCTTGAAGAGCTGTATTCAATATGTGAAAAAGCACGCGAGATGCTTCATGGAGAGTATGCCTGCGGAAGAGTCATCGCAAGACCTTATATACTTAAAGACGGAGAAAGGATAAGGACTTCAGACAGAAAAGACTATTCGGTATCACCGCCTGAAGATACTATGCTGGATATCATCAGCAGATCCGGCAAAAAAGTCTACGCAGTAGGAAAGATACGGGACATTTTCAACGGCAGAGGAGTCAGTGAAGCTGTCCATACGGAAAACAACGATGATGGGATAACCAAGACGATAGAGGCTATGTCCATGGACTTCGACGGACTGATTTTCACAAATCTCGTGGATTTTGATTCAAAGTTCGGACACAGAAGAGATCCGGAAGGCTACGGAAAAGCAATAGAAGCTTTTGACAGGAGACTTCCGGAAATAATCGGGTCTATGAGAGATGAGGATATACTTATAATGTGTTCAGACCACGGCAATGACCCTGTGCACAGCGGCTGGGACCATACAAGAGAGTATATCTTCGGTCTTGTCACCGGAAGTAAAGTAAAGCCGGGAACGGATCTGGGGACAAGAAATACTTTTGCAGACATAGGGGCCACTGTAGCGGATATACTTACTGACGGGAAACAGAGAACTCCTACAGGTCAAAGTTTTAAAAAGCTTATTTTGTAGAGCGGGAGATATATTATGAATACAGTTGATGTCATAACTAAAAAAAGAGATGGATATTCCCTGAGCGATGATGAAATAAGGTACATGGTCATGGGATATACAAAGGATGAGATCCCGGATTATCAGATGGCTGCATTTTTGATGGCTGTCTATTTCAAAGGGATGGACAAAAGAGAGACTGTATCTTTGACAAAGGCAATGAAAGAGTCCGGTGATGAAGTGGATCTTTCAGAGATAGAAGGTATAAAAGTCGATAAGCACAGCACCGGAGGTGTAGGTGACAAAACCACGCTTATCGCAGGGCCGGTGGCGGCTGCGTGCGGAGTTCCCGTAGCAAAGATGAGCGGCAGAGGTCTGGGATTCACAGGCGGCACCATAGACAAGCTTGAATCTATACCAGGATTTATGACATCGGTCAAAGAAGCTGATTTCATAAGGCAGGTAAACGAGTGCGGCATAGCTCTGATAGGACAGACAGGGCAGATAGCTCCGGCTGATAAAAAGATATATGCTTTGAGAGATGTTACGGCGACGGTAGGTAACCTCAGTCTGATAACCTCAAGCGTTATGAGCAAAAAGCTGGCGGCAGGCACAGATGCAATAGTACTCGATGTGAAATGCGGAAACGGTGCATTTATGAAGACTGTAGACGAAGCAGAAAAGCTGGCGTCTTTAATGGTGGATATCGGAAACCGATCCGGTAAAAGGACAGTAGCTGTCATCACGGATATGCAGCAGCCTCTCGGACATGCGGTGGGAAATGCGCTGGAAGTTATAGAAGCGATAGAAGTGCTTAAAGGAAGAGGACCTGAAGACATAACAGATCTTTCTGTAAACTTGAGCGGGATAATGATATATCTTGGAAAATGCGCCGGCAGCATCGCAGAGGGCGTCGAAAGAGCAAGGGAAGCTCTGATGGACGGAAGAGCGCTTGAAAAGTTCAGAGATCTCGTATCAGGACAAGGCGGAGACCAGAGGATAACAGAGGATTATTCACTGCTTCCGCAGAGCAGATGTCATCTTGAACTCAAGGCGGATGAGGATGGATTTATTTCAGAGATAGATGCTATGAAGACAGGTATCGCATCCCAGCATACAGGCGCGGGACGTGAAAAAAAAGAAGATGATATAGATCTTTCAGCAGGTATATATTTTGAGAAGAAAGCAGGGGATGAAGTAAAAAAGGGAGAGATTATATGTTCAGTACATGGTAATGATGTAAAGAAAGCAGAAAAGGCATTGGAAGAAATGAAAAATGCTGTTAAAATAAGCAGGGATAATTTGAAAACTCCAAAGCTGATAAAAAAAATAATCGAATAGAGGTGATTTTATGAAACGGATAATTGCCGTATTCACTGCTGCTGTAATGCTGGCTGCCGCAGTTTTTTCACTTTCGGCATGCGGCGGAGGAGATGATGCAGGAACATCCAACGGTGATAAAGGTGAAATCGCCATGATCGTTGACGGAGATAAGCTCAAGGAAGGCTCATTTTCAGAAGACACGTGGAAAAGCCTGCAATCGGTCTGTGAGGAAAACAGCCTGACCTGCAAATACTACACTACTAAAAATCCTTCGCAGGAGACATATCTGACATCTATTCAAAAGGCAGTTGATGAAGGTGCAAAGATGATAATCCTTCCAGGCGCAAATTTTGAGACTACAGCCTATGCAGCACAGAGCGCATACCCGGATGTATATTTTCTCATAATAGACGGAGTGCCTCATGACGGGAACGATAACTATGCCACTTCAGCAAATACGGTTAGTATAATATTTGCTGAAGAAGAGGCCGGATATCTTGCAGGTTATGCGGCTGTAAAAGAAGGATATAAAAACCTTGGATTCATGGGAGGTCAGGAGCTTCCGTCCGTGAAGAGATACGGATACGGATTTGTTCAGGGCGCTGCAGCTGCGGCTGCTGAGAATGAAGAAAAAGTGACGGTGAGATATCATTACACCGGTACCTTTGATGAATCGGATGAAGTAAAAGCTCTGGCCGAAAAGTGGTATGACGAAAAGACGAAAGTGATATTTGCATGCGGAGGAGCGATGAACAATTCAGTGATATCGGCAGCAGAAGAGAAGAGCGGCCTGGTTATCGGATCAGATATAGATCAGAGCGCGCTTTCGGAAACCGTCATAACTTCCGCAGAAAAAAGTCTTGAAACAGCGATCTCAGATATCGTTGGGAATTATGCAGATGATAAATTTACAGGCTCGATGGCATTCAATTATGCGGCTAAGAACAACGGTGTAGCGCTGGAGATGGAGAATTCCAAGTTAGAGACATTTACTGAAGAAAACTATAATAAAGTATTCAATAAGCTGAAGTCGGGAGAGATCGAACTGAAAAAAGATACAAGCGTAAAAGCTGTTACAGAGCTTGCAGGAGATTTCCTTACGATACAGGCAGAATAAAATAAAAAAGTTAAAATGATATGAGCATGAATTTCAAAGGTGGACTTAAAGCTTTGGCATATGACCGGAGCGGGGATGTGAAGAAGAGGGGAAGGATGAGCGATTATGAAAAACAATAAGACAAAAGGCAGGATACTTGACAAATCGATTGAAATGTTCAATGTCAGGCAGGCTTCCAATGTGAGCACGGTGCAGATATCCAAAGATATGGGTATAAGTCCGGGCAACCTCTATTATTACTATTCAAATAAAGAGGAAATAATAAGGAAGGTATGGGAAGAACGCATATGTGCAGAGATATTATCGCTTGCAGATGCGGCCGACGAAACGGATTCAGAGGAAAAGCTCAGAGATTACTGCGAAAAATATGCGGAGCATTATGCAAGGTACAGTTTTTTTTATCTGGAAATGCCGACACTTTTTGCAAATGACAGAGAGCTGAAAAAAGCTTATTTGGAAACGGTGGAAAAAGAAACGGATGCTGCGGTAAAGATCCTGAACAATCTTGCGGAAGCAGGAGTTATCGGAGAAATTGACAGCATGTACAAAAAATTTACAGGAATGAATCTCATTACCGTCATGCGTAATTCGTGGATAGATGCATTTTGTTTAGGAGAAAGAAGCGGATCAGGAAGCGATGAGGCAGCGGGGCACACAGAATATATATGGGGACGCATGAAAGCTTTTATAGAGCCTTACATGCGAGATAAGGTAGATGAAGAAGAGATACAACAACAATAATAAAATAAAGATAACAGTATATGTGATAATAAGGGCGCTGGTAGTTGCAGTCATGATAAGTGAGATAATCGACAGAGATCTCAACAACATCATGATATGCGCACTTACGCTCATACTTCTCATGCTGCCTGATATGCTTGAACACAGACTCAGGATCAAGCTTCCGACAGCGCTGGAAGTTATGATAGTACTGTTTATATTTGCGGCAGAGATCCTTGGAGAGATACATGGATTTTACGTGATGTTCCCGGAATGGGACGATATGCTCCATACTATCAACGGATTTCTTGCCGCTGCCGTGGGAGTTGCGATGATAGATATCCTCAATCGCTCGGAGAAAGTAAAGTTTCAATTGACTCCACTTTCCGTAGCTTTAGCGGCATTTTCTTTTTCCATGACAATAGGAGTTCTGTGGGAGTTTTTTGAATGTATTATGGATACATATTTCGGCAAGGATATGCAGAAGGATACATGGGTTAGCGCCTTCAATTCGGTGGCCCTTGATCCGTCAGGAGAGAACACTCCGGTGCATGTGGATGTGGAATCAGTGTCTGTAAACGATATGAAATGGGATAAGTATCTTGATATAGGTCTTTACGATACTATGCATGATCTGTTCGTAAACTTTGTCGGAGCTGCAATATTTTCTGTCATAGGATTTTTCTACGTAAAGAACAGAGGACACGGTATAGCTGCGGAATTCATACCTACAATGGATGAAGAAAGAGAAAATGAAGATGAAAAACTGATATAGAGCATCTGATATACAGGATACGGAGGAACAGTAATGATAAAACAGGTACCGGAAAACCCTGCAAAAAACCGGAATAACAATTCTATCTGGCTTGTTGTCGTTGCCGCGCTCACAGTAACGTGTTACATAACTGCGAATATAATGGCGGTAAAGATGGTGGAAATTGGCGGCAAGGCCTGGTTTGATGCAGGTACGATAACTTTTCCCATAGCATATATGCTCGGGGATGTACTTACGGAGATATGGGGCTTTAAAACTGCAAGAAAGATAATACTGCTTACATTTGTATGTAATTTTATACTTGTTGTCTGTACATATATAGGAGTATTCCTGCCGTCGCCGGAATATATGTCAGAGGTCACACAAGCTTATTCGGTGATATTCACATATACGCCAAGGATACTTGCTGCTTCGCTTATTGCTTTTGTTGCGGGACAGATTTCAAATGCATGGGTAATGAGTGCTGTAAAAAAAATGACTAAAGGAAAGTATCTGTTTGTCAGAACGATAACAAGTTCTGCAGTCGGATATATCTTTGATACAGGAGTTTTTGTTCTGATAGCCTATATAGGGACAGCGATAACTGAAGATATAGTGAGCATGATAGTGGTACAATACATAGCAAAGCTTGCGATAGAGGCGATTTTTTCCACTCCGCTTGCATACGGTGCAGTGGCGTTTTTAAAGAGAAAGGCAGGAGTTTCAAATGAGTGATCTGAAAAGATACTCCCTCATAGAAGATCATATGAAGAGGGAATTCCTGCTGCTCCAGGGAAGAGGATGCGTGTGGAAAAAATGCGCATTCTGCGATTACTATAAGGATGTGAGCGATGATCCTTTTTCGGTAAATAAAGATGTGATAGACAGGATAGAGGGAAAATTCGGAGTCGTAGATGTCATAAATTCAGGCTCGATATTCGAGATGGACGATATGAGCATGAGTTATTTAAGGGATAAACTCGTGCAGAAAAATGTGAAAACACTGTGGTGCGAGAGTCATTGGCTGTACAGGGACAGACTCGATGAAATAAGAAAATATTTCGATGGTATAAATGTGAAGTTTCGCATCGGAGTTGAAACTTTTGACGAAGATATGCGCCGCAGATGGAACAAAGGGATACCGGGTGAAGTCACAGCGGAGGATATCGGCAAATACTTTGACGGAGCATGTCTGCTCGTCTGCGTGGAAGGTCAGACGAAGGATATGATACTTGAAGACATAGATACAGCGTATAGGAATTTTGAATATTTCAGCGTGAATGTATTCATGGAAAATTCCTGTCAATTGAAGCGGGATGAGGATCTCGTGCGCTGGTTTGCGGATGAAATAGCCCCTGAACTTGAAAAATACAGCAATATAGAAGTACTTATCAACAATACCGACCTTGGAGTCGGGTGAAAAGATATTATGCCGTTTTGAGAAAGCCTTGCAGAGCAAGAGCGGAGCCTGAAACGGCTTTTATGATTTTACATATAATTTACAATAGGTTAATACGGACATAATCGTATACATATATAATTATAATGCCATTAGAATAAAGGAGTGTGTGATGACTTACGGTGTGATAGATGTGGGATCAAATACAGTGAGACTCTGTATATATGATGTGGAAGGGGAAAAGATAACGTCGCTTTTCAATAACAAGACAACGGCCGGACTCATAGGATACGTACATGACGGAGAATTGAGCAAGGTGGGCATAAAAAAAGCGTGCAATGTTTTGAGTACTTACAAAGAAATGGCTGCAAGGGCTCAGATGGAGGCGCTATATGTATTTGCGACAGCATCCTTAAGAAATATTTCCAACACTGAGGAAGCCGTAAAGGAGATAAAAGAAACGACAGGTCTTGATGTAGATATATTAAGCGGATATGAAGAAGCCGTTTTAGATTTTGAAGGAGCCGCCAGCTCTATGAAGCTTGATGACGGAGTTATGGTAGACATAGGAGGCGGCAGCACAGAGATACTTGTATTCAAAAATGGAAAGATAAAGGATGCGGAAAGTCTTGATTTTGGCTCTCTTTCCATGTACAAGACATATGTATCAAAACTGTTTCCAAAAGGAAGCGAAAAAAAGGCAATAAAGAAACGAGTGGAGGCTGAACTCAAGGAAGTCAGATTCCTTCACAAAGGTGAACATAAAAAAATGATAGGAATAGGCGGAACCATACGTGCCGTTAAGAAATTCAACAATGAAAGGTTCGATATGGGACGTGAAAACGACAGGATACCTGTAGGTAATATGCAGCTCCTGCTCGAAGAATTTAAAGACGAAGAAAAACAGATCTTAAACAAAATACTCAGAGTAGCGCCTGATCGCGTGCATACACTGATACCGGGAATGATAATCCTCGATACCGTATGCAGATACTGCGGGTGCGACGAAATAGTCATGAGCAGTTTTGGAGTAAGAGAAGGATATTTATACAAGAAAGTGGTGGGAAAAAAGTGAAAGAGACTATCTACACGCAGAACAGGGAACTTTCGTGGCTCAGATTCAATGAGAGAGTTATGGATGAAGCTAAGGAAAAGGGAGTTCCCGCTTTTGAAAAGCTCAAATTCATATCAATATTTACGAGCAACCTGGATGAGTTTTTTATGATACGTGTCGGAAGTCTTTACGATCAGACTTTTATGGCGAAACCTCAGATAGACAACAAGACGGGAATGGATGCCGAGGAACAGCTTGCAGAGGTGTTCAAAGCTGTGGCTCCTTTATATAAAAAGAGAGATAAGATCTACAAAGAAGTTACCGGACTCCTTCAGGAAAAAGGTATAACATATGTCGAAATGAGCAGTATGACTCCAGTGGGCAGAAGATATGCGGAGGATTATTTCACATCGTATATACAGCCTATCTTATCGCCTCAGATAATTAATGCGCATCATCCATTTCCACATTTAATAAATAAAGCGCTGTACATAGTGCTGCTGCTTAAGATAAAAGAAAAGACAGCCTACGGCATAGTGCCGGTCCCTACGACTCTTGAAAGGGTGGTGCACGTGCCGGGTGATAATACGAGATATACGCTTCTTGAAGATCTGGTATGTGAATACGTAGACAGAGTGTTCGATAACTGCACCATAGAAGCTAAAAGTATAATAACAGTTACGAGAAATGCTGATGTAAATGTCGGCAGTCTCGTAGATGACGATGATGATTTCAGGCATCAGATGAAAAAAGTCCTGAAAAAACGATCAAGACTTGCACCTGTAAGGCTTGAAGTTTTAGGAAATATAGATGAAAAGCTGGAGAAGTTTCTGAGAGAAAAGCTGGAGCTGAAAAAAGAGCAGGTATTCAGAAGCAATGCGCCTCTTGAGATGTCGTATGTATACCCTCTTTTAGACAAACTGCCTAAGAGTCTGCTTTCAGACATAACTTACGAGCCTTTCGAGCCTCAGCCTCCTAAATGGATGACTCCCGGAGAGAGCATGATAAACAGAGTCATGTCGGAAGATCTGCTGCTGTCGTATCCTTATGAGCAGATGAATCCGTTTTTGCAGCTTATAAAGGAAGCGGCGTCAGATGAAAGAGTAGTTTCGATTAAGATCACCATATACAGACTGGCAAGAAGAGCGACTCTTGTGGACTATCTCAGGACCGCAGCCGAAAACGGCAAGGAAGTCACCGTTATAATGGAACTTCGTGCCAGATTTGACGAAGCAAACAATATCAACTGGTCCGAGAGCCTGGAAGAAGCCGGATGTACGGTGATATACGGACTGAAAGATTATAAGGTACATTCTAAAGTGTGCCTTATCACGTTGATGGAGAGAAGAAAAATAAGGCGCATAACCCAGGTTGGTACAGGCAACTACAATGAAAAGACGGCAAAACTTTACACTGACCTTTCTTTCATAACCTCGGATGAGGAAATAGGAAACGATGCGGCAGTGTATTTCAAGAATATGGCTATAGCAAATCTGAATGGCCATTACGATGCGCTTCTCGTAGCTCCTAACAGTATGAAAAACAAGATCCTTGCGCTGATACAGGGAGAAATAGAGAAAGCAAAGCAGGGATTGGATGCGTCCATAACGATAAAGATAAATTCTCTGACCGACAGAGAAACGATAGACCGGCTCAAAGATGCATCTCAGGCAGGTGTAAAGGTGCAGATGATAATAAGGGGAATATGCTGTCTGCTGCCTGATATAGAAGGGTACACGGAGAACATATTCATAACAAGTATAGTCGGAAGATTTCTCGAACATTCAAGAGTATACTGCTTTGGAAGCGGTGATGATATGGTCATGTATATATCTTCAGCGGATTTTATGACGAGAAATCTAAATCGCAGAGTTGAAGTAGCATGTCCTATAAAGTCTCCGAAGATACGAAAACAGATAATGGATATACTCGATATAATGCTTCGCGATAATGTAAAAGCAAGAAATTTAAGATATGACGGACTTTATGAAAAGAAAGGCGTCGGAGAAGGCGGAGAGCTGATAGACTCCCAGCAGGAGCTCATAAACAGAGCTATGCTGCCTGAAACTGCGTATAACAGGCAGGAAAACGGAATGAAAGAAAAAGAGCCGGAAGGCGTTTGGGAGAAATTAAAAAATATTTTTAAAAGGTAATAAAAACAAAGCCGCTGCATCAGCGAAACACGATCCGCCGATGCAGCGGTAATTTTTATAATGCAGGAAATATTATTCATGCCTGTTTTGGATACGGTACATAAATAAGGTTATCGCTATTATGAACAGTCCCGATATGAAAAACCAGGTATTAACACCGGTGTGCTCAGCTATAGGACTGCTTACGAGAAGTCCTACAGGAGTGGTGACGGATGAGATCAGAGTAAGCATGGAAAATGCTCTGCCCATCTTTTTTTCATCCACAGTCTCCTGAATATATGCGGTGAGAGGTATGATGTGCACGTTTGCTGAGGCGCCCATCAGAACGCACATAAGTGCAAATACGATCCAGGCGGAAAATGTTGGAGGAAGTATGCCGCATATTGAGGAGAAAAGACCAACGCCGGCAAGACCTATGAATGAAGTCCTTATCTTTTTATTCACGTTGAGCACTGAGAAGAACAGCAGTGAGGATATTATCATCCCTGAGGCGTAGGCAAGCTCCACGGCGCTCCCGTACATCGCTGAAAGATCGAAGAAATCGCTGGTCATCAGCGGATAAAAGGATGCGAGAGGAGCGTAAAAGAACATACACATCGCCTGAGCGGCAACGAGGTATAGAAGTCTTCTGTCGCTGCGGAATATCAGAACTCCTTCTTTGAACTCCGTTGATATGCTGCTGCGGCTTCTGTTTTCTTTATCGCGGGCGGGTATTCTCACTGCTGCAAGCGCTGCGCTTGCAAGAGCTGCTCCGAGCACATCGCTTATGAGCACTACATGTATAGGAAATATGGAATAAAGCAGTGCACCGATAACCGGACCGATCAGAAAGGAGCCGGAATTCATAAGCTGCATTATACCGTTGGTCTTAAGCAGACGATCTTTAGGCACCAGCTGAGGTATTATCGACTGTATTGCCGGCTGCTGGAAAGTACTTCCTGCACCTCTCATACATAAAAGGATGAATACTGTCCATACAGGAAGGTCAAAGTGCATCAGCAGTATGGAGTATATCAGAGCGGCTGCTCCCATAGTCATATCTGAAAATATAGATATGAATTTCCTGTTGTATCTGTCTGCTGCTATGCCGGCGGCGGGACTCAGGACAGCCATGGGTATATATGCTACGAATCCTGAGATGCCGAGCATGAGAGGAGAAGATGTCTCCTCTGCCAGCCACCATATGAGCGCAAACTGTACGCCGTTGCTGCCGAGCATGGATATTGCCTGTCCGGATGCAACGAGTACGAATTGAGTTTTCCAGTTTTTTTGTTTAAGTGTTCCTTTTTTTTCTGACATTTTCATTATCCCTTCTTTTTATTTAAGCAGAATATTTACGGTCTTAAAAAGGACAATAAAAAACGGGCGGCTTCGTATGATGAGCTGTCCGTATATAGATCGTGCAAAGCAATGCAGACATACTTCGAGGAAGCTTCCTCGGTATAGCATGTTTTGAATGATAAAATTTACAGGTATGCATGATGATCCTATCCGAAAACAAGTACAACAAAAAACTCATCACCGAAGTCATGATAAAGTAAGGAATTTATTGTCCTTAAGTTAACGAATAGACGACATCAAGCCACCTCCCTTTCAAAATTCTTTAATGAATATAACATATATGATAGGGGAATGCAACACATTGATGGATGTATAAGATCGAAAGCCGGCTTTTCAAAACCCTGCCGCGAATATATAATGAAATGAGAACATCAGCAGAAAGAAAGGTATATGAAAATGGAGCAGATGACATTTTTCGAAAAAGAAAATTCAGCGCCTCTTGCTTTTAGACTGAGACCTGAATCACTTGATGAATTCATGGGACAGCAGCATCTACTCGGAGAGGGAAAGATACTAAGGCGGCTTATAGAAAGCGATAAAATATCGTCGATGATATTCTGGGGTCCGCCGGGAGTAGGGAAAACGACGCTGGCACGTATAATAGCGAAAAGGACAAAAGCTGAATTCATCGATTTTTCAGCGGTCACCAGCGGAATAAAAGAGATAAGAACTGTTATGCAGCAGGCTGAGAGTAATCGTATGTACGGTGAGCGGACGATAGTATTCGTGGATGAGATCCATCGCTTTAATAAAGCTCAGCAGGATGCCTTTCTGCCTTTTGTAGAAAAAGGAAGCATAATACTGATAGGGGCGACTACTGAAAATCCTTCTTTTGAAGTGAACGGAGCGCTGCTCTCAAGATGCCGTGTCTTCGTGCTTCAAAGTCTTGATACGAAAGATATAGTAAAACTTTTAAAGAGGGCTTTGGAAGATGATCGCGGATTTGGAAGGTTAAACGCAGAAGTAAGCGATGATATCCTGGATGTCATCGCAAATTTTGCAAACGGTGATGCGCGCTCTGCGCTTTCGGTGCTTGAGATGGCAGTACTTAACGGTGACGCGGGCGAGGACTGCATAAAGGTCACGAGGGAGACCATAGAGCAGTGTACATCGAAAAAATCTCTGCTTTATGATAAAAAAGGCGAAGAGCATTACAATCTGATATCAGCGCTTCATAAATCAATGAGAAATTCCGATCCGGATGCGGCAGTGTACTGGCTGGCGCGGATGCTTGAAGCGGGGGAAGATCCTCTCTATATAGCAAGGCGCATAATCAGATTCGCAAGCGAGGATATCGGACTTGCGACTCCGGCAGCCATGCAGCAGGCAGTAGCCGCTTATCAGGCATGTCACTTCATAGGTATGCCGGAATGTACCGATAATCTGACCCAGGCTGTTGTGTATATGTCGCTGTCTCCAAAATCAAACGCTCTCGATAAGGCGTACAATGAGGCGAAAAGGGATGCTCTGTCGCAGATCGCAGAGCCGGTTCCTCTTGTGATAAGAAACGCACCAACTAAGCTGATGAAAGATCTGGATTACGGCAGAGGATATCAGTATGCTCATGATACGGAAGATAAACTGACGGACATGCAGTGTCTGCCGGATTCGCTTGTCGGCAGGGAGTATTACAGACCTACAGAACAGGGAAACGAAAAAAATTTCAAGACGCGTCTTGAGCAGATAAAGACGTGGAAAAAACAAAGAGCGGAAGAGAAGAAATAAAAGAGGGGAGTGATCGTATAGATGCTGTACAATACACAGCTTGAAACCTTTATACATGTAGCTGATGCAGGCAGTTTCAGCAAAGCTGCCGAAGAAATGTTCATAACGCCGACTGCTGTCATAAAGCAGATAAATCTTTTGGAATCAGATACCGGACTTAAGCTTTTGATACGCACTCACAGGGGAATAGAGCTTACCGAGGCGGGAAAGTCCATATATAAAGATGCTAAATACATCATACATTATTGTGAAGAGGCTCTTACGAGAGCTAAAAATGCCATGAAAGAAACGGACAGCGTTATAAGGATCGGAACATCGCCGATGACGCCTGCTCAGTTATTCGTCAATTTATGGCCGAAGCTTTCTCAGTACTGTCCTGATATGAAGTTTCAGTTGATACCCTTTGAGAACACTTTGGAGAATGCGCGGGAGATCCTGGCAAATCTCGGTCACAACATAGACGTAGTGGCAGGTATCTTCGACGAGACCATGCTGGATCTGAGAAAGTGCAGCGGACTTGAGATATCCAGGGAGGCTATATGCTGCGCAGTTTCCATAGAACACAGACTGGCGCAGAAGGAAAGGCTTTCTGTGAGGGATCTGTACGGTGAGACTTTGATGCTGATGAAAAGAGGCTGGAGCCATCATGTGGATGTGCTCAGGGATGATCTTTGGAAGAATCATCCTGATATAAACATAGAGGATATCGAGTTCTACGATGTTGAGGCCTTCAACAGATGTGAAAACGAGAACTGCGTCCTGATGGCGATAGAAAACTGGAAGTATGTGCATCCGCTTCTCAAGATAATACCTGTCGAATGGGAGTATACTATTCCTTTTGGTCTTCTTCACTCCCCAAAGCCTTCACATACAGTTGAGCAGCTTTTGCAGGCTGTTAAAAAGGTTATATGAGCAGCTCATCAGTATAAACCTTTAGGTATAAACTATATAACGAAACGAGACTTCTTATGAAGACTCGTTTTTTTTATAATTAAAGCATCAAAGGAAAAGAATATTCAGATAATATGGAGACTTATTTCAGCGCGCCGGATGAAGACAATGTATCAGATGATATTATGGAAGCTCTGATGAAAAGCGTCATACGCAATTTAAGAGCGGCAGTCAAAGATCCAAAGGATTATAATGCCAGAAGCAATCTGATGTGAGATTCAACTATGGCAGAAAACCGAATAATAAAGATGGGCAAGAGATGCGATTTCCAGTGCCATAATATGGAGCATCAGCTCGGTGCGTATACTGACTGAAATCATGGATGCGGACTTGCGGTGATACATCCTGTTTACTATAGACATATTTATAAAGACGGACTGCATAAATTCGTAAAATTCGCTGAAAACGTATGGTCAGTCGAAAAAGATGGAAAATCAGATGAAGTGATAGCACTTGAAGGAATAAATGCACTGGCAGATTTCATAAAGGAGCTCGGTCTGCCGACGAGTCTTAAGGAATTAGGAGTACAGAGCAGGGAACAGCTCAGGGCGATAGCAGATTCGTGCGGGATCTCACAGGGAAGCTACAGACAGCTCACCCATGATGAAATATATGAGTTGTTTTGTGAATGTTATGAGTAGTAATGATCAAGTGAAAGAGAATGGAAATGAAAATGAGAAAAATAGCGGCGGTTTTCATGTGTTTTGCCCTTGCTTTGAGTTTTGCAGCGTGCGGCAGCGGTGAAGAGAGCAGCGGAAGTTCCAATGCAGGTAATGAATCATCAGGCAGTGTCGATCTTGGAAATACTCTTGTAGTATATTATTCAGCTACAGGCAATACTGAGGATGTTGCAAACACTATTGCGGAAGAAACCGGCGGAGATATATTCGAGATAGAGCCGGCAGATCCGTATACGGATGATGATTTGAACTGGAACGATGAAAACAGTCGTGTAGTATATGAACATGACAATCCTGATGCAAGAGATGTTGAGCTTGTATCCGACACAGTGGAAAACTGGGATTCCTGCGATACAGTATTTATCGGATATCCTATATGGTGGGGAATAGCAGCATGGCCGGTTGACGGATTTGTCGAAGCAAATGATTTTTCAGGAAAAAATGTCATACCTTTCTGCACTTCTGCAAGTTCTGATATAGGAGACAGCGGACAGCTTCTTGCCGATATGGCCGGAACAGGCAACTGGCTCGACGGAGCACGTTTTTCATCAGGTGCAGGGAATGATGAAATACAGGAATGGCTTAACGGACTGGAGCTGTAAAAATGGAAGAGTAATCGGAAAAATATCTGTTTGAAAGCATGCCTGTGCCTAAAGCTGTTGCGACGCTGGCGATCCCGACAGTTATAAGCTAGGCTGTGACGATGATATACAATCTGGCAGATACTTTTTTCATAGGTCAGATAGGTGATCCATATATGGTGGCAGCCGTATCGCTGGTATCACCGTGGTTCAATCTTCTCACTGCTCTCGGCAATCTCTTTGGGATAGGCGGGAGCAGCCTTATTTCACGTATGCTTGGAGCGCATAATCACGGAGATATCAGATTCGTATCAGCTTTCAGCATATGGGGCGGAGCCGCAGCAACACTTGTCTTTTCTGCTGCAACTTATTTTCAGCGCGATGTTCTTCTCGATTTTCTGGGTGCAAGCAGACAGACGATGGAATATGCTGAGAGTTATATGTTCTGGGTAGTGGTACTTGGAGGCGCACCGACTGTGGTAAGCCTTGTTTTAGGCCATCTGCTCAGAAGCGAAGGCTTTGCACGTCAGGCGAGTGCAGGAATGATGTTTGGCGGGGTCCTGAATGTTGCGCTTGATCCATTACTGATATTTGTTATTCGAATGGATGTTACAGGTGCAGCTGTAGCAACTGCGTTATCGAATACAGCTTCTGTTATATTTTTCTCTGTTCAGTATTTCAGACTTGGAGAGAAAGCGGCTGTTTCTTTAAATCCGATTTTCTTTACAATTCGATTTGTCCGTCCTGTTTTTTCAGTGGGACTTGCTTCGGCGCTTGCCACTGCGCTTGGAAATATGTCCAATATGGTTATGGTGAGACTGGCGGCAGGATACGGAGATATACCGGTAGCGGCGTATGGGATAGTAAAGAGGATAGATCAGGTGTCTTTAAATGTGTGTATGGGACTTTGTCAGGGATTCATGCCTCTCGTAGGTTACAACTATGCGTCAGGAAATTACAGACGTATGCGGGATGTATCTGTGTTTTCCTGGAAAACGGCTTTGGTGATATCCGCCTGTTTTATAACTTGCTTCGCTGTTTTTGCTCATGGGATAATGCACCTGTTCATCCCTGAGATAAGAACGAGTACTTTAGGCGCAAGTTTTCTTAGGATAGCATGTCTTGCCGTTCCGCTCACATCGATAAATTTTCTTATAAGCTATACTTTAAAGGCTATGGGAAAAGGTGCTAAATCGGCAATACTCACTTTCAGCAGACAGGGACTTTTGAATATACCTCTGCTTATAATAATGAATATCACAATCGGACTTTACGGCATGATATGGACTCAGCTGGCAGTTGAAGTGATAATGCTTCCGGTGTCTTTTCTCATGTACAGACATACATTGAGAGAACTAAGATAAGATCATGTGGATAAAAAGGAGTGATGAATATGAAGATGAGAATATTAGGAGAAGATTTAAAGGTTTCTGCGGTAGGTTTCGGATGCATGGGACTGTCCCACGCATACGGCAGGCCTGTCGAAGAGAAGGAGGCTGTTTCTCTTTTTAGAGAAGCAGAAGAGATGGGATATACTTTTTTTGATACTGCGGAGGTGTACGGTACTGCTGATGATCCCCATGTAAATGAAGAACTGGTCGGCAAGGCATTGAAACCGGTACGCAGCAAAGTGGTGATAGCTACTAAGTTCGGATTGAGCTTTGATAAGGAAAGCGGGAAATTCCCATATCCTATCATTCCTGACTCCAGGCCTGAGACCATCAGGAAATCCGTAGAAGGTTCTCTTAGAAGGCTTGACACTGATCACATAGATCTGTATTTTCAGCACAGGACAGATCCTAATGTGAGTCCGGAAGAAGTTGCGGGGGTCATGGCTGATCTCATAAAGGAAGGGAAGATAACACACTGGGGAATATCGGAAACTGATGAAGAATATCTGCGCAGAGCTGATGCAGTGTGTCCGGTAACAGCGGTGGAAAACAGATATTCGATGATGGCGAGACATTATGAAAAGCTTTTTCCTGTCCTTGAAGAGCTCAATGTCGGCTTTGTCGCATTTTCTCCTATGGCAAACGGATTTCTGACAGGTAAATACGGGAAGGGAGAATCTTTTGACAAAAAGTACGATTACAGGGCTTCTATGCCGCAGTTCACAGATGATGCGGTGGATGAAAACAGGGAGCTTCTGAAACTTTTGAATGAGCTTGCAGAGAAAAAGAACAGTACTCCGGCTCAGATCTCCATGGCATGGATGATGTGTAAAAAAACTTGGATAGTTCCTATACCGGGTACGAGAAAAGCAAAGCGGATGGCAGAGAATGCAGGAGCTGCTGATATAGTGCTTACAGGAAAAGAAGTCAAGGATATAGATAAAGCTTTAGATACGATGAAGATGTCGGAAGTATTCGGCGGTACGTCTACTACAGTAAAATGATGATAAGAGGAGGAAATATCATGGAATATAAATTGCTTAATAACGGAATAAAAATGCCGATGGAAGGTATCGGTACATTTATGATGAGTCCTGATGAAGCGGAAGAAGCGGTGGTCAATGCTCTCGATTACGGATACAGGCTTGTGGATACGGCAAACGCTTATGTAAATGAAAAAGCGGTAGGCCGCGCGATAAAAAGATCCGGTCTTAAGAGAGAAGATATATTTCTTGAAACTAAATTGTGGCCGAGCTTTTATGAAAATGAAGACGCTGTGGAAAAAACTCTTGAGCGTCTTGATACAGATTATATAGATATGCTGCTGATACATCAACCGGCAGGAAATTATACCGCAGGATACAGGCTTATGGAGAAAGCGTATAAAGAAGGAAAGGTGAGAGCTATAGGCCTTTCAAATTTTACGATAAAGCAGATAGAAGAAATACTGAGCATATGTGAGGTTAAGCCTGCTCTTTTGCAGACGGAGGTCCATCCATATTCCCAGGAAAAGAATATGAAAAAATTCCTGGACAGTGAGGAGATCGCTGTACAGGCATGGTATCCTCTGGGACATGGTGATGAAACGCTTATGAAGGAGCCTTTATTTGCTTTTCTTGGGGATAAGTATGGTAAAAGCAGCGCGCAGATAATATTGAGATGGCATATCCAGGCGGGCAACATCATCATTCCGGGCTCGAAAAATCCAAAACATATAAAAGATAATTTCGATCTTTATGATTTTTCTCTGTCAGAGGAAGAAATGCAGAAAATATACGATATGGACAAGCAGAAAAGGTACTATGTAAGCAGTCCTGCGCTTCTTAAAAAGTATGCTGAAATGGTGCCGCCTGTGGATTCACAAAAATGATGAAAAAGATCAAAGGAGCAGTTCTTCTGCTGCTGACCGTTTCTGTTATGTTCCGGGAAGCTACGACGGCAGTTCGCCTTATGCGCTGTTCATAACGCTTCCCGGATATGAAGGATTGTATTTTCAGGGTGTGGGAGTCAATCTGAGATCAGAGGATTTCGGATTTGAGGCTCAGGATTACAACGATAATATGATAATAGCAGCTCCTCAGCTGGAAGATGGGATGAATTGTCGGCGGATCAGACTATAACGCTGACGGAATACCTGATCTCGCATTATAATATCGATGAAAAAAGCGTTTATCTTGAAGGCATGTCAGGGGGAGGTGAGACAGGCTCGCTGGTCATGGGAAAACGTCCGGATCTTTATGCGGCATATCTTGCCGTAAGCACAAAATGGGACGGAGATCTTGAAGTGCTTGCCGATGCAGGAACTCCGGTATATATGGCTGTAGGAGCTGAGGATACCTACTATGGATCAGAGCCTCTCAGAGATGCGTATGACGAGCTTTACGGGATCTATGAAGAAAGGGGAATGAGCGGCGAAGAAATCGATGAGATCCTTGTGCTTGACGTGAAAGATCAGGAATATTTTTCTTCCAGGGGATATTCCGATCAGCATGCGGGAGGGGCGGCTTTTGCCTACGATGAAAATGTGATGGGATGGCTGTTTGATAAACAGAGAGAATAGAGAGGCTTTGAAATATGAAAAAAGTAAGAGGAAAAGGAGCCGCTTTGCTGACTGCTCTCATACTTATTTCAGGATGTTCGCAGCAGAGCGAAGAAAACACGCAGCTCGATGCTCAAAACAGGTGATATTCTGACCTTCGCGAGGGGACTTCGAAATATACACTCGAAACTCCCTATGATTTTCCGGAGGAATATGATTACGGCAGCGGGCTTATATCCGAATTGTCTTATGGGGATCAATACAGGAAACTTCCGGAGCCTGAAAGTGATCAGACCGTCATGAATACTGCACCTGACACGTCGGGAATACAGGTGCTTTACCTGTGGGAAAAAGACAATATGCCTTCCTCGACTGTGTTTTCGGAAGATATGGACGGGTACTTTGATGAATATGATTTTCGTCCTTATGTTACAGCTATGCCTGCAAGAGAGGGTACTGAGATAAAAGGAGCGGTAGTGCTGATGGCAGGGGGCGCATATCAGTTTCGCGGGAATTATACTGACACTCTTCCTACGGCTGCACATCTGAGAGAACTGGGCTTTCAGACCTTCATAGTAGACTACAGACTCAGACCGTATACGCAGCGTGAAGGCGCTCTTGATGTGGCAAGAGCTGTGCGTTTCATCCGCAGCAATGCTGATGTATATGGCATAGATCCTGAAGATATCGCTGTTATGGGATATTCAGCAGGGGGAATACAGGCCGGAGAATTTCTGCTGAATTTTGATGAAGATGTCAACGGAAGTGTTCTTGACGGCAGATATGTTCCCGATGAACTTGACAGTGTGCCGGCGAGGGCTTCGGCTTGCGGTATGATATATTCATTTTACGGGAGACTGAGTGTAGCCTCTATGGATGAAGAAGAGCTTCGGAAAGGCGATCTGCCGCCTACTTTCTACTGTTACGGCACGGAAGATCCGTTTTACGGACAGTTTGAAGACCAGTATGAACTGATGCAGGATATGGGGGCTGAAGTCAGCAGGATCGTTCTTGAAGACTGGCCTCACGGTTTTGGAGGAGACGGCGGATGGGTAGAAGATTACGCAGTATGGCTGGAACAGATCTTTAACGAAAAATAAAAAATAAATAGTTTTGCAAAAAAATTCAAAAAATTCTTGCAATGTGTGGCCGGCGGTGCTATAATAACATTAAGAAAAGCGAAAGGCGATAGCCAAAGCTTTCAAGATAATCAGCTTACAGACGGTTTGTATGTAAGTCAAGAAAGAAGGTGATTCCGCCAGAAATCTACACAGAAGAACAAAGATAATACCAACCTGCTGAATTTAAAACGCCGACGAAGGGGTGAGGAGAAGTCCCAGGCGGGATACCCCGTGCGGAAGATGGCAAAGCGGAAACTTCACAGTACCAACGAGCAGAAGACGAAAGAGCGGTCAAAGGACTGCAGATGAAAAAGATAAGAAAAAGAGTCACAGGCATCAGAGGTCAGAAGATGAAAGCTTTACAGATAAAAAGGTTTTAAAGGAAGAGGTTGGTATTATTATTTTTTGTTTTTTTGATCCGGTAAATATACTGCGGATGATCGAAAAAATTATATATACAGTTTAAGCATATTGATACATTCACTATAGGTATTTGACATATATAATTTGATTGAGTTAAAATCAGGCTTAGGATAGAGGAATGAGATCCCCGTCCAAAAGTCTGATTTTTATTGAGGAGGTATGGAATATGGATAAAGATAAAATGATGGAAGATCTTGGCGGCGGTGCGGTATTTGAAGTTGGAGAAAAAAATCCTTTCGGAGAATATTTTTCTGGAGACAGCTATTTGAAAATGCTCACTACAGAGGGAGTAGGCATTGGCAATGTGATATTTGAGCCCGGATGTATAAACAACTGGCATATACACCATAAGGGCGGACAGATACTGCTTGTTACAGGCGGAAGAGGCTGGTATCAGGAATGGGGCAAGCCTGCTCTTGAACTGCATGCAGGAGATGTGGTGAACATTCCTCCTGAAGTAAAGCATTGGCATGGTGCGGCTAAGGACAGCTGGTTTTCCCATCTTGCTGTTGAAGTTCCTGCCGATGGAGGATCCAATGAATGGCTTGAAGCCGTTTCAGAAGAAGAATACAGCAAATTAAAATAGATGCCGAAAAGGACGGTATTCATAGAAGATGGAATTCAGAATATTGAAGTACTTTTTGACGGTGGTAAGGGAAGAGAACATAACGAGGGCGGCAGAGGTGCTCCATATCACGCAGCCTACCTTGAGCAGACAATTGTCGCAGCTTGAGGAAGAGGTGGGAGTTAAGCTGTTTGAAAGAGGCAGCAGGAAGATAACTCTCACCAATGAGGGTCTGCTCCTGAGACGAAGAGCCGAGGAAATAACGGAGCTCGTAGATAAGACAGAAAGGGAGCTTATCGAACAGGAAGAAATGATAGACGGCAGAGTGGTAGTCGGGTGCGGCGAAGTTGCTTCTGTAAATCTGCTTCCGGATATATTTAAAACTTTCAGCAGAAAATATCCAATGGTCACATATGAGCTTTATACGGGTACTGCGGATCAGATAAAGGATCGAATGGACAGAGGCCTTGTGGATATAGGACTTATGATGGAGCCTATAGATATAGACAAGTATGATTTTATAAAGCTGGATGTGAAGGAAAGATGGGTCGTTCTTATGAAACCGGATGATCCTCTTGCAGAAAAAGACAGCGTGCGTGCCGAGGATCTTGCTGACAAATCGATAATAATGGCAAAGAGGAGCAATGTGCAAAACCTCATAGTGTCGTGGATGGGGGATCATTATAAAGATCTCAATGTGCTGTTTACCAGCAATCTTGGAACGAATGCCGCGATCATGGTGCAAAATGATCTGGGTTACGCGGTGGTCATAGAAGGGGCGGTGCCTTTCTGGGATGAAAAATACATATGCAGGAGGCCTCTGGAGCCGGAGGTTTATACAAACTGTGTGCTTGCATGGAAGAGACAGCAGCCTTTCAGTCCTGCTGTAACGAAATTTATAGAGCATACAAAGGGGTTTTTCGGGCATGAAGTATGACGGATTTTTAATGTAACGGGAGAAATGTTTGATGGATATGCAAAAAGGAAAAGACGATTACATTTGTCTGATGTCGCTTTTGGACAAGACTGGTATGAGCGAGAAGAATATCAGGATCTTTGATGAACTGAATCAGCACGGTTGCAGGGAAGATCAGATAAAAATGCTTAAAAAACACAGATACAGCTTGCTCGACGATATACATATGAGACAGCAGGATCTGGATTGTCTTGATTATATAATCCATAAGATGAAAAACGATCTGAAGGAGGGATAATGATGGATATAAGAAAAACAGATGCAGCGTTTATGAAAATATTCGATAATTTTCTTCAAAATGATGTAAAAAACGAAGAGAATGCCATGCTTGACGATAAGACGAGAATGATAGCTGTACTGGCAGTTCTGATTGGCTGTCAGGGCAGAGAAGCTTTTGGTGAGGAAGTCCGCAATGCACTTAAAGCGGGAGTAACGCCTGTTGAAATAAAAGAGATCGTATATCAGTCGGCTGCTTATATGGGATATGGAAGGATGATACCTTTTCTGTACAAGACAAATGAAATATTTGAAGAAGAGGGCATAAAACTGCCGATAAAAGATCAGGCAACTGTGACTGATGATACGAGACTGGAGGCAGGAAACCAGAAGCAGGTGGATATATTCGGAGAGGGAATGAAGGATTTCTATAAAAAAGGAAATGAAAAAACAAGACATATCAACAAGTGGCTTGCGGCCAACTGTTTCGGAGATTATTACACGAGAGACGGACTTGACGATAAGACAAGAGAAATGATAACGTTCTGTTTCCTGGCAGGTCAGGGCGGATGTGAACCTCAGCTGACCTCCCATGCTGCAGGAAATATGGGAATAGGAAACGACAGGGGATTTCTGATAAGAGTGGTTTCCCAGTGCCTTCCGTATATCGGATATCCGAGAAGTCTCAATGCGCTTGAATGTATAAAGAAAGCCGCTGAAAAATAATCAAAGGATAAAATGAAAAAACACTGTGCAGTCTGATATATGTCTGCACAGTGTTTTTTGTTTCGATATTAAGCCTTATATCAGGCGAATACGATGCTTACTTCTGCATCTTCAAATTCTGCCAGAGTTTCTCTGCTGAGCTTCCTGTCTGTGATTATGAGATCCACTGCACTTATAGGGGCTATGTGGGCCAGTACATTTCTTCCGAATTTGCTGCTGTCGGCAGTAAGGATGACTTCTCTGGACTGTTCTATTATTTTTCTTCTTACAAGGGATTCTTCTATATCGAAATCGGAAAGCCCGTAATCCAGCGTTATGCCTCCGGCGCCTATTATGGCTTTCCCTATATGAAAGTTTTCCATTTCAAACATTGACAGCGTGCCTGATATGGAGCCTTCTCCGTGTCTTATCTTTCCTCCGGATATATATATGTTGAAGTCTGTATCCATGAGTTCGTTCACTATAGGTATGGAATTTGTTATCACGGTGAGATTTTTTTTGTTTTTGAGCGCTTTTGCGACCTGCAGCACCGTCGTTCCGACTTCAAGGAAGACAGAATCGCCGTCATTGATGAAATCTGCGCATTTTTGTCCTATGGCTGTTTTTTCATCGATGTTTTTAGAAAGTCTTTCGGCGTTGGCAGGTTCTTTAGCTTCTTGTTCTATTATCGTTGCACCGCCATATATTTTCTTTATAAGGCCTTCTTTTTCAAGATAGCTGAGATCGCGCCTCGCAGTTTCGATTGATATACCGAACATTTCCATGAGTTTGTCTATCTTGATTATACCGTGTTCATTAAGATAGTCCATGAGCTTTTTGTATCTTTCCTGTGGGAGCATAGTTTACCTCGTTTCTGTTGTGTAGAGTTAATCAGTTGTTTCCTTTTAATCTTTAACTTTATGCGAATATTATATCATAAATGTAATAATTTACAATATAATTACTATATTATTACTAAGTTTTAACATAAAATTCGTAAAAATGCAAAAAAGTATTTACAACATAGTAATCATATGGTAATATATAGTCACAAGTTAGCAAACAGTTAGTAAATTATGTTTGGAGGTAAATGTAATGAAGGTATTATGTTTAGGCGGAGCGGGAAGAATATGCAGAGAATCTGCACTTGATCTGGTACAACATTCTGATTTTGAAAGAATCACAATAGGAGATTTCAATGAAGCAGCAGGAAAAGAAGTAGTTGAATGGCTCAACGATCCAAGAGTAGATTTCCTGAAGGTTGATGTCAACGATCACGATGCTACTGTAAAGCAGATGAAGGATTACGACATCGTAATGGATGGAACAACGATCGCTCTTAACGGAAAAACTACTGCATGTATAGCTGAAGCTGACTGCCACGGTGTAAACCTTAACGGATTCGGAGAAGAAAACCAGTATGCCGATATATTCAAGAAGAACGGTAAGACCTGCGTTCCTGGATTCGGTATGACTCCGGGTACCACTCAGATGATGGCAATGCACGCTGCTAACCAGCTGGATACGGTAGATACAGTAAGAGTAAGCCACGGAGCATACAGACCGTTTGCTTTCTCGAAAGCTATAACGGCAACTACTACATATGAATACGATCCTGATCTTCCTACACGTACAGTTTTCGAAGACGGAAAATTCATACAGGTGCCTCCGTTCGCAAGACCTAGAGATATAGCTCTTCCTGAGCCTTACGGTACTCACCCTCAGTACATAATACCGCATTCCGAGACAGTTACGCTTGCCGAAGCTCTCAAGGATAAGGGTGTAAGACTTATCGAAACAAGAGGTACATGGCCTCAGAAGAACATGCAGCTCGTAAGAGCTCTGTATGACTGGGGTATCCTCAGAAACGACAAGATAATGATCAACGGTAATGAAATAGGAGTAATGGACTGCGTAGCAGAGTATCTCCTCAACAGTAAAGAAGGAACAGAAACCGAACTTTACGGATATGCACTGCATATAGAAGTAGTTGGAGAGAAAAACGGTAAGAAGTATCAGCACATACTTACTCATACTCATCCGAAATCTGACGGCTCGGTACCTGGATGGGAAAAACTCAGAGCGTACACGAGAAATGTAGGTATACCTATGGCTGTAGCCGTTATCCTCATAGCTCAGGGCAAGGTAAAAGATACCGGTCTTCTGATCCCTGAATACGCATTCGAGCCACAGGATGTATTTGATGAACTTGAAAAGAGAGAAATTTACATCCACGAAGAAATAAATGAACTTTAATAACAACTGATTTGACTTTCAGCTTATATTCTTCTTGGAAACTCCGTGCACGGAACTGTATCCTGCACGGAGTTTTTTCTTTTGATTTACATATTTCTGTAGTAAAATAATATATGATCGGATATGTTATGCGCTGATCATTTTTACCATCGGAAGGAGGATACGTTATGAAGAAGGTTGAAATCAGATCCGGAGAATTTCGTTTTGTAGGAGAGCTGCTTACGGAAGAGGCTCCGGAAACATGTAAAGTTTTTGAAAGCATGCTTCCTCTCAAAAGCCAGTTCATACATGTGAGATGGAGCGGAGAGGGGATATGGATACCTTACGGAGATATGAGGACAGGTCTGGATTATGAAAACCATACGTCGCATCCTGCAAAGGGCGAGATGCTTCTTTATCCGGGAGGGATAAGCGAAATGGAGATAATCATGTCCTATGGAAGATGTTTGTTTGCGAGCCAGCACGGACAGCTTTCCGGCAATCATTTCCTTACGATAACGGAGGGGCTTGAAGATCTTTATGATTTCGGACGAAAAGTTCTCTACGATGGAGCGCAGGACATAGAAATAAATTTGATAAAATAATCTATAAGAGGTGAGAGTTTAAATGAAAGTACTTATGATCAATGGAAGCAGTCATGGAAAGGGATGTACTTTTACCGCCCTGAATGAAGTGGCTGTGCAGCTTGAAAAAGAAGGCGTAGAATCGGAAATCATAAATCTCGGAGGAGATCCGGTAAGGGACTGTATCGGCTGCAGAAAGTGCTTTGAGCTGGACTGCCGATGTGTATTCGATGATGATATGATAAACGGCATAATAGAAAAAGCGAAGACGTCAGATGGATTCGTTTTCGGAACGCCTGTATACTACGCACATCCTACAGGAAGAGTGCTTTCCGTGCTCAACAGAGCTTTTTATGCAGGAGGCGCTGCATTTGCAAGAAAACCGGGAGCATCTGTAATATCTGCGAGAAGAGCGGGAACTACGGCGTCCTTTGATGTTATGAACAAGTACTTTTCCATAATGCAGATGCCTATCGTGACATCTTCATACTGGAATATGGTACATGGAAATACTCCTGATGAGGTGAGACAGGATCTGGAAGGTATGCAGACTATGAGAAATCTGGCGAGAAATATGGCCTGGATGCTCAAATGCATAGAAGCCGGCAAAAAAACAGGTGTTTCAGTATCACGTTCAGAGATGAAAGACAGAACTAATTTCATAAGATAAAAAGAAGAAACAGAGAGTAAAACCTTCTTTTTCCGAACATGTAAGCATACATTTTAGGGGAAAGGAGGTTTTTTCGTGAAGAGGAAACTGAGAAAACATGTGAAAGCTATATGTGCGCTGCTTGCTGCTGCCGCTGTTTTAGGAGGAGGATTCATGGGGGTAGATAAATTCAATCCGGAAAAGAGGAGCCTTACAATAGTTGAAGGCCCCGATTCGGTAACGACAGCAGTGGAAGCTCAAGGTGACGGAGAAACATTAGATCCGGGAGTTTCTGCAAAAGCGGCGATATTGATAGATGGCAGCAGCGGAAAGGTGATATATGAAAAGGAGTCTCACAAACATCTTCCTCCGGCTTCGGTAACGAAAGTCATGACGCTTCTTTTAATAATGGAAGGCTGTGATACGGGAAAGATAAGTATGGATGATGAAGTGGTCATTTCTGAAAATGCTGCGGGAATGGGCGGAAGTCAGATGTATATGGAGCCGGGAGAAAAGCATACTGTAGAAGAACTGGTGAAAGGGATAATAATGGTGAGCGCAAACGATGCCTGTGTTGCGATGGCTGAACATTTATGCGGTAGTACAGACAGCTTCGTCAGAGAAATGAACGACAAAGCGATGGATATGGGGCTTGAAGACAGCCATTTTGTCAATACTAACGGGCTTCCTGTGACAAAGCATTACTCCTGTGCATATGATATAGGGATGATATCTAAAGAGCTTATGGAGCATGAAGAACTGAAGGAATGGTTTACTGCATGGCAGGACAGTATCAAAGTGGGCCTTCCGGGCAAAGAAAAAGATTTTACATTGACAAATACAAACAAACTGATAAAGAATTATTCCGGCGCCATGGGAATAAAGACGGGATTTACGGAAGATGCAGGCTACTGCCTTGCAGGGGCAGCGGAGAGAGACGGTACTCGTTTAATAGGTGTAGTACTGGGATGTGAAACAAGCGATATAAGGTTTGATGAAATGAGCAGGATGCTGGATTTTGGATTTGCAAATTATGAAACTGCAGATATAGCTGAAAAAGGAGATACGCTTTATGAGGCCAGCATACCGAAGGCCGATAAAACAAAGGTACGGGCGGTAGCGGAAGATGATATCAGGCTGCTTGTGAAAAAAGACAGCGGCGAAAAGATAAAAAAAGAAGTGGTAATGGATAAGAATATTGACCTTCCTATAAAGAAAGGAGACAGGTTAGGAACGGTAATAATATATGAGGATGAAAGAAAAACCGCTGAATATAAGATAGTATCTGACAGAAATGTAGAGAAAGCAGGATTTGGTGATATATACATACGCATGATGAAAAAACTGACAAATTAGAGACAGGAGGAATTTCCTTGGCTAAAAGATACTGCTATTTTTTCTTTTCCGGATACTATGTTACGGCGAAAGCTGCAGATATACTGGAAATAAACCGGATCGACTGCAGAATAGTGAAATCACCTGTGATTTTGAGAAATGGATGCAGCTTTGCTCTTAGAGTAGCAGCTGAAGACGGAGATATAAGCCGTTATATGATAGAAAGAGCGGGACTGAACATATCAGGATCGACGGTGATGAACGGCAGATACTGAGTTAGTTTATACGTACACTCGGCGACTTCCTTTTTATGGAAATCTACGGGTGTATTTTTTAATCATTTTCACGTAATATACATAAATGCAGAAATATAGGTAAAAATTTAGTGAAAAATCAATGTTAAATATTTAAGTATAAATCGCTGAACATATTGACTTTTCAACGTTTATAGGATATAATCTCTATGCTAAGCAAGCATATAAAAGAACAAAAAATCATCAAAAAACACAGTAGACAAGGAGGTAATTATGTCAACCAATATAAAAGGCGTATCTAAAAAGTTAATGACTGTTTTGGTTGCAGCAATGGTGTTTTTTTCTGTGTTTTCTGTACTGTCTATAGGAGGTGACAGCAGGGTTTACGCTACAGGTCAAACCGGCGTAGTCACAGCAAGCAAGCTGAATATAAGGTCCGGAGCCGGAACGAACTATTCAAAAATCGGCTCCCTTGCAAAGGGTAAGACTTTTACAGTTCTGGGCAGTGCAAAAGACAAGTCAGGAGTCACCTGGTATAAGCTTAAATACAATTCGAAAAACGGTTATGTTTCATCGAAATACGTTAACATAAAACAACCTACTGTAACCTCGATCTCCAATTTAAAAGGTACGGTAAATACCAAAAAAGATCCTCTCATAGTAAGGAGCGGTCCCGGATCAAGTTATAATAAACTGGGATCTATGGCAAAGGGAAAGACGTTTAATATAACGGGAAAATCCACTGATTCTTCGGGAGTTACCTGGTACCGACTTACTTTCAACGGTAAGACGGGGTATGTTTCTTCATTATATGTAAAAACTTCATCCACATCCTCCGGCTCCTCAGGATCCTCAAGCTCTGACGTTACAGGAAGCAAAGGGACAGTGAGTACTAAAAGCGATCCTTTAATTGTAAGAAGCGGTCCGGGCTCAAAGTACAGCAAGATAGGCTCGATGGCAAAGGGTAAGACTTTTACGATAACAGGACAGACAACGGATTCTCTTGGGGTCGTGTGGTACAAACTTACATATAACGGCAAGACAGGATATGTTTCGTCTGCATATGTAAAGGTGACGGGATCATCTTCCGGCTCTTCAGGATCCTCGGGTTCTGACGTTACAGGAAGCAAAGGAACGGTAAACACTAAAAACGATCCTTTAATTGTAAGAAGCGGTGCGGGAGCAAGCTACAGCAGGATAGGCTCATTGGCAAAGGGTAAGACTTTTACTATTACGGGACAGGCGACAGACAGCTCTGGAGTAATATGGTACAAGCTTACATATAACGGCAAAACAGGCTATGTTTCATCTGTATATGTAAAGGTGACTGAAAACAGCGGATCTTCAGGAGATTCCGGAAGTGACGAAACTACAGGACCTATAACATTCCAGCTGGGAACTGTGACAACTTCAAGCAGCCCGCTTAATGTAAGAAGCGGTCCGGGCACTTCATACAGCAAGCTCGGAACTCTCGCTAAAGGATCTTCGGTAACGATAACCGGATCTTCAAAGGATAAAAACGGTAAAGTATGGTATAAGTATCAGTTCAGCTCAAAGCAGGCAGGGTATATATGTTCGGATTATATGAAAGTGCAGACGGTGAATTCGGACAGTGAATTTGAGGCATATATGACAGCACAGGGATTCCCTGAATCTTATAAGACGGGACTTCGCGCGCTGCATGCAGCATATCCTAACTGGACATTCAAGGCAGTTAATGTGGGATGCAGCTGGTCACAGGCACTTTCAGCAGAAACGAAGAATTTGGGTACTAATCTTGTAAGCAGTTCTTCACCTGTATCATACAGATCTACGGCATCCGGATCATATAATTCATCTACAGGAGCTTGGACTAAGTTCGATGGGAATTGGTATGCAGCCAGCAGCCAGGTAGTGGCGTACTATATGGATCCGAGAAATTTCCTGAACGATAATGGGATATATCAGTTTATGACTCATAAATATGACAGCAGCACTCAGAATGCGAATACAGTTGCAGCGGTAGTAAAGGGAACTTTCATGGAGACGAGAAAGCCCGGCGGCGGATATTCATCTTTTGCATCGCTTATAAATGATGCTGGAAAAGCTGCGAATGTAAATCCTAACGTTCTTGCTGCCATGATAGTACAGGAACAGGGTACTAAAGGCACCAGCGGACTGATTTCAGGAAATTACGGCTCATATAAAGGATATTACAACTTCTTCAATGTCGGTGCCTATACTACAGCTTCGAGAAACAAGATAGAGCAGGGTCTCTGGTATGCTTCTCAGTCAGGCTCGTATTCGAGACCGTGGAACAGCGTGTATAAATCTATAAAGGGCGGCGCAGAATTTTATTCATCCCAGTATGTTTCGAAGAATCAGGATACATACTATACTAAGAAGTTCAACGTCAAGAATGGAGTTTCCAATATAGGCAAGCATCAGTATATGACTAATGTTGCAGGAGCTCTCAGCGAAGGAAGCATAGTGAAGAAGGCATTTACAGGCAATTCCAGTTATGCGGCAACTTTTGAGATCCCTGTATATACGAATATGCCTTCTACCCCATGTGCTTTGCCATAAAAATATTATGTAAAGTGCGGATTGGAGAGAATTTGAAAGGAGTTAATAATGACTTATAACGAAAAAAAGGACATCATAGTGGAAAAAACTCTTAGAAAGATAATAGCCTTTCTTATAGTTATGGCGTTTCTGATACCTCTGATGACTCCTGAAAGTTTTGCAGCGGGGAAAGTATCTATATCCGGCGGAGACAGCGTGAACGGCGGAGACACATTTACCGTCACCGTAGCTTACAGCGGAGATAATATAGGGCGTGTAGACGGACAGATGACTTACGATACGAATAAGCTTACGTATATATCCGGTGGAAGCAGCAGCGGAAACACCGGGTATATACAGCTTAAGGAAGCTGGAACCGGCTCGGTGACGTTTAATATAAAGTTTCAGGCAGTTTCTGAAGGAAGCACTGATATAAATGTTACGACAAATGAAATGTACAGCGTCGATGAGACGCCTCTTGACAATCCTTCTGCGGCAAAGACTATAAATATTTCAGGAAATGCGGATTCCAATGAACTCATAACAGAGACTCGTTCTCCTGACGAGCCTGTAGAGAATACTACTGTCAAAGGTGTTGATGAAAAGGGTGACGAAGGAGAAAGCACTGTGAATACGACGGCAGTACTGATCATATCTGCGGCGGTACTGATCGTAATAATAGCTGTAATAATCGCAGTACTGATGAAAAAGAAAAGATCAGGAAAGGCAGGAGAAGATGCAGGACGAGGTGTTCACGCAGGCGTTGAAGATGAGTCTGAAGATAATTAGATATCAAGGGCTTAAAACCGATCATAATTTTGAAATCAAGATCTAACAATATACCACAAAAATTCCCCGTAAGACGGCGTAAATGAGGACGCGGACTGCGGGGAATTTTTATGCGTATGAGCGGTTTTGTTATTTAAGCTTTTCCGGGTTGAGACATTCAAGTTCAGGCAGGGTGAAAATGCCGTCTTTTCTGATGAGAACATCATCGAAGTAAATTTCACCGCCGCCGTACTCCGGACGCTGTATCATTACGAGATCCCAGTGAACTGCGGATTTATTGCCGTTAGGAGCGTCCTCATAGGATGCGCCCGGGGTAAGATGGAAACTGCCGCATATCTTTTCGTCAAAGAGAGTGTCCTTCATAGGACTGAGAATATAAGGATTTACGCCGAGAGCGAATTCACCGAAGTATCTGGAGCCTTTATCTGTGTCCAGAAGAGCGTTTATCCTTTCATCATCATTTGATTCCGCTTTGATTATTTTACCGTCTTTTATTTCAAAAACTATATTTTCATAAGTGAATCCCTGTTCTTCCGATGGTGTGTTGTAGGAAATGATGCCGTTCATGGAATCTTTTACAGGCGCTGTATAAACTTCGCCGTCAGGTATATTTCGTTCACCTCCGCATTTTACGGCAGGTATGCCTTTTATGGAGAAAGTGAGGTCTGTACCAGGTCCGGTTATTCTGACTTTATCGGTCTTTTCCATGAGAGCTACGAGAGAATCCATGGCTCTGCTCATCCTGCGGTAGTCAAGAGTGCAGACATCGAAATAGAAATCCTCAAATGCTTCAAGGCTGCTTCCTGCAAGCTGTGCCATGGAATTGTTAGGATATCTTAAAACTACCCATTTAGTTTCATTGACGCGGTAGTCGAGGGTAGGAGCTGTCAGTCTGTAGTACATATTCAGCTTGTCGGCCGGTACATCGGAAAGCTCTGAAGTATTGCTGCCTGCGCGTATCGCTATATAGCACTGCATTCCTTTCATCTGAGCCAGTTTACATTCGTTGAGGAATTCGATCTGCTCCTCGCTGCACTCAAGCAGGATTTCACGGGTGATAGATGAATCTTTTATTTCAACGTAAGGCATCCCGCCCTTTGCGTATACGTTTTTAACTATCTGGCGCACCAGATCTTTGCAGCAGTCTCCCTCATAGTCTATCAGTACTTTTTCGCCTTTCTGAACATCGCAGGAATAATCTACGAGAAGATCGGCAAGCTTTTTTATCCTTGGATCCATAAAATACCTCCTTAATATATGTAAATTTTTTCGATTTCTATAGCGTATTATACCCTTAATATGGTATTTTTAAAAGGGGATATACGGAGGAATCGATGAAGTATGTATTTATAATGAATCCGAATTCAGGAAGCAGCAGGAGTATCAGAAAGCTTACAGGTAAGATAAAATCAGCGGCTTTGCGCTGCGGTATCGATGCTGAAATATATCACACTAAAGGAGAAGGCGACGCTAAGCGTTATACTTCGAGACTTTGTTCTGAATACAAGGGAAAAAGTGAAGCATTGAGGATATACGGATGCGGCGGAGACGGTACGATCAACGAGATCGTCAACGGAAGCATAGGTTATGAAAACGTGGAGATAGGAGCTGTGCCGAGAGGAACAGGCAACGATTACATAAGAAATTACGGTAAGGTTTCGGATTTTAAGGATATAGACTGCCAGATATCAGGAAAATCAGTGTACAGCGATGCTATAAAATACCGCGCGATTTACAATAACAAAATTATGGAAGGCCATTGCGCCAATATGTTCAACATAGGTTTTGACTGCAATGTGGTGGATCTTACGTCGAGGATAAAACGTATACCGGCGGTGAAAGGGTCTTTTGCATACCTTCTGTCTGTGTTTGTCATACTTATAAAGAAAAAAGGCGCCGATCTGAAAATAGAGTATGCTGACGGAGATATCGTGGATGAGAAAATACTTCTCATAGCTATAGCTAACGGATGTTACTGCGGTGGCGGAGTAAAAGGAGTGCCGTACTGCGAGCTTGATGACGGGTTTATGGATGTAAGTGTAGTAAGAAACGTGACGAGAAGATTTTTCGTAGCGCTGTTTCCGAGCTATGCAAAGGGAACTCATCTGGAAAAAAAGAAAATGACAGAGAGAGATATCATAAGGTACAGCAGGGAAAAGACTCTTACCGTCACGGCAAACGGAGAGAGTCTCAGGCTCTGTACCGATGGAGAAATAACGACTCAGAAGAAAATAGAATTTTCTATAATGCCGAAAGCTTTTCGATTCATCGTTCCAAAGCTTGTCTGAAAGTAGAAAGAGACGTCAGTATGGAAAAAAGTAAAGCAAAAATACGAAGAATAGATGAGAAGTATACAAAGAAACTCAGCGAGGCCGCATCTCTGATAAAAGAGGTTTTTATGGAATTCAATGCGCCTGATTACTCTAATGAGGGAGTAAAATCCTTCATTGATTTTGTAGATAATGGGGAAACAGCCCGGTTGCCGGAGTATTTCGGGGCGTATGAAGAAAATGTGATAAAGGGTGTTATAGCTGTAATGAAGACAGAAAATCATATATGCTGTTTTTTCGTGAAGGCTGACAGTCATGGAAAGGGTATCGGCAGACAGCTTTGGGAGCATTTGAAAGACAGCAGAGGAAAAGGTATTTTCACCGTTAATTCTTCGCCTTACGCTGTGCCGGTATATAGAAAACTCGATTTTGAGACAACAGGAGAAGAGCAGATCCAGGACGGGATACGTTTTACGCCGATGAAATGGGACGGCGGCAGTCATATGCAGGCAGAAGTTATAAATGACGACAGGTGAAAAACTTTTATGATTTGATGAGGTTTTGAAGATTTAACATCTTGCGTGAACGCCGGTTTTAATGTATACTAATAAACTGTGATACACAATGATGAGGAGAGTTGTCAGAGTGGTCGATCGTGCAGCACTCGAAATCGAATCGGTGACTGGCAGTTATGTCTGACAGAAATCCAGTGATTTCAACGGTTATAGCGAAACAAAAAAATTTAAAAATGTGAGTTCTGCCAAAAAGTTCTGCCCAAAAGTTTCCGGAAAAGGAAAGTCCGGAAAAAGCGGAAGCAGGAACAGTCGGCGAAAAATCAACGAGGAGAAGTATCGAAGTGGTCATAACGAGCCGCACTCGAAATGCGGTTGTCCGCAAGGGCACGTGGGTTCGAATCCCACCTTCTCCGCCAACAAAGCCTGTAATTGCAATGGTTGCAGGCTTTTGAATTTTTTGGAAATCGCTGTTTTTACCCGATTTTCAGTGGGCAGAACTGCTGAATACCCGGGCAGAACTTCTGCGATTTTTGAAAAATACCGGTTGTGTTGGATCGAAAATCGCAATAATATTCAGCAGTTTTTCCATTTGCTTTCAAAGCAGCTGTCATCAGGCAATTCAAGTATATTTGTCATAGCTTCAGCAGAAGAAATCTTTGACGAATAGTCAAGATGAGCGTATATATTGGCTGTGGTGCTGAAATCGCTGTGACCGAGCCATTCCTGTATCTGCTTCATCTGAACTCCGTTTGCAAGAAGGAGACTTGCCGAGCAATGACGAAGATCATGGAAACGCATATGTCTGAAACCATGTTTCTCCAGGAATTTAGGAAACTGACTGGTGATATATCCGGGCTTCATACGTTCTCCAAGCTCGTCTACAAATACATATTCTTTATAATCATAGTTATAGGAATTGCCGCAGATCTGCCTGTTCAGCTCCTGTGATTCTTTCAGCTCCTGAAAATACCTTTTAAAATTACCGACAAGCGACAAAGTTCGCAGGCTCGATTTGGTCTTCGCTGAATCCTGCGCGACTTCTTCGTATTTACCATCCGGATTCGCAGTTGTGACAGTATGATTGATGGTGATGGTATTCTTATCGAAATCTATAGCACTCCATTTCAAACCGATGACTTCACTGCGGCGCAGACCGTAAAAGGCTGCTATCATTATCGGAAGTTCAAGGCGTGTGCCTCTGGCAGCTTTGAAGATCTTCTCCAATTCCTCAGCATCGAGGAATACAGGCTGATAATCGTTCTTTTTGGGGCGGTCAACCTGTACGGCAACATTTTTGGGAACAAGCTCGATTTTTTCGGCATATTTCAATGACTGAAATATAACGGCATGTTCATGTATCACTGTATTAGGTTTGACCTCCTGAAGCCTTTTAGTATAATATGCCTGTATATGCTGGGCTTTGAGATCCTTAAGCCTGATCTTCTTCTTGCTGAAGTAGGGTATTATGTTTGCTTTTGCCATGTTCCGGTAAGAACTGTAAGTAGTGACCTTGATTTTTACCCTGGTTATCTCCAGCCATTTTTCCAGATAATCGCTGTAAAGCATCTCAGGAAACATATCATCGCCGACGTTTTGATCGTCAATATAATCATCTGCCTCAAATTCCGTCATAAAAGCAGCCTGAAGCTTTGCAAGCTCTGCCTGAGCTTTTCGTTTATTACCTTTTCTGGCAGGTATTCCTGTAGATAACCATTTTCTCTTTCTGTTACCGTTGCCGTCTTTATAATTCAATACTGCATAATAATAATTTTTCTTTATTTCCAGTTGTCCTGATACCATTATTAAACCTCCTTTACATCAGGACAGTCCCTTTGCTGACAGATGTATTATATCTGTCAGCAAGGAGTTCTGCCATAATGTGTTCTGATAAAAAGCGCGTATGATTCGAATCAACGTGCATCCATGTTGCGTTCTTTTTTTCGCTTTAGTAGCCGGAGGCCTTCGAGGATATCTCTTTTTATCTGTTCATTCGTATAGTGAGAAGGGAAGTATTTACGGAAATCCTCCCGGTCAAATTTTATCTGCTCTCGCTGGTTAGGCTTTTCTTCGGACATTATCTCGTTGATCGTTTCTTCGGTAAGCTCACTGTCGTGCGACAGTTTTTTGAGACGTATAGTCTGGGCATGGGATGGGGTGCAGTCGTTCAGCTCCATTGCCTCGTTCAGCATTGTCTGCTCTTCCTCTGTAAGAAAGGATATCTCTACGGCAGGATTGAATGCGATCTTGCCGTTGTCTACCTTTTCCAACAGCTCGGGAATAAGATGAGTGAGACGGATGTAGCGTCTAACTTGATTTTTACTATCGCCAGTTTTTTGCCCAATGATCTCTGCGGTTTCCAACTTCCTCCCAAGTTGGTTGGAAGTTAAATCGTTTCGCTTTCCTTGCCTTTTCATTGCCTCCAGCTTCATCTTATATGCAAAAGCCTTCTCACTGGGAAGAACACTTTCTCTCTGGAGGTTTGCATCTACCATGGCTATCACTGCTTCATCATCAGACATGCTTCTTACGATAACAGGTATTTCTTCGATACCAAGCGATTCACATGCCGCAAGCCTGCGGTGGCCGGAAATAAGCTCGTATCCGTTACCGTCGGGCAGTGGGCGTGCCAATAAAGGCGTATAAACTCCATATTCTTTTATACTTTCGATCAGTTTATGCATATCTTCATCATCAAGTATCTTAAACGGATGATCTTTGAAAGGAACGAGTTCGTTGACCGGTAAGATCTTGACTCTTTCAAGTTTTGCATCATCACGTTCCTCCTGTGTGGAAAACAGGTCATCAAGAGTAGGAAGATTAAAATCCAAGGATTCTTTCTTTTTGTTCATAATATATAATCTCGCTTTCTTTCATTCTTATTCAGTGCCTGCTGCTGTAAAACTTTCATTTGCATTTCCTTTGAAATTTTTTCTTTTATTTTCGGTGTGTCTTCCAGTATTCCTCTGCCGGTCCTGATTTCTTTTCGTAAAATCCGGAGAGATTCTGTATATGAATCACGTTCGTTTTTAAGCCGGGAAATGATATCCGGGTCGGTGCATCTCCGCAGCCTGTTATATACTTTACTTCTCTCTTTTGTCAGGGCTGCTATTTTATCATCTGCTGAGACAATGAACTTTTCTACGGAAGCAAGATCATTGAATCCGTATCTGCTCAGCAGTCTTATCTGTTCAGATGTCCGTTCTATCCTGCGCCAAGCCTCTTTCATGTCAGGAGATAAGGGCCTTCTTTTCGTTCCTTTTGGCAAATACCCCAGGAGATAGCAGTAGTGATAATACAACCCTCTGAGACCGCCTATTTTTCGTTTTGGGCGGCTTTTTACTTTTGCTCTGGCAACTCGCTTTTGCGAAAACATAATCGACTGACGATATAAATAAAAAGGTGAGGGGCCGACAGTGCGCACCTTTTGCCTTATACGCTGATATACAGCGTCCATGTCATATGCTTCTCCGAGATGATAGAGCCTCGTTGCTTTTTGTGATCCGAATTTTTTTATGGTCGCATATTTTCTGCGGGGATCGTTGTTCAGTTCATAGCCCAGGCTCAGCAATACTTTTTTGAACTCTGAAATGTTCACTGAGTTTTCGATCGCCTTATCAATAGCCTCACGCATAAGATTGAACTTCGTCGGTTCTCCGCTTTTTTCAGCAAAATATATGCTACGGGGCGTTTTTCCCTTTGGGTTTTTTATCACAGAAAGTCCGTATTCTGCACATAGGCGGTCAGATTCCTTTCGCATCTGATAATAGGCTTTCTTGTTGTCATTGAACTTTTTACCGTCGATAAATGATACGGAGTTCAGCAGGAAATGATTGTGGAGATGCTCCTTATCAAGATGCGTGGCAACAAGGATCTGATATCTGTCTCCTCATAAAAACGTAGCGAGTTTCCTGCCGATCTCATGACCATTCCTCAGGGGTTATTTCTCCGGGGAAGAAGCTTTGATAGCCATGATAGGCCACATTGCCATGCAGCTTACCGAAGTGTTTTTTTACTGATGTCATCTGCTGATATGCTTTATAAGGAGAACAATTTATTCCGCTGACGAAGAAAAATTTTTCGGTTTTGCTTTCAGTTCCAGCGTAGTTTATTGCGTCAGACAGATCCTTGAATTCAGTTTTTTCCGGATTGCCTGCATATTCCACAAGCCTTTTCAGACTGTCATGAACAGGCCATATCTTTGTTGTTGCCATCTGTTTTCACCTCGCGTTCCGGATAAAACAGAGAATACAGGTCAGTTAATATTCTCTGAAGAACAGATTTCAATGCCGGATCATCAGTATTATTTATGATATGCTGAAGGAGAATACAGTCATTGTAAATATTTTTATCCGGGAGCAGGGTAGGGGCATGTCCCATAGCAAGCTGACGCAGATATTCAGAGACGCTGAGTCTGCATTTGCCAGCAAGATTACTGATTCTTTTTTTCTCCTGAGGTGTAACTCTTATATTGATTCCTACCGTTCTTTTTCTGTTGTTCATTGATATCATCCTTTCTCTGATCAGGGGTTCAAGGGGATTTTCCCTTGCGGTCATATGACCGCGGCGTGTGTTGCCGGCAACACAAAGCCTATGCTCGCTACATCAAAGGACATCTGTATGGAACACAGGCTCATGCTGCTCAACGGCATTAAGTCTGCTGACTTTTATGAAGCTATAACAGGATCATTATTCGGAAAGATCCTCCTTCAGATATTTGAGAAGCTGTCTGGCTTCTTCCTCATATAAGGTGATGCCTTTACCCGGTTGCCCTTCGTACCATTTGCGGATATCATATGAAGGCGCATAATGTCCCCACTGCATGATGTTTAGTTCTTTATTGTTTCCTAATTTACATATACTGCGTATTTTTCTGTATTCCATTTTTTTATCTCCTTTTCTGACTGTGACAGTTATGACGGTAATGACAGGGAAAACTATATAAAGCTGTTTCTGTCATTTGTGTCATTTTCGTCATTGACTCTCAGATGGATGAGTCTGCTGTCACTTGTGCGACTGCTTTTGTATTCGATGCCTTCCGGGACGAAGACTTCATAATAGTGACGTGTGATAAGGCGAGTCAGTATGACAGGGGAGGTCTGGGTATCGCCTAATGCTGTAAGAAGCTGTGTAGCCGTTCCCTGCCATATCTTTTCATCTTTTATGAATCTGACTATCCTGAAAAGGACAGGAGGTATCTCTTCTTCCCGAAGTTTCTCCTGATCCTTGCGCTCTATGAGTTGCCATACACAATCATCAAATTTCAGGATCAGCTGCTGATGTTCAATGTCACGGCCGCTGGCTGTCATCAGTGCCGTATCATCAAATCGGTTGCCTTTAGTGATGACGTATGCCGAATCGACAGCTCCGGTTATCCCTGTTGTTCCTGAGATCTGATTGAAGGGATCACTGATGTCTTTCTGTTTTCTCAAATGGTGCACGATGACAATGGCGATACAATATCGGTCAGCGATCCGCTTAAGTGCTGTGATGTCATCATAATCGGCAGCATACATTCCTTTATTACCGTTTTCCGTGTTTCTTACTTTCTGAAGTGTGTCGATTATGATGAGGCGGGTAGCCGGATATTCTTTCAGGTGGTGGTGTATCTGCTTTTGGAGTCCATTCCCTATCTGACCGCTTGTAACGGCAAAGTATAAATTGTCAGGTGCTGATTCCGTAAGCCTGTATAGCCTGTCCTGTATTCGCTGAAAGGAATCTTCAAGGCATAGGTACAGCACATCACATTTATTTGTTTTCATGCCCCACAGCGGAAGCCCCTGTGATACCTTCAGACTGAGCAGAAGCATAAGCCAGCTTTTTCCGATCTTAGGGGCGCCTGAGAGTATGCTTACACCTTGTGGAAGGAAGCCATCGATGATAAAAGAGGCTCTTTGCATCGGTGTTGAAAGAAGAGTATCAGCATCCATTATCGTCAGATTTTCAGACATCGGCTCGCCTCCTTCTGGTCATTCATACTCAGTAAGTACTTGATGACATTTATTTTGGGAATTTTGTAGGATCTGCCGATAATGACTCCAGGGATACAGCCTTTACTGATCAGCTCATAGGCTAAATGCCTGCTTATCCCAAGCATTGTCTGGAGTTGTGGTACGGTTATGATGTCCGGGTATTCGGGGAACATCAGTGTGTAGAGTTCTTTTAGTTCGTTTTTTGTCATTTCTTAAATCCTCTTTTTCCATAAGTTGATGCCGATATCATTCAGGACCCGTTATGACACGGCATTGTTTCTTCAGGCGGACTTTCAAAATACACATAAAGAAAGAGCCTGATCTTACATATAGTCAGCACAAAACAAATAACGTTTAAGTGTGAAAATATGTAAGTCAGACTCTTAAATAGTTTTATGAATTAATCTATTTAATACTCTGATAGGGGTATATACATAAAGTATATAAAATATGATAAAAGTGGGTTCAGCGGTTTCTCAACCGGATGGGCGTTGAGTTCTGCAGGTAAAATAATATGTCACGCTGAATATCTGCATCCGGGATCATATATAGTGCACGTCACGACACGTTATAAATCATGGCAGGCATATGACCGCATATTCCGATCCGGGAGCTTTATCAGTATATGGTTATGATGAATCGGCTCTGAGATCGTAAAGGTTTTTATTCAGTTGTCGTTATACTTCCCGTCAATATGTTATGTAAGCTGTTTTATATTTTAGAAAACAGCAGATAGGAAAGTAAAGAGATTATAGCAAAAAGAACAGACGTTCGTCAATACATAAAATGTGTTTTTTTTAAAATATCACTAAAAAATTATAAAGCATTTTAATACAGGAGTATTTTACGGACTGCGTCTGCTCCGTCTGGTTTCTATGTAAAACTGTAGCATGACCATTTTATACCACTGGTTCGCAGCGGCTATTTTACTGAATTCCGGGGAAACCAGAAATGCTATAAAATATCGTTTTGGTATTTGCAGTCTGTTATGTGATTTGAAGCTTTTGAGCTTGCCTTTCTGACACCATCTGTAGACGGTATCTTTTCTAAACCCTGTGATATCATGTATATCTGAAGGTGTGATGACATCAGGACAGGCTCTGAGGAGCTTTGTATAAAACTTTATAAGGTCTGCCTTTTTTATTTCTCTATGGTCTGCAGAGGAATATTCAATAAACTCTTCCTTATGTTTCAGATATTCTATTGCATCTGATTTCCTGATCTTGAATTTGTGAGTTCTCTTATCACTTTTTATGCAAGGCACTTTTCCGCTGTTGAGAAGGTCGCTTGCGGTCTTTTTGCTGATATGGCATATCTTATAAAACTGCTCTTTTGACAGTGTGTCAGGTAAGTCATCCCAGCTGACATGTTTTTTCTCCATATGCTGACTCCTTTCTCTTCTGCAAATGATATTGAAATCCGTATCGCATGTCCATTGTGCAATTTATAAAACCGTACATTTGATGATTTAACAGCCAGGCATTATGATTATCCTGATGATAGGAATGGAGACGAACGAAAATGAAAGAGTCAGTGATAAAAGAATTGTTTGGTGAAGCGATCAGCTATGCGGAAAAGATGCGGGTGGAAGATGAAGAATATTACAGGTAGCTTGAGGTCGCAGAAATAAAAGAAAAAGAACTGAAGGAAGGGCTTACAGAAAATCAGCTGGAAATTTTCGAAGCATTTTTAGATGCGGAACAAAGAAGCGATTCTATTTATTGTGATGAAGTGTTCAGGCAGGGGGTATGCTTTGGAGTGAGATTCATAATAGAAGCACTGCAGATTTATGAAGAATAAAGGAGGGAATATCATGAACAGGAATATCACTTACACAGAGAAAGAAGGCTATCTTTATCCGGATTTGGAGCTGCCGGAGCAGAAAGAGGTACATATAGGTATATGGGGACAGAGAAGGAGGAGATACCTTAAAAAACACAGAAAGCTTTTTTACCTGGAGCTTCTGACCAGCTGCAGGCTGTCGGAGCATCTTGCGGAAACAGACAGGCAGGCGCAGGAACTGATGGACAGGATCGTAAACGACACAAAGGAAATCAGAGGAATAACAGAAGAACTGAAAGCAGAGGATCCTATGAGATGGGTAGGGGAGATGAATAATATATTCAGTCTGGCAGAGGAGATCGTGATGGAGGAGGTGATATGTGTATAGGCAATTTAATGTTTTAGAATACAGAATCAGGAGAGCCAATTCTCCTGATTTTTATTTTGTTGAATTTGAATGAATTAGTATGAAAGTTTTGGTATAATATTTATATTTAAATTATTAAACAGCTTTTACAACGTTTGGTGAAAGCGTGAATTAAGGGAGGAATGGATGTGAGTCCTATTTTACCGAAGAAACAAATGAGTGAAGAGGATATTAAACTTCAATATATTACACCGTCTATTACTTCCAAGTGGAGCCGGGATAAAATAACCATGGAAACACGTATCACAGATGGGAGAATCAATCTAAAAGGCAATTTGGTGTTCAGAGAAAAACCAAAAAGGGCAGATTATATTTTATATCGCAGTGCAAATAACCCCATCGCTGTTGTAGAAGCCAAAGATAATACCCATGGCGTTTCTTACGGTCTACAGCAAGCAATGACATATGCCAGAATGTTGGATGTGCCTTTTGCGTACAGTTCTAATGGTGATGGCTTTATTGAGCATGATTTTTTGACTGGGCAGGAGCGTGAATTTGGATTAGCGGAGTTCCCAACAGAGCAGGAACTCATTATTCGATACAAAAACGAAGCCAAATTGACATCGCCACAAGAATTGATATTAGAACAGCCGTATTATACAAGCCAGAACACATACCCACCACGGTATTATCAGCGCATTGCTATTAACCGGACTGTGGATGCCATAGCAAGAGGGCAGCAGCGTCTTTTGATTGTTATGGCTACAGGAACAGGAAAAACATATACCGCATTCCAAATTGTGTACAGGATGTTGCAAAGTGGGTTAAAACGAAAAATTCTTTATCTTGCTGACCGTAATATTTTGGTGGATCAGTCAATCCAACAAGATTTTGCACCACTGGAAAAAGTCATCCATAAAATAAATGTAGCAAAAGATGATAAAAGCACTATAACCTCTCATGAAGTATATTTTTCACTTTATCAGCAACTGGTGGGTGATGATGATAAAGATTATTTCAGCGAACTGTTTTCCCCGGATTTCTTTGACCTCATTATTGTTGATGAGTGTCACAGAGGATCTGCCAAAGAAGAAAGCCGTTGGCGCAGGGTTTTGGAATATTTTAATTCCGCTACACAGATTGGTATGACGGCTACACCAAAAGAGACCAAGTATATATCAAATTTGAGTTATTTCGGTGAGCCGATTTATACATACAGTCTGAAAGAAGGCATTGAGGATGGCTTTCTTGCACCATTTAAAGTTATTAATATCATGACTGATATCGGTGAAGGCTGGCGACCACGCAAGGGACAGAGAGATATCAATGGAAAAGAAATTCCTGATAGAGTCTATACTAACAGTGATTATGATTACAATATTATAATTGAAGATCGTATTCAGCAGGTTGCCGAAGAAATCACCAGATATTTAAAAAGTACTGACCGTATGGCAAAGACTATTGTGTTCTGTGCCACAGAAGATGCTGCTTTGAGGATGCGTGATGCACTTGCAAAGCTAAATGCTGATATGATGAAAGAAAATCCAGATTATGTTGTGCGTATTACAGGTGGAGATGATTATGGAAAAAGTAAATTAAAATATTTTATCTCTGTCTCATCTCCTTATCCGGTTATTGCTACAACTTCTAAGCTGCTTTCCACTGGAGCAGACTGTAAAATGACAAAACTGATTGTGCTTGATGAGATGATCGGGTCAATGACAGAGTTTAAGCAGATTATAGGTCGTGGAACACGTCTACGAGAAAAAGAAGGAAAAACTCATTTCATAGTCATGGATTTCCGCAATGTAACCCGTCTGTTTGCAGATCCGGATTGGGATGGCCCAATTGAAATAGATGAAGGCTTTAAAACGGGAGGAAAGTCAGCTGAAGAAAAAGCTTATAAAGAAGGCGAAGATAAAAAAAATCAGGATCTATATCTTGAACCGAAGCACAAACCTATTGTGGACAAGCATGGATGTAAGGTTCAGATCATTCATAAAACTGTATCAGTCTATGATGTTGACGGTAAGTTGCTCCGTCAGGAGAGCATTATAGATTATACAAAGGAAAATATTCGTGGTGAATACGCTTCGTTGGATAACTTTATACGTCAATGGTCAGCCCACGAGAAAAAGGAAGAAATTAGGGATTTGCTCCATGACCGAGGTATTGATCTTGAACTTTTAAAAGCAGATCAGAATATGAGCGATGTAGATGATTTTGATTTTATTTGCCATGTGGCTTTTGATAAAAAACCTTTAACGCGTAAGGAGAGAGCCAATAATGTGAAAAAACGGGATTTCTTTAGTAAATACAGTGGTGTAGCTCGAGAAGTCCTGGAAGCTTTGTTGGATAAATATATGAACACTGGTATTTATGAGATTGAAAAGACAGAAATACTTAAGCTGGATCCCTTTTTTAAACTCGGAAAACCTGCCAAGATTGCCGGATATTTTGGAGGCAAGCAGGGGTATCTAAATGCGGTAAAAGAATTGGAACAAGCAATTTATGAGGAAGTAGTAAGTTAAATGAAAGCAATAAGTTCATGGCATGTTGGCGTTGCTGCAGAGGCATTTGCGGCAGCATTATTTGCAAGATTAGGATATGATGTATCTGTACAATATGGTGCAAACCAGCCGGAGTATGATTTAATAGCCGTTTCTGGCGATAAAATGTTAAAAATTTCAGTAAAGGGAAGTCAGGATGGCGGCTGGGAATTGACTCAAAGTTATAAAAAAGGTTGTGACTATCAGGAAGCAATCCAAAAGTGGTTGAGTAATCATCATAAAAAAACAATATTTTGTCTGGTTCAGTTTAAAGGAACCGAGGATCACGAGATGCCGCGGATGTATCTTGCATCTCCGGTGGAGATCGCAGAAGTATTAAAAAAATCCGCAGGTGGTCGAGGTGAAACAATCCTTTACGAATATCACGAGTGGGGACCGCGTGCTGCCGGGCGAGGAACGATAGATCGTGTTCCGGATGAATGGCGATTTACGGCAGAACGGGCAAAAGATATGTTTGAAACATATGGACAATAAGAAGGATAAAGATTATTTATGAGTAATATAACAGGATTTGTAAAGAGACTTCGTGACATTATGCGAAATGATGCAGGCATCAACGGTGATGCCCAGCGTATCGAGCAGATCGCGTGGATGCTCTTTTTGAAAGTATATGATGCAAAAGAACAAGATTGGGAATTTAGTGATGAAAACTATCAGTCTATTATTCCGGAAGAATGTCGCTGGCAGAACTGGGCGCAGGATGATAAATCTGGAACAGCTCTTACTGGTGATAAACTATTGAATTTTGTGAATAATACATTGTTTCCTACTTTGAAAAATTTGCAGGTAGACGTTTCTACCCCTATTAATAAGGCAATTGTGCAGACAACCTTTTCTGATGCAAACAACTACATGAAAGATGGGATTCTGCTCCGCCAGGTCATTAATGTGATTGACGAACTGGATTTTAATGACTATGAAGAAAGCCATGCATTTGGCGATATTTATGAAAGTATTCTGAAAGAACTGCAGAGTGCAGGTTCAGCAGGTGAATTTTATACTCCCCGTGCGGTAACTGATTTTATGGCGCAGGTAATCAAGCCTCAGATTGGAGAAACGATGGCAGATTTTGCCTGTGGTACCGGTGGCTTTATCGTTAGTTGGCTGAAAGAACTGAGAAAGCTGGTTCGTACTACGGAGGATGAAGAGGCATACTCAAATTCTATCTATGGAATTGAGAAAAAGCAGTTCCCGTATATGCTGTGCATCACCAACTTATTATTGCATGGATTGGATGTGCCTCGGGTGTTTCACAGTAACACTTTGTTGCATGATGTACTGGACTATACGGAAGAAGATAAGGCGGATGTGATTCTGATGAATCCTCCTTATGGCGGAAGTGAAAAAGCGGATGTGAAGAATCATTTTCCAACAGATCTTGCGAGTTCAGAAACGGCAGATTTGTTTATGTCGGTTATAATGTATCGCTTGAAAAAGAACGGACGGGCAGCGGTGATTTTACCAGACGGTTTTCTATTTGGGACAGATAATGCCAAGATTAATATTAAAAGGAAACTACTGCGAGAGTTTAATTTACACACTATTATACGTTTGCCAGGAAGTGTATTTTCTCCATATACATCTATCACTACGAACATTTTGTTTTTTGACAATACACATCCAACGGAAGAAACCTGGTTTTATCGTCTGGATATGCCAGAAGGGTACAAGCATTTTTCTAAAACCAAGCCTATGAAACTGGAACATTTTCAACCGGTTCTGGACTGGTGGGAAAATCGACAGGAAATTACAGAAGATGGATTTGATAAAGCAAAGAAATTCAGTGTTCAACAGCTTACGGAGGAGCTAGGATACAATTTAGATCAGTGTGGGTTTCCTCATGAGCAAGAAGAAATACTGGAGCCGATGGAGTTAATTCGACGTTACGAGGAACAAAGAGCTTCTCTTAATACAGAAATTGATCAGGTACTGGAAGAAATCACTTCTCTGTTAGGAGGAGCAATAGAATGACACCACAGGAATTGAAAAATAGTATTTTGAAGCTGGCTATTCGGGGAAAATTGGTGGAACAACGACCAGAGGAAGGTATGGCAGAGGAACTTTTTGCTCGAATTCAAGAGGAAAAACAGCGACTGATCGCTGAAAAGAAAACCAAAAAGGAAAAGCCCCTGCCCGAAATCACCGAGGACGAAAAACCCTTTGATATTCCGGAGAGTTGGAAGTGGGTAAGGTTTGGAACTGTAATATCATTAGTGTCAGGAACAGATTTTAAACCAGAAGAGTATAACGATCAAGGGCGCGGCACAGTCTATATTACAGGTGCAAGCAATTTGTCAGAAAATGGTGTTATAATATCTCGATGGACAGAAACACCGCGCAATTTTGCGTATCGAGGTGATATTTTGCTCGTTTGTAAGGGATCTGGCTATGGGAAAACAGTGTTTTGTGATGTAGATGAAGTTCATATTGCCCGTCAGATTATGGCAATAAAGCAAATGAACTCGTTAAACATGAGTTTTACTCGGTATTTCTTGCAAGCCAATTTAATTTACCTAAAAGCCAAAGGTCAAGGAGTAATTCCGGGGATTGATAGAGCAAGCGTTTTGAATGTGCCATTTCCCCTCCCGCCCCTTGTCGAACAAAAGCGCATTGTTGCCAAAATTGAAGAGCTGTTGCCCTACATTGACCGCTATGAGCAGGCATGGAGCAAGTTGGAAAAATTCAATAGCCGTTTTCCAGAAGATATGAAAAGGTCACTTTTGCAGTATGCTATTCAGGGAAAGTTGGTGGAACAACGCTCCGAAGAAGGAACAGCGGAGGAACTTTTTGAACAAATTCAGGAGGAAAAGCAGAGGCTGATTACTGAAAAGAAAATCAAAAAGGAAAAGCAACTGCCCGAAATCACCGATGAAGAAAAGCCCTTTGATATTCCAGAGAGCTGGAAGTGGGCGAGGTTTTCAGAATTGTGTTCTGTATTAACTTGTGGGTATGCATCTACTCCTACTTATGTAGATAAAGAAAATGGAAAACCCTTCATTTCCGCAAAAAATGTTAAACCATATAAATTTATGCCAGAAGATCATAACTATATTTCTAATGAACTATATGAAAAACTTACTCAAAATGCAAAACCGGAAAAAGGAGATATTTTATTAACACGTGTAGGAGCTGGGATAGGTGAAGCGGCTATAATTGATGTTGAATGGGATTTTGCAATTTATGTAAGTTTAACACTGATTAAATTAGTGGATGTTAAGTTAGTTGATAATAGATATATTTTATATTGGTTGAATTCTCCAATTGGAGTTGCAAGTGCAAAGAAAAATATTTATGGAAAAAATGCTTCACAGGGCAATTTGAATGTAAAAAATGTAAGAGATTTTCTGGTTCCTCTCCCACCCCTTGCTGAACAAAAACGCATTGTAGAAAAACTGGAGCTATTATTGCCGCTGTGTGACGGGTTGAAGTGAGGTGAGAAAAATTAATATCGATATGCGCTTGCTAACAACAGGTTCATCTGTTTCTAATAGTGCAATGCGATTATCTGCGATTACTGAAGAACTAAAGCAAAATCAAAAAATAATAGAAAAATTAAGAGCACAAAGTGCCCAAGAAAACGCAACGCTTCTTGCAGGTGCAGAGGCAAATATTGCACAGAAAATATTTTTTGAACAACAAATTGAAATTCTTCAGAAACAAAACGATATTCTTTTTGATAACTATTCTAAGTTAAAAGAATTGTTTGATGAACAAGTTGCGACCAATGAAGAGGCAAAAGATGAATTGAAACGAAGCAAACGATTTAATATTGCTATGATGATTATTGCGATTATAGCAATGATTGCCGCTGTTGCTGGGCCTATTGTCACAATTCTTGTAAGCCAATAATTCTGTTTTTTGCAACTTTTACTGAGCAAAAACGTATCGTGAAAAAATAGAAACATATGCTGCCGCGGTGCGAGTCGTTGAAGTAGTTCAAAGAGAAAAAATAAATAGTAAAACAGGAGGGATGTGTGTCTTATGTTGTTTGATGAAAAAAGAATTGAATGTTCTTGAAAATAATAAATCACGAACTTATTTTAATGATGTGGTATAAAAAAGTTGACAGCTTATTCTCAAAGATTTCATAATCAATCTAAAAGAATTAGGAGGCATTCAAAGAGGCATGCGAATATGACAATAAATACAAAGCATAGGTAGTAAAGTTTACCAAAGAAATTGCCAGCGCAATTAGCTTGTCACGCTGTGTAAGCAGATGAAGGAAAAAGAAAATAAATGGAGTGTGATTAACGAAAATGAGTGATTTATTATATAGTACTGATTTAGGAAAGTATTATTTTGGAAAATGCGAAGATACAATTCGAGAATTGGATTTAAAGAGTAAAGTCCAATTAATACTTACTTCTCCACCATTTCCACTAAACAAAAAAAAGCAATATGGGAATTTGAATGGAGAAGAATATCTAAAGTGGTTTACGGACTTAGCTGAATTGTTTTCTAGTGTATTAACTTCAAATGGCTCTATTGTAATAGAGATGGGCAATGCATGGGAAAAAAATCGTCCTGTTCAGTCTTTACTTCATTTAAACAGCCTTCTTAATTTTGTAAACAATGAAAAGGCAGGACTTAGGCTATGTCAAGAGTTTATATGTCATAACCCAGCACGATTACCGTCTCCTGCTCAATGGGTAACAATTAATAGAATAAGAGCAATTGATAGCTTTACACATGTATGGTGGATGTCTAATTCCGATTACCCTAAAGCGGACAACCGCCGAATATTGCGGCCATATAGTAAAAGCATGAAGAAATTACTTAAAGCAGGTAAGTTTAATTCTGGCAAGCGTCCATCAGAACACGTGATTAGTGAAAAAGGGTTTCTAACAGATAATCATGGAAGCATATCACACAATGTTTTAGAATTGGAGCAAATAGATGAAGACAAGGAGTTGCGATTGCCTTATTCAATGTTTAGTATTTCAAATACAAAATCCAATGATTTCTTTACAAAAACTTGTAAAGAACGAGGAATTATACCTCATCCAGCACGAATGCCACTTGAATTAGCCAGTTTCTTTATTGAATTCTTAACCGATGAAGGTGATTTGATATTGGACCCATTCGGAGGCAGTAACACAACAGGATTCTGCGCTGAAAAAGCTAATAGAAAATGGATTAGTATAGAAACAAATGCTAATTATGTTAAACAATCTCAAATAAGATTTGAAGAATTAAAGGGAGTGAAGCAAAATGGGGTATAAAGAATTACCTTCGCTAGAAATGTTGATGAATATATTAAGAAAAACCCTTAATACGGCGTGGAATATAAACACTATTCATGAAGCAGGGGTAAATAAATGGCTTAGTAACTTTGTTGGTGATGCATTATGTACTTCAACTTTTGAACATGAGAAAGCAACGGAGTTAGAAAAACGGATTTCACTATTTTTACTATGCAATTTTGTGTATTATAACGAAGCAGAAGTAAAACATTTAATGAAAGTTATGATTGAAAATTATATACATGAATACTTTTTTAGGCAAGGTAAAAGTATTGTTGATGATAGTGAAATAGAAGAATTGATTAAAAAAACAACATTTTTTCCTTTGGGCAATCAAAGTGAAAGTTCATCATATATGTTGTATATATTCCGTCAAATTAACGATTTATCGAAATATGATTTTGAAGAAAAAAAAGATAGTGAAAATATAGTGTTTGTCGATGATTTTTCAATTACAGGTACACAAGCAAACAGGTACATAAAAGATTATTTAAAAAAACATCCAGACAGTGTTTATAAGAAATTATATGTTCTTTTGATGGTTTCTACACAAGACGCAATAAAAAAAATCAAATCAATAAATCAAGTCGACAATGTATTGCCATGTATTGTTATGGATGATTCTTCAAAAGTGTTTTCTGATTCATCTATTGTTTTTCAGGGCTATTCTCCAGAAATAAAAGAGCAAGCTAAAAAGGTTTGCCAATATTATGGAGAGTTGATTCTAAATGAGGAAGATAAAAAACACGGTGCAACTGCATTAGGTTTTGGTGATGGGGGGTATTTAATGGGTACATACTATAATACTCCAAACAATACACTGCCTATATTTTGGTCAGATGAAAATTCTTGGCAACCTATCTTTCAAAGGTACAACAAAAAATATACAAATAAAAGTAGCGTTAGAATTGGAGGACATTATGTTTGATTATAAAAATCCTTTTTCAGAATTTGATACAAACGTTATGACAGCCGAACAAATTTCAGAGCTTTTTACAGAACCATACGACTCATTTACCATTCCAGAATCAAAAATAATTGAGGATAAGTCACCGATAATATTTGTTGGGGGGCGCGGTACAGGGAAAACAATGTTATTGAGACAGTTTTCATATAATGTTCAAAAAATTATACAAACAGAAAGGAGCTATCTTGATAAAGTAAAGGAAACAAAATATATTGGAATTTATTTTAGAATTGACAAACCTTTGTTGCAAAGTCTATCTTCATTAGGAAGGATGACAACACTAGAAAACTTTGAAGAAGCTATATTTACGCATTTCTTTGAATTAACTATATTTAAGGAATATATAGAAATTATAAAGATATTAGAAAAAGATATTAATTTATTAGGCAATGATAAGTTATTATATAATGAGATCCTTAAGGAAATATTAAGTATCTTTCCGCTTCCAAAAGAAGTCCGTTGTGAAAGCATTGATGATTTATTACAATTTGTAATAAATGAAATAAATTATATATGGGATTACCAATCAGAAAAAGCAATTGATATTGATAATACTGTTAATTTTAGTCCGAAATGTAATTTGATTCTTCAAGGAAGGTTATCTGATGAGTTTTGCAAAACAAAAGTTTTTGAGCTTTTAGGGTTAAAAGACATATCTATTTTATTATTAATTGATGAATTTGAAAGTTTTTCTAAAACGCAGCAAACAGTTATAAACGCAGCCATGCGTTATAACAAGGAATATGGTGTAAGGCTACGTATAGGTATGAGGCCATACGGTTTTAAAACATATGACACGGTCAATTCTGAAGATTTTATAAAGGAAGGGAGGGATTATAGTAAAATTGAATTTGATAATCCTTTGGTAAAAAAGCAGAATAATAAAAGCTATTTTGAATTAATTAAACGTGTAGCAAGTAAACGATTAGAGACGGTTCCTATGTTTATAGGTACTAATATTGTAGAAATTTTAGGGGATGAAGAAGATTTAGAAAGCGAAGCGAGAGATATTGTTAAAGGAAACACAAAACATATTGAGGCATATTTGAATGAAATAAATAAGCAAAATGTATTTAATAAAACATTAACGATAGAATCGCTTAAAAATATCCGTGATGATAACCCTCTTTATGAGATGGAATGCCTGAGATTATTACTTAAAGGGAAAAGTTTAGAATATGTTGAAAAAGCCTTAAATGATTATAAAAACAAAGAAAAAAGTGCTGAAGCTAAGAAATTCTCTGATGACTATGACAAGAAATATAAATTAGCATTTGTATTTGTACTTTGTTCTATTTACAAACGAGAAAAAAAGGCTTACTACGGTTTTTCTGATTATTGTTATTTGTCATCTGGGATTATTGGTTCTTTTATTGAACTTTGTCGCAGAGCTTTTGATTTAGCTTATTTCAAAGACAGAGACAATTTAAATCAGGGAGTTATTTCAAAGGAAATTCAAACAGACGCTGCATATGAATATTCATACGCAGAAAGAGATATGATATGTAGAATTGCTGAACATGGGAAAAAGCTAGAAATATTCATAAATAATCTTGGCAACACTTTTTCCTATATACATCGTGACTTGCATTTACGATACCCTGAGACAAATATGTTTCCAGTTGATTCAGATTTAAATGATGAGAATAAGGCTCTTTTAGACATTGCATGCAGATGGTCTTTAATATTAAAAAAACCTAATGTTCAGAATTCCTCTGCTCAAAATAATACCCGTGATATGTATATGTTAAGTAGAGTATTTTCTCCTGTCTTTAAGATTTCATATAGAACACGTGGAGGGTTAAACCCAATAAAAAAGTTATCAAATGACTTTTTTACAACTGAATTTAATCCCGAAAGTGTTCTGAAAGAAAAGGAAAATAGAAAACGCTCAAAAAGTATTAATGATAATGATAATGATCAATTATCAATATTTGATATTTAAACAATCTATCAGGAGGCCTCTATGAATTATAAAGTTTACAAGATGAATCATTTAGATGATAATTGTTTGCCAACAGATATTGATGTTTTAATTTTTTTTAGTACGATTGAAGCGCGCTCTTGGAATATTATTGAATATTTTAGATCAAAGGGAAAACTTCCAAATCAAGTTTTAGCATTAAATTTGGATGATGGAGAAAAATCACCCAATTTTGATGCAATATGTTTTGCAGATATAGAATTTCAAATTAGTTATATAAGTACAGATTTATCAGCTGATTTTATGCAGAGTCTAAAAGATATAAATAGTTGCATAAATGGAAGTAATAGAATAGGAATTGATATATCGGTAATGCCAACCCCTATATTCATGCAAATTCTTCATTTCCTTTCAAGAAGACATCATGACAAGAAGGTAATTATTTATTATACAGAACCAGAGCATTATAATCTTGATAATTTATTCGATTTTAATGCTCTTGTAGGAGAAATAGATATAAAAGCTATATCGGGATTTGAAGGGAAAACAGCTCAAAAGAATAATCTGCAGAGAATGATTTTTTACATATTAGGTTTTGAGATTAATTATCTAAACAAATTGATACCGCAGCAAATTAATCCTGATGGTATCGTACCCATTAATGGGTTTCCAGCATACTTCCCCAAGTATAAAGATATAAGTATAATTAACAACAATGTTAATTATAACGAAATGGATATACAGATGGTATTTTCTAGTGCCAATAATCCATTTGAAATTTATAATCAAATGAACATTTTAAAAAATAAACACAAGGATTATTGCATTGATATTATTCCCGCAGGAACTAAACCGATGGCATTAGGAGCATGTTTATTTGCCTTAAATAATGGTAACAATGATATAAGAATATTATTCCCTTTTCCATCCGTATACAAAAATCAACATAGTATAGGGACAGGGACAATATGGGAGTATATTATCGATTGAATTGATTATTAGGAGGTTTTATCTCATGAAAATAGTTAATGCATCATTTGAAATTATTGATACAATTCGGCCAGAGGAAATTTTAAAGAATCTTGAAAAATTTGGTCGTGTTTGTTACAAAAGCGAATCGAATATAACAGAAAATTCGGCAAGTCATTTTATTTCAAAAATAATTAAAAGTGGTCATGAGTCGGTAATCGAACATGAAAAGGTGTCAGTTAAGATAATTTGTGATAGAGGTGTATCTCATGAAATTGTTAGGCACCGTATTGCAAGTTATAGCCAAGAAAGTACAAGGTACTGTAATTATATTAAAAATAAGTTTGGCAACGAACTCACATTTATTAAACCTATTTTTTGGGATGAGGGGTCTACAGAATATAAAATATGGTTTTCTTCTATGCAAAACATTGAAAATACTTATATGGAACTTGTGAATTTAGGAGCTCGACCTGAACAGGCTCGTGCGGTTCTGCCAAATAGTTTAAAAACTGAGATAATTGTCACAATGAACCTTAGAGAATGGCGGCACTTTTTTAAACTTCGTACATCTAACCGAGCTCATCCTCAAATGAGAGAGATTAGTATTCCACTCTTGCAAGAGTTTAAAGTTTTGTTACCATGGATATTTGATGATATTGTTAATGGATAACATAAATTGAATGATACAATGTCATTTTTCTTGGTGTATAAGCAGCATGCCTTTTATTGATGTAATTACTGTATTTTAAATATTTTTAAGAGCTTTTAGAAAATACAATATGAACACTTTTGGATTCCGTATAATAACGATGCATTCCGTGAACATTCCTGGTATTTCAGCAACGTATTTGTTCGTACAAATTATAACGATTTGCAAAATGGCATCCATTACACTACGAAATTTTTGGAGTTGTTTTTTGTAAATTTTCTTCATGGCACAAATGAATTGAATAATTGATATATGCATGTTAATTTTGTGGATGGAAATGGTTTCCAAAGTGTCGATTCTAGAGTTCTAAAGTATTAAGTTGACACTTTGGACTGCATTTGGAAGAATTGACACTTTTAGAGATGATCGTAAAGAATCCTGCTGTTAAGAGCAACAAGAATTGGCAGATGCATAAGGAAAATCACTTAGAACGGTAAAAAAATTAATGGAATCCTTGGAGGAAAAGAACTATATCCATCGTAAAAACGGTAAACGTTACGGAGAATGGGAAGTTCTGGTTTAAGGTCATGTATATTTTTTTCGTGTTTTCCGGAAAGCAACGAAAAATCATTTGGGAAGTTGGCAATAAAGTATAGCAGAAGTATATCAGCAAAGAGACCGTCCGCATTTATGTAATAACTTCGAACTTTGTTCTGCCCATTTTTGTCACAAATTTATGTATTGCCGTTGGATTTTGTTCTGCCCGGAGTTCTGCCCAAATGTCAAAAAACGGGGCAAAAACCAAATGACTTCGAACTCATTGAATTTTCAATGGGTCTTCTCCCTTTAATGCCGTAATCGATTGATTTTTACAGCATCAGAGGGCGGACGAGATTACCTCAAGCGACCAGCAGTTTCATCACATATACCAGTTGCATAAAAAACTCGAAATGCTGTGTCCTTAACCGGACCCAGGGTTCGAATCCCTGACTCTCCGCCAGAAGGAACTCCGGTAGCCTAATGGGTTGCTGGAGTTTTTTGTTGTCGAATTTGAATGAATTAGCATGGGAATTTTGTTATAATATTTTATGGTGATTTACAATGGATGAAATAAGATTAAAAGCTTTTGAAGATATGCTCGCTGCTGTGCTGGCGCAGTATGATGCAACGGTACAGAAAATGGATAAATTAAAAGCCGAGGGCAAGGAGAAAACTGTTACTTATCGTCAGCTTTTTGCCAACAAGCTGCAATTGCAGGCGATATTGTCTTATTATAAAACTTACGGGCTGATTGATGATAATAATGACATATAGAGGCGATGAAAGTTTTAGTTTATGGTCTTCTGCTGAATCTGCGTCTGAAAAGACCGTGGTGATTGCAGTACCATAAGATATATCCGCTGCCTCTGTTGAAAAAGCGGGTTTCGGCGTTTCCTTCCGGATACAGTTTAACAAGATCTGTCCTGTCCTGTGTGATGTATGCTATGAATGATATGTGATGCTCGCGCGTCATAGAATGATTTATGGATACAAATATTTCATCTTCTATATATTGAGGCTCAAAGATGTGTTTATCGTCAGGATCTTCTGCTTCAAGCACCGGCAAAGAGACTCCGCAGCATGATATGACTGCTTCGCCGGTAGTATGTATTATATTTCCGCATATCGGACAGACATAGAACTTAGAGCGCAGTATATTAGAAGAAGTGTTTTCGTTTGTAATGGTCTGTCCGGAAAGAAGCTCCGGTACGGATATATCGAGGGCGAGTGAAAGGGGCTCTATCAGAGATATGTCAGGAAGACCTCTGCCTGTTTCCCATTTTGAAATAGTTTTGTCGCTTACCGAAAGCTTCTCGGCAAGCTGATTCTGAGTCATTTTTTTCTTTTCACGTAAAGTTTTTATTGCAGCGCCTGTCACATAATTATCCATAGTCCTGTAATTTCCTTTCTATTTCTGTTCTGTAAATGATTATATCAGCGATATAAAGATATACAACCTACGGAAAGTAGATATATTTTAATAAATGAATACATATTTGATTTTATATGCTCTTTTCGTGGTATAATTAAATATATAAGATTATTTAATAAAAGGAGCTTACAAAAAGCGATCAGAAGGAAAAACAAATCAGCGCTTTAAAGCTTTATTATCAAGCAAAGATCTGAATATATTTAAATACAATATTCATAACTTGATAAAAAAATAATTGAAAATGTATGTTCGATATAACAAAGATAGCGAAAGGATCGAGTTATGAATAGGATAATAAAAAAAGTTATATGTTTGGGTATGATATTATTTTTTACAGCGATATCTGTTTTTTGTTTTTCGCAAAGAGTATATGCTGAAGACATTGATCTCAATGAAATCAGGGATGATAGTTTCAGACAGTACATACTAAGCAGTTATGATGCCGACCATAATGGAAAAATATCTGAAGCCGAGGCTGCAGATGTAAAAAAATCGATATTAGGAATAAAGGAATAAAAAGTTTAGATGGGATTGCCATGTTTCCAAATCTTGAGGAACTTAATTGTGTAAACAATGAAATAACATCCCTTGACATGAGCGGTAATCCAAAGCTGCGTTCCCTTATATGCGAGGAAAATGATATAGGTTATTTGAATGTTGCAAATAATAAAGAACTTTCAGTGCTGAATTGCGCACTTAATGATCTTGATGGTATTGATGTAAGCAACAACACTAAACTTACCGATTTACAATGTGCAGGCAATAAGAATTTTGGTAATATCGATCTGTCTAATAATACAGAACTGGTTTCACTTCTATATGTAGGCGGAAGTATGGATGAAATAGATCTTTCCAATAATACCAAATTAAAGTCTTTGTGGATATCAACGACACCATTGAAGGAGCTGGATCTTAGAGCTAATAAAGAACTTACTGTGATTTTCTGCAATGCTACAGATATTGCTACCATAGACTTGAGAAATAATACTGGATTACAGGAAAATAGTGTCAATGTCATGGGCAACATATTGATATCAATACATACTTCTTCTGGTATAGGCAGCAATATCGATACTGACAAGCAGCGAGAATTACATATAACAGTTCCTGCAGGAAAGACGTCTTATGATTTAAGGAACATAGATCCGGACATTTTGGCAGAAGATATCACAGATCTCAACGGTGCTGTGATGGAAGGAACAGTTGTAAAAGATATATACGATGGTATGAAGATAAGTTATATTTATACAGAAAACAATGTAAATCTTCATGCTGCTATAGTATTTCATGCAGATGAAACAAAACCTGTTGATCCTTCTGATCCTTCTGATAATCAGGAGACTGTTGCAGAAGAGAAAACAGATACATCTGATGAAAATGTTGTCAAAACTGATAAAGATGTTCCGGATACAGGGGATGAGAGGGAATTGTATTTCCTGGCTATAATATTGATTATGTCGGCTGCGGCAGGAATATGTACGGCAGCTTTTGCAAGAAGAAAATAAAGCTCTGGATGAAGATGCGGAAAGGTAAGACAAAAGTATGCAAACGAAGGAAGAAGCCCTTGAAAAATTGAAAAAGTCTGACTTCAGAGCGAGTTTTCATCTGACGGAAAACGACAGAAACTATGTAAAGGAAAAGGGTATGGAAACGATCAGGCGTCATGCAGAGGATTTTATAGAAAAAAGGTTATCGCCTGCTGTTATATCAAACGATGGCAGGCAGACACCGATGCGCGGTCATCCGGTTTTCAAAGCTCAGCATGCCTGCGCCTGCTGCTGCCGCGGATGTTTGAATAAATGGTATCGAGTGCCGAAGGAGATCGAGCTTACGAAAGATCAGCAGAGGAGAATAGTAGACTTGATTATGGCATGGATAGAGCACGAAATGAATGATAATAAGTAATTTGATATTTACATTGAAATAGGTAATATAGTATTATTTTACTTTGGAAACATATAGTTGAATCAAATAAAAATGAAAGAAAAAACTGCTAAATATAAATTTTTTTCTCATAAAGAATGTGAATATTTTCCATGTCATAATACAGATGATGTGGAAAATTTCAATTGTCTTTTCTGCTGCTGCCCTTTGTACGTTCTGGGAGATAGGTGCGGAGGAAAATTCGGCTATACAGAAGAAGGGGTGAAGGACTGCAGCGCATGCATGATACCCCATAGAAAAGACAGTTATGATTACATTATGAGTAAATGGCAGGAAATATCAGAACTGGCAGGTAAAAGACGGAATGAAAAGCGATAATCTGACGAGAAAAATGTCTGTTGACAGTTTAAAGGAAAAAGGAAACGGTAATGAATTAAGAAGAAGTTTAGGTGCTTTTGAACTGATGATGCTCGGCGTAGGAGTTATAATCGGTTCGGGACTTTTTGTAATAACAGGAGTTGCCGCTGCGGAACAGGCCGGGCCTGCACTGGTTTTATCCTTCGTACTTGCAGGTATGGCGTGCGCATGTGCGGCGCTGTGCTATGGAGAACTTGCTTCTGCAATACCTGCTTCCGGAAGTTCATATACTTTTGTATATGTCGGCCTCGGAGAAGTATTCGGATGGTTTATCGGCTGGTGCATAACGCTTGAATATGTGGTGGCTATGTCTGCTATAGCTGTGGGATGGTCAGCTTATGTGACTAATATACTTCAGCTTTTGAATATAGATATTTCGGCTGATTTTGTTTCAGATCCATTTAGCGGAGGCATCATAAATATACCGGCGATCTTTATAGTATCACTGATGGCTGTTTTACAGCTAAAAGGTACTAAGGAAAGTGCAAAGTTGAACAATATACTTGTATTTGTAAAGCTTGCAGTGATATTGATTTTCATAATATTTATAGCAGGCCATATAGATACGGATAATTATCATCCGTTCATGCCTTTTGGATGGAGCGGAGTGTTTTCGGGAGCTGCCGTAGTATTCTTTGCTTTTCTTGGATTTGATGCAATAGCCAATTCTGCTGAAGAAGTGAAAAATCCACAGAGAAATATGCCTATTGGTATTATAGGTTCGCTTATAATAGCTACGGTGCTTTATATGATAGTAACGCTCATGCTGACAGGAACTGTTAAGTATTTTGAATATGAAGGCGTTGCGGCGCCGGTCGCTTATGCTCTGAATGAAGTTGGCATAAAATGGGGATCGGCACTTGTTTCTGTAGGAGCCATAGCAGGACTGACTACCGGAGTGCTGGTGCTTTTGGGAAGCGAATCCAGATTGATCTATTCAATGGCAAGGGACGGACTCATACCTGCTGGATTTTCCAAAGTGGGCGAAAACGGAGTGCCGAAAAAAGCGGTCATGTGCGTTTGGGCAGCAGGAATACTGCTTGCGGGGTTCGTGCCGATAGACAGTATAGCGGAACTGTGCAACATAGGAACGCTTTGGGCATTTTTTATGATATCTCTCACTGTGATAGTTTTGCGTAAAAGTCAGCCTGATCTTGAGAGAAGCTTCAAAGTGCCTCTTGTTCAGATCATTCCTGTGATATCCATGGCGCTTTGCGCATTTTTAGCGTCACAGCTTGATATTGTTACCTGGATAGTTTTTATAATATGGACTTGTGCAGGAATGGTCATATATTTTCTTTATGGCAGAAAACACAGCAATATGGGTATATCGCTTTCGAAAGAGAATAAAAACTGATCATATGATCATAATATTGAAAAATTATATTGAATGGAAGGGAGAAGAACAATGAAAGAAAAACGTGAAATAATAAGTCAGGTAGCCGAGTTTTTATCTTACAAAATACGTTCAGGGGCTGTTTCCTCTGAAGGCGGAGACAGGATTTGGAAGGTAGCATTAAAACATCCTGAAAAAGCAGATGTGATAACGGATATACTGGATATGGACCTTCCGGAAGAAGAAACAGTTGCGAAAATAGAAGGTTTGGTATGAGCGAAGTTTTCAAATGTGATCATATTTGAAAGACAGAAGAGCAAACTGAAAAATATTTTATGAGTGTTATTTTATCAATATATTTACCAAGCGGAATTTATCGTAAATGGTTATAATTGTTGATTTTTCAATAAAGCTGTATAAAGAAATCGATTTATAACAAAGAATGCTGCCGCTTGGTAATTTTTATAAGATTCCTTTAAATTTCAATGTATTGATGGATAGGGCAGAATTTAAAATGTTGAAATTTCGTTGGTTTAATAGTAACAAGGGGTTGTATTGAAATTATCCATTAGCCAAGCTGTTTGATTAGCCTGTACCTGTTTAATAGTAACAAGGGGTTGTATTGAAATAACGTTATGGCCTTGTCAATTATGTGAAAATTTCTGGTTTAATAGTAACAAGGGGTTGTATTGAAATAAAAATGGCGGCAAAAACGCCGTTTGAGCTTGGCGAGTTTAATAGTAACAAGGGGTTGTATTGAAATATCGCCAGTCTATAGCAGACGTACAAGCGTTCATGAGTTTAATAGTAACAAGGGGTTGTATTGAAATTTTTGCACCTCTACAGCTTTTCTACTGTTATATCGTTTAATAGTAACAAGGGGTTGTATTGAAATTATTTTATTCCCTCCTGTAACGCTTTTATTTCGCGTTTAATAGTAACAAGGGGTTGTATTGAAATGAGTGAAACTAAGCGAAAGTATGGTTTTAATCCTGTTTAATAGTAACAAGGGGTTGTATTGAAATTCCATAATGGGCGTAATTAAAGTCTGCATACGAGAGTTTAATAGTAACAAGGGGTTGTATTGAAATGATAGTTTAAACTTTTAATTTATGCGCCCGTTTTGGTTTAATAGTAACAAGGGGTTGTATTGAAATCCGTTAAATTTTAAGGTAGCAAGATATGTTGACCTTGTTTAATAGTAACAAGGGGTTGTATTGAAATCGAACTAATCCGTTTTATCCTACGTATCAAATGCCGTTTAATAGTAACAAGGGGTTGTATTGAAATAAAAAATTGGTTTAAACGTAGTTATTGGTAAAGGTTTAATAGTAACAAGGGGTTGTATTGAAATGCGTGCTGTTCGTGCGTGATATAAGCAGGTCTGTAACGTTTAATAGTAACAAGGGGTTGTATTGAAATGGAGAACTAGACGTAGTAACAAAATTAAGAGGAGTATGTTTAATAGTAACAAGGGGTTGTATTGAAATCTGCCAAACTGAACACAAGCACTCGCCCAAACCTCGGTTTAATAGTAACAAGGGGTTGTATTGAAATAAAAATGCGGTTTTGGTGCCAAAAGGTTTTGCCGGTTTAATAGTAACAAGGGGTTGTATTGAAATTCAGCCAAATGCCAAACATCCAAACTCTGTGGATAGTTTAATAGTAACAAGAAGTTGTATTGAAATGTTCCTGGCTTTCCGGACTTTTCCCAGTTATTATGTTTAATAGTAACAAGAAGTTGTATTGAAATTTTGGAATAAACTTAGACTGCAATGCTATGCAAAGTTTAATAGTAACAAGAAGTTGTATTGAAATCAAACTTCCCGTTTTTATCAAAATATGTGAAGTCTGCGTTTAATAGTAACAAAAAGTTGTATTGAAATAAAATAACTTGTACTAGTTTTTCCGATTCGATATAGTTTAATAGTAACAAAAGGTTGTAGGGTTTAATATTAACAATCGAAATTAATAAAATTTATATAATATCATTGTAATTAGAAATAAAATATTGCAATTTCATATCATCTATGATATTATTTTTATAGAATTGTTTGATAATTTTGATAATATCAACATGATCCGCTAATGTATTTAAATTTGTATTTTGAAATGTTTTAACCACAACAAAGGTTGTAAATCGCGAAAGGAGGAGAGAAGTATGCTGGTTTATGAACTGCGTTTAAAGTTAATGCTCAAAAAAAATATTCCTTATTATGAATCAAGCGAAAAGATCGGACAGCTTATAAATCAGACATTATGCAAGGATGATGTATTCCTTGAGTTTCATGAACATTTGAAGGATTACAAGTTTTACGTTTACGATAATTTGTATCCCTTCGAAAAAGATGGGATCTATAAAGCATCTGAGATCTACAGCGTTCGTTTAAGAACCGTAAAACAGGAGCTGGCGGAATATTTTCTTGAAAACATACGTGGAGAGAAGACTTCACATATGTATTGTTTAAAATCGGAAATAAAGGTGATCCCAAAGCAGCATATATCAAAGATATACAGCTTAACACCGGCTGTAATGAAAAATTATCCAGAAGGTTACTGGAGAGAAAATTTTACTGTCAAACAATTTGAAAAAAGGCTTGCTGATAATTTGATAAAAAAATATCAGAAGGTGACTGGAAAATCGGTGAAGGAAGATTTTGATTTCTACAACGCATTGCGGTTCAAAAACAATAAACCTGTTAAAGTGTGTTACAAGGACATAGTGCTGCTTGGAGATAAAATGGAGATCGTTGTAGCAAACAATAAAGGAGCACAGGAACTTTTTTATATGGCTTTGGGTACGGGACTTCTGGAAAACAACAGTAATGGATGCGGTTTTGTAAACTTTATGTAGAAAGGAGGGAAGATATTGTTAAATAATTGTCTTGAGATCTTTGAATCAGAGTATGAGAAAAAGGGAGAACGCTTTATTCTCGACAATTACGAATTAAGTTCAGGAACTTATAGAGTAGTTCTCATTGGACGGGAAAATTTGAATATTGTTGATACTGTTGATATATCAAAGACAAAGAAGGATGAGGAACAGTGGAGCGGTATAGATCCTGACCCTTATTACGATCTGAAATTTTATGATTATTACAGTAAACTGCTGGAAATGAATAAGCCCATAGACCCGAAAAAAACGATCCATTCAAATAATTTCATGTCGTTTTCCGTGAAGAAAAACAGTATAGCAGAAGGTAAGGTCAATAAAGAAGCTGTAGATCGCTACTTCGATGTTTTGAAAGGACCTCTTTCAAAATACAAAAAAGGAAAAACCGCCGATATATACAAAGACTTTGAAGATAAAAACGGTGCTCCCGATATAGAAATGATTGACAGGATCAGAGAATATATTTTAACAGGCAAGTGCTGGGAGGATATTGATTGTGAAAAAAAAGATTATCTGAAAATATTCTTTGTACTGCCGGATAAAAAAGAAACACAGGATATATATATAAAAGAAAGTGAACGATACCTCATACCCAATCTGTATAACAGCAACGACTATAATATATTGATCGAAGATAAGATCTGGGGTATGCCGAACAACAATATCGGAATGAATTCAAAGAAACCTTATCTTGCCAATAAAACAAGAAAGATAGAGACTCCTTATCTGCTCGATCAAAACAGAGCTAAAATGCATAAGATGTTTTTTGATTATCTTTCCGGCAGTGCTGCGAGGGGCAAGACCAATATTTATTTTGAAGACGACGAAGACAGGAAAAGAATCATACCCGTTTCCGATGCGGATGATATACCGGCAATTTCAAATGGATATTATCTGCGCCTTTCTATAGGAAAAGCAGGTGCTGAAATAAAAAAATACGATACTATAACGAACAATATATTAAAAGCGAAAGATTCATTTACCTTAAAGAATTTTTTCTCAAACGAAAAAGAAATTGAAAAATCAAAATTACCGTATTGGAAGGAAACCGATAATATGCAGGAGATCAAATACCTGATAGATGCGGTTTTCTTCAACGGATATCTGAAGAACAATTTCTTCACAGAAGCCAAGGATATAAAAGTTAATGATGAGATTATAATAAAGAGGTGTATTCTTGAAAGCAGAGATATCCTCCACAGTTGGTTTTATGCAGGTCAATCCATGAATGCAGATACTGTACTGAAAAGGATATCATCAAGGCTTATCAAAAGCTCACTTTGTAAGGAAAATGGAACATATGAAGCCAGGAGACGCTTGAATCTAAGATGGTCACTTTTAGATCATTTTAATGGTGATGAAAGGATGTGGAAAACCATGAGTGATGTTCGTGAAATGCTCAGAAAACATATAAACAGTGACGAAGAATGGCAGTTTGAAGATGACAATGAACTTTCATATGCCATAGGACAGGCTGTAAGATTTCTGGTGGGAAAAAGTAAAGCCGATATGGTACCGGAATCGGTGATCAATCAGTTTATCGACAGCAGAAATGTTGAAAACATCAAAGGTAAGCTGAGACGATTGTACAGAAGATACAATTACAATATGAATGCTCTAAAACCTGGACGCGACAAGCAGCTTATCGGACATATCATGAGAGTACAGCCTGATGAGTTTAAAATAGAGCCGGACTATGTAGAAGCAGGTTTTTTGGATAATTCTCTGGTGTATGAAACTAAGATCGAAAAGTAAGGAGGAAATGCAAATGAATAAAAGAGTTTATGGTGTCATAGGAGTATCTTCGATAATGGCAAACTGGAACGCAGATTTTTCAGGCTATCCTAAATCAACTGACAAAGGTGATATTTTCGGCAGTGACAAGGCAATGAAATATCCTATAAAAAAAATGTGGGATGATGAAGGAAAAAAAGTACTTTATATAAAATCAATGCATTTTGGTGAAAAGAAAAAATTAGTTCCGAGAACGTTGAAAGAACGATACGAGCAGATATTCAATGTACAGGATTTGAAAAAAGAAGACGACAGCAAGAGCGTGCTTGAAAATCTTTTTAAGGCAGTTGATGTAAAAAATTTCGGTGCTACTTTTGCAGAAGGGGGAAACAATATATCCATCACAGGAGCAGTGCAGTTTGGACAAGGCTTCAATAGATATAAGGATTCTGAAGTTCAGGAGCAGGAAATAATGTCTCCTTTCAGAAATTCGAAAAATGAAGACAGTTCCCAGTCAAGTCTCGGAAGAAAGATAGTCAGCGATGAAGCTCATTATTTTTATCCTTTCGTCATAAATCCTCTTGCATACAGAGAGTACATAGATTTAGGCGTTACTGAAGGGTATACGGAAGAGGACTATATAGACTTCAAAAAAACTGCGATTTCAGCAGTAACAGCTTTCAATACAAACGCAAAAGCAGGATGCGAAAACGAATTCGCATTGTTTATGGATACAGATATGGAATGTTACATTCCTGATATGAGCGAATATATCGAATTTGAAAAAGGAGAGGATGGAGCAAAGAACAGGATCACTCTGACCTGCACCGATATGCTTGGAAAAATACACGACAGAATAGAATCCGTTGAAATCTATTACAATCCACGAACCACAGATCTTGAAATGGAAATCGAGGGAGCGAAATATTTTGATATCGTAACCATGGAAGAGGTGTGATATGAATAGCCTTAAATTCACGTTAAAAGGAAAAACTGCTTTTTTTAAGATCCCGGAAGTGAATTCAGTCTGTTATTTTACATATGGAAATATACACAAACCTGCATTGCTGGGAATATTGGGCGCTGTTTTAGGATATGGGGGATATACTCAGCAGAAACAAAATGGAAGTGAATTCCCGGAGTATTATGAAAAACTGCATGACATTAATATTTCCATAGTTCCTTTATCAAGGGATGGCTATTTCAGTAAAAAAATACAGAAATTCAACAATTCTGTCGGATATGCTTCTCAGGAACAGGGCGGAAATCTGATCGTTTCGGAGCAATGGCTGGAATATCCTGCGTGGACGATCTATATAAAACTTGACTGTATTGAAGCTGATTATGCGGCAGAAAGGCTGATGAAGGGAAACTATATATATGTACCATATCTGGGGAAAAATGAACATCCGGCTTCAATAACCGATGTGAAGATTGCAGAACTTAGTCAAGCGGATCATGATGAATGTATCCTGAAATGTCTCACCCCTGCTGATGCGGTTACCTTTGACGAGGATTTTTCCTTTAAATATCAGGAATATCTTCCGATAGGGCTGGAGTCTGCTGCAAATCAATATATATCAAAGAAATTCGTTCTTAGCGATGCGGAAATTTTGGAATGCAGTATGCCAATATATGAAGATAATGAAAATCAAATAGTCTTTTATTGATGTGAAAGCCGCAAGGGAGCATTATTTCTTTGCGGCTTAAAAAATAATTTTCAGAGGTGTTTTATGAATGATTTTATAGATAATATTTTCAATGGACAAGGCTTCAAAACATATGCTCATCCGGGAGAATCTATCGAATTGCATACAGACCGCTGCTGCGAATATTTTAAAAAAATATCTGAAGAAAAAGATTTGAAATCCTCGGTTACAAAGTATGCGAATAAAAAACTTATGTCCTCCAGTCCAGATATATCTGAGTTTATATGGCAGATGTTTAAAGATATTACAGTATTTCATGATACGGGCAAAGCAACGCCGGAGTTTCAGCGTAAAAGAATGAAAAATGATAATGCGCCTGATATTGTCGTAGTGGATAAAACAGCAAGGCATAGTATGATATCTGCAATAATATATCTGGAATATTATCTGGAGAAAATCAAAAATTCAAAATTTACTCCTAAAGATAGAAAAACACTTAAAAAGATAGTGAAAATAAATTCCTATGTGATATCCAGACATCACGGAAAACTGACTAAATTCAAACGTTTTTATGACGAAATGAATGGATCATATGCTAACACAGTAATGGAATGTTTGCGAAAGGAGTTGCTGAAGGGGTGTTCATTCAAAAATATTACGGAGAAGGAATTGCGGTTTAAATCAAATTACGACAGCTTTGATTATTTTTACTGCAGGTTAGCATATTCAGTGCTGGTGGCATGCGACTATTATGCTGCTTCGGAGAATTCAAGCGGTATCAGGAAAGAAGAATTTGGGAATGTGGATTTTATGAAAGATCTGGAATCTGATTATGAAAGTTCGCAGATACAGCGTTCTGTAAGGAATTTTGAAAAGGAAAGTTACGGCAGAATAGACGTAGAAGAGATCAGCAGCATAAACGATATTAGAAGCATGATATTGCTCGAGGCAGAAAGGACGTATTTACATAATCCGGATGATAGTATTTACTTTCTCCAGGCGCCTACAGGATCAGGAAAGAGTAATATAGCTCTTGATGTAAGTTTAAAAATGATGAAAGATCGCGGAAGAAAGCTTTTTTATATCTATCCTTTCAACACGCTTGTGGAACAGAACAGAAAAAATATGGAAAAGATGTTATCTGCGAAGATGTATGGCAATATTGCAGTAGTAAATTCGCTCGCACCGATAAAAATCAAAGAAGATGAGGAAAATCGCGATAGAGATTATGTGACCGCTCTTTTGGACAGGCAGTTTCTCAATTATCCTATTATCCTTTCTACTCATGTGAGCTTTTTTGATTTGCTGCTCGGCAGTAAACGTGAAAGTGCGTTTGGATTTTACCAGCTTAGCGGAGCCGTAGTGGTTCTGGATGAGATACAGAGCTATAGAAATGAAGTGTGGGGAGAGATGATGATAATGCTTCAATGCTGCGCAGAGCTTTTGGATATGCAGATCATAATAATGTCAGCAACTCTTCCTGATCTGACCGTACTTAGTGGGAACAAAAGTAAAGTAACGTATCTTGTCGATAATCCCCAGAAATATTTTCAGCTGCCTGCTTTCAGAAACAGAGTGGAGATATCCACCGAACTGCTTCAAATAAACAGTTTCTCGCTATTATCGTTAAAAGACCATATCGTGAGAAATCATAAAAAAGGTAAAAGAGTGCTGGTAGAATTTATGTTTAAAAAGACAGCAGATGAATTTTACCATATGCTGCGGGAAGAGGATGCTGTGGATGTACCCGTATTATGTATAACAGGAGACGACTCCATTTTTGAACGTGAAAAGATACTGCAGCCGATAAAAAAGGGAGATATTCAAGAATGTTTACTGATATCGACCCAAGTACTCGAAGCCGGAGCTGATATAGATATGGACATAGGCTATAAAAACATTTCAAAACTCGATAGTGAAGAACAATTTCTCGGCAGGATCAATCGATCCTGCATGAGATCAGGAATTGTTTATTTTTTCAACCTGGATGATGCCGGGAGGATATACAAGAATGATTACAGAATGAATGAAAAATTGACCCTGAAAAATAAAGAAATGGAAGAGATACTTAAAAACAAGGAATTTGACAGATATTACAGCGAAGTTTTAAAGATCATGAAAAAGCATCAACTGGAAAATACGAGCGAAAAAGGACTGGAGGCGTTTGAATACGATTTATTAGGTTCATTGGATTTTCCCAATATTGCTGAAAGGCTGAAGATGATCGAAGAAGACAATATGGCGCAGGATGTATTCCTTTGCCGGACGATAGAATTGGAAGATGGTATGGTTATCGACGGCCGCAATGTATGGGAACGATATAAGAAGCTGCTGGAAAGCAACATTCCATATGCTGAAATGAAAGTGAAATTATCAGAAGTGAGATCAGTGATGAGTCACTTTATATATCAGATAAGACCAAAATCCGAATTGTATCCTAATGAACAGATAGGAAATCTGCTTTTTTATGAAAATGGTGAAGATTTCTTTAAAAACGGAAGACTGGATCGTCAAAAACTTGAAGAAAACGATAGGCTTTTTTTCTGAAATTATTAACAGGATGGGAATATGGAAATAAACGGAACTCTTATAAATTACTTTGTGCACTGTAAAAGACAATGTTATCTTCATGGAAACCGTCTGAACCTTGAGGATAACAGTGAGCTGGTGCAGGTAGGAAAAGCTCTTCACGAAGCAAAAGGTGCAGAAGAAAATGCTGAAATCGAAATAGAAAATATTAAAATCGATAAATTGACAAAAAATTATTTGGTGGAAATGAAAAAATCAGATGCAGATGTAGAAGCATCAAAATGGCAGCTGATATATTATCTCTCTGTACTTAAAAATAAAGGCATCATTCGTAAAGGAAAACTACAGATTATAGAGAAGAACAAGATAGATAAAAAGACTATAATAGTTGAATTGAATGATGATAATGAAAAAATTTTAAAGGATATGGTTTGCAGTATAAAAGACTTGATCGCATCTGAAAAAATACCGCCGGCAATAAAAAATAATTCATGTAAGAAGTGTGCTTATTACGAGTATTGTTATATATGATCTTAAGCGGGAAGGTTTGATTATGGGAAGTACAAGATACATTACATCAATGGGAGAATTATCAAGAAAAGATAACTCCCTGTGTTTTAGAAAAGACGGTAAAAATATTTATATACCAGTGGAAAACACAAAAGAAATATTTTGTTTAAATGAAGTATCTATAAACAGTAAGCTATTGGATTTTATCAGTAAAAATAACATAGTGATGCATTTTTTCAATTATTACGGCGATTACAGCGGTACATTTTATCCTAAAGATCAGTATATGAGCGGCAGACTTCTGATAAAGCAAGTTACTAAATGCAATACAGATCGTCTGACAATTGCAAAAGCAATAGTCGAAGGAATAGGGACAAATATAAAAGAAGTGCTGTATCATTATTATAAACATGATAAAAAAGATGTTAAATCTGTTATTGATTGGATAAATTCTGAGTTTGGCGAACTCGTTGAAAATGCTCAGAACATTCCCGAACTGATGTCTTATGAGGGGGCTTTATGGTCAAGATTTTATGGAACATTTAAGTTTTTTCTTGCTGAAGATTTTATCATGAACAAAAGGGTGAAACGGCCGCCGGATAACCCTGTTAACGCATTGATATCCTTTGGAAATACGCTTCTGTATTCAAAAACTATATCGGCCATTTACAGAACGCATCTTGATCAGAGAATAAGCTTTCTTCATGAACCTGCAGAACGTCGTTTTTCTTTGAGCTTGGATATAAGCGAAGTTTTTAAACCTGTCATAGTTTTTCGCACTATATTTGAGCTCGTGAACAACAGAAGGATTCAGGTCGAAAAGCATTTTAACGTGGAAACTAATTACTGCGTTTTAAATGAAGAGGGCCGGAAAATTTTTATAGAAGCATTTGAAAAAAGACTGGAATCTTCATTTCATCATAGTAAGCTCAAAAGAAAAGTAAGCTACAGAACAGCGCTGAAGTTGGATTGCTACAAGCTCATTAAATTTATTTTGGAAGATAAGCCCTTTGTTCCGTTTTCATTGAAAGAAGGTATGTGATGAAAAAGAAGTTTAACAGCAACATGAGATGTATTTAAATGCCCAAGAAGAGCGACACACCAATCGCACCGCCTAAGTTTAACAGTAACACGAGATGTATTTAAATTGCTATTATTTACGGCTTGAAGCTTGATGACTTAAAGTTTAACAGTAACACGAGATGTATTTAAATAGGCGGACGCCTTAATAATGCAAATGATAATAAGTAGTTTAACAGTAACACGAGATGTATTTAAATAACGCCGAGCAATGGAAAGTGACGATGTGGGCAAGTTTAACAGTAACACGAGATGTATTTAAATTTTTATAAATATGGGATGTAAGTTTCAGGATCAGGATTAACAGTAACACGAGATGTATTTAAATCCCTTAACCTTTCTTATATCAATAACTTCGCCTGTTGATTAACAGTAACACGAGATGTATTTAAATTTCTTCATTAGTCTTGCTGCTCGTAATGGAACTTGTTTAACAGTAACATTAGATGTATTTAAATTAAATCGCTCTATTTAACGGAAGCCCTAACACCTTGATTAACAGTAACATTGTATGTATTTTAAAACCTGTTTGTTTGTATTTTACCGGGTAAAGATCAACCGCAACACGAAATGTATCTAAATGCCCAGGCTTCTTGGTAACCGAATACTTCGTTACGCAACAGCAACATAAAATATACTTAATAATATTCTCTTTTACTGTGCATGACACAGATAAAACATTATCGTAGCCTCTCGAATATTGGACTCAAAAATATGCTGTGATTGTGATATAATTATCTTCACAAATAAACTAAATATCTTACAGTTATTAAGAGGACATAAAGAAAATGCAGAAAAATTTAAGGAGACGTATTCTATTGATCGGAGCTGCGATGATCCTGGTCGCGGCCGTACCGGCGAATGTCAGCGCTATGCAGATTTTTGCAAAAACGCTTACAGGACATCATATAACCCTTGAGGTAGAACCGACAGACAGGATAGAAGATGTAAAAGCAAAGATACAAGATAAGGAAGGTATTCCATCTGAACGTCAGATTTTGATATTCGCAGGGAAAACTCTTGAAGACGAAAACACTCTTCAGGATTACAGCATACAAAAAGACGCCACCTTGCATATACAGATCAAGAACGATCCTCCGGCAGTTGCAGCGGGACAAAACGGAAATTCACATTGTATAACCGGACTTTCACAGTATGTGGAATATTCTACTGAAAAAGAAAATGGTACATGGATCAAATGTGACCGGGAAATCATGAATGTGGATGCAGGCACGTACTATTTCAGATATTCAGCTGTTTCGGGAAACGGATACGAGATCCAGGCAAGTGATACTGTGAAGATAATGGTTTCACATACATTTGAAAACGGCACGTGTACGATATGCGGAGCTTTGCAGGAAAGTATGGGAGATAATGAAAGTGACAGCGATCAGGGAACAGAGGAAAGCAGTCAGATAATCACAAATGAAACGCAGATAAATAATGATCGGTCTCCTGAAACAGATGATGACTTCAATATTGCGTTATATGTTGTGATTCTTGCAGTATGTGCAATTGTCGGCATCACAGCAGCAGGGAAATCACCGAAAAACAAAAGCAGATCATAAACCGCATATAGATTTTTATGAAGTGTTTTTAAGAATAACAGTCAATGTATGGTATAATATAAGTTCAATCATATCAGATTCATAGTATCGATGATACATACATAAAACCGGCAAATTCAACAGGGAAAGGGATAGGAAATGTCATATCAGGATTTTAAGGACTCGCTGCTTCCGGGCAATTATGCTCTTACAAAATCAATGGAGCAGAGCAAGGTCACGACCAGCGGGACTTTATGGTACATGAAAAAATACCTCGTCTTATATAATTATATTTTTCTGACAGACGATATTTTCACAAAAGAGTATATCGCTAAAGTTATACGTGATTTCGACAATTTCATATCCGGACTTGACGAAAGGCTCAGAGAAAAAGCTTCAAAGTTCTTTTATCCCGAAAACAGGAACATAGATTTCAAATCGGACAGCTTCAGGACATTCGCTGATTTTGCCGATAAAAATGATTTTGATTCAGAAGCAGAAAAAAATGAATATTATGCAAGAGCGCGAAAATGTTACTTTGCGTTTCTTATGGGCTCCGGAGGACAGGCCGCAGTAAAGGAAAAAATAGTAAAAGCCGTAGCAGAAAGGGATTTTCATTATTCAAAGGAAAGCATGAGGAATATCATAGACAGAGCGGTCATATCTGTATGCGCAGAAAAATCAGCAGAAAACAGAGATATAGGGACCGGAGATATACCTCGTATAATATCTGCAAAAGCTCTGAAAGAGATGCGTGAGATCTCAAAAATCAGGACGATAACGGAAGATATGGCTGAAGAGATCATCAGAAAATACCCGTGTTCTGATAAATACAACGGGACTTACGGAGGAAAGGCCTTTGAAGAGCCTCAGTATAAAGGCGTGGAAGACGATGCTTTCGCATCCATAAGAAATGAAAGACAGATACTTTTTTATTACGGATATTTTCATTCTAAATCCTTAGGCAAATCTGATGCGGAATTCAGCAGTTTAACACCTGTGGGAGAAGCTGCCTTGATCGCCAATGCGTCAGAATTTCTGGCGATATGGGAGCATCAGAAAATCAAAATGATATCGCAGCCTGCAACTGCCGATATAAACAACATATCAATGCCGGCGGACGCAGCCGAAAAATTTGCCGTAAGTTTTTCTCCTTATACAGATATTCTTGGATATATCACGAGAAACGAAAAGATGTCTGTAGACGAGTACAAATACATAGTGTCAAGGCGAAAGCACACGATGGATGAAACCAGCTGGAATGATGCGGAAGCCGAAGCTAAAGAAAAGCTTTCTGAAATAAGGGAAGTAATAAAGTCTTTCGGAAGGACAAGAGATTTGAAGGATGAAGACGGCAGGAAAGAACTTCTCAAGTATATACTGGGACTGAGGAGCGATCTTCCCCTTGATGAGGGCAGAAATGCGTACAATATCTTAAGCCTCAGCAGAGGGAGTGGGAATGTCATTTGCGAAAATAATGATGAACTGAATTTTCTCTGCGGTGTATACGCTAAATTAAACGATTATAAAATACAGAGATATGAAGACCTGTTCATAAGATGCGAAGAAGATCTGAAAGAACGGTACAGAAGCTTATGCGCAGGCAAACACATAAAAACAAATGCAAAAGTAAAAATAGACTGGGACCTGTACAATATACATATAGATAAATTCATATTCACAGCATCGGCTTTATGTATAGCCGCGTCAAAATGCAGCATTCATGATATCGAAGATCTGTCTTCCGGTGATATGAAAACGTTGTCCGAATGGTGCAGGGAAAACTTTTCTGATGTGTTCAGATGTATAGGTATCAGAAGCTTTGCGTCTATGAAACGTGAAATAGCAAAAACTGTCGCAGCGCTGAAAGAAAGTGATTACTCCTATTTTCTCGCCCATGAAGAAGATACAGGAGAACATGAACGGATTTCAAAATACCGTAATGTCGGAAACAAAGATCTTTTTGAGAAGATCAGAAGCATTTCAAGGGAAACCAGCGTTGCTTTTGCAGAAGACCGCATTAGAAATACGAAACTTACCGGCATGATGAAAGCCTATTACATGAAACGTTATCTGAAGAACGATACCATCAGATGTGAATGCTGCGGAAAGGATGCATTTTTAACAGATGAGGGCCAACCCTATGTTGAATTTCACCATCTGATACCTTTCAGCATTGCTTTCGGACCGGATCATTATCTGAACCTGTTTGCTCTGTGCCCTGAATGTCACAGGAAGATGCACTTTTTGAATCTTAAAGAGAAAAATACAAAATACCGTCAGCTGGATGAAAATAATTATTTTGAAAAAACGATAGTCGAAAGGCTTAAGTCTCTGAAAAAAGAAAATCTGCTGAGATCTTACCATCTCGAATATCTTCTCGCAGACAGAGCGATCACTGAAAAGGAATACGAATCTATAGCATCTTAACGGAGAGAATATGATAGACTTGAATGAAATAAAGAATACAGTAATAAATGATTTTTCAGATGAATATTTAAAAAAAATACCCTCTGACAGCATAGATATGATCATCACCAGTCCGCCGTACGATGACCTGAGAGACTACGAAGGGAAAATAAACTGGAACTTCGATGTCTTTAAAGTCATAGCAGAAGAAATGTATCGTATCATGAAAAAAGGCGGCGTCGCTGTATGGGTGGTTGGAGATAAGACGAAAAACGGGAATAAAACCTTGACGAGCTTCAGACAGGGGTTGTACTTTCAGGAGATCGGCTTTAACATGTATGACGTTATAATATATGAAAAAAAGGGTACAGGACCGCCTCATCCAAACAGATATTTCAATGCCTTTGAATATATGTTCGTGCTGAGCAAAGGAAAGCCTAAGACTGTGAATCTCTTAAGAGACAAGAAAAACAACTGGGCAGGACACACTACCTATGGAGAAGTGACGAGAAGAGAAAAGGACGGCTCTCTGACGAATAAGGGTAAAAAGACAGTGAACGAATACGGAGTAAGAACGAATATATGGGAATATTCCAATGGAAAGAAGTTTTCGACAAAAGATGAAATCGCATATAAGCATCCTGCGATTTTCCCTGAGAAACTCGTTGAAGACCATATACTTTCCTGGAGCAACCCCGGAGATCTTATACTCGATCCTTTCGGAGGCAGCGGGACGACAGGAAAAGTCGCAAAGAAACTGGATCGCGACTGGATACTCATTGAGGCGGTAAAAGATTACTGCATTATCGCTGAAAAGAGGATAGAAGGAACCGGCAAATGATACAGACGATTATATCAAAAGAAAATTACGATAAAACTATAATACTTCTAAAAGAAAAATACGAGGTCCTCGATGAAACAGGATGCTTTTTCGCAGTTACATCCACAGAATACGACCGATACGGTAATGTGATCCATGACTTTTTCGATGTGATCTCGGAAGCTGTAGAAACAGGATATACATATGTAAACACAATCGTTTATCCCGGCGGAAATGCAGATAATGCCTCATTTCGCGACAATGTCAAATACATCGTATGGCTCTGTAAGAACAGGGAAAATATGACGTTTGATAAGGATGCCATCCGTGAGAAACATATCTGGAAAGACGTGGAATGGGGAAAGAGAGAAAAAAACTACAATCCTAAAGGCAAGGACCCGGGGAATGTTTGGATACCTACACTCGATGACGGCAAAGCGCATATCACAAAACATATACTGCTGTCGGAGAGTGAAATATTTGCCAGACTCATTTCCATGAGCGGATGCGGAGAGGACTATGAAATCTTCAAAACCGATACCGCGAATAAGAATACTGTGTGTGAAAGAGGCATTGAAAGGGATACAGCAAATACATCCAAGTGCTGCAAACAATGTGACGTAAAGGCAGATAACGTTTCAGGCAGGATCGTATTCGGGACATCAGAGAAGATGGATATGATAGAGGACGGATGTATAAGCGCTGCGGTCACATCACCTCCGTACTGGAATCTGAAAGATTATTTCAAAAAAGGGCAGATAGGACAGGAATCCTATGATGAATATCTCTCAAGGATGAAAACAGTCTGGAGAGAATGTTACAGAAAGCTGAAGAACGACGGCAGCTTGTGGATAAATATCAATATACGCGTTCGAAACGGGCATGTGATACTCATACCGAAAGATTTTATAAAAATGTGCCGCGAAATAGGTTTCTTTTATAAAGGAATATTCATATGGCACAAATCCTCAGGCATACCGACAGGGGATAAAAATATCGTTGACAGGCACGAGTATGTGCTTGTGTTTTCAAAGAAGGAAAACCTTATAATAGATACTGAAATTCAGAAGAGCTTTAAAGATTATAAGAACGAAGATATCTGCGGAGGAGCTTTCTGGAATATAAACCGCAAAGCGGGAAGCGTAGGCAAAAAGTATATACACCCCGCTATATATCCCAACGATCTTGTAAAGAGAATAATTTTAATGACAACCAAGGCAGAAGAAACTGTCCTCGATCCATTCCTCGGCAGCGGGACGTCACTCATATCGTCGCTGCAGTGCGGCAGGAACTTTGTGGGATATGAATACAACGAAGGATTTGAAGAACTGATGAGATCCCGCTTCGACAGGGAACTTGACGGCAGAGAAGTGATTTTTTACAATACGGAAGGTCAAGCAGGTGCTTTAAGGTAAAAAAAAGAATCGCAGGCAATCTCGGTGCATTGCTTTATGGAACAGTGATATTCTTAAAGAGCAGAAAGAAAACTGAGAGTTAAACTTTTTATTTTATAGAGCTTCTGTATGATATAATTAAGCTATATCATATATTAAAAACTAAGGATAACAGCAAGGAGAAGATTTATGAACGATAAATATGCACATGCGCTCGAACACGCTTTAGCTAATTGGTATTACTGCGGTGACAATGCGCCGACAGAGCCGGTATTCAACGCCCTGAGCCAGGGAATGAAAAACGGTATGCAGCTTCTCGTTCCTATAGAAATACCGGAAGCAATACTCAAACAGCTTGCAGAGGCAGGCGATTTGAGCGAGGGAATGACATTTTCTTTAAGGGAAGATGTTGGAATAAGCTTTAAACATATACCTGCTGATGAACATGGTCATTATCTCATACCTCTGTTCACAAGTGAAGAGCAGCTCAGCATGGGAGATGCGTATTCGTCTATAAATCAGTCCTTTGACGTGCTGCTGAAATCGCTGGATAAATGGCCTGACTGCCTCGGCTTTGTAATAAATCCTTATTCCAACAAGATACTGATAAATGAAGGTATAAGGGATAAAATAGCCGATTTTAAAGCCAAATCTCATGTTGCTTTTGTCAGAGGAAGCGTTCTGGATATGAATGTCAGCGCAATAGTGAATTCTGCGCACAGAACGCTGCTCGGAGGAAAGGAAGTAGATGAAATACTTCTGTCAGAAGGCGTGGAGCTTGCAGAAGCATTTCTCGTTGGCGGAGGACTCAACGGCGCCATTCATGAAGCCGCAGGCATAGCATTGTTCAACGAATGCAGAGAACTTGGCGGCTGCCAAGAAGGCGGCGCAAAGATAACCAATGCTTATGATATAACCAATGCAGACTATATAATACATGTTGTGGGACCTGTTTACGGCGGAGAAGAAACAGAAGAACGCGATAGAGAAATACTTGCATCATGTTATCGCAGTGCTCTCGATCTTGCCCTCGAAAACGACTGCGACAGTGTGGCATTCCCTTGTATTTCCGCAGGTGCCAACGGTTATCCTATAGGAAAGGCAGCATACGTAGCGCTTGTAGAAGTAATCGAATGGTTTGAAGCCCATCCTGAAACTGTTATGAATGTATATCTTTGCAGTTTCACATACAATGAGTACAGGAACTATCTCAATATGATAAAGAGGTAAAAGCTGCTTGCTGTGAGGTGACATTATGCAGATACCGGAGATGGATATTTTAAAAGAAAATTTGCTTTTTAAGACAATGCCCCCAAAGGATATAGAGGAGATCGTAAATACGATGGAGCCTCATATACGTTATTTCGAAAAAGATCAGGTCATAGCACGCGATGGGGAATATCTTGATTGTATGGCTGTGATCTTATCCGGTAAAGTATATCTGTCACATATAGATTCGTCGGGCAACAGCAATCTTATGGAAGTCCTTATGCCGGGAGATATTGCGGGTATGCTCAACGCAGTGGGAAAGTACAGGCTTCATATATCTGCGACAGCTAAAGAAAAAACTAAAATACTTTTTCTAAACGTGGACTCACTGCTTCGCGAAAATATATTGACAGCACCGCTTCAGATACGATTCCTTCAGAATCTTACAATAGCTTTTGCACAAAAATCCCACAGGCTTGCAGTGAAGCTGGAAGACAGTATAAGAAGATCGACAAGAGATAAACTTCAGGACTATCTTTCTTCACAGTATCACAAAGCAGAAAGCAGGACTTTTTCAATACCATTAAACAGACAGGAACTGGCCGACTTTCTTTTCGTCGACAGGAGCGCCATGTCAAACGAGCTTTGTAAAATGCGCGATGAAGGTCTTTTAAAATTTGATAAAAGCAAATTTGAACTCCTCATAAAAATGCCTATTGGCGATGAGGAAGACGATCCGAATGATTAATACCGCAAATAAATTAAGGAACGCCTGTGGACAGACGTTCCTCTTTTATTATTTGTTATCTATACCGCGGGATACATTCCTCTCATGCCGGAACACGATTCGGCAAAGAGTACAAGTCCGGATACTGTGAGATATATGCCCCATATGACGCTGATACCAAACCATCCGAAAAGCGGATTTATCAGTATTACTGCCGTAAGCAGAAGATTCAGTATGCCTCCTGCAAGCATCCAGCCTGCACCGGGCACAGCATATTTCCTGAGCAATATGAATGAACGTATCTGATCGATCCCTCCAAGAAGCGCTATGAATCCGATGGCAAAAGCAAGCGTCGTTATCATCTGAACTGATCCGTAAGCATTTCCAAGGGCTGTCCACAGCATAAGGACTGCAAGCGCTGATAGTATTATACCGTTTGCTAAAGTCCATCCGTTTCTCTCTTTTGGTGTAACTCTGAAATAAGCAACGATACTTGTGACTCCGTATATGCCGAGTCCTATGGTTATTATATATGAAAGACTCGTACCGAGAGCGAATGGATTCAAGAATGCGAACATTCCCAGTATCATCATGATCAATGAAAATATTATCCCTGTTGTTTTGTTTATACTGTACATATGATTTCTCCTTTCGATTCAAATATGTTTTAAACTACTTTCATGATACATCACAACGATGAATAAATCGGTTGTACAGACAACATAGATGAAATTTTACGGATCATGGTGTTATAATAAGAGTATAAGTAATATATCCTTAAAGTATAAAAGAAAGGAGCGGTATCCATGTGTACATGTATAACTTACAGAAACGGAGATTTTTATTTCGGAAGAAATCTGGATCTTGATCATGATTTCGGTGAGCGAGTAGTGATAACTCCAAGAAATTTCACATTAAAATTTAAAGATATGCCTTCTGTTGAGGAACATTACGCTATGATAGGAATGGCATCCTCAGAAAACAGTTATCCTCTATATGCTGAAGCTGTAAATGAAAAAGGCCTTTGCGCCGCGGGATTAAATTTCCCTCACAGCGCCTGCTACAATGAGTTTGAGGCAGATAAAAAGAATGTAGCGCAGTATGAACTTATACCGTGGATATTGAGCCAGTGCAGCAGTGTCGAAGAGACAAAAGATCTGATAGACGATCTTAATGTTATCGATTCTGCGTTCGCAGAAAATATTCCTGCTGCTCCGCTTCACTGGATGATAGCTGACAGGAATAAAAGCATGGTTATAGAGTCGGTAAATGAAGGTGTACAAGTATACGATAATCCTTACGGAGTACTTACTAACGAGCCGCCGTTTTCATATTACAGAGAGCATCTGAATCTTTACGGTAATTTGAGAGCAGACGCTCCGGCCGGTGTTTTTTTCGGAAACAGCAAGGAAACAATGAATGAAAACAGCCCGAAACTCCGGATATATGGAGAAGGTCTTGGTGCTGTAGGACTTCCCGGAGATTATTCACCTGTATCGCGTTTTGTAAAAGCTGCGTTTTTAAAGTGGAATTCTTTTTCACATAAAGATGAGATTTCAAACGTGTCACAGTTTTTTCATATCCTGGATTCGGTAGCCATGGTAAAAGGATCTGTCATAACAGAAAAAGGCGAATATGATATTACTCTTTATTCATGCTGCGTAAATGCGGACAAAGGAGTATATTACTACAAAACATACGAAAACAGCCGTATACAGGCAGTTGATCTGTATAAGGAAAACCTTGAAGACGACAAGCTTAAAATATTCGAACTAATCAGAGGTCAGGACATAAACTTCATAAACAGACACAACAGGGAAGTTAAACTTTAATTGAAATAACAATAAAAAATCACATGTGAACTGCAAAACATGTTAAAATATATATAAAAAAGGGAGGGAGAATCATGAAAAAACTTTTTAAAGACTGGAATTATAAAAAACACGCAAAATTTGTGACCGGCGTATATCTGACCATGTATGCCGTTGATATGACCATAGGATACATAGTAGTGAAAAAATGCCTTGAAAAATCAGGCATAGAGCATGATGAAGATTCGGAAGTGAAAGAGATCTTATGATCGTTTATTTTACAGGCACGGGAAACAGCAGATATCTTGCGCGTACAGCATCATCAGTACTGGACGATGACATGATAAACGCCGGCGACATAATAAAATCAGGGAAAAAGTATTCGGAATTTCATTCGGAAAAACCGTGGGTATTCATATGCCCTGTTTACGCATGGCGTATTCCACGTATTTTTTCGGATTTTATAATGTCAAATGGATTCAGAGGAAACCGGTGCGCCTATTTCATAGTCAACTGCGGACAGGATATAGGCTGTGCCCAGGATGAAATAGAGAAGATCTGTCTTGAAAAATCCTTTACCTGTATGGGGACTGCCGAGATATGGATGCCGGAAAACTACATAGCCATGTTTACGGCTCCGGATGAAAAGGAAGCGGATAATATCATATCGGAAGCAGATATAATGATGGAAAATCTTCTGGAAACGATCTCATCCAGAAAGAAATTCCCTAAAAAGAAAACGGGATATTTGGACAGTTTGAAGAGCGGTATCGTCAATTCTCTGTTTTATACGTTCTGCGTGAAAGCCTCGCCTTTTTATTCCACTGATAATTGTATATCCTGCGGTCTTTGTGAAAAGCTGTGTCCGCTGAACAACATAGTTATAGATGAGGGCAGACCGAAGTGGGGAAGAGATTGTACCCATTGCATGGCCTGTATATGCGGGTGCCCGAAAAACGCCATAGAATACGGTAAAAAAACTAAATACAAGAGACGTTACTATTTGAAATAGCATATTGCAGAAAATATACAAAAAAGCCTGAGGGATTGATCTGTCTGCTCAAAGAGCAGTAACCAAGGTAAATCCAACAGGCTTTTTATTTTTTCGCACAAGAATAGACATTCTATTATTCATACCATATATAGTATTTTAAATTGACGCGAAGCACAATATGTGTTAAAATAAACTAAATTCGTGGTTTTATCGCAATCAGGAGATGAGATACCTTGAAAATAGCAGGACTTCAAAAACTTACGCTTCTCGACTTTCCGGGAAAAGTAGCATGTACCGTATTTACAAACGGATGCAACTACAGATGTCCCTACTGTCACAACGCTTCGCTGGTTCTGACAGGAAACACGCAAAGCGCTGATGCATACCTGGATATGGAAGAGATAACAGATTTCCTGGAAAAAAGAAAGGGTATCATCGACGGAGTAGTTATAACGGGAGGAGAGCCGACCATCCAGCGCGGTCTTGAGTATATGCTGGAGAAAATAAGAAAATACGATGTAAGCATAAAGCTGGATACTAACGGCAGTAATCCCGAAGTGCTAAGGAGATTGATAGCGAAAAATTTTATTGATTACATCGCAATGGATATCAAAAATTCTCCGTCAAAATACGGAAAAACGGCAGGGCTTTCTGCGATAGATCTTGATAGTATAAAAGAATCTGTAAAGATCGTGATGGAGAGCGGGAAAGATTACGAATTCAGGACAACTCTTGTTAAAGGCATTCATGAAATCGAAGATATTGAAGATATCGCAAAGTGGATAAGCGGTGCTGAAAAGTATTTTCTGCAGCAGTTCAAGGATTCGGGAGATCTCATAAAGCCATACGGTCTTGCCTCTTTCAGTACCGAAGAAATGAATGATTATGCCGATGCTGCGAGACAGTTTGTTGAGACTGTCCAATTGAGAGGCATTTGAATCAAAAAGGAGAGAAAAATGTATCAGATTATTAAAAGAGACGGCAAAATAGTTGATTTTGACATTACTAAAATAGCAAATGCCATGAAGAAAGCTTTTGAAGCGACGGAAACCGAATATACGGACAATATCATAGATTTTCTCGCATTAAAAGTATCGGCAGACTTTCTACCGAAGATAAAAGACGGATTCGTAGCCGTTGAGGATATACAGGACAGCGTTGAAGCAGTCCTTTCAAAAGGCGGATATGACGGTGTGGCAAAAGCTTATATCCTTTACCGTAAACAGAGGGAAAAACTCAGGAACATAAAGTCCACATATCTCGATTACAAAGAAACCGTAAACAATTATTTGAATATTTTAGACTGGCGTGTAAAGGAGAATTCAACAGTAACATATTCCGTAGGAGGTCTTATCCTTTCAAATTCAGGAGCGATAACAGCCAACTACTGGCTCAGCGAAATATATGATGAAGAGATAAGCGCAGCTCACAGGAACTGCGATATGCATATACACGATCTTTCCATGCTGACAGGCTACTGCGCAGGATGGAGTCTGAAACAGCTGATAAAAGAAGGGCTCGGAGGAGTACCTGGAAAGATAACCTCTTCACCTGCAAGCCATCTTTCGACTCTGTGCAATCAGATGGTAAATTTCCTGGGGATAATGCAGAATGAATGGGCAGGAGCGCAGGCATTCTCATCCTTTGATACTTATCTGGCGCCTTTCGTAAAGGTGGATAATCTCAGCTATAAGGAAGTAAAACAGTGTATCCAGTCCTTCATATACGGAGTGAACACTCCTTCAAGATGGGGAACTCAGGCTCCGTTTTCCAACATAACTCTCGACTGGACCGTACCTTCCGACCTCAAGGATCTGCCGGCGATAGTCGGCGGCAAGGAGCTGGATTTCACATACGGTGACTGTGAAAAGGAAATGGCGATGATAAACAAGGCCTTCATCGATATAATGATCGAAGGAGATGCCAACGGAAGGGGATTCCAGTATCCTATACCTACGTATTCCATAACCAGCGATTTCGACTGGTCTCCGACCGAAAACAACAAGCTGCTCTTTGAGATGACGGCAAAATACGGTACACCTTACTTTTCCAATTATATAAACAGTGATATGGAGCCGAGCGACGTACGTTCGATGTGCTGCAGACTTCGTCTTGACCTCAGAGAGCTCAGAAAGAAATCCGGCGGTTTCTTCGGCTCAGGAGAAAGCACCGGCTCAATAGGTGTAGTTACGATAAATATGCCGAGGATAGCTTATCAGGCTGAAAACGAACTTGATTTTTACAAGAAACTGGATCATCTTATGGATATAGCGGCAAGATCGCTTAAGATAAAGAGAACTGTAATAACAAAGCTGCTGAACGAAGGCCTCTATCCTTATACCAAGAGATATCTGGGCACTCTCGACAATCATTTTTCGACTATAGGACTTGTAGGGATGAACGAAGCGGGGCTCAATGCAAACTGGATAGGTGCAGATATGACCGATCCTAAATGTCAGCAGTTCTCAAAGGATGTGCTCAATCATATGAGAGAGCGTCTTTCGGACTATCAGGAAGAATACGGAGATCTTTATAATCTTGAAGCAACACCTGCCGAATCCACGTCCTACAGATTGGCAAAACACGATGTTGAACAGTTCCCGGATATCATAACTGCGGCGGAGCCGGGAGGAGAGCCTTACTACACAAACAGCAGCCATATGCCTGTAGGATATACGGACGATATATTCACTGCTCTCGACGTTCAGGATGAGCTTCAGACACTTTATACATCCGGCACTGTGTTCCACGCATTTCTCGGAGAGAAGCTTTCTGACTGGCAGGCGGCGGCAAATCTCGTAAGAAAGATAGCGGAAAACTACAGACTTCCTTATTACACCATATCGCCTACGTATTCTATATGCAGAAACCACGGATATATCAGCGGAGAACATTTCACCTGTCCGGAATGCGGAGAAGATGCCGAGGTCTACAGCAGGATAACCGGGTACTACAGACCGGTGCAGAACTGGAATGCAGGCAAAACTCAGGAATATAAGGAAAGAAAAGAATACGATATAGAAAACAGCGTTCTGACTCATGAAAGACTTACGAGAAATGCAAACGATGGCGAAAACAGCGGCGCTGATGAAAACGTATCGCTTAATGAGGAAAACAGAACAATGATATTTGCTACGAATACATGTCCAAACTGCAGAATAGCTTACGGGTATCTTGATAAAGCAGGAGTGGATTATGAAAAGCTTATAGCGGATGAAAACGCCGAGCTCGTTGAAAAATACCAGATAACTCAGGCGCCTACTCTCGTAGTGAACAGCGGCGGAAAAGTGAGCAAGTACACAGGAGCAGGTGAGATCAGAAAGTTCGTAATGGAGCATCAGGGAGAACAACATGCATGATATTATGATAATCGGCGGCGGTCCTGCGGGACTGACCGCCGCTCTTTATGCAGCAAGAGCAGGAAAATCAGTTATAGTCATAGAAAAAAACAGTTACGGCGGGCAGATAACATTCTCGCCGAAAGTCGAAAATTTTCCGGCGGCAGGATCTGTATCCGGAATGGAATTTGCCGACAGACTTTTGGAGCAGGTCATGAAGTATCCCGTTCAGCTGGAACTTGATGAGGTTTTGTCTCTTGAAAAAAAAGAAAATATTTTTACGGTCAAAACTGCTTTCGGCTGCACCTTCGAAGGCAAAAGCGTTATAATAGCCACAGGAGCTGAGCCTAAAAAGCTGGGCATAGAAGGAGAGGACAGATTTACAGGAAAAGGAGTATCTTTCTGTGCCGTCTGTGACGGAGAATTTTACAAAAATAAAGATGTGGCGGTGATCGGAGGTGGAAATTCTGCGCTCCAGGAGGCGCTGTATCTTTCTGATATATGCCGCAAAGTAGTTCTGATACACAGACGAAACAGCTTCAGAGCAGATGATATTTTAGCTGAAGCTGTGCAGAAAAAAGTAAATATAGAGCTTATGCTGGAAAGCAGGATCAAAAAAATTTCAGGAAATGACACTCTTGAATATGTAACAGTATCACATATGAATGCAGCTCAAATCGAGGCCGCAGAAGAAACTATTTCGGTGAATGCTCTTTTCATAGCGATAGGCCACAAACCGAACACTGAAATATTTACAGAATATATTGATATAAATGATGACGGTTATATAAAAGCTGATGAAAACTGTGCCACGACTGCTCCCGGTATCTTCATTGCAGGAGACTGTCGCGACAAAAATGTGAGACAGCTTACCACAGCCGCAGCCGATGGAACAAATGCGGCGATCGAAGCGTGCAGATATATCGATGCTACCTTTTGACGAAAAGGATTATACCGGCGCCGGCAAGGGATATGAGCGCCATCAGCATGATGCAGGAGGTAAGGCCGAAGCTGTCCATCACGAAACCTAAAGTTATCCCTGCAAAGGAAGCTCCAATATAGGACCATCCGTTCACGATCCCTACGCCTGTACCTCCAAGTCTCGTTCCGAGGATATCTCCGGGAAGGTTGAAAAGGGGAGCCTGTACTCCCTGTATGCATCCTCCGGCGAGAAACAGCATAGCAGCCATGAAAAATACGCCGCCGTCCATATCCATCAGAAAATGTCCGAAAAAGTATATCGCCAAAAGACTGACGCCGCTGATCACAAATCCAGCGGTTATTGTCTGATAGCGGCTGCCTTTGAACACTGTATCCGATATATGTCCCAGGAGTATGGAGAAAAATGCGCCTCCCCAGTGCATCGCCGATGCAATTATCGTAGCAAGGAACAGTACCATTCCAAAACCGCCGCCTTCCTCAGGCGTTGTCAGTATCTTTATTATCCAATTTACGAGTCCCCATCTTACGAACTGACTGCATATCGTCGAAAGAGAAACGAGTATTATGAGTTTATTTCTCATAACATCCGCATAATCCTTTATGGTCACTTTTTCGCTTGAGGATTCATCCTCCCATTCAACTTCAAAACCATACTGCTGCGGCGAATCTTTCACGTATATGAGAAATACCACAGTCCATATCAGAAGAAGAAGTGCGGGTATCAGGAATGCGGCGCGCCATGAAAAATAAGATATGGCAAATCCCGCTACCGGATATATTATTATACCTCCCAGGAAAGCAAAGGCGTCAAAAAATCCCATGAAAAGTCCCCAGCGTTTTTTAGGTATCCACCTGAATAGTATGCTGCATCCCGGAGACCATCCCATGGCAAGTGAGAGTGCATTTACGGCCCAGCATATACAAAATGCTGCCATACTGCTGGAAAGGGCAAAGGCTGTATTGGCTGCCGTTGCGCCGACGGCTCCTATGAACATCAGCATTTTAGGACTGTATCTGTCGCCGAGATAGCCTGAAAAGAATTGTCCGGCTCCGAATCCGAGGGTGAATATGGTGAACAGTACGCCGAACTGAGCATTGTTCAAATCGAAGCTTTTCTGTATTTCATCCGTTGCCACTCCAAGGTTGTTATTGCATGTAAAATAAAAGGTATAGAGGGTTATCATGATGAAAAATACCTTTAACTGCAATGGATGATATTCGTTTTCTTTAAGCATGCGTGAATCTTTAGGCAGCATTTATCCTCCTATTTTTTAACGGCTCTGAATCCTAAAACAGGTATCATTTCATTGTCTATCTGGCGTCTGAACTCCTTTTCTCTGCCGGAAGTCTTGCCTATCAGCTTGCTTTCTGCAAATTTCATGCCGTTTTCTTCGATATTCTTTTTTATTTTAGGCAGACTCATGTTAGCAGGAATAAAATCAGGATGATCTTTTTTAAAATTCATTATACTTTTCGGAGCTTTTCCGTAATCTGTGAATATGCCTGCGACCATGCCTTTCTTTTTTATGAGGGGAGATATGTATCTGTACGGACTTTTATTGTATGTAAATATGCAGTTTACCGATGAGAAATCATCTGCATATATGTCTATACATTCTCTGCGAACAGGTATCTTATCCAAAGTTCCGGCAATAAATACGGTCTGAAAATCGAATTCCTTCATATACTTCTGCATCTTTGATATGCGTTTCAGGGATGGATCTATTATTACAAAGGTTGTATTCCTGCTGAATTCCTGACAGTATTTAAGGAGAAAATTGAATGTAAACGGCCCTGCCATGACTATACGGTGTTCGTCTCCGGTCGGTATCTGATGATACATCCACATATATGCCTTATCTATCAGTATCCTGTATTCTTTGCCGAATTCTTCGGTTATGGATACTACGGATTCTATGTTTTTAAAAGCTTTAAAAGGGGTGCTCTGTGTATATCCGTCACACAATATGACGCCGTCTTCTATATGGCTTTCATATCCGCAGGCACAGGAAAGATCACCTGACGTGAGTTTATTGTTTGAAAGGCTTGCCGATTCGAGTCTCAGCGGAGAGCTGCATATCGGACAGTACATATAAGGTATGAATGTAAAAGGGATACCGTTGACGTCATCCTTGGCAGATTCGCATGAATGAGGAAGATTTTCTATTTCATAAGTCAGCTCTTTTATAGTATTTTTTATGCATTGATTCTTCTGTTCAAGCGCTTCCTTTTTATTTTTGAGTATGCTTGAAAAAATATCGAGTACGATTCTGTCCTTAAATTTCGATGTTTTTTCGAGAAAAAGAAGAAGCTCTATTTCTTCCAGGGAAAATGACAGTGATTTGTATCTTATGATTTTTTCCATGTCTTCCGCACAGGAATTGTTGAAAACATACTGATTATTTTTCCTTTCAGGCGTAAGGAGAGCGTGTTCTACATAATATCTTACGGTTGTAACATTCATATCGTATTTTCTTGCAAAATCACCGATTTTCATGTAAGCACCTCTTTTTCGTACATCAATGTACATTGTATGGAAATACATGTTTATCTATACTCAGTATACTAAAATGTAAATTTTTACGCAATAACTACTATCGTCTTAAGTTTTTGAGAAAATTGCATGTTGTGCTCTATCTGAATGCATCTGTTATATTTCAGATAAAGAAAGGAGTGGTTGTTATGATAACAAAAAAAGTAATAGTTACCAACAATAAAAAAGCCTGTAAAAAATATGAAAACTGTGCGGAGGTGATATATATGGAAAACGCTCATCCGTACGATATTTTTTCAAAAACTATGGAATTGCTGAAAAGCGGGGCGCGTCTTTCAAATCATGAGATTAAAGACCAAAAAAGGTATTACAGAACGGTGGCTCTCTTTTACGGAGATGAAAATGCCCCTATTGAACAGAATCTGAAAAAAATAACTGAAGTAATGGAGATGACAAGAAATTCACAAATAAAAGCGCCTGCTTTCAATAATATGGCAATGCTGGCAGATCTTGCAGACTGCGGCATGTCGGTAAATCCGGTGGAATAATTTAAAATTTAAATTTGATCCTGCATACAGAAAGCTCTATGTGGATAATATCTGCATAGAGCTGTATTTCTATGATGCCGATGCTTATTCTTTGCGTATTAAATTGCTTATATAAGGTCGCTTTCCGGACAGAACATCATCGTAAAACTGTTGTTTCCAGTCTATATATGCTACGCTTTCTTCAAGTTCCTTTATGGAATCTTTAAGCGCTTCCTGTTTTTTATCGAGCAGCTCTTTTCTTTTTGGGATAGTTGATTCACCTTGAAGACACAGCTCCAGATATTCTTTCATTTCCTGTATGCTCATACCGCATTTTTTCAGGCATACGAGATCTTTTATCCATTTCACATCCCGTTCATCGAATACACGACGGTTGTTTTTATCACGTTTTACGTTCGGTATCAGACCTTCATTGCAGTAATATTTCAAAGCTTGATATGTCATATTCGTTTCCCGGCAGACCTGCATCATTGTGTACATAGATGATCCTTCCTTTCGTACATAAAAAATTTTCATATTTTCTAAAAACCGCTTGACCGATTGTTACTATCGGATATTATAATCGGTTGTAGAAACCGATAGTTCGAATCGGATTATAGCACGAATTCAGCATAAATACAAGTAACCAGGAAAGGGGAGATTTCATGATATTTTATTTCACAGGTACAGGCAACAGCCTTTATATCGCAAAGCAAATAGACAGCGATCCGATCAGTATCCCGCAGGTGATCCATCAGACGGATCTGGAATTCACCGATGATAAGATCGGTATCGTAGCTCCTGTATACGGACATGAAGTTCCGGACATGGTAAAAGAATTCATCAGAAAGGCTCATTTCCGCACAGATTACTTTTATATGATCCTTACATATGGAAACCGTCACGGAGGGGCGGCGGAACTGGCAGAGCAGTTTTGTGAGAGCTGCGGGGTAACTGCGAGCTATATCAATGTCATTCATATGGTCGATAACTGGCTGCCGAATTTTGATATTGATGAACAGCGTATTATAGATAAAAACGTGGACGGACAGATGGATGTTATCCTCAGAGATCTAAAAGAAAAGAAAAAAATGATATCGGAAGTCACAGAAAAGGACCGCGAGGCTCACAGAGAATTTCTGAAGTTTAAAAACAGTGCTCCGACAGACGTCTGGCAGCATCTCATCGTAATAACAGAAAACTGCATAGGCTGCGGTTTATGCGAAAAGGTATGTCCATCTTCTTCCATCCATATGGAAAAGGAAAAGGCTTTATATACTCCGGGAAAATGTCAGACATGTTTTGCATGCATACACGCTTGTCCGAATAAAGCGATAGGCCTGTCAATACCGGAGAAAAACAAAAACGCACGTTACCGCAATGAACATATTTCTATTCAGGATATAATAAAGGCCAATTCACAGATACAAGAGTAAACAGTTTTTAAATCATATTAAATTGGAAAGAATAAAAAAGGAGGACACTATTATGAACAAATTTGATTTTTCTTATCCTACGAAAGTCTATTTCGGCAATGATTCAGCAGCGGAAGCTCTCGATAAAGAACTATCCAAAACAGGCAAGACCGTTATGCTTGCCTACGGCGGCGGCTCGCTGAAAAAAAGCGGCGTCTACGATGAACTGAAAAATATTCTTTTGCAGGCAGGAAAGGAAGTAGTGGATTTTGACGGCATCATGCCTAATCCTACGTATGCCAAAGTTCAGGAAGGTGCAAAACTGGCAAGGGATAAACATGTGAATTTTATCCTCGCTGTCGGAGGAGGAAGCGTGATCGACTGCTGCAAAGTGATCTCGGTGCAGTCTGTTATAGATGACGACATCTGGGATATGGAATATAAAAGCGGGAAATTCCCAGTGAACGGACTTCCGCTGGGAGCTGTTGTCACTGCTTCCGGCACCGGTGCTGAAATGAACAGCGGAGCAGTCATAACGTATGAAGAAAAGATGTGGAAAGGCCCTGTACTTGGGATCTCACCGGGTTTTGCCATCCTCGATCCTTCGTATACATCAACCGTCCCAAGGATGCAGGTGTTTTCAGGAGCTTTCGATACTTTGAGCCACGCTATGGAAACTTATTTGGGAAATTCTGATGAAGACAACGTTTCCGATGATGTAGCCCTTTCTGTAATGAGAAACACCGTTGTCAACATGCGCCGTCTGCTTGCTAACATCGATGATATGCAGGCAAGAGGAAATCTGATGTGGGACTCTGCAATGGCGGAAAACGGTATTCTGAAAGTGGGAAGGCTCACTGATTTTCAGGCTCATCAGATCGAACATCAGCTCGGCGCATATACTGACTGCAACCACGGACAGGGACTGGCTGTCATCAATCCGGTATATTACAATCATATCCTTAAAGACGCTAAAAATAAATTCACACGTTTTGCAAGGGAAGTATTCGGTAAAAATACTGCCAAGGAAGGTCTTGATGCACTGACGGGATTCATCGCCGAATGCGGTCTTCCTACAAAGCTGGGACAGCTGAAATCTAAGGTTGAAATCACACCGGAAATACTCCGTAAAGTGGCAGATACCTGCAATATAATAAAAACAGGCCCGAGGGAACTCAAAAGAGACGAGATCTACGATATACTCCTTGAATGTATGTAGGAGGGTATTTCGATGAAAAAAGTACTGAGCATTTTAATGATATTCGTTCTCGGTGTCGGCCTGGCTGCCTGCGGGCAGAATGACGGAAACGGCTCATCCTCAGGGAAGCGGTCATCACAGGGAGGAAATGTACTCGTAGCATATTTTTCATGGTCCGGCAATACGGAAGAAATGGCTTCCTACATAGCAGAACAGACAGGCGGGGATCTTCTTGAGATTCAGCCGGAAAATCCTTATCCTGCCGATTACAACGAATGCGGAGATGTGGCCCTGGCTGAACGTGACAGCAATGCTCGTCCTGCCATTGCCAATCTGCCGGACTCCATCGATGAATACGATACTATACTTATAGGATACCCGATATGGTGGCATACGGCGCCTATGATCATAGGAACATTCCTTGAAAGCTACGATTTATCGAATGTGGATATATATCCTTTCACACAGTCAGCTTCCATGGATACAGAGCAGTTCAACAATTCTGTAGAATTCGTACGTGACAATGCAGGCAGAGCTAATGTACATGATGGTCTGTTTGCTGAGCCTTCGGACACAGAAACCATCGATGGATATCTTTCCGATAACGGCCTTGCCGACTAAATATTACCGATATATCAGAACCGGCGCAATATAACCGATGCGCCGGTTTTAGATTTTTTATTTCTTGATAAAAGGCTGAAAATGTGGCATTATATATTAAGTATGTATGTACAAAAATGGAGATGTCAGATATGACTCTGAAAGAATTTTACGATAAAATAGAAGGCGACTTTGACGGAACGGTAGCAAGACTGGGCAGTGAAGCTTTTGCAGAAAAATTTGTCATAAGGTTTTTGAATGATGACAGCTTTAAGATCCTAAACGATTCTCTGGAAAAGAAAGACTTTGATGAAGCATTCAGAGGTGCCCATACCCTTAAGGGATTGTGCCTGACTCTCGGTTTTTCAAAACTTGCAAAATCGGGGAGCGATATCACAGAGGCCTTGAGAGCCGGAAAACACGGTGAAGCTCAGGAAATGATGGCAGCCGTTTCTAAAGATTACAGCGAAACGATATCGGCAATAAAAGAACTTCAGCTTTAATTATCGGGAGGAAAATTATAGATGGAAAAATTAGGACTGAACGAAATAAGAGAATTATTTTTAAGCTTTTATGAATCAAAAGAACACTACAGAAGGCAGAGTTTCCCTCTGATTCCGCAGAACGACAAAAGTCTTCTGCTCATAAATTCCGGTATGGCGCCGCTCAAGCCGTATTTTGCAGGGCTCCAGACTCCTCCGAGCAAAAGGATGACTACATGTCAGAAATGTATAAGGACAGGAGATATAGAAAACGTAGGATACACTTCAAGACACGGTACTTTCTTTGAAATGCTGGGCAGCTTTTCTTTCGGTGATTACTTCAAGGAAAAATCCCTAACATGGGGATGGGAATTCATCACGGAAGTTCTCAAGATGCCTACGGACAAACTTTGGGCTACAGTATATTATGAGGATGACGAGGCATACAGGATATGGAAAGATGTTATCGGAATGCCTGAGGAAAAGATCGTCAAACTTGGGAAAGACGATAACTTTTGGGAAATAGGGCAGGGACCATGCGGACCATGCTCTGAAATATATTTCGACAGAGGAGAAAAATACGGATGCGGAAGTCCTGACTGCAAACCGGGATGTGACTGCGACAGATACGTTGAATTCTGGAACCATGTGTTCACACAGTTCAATAGAGATGAAGAAGGAAACTACACAGATCTGGCACATCCTAACATCGACACCGGTATGGGAATAGAACGTCTCGCCTGCATCATGCAGGATGTGGAATCCATATTCGATGTGGATACTATAAGACATATACTTAACGGCGTAGTGGAAATATCCGGAGTTAAATATGAAAACGGAGAAGCAGATACGGATGTATCCATAAGGATAATAACAGACCATCTGCGCTCAATGACCTTTATGATAGGTGATTCCATAATACCGGGCAATGAAGGCAGAGAATATGTACTCAGACGTCTAATAAGAAGAGCTGCAAGACACGGCAGACTTTTGGGCATCGAAGGACCGTTCCTCTCCAAGCTGTGCGGCAGAGTTATTGACATATCTAAGAACGCATATCCTGAACTCGCTGAAAGAAGCGATATGATAAAAAAAGTCATAGCTGCTGAAGAAGAAAAATTCGCTGCCACCATAGATCAGGGAATGAAGATCATAAACGGATATATAGATGAACTCAAAGCTTCCGGCGAAAAAACTCTCGATGGTGAGAAAGCTTTCAAACTCCACGACACCTATGGATTCCCTATAGATCTTACAAAAGAGATCCTCGGTGAATCATCTCTTGACGTCGACACAGACGGTTTCAACAAAGCGATGGAACAGCAGAAAAAACGTTCACAGGCTGAACAGGATATGGAAGATACCGGTTGGGACGAAGCTACAGGCGATATTCCAGTCGAAGGTGAAACAGAATTTACAGGATACGATACCACAGAAGATAAATGCCGCGTCACTGCTTTATTCAGCGGCAGCACAGCATCTGAAAAAGCTTCGGAAGGCGATATATGCAGGATAATATTTGAAAAAACACCTTTCTATGCGGAAAGCGGCGGACAGAGTTCCGATACAGGAATGATATATGGAAATGATTTTGAGGCCGAAGTAACAGAAATAAGCAAGATAAAAGGTGTCTTTGTCCACAAGGCAAAGGTAATAAAAGGCGAAATAAAGACAGGGGATATAGTAGAATGTAAAGTGGACAGACATGCCAGAAATATGACTGCGGCTAACCATACCGCTACTCACCTGCTTCACAAAGCATTGAGAAACGTTCTCGGAGACCACGTAAAACAGGCCGGATCATCGGTAACCAGAGACGGACTACGTTTTGACTTCAATCATTTCCAGGCTATGAGCAAAGATGAAATAGCCGCAGTAGAAAAAGAAGTAAACGAACAAATATGCGAATTCACAGATGTAAATACTGAAGTAAAATCAATAGATGAAGCTTTTGAAGAAGGTGCTACCGCACTGTTCGGAGAAAAATACGGAGATAGAGTAAGAGTAGTATCTGTAGGCGATTACAGTAAAGAGCTGTGCGGCGGAACTCACGTCCAGAATTCAGGACAGATAGGTGCTTTCAGCATAATAAGCGAATCAGGAGTAGCTTCAGGAGTAAGAAGAATAGAAGCTGTAACAGGGCAGGGCGTTTTAAGAAAATATGCGGAAGATGAGAAAGTCATAGACGAAACCGCTGAAAATCTTAAAGCAAAAAGAGACAATATCAAAGAACGTGCCGGTGCAGTAATGGATGAGATCAAGAAACTTAAAAAGGAACTTGAAGAAATCAAAAAGGCAGAAATAAATAAAGGTCTCGGATCTCTTACCGATGAAGCTAAAGAAATAAACGGAGTAAAACTGATCGCAAAAGAATTTACTGATTACAATATAGCAGATCTGCGTGAAATATCAGACAGCATAAAAGCTGAAAATAAAAATACTATGATGGTATTTGCAGCTGTATCCGGAGGAAAAGCAACGTTCCTCGTATCGCTGACAGACGATCTTGTGGAAAAAGGACTTCACGCCGGCAAAATGATAAAAGAGATAGCAGCAGCCGCAGGCGGAGGAGGCGGCGGAAAGGCTGATATGGCGCAGGCTGGCGCGAAAGATATTTCAAAAATAAGTGACGCATTCCTCAAGGCTGAAGAGCTTCTGAATGCGTAATATCACTATAAGCTGCATGTGATATTTTTGTGTAGTTGCAAGAATTGATATTGTAATTCCATTACATCAAGTGTATAATCTTTATTATGATAGAAGATGGAGGTAGAGCAATGGACAGACAAACGAGGATGTACGATAATTTCGACAGAGTTGAACAGAGGACTATAGAAGAGATTCTCAATATAGTTTATGACGCTTTGGAAGAAAGAGGCTACAATGCTATAGACCAGATGGTTGGATATATTTTATCAGGAGATCCGTCCTACATAACAAGTCACAACAACGCTCGAAATATAATGGGAAGAATAGAAAGAGACGATTTGATCGAAGAACTCATAAGAGCTTATCTCCAAAGATAGATTATCATGCTTTACATAAGGCGGACTGTTTTCAGCTCGCCTTTTTTTGTTGCTTGGTGAAATTTTTTATTTGACTTATTATCAGGAGGATATATGAAAAAATTGGCACTTGATGTTGGAGATAAGACTATAGGTGTAGCTGTCAGCGATGCCCTAAATATAACTGCGCAGGGAGTTACTACTATAGAGAGGGTAGGGATAAGAAAAGATGCAGGAAAGGTAATGGATTATATCAAAGAATATTCCTGCGACACAGTTATAATAGGCCTTCCGAAAAAACTTGACGGCACCGACAGTCCACAGACAGAAAAAGTTTATGAATTCAGGACCATGCTTGAAAATAAAATGAGAAGCAGCGGCATGGGAAATGTAGCTATAAAATTCTACGATGAGAGACTTACTACGGTGATGGCTGAAAAAGTACTGATAGATGCAGATGTGAGCAGAAAAAAGAGAAAAAAAGTCATAGATAAGCAAGCCGCCGTGATAATACTTCAAAGCTACCTTGATTCAATTTAAACAGCGCTTAAAAAGATTTTACATTTCTTTTATTACAATTTTATTCCAGTAGAAATATATCTATGATATAATTGTATATCATCGGGGATAATGTTTTTTCTTTGATGAAAAAAATTTTAGTTTAAAGAAGAAGGAGAAAAGAAATGAAAAAGATAAAAAAACTATCTGTTCTCGCAGCTGTATTAGTTGTAATTTCAATGTTCTTTGCATCCTGCGGAGGAGCCGCCCTTGAAAACGATCCCGCAGTAGGAAACTGGGAAATGACAAGTGTTGATTATGCAGGTCAGACGATTTCCGCAGATGATCTTAAAGCAACAGGCGCAATGGATGAAATGCCTACATTTGAGATCAGAGACGACGGCACTTGCACATTCAGCTTTATGGATGTAAGCGGTGAAGGTGAAGTAACAGCAAACGGCGATAATACATATGAACTTACAGATGATTCAGATATGACTCTCACATTTGAAATTGCGGGAGATGAACTTCAGCTCAATTATGCTGATATGAATATGATAATGATATTTGAGCAGTAAGGGAAGACTCGCAACTATTCCTATAATCATAATTATCGGAATAGTTAAAACTAAAAACTGCATATAACTCGTCAAATACTAAAAACCTCCGAATTCTATAAGTAATTTCGGAGGTTTTCTTATATTATATGTGATGATTATTTATTACTGTTATTTTTGTAGATCCGTACCGGTTACATATTAAATCACATTATAACCGAGGCTTTAATTTTCGTTTTAAGCGATTTTTTTATCCTTTGCTGATATACAGATCCTTTAATAAATGAGCTTTTTACTGTATTTCCTTTGACTTCGTTTACAGTTCTTCAGGTACAGCTATTACCATTCCGGGATACAGATCAGATGCTTCAATACCGTCATTTGCCTCGCTGATCTCAAAAACTGCCTCTCGTATATCAGTATCGTCGTTTTTATACCTGTCAGCTATATTCCATAAAGTATCGCCGCTTTTTACGTGTACGTATTCATATTGAGGTTTAGTCAACGCTGTAGATATATTCAAACCGGTCACTGCGCTGAATCCGCTTATGATTATTCCAAGCATTATAACTACAGATGTTATGAATCTTGCTTTTGATTTGATCCTGTATTTTTTTCTCTTTCTCTGACTGCTTCTCATATATTTATACTCCCCTTTCCTGAACAAACAGCACTCTCCTGCCCTTTCAAACGTTTGTTCTTTTTATATTCAGAGTATATCAGAATATACGTTCGTAGTCAAGTATTTTTATAAACATTCGTTCTTTATTCGTTGACTTCTATTCTCGCAGAAAAATCTCCACTTTGATTTGCCAATATCTCAAGCCCTGATTCTACTCTTCCCAAATAGACAAGATCTCCTGAATAATCCGAGTCCTCATAAAAAACACATATGTTCCCCCATGGCTCATACAGACATACATCTCCAACGGAAGGATCAATCCCAAAAGTCTCGCCCTCTGTAGTCAGCTCTTCCGGGGGATATGCTATTTTTTCCGATCATTATTTTCACACGTTTTTCTTCTCCGCCATTTGTATTTTCTCCATTTTGCAAATTATCTTCCGTTGATCCAGCATTATCGTTTCTCAGATCTTTTGACGTATCGCAAGCGAATAAAGAAAAAATCAAACCAAATAAAACAACACATATAAATATTTTTTTCATTGCATTTCTCCTTGAAAACATCTGTATTTTCTTTTGAAAACATTATAGATCTGCATTTGTTTTAATGTCTAATACTTGTTAAGAATTGTTTGATATGCTTTTTATCAATATACGGTTACGGTATACGGTAAATAAATTGTAGTTCTCAAACAAAAAAACAGGCATAAACATACGCCTGTTTTCGTGCAAATATCGATTTTTATTACAATTTCATCAGTTTATCATACCCTTTATTCATGATCGAGGTCAGACGTTTTCTGAATACTACACACAGTACAAAGGCTATTACCGCGATGGCGGCTATCACTACAGCGCTGACATATCCTCCCGTACCTATCTGACGTCCGATGAGCAGACTTCCCATCATGCCGGGAGTCCTGCCGATAAGAGAAACGATAAGAAAAGGTTTGAGTTTTATTTCAGAAAGTCCCGCTACATAATTGCACATATCTTTAGGCACTCCGGGAACAAGGAATATAAAGAAAACTATTATTACGGCTTTTTTGCTGTTCAGCTTATTTACCATTTTTCTGAACTTTTCTTCACCGAAAATTAAATGCATAGCATCATGTCCAAGAACTTTTGCTATATAATATGTCAAAACTGTACCTACCAGTGCGCCGATGAGAGAGAACAGATACCCCAGCCAGAATCCGTACACGTATCCTGCGCCGAACTGGAGCCACTGCCCCGGTATGATACATATGATTATCTGAAGTGCCTGAGCACCTATATAGAAAAATATTCCCTGAGTTTTATATTCCTCAAAAAGACCGTGAACGTTTTCCATGCTCGAAAACTCATTTATCAGGTCCTTTTGAAAAAAATACAGATACAGAGGTATGCCGACGATTATAGCGAGAAATATAAGCATTTTGAATACGGCTGCAAATATCTTAAACTTTTTTCTTAAATTTCTCTTTCTTTCTTCCTGCAGTGTCATCTGTATCTCCTTGACATCGTCAGATAGCTATAAGTCCTCTGTCTTTCATTTCCTGAAGAGCTCTTATGACACCGAACTTGGAATGTTCATATGTGAGTCCTCCCTGAAAATAAACTATGTACGGCTCCCTTATCGGAGCATCAGCCGAAAGTTCTATCGAAGAGCCCTGTACGAAAGCTCCTGCTGCCATTATCACCGGATCATCGTATCCCGGCATATCCCACGGCTCAGGCATTACCTGTGAATCCACCGGTGCCGCAGCCTGTACGCCCTGACAGAAAGCGATTATTTTTTCAGGACTTTTAAGCTTGACCGACTGTATTATATCGCTCCTCATGTCTTCAGGACCCGGGCAGACTTCATATCCCAGAGTTTCAAAAACTTTAGCGCATAGAACAGCACCTTTTAAGGCACCGTTCACAGTTTTAGGCGCAGTGAACAATCCCTGCAGGATCGAACGTGTCTGACCGAAAGTAAGCCCGCATTCTCCGCCTATACCGGGAGAGGTCATTCTATAGGATACATTATCTATAAGATCTTTTCTCCCTGCCACATATCCCCCTGTCAGAGCAAGCCCTCCTCCAGGGTTTTTTATCAAAGATCCGGCCATGATATCAATACCGACATCTGTAGGCTCCTTTGTATGCAGAAATTCGCCGTAGCAATTGTCTGCCATACATATTATCTGCGGATCTATATTTTTCACAAAAGCTGTCAGTTCTTCAATTTCTTCTATGGAGATCGCTTTTCTCCAGCTGTATCCCGTTGCCCTCTGCATCGCCACCATCCTGGTCTTCGGACTTATAGCGTTTTTAAGGGCGTCAAAATCTATCCTGCCGTCAGCCGTAAGCTCTACCTGCTTATACGATATACCGTATTCCATCAGAGAGCCTTTGCCTTCTCCCCTGATGCCTATAGTCTCCTCAAGAGTATCGTAGGGAGCTCCTGTACAGTATATAAGCTCGTCTCCCGGTCTCAGTACTCCTGCTAAAGCCAGGGAAAGAGCATGTGTCCCGTTCACTATCGTAGGTCTCACCAAGGCTGCTTCTGTGTTGAATATGTCGGCATAGACCCTTTCGACTGCATCCCTTCCGGGATCGTCGTATCCATATCCCGTATTCCATGAAAAGTGCATGTCCCTTATGGAATTCTTCTGGAACGCCGCCAGCACTTTATATTGATTGTATGTCATCGTATCGTCCATTTCTCTGAATAAATGGACCGTCTGTTTCTCACATTTATCTATGAGCTTGAGGATCTCTTCTGATATCCCAAACTTTTCCCGAAGGAGTCTGTAAGTATTATTCTGCATTTTCTTCATCGTCTTGCTCCTGCTGGTTCTCATCTACGGATTCACTGTACATCAAGAGCGCATCCGTGAGATAGTTATCGGGATTGAATATACTAAGGATTATACCTCCCTTATTTGACGCATCTGTGTTGTTTATGAGGTAATTGTCTAATTTCCTCTGTACGTCCATAGAAACCCCGTCTATATAAGATTGATCTTCAGAAGAAAGCGGTTCCTGCCATCTCAGCACAGGATATCCCTTTCCTCCGTAAAGGCCTGAAGAATCACGCATATATGATATGCTAAGCGCCGAAGCCATACCGCTGAGCGAGCCGCCGGTAACTCCCGATGCGCATTTCTGCACTTCCGCCGGGCCTGAGCCGTTGTTATCGCCTATTCCGCTGTCGCAGTACTCATTCAGATAATAATTGTTTTCTATATATGTCTCTACACGGGCATCATCGTCAGCTATGTATGTGCCGATGACTCCTCCTGTGACGTCAGCTCCGGAAATATCACCGGCGCCGTAGCAATTTGATATGACTACTCCGTCAGTACCTACCGCACCTACTACTCCGCCTGCCCAGGCTTCGCTGAACTCCTTTTTCTCATCGATCTTCTTGATTTTTATATCTCCTGTATTGTAACTGTTTATCACGGTGGAATGCTCTGCATTGGTATAACCTACTACTCCGCCTGTTGCTTCAGTTGCAGAATTAATCGGACCTATATTGTAGCATTCCGATACCACTGCATCAGATGCTACAGATCTTCCCGCAACTCCGCCTGTACCGAAGGTTGCAACACCTCTCACCGAAGATGATACAGCGCCTTCATTACCGCATCTTTCAACAGTGCCGCCCCAGTTTTCGCCGACTACTCCGCCGACCTTATAAGTTCCCTTTACGCGGCCCTTGTTTATACTGTCTGTTATTGTTCCGCCGTTGTTATTACCTGCGATCCCTCCGGTTTTGCTCCTCGCTGATACATCTATATCGGAAACACATTCCGTTATTCTTCCTGCCGAATCCAGTTCTCCGACGATACCTCCGCAGTCTCCGGAGGTCGATTCTATCGTGCCTTTTAATGTGAGATTCCTTACTTCACCTGTAAGATATCCGAAAAATCCCGTATTGGTTTCGCCGGCTGATATATCAACACCGCTTATGGTATGACCGTCTCCGTCAAAAGTTCCTGCAAAGCTTACAGATGAATCTGAGCCTATAGGCGTCCACTCCCGGGTGAGCTTTATATCTTTCGTAAGGGTGAATGTGACCCCTTCAAAGCTCTCTACACGCGTAGGCTTCCAGAGAGGCTGTTCTTCATTGACAAGACTTGCCAGTCCCCTGAGCTGCGCTTCGGATGTTATGTTGTATTCAGTTTTCGGATTTTTATAATCAAACCAGGAAGTATCTACATCGCCTGTATCAGCTTCGTCGTTATCTTCTTCGTCTTCCTCACTTCTGCTGTCGTTATCGGAGTTGTTGTTTCTGTCCTGCTGATTTTCATCCTCTTCATCTGTATTGTTTTCAGAGCCGCCGTTTTCTTCGCCTGCTCCTCCGTTATTTTCATAGTTTTCACTGTTGTTTTCGTTCCGGTTGTTTTCCCGTTTATTGGTCACAGCAAAAGAGAACGCCGTGGAAAACGCCATTATCATTATAAGTATCGAAGCCGTCAGTACAGTAATAACTTTTTTCATTCTCTTATTCCCTTTCCTTTGATTCCTTCCTCTCCGTCTCCCATTCCATATCTTTTACCAGATCTCTTTTCACATTCATCTTATGATTGGCATAAAGCTGCGTTGTCGTCACCTGTTCGTGATCCAAAAGGGCCTGGACATCAAATATAGAATTGCCCCTTCCTATAAGGCTCGTAGCTGCTGTAGCTCTCAGTTTATGAGGGCTGTATCCTGTTTTTCTGGACGTAGACATTCCTATGGAAGTGTATTTTTTGACCAGCTCGCGTATCTGCCTTTCAGTCATTCGTCTTCCCTGCAATGATAAAAACAGCGCATCTTTATGCATATCATCTATTTCATCGTCTGAAGCACGTTCATTTTCTATGTAGTCCTTAACAGTTTCGGTCACAGAGCTATTAAGGGGCATGATAGCTTCTTTGTCGCGTTTCCTGTATATTTTGAATTCTCCTCGTGAAAAATTGAAAGACGAAACGTTTAGCTGCTGAAGTTCAAAAAGTCTCAGACCGTAGGTTATGAACAGCATAAGGATAGCTTTATCTCTTTTTTTTGTCTTTTCCCAGTACTGTTTTTCCTTAGGCGTAAGCTCCGTACCGTTGGATACCGCATCAAGCATGATCATCACTTCGTCATCCTGGAGCGCTTTGATTTCACGTTCACCTGCTTTAGGCACTCTGATCGGATCGAAGCCGTCAGTTATGTTCTTTTCTATGACTTCTTGTCTGTAAAGCTGCTTGAACATTACAGAAAGAGAGGATTTCTTTCTCGCCAGCGTCCTGTTGCTGTTTTCGTATATTACTTTGCTGTCCCCTTCCTCCACTGTATATCTTCTGCAGTAATCAAGGAATATATTAACGTCCACTGCTTTAATATTATTAAATTCACCGGCTTTTATGTCAGAGATATCTTCAGCTTCCGTGAGGTCAGTCTCATCTATGAGATAGCGGCAGAAAAACTTTATATCGCTTAAATACGAAAAGCGTGTCATAGGAAGCACATTACCTTTCAGATAAGCAAAAAAGCCCCTTAAAAAGCTGGGCAGTTCTCTTTCTATAGTTTCACACTTAAGCAGGATCTCATGTTCCTTAAGGACTATATTATCCGGCTTGTCGCTTTTATTTCGGAGCTTTATATTTTTTTCTCCAGCCATAACGATATCTCTTCCGCAGCCTCCTCGTCATTTCTGAAATCAGAAATATTGTACCAATTCATTTTATCATATCTTCTGAACCACGTTAACTGTTTTTTGGCGTAATGCCTCGTATTTTTTTTAACATTGTCGATAGCTGTCTCTGCATCACAGACACCTGTGAAATAATCTATTATCTCTTTATATCCTATGCCTTTCATAGATATATCTTCCGATGTAAGGCCCATATCCATAAGCTTCTCAACTTCTTTAAAAAGCCCTTCACTGACCAGCTCATCCACTCTCCGGTTGATCCTGTCATAGAGCTCTTCTCTGTTTCTCGTAAGTCCTATGAGGATCGCATCATACTCTGGATTTTCTCTGCATATGCCGCGGAAAGGTTTCACGTGCTCCTCTCCTTCATTAAGCCTTTCAAGGGCACGTATCAAACGCTTTTTGTTATTGGGATGTATTTCTTCCGCTGCGTCTGCGTCCAGCTCTGCCAGCATCCTGTGAAGTTCCCGGGAGCCTTTCGCTTCTGCGATCTTCTCAAGTTTCTCCCTGTAGGATGTATCTTTGGAATGTGGCGAAAACTCCATATCGTACAGTATTGAATTCAGGTAAAGACCTGTTCCTCCGGATATCAGCGGGAGCTTTCCTTTTTCCAATATGTTTCTTATTGCCTTTTTTGCAAGCTGCTGGTACCTTGCTACAGAAAAATCCTCACGCGGATCTGCAAAATCAACAAGATGATGCTTTACCCGCGCCATCTCCTCTTCCGTAGGCTTCGCACTGCCTATGTCCATGTATTTGTAAAGTTGCATAGAATCACACGAAACTATCTCTGCGTTGAATTTTTCAGCTATAGCTATAGCAAATTTCGTTTTTCCCACTGCTGTGGGCCCTGCGATCACAATGATTTTATCCATTTCATCAAACCTTTTATACTCGTTTGAACATTTTTTCTATTTCATATTTCGTCATTCTGACAAAAGTCGGCCGTCCGTGAGGACAGGAAAAAGGATTTTCACATCCGTTAAGATCCTTAAGCAGAGCTTTTATCTCTTCGAAGGTAAGATGATCGCCTCCTTTGACTGCACTCTTGCAGGATCTCATTATTATCCTATCCAGCGATTTCCGGTCGGTCAGATCAGGTTTTTCTTCCAGCTGCATGAACACATCCTTTAAGAAATCCTCCGCTTCTGCAAGCTCCATGAATGCTGGGATCTCACGCACTATGTATGTCTTGTTTCCAAAGTATTCTATATCATATCCCATATTTCTCAGGCAGCCGATCCAGTCGCTTTCAGTCTCCGGTATGTGCGCCGGAACACTTACATTGATCGGGACAAGAAGTCTCTGCATAGCCTTCTGTGATGAAGTATACTGGTTTAAAAGCTTTTCATAGAATATCCTTTCATGAGCGGCGTGCTGATCTATGAGATAAAAGTCAGTTCCGTCTGAAGCTAAAATATAAGTATTAAAAATGCTTCCGAAACATTCCAGCCCTGTAAAATCCGGTATCCTCGCAGAAAACTCAGGCGTTTTAACTTCCGGTATTTCGGCTCGATCTTCATTTTTTAATTCGGTCACCTTATCTTCCTTTAAAACCGTTTCATGCTGAGATACGCTCTTCTGCCTTAGAGAATGCAGCATGTCCTTTATATCTATCTGTTCTTCCGGCTCTTTTTCAACTGTCTGCGACGCTTTGGGAACTGCCGGTTTTATATCTTCTGCCCTTATCTGCGGCAGCGCTTCCATGGAGTCCAGAGCGTTCCTTACCGATGATGATATGAAATCTCTGACCTCAAAATCATCATCGAATCTCACTTCTTTCTTTGTGGGATGTATATTTACATCTAATTTTGAAGGGGGCATCGACAAAAAAAGAAAGGCTGCCGGATATCTCCCATGGAAAAGTTTATCGTGATAGGCATCGTCTACAGCTCTTTCGATGACTTTGCTCGACACCACACGTCCGTTCACACAGAAGATCTGTCTGCTTCTTGATGAAGAAGATGCTGACGGAGCAGATATATATCCTTTCAGAAGATATTCGCCTCTTCTGCTTTCTACCGGGAGCAGATCTCTTCCTGTATCGTTTCCGTATATGCTGACTATGCTGTTGAATATATTTCCTCTGCCTTGAGTGGAAAAGACTTTGGACCGTCCGTTTATCAGCGTTATCCTTATATCCGGATAGGACAGTGCTATCCTTGATACCATATCTATTATGCGCCTTGATTCTCCATTGTCAGAAGACAGAAACTTTTTCCTTGCAGGCACATTGTAGAACAGATCTCTGACGCTCACCGTAGTACCGTCGGGACATCCGCACCCCTCGTTTACTATGATCTCGCTGCCTTCCGTCACTATACGCCTGCCTATTTTGTTTTCAGAGGTTTTGCTTATAAGCTCGACTCTTGAAACTGCGCATATGCTTGCAAGTGCTTCCCCTCTAAAACCTAAAGTTATTATCGAATCGAGATCCTTTACTGATGATATCTTGCTCGTCGCATGACGTTTAAACGCCGTTTCGATATCTTCCGGAGATATCCCGCATCCGTTGTCCGTAACTCTTATATACGATTTTCCGCCGTTTTTTATTTCAACTGTTATGTTGTCGGCTCCGGCGTCTATGGAATTTTCCAAAAGCTCTTTTATGATAGACACAGGCCGGTCTATGACTTCTCCTGCGGCAATCTTATCTGCAACTTTCTTTTCAAGAACATGTATCATATGTATTCTTTAAGTTCCTCCAGTATTTTCAGAGCCTGAGAAGGTGTGGTCTCCATGAGATCCAGCTCTTTCAGGCGTTTTACTATCGTGTTAGGCGCAAGATCGAACAATGACATTTGCTGAGGTGCAGCTGTATCATCTTCTACGCCTGCTTTGTGGTCGGCTTTTTTTGCACTTTCGGTATACATGATCTCTTCCGCTTCTCTGCTCCTGCTTTCCAGCTCTTCCAGACGCTTTTCCGCGCGCGACAGCAGCTCCTCCGGTGCTCCTGCCAGCCTGGCGACATGTATTCCGTAGCTCCTGCTGGCGCTGCCTTCTACTATTTTATGGAGAAATACTACGTTTCCGTTTTCTTCAGCCACATCTACGTTAAGATTTTTTACACCTTCCAGAGTTTCTTCAAGCTCTGTCATCTCGTGGTAATGGGTGGCAAACAGCGTTCTTATCCTGCGATCTTTCCTGCATATGTATTCAGCGGCAGCCCAGGCTATGGAAAGTCCGTCATATGTACTTGTGCCTCTGCCTATTTCATCGAGGATTATCAGGCTCCTTTCAGTGGCCGTATTGAGTATGTATGAAAGCTCGCTCATTTCAACAAAGAACGTACTTTGCCCCTGTGCAAGATTATCCGACGCGCCTATACGCGTAAATATCCTGTCGCATACACCTATCCTGGCGCTGTCGCAAGGAACGAAGCATCCCGCCTGAGCCATGAGCACTATGAGTGCAGTCTGCCTCATATATGTGGATTTTCCGGACATATTAGGTCCCGTTATTAACAAAAGGCTCTGATTTCTCTTGTCGAGATATACGCTGTTTCCTACGAATATCCCGTCTCTTATAGTCTGTTCTATGACAGGATGTCTGCCGTTTTCTATGGCTATTACATCTTCTTCGTTCACCTCCGGTTTGACGTAACCGTTGGTTTCTCCTGCGTCTGCGAAAGAAACGAGGACATCTAAGGCTGCTATAGCTTTGGAAGTTTGCTGTATAGACTCTGTATATTCTTTCAGTTTGTTTTTGATTTCAGTGAAAAGTTCATATTCCTGCTGATTTATTCCTGTCTCAGCATTTAAAACGAGTCTTTCAGTCTCTTTCAGCTCCGGTGTTATGAATCTTTCACAGTTTACAAGCGTCTGCTTTCTTATATAATTTTCAGGTATCAGATCAAAGTATGATTTAGTTACTTCTATATAGTAACCGAAAACTTTATTGTATCCGACCTTCAGATTTTTTATGCCGGTCCGCTCTCTTTCGCTGTTTTCAAGACCGGCTATCCAGCTTTGCGCATCTTTTATCGAATTTTTAAGCTCGTCAAGCTCTGCGGAATACCTTTCTTTTATTATTCCGCCTTCTTTTACAGTATACGGAGGATCATCCACTATACTTTTTTCGATAAGTTCATATACTTCTCCAAGATCGTGTATCTCATCGTTCAGCTTGGAGAGCAGCATATCATCCAGAGATGCAAGATCTTCCTTTACAGCAGGAATAGCGCGGCAAGAATTTTTAAGTGCTATCAGATCCTTACCGTTGGCGCTTCCGCATGATACACGGCCGACAAGTCTTTCAAAATCGTATACGAGCTTCAGATGCTCCCTTATATTGTTTCTAGTCAGAATATTTTCAGTAAGACATTCAACGGCGTCAAGTCTCATCCGTATTTCGCCAACGCTTTTGAGCGGCTCTTTTATCCACTGTTTGAGCTTTCGCGATCCCATAGCCGTATGAGTCTTGTCCAATACTCCGAGCAGAGAGCCTTTTATCTTTTTTTCAAATAAAGTTTCCGTAAGTTCAAGGTTTTTTATCGTCGACTTGTCCAAAGACATATGCTGTCCCATGGAATAGGTATCAAGGGATACTATATGGCCAAGACTGCACTTTTGAGTCTCCATAAGATAAAGAAGCAGCGATCCGAGAGCTGATTCAGCAGCCGAATCTTCCTCTATTCCTATACCCAGCAGAGCGCCTACTTTGAACTGATTCTTTATGGTCTCACGCAGTGCATCGCGTCTGTAATATTCATCTCCCAGAAAATTAAAATAAGCCTCTGTCACGGGCTTCATTTTTTCTGTCTGTATTATACTGTCCGTACTCTTATTTAAAAGCACTTCCTTGGCATTTATTTTGACCAGTTCATTTGTAAGATTTTCTATTCCCGTACTTCCCTCTATAGTTGTAAGATGTATCTCTCCCGTTGAAATATCACAGTATGCAAGACCTATCTTTGTTTCATCCGCAAATACAGAAGCTATGTAGTTGTTCTCCTTTTCATCAAGCATGCTGCTGCTTGTCACGGTCCCGGGAGTGACTATACGTATCACTTCTCTCTTTACGATCCCCTTTGCAGATGCAGGATCTTCCGTCTGTTCACATATAGCGACTTTATATCCTCTTCCTACGAGACGCGCTATGTATGTATCTGCGGAGTGGAAAGGAACACCGCACATGGGTGCTCTTTCCTCCATTCCGCAATTCTTGCCTGTAAGGGTGAGTTCAAGTTCTTTAGATGCCAGCTTCGCATCATCAAAAAACATTTCATAGAAATCCCCCAGCCTGAAAAACAGTATACAATCGCGGTAGTTCTCCTTTATATCCAGATACTGCTGCATCATAGGTGAAATTTTTTTTGACGCCATCAGTTCTTCCTTTCGTTATATGCTTCGATACCGAGTCTGATAAGTTCCACGCCTCTTTTCATCTTTTCACTGCTCAGAACGTAAGCTATACGTATTTCGTCTCTTCCAAGACCTTCTGTTCCATAGAATCCCTCAGCAGGAGCAAACATGACAGTCTCACCCTTGTCTTCAAATTCTGTCAGCATGAACATGAGAAAATCGTCAACGTTTTCCACCGGCAGTTTTGCCATCATATAAAATGATCCGCCCGGTTTCTGACATATTACTCCCGGTATCTTTTTTATTTCGCCGTAAGCAGCATCACGTCTTTCTTCATACTCTTTTCTGATATCAGTATAATAATTATCATCAAGGCCATAAAGAGCAGCAGCACCTACCTGTTCCAGTGTAGGGCAGCACAACCTTCCCTGCGCTAATTTGAGCAATGCGTCCATAAGATCCCTGTTTTTGCTTGCTGCATATCCCACTCTCGCTCCGCAGGCAGAAAATCTCTTAGATATTGAATCTATTATTATGACTCTCTCTTTCAGATCTTCAAGCATTCCAAATGAAGTGACTTCCTGTCCGTCATAAGCAAATTCTCTATATACTTCATCTGCTATTATCCACAGATCGTATTTGACCGCGATATCACCTATAAGCCTCATATCATCGAGGGTCAGGACCCTGCCTGTAGGATTGCCGGGACTTATGCAGCATATTGCCCTTGTATTTTCATTTACGGCTTTCTCTATAAGCTCTTTTTTCGCAAAATCATATCCGTCTTCTGCTTTTGTTGTAACAGGTGTTACTTTACCTCCGGCAGCAGTTATGAAAGTATGGTAATTCGTATAAAAAGGCTCAGGTATAATAACTTCATCCCCGCAGTTCAGTATCGATGTGAATACCATATTGAGTGCTTCCGATCCACCATTGGTGATCATTATATCTTCTCTATCGAATTGTATATTATATTTTTTAAAATAACTGCATACAGCATCATGAAGGATCGTTTCACCTCCGGACTCTGAATACGCTATTACTTTTTTATCAAAAGCCCTTACAGCTTCCATGAAACACGGAGGTGTCTGGATATCAGGCTGTCCAATATTGAGTTTATAGACTTTCTTGCCTGCTTTTTCTGCCTCCGCTGCATATTTGTTGAATCTCCTTATCGGAGAATGTTCCATCTCACTCATCTTCTGCGATAATCTCATATCATGTTCTCCTTTTTCATCCAAATGACAACTAACTGTCTACACTAAATCATCATGCGAGGATCTGACTGTTCCCGATATATCCGGATCTGTATCCGATGGATATTTTTTCATAAACATCAGATATTCTATATTGCCCTTTGTTCCTTTTACAGGTGAATACGTAAGTCCGTGAGGGTACAGACCGTTTTCAAGACCGTATCCCACTACATTTTCTATTACTTCTTCATGAACGGCAGCGTCTCTGACTATACCCTTTTTCCCTACTTGCTTTCTGCCGGCTTCAAACTGCGGTTTAACAAGACACACTAAAGCACCTTTGTCGGACAAAAGTTTTGCCGCTACAGGGAAAACGAGCTTAAGTGATATGAAGGATACATCTATGCTTATAAAATCTATATCATCATCAATAAGCTCCGTATCCAGATACCTTATATTTGTTTTTTCCATATTAACGACTCTCTCGTCGTTTCTGAGCTTCCAGTCCAGCTGACCGTATCCTACGTCTACGGCGTAAACTTTTTTCGCTCCGTTTTTAAGCATACAGTCTGTAAAGCCTCCTGTAGAGGCGCCTATATCTACAGCCTTGCATCCGTCAAGAGAAAATCCAAAAAGTTCTATGGCTTTTTCAAGTTTCAGACCTCCTCTGCTGACGTAAGGACATAGATCTTCCTTTATTGTTATTTCGGCTTCTACATCCACCTGTGCTCCGGGTTTATCCATACGCTCCCCATCTACATATACAAGGCCTGCCATGATCGTGGCCCTGGCCTTTTCTCTTGAAGCGGTCATGTTCCTGCCGGTCATTATTATATCAAGTCTATCTTTCAAATTTCTCGGCTATCCTTTCTGCGATCGAATTTGCATCCATACCGTATTTTTCATACAGCTCCTCACAGGAACCGTGTTCGATGAACTTATCGGGCCAACCTATGTTCAATACCTTTACATCTTTATCTGAAAGCAGGTTATTTATTTCCTCTCCGGCTCCTCCGGAAACAACGTTGTCCTCAAGCGTAAATATAAGCTTGAATCTATCTGCTGATCCGCGAAGCAAAGATAAATCAAAAGGCTTTAAAAATCTCATGTTAACCACTCCGGCGCTTATCCCTTTGTCCTCAAGGATGTCTGCTGCATCCAGGGCTTTCTTTACCATAGCGCCTATGGCCCAGATCTCCGTATCCTTTCCTTCTCTTATTACTTCTGCCCTGCCTGCCTCGATAACGTTGTCCGTACCGAAGTTTTCTGCTTCTCCCCTCGGGTATCTTATGGCGCAAGGTCCCTCCGCCTCTGCGGCGAATTCCATCATGGCCTCCAGTTCTCTGCCGTCTTTAGGCGCCATGACGGTAAGATTCGGCATATGTTTCAAGTAGCTGAGGTCAAATATACCGTGGTGCGTTTCTCCGTCCGCTCCTACTATGCCGGCTCTGTCTATACAGAATACCACCGGCAGCTTTTGCAGACATACATCTTCCATTATCTCATCGTAAGCACGCTGCAAAAACGTCGAATAAACGGCGACAAAAGGCTTCATGCCCGCCTTTGCAAGTCCGGCGGAAAATGTTACAGCGTGACCTTCTGCGATCCCCACATCAAAAGCTCTCTTCGGATATTCACGGCTGAATTTTTCAAGTCCCGTGCCTTCAAACATAGCAGCGCTTACAGCAACTATCTTTTCATTTTGTTCTGCCATCTGTATCAGTTTATTTCCAAAAACGCCCGAATAGGACGGAATAGAAGATTTTTTGAGCGGCTGACCTGTTTCCATATCAAAAGGACCGATGCCATGGAAAACATTAGGATTGTTTTCTGCCTTGCTGTAGCCTCTTCCCTTCTGGGTCATCACATGTATCAGTACAGGCCCTTCTGCTTCCTTAGCCAGCTCGAAAGTTTCGCACATTTCTTTTATATCATGTCCGTCCACCGGTCCGAAATATCTGAATCCCAGTTCTTCAAACAACACTCCGTCTATCACTGCATATTTTATCGAATCTCTGGCATGCTGCATGCCGGCCACCATGCCTTCTCCTATGAGCGGTACCCTCGATACATTTTTCTTTATCTGCGCTTTCATCGATATGTATTTGCGCGAGCTTCTGAGTCTGCCCAGGTATTTTGACAGACCTCCCGTATTTGGAGATATGGACATCCCGTTGTCGTTCAATACGACTATCATATTGGTGTCTATATTTCCGGCGTTGTTGAGAGCTTCAAATGCAAGACCTCCCGTCATAGCTCCGTCTCCTATCACGGTTATGACATTGTAGTCTTCTCCCGAAAGGTCCCTCGCAACAGCAAGTCCCAGTCCGAGGGATAAAGATGTGCTGCTGTGACCTGTGTCAAATATATCGAATTTGCTTTCGCTCATTTTGGGAAAGCCGCTCATCCCTCCGAATTTTCTCAGAGAATCGAATCTCTGCGCTCTTCCCGTAAGGATCTTATGGACATAGGTCTGATGTCCCACATCCCATATAAGCTTGTCCTTTGGTGTATCAAATGCTCTGTGGAGAGCTATGGAAAGCTCCACGACTCCCAGATTTGACGAAAGATGTCCTCCCGATTTAGATACTTCTTCGACGAGGAAATCTCTTATTTCATAAGTCAGAAGTTCCAGATCATCGTAATCCATTTTTCTCAGATCATCCGGAAAATCATGACTTTCTAAATATTTATTCATGTTACTTACCTCTTACCGCCAGTTCTTTTGCGAGCTTAGTCAGCACTTCAGCATTATCGTAATATCTGCCAAGCGCTTCCACCGCTGTGTTTGTAAGCTCCTCGAGCCTTTCTTTTGAACGCTCTAATCCGTAGACGGCAGGATAAGATGCTTTCTTATTCACTGAATCCATGCCTGCCTTTTTACCCATCTCCTCTTCTTGACCTTCTACGTCAAGTATATCATCGCATATCTGAAATGCCAACCCCAGATTTTCCGCGTAAGTCGTGAGCTGAGTAAGCATATCTTCTTTGCAGTCGCCGAGCTGAGCCCCCGCCTTCACTGCTGCGACTATAAGAGCAGCTGTCTTTGTCAGATGTATATAATCGGTCATCTCTTCAGAACAGTTTTTTCCCTCTGCTTCCATATCAGCTATCTGTCCTGCGACGATACCTCTGCATCCTGCGCCCTTCACTATTTCATAGGACGCCCTTATGCGTTTTTTCAGTGCATCCTCATCGTCAAAATACAGAAGCATGTCTTTATTCATCGCCTCGTATGCCGCCGCCTGAAGACCGTCTCCCGCAAGTGTAGCGACAGCATCGCCGAACACCTTGTGATTTGTAGGCACACCTCTTCTCAGATCATCGTTGTCCATACACGGAAGATCATCGTGTATAAGCGAATAGGTGTGGATGTATTCTATAGCGCAGGCATAGGGAAGCGCTTCTTCGACTTTGCCGCCGCAGAAATCGCATGCAGCGAGCAGAAGCACAGGACGTATCCTTTTCCCTCCGGAAGAAAGTGAATATTTCATCGATTCGTAAAGAGTGATGCTCTTGTTGTCTATATCAGGTATAAAATCCATCAAATGATTCTCTATCATATCCCTGTAATCGTTGAATGTATAATCTTTCATAAAACACCTCCCGTTACTTCGTCAAAGTTTCGATCTTCTGATTTGCTTTATCCAGCATATCGTTGCATTCTTTATAATATTTTATTCCCTCTTCGTAGCTTTTTATCGCTTCTTCAAGGGAGATATCAGATGATTTCAGCTTTGAGGATATTTCCTCAAGCTTTTTAAGAGATTCTTCAAAATTTTTCTTTTCAGCCATAAAACTACCTCTTTCTGCTTTCGATTATTTCAGCCTTTGCAAAGCTGTCTGCGCCCTCTATATTCACACGCTGATTTTTTTTGAGCTTAGTCATGTCGCTTATTATTCTGCCCTTTTCATCTGTTATTACCGAATATCCTCGTTTCAGGATCGATCTTGGATTTGATGATTCGAGGCTCTCTTTTATTATCTCAAGATCATTTCTTAGATCTTTTATCTTACCCGTTATGGTATCTTTCATTTCTTCGGCAGTTTTCTCTATCCTCATATTTTCCATGGCGATCCTTGAAAGAATATCTCTGCCTATATAATTCATATCAGCAGAATCTAATCTTCTGCGTCTGTCATCGATCACCTTGCGCAGATCTTCTTTCATATGCTCACATATATCGCTCATGTATTCTCTGATCTCATTCGTATCAAAGACTGCCGCTTCCGCAGCAGCAGACGGTGTCTCTGCTCTCATGTCTGCGGCGAAATCAGCAATGGTGAAATCAGTCTCATGACCTACTGCTGATATTACCGGTATCCTTGAATTATATATGCTCATTGCGACGATCTCTTCATTGAAGGCCCACAGCTCTTCGGCCGATCCGCCGCCTCGTCCGGCTATTATGGTATCCACATCATCGAAATTTTCATTTATATGATCTATCATGGAAGATATCTCCGCAGCTGCCGCAGGACCCTGCACCAGCACAGGACATATAAGTATATCGACGAAATCGTTCTTTCGCGTTATTATTTTCGTTATATCCCTGACTGCCGCACCCGTCGCCGATGTGACCACAGCTATCTTTTCAGGAAACCTTGGTATCGGTTTTTTCCTGCTCTTATCGAACACGCCCTGTTTTTCCAGCTTTAGCTTCAATCTTTCGAATTCAGCCGCCAGGTCCCCTTTGCCGGTCTGCTCTATGTCCCTTACGTTTATCGAATAGCTTCCGCCTCTTTCATAAAGATATATATAGCCGCTCACAGCGACTTCGCTTCCTTCCTCGAGCCTGTCAGATATGCTGTCCGCCAATGGAGATGCGAGGAAACAGTTTATCCTGCTTTTTTCATCTTTAAGTGAAAAATAAACGTGCCCGGAACTGTGAAATTTAAGATTGGATACTTCTCCTTTAACATAGATCCCGCTCAAAATAGGATCAGTCTGAAGTATTCTCTTTATATAGCTGTTTAACTGTGAAACGCTTACAGGCTTCAGTCCCATATCGCCTTACCTCCGAGCAGTGATATTCCTGCGGCATTGTCGCCTGCAAGTCCTCGCTTGTCGAAAAACACATCTATGCCGCACAGCTTTAATTTCTCTGACACAGAATTTTTCACGAAAACACTTGACGCTACTCCGCCGGCAGCTATCACTTTATTTATGCCTGTTTTTTCAGTGCATTGCATTATCATTTTATATACAGCGTCAGATATCTTTTCAAATATTTCTTTTATAAGGATATCTTTACTGACGCAGTTTTCTACAGTATTTTTTATCTGCGTGTCCATGCCGGACAGATTTATCCATCCATCCCTGACTTTTACCTGCGAAAGCATCTTATCCGCCTTCTCTGTCCTCTTTTCTAAACTGATACTTCCCTTCGAAGCTATTTCATCCATCATTTTACCGCAGGGAAATTCAAATCCCATGAGGACTCCTGCCCTGTCTATAACCTGTCCAAATGATATATCCTTGGACCCGCCGACTATTTCAACATCGTACCCTGGGGTTTCTTTTTCTTCCGACTTTAATATCTCACATGTCCCTCCTGAAAAATGACATGCCAGAAAAGTTTTTTCCTTATTCAGAGGAGTGAATCTCCTGACCGCTTCTATGTGTCCTTCCTGATGAGAAAACTCAAAGCATGGAACATCCAGAGCTGCGGAAATGGATTCGGCAAAACTCTTTGATGCCATGAACACAGGCATATACGATCCCTCGACAGATCTTGGTGATACGGAACAAGAAACAGCTGCTATACTGCCGCTGTCAATGTTCTTAGTTGCCGATTTTATCAGATCCGGGAGATTTTTTATATGCTGAAAAAGGGCGTCTGACTGTCTCAATCCTCTTTCGCCCTGTTTTACTTTCAAAAGCTTACGCTCATCGCATATTATATTGTGGCTTTCGTCCGTTATCGCCACAGAAGTTGTGTAATTGCTGGTATCCAGGCCCAGCACATATCCATGTTTTACATCATTTGTCATATGGCAAATCAATTTATGACTGCTCCTAAAACACCGTGGATAAATTTAGAGGAACGTTCTGTGCTGTATTTTTTCGCAAGATTTATGGCTTCATTTACAGCGACCGCTTTAGGCAGGTCATCGCCATACCTTATTTCCCCTATGATAAGACGCATTATCGCAAGATCGACTTTAGGCATACGGCCTGTTTTCCATGTTTTGCTGTTGTCATCGATCACCTTATCTATATCTTCTATATTATCTATTATATTTTTAAGTATCAAAGCGCCGCGCTCCACATGTCTTTCACTGCACAGCTTTTCAGCGTTTTCTGCATCCATCGTATTTGCTGCATCCATTTCATACATTATCTGCATAAGTATTTCACGTACTTCACTTCTGGTCATCTGCTTCATTTACCTCCGATGGTATTTCTACACCTTCTACATGTATGTTTACTGCGGCAACCTTATGTTCAGTCATATGCTGCACTTCATTTTTGACATTTTCCTGGATCTCCCATGCTACCGCAGGTATCTTAGTATTGTATTTGACTGTTATATGGACGTCTATTTCCACGCCTGCATCTGTCTGATTTACTTTTACGCCTTTGGAGTTCAGTTCTTTTCCCAGGAAATTCTTCGAAAGAGCATTTGATATGCCTCCCGACAGATTAACGACTCCTTCAGTTTTAAGAGCTGCATTCGCAGCACATACAGCTATGACTTCATCAGATATCCTGACAGGGCCCTCGCCCTGGCGTCCGATCGCTGCCATCAACATCACCTCATGTGTATTATATCAAATAGCAGGTGGGATTACAATGTATTTAGCTTTGCTTGGATACGTCCTGCACTACTATTTCAGAAGCCTTGACGCCCGTCTGCCTCATGACTATTTCACATATTTTGGTTACCGTCGACTGATCCAGCTTTTCTGTATTCACCGTAACGTTAACTCCGCTGTCGGTTATAACTACGAAACATTCAGGAAGCCCTTTGTTTTTTATCAGAGTTTCTACGGTTTTCTCTTTTTCCATATAATCGAGCAGTCTCATTTTCTCCGCAGAAGCCTCATCTTTTTCTGCTTTAGTAGAAGCTGATTCTTCCGCTTCGGTGAGCATGGATATTATCTGGTTTCTGTCCATATCCAGCGTAGCCCTCAATTCCTGAAAATATGTATCCGTGTTTTCAGAAACATCATCCGATGTGACAAGTTCGGAATCCTTCGAGTCTGAAGACTGATCCTCTCCTTTTTCCTCTTCTACATTCAGACTGTCGACGAGCACATCTCCGTCATGAAGAGGTATGTCTTCATTCGCTTCTTTATCAGGAGATCCGTCTCTGACAGCTATAAATGTTCCTATGCACACCATGAGAGCCGCTAAAACTGCGACTTTTTTCTTGTTCTTTCCGATAAAAGAAAAATACTTGTTTTTCTTATTCATGCGAGTTATCCTCCCTTTGCTTCTTATCCTCATTCTTTTCGAAGACTTCCACGTTTGATGCCGGTATGTCGAATACCGCCATTACAGCTTTTATCAAATTGTTTTTTACAACAGGATCTCCTGCTCCTTCAGCTGTTACTATGACTCCCGATATGCGTTCATCATCTCCGTACTGAAGCATTACATCCACATTACCCACTCCGTTTATATCGGATAGTATATTGCACAATTCACTTTCAGTCCCGCCGTCTTCATCTATGATCTGTTTTCTTCCGTCCCTGCTCTGGGTGAATACATCGAAAGACAGAAGCACTACGGCGAATATTATCAGCACTGCTGCTATCTTTACGAAACGGTCTTTGAAAGCCTCATCCTTTTTCAGTTTCTCAAGCAAGAAAATCCCTCCCATAAATATATATTTCATGTTTCATATGATATTCGTGTTGACCTTCAATATTTACCTGCAAGATGTATTACAGGATACATTATCGTCGCCATGATTATCAGTGAAAAAACGAATTTCACATACTTGCCCATGGATGTTTCCGGTATCAGCATTTCTATGAAGGTGGTAGCAAGTATTATTATGAAAAGGCTGCTGACCCAGTCTTTTATCATGTCCATGTACTTCCTCCTCCCATTCCCATTATTATGGTGATGAAAATAAGAAACATCACTGCTCCTGTAGACAGCACCACTGTCATAGTAACTGCCGCTGTGCCTATTTCATTCAGACAGTCGGATATATTTTTTGAGGTAACCGGCTCAGCAGCTATGGCCGTGATCTTATATACAGCCGCAACGGCCAGTATCTTTATAACAGGAAGTGCAAGAAGCGACAGTATGATTATGATCCCAATGAGGCCGACGGCATTTTTTATCAGCCCCACACAGCTCATAACCATTTCCAGAGAATCTGCTGCAAATCCTCCTACTATAGGCACGAAGTTATCCAGAGAAAATCTTGTCGTGTTTATAAGTATCCCGTCTGCTGATTTGGTAACGATGCCCTGCACGGCCATTATCCCGGAAAATACAGTTATTATGAATCCTGTCAGGAATATGGCTCCCCTGCGTAAAAACACGGATAGCTTTTTCACGTAATCTTTCTCAGTTATACTGTTTATCAGTATGAACAAAGCTGAAATGAATACCAGCGGCAGGATAACATGCTGCATGACAAAATTAAAACCTGTAACTGCCGCCGCCATGGCGGGGCTCAGTATGCTTCCTGATGATACGCCGCCTGTAGCTATCAAAAGCGGTATCATGATCGGCAGCAGTATTTCCATGGAAGAAGTCATCGTATCCATAGTATCCTGACAGTACTCGTAAGTCTGATAAAAGTTGCCCATACAGAGCGCTATTATCACGCAGCTGCATATCACATTTCCCAGAGAAGATACCGTCTTTCTTCCAAAAGAATCGGAAAATCCCGTCAAAAGTCCCATGACTATACATACGCTCAGGATCTCACATCCCAGAAAAATGGAAGATTTGACCTCCATCATAAACAGGTTTAGCAGATTTTCCATTATTTTATCCGAATCGAAAACAGGCTCTCCGTTAAGCAGATTATTCACTATATCGTTCACCGTCATGCCATCGAATACACCGCCTGCATCCGATGCTTCCTCCATTGCATTTTCAAGTTCGGAAAGTTCCATAGAATCCAGTTGTGCATCTATGACAGCTTCATAATCCATAATACCTCCCGCTTATATAAGAGTATCTACAAGTTTGAGAATAGCTGACAATACAGGGATCGCCAAACAGAAAATTATCACTTTCCCTGCCATTTCCACCTTGTAAGCGACAGCACTCTCTCCCGCATCACGACACAGCTGTGCAGTAAAATCAGTTATATATGATACTGCAAGAACTTTTAATATGACAGGGAAAAAAGTCTTTCCGTACGGTACTTTATCGTATATGGTCTGTATGAAGGCAAAGACCTCTTCAAGTCTTTCTATTACAGCAAGAAAAATGATGATTACAGTAGCAAGTATTATGTAAATAGATATTTCTTTATTAACGCTTTTAAGCAAGGTTGCCAGCATTAGTCCTGTCAGCGCAACAGCTGCTATTTTCAATATCTCCATATGGGCTCCTAAAATTGAAGAAAAGTTCTTACAGTATCGAAGAATTCGCTTATCATCTGTATTATCAGCATCAGAACCACTATCACCCCGGCAAGAGTGGTCATCATAGCCTGCTCTTCTCTGCCTGCTTTTATCAGTATCTGATTTAAAACAGCTATTGCAACTCCTATAGCTGCTATCTTAAAAATCACATCTATATCCATTGTTTTTCTCCAGACTTCACATCACTATATAATGACTATCGATATAACTATGCCGCAGGCGGCGCCCATGCCTTTATACATTTTCCCGCTCCTGGATTCTTCCTGCCGTGCTTCTGCTATATTTGAGAGCAATCTTTCCATCGCCGGCTCAAATATCTTTTTCTGCCCTCCTGTATCGCTTCTTCCAATTCCCATCGATATGTCCTTAAGTATCTCCACATCTCTTTCAAGCAGAGGACACGTATCAGAATTATCTTTAAGGGCGCATTCCCAAGCATTCTCTATGCTCCTGCCTTCTTCAAGATATTTACCGCAGCTTTTAAGCATCTCTGCAAACCAGCTTTTTTTCATGCCTGATACCCGTTCAAAAGTTTTTTTAAGAGAATCTTTCCTGTATGAGATCTCGAGGTTCAATATACGTACAAGTTCCAATGTGTTTTCAAGTTCCTCACGTCTCGCCCTGTAAGAAAAAGCTTTTGAAAAGCCCATGAAAGTACATCCTAAAAATATGAAAATACATGCTGCTGTTTTAAACACGTTCAACACCTCTCTTTTGCGGAAATTCCTTATTCTCCTGCGGCATCCGACAGCCGCAGTATTTTTTCCACCGTTCCCGTAGAAGGAAATGCGGACATGAATATCAATGTTTCAAATATATGTTCTCTGACCAGTTCACCTATGGCCGATCTCTCAACTTCTTCATAGCTGTTTCCATGTATGCTCGTTATCGTCTTGACTCCTGCATACAGCGCGGATTTCACCGCATCTGCGTCTTCCGGCTTTCCTATTTCATCTGTGATCACTACGTCAGGCGACATAGCTCTTATGAGCATTATCATGCCTTCCGCTTTAGGACATCCATCCAATATATCCGTCCTGCTTCCAAGATCATAGCTGCTCCTGCCCTCAAAACAGCCGGCTATTTCCGAACGTTCATCGCAAATCCCTACTCGAAAGCCGTTCAAGCTGAGATTTCTCGCTATATCTCTTAAAAGAGTCGTCTTGCCGCATTTTGGCGGTGATATTATCAGCGTGCTGTATATTCTGCCGATATCTTTATCCAGCACGGCAGGCATTATTTTGTCAGATGATCCTATTATCTGACGGCTTCTCCTTATGTTGAGGGATGAAATATCCTTTATGATGTGAACTCTGCCGTCTTTCAGCGTTACTCTGCCGCAGATCCCGACTCTGTGTCCGCCTTCGATGGTTATGTAACCCTTTGACAATTCATCTTCGTAAGCATAATAGGAATAATCGAGAAGACGATTCAGTATCTCATCCAGAGTATGAGGATATACTTCCGAGGCGTCTCTTAAGCTTATTTCATTACCTCCGCTTATTATCAGAGTGTCAAAGCCAGCCTTTATTCGTATTTCTTCAAAATTATCCTTAACATATTCCGGAAGCTTTTTTATCCTTCTCTGCATTTCATCGGGAAGTTTTGACAATATATGTTCTGTATTTTTATCCACTGCCCCTACCTTCTTTCTCTTTTGTGCTTGTCTCTTATAAAATGATATTCCTTGTCCAAGATAATATGACCAAAAAACAAAAAACAGCCTCAGACATTGCCGAAGCTGTTCGTATAGTTTTTATGTCGTGAACATCACCCTGTTGTTTCTCATTTCGTAAATCACAGTTTTCCTATATTTTCGACGTAGACGGAAACCTCACCGCATTTCGGACAGATTGCCACCTTCGGTTTTCCGATCCGACCGCCGAACAGCTTGTTTTCGTCCGAGGACATTATAATTCCGTACCCTGCGCCTTCTACTTTGATGGCGCAGTTTTCTTTCATTTCAGTTCCACATCTAAGACACTTTCTCATAAGCATGATCCTCCTTTTTTTCAGTCGATCCAATAAGTTTACCGACAGCCAAGCCGCTGTCTTATGTCCTGAATCTAAATGTTTTAGGCGCCAAGCGATATACTAAAATGCTCGCAGCTATGCTGTACAGTACGCAGAACACGATCATCATTATTCCAAAGAGCATAATCGGCATACGCAGCTGCATTAAAGCAAAACATGCGATATAAGTTGCTGTCAAAACAATACGGTATGTGCCGCTTTTCAATTCTGTTCCGGCATTATACGGCTGGAGCAGATAGTAGATAGTAAGATAATGAATGGAGAAAAACATGCTCATACAAATAATAGAAACAACCAGCACAACATAGTTTAGCGGATTGTCTGTTCCTCCGGTAACAAAGAGGATCAACGCCAGCCCGCCGCCGATTACAAGAGCCGGAACAGCATTTATCTTCATAATCTCACGCAAACGAATCTGAAACAGTCTCAATATGAAGTTCGGCTGTTTATAAAACGAATAAGTCAGCAGGCTGTGATCACAATTCATAAAAAGCGCCTGGGTGAAATTCGTACCGCGGTTGATCGCATACATAATAAACACAAAGTACGGAAGCCAGGTCATCACGATTTTGTTAATATAGGATTTTTCTTCCGGCAGCAAGTAAACAATCATAAGCACTGCTGCAACAAGGAAAGCGCATACATAGGAAATCTTTTTTGTAGAGTTCCAAAGTATCTTCTTATGCCTTTTGATAAACAGTTCATTTAAATATTCAAAGCCTTGACGATTACTGGTGATCGAAGTGTCCGCTGATATTTTCTTCTCGTTTGTCTGTTTTGTGAGCTGTGTCTTTGCAGTGTTATCCATCTGACTTGTCAATCCTGACAATAATTCCTTGTTAACTGCATAATAGTCCCGAAAGGTCAGTACTTTTTTAAGACCGATTGCTCCCAATGGGATACAGACTAAAAAGAGAATAATTGATGCCATTTCCGGCACGGCCAATCCAAAGGCAGGCGGAGCATAGGTAATACCCAGAAGCAGAGCGATACAGCCCCACACATATTTTGACAGCTTGTTCTCATTGTATCCAAAGCCTCTCCTCTCATAGTCCAATAATGTAACAGCCGCCGCAAACAACTTCATCCCCGCTATACAAAATGGCAGAATCAGACATAACCACAAAGGTACACCTCTGTCCATACCAAATATAATCATGAACGGCAAAAATCCGATAACAATTTTCAGCATGGAGTAGATATAGTTTATCAGCGTATATTCCCTTGCATCCATTTTCATAAGAATCATCGCATAATATTTATCTTTGGTCGGGTTGAAAAGATGAGTTTTCATAAAACTGCCAATTACAGTTAAAATCAGCAGTATATGCAGAAACACTTCATTTTCAGGCAATCCTTTATAAAAAGTACCAATACCCCACACCATTGTGGCAAGATAAAGAAACTTGCCGATAAAGGCAGACACGATCTCCCAAAGCACGGACAGTATATTTGCAAAAATTTTAAGTCCTTTCACCTTATAAAGTGTTGCCGGAAGCAATCTTTTTAAAAGTGGAATTTGCTTTAATGAAAACAAAATACCGTTGACACGATATGTGTTTTTAATGGAAAAAGAGAGTCTGAGCGTCTTATTCATTTCCTTCCTCCCGTAAAACTGCAATAATCTTGTCCTTAAATTCTCTGCTGTTCAAGTCTGTTTTCTCCACAATCTCCAGCTCGCCGTGATTGAGCAGTACGATCTCATCACAGAGGTCGAGCGCCAAATCCATAATATGGGTAGAGAAAATAGTAATGCGGTCTTGCTTCAATGAACGGAGCAGCTGTTTCATTTCTTCGGCAACCACCACATCAAGAGAAGTAAGAGGCTCGTCAAGCAGCAAAATATTTGGCCGAGCAATGATGTTGATAAGCATCTGCATTTTGTTTTTCATACCGTGAGAATAGTCTTTTAGCAGTTTATCTCTATCCTCCGGTTCAATGCTCATATAATCAAAATACTCGTCTATATTTTTAGGATTTGCAATGGATTTTTCATTGATGTCCATAAAAAATTTCAAAAACTCCCTTCCTGTAAGAAACTCCGGCACGGCAGGAGTGGACAGTACATACCCAATATCATCTGCTGACACTTCACGGCGAAAACCATCCGTATCTATATAAAAGCTGCCGCTGTCCGACTTCAGATCACGATTAAGACAATTGAAAAGCGTTGTTTTCCCTGCGCCGTTTCTTCCAAGTAAGCCGTAAATTTTTCCTTCTTCAAATGTAAAATTTATATCTTTAAGAACTTCCTTTTTCTCAAAGCTTTTTGACAAATGTTCAATTATAAATTTCATAATATCCTCCGTCACATCTTACGCTGATAATAAGCCATCAAAATAAGGTCTAAAACGGTTTTAAGCAAAAACATGCCGACAAGTAAAAGTATTATCCACAGCGCAGCATTTACAAAGATGCCTATCCAGGCTCCGACCATCAACAGCCAGTGCAGTATTTCACCGCAAAGCGCCTGCGCTTTCATTCGTATCAGTTGATTGCGTTCATCGTTTGCTTCGATTTCATTCTGCTTCATAAGTTCAGGATTCTTTTCATTCCATATGCCAAAGCACCCTTTTGAGATCCCGAATCCAAACAATCCTGCTCCCACACCGATCATTGCTCCGACTTGAGAATCACTTAAATGCTCCTGCAAAATCAACTTTACGGCAAGAGCAAAAGCAATGCCTAAAATACCGATCAGAAGATATAGCCTTGTTTTTACTTTTTCATTCATTGCTTTTCCTCCTCATAAATGAAAATATCCTCAATACTCGTATCAAAATAGCGAGCAATTTTAAACGCTAATATAATAGAAGGATTGTATCGTCCGTTTTCCAATGAGCCAATGGTCTGTCGGGATACTTCCAATGCTGCGGCAAGTTCTTCCTGCTTGATTCCCCGTTCTTTCCGAATTTCTTCTAAACGGTTTTTCACAGTACTTCTCCTTTCTATGGAAAGTTTGCTTTCCATACTCGTATTATATCAAGACGCAGAAAAATGTCAAGCATACTTTCCATAAAATAAAATCTCAATACAGCTAAACCTTCTGCGTTTTAAAACGTTCAAATACAAAAAAACAGCCTCAGACATTGCCGAGGCTGTTCTTATCGTTTTTATACCGTGAACATGTAATGAAAGCACCTTCATTCGGATCTTTCGCCGTCCTCATCTTCCTCATCAGGGATCGGCAGTATCTGCATCGTTATCTGCTCTATCCTCCTGTCGTTCACGGAATCTATCGTAAACCTGTAATTTTCAAATTCCACAGTCTTTCCTATATCATCTTCATCAGGTATCTCTCCCAGAATGTCGATGATAAATCCGCCTATGGTCTCGCTGGTCTCCGATTCCAGCTTGGTATCCAGTTCTTCGTTTATGTCATCTATATCCATACTTCCGTCAACAAGATACGTATCATCGGAAACTTTCTGTATCTCAGGATCTCCCTCATCGTATTCATCATCGATATCACCCATTATCTCCTCTATGATATCTTCCATAGTAACGATACCGGAAAATCCGCCGTATTCATCTATAAGTATGGCTATATGCTGTTTTGTTGCCTGAAGTTCCATGAACAGGGAATCGATATTTTTCGTTTCCGGAACGAAATAAGGCTTTCTCAGAATAGGCCTTATATCTACGTTGTCAAATCCTTCTTCTCTTGCTTTTATCAGGTAATCCTTGATGTACAGTATGCCTATTATATCATCGCTGTCATCCTCATATACAGGTATTCTGGAATATCTGAGCTCCATCAGCTCATCGATATATTCTTCAGTAGGCGCATTTATATCTACGGCAAAAACATTTGTTCTCGGCGTCATTATTTCATATGCAAGAAGATCGTCAAAGGCAAATATACTCGTTATCATTTTTTTGCCCTCTTCTTTCAGCTCACCGCTGGCCCGCCCTGCTTCAAGCATAGACACCACATCTTCCTCTGAATATTCCGAATCAACGACATCGGTTTTCTGTCTGCACAATTTGAGCACCAGTGTAACTGACGTTGAAATCAGCCACAGGAAAGGTTTGAGCACTTTAGATATTATCAGTATAGGTTTCACCACTGCCAGCGCCATACCGTCCGCGTGTATCATCGCGACCCTCTTAGGCACCAGCTCTCCAAGTACGAGAGTAAAGAAAGAGAGAAGTACGGTCACTATAAATACCGATAGTCTTTCTCCATATGCGAATTCAGTTAAATGAAATACCCTGCTCACATACCCTGAAAGACTTACCGCTGCTTCCGCACTGTTCCAGAATCCGGCAAGCGTTATGATCACCTGGATTGCAGATAAGAACGTATTAGGTTCGTCAAGAAGTTCATCAAGAGCTTTGGCTTTTTTATTACCCTCGCCTGCAAGCGTCTTGATCCTGTTTCTGTTTGCGGACACCATCGCGATCTCCGCCGCGGCAAAATAAGCGTTTACCGCAATAAGCACTACTAATAAAATAATTTGTCCCCATAAGGGCCCAGCGTCAGATGACATTTTTTACTCCTTTCTCATCCGATATAAATATATTTTAAAACCAATAACTTATCCTTTTTTCTTTCTCAGCATATAATTCCGAGCTGCCGGTCTTTTCATTTTTATTTTAAGTATCTGCTGAGGATGCGGCGCCGAATCTACTGGATTGTCTTCTTCGTCTCTCATTTCCTCAAGTATCTGAGTAAATGAATCCATTCCAGGTCCAAATACTTCTATCTCGTCGCCTGTCACCATTTTATTTCTCTGTTCAACGACAGCTATTCCTGTATTTTCATCGTAATCCTTGACCATCCCGGTAAAACTGTAATCCCTGGTATATGCGCTGGTCTGATAATTCTGATCCTCGTTAGTCGGTTTGTCGAAATAAAAACCTGTGGTAAACTCTCTGTGGCTGGCTTTCGTCATTTCTGCGAACCAGTTTTCATCAAATTTATAACCTTTCGGATCTTCATAGTAAGCATCTAAAGCTTTTCTGTAAGCTCCTACCACACATGCCACATAAAATACGCTTTTCATTCTGCCTTCTATTTTAACGGAATTTATCCCTGCTTCTGCAAGCTGCGGTATATATCTAAGCATACACAGATCCTTGGAGTTGAGAATATAGGTTCCCCTCCCGTCTTCTTCTACAGGATAGTATTCTCCCGGTCTCTGTTCTTCCACAAGCTTGTACTTCCATCTGCACGGATGAGCGCACTGCCCTCTGTTGGCATCTCTGTCCGCCATGAAATTGCTCAAAAGACATCTGCCGGAATAGGATATGCACATAGCTCCATGTACAAATGCTTCTATTTCCATATCTTCCGGTATATTTCTTCGTATCTCCTTTATCTCATCGAAAGTCAGTTCTCTTGCAAGCACCAGACGTTTGACTCCCTGAGAATACCAAAAACCGGCAGTCAGATAGTTGGTCATATTCGCCTGCGTTGAAAGATGTATCTCAGCTTGCGGAATCATCTCTTTTACGAGATTCAATATACCCGGATCTGATACTATGAATGCATCTATAGGTATGTGTTTTATACTTGCAAGATATTTCTTGAGAGGCTCAATATCTTCGTTGTGAGCGAATATATTCAGCGCCATATGACATCTGACGTTCCTGTCGTGAGCATATTTGACGCCCTCCTCTATTTCAGCTATCGAAAGATTTCCGGCGCCAGCTCTCAGGCTGAACATTTCTCCGCCGAAATACACTGCATCTGCACCGTATTCCACCGCTATTTTAAGTTTTTCCAGGTCGCCGGCAGGCGCCAGCAATTCTATTTTGTTCATATCGTTAAACTGAATCCAATCCCTATCTATATACTTTTATCTATTACACTTATAGAAACTCCGTCGCCTACAGGAAGCACACATGTGTCCGCATAATCAAGGCTGTTTATATATATCACGAATTCCCGCATTTTTCTTATGCTCGTCTTATACCTTCTGCCTTTATCGTATTCGTCGGATGCCGTCATCCCTTTCATCAGTATATTATCGCATATTATGACAGCATCGTCTTTGCAGAGCGGTACTGCAAGATCCCAGAATTCTCTGTAATGGCTCTTAGCCGCGTCTATAAAAACCACATCGAATTTCTTTGACAGCTCCGGAAGTATATCCCGTGCATCTCCTTGTATAACGTCCACTTTATCCTCAAGGCCGAGATTCTTCACATTGTTGAGTGCAATATCTCTCGTCTCCCGATCCGCCTCGATGGTAAGCACTTTGCATCCGCATCCGTCTGCGAAACAGCACGCCGAATATCCTATTGCCGCTCCTATCTCCAGCATGTTTTCAGGCTTTTTTATCTTTAAAAGACTTAGCAGCAGACCCTCCGTATCCTTCTGTATTATCGGAACTCTGTGCTCCTCTGCGAATTTTCTCAGTTCTTTCAGGTCCTTATTGTCATTTTCATAGAAGGTATCTATATAAGCTGTAATTATATCATTCGTTATATTCATAGTCAATACACCACATCAATACCATCTGTTCTCTTCTACCACTTTCTGATGTTCTTCATAAGTCTCCGAATATACTACAGAGCCGTCTTCCTTCGCAAAGAAATAATAGTAATCGCTCTTTTCGTAATTCAGAACATCATCCATAGTCCCGGCGGATGCCATGCATACAGGGCCTATCGGCAGTCCCGTATTCTTATAAGTGTTGTACTGTGAATCCACCTGAAGATCAGCATTCGTAACTGCTACGCGTTTTTCCTGAAGCGCATAAAGCACTGTTATATCGCTTTGAAGCGGCATATCCGCGTTGAGACGATTTATAAATACACCTGCTATTTTAGGCCTGTCTTTTTTAAAGAGAGATTCACTTTCCACTACTGATGACAGGGAGAGGAACTGATGTACCGTCATATCCATAGACTCTATATCATCCCGCCTTTCAGAAAGTATTTCATCTGTCTGATCCAGCATTGTCTCAGTTATATCCTCTATGCTTGCTTCTTCATCGGTAACAAAATATGTTTCCGGATAAAGGTATCCTTCAAGCGGATACATTATTCCTTCGGCGAGTATTTCATCAGTAAGGAACCAATATTTGTTTATGAGCTGTCCAAGATAAGTCTTATCAGCCCACTTCGCTGTTATCTCGTCTGCTGTATAGGGCAGCACTTCCGCCATCGCCTCTGCCGCCTGCGGTACGGTAGCGCCTTCGATTATCGTGAACTGCTCCTTTGAAACGTAGTTGAAATCGCCTGTATTTATAGCCTCCATCATTTCAGGCAGCGTCATCTGCCTGCTGAACATATACGTGTTTGCCTGAAGAGAATCATATCCTCCTATACGTGCATGTATCTTAGCGCATGTCCTGTTTTTTACAAGGCCTTCATCATCTAAAATCTCTACTATTGCCGAAGCTCCGCTTCCCGAAGGAATATTTACCGAAACAGTTTCATCGTTGTCCGGATCTACAGCTCCCAGTCCTCTGAGATATATCAATGCAAAAACTATTGAAACAGCTACGAGAACGCATACTATAGCCAATACGATCTTAAGCTTGCTGTCCAAGATGCTGGAAATTTTCGACATCTTCTGGTTACCTCTTCTATAAAATAATATCCTTTTTTAAAAAAGGGACGATTTTACGTCGTCCCTCAGCAAATCACCGTTATTGAAATACGTTTATTTGGATCTTCCGAGATATTCTCCCGTTCTCGTATCGATCTGGATAACTTCTCCTTCTTCGATGAATATAGGCACCTGTATAACTGCACCTGTCTCTACAGTTGCAGCCTTAGTGACGTTGGTTGCAGTATCGCCTTTTACTCCAGGCTCGGTCTCAGTTACTTTAAGGTCTACAAAATTAGGAGCTTCAACCTGGAACGCATTGCCTTTGTAGAATTTTATCGTAGCTTCATCGTTTTCTCTCAGATACTTCATAGCATCTTCCACCTGATCCTGAGTAAGCGGGATCTGATCATATGTTTCTTCGTCCATGAAGTAATACAGTTCTCCGTCATTGTAAAGATACTGCATAGTCTTCGTTTCTATATGAGCTTTAGGGAATTTCGCATCAGGGTTGAAAGACTCTTCTTTGATGGCTCCCGTAAGTATGTTCTTATGTTTTGTTCTGACAAATGCAGCTCCCTTACCTGGTTTTACATGCTGGAAATCCAGGACAACGTGAGGAGCTCCGTCAATTTCAAAAGTGATACCTTTTCTAAAATCACCTGCATAAATCATAAATCTACTGACCTCTCTTCATATTTGAATAATTATTAAACTCTTTTAAGATTTTATCGGATTTATTATACCAAATTAAGCAATACTTGCCAAGTCCTCAAAACAGACATGTATAAGCCGTATATATACAGGCCTGCTATTCCATTCCAGGCATCTTTCCCATGCCCAGATCCGCAACATCACCTATTATTTTATATACATCGGCCATCATCATGGAAAATCTCATCTGGCACTGTAAATACTGCGCCGCCGCAGGATCCTGCATGAGTATGGCCGAAAGCTGCTGCATCTTCTGTATACGTTCGCCGTCCATTTCCTGACCCATCATCTGTGCAGCCTGCATTTCTATCTGCTGTCTCATAAAATCCTTTATGGTTTCATCAAGCTGCGGATTCGCTTCCACGATCTTTTTCTGCGCTTCATACTGCTTGTATTCTTCCGACTCTTTTATAGCCGTTGCCAGCGAATGTGCCTGATCATATACGTTCATACGTTTCTCCTTCCATTTTGAACATTTTATTACTATACCTCAAGGAATATCGGCAGTATTACCGGGCTTCTCTTGGTCTTATTGTATATGAATTTTCTCAATCCTTCTCTTACGGCAGTCTTCATGCCGTTCCAGTCTTTCATCTCCTTGTCGAGACATTCCTGCAGTATATCCTCTGCCATACTGCACGCCTCATCGATCAGATCCTCATTTTCACGAACGTAAACGAATCCTCTCGATATGATATCAGGACCCGAAGCGATGATATTGGAGCCCTTATCTATGGCTGCAACAAGTATTATAAGGCCTGATTCAGACAACAGCCTCCTGTCTCTTAATACTATATTGCCTACATCTCCTACTCCAAGACCATCCACCATGATCCCTTCCGCCTCTGCCACCTTTTCTGTCTTCACAGCTTTCTTCTGCGAAACTGTCAGGCAGTCTCCGTTTTCAAGCAGGAATATATTTTCAAGAGGCATACCGAGGCTGTGCGCCAGTTCCGCATGAGTCCTTAGATGCCTGTATTCCCCATGTACCGGCATGAAAAATTTAGGTCTTATCAGGGAGTGCATCAGCTTGAGTTCCTCCTGGCACGCATGCCCTGAAACGTGTATATCCGCTATATCCGAATATATGACCTCAGCTCCCTTTTCCAGAAGCTGATTTACTACGTTGGCTACGGTCAGCTCGTTTCCCGGTACAGGTGTTGAGGAAAGTATCACTCTGTCCCCCGGCTTTATTTTAACGGCTTTATGCTCGGAAGACGCCATTCTTGCAAGAGCCGACATAGGCTCTCCCTGGCTTCCCGTAGTTATAACCACCAGTTCTTTATCTGGTATGTTTTTGGCTTTATTGAGGTCCACTATAGTGTTTGCCGGCACCTTGATATATCCCATTTCCGTTGCCAGATCTACGACATTTACCATGCTGCGTCCTGAAATAGCAACTTTCCTGTTGCATACACGGGCCAGATCTATTATCTTCTGTATCCTGTGGACATTCGATGAAAAAGTCGCTATTATTATCCTGTTTTCAGAGCTTCTGAATATATTTTCAAGAGTTCTTCCCACGACCCTTTCCGAAGAAGTATATCCCTGTCTTAACACATTCGTACTGTCTGCCATCATCAGCAGCACTCCTTCTGAGCCTATCTGTGCAAGTCTTGCAAAATCTATAGGATCTCCGTCTACAGGAGTATAATCTATCTTGAAATCCCCCGTATGGAAAATACGTCCTGCCGGCGTCGTGATGGAAAGACATATGGAATCCGCTATGGAATGGGTTATTCTCAGAGCTTCAATGGAAAAATTTTTCCCTACTTTAAAGGTCTCTCCGGCTGCAACAGTATGCATCACAGCTTTAAGTCCGTGCTCTTTCAGTTTGTTTTCTATGAGACCGAGAGGAAATCTTGTCCCGTATATAGGTATATTCAGCTCTTTTATCAAATACGGCACTGCTCCTATATGATCTTCGTGTCCGTGGGTTATCACAAGACCCTTGATTTTTTTACTGTTTTCTCTGAGATATGAAAAATCCGGTATGACTTTATCTATTCCGAACATATCATCGTCCGGAAAAGAAAGTCCGCAGTCTATTATCAGGATCTCGTTCTCAAATTCCAGTGCGGTCATATTTTTTCCGATTTCAAGCAGTCCTCCCAGCGGAACTATTTTTATTTCCGCCGGTTTTGTTCTTTTCTTCACCGCACTTTTCGTTGTCTTTTTTGCTGAAGAGGTTTTTTCGGCAGCAGTCGATTTTTTACCCGTTCCGCTGCTGCTCGCTGTGTTCCTCGATGATGTTCTGCCGTTTCTCTTTGCCGTAGTTTTCCGGCTTTTGGATGTTGTCGTCTTTGTGACTGTCTTTTGCGAAGACCTGGCAGAACGATTCTGTGTAATGTTCTTTTCTTCGTTCATATTTGTCCTTCCTAATTACGTCAGGCAAAAGACTTTATTTTACAACGATATTTATGAGTTTGTCCGGAACTGCTATGACTTTTACTACATTTTTATCCTTTATAAGTTCTTTTACCTTCTCGTCTTCCATGGCGGTCTTTTCCATTTCCTCTCTGGACAGACCTCCTGCAATATTTAACTTTTCCTTTATCCTACCGTTCATTTGAACGACGATCTCGATAGTATCCTTGACGAGAGCTTCTTCGTCGTATTCAGGCCACTTCTGATCGTGTACTGAGCCTTCAAATCCGAGATGCTCCCACATTTCTTCTGCTACATGCGGAGTGAAAGGCGCCATCATTATTACCAGGTTTTTGATCGCAGCACCATAGAGACCTTCATTGACATCGCCTTCCTTATATCTGTACATTTCATTTACCATTTCCATGATCGTGCTGATGGCGGTATTGAAATTGAATCTTTCTCCTATGTCATCGGATACTTTCTTGATAGCGTAATTCATCCAGTACGCCATGCTCTTATCGCTTTCATTCTCAACCTTGTAGCTTTCAGTAGTATTTCCATACTTCTGAGAGAATTCATAAACTATCCTGTAAACTCTGTTTATGAATCTGAAGCTTCCTTCAACTCCCTGATCTGACCAGTCCAGTTCCCTTTCAGGAGGCGCCGCGAACAGAATGAACAGCCTTGCCGTATCAGCTCCGTATTTTTCGATGATCTCCGCCGGACTTACGACATTTCCCAGTGATTTGCTCATCTTCGCTCCGTCTTTTATTACCATACCCTGAGTAAGCAGATTTTTGAACGGCTCCTCTGTAGTTACAAGACCGAGGTCATAGAGAGCCATCTGGAAAAATCTCGCATACATCAGGTGAAGTATGGCGTGTTCAACTCCTCCTATATACTGATCCACATTCATCCAGTACTTTATCTTGTCTTTGTCAAAAGGCTTCTCCTCGTTTCTCGCATCACAATACCTCAGGAAATACCAGGATGAATCGAGGAAAGTGTCCATGGTATCCAGCTCTCTCCTGGCAGGTTTGCCGCATACAGGACATACGGTATCTCTGAATGTTTTGCTCGTAGCGAGTGGAGATTCTCCTTTTCCCGTGAATTCGACATCTGTAGGGAGCATTACAGGAAGATTTTCTTCTTTTTCAGGCACCCAGCCGCAGTCTTCACAGTATATCATAGGTATAGGCGTTCCCCAGTATCTCTGTCTTGAGATCAGCCAGTCTCTGAGTTTATAGTTTATCGACTTCTTGCCTATGCCCTTTTCTTCAAGGTAGTCAGTTATCTTTACGATTGCTTCTTTATTGTTCATTCCGTCGAACATATCGGAATTTATCATCCTGCCCTCTGCTGCGAAAGCTTCTTTAAGATCATATACATCTATATCAGGATCTTCACTTTCCACTACAGGTATTATATCCAGATCAAATTTTTTAGCAAAATCAAAGTCTCTCTGGTCATGAGCAGGCACAGCCATTATCGCACCGGTACCGTAATCCATCAGAACGTAATCCGAAATGAATATAGGTACTCTCTTGCCGTTCAAAGGATTTATGGCATATCTTCCTGTGAACTGACCGGTCTTTTCGTTTGCCGTCGAGGTCCTCTCTATATCACTCATATGCTGGACTTTATCAACATATGCAGCCACCGGCTCCTCATATTCGCTCCCTGCTACGAGTTCTTTAAGATAAGGATGTTCAGGAGCCATTACCATATAAGTGACTCCGTAAAGAGTATCAGGTCTTGTGGTGAAGATATCCATTCCCTTATCAAAACCTTCTATTTCGAAAGTCACTTCAGCGCCCATGCTCTTGCCTATCCAGTTTTTCTGCATAAGCTTTACTTTGTTAGGCCAGCCCGGAAGCTTATCCAGATTATCCAGCAGTCTTTCAGCATAATCCGTTATCTTGAAATACCACTGAGAAAGTTCTTTCTTTCCTACGACCGTTCCGCATCTTTCACACTTACCGTCTACGACCTGCTCGTTTGCCAGTACAGTCTGACAGCTCGGACACCAGTTGACAGGATTTTCTTTTTTATAAGCAAGACCCTTCTTGTAAAACTGTATGAATATCCACTGCATCCATTTATAGTAATCCGGATGACAAGTCGCTACCTCTCTGTCCCAGTCATAGGACAGACCGAGTTCTTTCAGCTGTTTTCTCATCTCGCTGATGTTTTCCCATGTCCATACGCTTGGCTCTACATCATGCTTGATAGCAGCGTTTTCCGCCGGAAGCCCGAAAGAATCCCATCCCATAGGATGCAGCACATTGAAACCCTTCATTCTCTTAAAACGTGCAAGCACATCGCCTATGGAATAATTCCTTACATGACCCATATGCAGTTTGCCTGAAGGGTACGGGAACATCTCAAGTACATAATATTTTTCTTTGCTTTCGTCTTCCGTAACCTTGAAAGCGTCTTCTTCCTCCCATTTTTTCTGCCATTTTTTCTCTATTGAGCTGAAATCATACCTGTCTAACATTTTTTCCCTCCAATCAGTTTATTTCGATGCTTTCACAGTCTCCCCATATCTTTTCAAGATCGTATTTTTCCCTCATTTCCGCAGTCATGATATTGACTACCACATCTCCGTAATCCATAAGTATCCATCCTGAAGAACGCTTCCCTTCTATATTCTTTGGAAAGATCTCCTCCTTCTCCAGCATTTCCTCTACATTGTCCACGAGGCTGCTCATCTGCCTGTCGCTGCCTCCGGATGCCATCACGAAAAAATCGGCGAAAGATGCTTTTGACGATATGTCTATCACTGCTACATCCATTGCCTTCTTTTCCTTAAGCTGCTCTGCGGTCTTCAGAGCCAATTTCTTTGAATCCATCATAAACCAAGTTTCTCCTTTAAATCATCTCTCGCTCTCAATGTATCGGGGTCGAGATATTCCCCTTTACCCTTTATATATTCAACTGTATTTTCAAGCACATTAAGACAAGCTCTGTCAAGATCCTCATAGGCAAGACGCCTTGCTTCTTCCACTGAAGGATAGTTTCGTCCCGGCTCCACAGCATCGGCAAGAAAAATTATTTTTTCCAGTTTTGACATACCTTCTCTTCCTGTAGTATGATACGCCACAGCGTTGAGAAAGTCCTCGTCTGCAACACCATAATCCCGCTTTAACACTGCGGCTGCAATTTTTCCGTGAGCGAGATTCGGATTGTTTTTAAGCTCCGCAGGAAGCCCGAATTCATCTGCATACTCATTTAACTTTGACACTTCCGTACTTCTGAACATATCGTGGCAAAGCGCCGCAGTTCTTGCTTTCTCAGGGTCTTCTCCGTAATGCTCAGCAAGCTTTGCCGCCTCTTCCGACACTCCGTAGGTGTGTTCAAGCCTTGATGGCTTAAGATGCGTCTTTATAAACCCAACTATCTTGTCAGTAAATTTATCAGAATCAAAAAAGCTATCCAACGTAAAGTCCCTTCTGTCTTATATAATCCTCCACCTTCTCCGGTATCATATCTTCTGCGGAAATACCGTCTCTGACCTTCCGTCTTACTTCTGTGGAAGAAATATCATGCTGTTCATTTTCCATTTTAATTATTTTCGTATCATAATTCTCTCTGATCCTGTCTATACAGATCCTGAGCTCTTCATTCCTGTATCCCGGTCTGCTGCCTACTATTATGGAATACTCTCTCAATATCTCTTCTGAATTCTTCCATTTTTCCATGGTGAGAAAAGAATCGGTGCCGGTTATAAAGCACAGCTGCGTATTGCTCCCGTATTTTTTTCTCATCGCTCTCAATGTCAGATAAGTATATGAGATACCATTCGAATCCAGTTCATAGGAAGATACTTCAAATATATCACTGCCCTCAACTGCAAGGTTCAACATGGCAAGCCTGTCCTTTCCGTCAGCAGTCTCGGCCCCCATTTTAAATGGCTGTATCCTTGCCGGAACAAACAGTACTTTATCAAGAGATTCCAGTCTCGCTGCATCCTTCGCAAGACATATATGTCCAAAATGCACAGGATCAAAGCTTCCGCCGAAAATTCCTATCTTTTTCATTTCAGTTTTATTCCAAGCTCATCCAGCTGCTGACTGTCCACTGCTCCCGGAGCTTCGCTGACCATGCACTGCGCATTCTGGTTTTTCGGGAACGCTATTACTTCCCTTATGGATTTTTCTCCCGTCAGCAGCATGACGAGTCTGTCAAGTCCGTAGGCCAGACCACCGTGAGGAGGCGTGCCGTATCTGAACGCTTCAACTAAAAATCCGAACTTTTCCTCTATCGTCTCCTGACTCATATCCAGTGCCTTGAACATATCTTCCTGCATCTGTCTGTCGTGTATCCTTATGCTTCCGCCTCCCAGTTCAACGCCGTTGAGCACGATGTCATACGCATTTGCTTTCGCTTTTGTGGGATCGGTCTTGAGCAGCTCGGCATCCTCTTCCTTAGGCGAAGTAAACGGATGATGCATAGCCTGATAGGAATCTGTCTCTTCATCGTATTCAAACAGAGGGAAATCCACTACCCACAGCAAGTCATATCTGTTATCGTCTAAAAGTCCCATCTCCGCTGCTATATGACGTCTCAGGAATCCGAGACTGTCAAACACCACTTTATCCTTATCGGATATTATCAGTATCAGATCTCCTGTCTCTGCTTCCATGAAGTCTGCGATCTCCCGGAGCTGATCAGGGGTAAAGAATTTATTCACGGAAGATGATATCTTATCATCTTCCTTTTTCATCCATACCATTCCTTTGGCGCCGTAACTTTTAACTGCTTCGGTAAGCTTGTCTATTTTTTTTCTTGTGTACTGAGAAGCGCCGCCGGTGATACATATACCTCGCACGCTTCCTCCGGCATTTATGGCATCGGTGAACACTTTAAAATCACAGTTCTTTACCAGGTCTGTTATCTCTTTAAGCTCAAATCCGAATCTCGTGTCAGGCTTATCGCTACCGTATCTTCTCATTGCTTCATCATATGTTATCCTTGGGAAAGGTGTCGCGATATCTATACCCTTGAGTTCTTTGAATACTCTCTTTAAAAATCCCTCCTGGACCTCTATGACATCGTCTACATCCACAAATGACATTTCCAGGTCTATCTGTGTGAATTCAGGCTGTCTGTCAGCACGCAGATCTTCATCTCTGAAGCACTTGACTATCTGCATATATCTGTCTGTACCGCCTACCATGAGGAGCTGCTTGTATGTCTGCGGCGACTGCGGCAGTGCATAGAATCTTCCCTGGTTCACTCTGCTTGGTACCAGATAGTCTCTGGCACCTTCCGGTGTGGATTTTATGAGCATAGGAGTTTCGACTTCCGTAAATCCGCATTCTGAGAAGTAATCTCTTGCAAGCTTTGTGAGCTTGTGGCGGAAAGTAAGGTTATCCTGCATTTTCTTCTTTCTAAGATCCAGATACCTGTACTTCAGTCTCAGGTTGTCATCCACATTATCATCGTCTTTTATATATATAGGCGGTGTATAGGCTTTAGAATATATGATAAGATCCTCCGCCGTCACTTCAATATCTCCCGTAGGGATCTCGCTGTTTTTAGATTCTCTTTCGCGTACGGTTCCTTTAACTCCGACTACATACTCACTTCTCAGAGTATCAGCCTTTTCAAAAAGTTCTTCAGGGATGGAATCGTCAAAAACTATCTGCGTTATTCCTGTCTTATCTCTGACATCGCAGAATATCAATCCTCCCAGGTTCCTGCTCTTCTGCACCCAGCCGTTGAGTACTACCTGCTCCCCGGCGTTTTCTTTTCTCAATTCACCGCACATATGCGTTCTCTTATATAATTTCATTTTATTCATGCTCCCGATAAATATATTATTTTAAAAGCTCTTCGGCTATGTCCGATGCCGGTATAATCACCTGCTGCGCCGTAGCCATATCCTTTACGGCATAAGCTCCGCTTTCCAGCTCATCCTGACCGATGATCACCGTTTTTTTCGCTTTTATCCTGTCTGCATACTTGAACTGGTTTTTTATGTTCCTGCCCATGATGTCCATCTGAGCCTTAAGTCCCTTTTCCCTAAGCTCTTTCAAAAGCCTAAGACCTGCTTTCTTGGCGTCCTCTCCCATGACCGCTATGAACACATCGGCTCCCTGCGGCTGAGGTATATCCGCTCCGCATGCTTCCATTGTAAGAAGGAGTCTTTCTTTTCCAAGACCGAATCCAACTCCGGGAGTTGACGGACCGCCTACTTCTTCAACGAGGTGATCGTATCTTCCTCCTCCGCATACAGTCCCCTGGGCGCCTATTTTTTCAGTAACGAATTCAAAAGCCGTCTTAGTATAGTAATCCAGTCCTCTGACGATCCCTGTATCCACTTTATATTCGATGCCCATAGCATCGAGGTTTTCTTTCAGCTCTTCAAAAGCCGCTTTGCAGTCATCGCACAGATAATCAAGCATTACCGGTGCATCCTTTACGATCTCACTGCACACAGGAGATTTACAGTCCAGTATCCTCATGGGGTTTCTTTCATATCTGTCTTTGCAGGTGTCACACAGCTCATCGTAGCGAGGCTTTAAGAATCCCCTCAAGGCTTCGCGGTACACTTTCCTGCATTCAGGACATCCAACGCTGTTTATCCTAAGTTCTATATCAATTATTCCCATTTTTTTGAGAAATTCATCGGCAAGGCTTATTATCTCAGCATCGGCAAGCATATCAGAAGTGCCGAAGGTTTCAATACCGAACTGGTGAAACTCCCTCAGTCTTCCAGACTGCGGCTTCTCATATCTGAAGCACGGTATATTGTAATAAAATTTGACCGGCTGCGGTCCTGCAAACAGCTTATGTTCTGTATACGCCCTTACTACTGACGCGGTCCCTTCCGGTTTGAGCGTTATGTTTCTTTTGCCGTAATCCTGAAAGGAATACATTTCCTTCTGCACTATATCGGTAGTATCTCCTACTCCCCGTTTAAAAAGCTCCGTATGTTCAAACATGGGAGTCCTTATCTCACTGTATCCGTAATTTGCACATATTTCAGCAAATGCTTCCTCTATGTAATGCCATTTATATGCCTCCTCCGGCATCATATCCTTAGTGCCCTTAGGCGCTTTAGTCAGCATAAATTCACCTCCAGACTGTCTCTCCGAAAAAACCTTTTTTCTTTCTGTTTATCATCTCATCTATCCTGTCTATATAGATCTCATAATTTGAAACGTTTGCCACTCTCTCCAGCCTGTTTTCGTCAGGAAAATAAACTTTGCTTATTCCTCCTGCACCCAGCGCAAGTATTGACTGAGCTTCTTCCATAATCCTTATATTATAGACCGACACCCTGTCATCCTTGCAGAAACCTATATTCTCCGTATTTCCCGAAGTGTGCTTCTGCCTGTAGAGGTAGTAAGGCTCATAACCCTGGGATCTCATATGCTTCAAAGCATACGACAGCATATCTTCGACTGTATTTTCATTTTTATAATTGTAAAATTCATCTGCCTCTTTAAGTCTTGAAGCCCGCTTAACGGAAAGAGTATGCAGAGTTATATTTTTCGCTCCAAGCTTCAGCACTCTGTCAAGGCTGTATCTGAAATCATTCATATCTTCGCCCGGAAGCCCCGCTATCAGATCAGCGTTGATTGTGTCGAAACCTGCTTTCTTAGCCATATCAAAAGCCCTTTCGATATCTTCTGCCGTATGGGATCTTCCTATTATTTTGAGAGTTTTTTCGTTCATGGACTGAGGATTTATGCTTATCCTGTCCACTCCTGCCTCTTTCATCGTGTAAAGCTTTTCTTCCGTTATCGTATCCGGTCTTCCTGCTTCGACGGTAAACTCCTTTAACGCCTTAATATCAAAGCTGCCGCTTATCTTTTTTAAAAGTCTGCGGAGGCTGTCTGCCTGAAGCGAAGTAGGCGTACCTCCGCCTATGTACATGGATTCCAGATTCGCCCCGGTCCTCCTCGTCTCCTCAGATGCGTAATCTATCTCACGAAACAAGGCTTCCAGATATTTGTCAATTTCCTTTTCATCCGCAGGATTGGACGTAAAGGAACAGTAGAGACATCTCGTCGGACAAAACGGTATTCCTATATAAATCGATAAACTTCTGTCTTTAGGATATCCTGCGGTACTAAGCTGGTACCGGAGCATATCCGTCACAAGCTCTGCTTTATCTCTGTGGACCATGTAGTCATTTTGCAGGATATCAGCCGTTTTTGACAGACTGCCGTTGCTTTTATACATCTCTCCTGCCATTTTTACAGGCCTTATTCCTGTCAGGATTCCCCATTTAGGTCTCTTGCCCGTATAATCTGCAAGATCTTCATATATACGTCTTTTTATCCCGTCTTTTCCGTTTTCGCCAAAACTGTAACGGCATATCAGATCATCCTCACATGCATCTTCTGTGTTCTCATCCAGCTTTGACGCTTCCTCAGATAATTCCGCGCGGATCTCATATTCTCCAGGCTTCAAAAATTCTTTTATCAGTTCTTCGTACTGATTTATTTTATCTGTTCCGGATATCACACATCTATACAAAAGGATTGTTCTCCTTTTCAAAGCCTATAGTAGTGGTTCCCATATGTCCCGGGAAAACATTGGTTTCATCCGGCAGTTTGAAAAGCTTGTTCCTTATTGAATCAGTTATCTCAGCATAGGAGCCTCCCGGAAAATCCGTTCTTCCTATTGACTGACAGAACAGGGTGTCTCCGCTGAATAAAACATTTGCTTTTTCTATATAAATGCACATTCCTCCTTTTGTATGTCCGGGAGTGTGCATGAATTTCATGGTAAGATTTCCAAAGTCAAGTTCATCTCCGTCTGAGACGAGGATATCAGCTTTTACCGTATAAGGCTGTCCAAAGGCTATGCTCTGGTTCATATCAGGACTCAAAAGCATAGGCTCCTCGTCTTTATATGCTACAACCTTTGCATTTGGAAACTCTTCCTTATGCTCGTTTACTCCGCATATATGATCAGAATGACCATGAGTTATTATTATATATTCTATATTCGTACCGTTTTCAGCCACCGCATTGGTAAGAGCCTTGTTGTATCCGCCCGGATCGACTATTATACCTTTGTTGGTCTCTTCATCGACCGCCAGATATGTGTTTACGCTGAGCATACCGCTCGGTAAATTAGTTATACGCATTATACCTCTCCTTTTGTCTGTTTATATACGTTAAAATTTTCTGCCGCTGTCAAGCAATATGGTCACAGGTCCGTCATTATCTATTTTAACCATCATCTCGGCCTGAAAAACACCTTCCTCAACATCTATGCCTTCGTTTTTTATCAGTTCGATCACCTTTTCATAGAGCCTTCGCGCTTCCTGGGGAGGCGCAGCCGATGCAAAGCTGGGTCTTCTGCCCTTTCTTGCGTCTCCTAAAAGAGTGAACTGCGAAACAGCAAGTATGCTTCCGCCTATGTCTTTGACTGAAAGGTTCATTTTTCCGTCTTCGTCTTCAAATATCCTCAGTCCCGCTGTTTTGGATGCTATATATTCCGCATCTTTTTCTGTATCTCCGTCTTCAACTCCTATAAGCACTGTAAGTCCTTGTTTAATACTGCCGGTCACTTCACCGCCGACAGATACGCTGCTTTTCGTTACACGTTGTATTACTGCTCTCATGATTTTGCTCTGTATGCCTCCATTACGCCAGGTACATTCTTAAGGGACCGGCATATTTTCTCCATCTGTGTTCTGTCGTGTATCGACAGAGTAAGGTCTATCTTGAGTGTCTCATCCTTGTTCGCCTTTGCATTAAGACCTGATATATGCACATCCAGGTCTTCGCATATCTTGGATATGCTGGACAACATACTCTTCTGATCCTTTGCTATCAGTGTTATTCCTGCATTGAAGGATTTGTCCTGCGCCTCCGTATCCCATGTGACGTCTATGAAGCGCGCCCTTTCCTTAGGCGGCAGTGATTTGAGATTATCACAGTCCTTTCTGTGTACAGATATTCCTCTTCCCTTTGTTATGAATCCGATGATATCGTCGCCCGGAACAGGGTTGCAGCATCTTGCCATCCTTATCATCAGGTTGTCCACGCCCTCAACTTTCACTCCTGACTTTTCATCTCTGGTGCGTTTGGAGTGCTGAGCTCTTTTCTCAGTTTTCTCACGCATCTCTTCGAGATTTTCAAGGAGCGTTTTTTCTTTTTCCGCTGCTTCTTCATGCTTTGCTTCCTCATCAAAGCCTATAAGCATATTCATCAGTTTGCTCTGCAGCGTCCCTCCGTTGCTCAGCTGTGCGAAAAGCTCGTCGCTGTTCTTATATCCCAGCGTTTTCACGGCTTTAGTAATAAAAGTATTCTTAAGAAGCTCTCTCGGGTCATATCCTTTTTTGCGGATATACCTGTCTATAATGTCTTTGCCTTTATCAACAACGTTGGTTTTGTTTTCTTTCTTGAGCCACTGTCTTATTTTGTTTCTCGCAGAACTGCTCTTTGCTATTCTCAGCCAGTCTATGCTTGGTCCTGCCGAGTTCGGATTCGTTACGATCTCTATTATATCGCCGTTTTCCAGCTTGTGATCGATAGTTACCATTTTGCCGTTGACTTTAGCGCCTACACACTTGCAGCCTATATCCGAATGTATTTTAAATGCAAAGTCAAGGGGAGTTGCTCCCGCAGGAAGCTCTATTACATCCCCCTTTGGCGTGAACACGAAAACCTGACTCGAAAACAGATCCATTTTCAAGGATTCCATGAATTCCTTAGGATCACTGGCTTCCTTCTGCCATTCAAGAGCCTGTCGGAGCCAGGAAAGGTTAACTTCTTCTTTGTCAGACGTTATGCCTTCCTTGTATTTCCAATGAGCCGCTATACCGTATTCGGCGATTCTGTGCATTTCGTAGGTTCTTATCTGTATTTCAAAAGGCTTCCCCGTATCTCCTATCACCGTTGTGTGAAGCGACTGATACATGTTTGGTTTCGGCATAGCTATATAGTCTTTGAACCGTCCCGGTATAGGAGTCCACATGGTATGCACCAGTCCCAGCACAGCGTAGCAGTCTTTTACCGTATCTACGATTATCCTGACTGCCATGAGATCGAATATCTCATCAAGGGTTTTGTGCTGATATTTCATTTTCTTATATATACTGTAAAAATGTTTGGACCGTCCGTATATATCATAATGTATATCTATATCATCGAGGGATTCTTTTATCTTTTCCACCACTATATTTATAGCGTCTTCTCTCTCATCTTTTCTCTCGCTCACCTGCTCGGCAAGATTGTAATATGCTTCCGGATCAAGAAATTTAAGCGCTATATCCTCAAGCTCCATCTTCATGGCGTATATACCGAGTCTTGCAGCCAGCGGCGCATAAACATCAAGTGTTTCTCTGCACTTTTCTATTATCTTGTCGTGAGTCATATAGTTGATAGTCCTCAGGTTGTGCAGCCTGTCCGAAAGCTTTATAATTAAAACCCTTATATCCTTCGACATAGCGAGAAACATCTTTCTGAGATTTTCTGCCTGACGTTCTTCCTTGCTCTCGAATTTGATAGAAGCCAGTTTTGTTACGCCGTCGACCAGAAGCGCTATGTCTTCGCCGAAATCAGCTATAAGATCTTCTTCAGTATATTCCGTGTCTTCAACTACATCATGAAGCAGACCTGCTACGATAGTCTCTTCATCCATACCTAAATCAGCCAGTATCTCCGCTACAGCCATAGGATGTATGAGATAAGGCTCCCCGGACTTTCTAAGCTGCCCGCGATGCATCTCTTCGGCCACATCGTAAGCGCGTCCGATAAGTTCTATATCGTAGTTTGGATTGTATTCTAAAATTGTATCTAAAAACTCGCTTCTTTTCTTCATGTTCGTCAGTTAACCTTTATTCTTATTTCCTTTCACATATCTTTTGGATCTTTTTTTATTTGCCTCGGTCTTACCTTTTTCTTTTTCCTCAAGACTGTTTTCTTCTTTGATCAAAGATTCAGAAGTCTTTTGTTCACCTGGGTTATCATCATCTTCCTGTATGCTTTCCAATGCTTTTGCTTTTAGTTCTTCTTTCTCTTTGTCATCATCGGGCGCTGCGATCTTCTTCGCTTTCTTTTTATTGTTTTTTATATTTGCTTTGACCTGCTTTTCGTATTTTGAAAGCTTTCTTCTGCCGTTGAAATCATAGTAAAGCGGACTGCATACAGCTATTGAGGAATATGCGCCTGCAATAATGCCTACCATGAGCGGAAGTACGAATTCTCTTATGCTCTCCCCTCCCAGTATCAAAAGCGGTATCATTACCACCAGCGTAGTAAAGGAAGTCATGAGAGATCTTCCAAGGGTCTGAGTGATACTCCTGTCTATCAGTTTTGCCAGATCTCCGTCATCATGATATTTCTTGTTTTCTCTTATCCTGTCAAATACTACTATCGTATCATTTATGGAATAACCTATCACCGTCAGTATACCTGCTATGAACGGATTGTTTATTGTGATTCCGAATATTGCATAGAACGCAAGCATGATTAAAACGTCATGCAGTACTCCAAGAAGCGCTGCTCCTCCGAACTTCCACTGGGAGAATCGTAAACGTATGTAAACGAGCATACACAGACCTGCTATAACTATAGCCAGTATTGCATTGTTTCTGAGATCTTTTCCGACAGACGGTCCGAAGAGCTCCTGAGATACTACATTTTCATTCGTTGTTCCGAAAGTCTCGTTTATGCTGTTTATGACATCAGCCCGTTCATCATTTCCAAGAGATTCTATGGTCCTTATAACTATCTGCTCATTGTTCTCCCCGGAATATATTATTTCAGGGTCGAGATTATATTCACTGATAGCATCCTCCACCTCAGATATAGGCACAGTCTTTCCCATATCCATCTGTATCATAGTGCCTCCGGTAAAGTCTATACCGTAGTTCATTCCTCTTACTAAGCTGAATCCAAGACCTGCCGCTATGATTATTATCGAGATCGCATAAAATACTTTCTTGTATTTCATGAAATGCAGATCTTTGTTGATATGAAAAGTTGCCCTGTTGTTTTTCTTTATACCGAAAAGCGATTTCTTTGCCAGCAATTTGCTCTCAGACATCATATTTACATAAAGCTGAGTTATGACAACCGCCGTGAATATGCCCACTATTATACCTATCATGAAAGTCCAGGCAAATCCCTTCACTGAGCTTGTACCTATCTCATAAAGTATAACAGCAGCTATCAGCGTAGTGACCTGCGAATCTATTACCGTGCTCATAGCACGCTTGAATCCCATCTGGGTAGCGACCCGCACCGTCTTACCGCTGGCTATTTCTTCTCTTATTCTTGCAAATATTATGACATTAGCATCGACCGCCATGCCCACGGACAATATTATGCCTGCAATTCCGGGCAGCGTAAGAACGCTTCCCGCAGCTGCTATTATATTGAGTACTATAACTACATACAACAGAAGCGCAAGATCCGCAGCCACTCCAAGTCCTCTGTACGCCACGCACATGAGGATGAGTATTATAGCCAGACCTATTATGCCTGCATACACGCTCATCTCGAGAGCCGAATATCCTATACGTGCTGACTGTACTGAAGAATTAACTTCCTCAAGCTCCAGAGGCAGAGCTCCGCCTCTTATAAGGGCTGCAAGATTAGAAGCTTCTTCCTGTGAAAAGTTTCCCGTTATCGTACAGCTTCCTCCGCTTATAGGGCCTTCATTGACCGACGGAGCGGAGATTATTTCTCCATCCAGAAGTATCATTATTGCGTCATTGCTGACCCCTTCAACAGATGACGTTACAGAGCCATTATAAGCTTTTGTTGTCGCATCGTAAAACAGATCAGCACCTTCATTGTCGAATTCAAGAGCAACGGCATACCCCGCTGACTGATTGTCCGTAGTTACAGAAGCATCTTCCACATTGCTTCCGTCAAGTACTACAGTGCCGTCTGCGAGAGCAAATTGAAGCTGTGCCGTTCTGCCGATCTGGTCTATAGCATCTTCAGCGTCCTCGGCTCCCGGCAGTTCCACTCTTATCCTTTTTTCACCTTCTATTGTAACTATCGGTTCTGCAAGACCCATCTGGTTTACTCTCTCTTCAATGACTGCCTGCGTCTGTTCCATATTCTGACGCAGCTCATCTCCCGTAAGATCGGTCTGGGCTTCCAGAACGACGTAGACTCCGCCTTCTATATCAAGTCCGAGCTTCATCCTGTCTTTGAGCGGCGCTATAGGACCTGCTCCAAAAATAGTCAAATACCAACCCGCTGCGATTATAAGAATGATTATTACTGCTAAAACTCGTTTTAATTTATAACTCATTTATGCCTCCGGTATGCTGTATATTATTTCTGTGGATACAATATCCCATTCAATCATACTGTTGATATTTTACTACTTTTTATATACTTAAACAAGGGTAAACACGTTGATTTTTCTATATTTATAAGGAAATTAACCAAAAGTTTCAAAGGTTTCAGTTTTCTCCTGCAACACCTGCTATACCTCCTGCACCTCCTCCTGCTACAGGCAGAAGATATGCCAGTGTATGCTTCGATGCCTCCGGCATATCTGAAAAAACTCCTTCCGCAGCCAAAAGTATCAGAACTACAAAAATCAAAGCCGATAAAGCGCCGGATATCAAACCCCTTTTACCGATGACTCTGCTTTCAAGATATCCGAGAAGCATAGCTGATACAGTCATTGATACTATCAGTCCTGCAAAGGTCCACTCTTCTTTGAAGCCCGTAAAAGTCACCATAGCCGCTAAGATCGCCGTAAAAGCGATAAACAGTATCATCGCAGCAATATATGCCTTTAAACTTTTTCTGAATACATCCATAATACACCTCCACTACATTGTATTGAAGGTGCGAAAATATTATGATTAAGTGTATATAAAAAGAGATGGCTATACCATCTCTTTAAATCCTGATTGTCATACTGCCCGGATCAGATCCGAATTATTTTGCTTCTTCATCCTTTGCAGCATCTTCAGTTTTTTCTTCTGCCGCAGCATCTTCGGCTTCCTGCTGTTCTTCCGGTTTTTCAGTCTTTTCTTCTTCAGTTTCCTCAGCTTCCTGCGAAACAGCACTCATTCTCTTGATCCTCTTAGGCTTTGATTTCTTAACTTCAGTTTCTTCAGCTTCTTCGATATCATCATCCTGAGCTTTAACTGAACGCTTTTCACTTTCTTCAACAACTTTTGAAACAGACCATCTCATGATTTCAAATTTTACTCTGTCAGCTCCGACCTGAATAACGAGCGAGTCCTCTTTGGTCTTTACTACTTTACCGCAGATGCCTCCTATCGTGATGATCTCATCTCCCACCTGCACGCTGCTTCTCATAGCGTTGACTTCTTTTTCTCTCTTCTTCTGAGGTCTTATGAGCAAGAAGTACATTACAGCAATCAAGATGACCAGAGGTAAAATCGTTACCCAAATATTTCCGTTGTTCATTAAAGATTCCTCCTACCAGGTTTATGTTGCAAACACCTATCAAATACCATATGATGGTGCCGGCGATGGGGGTCGAACCCATACGGTGTTGCCACCACGGGATTTTGAGTCCCGCACGTCTGCCAATTCCATCACGCCGGCTTAACGCTAACAATTATATCATCATATATTTACGATTTCAAGCAATTCTTACTTTCCATCGTAATTTCTGAATTCCCATCTGGTACCATTGAAAACGTTCATATCTACATATTTTTCGCCTCCGGCTACATTTTCCGAGGTTGCCCTGAATGTATACTGGCAGAAAGTCCAGTCTCTTCCGTCGGAAAGCGTTTCCGGAATGCTGTGATCGCTTATCCAAATCGGATAGTCATCATATCTTCCCGAAATATAATTATCATAAATATACGTATTAGTATATATTATCGGTGTACGGCCATATCTTTCCTCAAATTTTTCGAGGATAACATCGAGGATACTGTACATTCTCTCCGCGCTGGGGTGGTTTTCCGTATACTCACCGTAGAATTCCACATCCACCACCGGAGGAAGCATGCCCCATCTTCTGTCCACATGTTCTATGAAATTTTCAGCCTGAGTCTCGCCCTCCGTATCATAACTCATGAAATGATAAGCTCCTACCTTCATATCAGTGCTATGTGCCTCATCCCAATTACGTTCGAAATTCTCATCTACATGGCTGCTGCCTTCCGTAGCTTTTATGAACGCAAAAGAGATCCCTTCCGATTCGAGGCCTTTCCAGTCTATATCCTTTTGATACGCCGAAACATCCACACCTCTCACCGGATATCTGTTGTTTTCATCAGGCTGAGATTCAGTCGCAAACCAATACAGCTCTCTCCCTGAAAGAAATACAGCAATTATGATAAACAGCAGTATGATTATACGCACTATGCTTTTTCTGTCGCTCCTGCTCAGCCTGCTGCGCTTTCTGCCATATGAAGCCGCATTCGGATATCCGCTTTTATTTCTTTCCGAAGCATAAACTCTACGCTCCGCCCTCTCCGCAGCTATTTCGCTTCTCTTTTTCTTCCCTCTTCTTCCCCTTTTATTATTTTGCTTCATATACTGGTACCTGTAAAAATCAAAATGTGCTCTGACTTATAAATCAATTTTATAAAATTTTTTTATCCATTTCAACTATACTGATCGTGAATACGCAGCTTTAATATTCACTGCTGCTTCTCTTCTTTAGTCTGTCCAAAAGCAGCTGCCGCCTTTTCAAGTTCCTCACGTATTGATATATGCTGCGGACAAGCCATTTCACATTTGCCGCACTTTATACATTCCACTGCCTTCTTTTTGCCGTGACCGCCCACAAGCCAGTCTTCCTGATGAAGCGCCGCAGCTTCATTCTTATATAAAGTAAGATAATTCTTCGCTGTGAACGTTCCTGATATTCCTATGTTTTCAGGACACACTTTTGCACAATAGTCACAGGTAGTACACGGTATGAGAGGTATCTTCGATATTTCTTCACGAGCCTTGGCTATAGTTTCTTCCTGCTTTGGAGAAAGCCCTGTAAAGTTTTTCATACAATTGATATTATCCTGCATCTGATCTATATTGCTCATACCGGACAGCACCGTTATTATACCGTCAAGATCAGCAGCAAATCTTATTGCCCAGGAAGATACAGAGCTTTCCGGCTCTGCCTCTTTAAACAGCTTTGCAACTGATTCAGGCGGATTTGCCAGCATGCCGCCTTTGACCGGCTCCATAACAACGACAGGCTTGTTGTACTTTCTTGCCACCTCATAACATTTTCTTGCCTGTATAGCAGGATAATCCCAGTCTGCATAATTTATCTGGAGCTGTACGAATTCGGCCTCCGGATGTTCTGCAAGTATTTCATCCAGTTCCTCAGGTGTAGAATGAAAAGAAAAACCTGCATGCTTAATCAATCCTTCTTTCCTTTTTTCAGCTACGAAATCCCACATCTTATATTCATCAAAGAACTTTGTACGTGATTCCCCCAGATTATGAAGAAGATAAAAGTCAAAGTAACCCGCGCCGGTCTGCTTAAGCGACGTATCGAACTGCGCTTCAGCCTCCTCCTTTGTCTTGCAGTTGATCCAGGCTGCATTCTTAGTCGCAAGCTGAAATGATTCTCTTGGATATCTTTCAACAAGAGCCTGACGTATAGCGTCTTCACTGCCTGCATAAGCCCAGGCAGTGTCAAAATACGTAAAACCTGCCTCCATAAACATATCGACCATCTTTTTCACTTCGTCTATATCTATGATGCCATCTTTCTGCGGCAGTCTCATAAGTCCAAATCCAAGCTTTCCTATTTCTTTGCCGAGATAATCTATTTTCTTACCTTCCTTTCCTCATTTCACTTAAATTCAATAATCTTTCATTTGCAATATTATTTTTCCCATATGCAAAAAACTCGGGAAATTAATATTCCAGAGTTTTCAATGGTGCGGCCTACCGGACTTGAACCGGTACGGTCTCCCACACGCCCCTCAAACGTGCGCGTCTGCCTATTCCGCCAAGGCCGCATATATTAAATTTTAAATATCTTATGTATTTTACCACATTACCTGCGTATTTGTTAAGTGATTTATGAAAAAATATAAAAAAACCACATAATTGAATCAAAAAAAATATCTTCCAGGCAGCCCTGACATACTGCAAAACTGCCTGGAGATACGGCTACGTATCTTTGCTTTTGATTTTTCCTACCCAAGTAAGGTGATATATACACCTGTCAAAACTGCAGTCGTAATAACACCGCATATATTAGCGCCCAGCGCATAATCCATTACAAATGACATAGGATTTGCTTTGGAAACCGATTTCTGTACGACTTTAGCCGTAGACGGTACGCAGGATACTCCGGCAATACCGATGGCAGGATTGAAATTTCCTCTTTTGAAGAAATAGACAACATATCCGCCTATTATGCCTCCGATTCCTGAAAGCAGCAGCGCAAGCATTCCGAGAACAAGCAGTTTGAGTACTGCCGGATCGAGCAGCGTGCTGGCATCGCACAGAACTCCAAGCATAAGGCCGAGGAAAAATGTTGCAAAATAAAGGAATCCATCCCCTATCAGCCTAACATAAGCAGTGATGCCTGTTTCACGTATAACGATACCTATAAAGAAACTCAGGAACAAAGGTGCCGCTACCGGGAACAACAAGCAGAGCACTGCATTTATGATAACAGCAAATATGATCTTTGATTTTTTGCTGATCTGACTTTGTCTCTTTTCTGTCTTTATCACTTTTCCGCGTAAATGTTTCGGAACCAAAAGTTTTATCAGGTATGGATATCCTCCGTATGTAAGGCTCAGATACAAGTACGCCACGATAGATATAGGTACGAACAGATCAGGAGCCAGCTTCAGCGATGCAAACAGCACCATAGGTCCGTCTGCGCCTCCTATGATCGAAACTGCCGCCGCAGAACCCGGATCAAGTCCCATCAGAATAGCGATCGGATAAGTCAGTATCGTACCTGCCTCCGCAAACAGCGCGATCGTCATACTTATAAAAGGATGCTCCAGAACATATCCAATGTCACACAGGATACCGATACCCATAAATACAAGACATGCGATCAGTCCGTTGCTGAATGTAAATGTATAAAGCGGCTGCAGAAAATCGATCTGCAGGAATTTCATCAGTTCATCTGTTTCCGAAAGCAGCGGATCTATGATAAGATTACCGATCTCATTGTTTTCCAGAAACAGCATACCCGCATTTACAGCCGACATACCAAGACCCATTGGCACCATGATAAGTGGCTCCAGCGTGCCTTTCACCCCAAGGTATGTGAGCAAAAATCCTACAAAGATCAATACGATCCTTGCGACAACAATGGAGGGCGACTGCTCAAACATCGTACCGATACCTTGGAAAAAATCCAAAATATTCAATTGACATTCCCTCCTAATTCTTCTTGTCTAATGAGTTGATGCAAAACAATGTAACTTTCATCATGGCAGCGATCGCATACGCTATCACTGTACCTATCACAACAATTTCTACAGATAACATTTCCTTTCCTCCCTCTCTTAATCAATAGTATTAATAAAATGCTGTTGCGGCTTATCACCACGGGAAAGAATATAATACAAATCAAAACTTTTTTACATCGTAAAACATGCTGAAAATCCAATGAAAATTCAAACCCAGCATTTCCAATGCTCAGGCAGCTCAAAAAAAACGGACTACTACTTTTTTACTACATCAAAACAAGCTTCGATAAGCCGAATTTCTTAGATGAGTTTATAAATATATTAGATCAGTCAGCACGATTTCACGACTGTATATACACATAAAAACACGCTGTTTTTACACAATAAAAAACGACGGATATCAAATAGCTCCGTCGTCTTAATGGTGCGGCCTACCGGACTTGAACCGGTACGGTCTCCCACACGCCCCTCAAACGTGCGCGTCTGCCTATTCCGCCAAGGCCGCATATAAGGTTTTATGCCCTCAAAATCGGCACTACTATATTGTAAGTATAAGGCAGTGTTTTGTCAATATTATAATTACTGTTTTGTAAAAAAAATTATCACAGATTTTCTATAAATCCATCCAGCTGTTCATACAGGATATCAATGCCCTCAGAATTGTCGATTATCACATCTGCACGTCTGATTTTCTCTTCGTCGCTCATCTGGGAGTTTATCCTGTTTCTCACATCCTGCGCTGTGATGCCGTCACGTCTGCAAACTCTTTCTATCCTCGTTTTCACATCGGCAACGATCAGAAGCACTACATCACATCTGCTGTCCAGTCCCGCTTCATACAGAAGCGGAGCATCGATAAGTATTCCCTTTGCAGCTTCTGCTCCCGGTATGTTATCTGCCCTGTACTTATCTATGTTGTAATCTATTTCAGATATTATCTTTTCGAACATAATATCATCAAGGCGCTGTTTTTTTACCTTATCGGAAAAAACAAGGGAGGCAAGAGCTTTTCTGTCAAGAGTCATATCATCCCTTAATATACAGGTCCTGCTGTCTCCCATCTCCCCTTCAGGGCCGAATACAGCATTTAAAACAGGTATAAGGCTGCTTCCTTTTACCGTCAGATTTCTTCCTATCTCATCGGCGTCTATATGAATGAATCCTCTGTCCCTCATATATTCTGCAACAGTGGATTTGCCGCAGCCTATCCCGCCCGTAAGGCCTATGATTTTTAGTTTTTCATCATTTGAGTTCATACCAGTTTCGTCCTTCGTTAAGATCTGCTTTAAGCTTGACTGCAAGGTCGAATGCCTCTTCCATATTTTCAGTGAGCAGTCTTTCTATTTCTTCTCGTTCATCTTCATAGGTGTTGATGATAAGTTCATCGTGAACCTGCAATATAAGTTTAGATTTAAGACCGCGTTTTTTTATTGCATTGTAAACTTTCACCATAGCGATCTTTATTATGTCAGCGGCGCTTCCCTGTATAGGAGTGTTCATTGCCAGCCTCTCTCCTATCTGGCGCACCATGTATGCAGTAGCTTTTATTTCCTTTATATATCGTTTGCGGCCCATCAGCGTGGTCACATATCCATTTTCTCTGCAAAATTCAACCTGCTCTTTCATAAAAGATTTTACGGCATCATGCTTTTCAAAATAGGCGTTTATATATTCATCCGCCTCTTTTCTCGTTATATTCAGCTCAGAAGAAAGTCCGAAGGCGCTCATGCCGTAGATAACTCCGAAGTTCACAGCCTTAGCTCTGCTTCTTTCCTCAAGAGTTATTTCATCTTCAGGTATCCCAAGAACTCTTGATGCTGTAGCCCTGTGTATGTCTTCTCCGTTATTGAAGGATTCTATGAGAGATTCATCTCCCGACATGTGCGCCAGCACCCTCAGCTCGATCTGGGAATAATCCGCACCGACAAGGACGCAGTTTTCATTTTCAGGTATGAAGGATTTTCTTAGCTGTCTGCCCAGCTCCTGTCGAATAGGGATGTTCTGAAGATTAGGCTCTGTACAGCTTATTCTTCCTGTAGTCGTTACAGTCTGATTGAAATGGGCATGCACTTTACCGTCTTCTCTGTTTATGAGCGGTATCATCCCGTCCACATAAGTACTCTTGAGCTTGGAAAAAGTCCTGTACTCCAATATTGCCGGAACTATGGGATGCTTATCCTTTATTCTCTCAAGTATATCTGCACTGGTGGAATATCCTCGTTTTGTTTTTTTACCTGCCGGAAGATCAAGATCCTCAAACAGTATTTCTCCAAGCTGCAGCGGAGAATTGATATTGAAATCTTTACCCGCGTATCCGTATATCTTTCGACTGGTTTCATCTATTTTTTCAGTCAGCTCCTCACCGAACTTGAAAAGAGTCTGCCTGTCTACTCTGAATCCTTCCTTTTCCATGCCGGCCATTACTTCCACCAGCGGAAGCTCTACATTGTACAGGACATTCTCAAGTTTTTCCGCTTCTATTTTTTTCTGCTGAAGCTTCTTAAGATTCAGCACAGCAACACATACTTCAAGGCCGTAATCCATGCAGTTCCTGACAGCATCGGAAAACATATCCAGCTGGCTGTTCCTCTCGTCAAAAGATTTCTCATCTTCCACGGTTATATGAAAATACTCGTTTGTAAGAGCCGAAAGGCTGTAATTGCTCCTTCCTGAGTCCAGTACATACTGTGTTATTTCCGTATCGAAGGAAGTATTGAAGCTCTTCACCCCGCTGTACATTAGCATAAAATAATCATTTTTTAATCCGTGACCTTCAAAAGACAGATCCTGTGAATCAAGCCACTGGAAAAATTCATCTATTTTACCACATTCAAAATAATAGTACATTCTGCCGCTCAGCACAGCCAGCCCGTCAGCTTTCGCTCTTTCAAGATGTGAGCCGTTTCCAAAAACTTTTATTATAACTGTCTTTTCAAGTTCTATGTTTTTAAGCTCATCGGCACTTTGTACAAGCACCTTTTCAAAATCCTTGGGATCTGTAATGTCAGTATTTTCTGCGGCTTTCTCGGCACTGTATCTGTCCTGCGCCGAAACATTGAGCTTCTTCAGGAATTTATTGAACTCCAGCTTCGTATACAGAGGAATCAAGGCGTCGTAATCCGGTTCTCCAAGCACGTATTCATCAAAATCTATATCTATAGGTACGCTTGTGTTGATCGTGGCCAGTCTTTTGCTCATCACCGCAAGCTGGATATTATCCTCCACCTTTTTCCTCGTTCCCGCAGGAGTTATATCCTCTGTATTCTGCATCATATTTTCTATGCTGCCGAACTGTTTTATCAGCTTGGACGCAGTTTTCTCTCCTACTCCCGGTATCCCCGGTATATTGTCGGACTGATCTCCCATAAGGCCTTTATAATCTATAAACTGTTTAGGCGTAAATCCATATTTTTCGATCATCGCCTGTTCATCGTATATCTCAAATTCAGATACACCTTTTCTCGTTATTATGACTTTGGTTATTTCAGATGCCAGCTGCAATTCATCTTTGTCTCCCGTAACGATATAGGGCTCAAAACCTTCTTTCTCAGCTCTTTTTACTACTGTGCCGATGATGTCGTCAGCTTCAAAGCCTTCCATCTCTATCTGCTTTATCTTCATTGCCGCCAGGACATCTTTCAGAAGCGGTATCTGCATAGCAAGCTCCGGCGGCATTTTCTTTCTTCCCGCCTTATATGCATCGTACTCCTTGTGTCTGAAAGTAGGCGCTTTCATATCGAAAGCCACCGCCATATGAGAAGGTTCGTAATCACGCTTTATCTTCTCGAGCATATTTATAAATCCGAATATACCATGGGTAAATATTCCCTCCTTGGTTATCATCGGATTTCTCATGGCATAATACGCCCTGTTTATAAGGCTGTTTCCGTCTATAACTGCTATCCTACTCATTTATTCTCCTTCTTTATATCGCTCATAGCTTTGAATCCGTACGCTGACCTCGCATATCTGACACCGTTGTTTACAGCCTTGCCCATCACATATGCTCCCAGGTCTCCAAGCGCATCCTGATTTACTTCCACGTCGCCTCTGGCCATAAAAAATATAGTATCTCCGTCTGCCGACGTGTGCACCGGCTTTATAGCATCGGCGTATCCATCGTGAGCCATCGACGCAAGTTTGCTGCACTGTGCTTTTGAAAGGGCTGCGTTCGTTATTATACATCCTATGGTCGTATTGCCTTTGAACACATTTTTCTTAGCTTCTGCCGAGTTCCACATCGCATTCCGTGTGCTGACGATCCTGCTTCCGTCTTCGCTCAGAAGTCCCGCCATAGGCTCTCCCGTATCAACATCGTACACATCTCCCAGACAGTTTACAGCAACTACCGCGCCCACTTTCAGATTCCCTGTCTTCAATGCGTAAAAGCCCAGTCCGCCTTTCATCAGCCGTTCTTTACCCATGAATTTTCCCACTGTAGCGCCTGTGCCTGCTCCGTAATTTCCCATCTGCGGCTCGTTTTTTTCAGATTCAATGCAGGCGTTGTATCCCATATCTGCATCAGGCCTGCACTTAGCATCAGCGGTGATAAGATCAAAAAGACATGCGCCGGATACTATAGGGACCTGCCCTGCACCTGTATCAAAGCCTATTTCATTTTCTTCAAGATACTTCATCACTCCTCCTGAAGCATCAAGACCGAATGCGCTTCCTCCCGAAAGCACTACTGCATACAAAGCTTCGCACATACTGACAGGAGAAAGCAGATCCGTCTCTCTCGTGGCGGGACCTCCTCCTCTTACATCTACACCGCCTACTGCGCCTTCATCGCATATTATTACAGTGCAGCCTGTACCTCCTCTGACATTTTGAGCATTGCCTATACGAAAACCTTCTATACTGTTTATGCTTATCTCTTCTATAACACTCACAGCTGTTCTCCTTATCCTTAAATATCCTTTTTGCCCAGCTTCCTATGTACCGTCCAATATGTCATGCCTACGAATATGCCGCCTCCCGCTATATTCCCGAGAGTTACCGGCAGCAGATTCTTAATGAAAAAATTAGCTGCCGTAAGACATGAGGCATCCACACCTGCAAGCTGAACAAACATATCGTTTTGTGCAGCGGCTATGCCGGCAGGAATGAAATACATATTGGCTACGCTGTGCTCAAATCCGGAGAGCACGAAAAGTCCTATACAAAACCATATCGAAAATATCTTGCTCACCGTCTCTGAGGCTCCTGTAGCCATCCATACTGCAAGGCATACGAGCCAGTTGCACATTATTCCAAGTATAAACGCTCTTGCAAAATCCAGATTGACTTTAGTATACGCCGTTTTTACGACAGCAGCTCCAAGAAGACCGTCCCCTGTATCCCACAATCCTGAAGCGGAAATCAGAAGCACTATGATCAATGATCCTGCCATATTGCCAAAATATACGATGACCCAATTCCTCAGCATCTGAGAAACCTTTACCTTCCTATCCATAACTCCTGTTATCATCATACAGTTGCCTGTAAATAACTCAGCGCCGCAAAGCACTACCATCATAAGTCCTACAGGAAAAACAGCCGCGGAGACCAATTTACCTATCCCCACCGTTGCTGCATCCGCTGTAAGATTGAATGATGCCATAGCTGAAGCCTGAGCGCCGAAAGCTATATAGGCTCCTGCCAGCACTGCTAAGATCAAAAGTTTCAAGAATTTTCCGGAAGCCTTATCCACGCTGCTTTCCGAAACTGCATTTAAAATTTCTGGTGATGTTAGTGATTTCAATTTTCTACTTCCTTATACTAAAATTATTGCAATAAAAATACCTGCACGGATCATACCGTGCAGGTTGAATTATACCATATCGGCTCTATTTTGTCATTAACCGGCATACAGCATTTGAAAATGCTACAGGATCTTCTATAGGCAGACCTTCTATCAGCAGAGCCTGATCGTACAGAAGTTTTGCATACTCAGCCAGATCGTCCTTGTTTTCGTTATATACTTTACCGAGCACTTCAAATACAGGATGCTCAGCATTTATTTCGAGCACGCGTTCTGCTTTTACTTTCTGATCTGTAGGCATGGAATTGAGGACTTTCTCCATCTCTATGGAAAGACCGCCCTTTGCGGTAAGACATACAGGATGACTCTTCAGTCTGTGAGTCAGTTTTACGTCGCTTACCTTTCCATCAAGAGCTTCTTTCATGCACTCAAGCATATCCTTGCTGTCCTCCGACTGCTTTTCATTTTTCTTCTTTTCTTCTTCGCTTTCTTCTATGTCCAGATCATCGGCAGATACAGACTTGAATTCCTTTTCTTTGAAATCGTGCATTACCTGAAGCGCAAATTCATCAACGTCGTCCGTCAGATACAGTATTTCATATCCCTTATCCTTAAGCAGTTCCGTCTGCGGAAGCTTATCGGTCTTTTCAGTATTTTCTCCTGCCGCATAGTAGATGTATTTCTGATCCGGCTTCATCCTCTCCACGTATTCATCGAGAGTAACAAGTTTCTTTTCGCTCGAGGAGTAGAACATAAGAAGATCCTGCAGAGCTTCTTTGTTCATACCGTAATTATCGTATATACCGTATTTAAGCTGAAGTCCGAAGTTATTGAAGAACTCTGTATACTTTTCTCTGTCGTTTTTCAGCATCTGAAGCAGTTCGCTCTTTATCTTCTTTTCCAATCTCTTTGCTATCGCCTTGAGCTGTCTGTCATGCTGCAGCATTTCCCTTGAAATGTTCAGAGACAGATCCTGCGAATCCACGAGACCTCTTACAAAACTGAAATAATCCGGCAGCAGATCGGCGCATTTATCCATGATCAAAACTCCCGAAGAATAGAGCTGCAGACCTTTTTCATATTCTTTAGTATAGTAATTGTACGGAGCTTTTGACGGTATGAAAAGCAGTGCCGTGTAGCTTACCACACCTTCAACGTCTGTATGTATGACCTTGGCAGGGTCTGTGAAATCAAAGAATTTTTCTTTATAAAATTCATTATAATCTTCATCTTTGAGGTCATTCTTATTTCTCTTCCAGAGAGGAACCATGCTGTTGAGCGTTTCAAGCTCGTAATACGTTTCATATTCCTGTTCCTCAGGTTTTTTATCTTCATCTCCCTTTTTCAGGCGATGTTTTTCAGCCATCATCTTTATCGGGTAATGTATATAATCGGAATATCTCTTTACCAGTTCTCTGATCCTGTATTCATCCAGATATTCACTGTATTTCTCATCTTCCGTATCTTCTTTAAGCTTAAGTGTTATTTCCGTACCGTTCGATTCCTTATCTGCTTCTTTCACAGTATATCCGTCGGCGCCTGAGGATTCCCACTCATAAGCCGTATCTTCACCGTATGCTTTGCTCAGCACAGTTACCTTGTCGCTTACCATGAAAGCCGAATAAAATCCGACTCCGAACTGTCCTATGATATCTATCTCATCCTTTTTATCCATAGCAGCCTTAAAATCTAAAGATCCGCTTTTGGCTATAGTGCCAAGGTTTTTCTCAAGTTCCTCTTTGCTCATGCCCATGCCGTTATCGATGATTTTGAGAGTCCTCTCCTCCTTGTCTCTTTCGATCAATATGCAGAAATCATCTCTGGATATACCTGTATCTCCGCTGGTAAGTCCATGATAATAAAGTTTATCTATAGCATCGCTTGCATTGGAAATGAGCTCCCTCAAAAAAATCTCCTTATGAGTGTATATGGAATTTATCATCAGATCCAAAAGTCTCTTTGATTCTGCCTTAAATTGTTTTTTAGCCATTTTATATCTCCCTTCAAATTTATTAGCACTCATTATAAAAGAGTGCTAATACTATAATACGCCTGCTCCTGCCAAAAATCAAGTGCTGTATATAAAAAAACGCCAAATCACAGATTTGGGCAGGTCATAAAAAAATCCCGAGATGCCGTCGAGGATATAATTCACGCCCTATCTTTCAATAGGGGGGTGCCCTGTTTCCGCTTCTGTCGTCCTCACAGGAGGCATGACATAGGCTGACGAAAACGCAGGCTCCCAATGTCGCAATGTAGGTTGAATTATAATACCCTAACGCACATTTCAGGATAATTTTATCGTTTTATTTTACATACATTTATTATATATTATACGTAAATTATAATTCTGTGACACACAGAATTCAAGACATTTTTTACGACATATGTAGTACTAAAGTTCTATGCTGTCGAGATCAACGCCGCAGTTATGATGTACCTTCTGAACATCGTCATTGTCTTCGAGGATATCTATCATTTTCTTGAGCATTTTCAGATCATGCTCATCCTTAGGTGTCGCCTCCATAGACGCCACGAATTCAACATCTGAATCGACGATCTCATATCCCGCATCTATGACTGCCCCATGTACTGCCGTATAATTTTCAGGTGTCGTCTGGATCTCATAGCTGTCATCATGAGTGATCATATCGTCAGCTCCAGCCTCGAGAGCTACTTCCATGAGAGCATCTTCATCTATGTCATCAGCTTTCTCGATTATTATTATTCCCTTTCTGGAGAACATATATGATACGCATCCCGGAGCCCCGAGGTTCCCGCCGTGCTTATCAAAAGTGGATCTTACAGCAGACGTAGTCCTGTTCCTGTTGTCAGTAAGAGCCTCAACTATAACTGCAACGCCTCCAACGCCGTATCCTTCAAAGCTGAGTTCTTCGTAAGTCTCTCCTTCCAGCTCGCCGGACCCCTTTTTCACAGCCCTCTTGATATTATCATTAGGCATTCCTATCGATTTAGCCTTTTCTATAGCAACTCTGAGCGTCGCATTATAATCAGGATCTCCTCCTGCCTTTGCCGCAACTATTATCGCCCTCGTATATTTTGTAAACATTGCCGCACGCTTTGAATCCTGCGCAGCTTTTCTTCCTGCTATTGTACCATGTCTTCCCATGGAGACACCTCCTAACTACGATAATTAAATTTCACCTAACGATTATACACCTTAACAGTTCCCAGTTCAAGCTCTAAGCTACAGGCTCTCCTTGCCTGCCGTCTGCAGCTTGTTCTGATTGTATTTCACCTTTTTGACCGCTTTTTCTCTGATACTTTCAGCACCGTGTGCTTCATGGATATGATCCTGATCCAGTCCCTGCTCTTTTTTAGCAAGATTTTTATGAGCTGTCGCCATCATCAATTTTATCCTGTTGAGCTGATTTACGTCAGAAGCGCCCGGATCGTAGTCGATGGCGGCTATATTAGCCATTGGATTTCTCTTTCTCAGCGCCTTCATCATTCCTTTTCCCGTGACATGATTAGGGAGACATGCAAAAGGCTGCATACATACTATGTTTTCGACTCCGTCATCTATCAGATCTACCATCTCACCGGTAAGCAGCCAGCCTTCTCCGCACTGATTGCCTATGGAAATTATTTCAGACGCTTTCTTCGCTATATTTTCTATGTACATAGGCTCATGGAAACGCTTGCTTTCCCTGAGTGCTTTTCTCAGCGGTTTTCTGAAATGCTCTATTACAGCGATAGCCGCTTTATTTCCCATCATCATAGCATAGCTGCCTGAAAGTGTTTTATGATTGAACTCTTTGCTGTGCATACCATAGAGGAGAAAATCGGTAAGATCCAACACGACAGCCTCACCGCCTTCTTTTTCTATGATATTGACTATATCGTTATTGGCATTCGGATGATATTTTACCAATATTTCTCCGACAACGCCTACTTTAGGTTTTTTCACATCTAACAGCGGCAGATTGTCGAAATCCTCTGTTATGGCTTTAATGTTGCGCTTATATTCGCCGTAATTGCCTGTCACCAGATTTTCCTTTGCTTTCTGGGTCCACTTTTCATACAAAGCGTTTGCAGATCCCTTTTCAGCTTCGTACGGTCTTACAGCATACAGCACTCGCATCAGCAAGTCTCCGTACATAACGCCCATGAGACACTTTTTGATTATTACCGGTGTGAACTTGAATCCCGGATTGCTTTCAAGTCCTGCCATATTTATGGATATTACAGGTATCTGCTGCATATCCAGGTCCTTCAATGCTTTTCTCAGAAGAGACACATAGTTGCTCGCTCTGCATCCTCCTCCTGTCTGACTCATAAAAATACCGACTTTATCAAGATCCACATCTCCCGACTTGAGATAGGATATTATCTGTCCAAGTGTGACTATCGTAGGATAGCATGCATCGTTGTTTATGTATTTGAGTCCTTCATCCACCGCATTTTTATCTACGGTAGGAAGTCTTTTTACTTTATATCCTTCACTTCCTATAGCTGCTTCAAGGAACTGGAAATGTATAGGGGACATCTCAGGTATCAAAATAGTGTAATCTTTTCTCATCTCTTTTGTGAAATACACTCTTTCGTATGAGCTGTTGTCCTCCTTGTGACGCACTTCATTCTTTTCCCTTTCATCCATAGCAGCTTTCAGGGATCTTATCCTTATCTTTGCAGCTCCCATGTTCGTGCCTTCGTCTATTTTGAGCACAGTGTAGAGCTTATTGTTTTTTTTCGTTATCTCTTCTACCTGATCAGTAGTAACGGCATCAAGACCGCATCCGAAAGAATTCAGCTGCACTATCTCCACATCATCGGTAGTACCCACAAATGCAGCCGCCTTATACAGCCTTGAATGGTACATCCACTGATCCAGCACTCTTATAGGACGCGGCAGATTGCCAAGGTGCGATACCGAATCCTCCGTAAGTACGACCATATCAAAGGATGTTATGATCTTATCTATACCGTGATTGATCTCAGGGTCAAGATGGTAAGGCCTTCCTGCCAGCACGATAGCTTTTTTGCCGTTCTCCCTGGCATAAGCTAAAGCCTCCTCGCCCTTTTTCCTGATGTCTTCTTTCACTTTAAGATCCTCTGCTCTCGCAGCTTTTATCGCAGCTTTTATTTCACTCCTTGCGACGCCCTTATCGCCGAGCAGCTTGTAAAGCTCTCTTTCAAGATAATCATCGTTGTCATACGGAAGGAAAGGATGAGAAAACACTACTTCGTTCTCTTCGAATATATCATCCATATTTCCTGCTATAACTTCCGGATATGTGGCAACTATAGGACAGTTGTAATGGTTAGGTGCGCTTTCATCTTCTATGCGCTCGTAGTTTATGCTCGGATAGAATATCCATTTCAGGCCGTTCTGTACGAGCCATTTAACATGACCGTGCACCATCTTGGCAGGATAGCATGCCGTATCGGAGGATATGGTCTCCATACCCTTCTCATACATTTCTTTGCTTGATGTAGGCGAAAGCACTACTCTGTACCCCAGTTCAGTGAAAAATGTATGCCAGAACGGATAGTTCTCATACATATTGAGCACCTTAGGGATCCCGACAGAGCCCCTTGCAGCTTTTTCCTCCGGAAGAGGATCATACCCGAACAATCTCTCAAATTTATACTCATAAAGATCAGGAATACGGTTTTCCTCTGCGGAAACCTTTCCCTCACCTCTTTCACATCTGTTGCCTGTGAAGAATCTGCTTCCGTCGTTGAATTTGTTTATGGTCATCATGCAGTTGTTTTCACATCCTCTGCATCTCACATGACTTATATCTACGCTGAAAGCATCTATCTCATCAGGTTTAAGCAAAGTCGAAACATCATCAGCAGAAGAGTTGTCTCTTGCTATCAGTGCTGCTCCGTACGCTCCCATAAGTCCTGCAATATCAGGTCTTACTATCTCCTTGCCCAGTATATCCTCTATGGCTCTGAGCACTGCATCGTTGAGGAAAGTTCCTCCCTGTACTACTATTTTATCTCCTGCATCCTCCGGATTTCTCAGCTTTATTACTTTATAAAGCGCATTTTTGATCACAGAATAAGAAAGCCCCGCAGATATATCTCCGATGGTCGCTCCTTCTTTTTGAGCCTGCTTTACCTTTGAATTCATGAACACGGTACATCTCGTTCCAAGATCCACCGGCGAATCTGCAAATAAAGCTTCCGACGCAAAATCTTTTACATCCATGTTTACAGACTTTGCATAAGTCTCTATAAAGGACCCGCATCCCGAAGAACATGCTTCGTTGAGCATTATGTTATATATAGCTCCGTCCTTTATCCTCATGCACTTCATATCCTGTCCGCCGATATCGAGGATAAAATCAACTCCCGGCAGGAATTCCTCCGCCGCTTTATAATGCGCCATCGTCTCTATCTCACCAAGATCGGCTTTGAACGCAGCTTTTATAAGGCCCTCGCCATATCCTGTAGTTGTGACTTTAGCTATATATGCGTCCTCAGGAAGCAATGAATACATTTCTTTGAGCATATTCATCGTAGCTTCCAAAGGCTTTCCTTCGTTATTTTTATAATATGAATAGAGAAGATTTTTATCTTCATCTATAAGGGCCGCTTTAGCAGTAGTCGAGCCGGCATCTATTCCGAGGAACACCCTGCCCTTAGCATCCTTTATATTTTTTCTTTTTATCGTATGCTGCTGATGTCTGCTCTTGAATTTTTCATAATCCTCCTCATCTTTGAAAAGAGGAGCCGTATGCTTCGTGTCTGAAAGCGCCGACGGATCAGCATTTTCAATTTTTTCTATTATATCTGCAAACTGCACCTCATCGTATTTTGCAGAATTTATCGCAGCCCCTATGGCGACGAAGTACTCCGAGTTTTCAGGGAATATTATCTCATCTTCTTTTAAGCCGAGCGTCTCTATAAACCTGACGCGAAGTTCTGAAAGAAACGAAAGCGGTCCTCCAAGGAATGCAACATTTCCCTTTATAGTATGTCCGCACGCCAGTCCGCTTATGGTCTGATTTACAACCGCCTGAAATATTGATGCCGCAAGATCCTCTATGGATGCGCCCTCATTGATGAGCGGCTGTATGTCAGTCTTTGCGAATACTCCGCATCTGGCGGCAATAGGATATATCATCTTATGTTTTTTAGCGGCTTCATTGAGTCCCATAGCGTCTGTATCCAGCAAGACTGCCATCTGGTCTATGAAAGCTCCGGTGCCTCCGGCGCATGTACCGTTCATCCTCTGCTCTATAGTCTGTCCGTAGAACGTTATCTTGGCATCTTCTCCGCCAAGCTCTATAGCAACGTCAGTCCGCGGTATCAGCTTTTCCACAGCCGCACTGCAGGTTATAACTTCCTGTTCAAAAGGTATGCCGAGGATCTTGGAAAGAGAAAGACCTCCTGATCCTGTAATGACAGGGGTCACCTTTATGTCCCCGACTTCTTCATACATTTTTTTCAGCAGATCCACAACTGTTTCAAAGACATTGGACATATGCCTTTCATATCTGCTGTATACGATATTGTCACTGTCATCGATTAAAATAAGTTTTACTGTTGTAGAGCCTATATCAACTCCGAGTCTCATACATAATCCTTCCTTTAATATTTTTAATGTCTATCAACAAAATCTTACATATATATATTATATATATGTAGTATTTATTTTCTTCTTTCTCAAGATTAGATTCTATTGTATAATATATTCATGAAAAGTTCAATCAAAAAACGCACATTTAAAGCGATCTACAGATTATTAGACAAATTTTCTCCAGTAAACGGAGACTGCGGTCTTCTCTGTGATTGTGCATGCTGCACATGCAATGGAGCTTCCAACGCTTCCAATCACTACGATGAAGACGATCTTGGCATATATCTTTTACCTGGTGAACATAAAATTTTTACTGGAAAAGAAAAAGGATTTCGGTGGGAAAAACTTGATTCGGAAGACTACGAGTTTCCCGACAGTTGGCATGGCAATGTCTACTTTCTCCAGTGTCTTGCAGCGCCTTCATGCAATCGGGAAATAAGGCCTATTCAGTGCCGCACTTTCCCCCTTGCTCCATATCTGGATGAAGACGAATTCTTTTATATGATATATGAAAACGCGGAGCTCCCTTACGAATGTCCCCTTATAACAGAAAAAATACCGTTGAATGAGAATTTCATAAAGGCTACGTACACAGCCTGGAAGCATCTCCTCTCTGACCCGCTCATATACGACCTTGTGGAATTTGATTCCGTCAACAGACGCGAAGAGAATAATCCCATAGAGATCGTATATCCATGATCCATGATCCATGATCCATGATCCATGATCAATAATCATAAAGCAAAGCCTGACCTTAAAAGGTCAGGCTTTTTCATAATACATATCAATAAATGTTCTCACTTAATATATCTAATCTTCGGATTTCATTTTTATATAAATGTTTAAGAGCAAATACAAAATATACTACTCCTATAAGCTCTGCCAGAGGGAATGAATACCACACAAGATCAAGTCCGCCTACGACAGAAAACAGCCACGCCAGAGGAAGTATCCCTACAAGCTGTCTCAAAAGCGATCCCCAAAGACTGAGGAATCCGTGTCCCGTCGCCTGGAAAATAGATGATGCCATTATACCAAATGACGCCGGCAGGAAACACAGGCTTATTGTCCTTAAAGCCGGTATACCTATATCGAACATATCCTGGCTGTTCTGAGAATTGAATATAGATAGCAGTTCTCTCGGGAACAGCTGAAATATCACAAGCCCTACCCCCATTATTATGAAAGCGATAAAAAATCCTTTTTTGAAGGTTTCCATAAGCCTCTTACGGTTCTTTGCACCGTAGTTGAATCCCATTATAGGCAGGACTCCTTGATTCAGACCGAATACAGGCATGAATATAAACGATTGAAGTCTTCCGTATACACCCATTACTGCAACGGCAGTCTCGCTCATAGCCCCAAGTATGATATTCATACCGAACTGCATGATGGAAGCTATGGACTGCATCAGTATTGCAGGTGCCCCAACAGCGTATATGTCCTTGACTATCCTCTTATTGAATTTCCATCCGAAAAGCTTTACTTTTACAGGATGCTTCCCCTTGAAAAGTACTATCTGTCCAAGGCACATCGATAAAAACTGACCGGCTACAGTAGCCACTGCTGCTCCTGCCACACCCATTTCAGGGAACGGTCCTATGCCGAATATCAGCACCGGATCCAGGACTATATTCGTCACAGCGCCTACTATTCCGCATATCATAGGTATCATCATATTACCTGTTGCCTGAAGTATTTTTTCAGTGGAAACTTCAACCAGCAGAAAAATCGATCCTATGGAGATTATCATCATGTAGCTTATCCCATTGTCTACAACATACGGTGTATCAGACATGAGATTCATTATAGGAGCCGAAAGGAACAATCCTATCATCGCAAAAAATATCCAGTTTATAAAAGATAGTCTGTATCCGTGGCTTGCCGCCATATCGGCCTCGTCATACATCCTTGCGCCCAGCCTTCTGGATATCAGAGAATTTATCCCCACTCCTGTTCCTACACCTACTGCTATAAGCAGCATCTGCACAGGAAATATGTACGTGACTGCCGCAAGAGCCTCTTCACTTATGAGAGACACGAAAAAACTGTCTACAACATTGTAAAATGCCTGAATGAACATGGACAGCACTGCCGGCCACGACATGCTGAAAATAAGGCGGTTTATCGACATCTCTCCCATCTTGTTCACGTGATGCTCCCCGTTTTTTGTTCCTCCTCCATACTCTTCTTCAAATTCATCAAGTTCACGATTCTCTTTCATTATACACCTCTTTATAAACATAAAAAATTCCCGAAATACAGCTATATATACTAACACCGCATACGGTAAAAATCAAGAGCTTCGCATCAATTATATCGTACAGAAAAAAAGGATTTCATCACCATATAAATCCTCCTGATCATAAAAAAGCTGTGCTTTACAGCACAGCTTCAAAATGTTTTCAGTCTTTGGATTTATAGTACAGCATACAATGGCAGTATCCTTCAAATTCCGGGTCCGCGATCTGTTCTCTGAACTCTTTGCATATACATTTATTATCCTCATTTATCTCCAAACGACACGGACAATATCCGTTCTTTTCCTTCAATCCCTTTTTAATGGTTTCCACTATTTCCTTGTTCTCGTTAAGTCTTACCGACATATCAACGCACCCTTTCTTATTCCTCTCCCGTTACTGAGCTTTCCAAAGTCCGTGAAGATTGCAGTAAGCATATACTTCTTCTGCTTCATCTCCTGCAAGAGCAAACTCAGCCTTAGGTGCTCCCGTATGATCCAGATACTTTATCTGACTTCCATTCTTAGTCTTAACTGCGATCCATGCGATATGATGCTCTTCAGTCATAGGATGATCAACAGATCCTACTGTTACAACGACCTTATCCGCAGTTTTCTCAACTACAGGCACATGCTTTTCCTGTGCAGCGTCAGTTGTGTTTGCTGTAAGCTCAGTCATCTTCTGTCCGCAGCACATTACAGGCACTCCTTTGTTTTCTACAAATGTTATTATATTTCCACAATGCTCACAAATAAAAAATTTCATTTTTAAACCTCCCTGTTTAATACTCACGTTATTTTTTACCTTTTTGGTACACTATCTATACTATAATCATACTCCTTTTTTCATATAAGTCAAGTAAAAGTTTTATCTTGACAAAAAACTTTTATGGTTTTATTATTTAACTGAATTTAATATTTTAATCTTCGGGGCAGGGTGAAATTCCCGATCGGCGGTAAAGTCCGCGAGCGTGAAAGCGCAGGATCTGAGGCATAGACTTGTTTTCAGATCAGGATTTGGTGAGATTCCAAAACCGACAGTTAAAGTCTGGATGAGAGAAGATATGACAAACGTATCTATTTGCGTGTTTTTTTGTTCACATATGCCCTGAAACATTTTGTTTCAGGGTTTTTAAGTACTTTTTCATATGTGCGCAAAATGTCCGCGGATATATCCGTTGTCTTACCTTAAGACGAAAGCCCCGGTCATAAAAGTCCGGGTTTTTTTATTGCATACCGAAGAAATATGATCTTGCGGAGGTATATTTGCAATGACGACAACACAAGAAAATTATATGAAAAAAGCTCTGGATCTGGCTGTAAAAGGCTGCGGACATGTAAATCCAAACCCTCTCGTGGGAGCTGTCATCGTTAAAGACGGAAAAATAATCGGCGAAGGATATCACGAAAAATACGGCGGACTCCATGCGGAAAGAGCAGCTCTTTTATCATGCAGTGAATCTGCGGAAGGTGCGGAAATGTACGTGACACTGGAGCCATGCTGCCACTACGGTAAACAGCCTCCCTGCACCGATGCAATAATAGCATCAGGCATAAAACATGTTTATTTCGGCTCTGTCGATCCCAATCCGTCTGTAAACGGCAGAGGCAGCCGAATACTGAAAAAAGCCGGTATTCAGGTCACCGAGGGATTTATGAAGAAAGAATGTGATGAGATAAACGAAGTCTTCTTTCATTACATCACCAAGTCACTTCCATATGTGATACTGAAATACGCTATGACATACGACGGCAAAATAGCTACAAAAAGCGACAAATCAAAATGGATAACAGGAGAAGCTGCCCGCGCTAAAGTCCACAGCGACAGAAACAGATATTCTGCAATACTTGTCGGTATCGGCACCGTACTCAAAGACGACCCTCTCCTCACCTGCCGTATCCCAAATGGAAGAAGCCCCGTCCGCATAATATGTGATACTGATCTTTCTGTGCCAATGACTTCTCAGATAGTCCGCACTGCCAAAGAATACAGAACCATCATAGCATCGGACACCAGCAGACTAATTTCTTATTCACAAGATACAGCATGGATGAACAAAGCAGAAGATCTCAAAAAAGCAGGCTGTGAAATCATCCATATCCCATCAATGGAAGGAATGCTGGATATGAAGCTTCTGATGAAAAAACTGGCAGCTCTTGAGATAGACAGCGTGATAATAGAAGGCGGCGGAGGGATCAACTGGTCAGCTCTCAAAAGCGGCATAGTAAACAAAGTACAGATATACGTGGCGCCGAAGATTTTCGGCGGCGCAGGCGCTCCCTCCCCTGTCATGGGAGAAGGGATCGACTCACCGAATGAAGCTTATGAATTCTCCGCTCCTAAGCTGACCGTTTTAGGAAATGACATACTTATGGAAAGCGAGGTAAAAAATGTTCACCGGAATAGTTGAAGAGATCGGACAAGTACGCTCCATAAAAAAAGGCGCTTTTTCCGCTCAGCTTGCGATAGAAGCGAGAGAAATCCTGTCAGATGTGAAAAACGGAGACAGCATTGCTGTAAACGGAGTATGCCTCACCGTAACATCCTTTTCATCGAAGAGATTTACGGCAGATGTTATGCATGAGACTTTAAACCGATCCAATCTGGGCTTACTTTCACCGGGAAGCTTTGTGAATCTTGAGCGCGCGATGAAAGCCGGCGGAAGATTCGGAGGGCACATCGTATCGGGACATATCGATGGTACCGGAAACATAATTTCTCTGAAAAAAGACGACAACGCAGTGTGGTACACCATATCCGCCAGGCCTAAGATCATGAGATACATAATAGAAAAAGGCTCCATTGCAATAGACGGCATAAGTCTTACGGTCGCAGAAACAGACGAACAGCGATTTAAAGTTTCCGTCATACCCCATACAGCCGAAAACACGATATTATCCTTGAAAAAAGCCGGCGATACGGTAAACCTTGAAAACGACTGTATAGGAAAATACATAGAAAAGCTTATTGCACCTTATGCAGATCCGCCTGACGATACGCCGGCATCTTCAATAACAAAAGAATTTCTTATAGAAAACGGATTTTAAAAGGAGGTATTTCAAATGTTCAAATTCAACACTGTACCGGAAGCTCTGGAAGACCTTAAAAAAGGCAGAATAATACTGGTCACCGATGATGAAGACAGAGAAAATGAAGGAGATATGATATGCGCCGCCCAGTTTGCCACAACTGAAAACGTCAACCTGATGGCAAGCGCCGCAAAGGGACTGATATGTATGCCGATGAGCGAAGAATTCTGCTCTCGCCTTAAATTCCCTCAGATGGTAAGCGACAATACCGACAACCACGAAACGGCTTTTACCGTTTCCATAGATCATATATCCACCACCACAGGCATCTCCGCCGAAGAACGGGGGGTCACAGCAAGAGCCTGTGCAGACGAAAACGCGCGGCCTGAAGACTTCAGAAGACCGGGCCATATGTTCCCTCTCAGATCAAAGAAAAACGGCGTACTCGAAAGAAACGGCCACACAGAGGCCACCGTAGATCTGATGCGCCTTGCAGGGCTAAAAGAATGCGGACTTTGCTGCGAAGTCATGAAAGAAGACGGAACTATGATGAGAACTCCTCAGCTCATAGAACTGGCACAGAAATACGATATGAAGTTCATAACCATTAAAGAACTCCAGGACTACAGAAAAAAGCATGAAAAGCTCGTAAATTGCGAAGCCTGCGTCGATCTGCCCACAAAATACGGTAAGTTCAAGGCTTACGGATATGTAAACAAGCTGAACGGAGAGCATCACGTAGCCCTCGTAAAGGGAGATATCGGCGATGGAAAGAATCTCCTGTGCCGAGTTCATTCCGAATGTCTTACAGGAGATACATTCGGCTCTCTTAGATGCGACTGCGGTGACCAGCTTGCCACAGCTATGACCATGATAGAAAAAGAAGGACGCGGCATACTTTTATACATGCGTCAGGAAGGACGCGGCATAGGTCTCATAAATAAGCTCAAAGCATATGAGCTCCAGGATCAGGGCCTTGACACTCTCGACGCAAATCTCGCCCTCGGCTTTGCCGGCGATCTGAGAGAATACTTTATAGGTGCGCAGATACTCAGAGATTTGGGTGCAAAGGAACTGCGGCTCCTCACCAACAACCCGGATAAAGTTTATCAGCTTTCAGATTTCGGTATGGAAATAACAGAAAGAATACCTATACAGATAGAAGCAACCGAATGTGACAGCTTTTATCTGAAAACAAAAAAAGAGCGTATGGGACACCTGCTCAATATTTAAATCTATAAATATTATTATGAATACAATGTAAAGGAGAACACAATGAAAGTATACGAAGGAAAATTAGTATCTGAAAAAATCAGGATCGCCATAGTAGCGTCACGTTTCAATGAATTCATCACATCCAAGCTCCTCTCCGGCGCTTTGGACACTCTAAAACGCCATGGCGTAAGCGATGATGACATAGAGACAGCATGGGTGCCCGGAGCCTTCGAGATCCCCCTTGCCGCCTCTAAAATGGCATCAAGCGGCCGATATGATGCTGTCATAGCCTTGGGTGCCGTCATAAGAGGCAGCACCTCCCACTACGATTATGTATGCAGCGAAGTATCCAAAGGAATAGCACAAGTCTCCCTGTCGAGCGGAATCCCTGTAATGTTCGGTGTTATCACCACAGAAAACATAGAACAGGCTATAGAGCGGGCCGGAACGAAAGCCGGAAATAAAGGCTCCGACTGTGCTCAAAGCGCTATAGAGATGGTAAATCTGCTCAGAGAACTGGGATAAACAACAAAGCAAAAACCTCCCGCAGAAATAAACTTTCTGCGGGAGGCTTTTTATCAAGTATTTGTTTTATATATGATCTATACTTATGATCTTACAGCTCTTCAAGGAGCTTCTTAACGCTTTCCCATACTCTCTTTACTGAAGAGATGCCTACATATTCACCTGGAGCATGTAAGTTTCTTACATCAGGTCCGAGGGATATCATATCGAGTTTTCTGTCGATATTCTTTGCAAATTCACTCGGCTCAACTCCGGCATGCAGGATCATGAATGAAGGATCTTTTCCATACATTTCTCTGTATACATCTTCAAACTTTTTCTTGAGCTTTGAACTGTGATCGTACTCCCATGCAGGACAGTTGGACATCACTTCATAAGTTCCGCCCATATGCTCAGTGAGTCTTACGATCTTTTCGTACATGAGCTCGTACTGGCTTTCCTTTGAGCTTCTCGTCATTACCCAGATCTCAGCAACGCTTTCCTTGATGCTTACAACGCCAAGGCTTACAGAGCTTTCAACGAACTGAGGATAATCCTGATCCCATCTTACTATACCGGTTTCCGAGAAGTTCATATAATCTAAAACGCGCATCTTTGATTCTTCATCAAGTATTGTATCCGCAGCTTCTGCAGCCTCGCAGCTCAGAGCTATATCAGGGTCGTTTACTCTGTATTCATCTGCAAATATATCGCTGTATTTTTTGATTATATCTTTCAGTGCAGCTTCATCCTTCTTGTCTATGGCTATGAGACATTCAGCGTTTCTCGGGATAGCATTGTACTTGAGTCCTCCGCTGATATCTGCCAGATCGAAGCCTATTTCATTATGAACTGCCATGAGCACACGTACGAGAAGTTTATTTGAATTAGCTCTTCCTCTGTGGATGTCTTCTCCTGAATGTCCTCCAAGAAGTCCTCTGAGTGTTATCTCATAGTAAGCCTTGTCCTTATCGGCAGGAGCTTTCTTTATAGGAAGCTCTACTCTTACTACAGGACCGCCTGCACAGCCTACTACTATTATTCCTTCGTCATCGCTGTCGATGTTTATTACATTCTCGCCTTTAAGCTGACTGAAATCAAAGTTTTCTATACCGCTCATACCTCTTTCTTCGTCAGTCGTGCATACGAATTCAATAGCAGGATGCTTAAGATTTTCATCGGCCAGAGCTGCCAGGCAAAATGCTACGCCTATTCCATCATCTGCTCCAAGGCTTGTTTCTTTAGCTATTATTTTATCATCTTCGATCTCAAAGAATATAGGATCCTTCGCAAAATCATGTTCTACATCTCTGTTTTTCTCGCATACCATATCCATATGCGCCTGCATGATCACACCCGGATGATCTTCATATCCCGGAGTAGCCGGTTTTCTTATAAGGACATTGTAATAATCATCCTGATGCCATTCAAGGCCATGCTCTTTAGCAAAGGATACGAGATAATCAGAAACTTCTTTTTCATTTCCTGACTCTCTTGGAATGAATGTCAGATCTTCAAAATATCCAAACACATCTACAGGTTCGACATTCGTCAATATTCGTTCCTTTTTCAATTTATATCAACTCCTTATTTCAATTTACGTTAAACGAGAATTAACTTAGTATAATATAATACTTGCTCCGGCAAGAACTACTACCGTAACAACTGCGATGAATACGAGCAGTTTCCATACGAATTTTATCCATGTTCCAAAGGACGTCTTCGTCATAGCAAGCACTCCCATCAGAAGTCCGCATGTAGGAGCGATAAGAGCTATCATCGAGTTTGCAGACTGATAAGCTATTATTACGATTTCTCTTCCTACTCCCGCAAAATCTGCAAGCGGAGCCATGATGCTCATAGACAGTGTAGCAAGACCCGAGCTGGAAGGAATGAAGAATGACAGAACCAGGAATACGATATAGTTTACTCCTGCGAACAATCCCGAAGACATGCTTGCTACCGTAGATTCGCAGTAATGGAGTATCGTATCAGTGATGCTTGCATCTGACATTATTATCGACACACCTCTGGCAACACCTATGATCATTGCAACACTCAGAAGATCCGATGCGCCCTTTATAAAGTCATCGATAAAGCTATCAAGCGGTATTCTGTCAATAACAGCAACGAGTATGCTCGATACGAGGAATACTGCTGACAGTTCTCCAAACCACCATCCCATAGTAGGCCAGATAGTGATGCCGAGATCTTCCCATGAGAGAACTCCCCATATCATTACCAGGAATGACAGTACGAATATAACGAGTATGATCTTTCTCTTTGTTGTAAGCTCAGGCAGGCTGTCTGAATCGTAATTTCCTCCTTTGAGGAAGAATTCTTTGTTCTGCTCTCTCTGAGCATATACAAGAGATTTTGTAGGATCGTTCTTTACCTTTTTCGCATAATGCATCGTGTAGATGATTCCAGCAGGGATATATATGCAAAGCAGCACTATTCTTATACCTATACCGTCACTCATCGGGATGCCGGCAAAGTTACTTGCGATAGCTACTGCGAACGGATTAGCTATGGAAGCCATTACACCTAATGCCGCTCCGACTTTTATTACAGACAGTCCGACGAGGGTATCATAGCCCGCTACAAGGAATACCGGAATCAATACAAGGAAGAACGGAAGTGTTTCCTCCTCTATACCGAACATAGCACCTGCCAGTGAGAATATGAGCATGAGAATAGGAATAAGAACGTGTTCTTTTCCTTTAAGCTTTTTCATGGCATGTCCTATAGCTGCATCAAATGCGCCCGTCTTCATAACTATTGCTATATATCCGCCTATTATGAGACAGTACAAAATGATGTCTACAGAATCCATAAATCCGTTTATCGGTGCCATTATAACGGACCAAAGACCCTGAGGATTTGATTCTACTTCATGATATGTGCCTGCTATAGGCTCAAGAGTATCTGCGTTAGGGTCTACATAGTCATAAGCGCCTCCCGGCAGTATCCATGAAAGGATAGCAACCAGCAAGATTATCGCCATAATTATAACGTATGAATTAGGCGCTTTAAGCTTTCGCTTTTTCTTTTGCTTTTCCATAAAAGTCTACCTCCTAAATAAAATATGACGTTAAAAAATCAATCCACGATAATATTATCGCAATAACCGTGCCAAAAAATTAAAAACGCGCAAAAATTAAATATGCGCGCTCTTTTAGTACTATCTTGTTGTGTTTTTTATTTGTCAAAGTATTTATTTGCTTGTATTTTTCAGAATAAAATATATTGTTTTTCCAATCAGAATAAATCCTTTATTTTTAAGCTATTTTCAACTTAACCCCGTCACTTATTAAGTCGTTTTTAGCTTAAGCCTGTCATTTATCAAGTTGTTTTTAACTTATAGCTGATTCTTTGTATAAATTTCATCATTTTTTTGGAAAAAGCAGCCTTAAACCGCATATTTTTCAAGTCGTTTTTAACTTAAAAGCCCTTCCATCACACTTCCATACACAATTTATATATAGCATTTGCATAAATTTTTGCTGTGGTTTCCAGTGATTCGATCTCAAGATACTCATCGGTCTGATCCCAAATTATTCCTTCTCCCGGATAATGCGCACCGAATGCTGCTATATTAGGCATAACTTTTGAGTAACTTGCGCTGCTGCTGGAAATAGGTTCACTGTCATCTCCCGTAACTGTTTTGTACGATTCTATCAATGCATTTATCAGAAAATGGTTCCTCGGGAAATAAGTAGGCGGCCAATAGCTGCATTCCTTTATATCAAATCCTGCTTTAACAAATTCTGAATTCACCTTTTCTATCGCCTGATAATAATTTGATGTAGTCGGAAATCTGCAGTCAAGACGTATTTTCATTTTATCATTATGCAGATCCATTATTCCGAAATTCACTACTGTTTTTCCGGAAAATTCATCTTCATAGGCTATATCCATACTTTCGCCATATATATCGAATCCTATTTTGTCGCACAGGAAATCTATCGCTTTCTTCATGCTTCCGTTCCCAAGATCTACAGATTTAAGAAAATCGAGCATTATCGCATTACTGTTTATTCCTCTTTCTATCAAAGCGCAGTGTCTTTCTTTTCCGAATACTTCTATGAACAATCCGTCTTTGAGTATCTTGGCATTTATATCTTTTCTGTTCTCCGCCGTATATTCCATCAGCTTATCCAGAATCTCATTTTTCCTTGTTGTCACTATTTTTGCACAGCAGTACCCCGGCACAAGATTATCTATCTTGCCGCCCTGGATATACTCTATATACTCCTGTTCGTCCTGCTTTACATCCATTCTGTATTCGATCATGGCAAGAGCCTTCTCCGCATAAGTAACAGGGAAATGTCCATCTACGCTAAACCCTGCGATAGGCGCATTTTCACTGTTCAGATATGAAGCCATATCTTTATAGTAACGTCTCTCATCCGTTCCTATTATCAATCTGACTTTTCTGTTCAGCTTGCCTGCAACTTCTTTTACAGCTTTCAACGCAAAAATAGCTGCTATCAGCGCACCTTTATCAACTGCACAGCTTCCGTAGATCCTTTCTTTTTCCACTACAGCTCCGTACGGATCGTACTTCCAGTCTCCTTCATTTTCCTCGTTTACGTCGACATGCCCGAAAATCCCTATATATATATCACCTTCGCCGTATTCTGCGTATCCGCAGTATCCGTCTGTCTTCTTAGTCTTGAATCCCATCCCGGCTGCCAACGAAAGCAGGTAATTGATAGCATCATCCATGCCCTTTCCATAGGGCATCTCCCCCTCCGGCTCTCCTTGAATACTTCTTATCTGTATCAGCCTTCGGGTTGCTTCTATCATATCATCTTTCATTTTTTCTATTTGCGTGTCAAAATTCATAGTACCCTCTTTATACAAGACATATATAAATCCAATCAATTCATGTTATAATATTATTATAAAATATTGTCAAGATAATTTGAATAAGGTTTTTAAATGGATGGTAAATTTAAAGAAAATATAACGGAAAGCATAATAGATGATATAGACGTATGCGTATGTGTTATGGATGATGATCACAATATCCTTTATTTCAACAGCAGTCTTGCTCAAAAATTCAAAGGAATAAAATCATTCAAAGATATCAGTTACGCTGATATGCCTGAAGAATACAAAGCTCTCTCTCTTTATGAAGAATGTCTGAAGAAAGGTACAAAACTTTCAAAAAAAACTCAAACGGATAAAAAACAGTATGTAATAACCACAACTCATCCGGTGCTCGATGACAGAGAAAATCCTATATATTACATAGAAGAAATACTTTTCAGCGATATCGAGACTAATACACACAGCCCGCATACTCAAACATCTTTCGATGACATAGTTATAAACGATAAAGCTATGTTCGACATAAATCAAACAATATCGAGAATAGCCTACTTTGATTCCACTATACTGATACAAGGGGAATCCGGCACCGGAAAAACTGCACTGGCACGTCATATACATAAAAACAGCAATCGTGCAGACAAGCCTTTCGTCACGATAAACTGCGGCTCCATACCTGAAAACCTCATAGAATCAGAGCTTTTCGGCTACGCTTCCGGTGCATTCACAAGCGCCAGCAAAAAAGGAAAGCCCGGACAGGTGGAACTTGCCGACGGAGGCACACTTTTCCTTGATGAAATAGGGCTTCTTCCATATAATCTGCAGTCAAAATTTTTACAGCTGATACAGGAAAAAACATATACGCCTGTGGGAGCTTTAAAAAGCAAATCTGTAGACGTAAGGATAATATCCGCCACAAACGAAGACCTGAAAAAATTTATCAAAGAAAGAAAATTCCGCGAGGATCTGTATTACAGGCTGAGAGTAATAGAACTGTTCATTCCTCCTCTCAGAGAGCGGGAAGATGCTATAGAATCCCTGGCGAAATACTTCCTCGATAAATACAATACAAAATTCCAGAAAAACAAAACTATAACTTCAACTGCCATAAGCGCGCTTAAGGATTACGGCTGGCCCGGTAATATACGTGAACTTCAGTATGTAATGGAAAGAATAATACTGACCTCCGACAACGATATCATAACTTCGGAAGACATACCGCCTCTTCACGATATGGAAAAAGAAAAGCTGTCTTCAAACGGCTCCGCCTCTGTTCCTGATTTTCAAAACTTTGACAATGCAGTTGCGGAATTCGAAAAAAATATGCTTTCAAAAGCATACAGTCACTACAAAAGTTCGTATAAAGTTGCCGATGCACTTGGGATAACGCAGACAAAAGCTTCAAGACTTCTGCGAAAATACAACATATCCGCCGGCCGCTGAAAACGATCAAAAAATAATAAACAGAAATAAAAAATGTACCGCGCCATAAGCTGATCTTCAACTTCAGCCTATGCAAGCGGTACGATTTTTTATCTGTATTTTCCCTATTTTGCCTTGCTCTCACAGTATATGCATCTGTAAGTTCTGTTCTCTCTGTCCGTCAGCTTAAAAATATGGGGAAGCTCCTGCTCCGTAGTAGTAATACATCTCGGGTTTTTACACTTTATAACATTTACAATCTTTTCAGGAGGGTCTATATGGGTCCTCTTTGCAAGCTTTCCGTTTTCTATTATATTTACCGTGATCCCAGGATCCACATATCCTATTGCGTCGAGATTTATATCTATTATCCTGTCTATTTTTATTATATCTTTTCTGCCCATCTTCTTACTGTCTGCATTTTTGATCAGCGCAACCTGACAGTCAAGAGAATCAAGGCCGAGTATGCGGTAAAGCTCCATACCGGCTCCAGCTTTTATATGATCAAGTACTATACCGTTTTCGATTTTGCCTATTATCATCTATTTCACCTCCAGAAGCTTGAGTATCAGCGCCATTCTTATATATTTGCCGTTGAGGACCTGTTCAAAATACTTTGCTCTCGGATCTTCATCCACAGCGGTGGATATCTCATTCACCCTTGGGAGCGGATGCAGTATGCTCAAGTCTTCTTTGGCTCCTTCCAACTTATCCGGTGTGAGTATGTAGCTGTCTTTTAATCTTATATAGTCCTGCTCATTGAAAAATCTTTCTCTCTGTACTCTCGTCATGTACAGTATATCAAGCTCAGGCATAGCTTCTTCGAGATCCGCAGTCTCAGTGTAGCTTATATTTTTCTTTTCAAGCACCTCGTACTTCAAGTATTCTGGGATCTTCAGCTCTTCCGGCGATATAAGCACGAATTTTATTCCTGCATATCTGGACATGGCTTCCATCAGAGAATGTACCGTTCTTCCGAATTTAAGGTCTCCGCAGAGTCCTATGGTCATGTTTTCAAATCTGCCCTTTTCACGCTTTATAGTCAAAAGGTCTGTAAGCGTCTGAGTCGGATGATTGTGTCCTCCGTCTCCTGCATTTATCACTGGTACAGTGGATTTTGCCGCCGCCACCATAGGAGCTCCCTCCTTGGGATGACGCATAGCTATTATATCTGCATAGGCACCTACTGTCCTGATGGTATCTGCTACGCTCTCTCCTTTAGCCGCAGAAGAGCTCTGTGCTTCGGAAAATCCTAAAACATTTCCGCCCAGCTCATACATAGCCGCTTCAAAGCTAAGTCTCGTCCTGGTAGAAGGCTCGAAAAACAGCGTTGCCAGTTTCTTTCCTCTGCATTTTTCAGCGTACTTTTCCGGATTTTCTATTATATCTTTTGCTTTATCTATAAGGTCGTCTATTTCTTTTTCCGTAAGCTGCATTATATCTATAAGATGATTCATATATCCCTCCCCTTTCATCTGTTGTCTACGTTATGAGCTTCTGCTTTTATCCAGCTTTCATCTGCCGGATCGTCTCTGAATTTAAGCAGCCTTTCGATATCATCTCTATTTATGTATCCGGTATCGGCTGCTACTTCGACTATCGTATCAAAATCAGTAAGACTTATGTTTGACGTTTCTGCTTCTTTGAGTTTTTCCTTTCCCGCACTCATTCCATATGTGAATATGCTTACTATACCGAGTACTTCCGCTCCTGCGTCTCTTAAAGCATTTACCGTTTCTATGGCGCTCTTTGCAGTGGATATCAGGTCCTCCACTACAACGACTTTCTGTCCTTTTTCAAGTTTTCCCTCTATCCTGTTGCCTCTTCCGTGATCTTTGGCGCCAGAACGTACATATCCCATAGGAAGACCCAGTATGTGTCCTGCTATAGCCGCATGAGCGATGCCGGCAGTACTTGTACCCATGAGCACCTGGGCATCTGCATAGTATTTTTTTATTGTTTCCGCTATGGCATTCTCGACAGTGTTCCTTATATCAGGTGCTGTAAGTATCAGTCTGTTGTCACAGTACACAGGACTCTTTATGCCGCTGGCCCACGTAAAAGGCTCTTCAGGTCTCAGAAACACTGCCTCTATATCCAAAAGTCCCTTAGCTATCTCTTTTTTTATATCGCCGCTCATCTGTCTTTCCTCCTATCTGTCCTTGAATTCCTCTATACATCTTTCATACGCTTTTAACGGATCTTCTGAAGCTGTTATACTCCTGCCCACAACTATATAATCAGATCCTTCTACCTTTGCTTCAGCAGGAGTTGTAACTCTTCTCTGATCCCCTTTGTCATCGTCCTTAAATCTTACTCCCGGCGTCACTGTCAGAAAATCTTCGCCGCATAATCCATGGACTTTGCCGGCTTCCAGAGGAGAACATACTACTCCGTCAAGTCCGGCAGCCTTGGCATTGTATGCATAGTGAGCTACGACTTTATCCATAGGCTCGTCTATCATAAGATCGGACAGAAGCTGCTCCTGAGACGTGGATGTCAGCTGCGTTACAGCTATCAGAAGCGGTCTTTTGCCTTTTCCGCTTTCAAGTCCGTCGATAGCTGCTTCCATCATTTCCACCGTTCCTGCTGCATGAACGTTGCACATATCCACACCGAGACCTGCGATAACTTTCATCGCTTTTTTCACAGTGTTTGGTATATCATGCAGCTTAAGATCGAGAAACACTTTATGTCCCCTCTCCTTCATCGCCCTTATCATATCAGGACCCTCCGCATAGTAAAGCTCCATACCTATTTTCAGATAAGGCCTTGCCCCACCGAATTTTTCGAGAAAATCAAATGTTTTCTCTCTGCTGTCAAAATCGCAGGCTATTATCACATCTCTACCCATTATGAGCACCTCCTGTAATTTCTTTCAGATCATCTATACCGTATTGCTCCATGACCTCTGGAAGCTTTTCAACTATATCGCGGCACACATACGGATCTGTGAGATTTGCCGCACCTATCTGCACCGCCGAAGCTCCCGCAAGCATCATCTCTATCACCTGTTCAGGCGTATATATGCCTCCTATCCCAACTATAGGCACACTGACTCTCTCGTATACATCGTATACCATCCTCAAAGCCGCAGGGAATATGGCAGGTCCTGAAAATCCGCCTTTTTTGTTTGCTATTATCGGCTTCCTTGTCTTTATATCTATCCTCATACCTAAGAATGTATTCACAAGCGAGATCCCGTCAGCTCCTGCCTCTTCGCATTTTTCCGCTATATCGGCTATATCAGTCACATTCGGAGACAGTTTCGCAATGACAGGCTTTTTCACTCTGCTTTTGACTTCTCTTATCACCGATGCTGCCGCCTGGCCGTCACTGCCGAAAGCCATACCTCCGTGAGCTACATTCGGACAGGATACGTTTATTTCAAACCATCCTATCTGACTGCACTTCTCAAGCCTCCCGCAAACTTCCGCATACTCCCTGGGCGAATCTCCCCCTACATTAGCCATTACTTTTTTGCTGAAACATTTTGCAAGCTTAGGAAGTTCCTCTTCTATGACCTTTTCCACTCCCGGATTTTGCAGTCCTATTGAATTTATCATTCCTCCGTCGCACTCTGCTATTCTGGGAAGCGGATTGCCGAATTTAGGCTCAAGAGTAGTACCTTTAAAGGAAAAGCTTCCAAGACAGTTTATGTCGTAAAGCTCTGCAAACTCATATCCGTATCCGAAAGTACCGCTGGCCGCCATTACAGGATTGTCCAGCTCTATACCGCACAGCTCCACTCTCATATCTACCATATTATCTCCTCCCTTCTGAGCACCGGCCCTTCCCTGCATATCCTCTTGCTGCCGTATTTTGTCATACACGAGCATCCCATGCAGGCTCCGAATCCGCAGCCCATTCTCTCTTCAAAGCTCATCTGACCCTCTATCGCAGGATCTATGCTGCTGTCCAGAGCTTTTAACATCCCTTCCGGTCCGCAGGCATAAAAATAATCAAAACCTATATCCTTCAAAACGTCTGTAACGAGTCCTTTTTCCCCCGCGCTTCCGTCAGCGGTAACAAGCTTTGTTTCTATACCGAGAGCTTCGAATTCTTCTGTATAAAACACTTCTTCCGCGCTGTTGAAACCATTTACCGCAACTACATGCGCTCCTTTTTTCACGAGAGCTGAGCAAAGTCCGTACATAGGCGGGACGCCTACTCCTCCGCCTACCGTAAGCACTTTTTTACCCTCTGTATCCGATATCTCAAATCCGTTGCCAAGAGGTGAAAGGATTTTGATGACCTTTCCTTTTTCGTATCCGCTCATTGCATACGTACCTTTTCCTACAGTCTTGTATATCAATGTCAAGGTTTTGTCATCCCAGTCGCACACAGAAACAGGTCTTCTCAGGAAAAAACCATCGATCTTTATATTCACGAATTGTCCGGGATTTTTTATTCCGTGCTGCTTGCTTTCACATTCCAGCACTATCCTGTATATATCTTTTGCTATTTTTTCATTGCTTTTTATTTCAAAACTCACATCATCCATTTTTATCTCTCCTCCATACCGGTTTTCCTTCCAGCACCGTCATCATACATTTTCCTTTTACCTTCCATCCGTCAAAGGGAGTGCTCCTGCCTTTAGATAAGAAATGTCTGCTGTCTATCTCATATTCATCGTCAAGATCCCATATAACAAAATCCGGGTTTTCCGATCTCAGGATCTCTTCCATATCCAGGGCAGGCATATCAAAACGCTTTCTTGGATTCGTATAAAGCAGCTGGATCAAATCTTCAAGAGACAGGATATTTTCTCTGACCAGCTTCGTATACAGTACCGGGAATGCCGTTTCAAGGCCGACTATGCCGTAAGCGCTGTTTTTGAATCCTCCCGATTTTTCTGCTTCGCTGTGAGGGGCATGATCTGTAGCGATCATATCTATCGTCCCATCTTTTACTCCGTCTATCAGCGCTTCCTGATCTGCTCTATGCTTGATCGGCGGATTCATCTTAAATCTGCCATCATCTTCTGTTTCTTCTGCTGTGATCACCAGGTAATGAGGCGCTGTCTCACAAGTCACATCGAGTCCTTCTGCCTTGGCTTTTCGTATTATTTCCACCGACTCTTCAGTGGATATGTGGCAGGCATGATAGCTGCATCCCGTTTTTCTGACCAGCTTCATATCTCTTTCAAGCTGCTTCCACTCGCTTTCGGAGCTTTCCTTCGGATATCTCTCGTCTTCGCAGTGAGCCACTATCATTTTATCCAGCGCCTTTGCACGCACCATAGCCTCTTCCATGATGTCATCTCCTGCCACTCCGCGGCCGTCATCGGTGAAAGCTATAACGTATGGAGCAAGCTCTTCTATATCGGACAGCTTTTCCCCCTTTTCATCCTTGGTTATCGCACCGTAAGGATAAACTCTCACCTTTGCGTCTTTTTCTATTGCCTCTAACTGAGGTTTGATATTGTCGTAAGAATCAGGGCACGGGGATAGATTGGGCATTGAAAATATATCCGTGAATCCTCCCGCCGCTGCAGCCAGAGTTCCTGTTTTTACCGTTTCCTTATATAAAAAACCCGGCTCTCTCAAATGTACGTGTACATCTGTGAAACCGGGCAAAATATAAAAACTTTCAAAGAATGAAAAATCAATATCGCGAGAGGCGAATCGCTCCCTTTCTCTTGCATCGATATTTCCTACTTTCAGCACAGTTTTAAATTTCTTTTCCATGTTATTCTCCATATTCTAAGTTCAGACATCCTTATATTTTTACCACAGCGAAGATTTCATGTCAAGAAATATATTTGAAAAATAAATATTGGATAAATGATGAATTCTTAATACCGAAAGAACATAAAACAAACAATTGATTTTACAACAATAAAAAAACCTCCTTCTTGTGCCTTGAAGGAGATTTTTACACTTGCTATACTCTGATCATCGAGCTGAGGAAAGAAACCAGTCTCTCATTTTCCGGATGTTCGAATATCTTCTCCGGGGTTCCTTCCTCTACTATTTTTCCTTTATCCATAAACAGAACTCTGTCTGCAACTTCCTTGGCAAATCCCATTTCATGGGTCACTACTATCATCGTAGTATGTTTTTCCGCAAGCTTCTTCATTACGTTCAAAACTTCTCCCGTTATCTCCGGGTCAAGTGCGGAAGTCGGCTCATCAAACAACATAAGATCCGGCTCCATAGCAAGTGCTCTTGCTATCGCAACTCTCTGCTTCTGTCCTCCCGATATATGCGCAGGATAAACATCTTCTTTCGTTTCCAGCCCTACCATTTTGAGAAGCTGCCTTGCTTTTTCTACGGCATCTTCCTTTTTTTCTTTTTTGACCTTTATCGGAGCATAGGTTATATTTTCCAGACATGTCATATGCGGAAACAAATTGAAATGCTGAAACACCATACCCGTTTCCCCGTTCAGGACAACTTCTCCCGAAGTTATCGTAACAAGTCCGTTTATACACCTCAGCATAGTGCTCTTTCCTGATCCGGATGGCCCTATTACAGCTACTATCTCACCCTTCGACATAGAAAAATCCACACCGTCCAAAGCTTTAAACCCTGAATAATCCTTGACTATATTCTTCAATTCAAGCACAGTTTCTCTCATCATTTGTCTTCTCCCTTTTCATCATATCTTGAAAAATACTTTTCTATTCTTCCAGCGATGAGAGTCACAACTAAAGTCATGATAAAGTATATTATCGCTGCGAATATGAACGGCGTTATGTCCGTAAGCCTGTTGACAGCACTGTTCGCAGCTTTCATCAGATCAACTACAGGAAGCGTAGATGCCAGTGCAGTATCTTTTACGAGATTTGCCGTCTCGTTTACCGTAGGAGGCAGTACCGCTTTCATCGTCTGCGGAAGTATTATGTCTTTCATCGTCTGTCCCTTTGAAATACCAAGGGCATGAGCAGCCTCATACTGGCCTTTGTCTATACTGTTGATCCCTCCGCGGTATATCTCAGAAAAATACGCCGCATAGTTCAGAACATACGTCAGCACTACAGTAAAGAAAACATCAAGACGTATATCGAGAACTATCGGGAAAAAGAAATAGAAGAAAAACAGCTGCAAAAGCAGAGGTGTTCCTCTGAATATCCAAACATATACCTTGCACAGCCAGCTCAGCGGCTTTATCCTGCTGTTGCTTCCCAGCGCTACCGGAAGACCCAAAGGAAGCGCTATAGCTAAAGTAAGTATGAAAAGCTCTACTGTCAGTACCGTACCTTCCAGCATGAAAGGCAGAAATTCCATTATCTTGTCCATATCATGTTCCTTTCCCGCAGACATAAAAAAGTTGGATGGATAACCACCCAACCCGTATTATATCCTGTCAAACATTACTCTTCAAGAGGTTCGAACACAACTATATTTTTTCCAAACCACTTTTCACTGATCTCAGCAGCTTTGCCGTTTTCATTAAGCGTACCTATAGCTTCGTTCACCTGATCTCTGAGCTGCGTATTATCCTTTGCAAAACCTATTACATAGTAGTCATCTCCCAGTGAATAAGTACATTCCTTCATTTCTCCACCGAGATTGTTGTTAGTGTACTCACCAAGTACCTGGTCCACTGCTATCACATCGACTCTGCCTGCTTTCAAGTCCATTATAGCCGTATCATAAGTATCATACTCATTTACATTGTCCTTAAAGGATTCATAGGCTTCGTTTGACTTGAGCATTTCAAGCGCTGACGAATCCACCTGCGTACCTATTTCCAGGTCAGCAAGCTGATCTGCTGACGTAACATCAAGGGACGAATCAGCCAGTGTCATAAGCACTATCTTGTTGTTCAGATATTTATCTGAAAGCGCCATGCTTTCTTTTCTTTCCGGAGTTATGGACATTCCGTTCCATACGCAGTCTATATTGCCGGATTCAAGTTCCATCTCTTTTGCATTCCAGTCTATAGGCTGAAATTCTACATCCATTCCCAGTTCTTCTCCCACTGCGTTGGCAAGATCGATATCAAAACCTACGATATTGCCATCTTCATCTCTGAAACCCATAGGAGCAAATGTATCATCAAGACCTACCACCAATGTATTATCCTGATCGGCGCTTTCATCCGATCCGCCGCAGCCTGTGATCCCGAACAGACCTAAAGCCATCACTGCGATCAATCCGATGCTCAATAATTTCTTCTTCATTTTCACCCTCCGTATACCATTTTCGCTTTTCAGCGATCTTAATTCGCTGTTTCGCTTTACCATGCTAAATTGATATACTGATAATACTTTATATTTGCGAAAAAGTCAAGCTCTATCTTTGAAAGTCTCATAAATCATTACTATAAAAACATTTAATTGAAAAAACTTCATCTGCATCTTCATATTTATCAGAATATTGTTTATACTTAATTACAACAATCTCAGCTATGCCGGATGAAATCACTGCAAGCCTCCCATTGTATCCAAAGAAAGGAAAAATATGAAAGCAGAAACACAAACAGCAAAATCACTCGTGACCACATGGATAGATGAAAACAAAAACGATATCCTCGAATCCTTCAAATCCCTTGTACGCATACCAAGCCTTACCGGAGAAGAAAAAGAAGCGCAGCTTTTCATTGCAGAGGAACTGAAAAAAATCGGATTGAAGGTAGAAATATGGGAGCCTGATATGAAGGAACTCTTCGATAAATACCCGAAAATCGCACAGTATCCGTCAAAATGGCAGCCTGAATTCGATCTTCCTCTCAAATTCAGCGATATATGCACTTATGAGCAGCTTGTATCATCTCCTTACGCCGATGAACTGAACTACAAAGACCGCCCTAACGTGATCGGCATTCTTAAAGGCACCAGAGGCGGAAGATCAATCATCCTTAACGGTCATGCCGATGTGGTTACTGTCGGTGACCCCGACAAATGGGATAAAGACCCTTTCGAAGCATACGAAAAAAACTGACGAATATACGGCCGCGGCACCTGCGATATGAAAGGCGGCCTTTGGGCAATGATAAAGGCTGTGGATGCCATAGTAAGCTGCGGTATAAAACTGAAGGGAGATATATGTGTACAAAGCGTCGTCAATGAAGAACATTCCGGAAACGGCTCTCTCGCTTGTGTGAGCAGAGGGTTTACGGCAGATGCTGCCATTGTGCCCGAACCGACAGGTGCTGAAAATTTTTCAAAGAGTTCCGGAGGCGGTATATACTGGGAAATCCGTTTGCAGGGACTTGAAGCACATACCGGCAGCCGATGGAGGAACGGCCGCCCCAACGGTATAAGCGCAATAGAAAAAATCCCGGGAATAATAAATGGTCTCATGAAAAAGGAATCCGAAATAAATGCAAAGGAAACACGTCTGTCCTTAGGCATAGGAACTATTAAAGGCGGAAGCTACGCTACATCCACAGCTAAAGAGTGTACAATGACAGGTGTAGCATATTTCTCCCCTGCTCTCGGAACCGGTATTTCAGGGCTCGATAAGATCAAAAATATATTCAGGGATGTCATTGATGACGTGCAGAAAAAGGATCCATGGCTGAAAGAACATCCTCCTCAAGTCAAATATCTTCACTATGATGATGCCTATATGTATCCGGACTCTTCAGAATTCCTTTCTGTACTGACATCGGCAGGCAGATCCGTTTTGTCAAAAGACCTGAAAGAAATCAGTTTTTCCGCATGCGACGCACGTCATCTTGGGAATCAGGGCAATGTACCTACCATAGTGTATGGTCCCGGAGATATTTCCCTTGCGCACAGTCTGAACGAATACATCGAAACAGAAGAAATAATAAAAGCGGCTAAAGTCATAGCTGCCGTCTTATGCGACTGGTGCATTGAAGATAAAACAGAAAAAAAGCCGGAATGATCCGGTATTTTTCTGTTTTATCATATTATTTCTTCTTTTCCTGCTTTTTTACCGAGAAATATCAGCAATACTGCCATAACCACAAGTATTATCACCGGTATGTCAAAGCTTCCCGTCTCTCCGTATATCTTTCCCCATATCAAAGGACCTGCTGCTGCTATCAGATAGCCTGCACTTTGAGCAAATCCCGATAATTTTGAAGCATCACGTCCGTTATCCGTATGAAGTCCGAACAAAGCCATGGAAAAACTTATACAAAGACCGGAGCAAAATCCGCATAATGCTATTCCTATTATCGATACGATCCCATCGCCCGCTGCTGCCACAGCAATCATACCGGCAGCATATATCACACCTATTTGTACACCTGTTTTAGACTGGGAGCTGTTTTTCTTCATGATAACAGGCAGGAATGCTGATCCGGCCATTCCCATAACAACGTATACCGACAGTAAATATCCCGCCGATCCGTCATCCCATCCCCTGCTCTGAAGCATGGGAGAAAGCCAGGCTATAAAGCAGTAAAAAATAAAGGACTGCGTTCCCATATAAAGCGTTACCCACCAGGTTATTTTCTTTTTATAAATATGCGTTTTATTTTCCTTAGATACAGGCATAGTCACTTTTATATGTCTGTTCGTCACACATAAAAGCATAGCTAAAAAAGCTGGAAGTATCCATATAAAAATGGACTCATTCCATCCTGCAGCTGCGGCGATCGGGACACTTACAGCAGTTCCCACTGCCGAAACTATCTGCATTATCATAGTGTACAAGCTGGTAAGCGATTCTATCCTGTCAGGAAATCTGCTTTTTATAATGGCCGGAAGCATGACATTGCCAAGCCCTATAGCTCCACCTATCACTACTGTACCGGCAAACATTCCAAAAATTCCTCCGTAAGATCTCATAGCTATACCTATGCACATTACAGCAAATCCCGCCGCAAGAGTCTTTCCGGCTCCGATCCGTTCGCTTAAAAATACAGCCGCCGGAGAAACTGCCGCAAAGGTCAGAAGCGGTATAGTCGTGATGCTCCCTGCCGCTTCCGGTGACAATCCAAGACTTGCCTGTATATCATTGACCAAAGCTCCAACGCAAGTTACAGGAGCTCTCAAATTGCAAGCTATCATTATCACCATTATTATCAACATAATATTTTTCTTGTCAATCATTGTTGTTTTCTCTATCATCATCTCTATATTTCAGGTTCAACTTTTTATATATTAACATCAAGCATATCTTTATTCAATAAAATAAATTTTACTTGTATCACCATGAATTTTATCGCAGAAAAATGCGGACAATAATAACAAAAAAACAGATTTAAGGAGAAAAATATGAAAAATCGCGACAGCAAAAGCCTTCTGCGCGAGATACATCTCGGAATACAAATGGGCGAATACACTTTTGACCAGCTCCTCGATAAAATAGAAGACGAGGAAATGAAAAGCCTTGTGAAGCTGGCGCAGAACGAGCATAAAAAACTCAAACATGAAGCCGGAGGTCTGATAAAAGCATATGACACATACAAAAGCTCTCCGGATGTAATGGCAAAAGCCATGTTATGGTTTCACAGCAACATGAAAATGATGTCCGATGACTCTGACAGAAAAGCTGCCGACCTCATAACAAACGGGTGCAATACAGGAGTAAAGAATCTGAATCGATATATAAACATGTATCCCAAGGCTGACCCTGCTGTCCTTGATACAGCAGGCAAACTCATATCTGTCGAAGAGGAACTTGAAAAAAATATGAGACCGTTCCTCTGATATGATATCTTCGCAGGACCTGGCGGTGAACAGATCTGACAGGTCCTGTGTAGATATTGACTTTCACCATTTTACATCATATGATAATCATATGCACGATACGAATATCGGAGGAAAGATCATGAAAAAAACTGAACTCGGACATACGGGCATATATGTAACTCCGGCAGCTTTCGGAGTTCTCACCATTGGTGCGTCTCAGCTCGATCTCTCTCTTGAAAAAGGTGCTCAGCTGATAAAATACGCATTTTCAAAGGGTATCAATTTCTTCGATACAGCCCAGTATTATGATACATACCACTACATCAAAGAAGCTTTCAAAGATATCGATATGTCTGTCGATAATAAAAACAGACCTGTAATATGTACCAAATCCCTCGCTTCTTCCTATGAAGATATGCGATTTGCCGTAGAAGAGGCGCAGGAAAAGATGGGACTCGATGTCATAGATATATTTTTAATACACGAAGTAAGACAGGACCCCGACTGGGATATGAGACAGCCTGCCTGGCAATGTCTCATGGATTTCAGAAAAAAAGGAATCATAAAGTCCATAGGAGTATCCACCCATCACGTGGATGTGGTCGAAAAAATGGCCGGCATCCCGGAATGCGACGTCGTATTTCCCCTCATAAACTTTGCCGGTCTTGGTATACGCAAAGGAGATGATTTCGGCACCCGTGAAGAAATGGAAAGCTCAATAGAAAAATGCAGACTTGCAGGAAAAGGGATATTCATTATGAAAGCTTTCGGCGGAGGCAACCTCACAGGAGAATATATAAAAGCTCTGGATTACGCATTTTCCATCAAAGGCACAGCTTCTGTAATGGTAGGTCTTGGAAGCATTGATGAAATTGATCGTCTCATATCATATACCGAAGGCACGCTTCCTAAAGACTATGCTCCGGATATAAGCAAAAAGAAAATACATATAGATCAGGGAGACTGTGAGGGGTGCGGCGCCTGCGTCAGCAGATGTCCGAACAAGGCTGTAAACTTCGGACGCTTCGGACTTGCTCAGATAGATTACGATATATGTATCACATGCGGATACTGTGCTCCGGTCTGCCCTGTACGAGCGATAATAATGTATTGAAACGGAGGAAAACATGGACAGAAAAGATAAAAAGCTTTATACATCAAAAGACATCTCTGAACTCATAAACCTCGATCATGATCTGGAAAAAAAGAAAAAAATCCGCAGTTTCCGCCAGCTCAATAAATATGCAAAACAGGGTCAGATACTCTTTACAGGGTCATCTCTAATGGAACAGTTTCCCGTATGCGAACTTTATTCAAGCCTCTGTCCGGGCAGCAAAAAAATACTGTACAACAGAGGTGTGGGTGGATTCACTTCAGATGAATTTATAAATGATATAGATACCGTAATGCTCGATATCGAACCTTCCAAAATATTTATAAATGTAGGCACAAACGATATGAATTCAGATTCGGATACAAATGGAGAAGACGCGATCACCCATATAATTTCCAACTATGAAAATATACTTAAGGCCGCAGACGAACATCTATCCGATCCTGAAATATACATAATGGCATACTACCCTGTAAATACAAATGTCATAAATATGCTTAAAGACAGGGATCTATATGAAAAATTCAAGACCCGCAGCAACGAAAAAATATCTGAAGCAAATGTCCAACTTAAAAAATTCGCAGATACACATGACTGTTTTTTCATAGATGCAAACTCAGGTCTTACGGACAGCAAAGGCGAGCTCAGACCCGAATTCACCATCGACGGTGTACATATGTATCCCGACGCATACAGGATCGTTTTCGAAAATATAGTAAAATATATATGAAAAATTGCCGAAGACTTCCGTCTTCGGCAATTCGCTTTTTGATCTACCTGCTGATAAATCCCCCTCCTATGACTCGCCCTTCATGATAAAACACTATGGACTGTCCCGGCGTTGCTGCTCTCTGCGGCTCTTCAAACACCGTCATGATCCTGCCGTCTTTCATAACCTCAGCAGACGCTTTTGCCGGTTTCGCTCCGTATCTTATCTTCACTTCGACGTTTTCAGGAAATGTAAAACCGATATCGGGAGCTGCTCCCTCTATCAGGTTATCACATGATAAGACTTCTCTTGAAAACAGATCCTCATTATCTCCCAAAACTACTCTGTTATTTTCACTGTCTATATCTATGACGAATGCAGGCTTTCCCAAAGCTACCCCCAGGCCTTTTCTCTGCCCTATGGTATAGTTCAGTATTCCGCTGTGCTGCCCAAGCACATTGCCGTTCTTATCGGTAAAACAGCCTTTTTCACATACAGCGCCGCGGCTTCTTATAAAATCGCGATAATTTTCCCCGTCTTCTATAAAGCAGATCTCCTGACTGTCCTTCGCCTCGGAATTATTCAGAACTTTTTTTCTCGCCATATCCCTGACCTGCTCTTTGTCAGTGATACCCTCAAGCGGCAGCAGAAGCCTGGATATTATGTCCTGTCCAAGTCTGTAAAGCATGTAAGACTGATCTTTTTTTTCATTTTTGCTTCTGCTTATGTACCATTTTCCACTTTCTTCGTCCCGGCAGATCCCGGCATAATGACCTGTAGCGATATATTCGGCGCCGATCTTGTCCGCCTCTTCTGCCAGCGTCCTGAACTTCACCTCCGGGTTGCATACGATACAGGGATTGGGAGTATTTCCTTTCAGATACTGACGACAAAAATCGGATATGACCTTTTCTTCGAAGATCTCCCCCACATTTTTGCATATCAGCTCTATCCCAAGCTGCTCTGCCGCCAGCTCTGCTTTTTTCCTTTCGATATTATCATCAGCCCCGGTTTTTTCCGAAGCTTTTTTATGTATATCAAAAAACAGTCCCGTAACTTCAAAGCCTTTTTCCTGCAACAATAAAGCAGCGGCGGTGCTGTCCACCCCGCCGCTTAATCCTAAAACAACTTTATTCCCGTTATTCCTCCTCTTCAATGTCATGGTGATCTTCCTCCGCATTCGGATCGAATCCTTCAAGTCCCTTATAAGTTTTTCCGCTCTTCTGTGCATAATCGTAAATAGCTGCTTTGATAGCATGCTCTGCCAAAACAGAACAGTGGATCTTCACCGGAGGAAGCCCTCCCAGCTCATCTACTATCTTCTTGTTTGAAAGCTCCAGCGCGTCCTCAACGCTCATTCCTATGATCATGTCAGTCGCCATGCTCGAAGATGCTATTGCGCTTCCGCAGCCGAAAGTCTTGAACTTTGCATCGGTGATCTTGTCATTTTCATCTACCTTTATCGACATCTGCATCATGTCACCGCATACAGGACTGCCGTAGGTTCCTATACCGTCAGCGTCTTCTATTACTCCCACATTATGCGGATTCATAAAATGTTCCATTACTTTATCGTTATATAATGCCATATTTCTACCATCCTTCCTGACCTGTTACCGGAGACAGCTCTCTTAATCTTTCAACAACTTTAACCAGTGCATCCACCGTGTAATCTATATCATCCTTAGTAGTAAAATCTCCAACCGTAAATCTGACCGTACCGTTCATCTTTGTGATCGAAACTCCTATAGCTTCCAAAACGTGGGAAGGCACCAGCGATTTGGATGAACATGCCGACCCTGTGGAAACGCTTATCCCGAATCCGTCAAGCATGAGCAGGATAGCTTCCCCTTCTATATAATCGAAGGAAATGTTCAGATTGCCCGGATGTCTCCTGCCATCCTTGGGTCCGTTAAGCTGAACACCGCTGATCTTATCCTCGATCTGCTGCCAGAAGTAATCTCTGAGACTGCTGCAGTTGGATATATGATCGCTCAGGTTATGACAGGCAAGCTCAGCGGCTTTGCCGAATCCAACGATACCGGCAACGTTTTCCGTTCCTGCTCTTTTTTTGCTTTCCTGAGCTCCTCCATGCATGAAATTAGGAATTTTTATACCTTTTCTCATGTAAAGAGCCCCTACGCCCTTCGGTCCGTATATCTTGTGCGCTGACATGGACATGAAGTCAACGTTCAGATTTTTTACGTCTATATTTATATTTCCGAGTCCCTGTACAGCATCCGTATGAAAATATACACCATGTCTTTTGGCTGTAGCCGCAAGTTCTTTGATCGGCTCTATAGTGCCTATTTCATTGTTTACCATCATGATGCTTACCAGTATCGTGTCATCCCTTATTGCATCTTCCAGATCCTGAGGACTTACAAATCCTTCGCTGTCCACATCAAGATACGTTATTTCATATCCATGCTTCTCAAGATATTCACAGGTATGAAGTATCGCATGATGTTCTATTTTAGTAGTTATTATATGCTTTCCTTTGTTCTTCAGAGAATCTGCTACTCCCTCCAACACCCAGTTGTCAGCTTCTGTTCCGCATGAAGTAAATATTATCTCACGTTCCTCTGCATTTATCAAAGAAGCGATCTGTTTCCTCGCCTTGTCGAGTCCTGCCTTTGCTTCAAGACCTTCGCTGTACAAACTGGACGGATTGCCGTATAATTCAGTATAATAAGGTAACATTTCCTTAAGTACTTCATCTTTTACCGGCGTTGTTGCCGAATAGTCTAAATATACCCGTCTCATGTTGTATCTCCTTTATAATAAATAAACTGCATAACACTGCATATGTATTATCTGTGTTTTATATTATACCATTTTAATGAAGATTGCAATACGTTTTAACAACAAATCGGATTTTTTCATATAAAACTTATAGAATTTGTATGTTTTACTGGCGCTGCAGTTCCAAAGAAGTCAGCCGGTATTCATTTTCACTGCACAGCACACCCACGCTGTAAATGTCTGTACTGCTGTAAATACCGTCGACACCGGCTATGTCCCACTGAATTTTAACCTCATAGTCTATGGTATCATAAACTCTTCCTTTTTCCTCTACCGAAACGACGTCAATATTTTCCACGCTCTCAGCATCCGTATCTTCAAATATCTCTATATTTCTCATATCTTTTTCCAAAAGCGCGCCGCACTCGATTTCTTCGAGCCTTTTTTCACCTTCCTCTGCGGTTATCCTGTTAAAAAGCATATCGCTCATTACAGCTGTACGCTGCTTTAAAAGATGCTCCACTGTTTCTTCCCCTGGATCTGCCGACGCTCCCATCAGAGCTGCCGCCATCAGACATACTGCCGCACAGGTACATGGCAGTACAACAATTTTTTTTCTCATATCCATCCCCTCTTTTCTGTTTTATTATAACCTGTCCTAAAACACTATATAATAAAAACGACGAAAAACATGATGTTTTCCGCCGTCACTTTTTTGCTAATTTTGTTTTTTCCCGCCGTTTTTCTGCTTTTCACGTATCTCAGCCAGCTCTTCTTCCGTAAGATCTTCAACAAATTTTATCCTGCTGAGATGATTTTTAAAATTTTCTCTGAACTTTTTTATATATTCTTTTCTTAAAGCTTCCTGTTCTTTTTTTTCTTCATCTGTAAGTCCCTGTTCCTTTGATTTCTTAGCCAGATGATTGATTCTTTCCAATTTTTCCTTTTTAAGCATTTCTACCTCCAATATATGTAAATATCAATTTGAATATCAGTAAATTATGACCTCTCAACAGAGGTTACAGTGTTTTAATAAAATCCTCCAAAAGCCTTGAAAATAAAGGATTTATCGCAAT
>JABLTT010003356.1_pt1 | contig 277391 bp, 262 predicted proteins | sample 7160061 | NCBI WGS metagenome assembly JABLTT01 (sample SAMN14651232, study PRJNA627086) | human gut metagenome | isolation source: feces | host: Homo sapiens | reverse complement strand
CTGATATAGCATACGGCAGGATTGCAGAGGTGCGCAGTAGAAGTATGTCATGCAATTGCATGACGCGCACCTCGCAGCAAGAATGCCGAGGCATTCTTGAAAAAGAGGAGTAGATTTTTTATGGAGATTCAATTATCAGATCATTTTACTTATAAAAAATTAATAAAATTTGTATTACCGTCTATTGTGATGATGATCTTTACATCGATCTACGGTGTTGTAGACGGTCTGTTTGTGTCGAATTTTGTCGGAAAGACTGCATTTGCAGCAATCAATTTAATTATGCCAATTCTGATGGGACTTTCAGCTCTTGGATTTATGATTGGTACCGGAGGCAGCGCGATTGTAGCAACAACTCTTGGAGAAGGGAAAAAAGAAAAGGCAAATGAATATTTTTCCATGTTAGTCTATGCTACGATCATTGGTGGCATAGCAGTCAGTCTTCTTGGAATGATTTTGATTCGTCCGATATCAGTGATGCTTGGCGCAGACGGTGAACTGCTTTCAGACTGTGTGTTGTACGGGCGCATCACATTTATTTCTTTTCCGGCTTTTATGCTGCAGAATATGTTTCAGAGCTTTTTTGTAGCAGCACAGAAACCAAAACTTGGGCTAAAAGTTATCATTGTGGCAGGTGTGACCAACATGGTTCTGGATTATTTGTTTGTGGGCCATCTTGGATTTGGAATTGCAGGGGCAGCAGTTGCGACAGTATGCGGAGAATTTATCGGCGGATTGTTCCCGATTTTTTACTTTGCACGAAAAAATTCAAGTTTTCTGAGACTTGGAAGACCAAGTTTTGACAGCAGAATTTTATTAAAGACATGCAGCAATGGTGCATCCGAGTTTATGACGAATTTGTCCAGTTCAGTGGTAAATTCTCTTTATAATCTGCAGCTTATGAAAGTGGCCGGTGAAAATGGAGTAGCGGCTTATGGATCTATTATGTATGCGAACTTTATATTTATTGCTGTTTTTATCGGATATTCTATTGGAAGTGCGCCAATCGTCAGCTATCATTATGGTGCCGGCAATCACAGTGAGCTGAAAAATATATTCAAAAAGAGCTTGAGTCTGATTGGAACATGGGGGATTGGACTTTTCGTGTTCTCTCAGGTGATTACAACACCGCTTGCAAAATTGTTTGTGGGATATGACGCAGAATTATTTGAGATGACAAGACACGGATTCAGGATATATTTTATCAGTTTTCTGATCAATGGATTCAATATTTATGGATCAGCATTCTTTACAGCATTGAACAATGGAATGATTTCGGCTGCGATTTCATTTCTTCGAACATTATTATTCCAGATGGCGGCAGTTCTGATACTGCCTGTATTCTTTGGAGTGAACGGAATCTGGAGTGCCGTTACAGTGGCAGAACTTTTTACACTTTTTATGACAGTTGCATTTTTTGGCAGACAGCGAAAGAAATATCATTATATGTAAAAATACATCAATCAGGGATAAGGATATTCTGTAAGAAAATATAATGTGAAAAACAGTACCAGCAGACGGAATTGTATTGTATAATGAAAGTATGATTATACAAGTGTGAAGAGGGAGCGTGATTCTATGACGATTCGGGAGCAGATGGAAGAAAGAGAATTGGAGTATTTAAGTCCTTATGCGACATTGAGTAAGAATTCAAAAGGCCGGAAGATTAAGGAAGAGGAATGTGATATTCGTCCGGTCTTTCAGCGTGATCGTGACCGGATCGTACACTGCAAGGCGTTCCGCAGACTGAAGCAGAAGACCCAGGTGTTTCTTCTTCCGAAAGGAGATCATTACCGTACAAGGCTGACACATACACTGGAGGTGTCACAAAATGCAAGAACAATTGCGAAAGCACTCCGGCTTAATGAGGAACTGGTAGAAGCAATTGCCCTGGGGCATGATCTGGGACATACACCTTTCGGGCATGCAGGGGAGCGTGCGCTCAATGAACTTTGCCCGGGAGGTTTCAAACACAATGAGCAGAGTGTGCGAGTGGTGGAATCTATAGAAAAGGAAGGACGGGGACTGAATCTTACATGGGAAGTCATTGACGGGATCAGGAATCACAAAACAAGCGGATGCCCGTCAACACTGGAAGGACAGATCGTGCGCCTGTCAGATAAGATTGCCTATATTAATCATGATATTGATGATGCAATCCGTGGCGGTATTTTAAGAGAAGAAGATATTCCGAAGAAATATACGGATGTTTTGGGAACTTCGGTGAAAGGACGCCTGAACACACTCGTACATAATGTTATTATCAACAGTGTGGATCGTCCGGTGATTCAGATGTCTGAGGAAGTTCATGAGGCTGTGCAGGGTCTTCGTGTATTTATGTTTGAAAATGTTTACCGTAACCCGGTTGCCAAGAAGGAAGAGGGCAAAGCAATCCATATGATTACCAATCTATATGAATTCTATATAAAGAATCCGGAGTTTCTTCCGGAACAATCACAGAATATGTTAAAAAAGGGAGAAGAGCTGTCACAGGTCGTGTGCGATTATATCGCAGGAATGACGGATACTTATGCAGTGAAGAAATTTACGGAATTTTTTATCCCAGAATCTTGGAAAAATTAAAGGAAATATAAAGTTTGTGTCGAATATTAATAGTAGGGACGTTTCTTCTTCTGGATTTGAGGAAGAGATGATGAAAAATGAAAGGACGCAGATATGTATTATCCAGAGGAATTAGTGGAAGAAATCCGGTCAAAAAATGATATCGTAGATGTAATTTCCAGTTATGTGAGACTTCAGAAAAAAGGAAGCTCCTACTTTGGATTATGTCCATTTCATAATGAAAAATCCCCGTCATTTTCAGTCAGCAGACAGAAGCAGATGTATTATTGCTTTGGCTGTGGTGCCGGAGGAAATGTATTCACATTTTTGATGGAATATGAAAATTATTCTTTTGTAGAGGCACTGAAATATCTGGCGGATCGTGCAGGCGTAGAGCTTCCGGAACCGGAGTATTCTGGGGAGGCGAAAAAGCGCGCAGATACAAAAGCTATATTACTGGAAATTAATAAGGCAGCAGCACAGTACTTTTATGTACAGCTTCTAAGGCCGCAAGGGGGACATGCCCTTACATACTTAAAAGATCGAAAGCTAAGTGACGATACGATCAAAGCATTTGGTCTGGGATATTCGAACAAGTACAGTGATGATCTGTACAAGTATCTGAAATCAAAAGGCTACAAAGACGATATGATCTCACAGGCAGGTCTGATCAGTATTGATGAAAAATACGGAGTTCACGATAAGTTCTGGAACAGGGTCATGTTTCCGATTATGGATGTAAACAGCCGTGTTATTGGATTTGGCGGCCGTGTCATGGGTGATGCAAAGCCAAAATATCTGAACTCACCGGAGACGATCATTTTTGACAAAAGCCGGAACCTGTATGGACTGAATCGAGCAAGAAAGTCGAGAAAGCCTTATTTTCTGCTTTGTGAGGGCTATATGGATGTGATTTCCCTGCATCAGGCTGGATTTACCAATGCAGTAGCGTCACTTGGAACAGCCCTGACACCGGGACATGCAGCGCTTATCAAAAGGTATGTCAATGAAGTCTACCTGACGTATGACAGTGACGAGGCAGGAACGAAAGCAGCTCTGAGGGCAGGACCGATTCTGCGTGAAGTTGGGATTACGGCAAAAATCATTCGGATGGAACCGTATAAAGATCCAGATGAATTTATTAAAAATCTCGGTGCAGAAGCCTTTGAAGAACGGATCCAGAAGGCAAGGAATGGATTTATGTTCAGTCTTGAAATTCTGGAACGGGATTATGATATGACGTCGCCGGAAGGCAGAACGGACTTTATGAAGGAAGCTGCGAGAAAGCTTACAGAGTTTGATGAAGAGATAGAGCGCAATAACTACATTGATGCAGTTGCAGGGACTTATCATGTCGGCAGTGAAGATCTGAAAAAACTGGTCGGACGAATGGCAGTTCAGACCGGACTTGCAAAGCCGGTGGAAAGACCGAGATCTACAAGGAGTCAGAACCTGGATAAGGAAGATGGTACACGAAAGTCACAGAAGATTCTGCTGACATGGATGGCATCGGATGAGAATGTATTTGCACAGATCCAGAAGTATATTCATCCGGAAGATTTTCCGGAAGGGATATATCGGACTGTAGCTGAGCTTTTATATGCGCAGCACGAACAGGGAAAGCTCAATCCGGCGCAGATCATGAATCATTTTACAGATGAAGAGGAACATCGTGAGGTGGCAGCGCTTTTTAATACAAGAATCCGGGAAATTAAAACAGCACATGAACAGGAAAAGGCATTAAAAGAGACAATTATCCGGGTAAAGAAGAATAGTATTGAAGAACACTCAGCAAAGCTTGATCCGACCGATATACAGGGATTGCAGAAGCTGATGGAAGCAAAACGGGCGTTGCAGGACCTTGAAAAATTGCATATTTCTATTAATTAAGGATAAAATAAAAACATATAATGGAGGATGGACACCACATGGAAGAAAACATAGCGAAATTTGGGGAAAAGTTAAAACAACTGGTTGCTCATGGAAAGAAGAATAAGAGTATCCTGGAACTTCAGGAAATCAATGATTTTTTCTCAGATATGGAGCTTGATGCAGAACAGATGGAGAAAGTTTATGAGTATCTGGAGGCCAATCATATTGATGTGCTTCGTGTAAGCGGAGATGGGGATGGAATTGAGGAATTAGATGATGTTGATGATTCCGATATTGTTCTGACAGATGAAGACGATGTTGATATGGAGAAAATCGACTTGTCTGTGCCAGATGGAATCAGTATAGAGGATCCGGTCCGTATGTATCTGAAAGAGATTGGAAAGGTACCGCTTCTTTCAGCAGATGAAGAAGTAGAGCTTGCAAAGCGTATGGCAGAGGGAGACGAGGATGCTAAGAAGCGTCTGGCAGAAGCAAACCTTCGTCTTGTTGTCAGTATTGCTAAGAGATATGTGGGACGTGGAATGCTGTTTCTGGATCTGATTCAGGAAGGCAATTTGGGTCTAATTAAAGCGGTTGAGAAGTTTGACTATCATAAAGGATTCAAATTCAGTACTTATGCAACATGGTGGATCCGTCAGGCAATTACAAGAGCAATTGCTGATCAGGCCAGAACTATCCGTATTCCGGTGCATATGGTAGAGACAATCAATAAACTGATTCGTGTTTCCAGACAATTACTGCAGGAGTTAGGACGTGAACCTACGCCGGAGGAAATTGCAGCAGAATTAGATATGCCAGTGGAACGTGTCCGTGAAATCTTAAAGATTTCTCAGGAACCGGTATCACTGGAGACACCAATCGGTGAAGAGGAAGACAGTCACCTGGGAGATTTTATTCAGGACGACAATGTTCCGGTACCTGCTGAAGCCGCAGCTCAGACACTTTTAAAAGAGCAGTTAGATGAAGTGTTAGATACTCTGACAGAGAGAGAGCAGAAAGTTTTAAGACTTCGTTTTGGTATGGATGATGGACGTGCACGTACACTGGAAGAGGTTGGTAAGGAGTTTGATGTAACGCGTGAGCGTATTCGTCAGATCGAGGCAAAAGCACTTAGAAAGCTTCGTCATCCGAGCCGCAGTAGAAAATTAAGAGATTATCTGGATTAAGAAAGAGGCGCCTATGGAACTATCAAAGAGACTTACTGCAGTAGCAGGTCTTGTGACAGAGGGCGCCTCTGTCGCAGATATAGGAACAGATCACGGATATATACCGATTCATTTGATAGAACAGAACTTATCACCGAAAGTGATAGCGATGGATATCAATAAGGGACCGCTGGAACGTGCGAGAATTCACATAGCAGGCTATGGAATGAGTGACCGGATTGAGACAAGGCTGTCGGATGGACTGGCAGCAGTAAAGCCGAAAGAAGTGGAGGAGATAATCGTTGCCGGAATGGGCGGCGGTCTTGTGATTCACATTCTGGAAGAAGGAAAACAAATCGTCAGCACATTAAAAGGCTGCATCTTACAGCCTCAGTCTGAGATACAGAAAGTACGGGAATATCTTGTAGAACATGGGTTTCGGTTCGAAGCAGAAGATATGGTAGAGGAAGACGGGAAATATTATCCTATGATGCGGGTGGTACCACCAGAATATTGTGAACATAAGACGGCCGACCGGCAGGAAGATTGTAAAAAAGAGGAATGGAAGTACCTTTATGGACCACTACTTTTAAAAAACAAAAATCTGATATTATATGAATATCTGAAGCGTGAAATCCGTATTCGTGAAGATATACTTCTCGGTCTTGCCGGAAAAGATGGTGAGCGGATAAAAGAGCGTATGACAGAAATTGAACATGAACTGGAAGTAGCAAAAAAAGCAATGTCTTACTATGAAGAGTAAGAAAAGCATTGTAAGAAAAGCATTGTAAGAAAAACATTGTTGAATACTATGTGAATATTAGAGAGGAATGATTGTATGCAATGTAAAGATATTATCAAAATAATAGAACAGGACTATTCACCAAGATATGCTCTTTCCTGGGATAATGTCGGACTGCTGGCAGGAAGAGATGATAAAGAAGTTGCAAATATATATGTGGCACTGGATGCTACAGATGAAGTGGTAGATGAGGCAATTTTGGCAGGTGCAGATATGCTGGTGACACATCATCCTTTGATTTTTAGCGGTATGAAACAAGTGAATAATCAGAATTTCATCGGCAGAAGATTAGTAAAACTGATTCAGCATGACATTTCTTATTATGCTATGCACACGAATTATGATGTCAAAGGTATGGCAGATCTGGCAGCAGATTATCTGAAACTTGAGAATTGTCAGATACTGGATGTCACCGGAGAAAATGAATCGGGAGAACCGGAAGGTATTGGCCGTGTCGGAGAGATACCATCTGCTTCTGATAATGATGAACAGAGAAATGAAATTTCACTGGCAGATTATTGTGAAGAAGTCAAGAAAGCATTTGCCCTTGATACAGTGAAAGTATTCGGTAATCTGAAGCAAAATGTTCACCGAGTAGCAATTTGTCCGGGGTCTGGTAAAAGTGATATTGATCAGGCGATTGCAGCAGGGGCTGATGTCTATGTGACTGGAGATATCGGTCATCATGAGGGGATTGACGCACTTGCAAGAGGACTTAATATCATCGACGCAGGACATTATGGGGTGGAGCACATATTTATCGGCGATATGGGGAATTATTTACGAGCACACCTTTTGGGAGTCGAGGTCATAGAAGCCCCAGTGAGTCATCCGTTTACAGTAATATAGGGAAAGCTTTATAGAAGCAGTCATGATATAGGGAGGATCGGAAGATGGAAGAGAAAAGAATGTATCATGTAAAAATTAAAAATGAAGTGAAAGAATATGAAGCTGGTATCACATATCACGACATTGCGAAAGAATACCAGAAAGATTATGAGCATGAGATTGTCCTGGTATTTGTAGATGGAAAACTTCAGGAACTGCACAAGCGTCTGAAAAAAGATTGTGAAATCAGTTTTGTTACAACAGCGGATCCCATTGGACATGAGGCATACAAACGAAGCATGAGTTTCCTTCTTGTAAAAGCAGTTTATGACGTGGCAGGACATAAGAATATTGACAAGGTTCGGATGCATTTTGCAATAGGACCGGGATATTATTGCACGATTACCGGCGAAACAAGAGCCGATGATGATTTTCTTGAGCGCGTCGAGTCGAGGATGCACGAACTTGTGGAGGCAGATCTATCAATCAAGAAAAGAACGGTTCATACAGATGAGGCAATCGGACTTTTTGGACAGTATGGAATGTATGATAAAGAAGAATTGTTCCGTTACCGCCGTGTATCCAAAGTAAACCTTTACAGCATCAATGAGTTTGAAGATTATTATTATGGATATATGCTTTACAGTACAGGGTATCTGAAATATTTTAAATTATATCGATATGATGAAGGATTTGTACTTCAGATGCCAGAGATTGATAAGCCGGAGATCGTGCCACATTTTCAGGCGAGAACAAAGTTCTTTCAGGTCATGAAAGAATCTGTGAAATGGGGAGATATTCAGGAGATTGAGACGGTTGGCGGATTGAATCGCAATATTACCAGTGGAGATGTTCAGGAGACTGTGCTTGTGCAGGAAGCAATGCAGGAAAGAAGAATTGCAGAAATTGCACAGATGATTGCTTCCAGACCGGAAATCAGATTCGTATTGATTGCGGGACCGTCGTCTTCCGGAAAGACTACATTTTCACACAGACTGTCTGTACAGCTTCGTGCAAATGGAATGCGTCCTCATCCGATCGCAGTAGATAATTACTTTAAAGAAAGAGAAGAGACTCCGAAAGACGAGAAGGGAAATTATAATTTTGAAGGACTTTGTGCAGTGGATATTGATCTGTTCGAGAAACAAATGCAGGAACTGCTGGATGGAAAAGAAGTGATAATTCCAAATTTTGATTTTGCGAAGGGACATAAAGAATTTGTAGGAAGTCCATTGAAACTTGGAGAACACGATATTCTGGTTATTGAAGGCATTCACTGCCTGAATCCAAAGCTGACAAAAGCATTGGCAGATGAGAATAAGTTTAAAATTTATATCAGTGCACTGACACAGCTTAACATTGATGAGCATAACCGGATTCCAACCACAGATGGCCGGCTTCTTCGAAGAATTGTGCGAGATGCAAGAACAAGAGGTGCTTCTGCAAAAAAGACAATTCAGATGTGGCCTTCTGTACGAAAAGGCGAGGAAGAGAATATTTTCCCATTCCAGGAGGAAGCAGATGTCATGTTCAATTCTGCTCTGATCTATGAACTGGCAGTATTGAAACCATATGTAGAAGCTCAGTTATTCGGAGTTGAAAGAGAGTGCCCGGAATATATCGAGGCAAAGAGACTGCTTAAATTCCTGGATTACTTTGTTGGAATCGGAAGCGAAAAAGTGCCGACGAACTCATTGCTTCGAGAATTCATTGGTGGTGGATGCTTCCGGGTTTAATAAATGGTGCCGGAATACGCCGTAGAACAGGAAATGCAATTTCCTGTTCTATAAAAATAAATCCAAACGATTCAAGATATCGTTTGGATTTATTTTTTTATGTAATAGGAAACTTCGTTTCCATTACATAAAAAAACGCTCCGCGAGGATCGCACTGCGGCGGATAAGAAACATGTCGCATATTGCGACCCGCCGCAGGCGGAGAATCTCGCAGGCGAGATTCTTTTTTATTTGGATTTTACCTGACGCCATAATTCATTGTATATGGCATCATTTTCATCTCCCAGGAATTTGAATGTTTCGCAATTTTCCAGTGCTTTATCATCTGGAAATACAATTGGATTATTACGGTATTCCGGATCGAGGAGTTTTCTTCCTTCCTCATTCGGGATGGAATAGGTGATATAGTCGAAGTTCATCTTAGCAATGTCCGGACGGCACATGAAATTGATAAAAGCTTCTGCGTTTTCTTTATTCTTTGCGTTTTTCGGGATGACCCAGGAGTCAATCCACATGTTACTTCCTTCTTTTGGAATGACATATTCCAAGTCCGGATTTTCAAGCTGACAGGTGATAGCTTCTCCAGAGTAGATGACAGCGAGAGCAGCCTCATTTCCAATCATTTTATCACGGGCCTGATCGACAACATAGGCCTGGACAAGTGGCTTTTGTTCGATCAGTTTATTCTTAGCTTCAGTCAGTTCATCCAGATCGGTTGAGTTCAGTGAGTAGCCAAGGTATTTTAATGTGATGCCAAATGCATCACGGACACTATCCTGCATGAGGATACTATCTTTGTATTTTTCGTTCCACAGAATTCCCCAACTATCTACAGGATCGTCGACCATAGTTTTATTGTAAAGGATTCCTACAGTTCCCCAAAGGTGAGGAACAGAGTATTTATTCTCCGGGTCAAACTCTTTGGAATGCTCCATATAAGTGCTTCCAATATTCTTGATGTTCGGAATATTGTCAAAATTCAGTTCAGCCAGCAGATCATTTTCAATCATACGCTGGATCATGTAGTCGGACGGACATACGACATCGTAGGCAATGGCGCCTGACTGTATTTTTGGATACATGATCTCGTTTGTTTCATATTCTTCGTAAACGACATTAATACCAGTTTCTTCTTCGAACATATCTAAAGTTTCCGGATCGATATATTCTCCCCAGTTATACACAATGACCTGTTTGTCACTGGAACTTTTTGAGCGGATACCATAGAAAATTCCACCTGCCAGAATGAGAACGACCATACAGACCGGAACCACTCTCGACATCATAACTTTGCGGAATTTGCGAAGCTTTGGATGCTGACTGGCAACTTTGGAAATTTTAGCATTTTTTGCACCGGCAGCTTTTTCATCTGGTTTCATGTTGATCAATAACAAAAGAATCATGACAACCAGGAACATCAATGTGGACAGTGCATACATGGAAGGATTGATTCCTTTTCGCACCTCACTGTAAATCTTGGTGGACAGAGTGTCGACACCAGGTCCTTTTGTAAAATGCGTGATGATAAAGTCATCTAAGGACATAGTAAATGCCAGTAGGAGACCGGAGGACACACCTGGCAGAATGTCCGGGAATATGACTTTGAAAAAAGCGTATAACGGAGAAGCACCAAGATCCAGGGCGGCCTCATAAGTGCTGACGTTCGTTTGCCGCAGCTTTGGCAGAACACTCAGGATTACATAGGGAATGTTAAAGGTAATATGTGCAATCAAGATTGTCTTAAATCCAAGGGAAAATCTACATGCGATGAATAACAGCATAAGAGAGATTCCTGTCACAATATCGGCATTTAACATAGGAATATTGGTTACACCAGTCACGACAGTACGCATTTTCTTTCGCATTGCCTGAATACCGATAGCGGCAGCAGTACCGAGAATCGTAGCAATCAGTGCAGATAACAATGCGATGATCAGTGTCGTATAAAGTGCGTTCATAATGGAATTATTTTTAAATAATTCCACATACCATTTTGTTGTAAAACCTCCCCATTTGGAACGGGATTTTGAGGAGTTAAAGGATAATACCATAAGGGTGATGATCGGCGCGTACAAAATGACGCATATCAGCACCAGATAAAACCGTTTAAAAAAATTCTTGATCAAAATGTAGTTCCCTCCCCGTCTTTATCGTATTTTGCAATCAATGCCATACTGATCAAAATGAAGATCATCAGTACAAGGGACATACCGCTGCCAGAGCGCCAGTTACTTCCTTGTTTAAATTCCTGCTCAATAACATTACCGATCAGGAGAATCTTACTTCCACCTAAGAGGTCGGAGATGACAAAAGTTGTCAGTGACGGTACAAAGACCATGGTAATTCCGCTGATGATCCCTGGAACGCTCAGTGGCAGCAGGATTTTTGTAAATGTCTGCACACTGTTTGCACCAAGATCTCTGGCTGCTTCGATCACATTTGTGTCAATTTTGGACAGTACATTGTAAATTGGTAAGATCATAAATGGCAGAAAATCATAGACCATACCAAGTACGATGGCATATGGAGTGTTGATGATTTCCAGTGCCGGTAAATGGAAAAAATGAAGGAGACTGTTGATAACTCCGTTCTTTTCCAACAGGTTCTGCCATGCAATGATCCGAAGCAAAGAATTCATCCACATTGGCAGGATGAAAATCAGTACGATAAAGCTGGACTGATTGACGCCAAGTCCAGTCAGGATCATAGCCAGAGGGTATGCGAGAATCAGGCAGATAATCGTACTGACAAGGGATAACAAAAGTGCCAGTCCCAATGCCTTTAAATTCTCAGGTTCTGTGATCCTGGCAAGATTCATCAGGGTGAATCCACCGTCATTATTCGTCAGACCATAGTAGAAGACCATGATAAGAGGAATGATGATAAATGCTGCTGACCAGAGAAGATACGGACCGGCAAGCATCTGTTTTAATAATTTACTATTCTTCAATTGGTACCGCCTCCTCATCTTCAGATTCTGGTTTTTTCATGATCTGAATATCAAATGGGTCTACGCGCAGTCCGACTTCTGCTCCGACTGGGAACATATCGGTGCTGTGCACGAGCCATTCGTAATTATTTGCCATGACTTCCATCTCATAGTGAACGCCTTTGAAAATAACATGTGTAACAACGCCTCGGATCATTCCGTCTTCTGGTTTTACAAGGTCGATATCTTCCGGACGGATCACTGCATCAACAGGCTTCTTCTGACCGAATCCTTCATCGACACACGGAAAGTTGGCACCGAGGATATTGACGAGCCGGTCATGTACCATCGTGGCAGAAAGAATGTTACTGTCACCGATAAAGTCTGCAACGAACGCATTCTTCGGTTCATTATAAATATCTTCCGGTGTTCCTACCTGCTGGATATATCCCTGGTTCATAACGACGATCGTATCGGACATAGTCAGGGCTTCCTCCTGATCATGAGTGACGTAAATAAATGTAATGCCAAGCTCATTTTTTAAGCGGATCAGTTCGTACTGCATATCCTGACGAAGCTTTAAGTCAAGAGCACCAAGAGGTTCGTCAAGAAGCAGGACTTTCGGTTCATTTACAATGGCTCTTGCAATAGCGATACGCTGCTGTTGTCCGCCGCTTAAGGAAGCAGGAGTACGGTTTTCGAAGCCTTCAAGATTAACAAGTTTTAACGCATAACGAATCTTATCATTGATGTAATTCTGAGATTTTCCTTTAATCTTTAGCCCGAATGCAATATTTTCTGCAATGGTCATATGGGTAAAAAGTGCATATTTCTGGAATACGGTATTTAACTGTCGTTTGTTTGGAGCCAGGTTCGTGATATCCTGACCATCGAAGATGATTTTTCCAGAGTCAGGAGTCTCGAATCCACCAAGAATACGAAGCAGTGTTGTTTTTCCGCAACCGCTTGGTCCCAGAAGAGTTAAAAATTCATTTTCCCGGATATAAAGATTCAGTTCGTCTAGTACGACATTTTCATCAAATGCTTTGGATATATTTACAATATCGATTAATTTATTAGACATGTTCATTGTCCTCCAAAAATGTAATTATAATTTAGAACTTAAGGCCGGCTATCAAGGAAGTCCTGATAGATAAGAAGTCTGCTCAGCCTAAAAGTTCGGAGGGGTGCTGACCCATAAAATAACGGCACCGGATGTGCCAAAAGCTTCTATATAATGTTCAGAGTGAGGTGTGAAATAAAAAGATTCTCCTTTTTTTGCAGTGTAACTTTTATGTCCGATATGAATCTTGATACTTCCTTTTAATACATAACCAAATTCTTCACCTTCGTGTGGGAGATCCCGGTAAGTTAATCCGCCAGGCTTTAGAGTCAGACGGATCGGTTCCATCATATTTTTCTGAGCGTTCGGTATAATCCATTCGGTCTTGCTGCCAAGTTCAGAATCAATTTTCTCAAAATAGTCTTCATTTTGAAATACAATCTGATCTTCCGGCTCTTCCTGAAAAAATTCTGAGACGGTTGTGCCCAGGCACTGCAAAATGTCCATCAATGTCGCAATGGACGGGGAGGTGAGATCCCGTTCCAGCTGGGAAATAAATCCCTTGGACAGTTCACTGCGGTCTGCCAGCTCTTCCTGGGTGAGCCCCTTGGCGACGCGGAGTTCCTTAATCTTTTTGCCGATATCCATCAAAAATCCACCTTTCTGAAAGAATCATTATGGATTCCTTGTGTTGATTTAAAGTAAACATGATAAAAGCCGTCGCCAACAAAAATAAAATTAAACACAAAGTTTAGTATTTGTTAACAAACGACCTGAAAATCATTATACAGGAAAAATACTAAAAATCAACAGTTTAAATGAAAATAATTGAAAAATGAATGTAAAATTTCAGAATGTAAAAATGAGCAAAAATGCAGATGAAGGAAGTTTTTTATGGACATGATAAATCATGAATGCTATAATAAATCAGTTTGACAATACATTTATTTATGGACATAAAGATAAGAACGAAAAGGAACTGGATATGAGAAAAAATCGAAAGAATAACTCCCATACCTATCGGAAAAGAATTTGTATTATGGCAGTTCTTCTGGCTGGCAGTCTTATGCTGGGAGGGTGTGGAGTAAAGAAAGAGAATGCGGCAGACAACGAATTGCCGGAGATTGTCATTGGAATGGATTATTTTGAACCTTACAGTTATCAGGTGAGTAATGGTGAATATAAAGGTATTGATGTGGAACTTGCCAAGGAAGCATTTCAGAGGCTGGGATACCAGCCTAAGTTTGAGAATATAGTCTGGGAAGATAAAGACGAACTTCTGGCAGAAGGAACAATCGACTGTCTGTGGAGCTGTTATTCCATGAATGGAAGAGAAGATAAATATCAGTGGGTAGGTCCGTATCTGTACAGTCGTCAGATGGTGGCTGTAAGAAAAGAGAGTGAAATCAATACGATTCAGGATCTGGAAGGAAAGAAGATTGCGGTTCAGGCGACCACAAAGGCAGAGGAGCTTTTCCTTCATAAGATTGCGTCAGATCTTCCACAAATGGAGCAGGTAAACTGCTTTTCTACGACGAATGAACTTTATGCTGCACTTAGAAAAAATTATGTAGATGCGATTGCAGGTCATGAGGCAATGCTGGGCAGCCTGGTGAGAGATGGAGAGGATGCATACCGTATGCTGGACGAGAGTATCTATACTTCAGAACTTGGAATTGCTTTTAAAAAAGGAACCCACAAAGAAGTAGCACAAGAGCTTACAGAAACTCTCGAAGAGATGAGAAATGAGGGCATTACAGAAGAAATAGTCAAAAAGTACGGATTGGATGCGGATGAAATCCTGCCGGGAGGAAAAAGCAAATGAGCAGACAGGTAAGAACGCAGATGCCGCAGACGCAGAAAAAAGATAAGAGGAGTAAAAGCAAAGGAAAGAAATTTGACAAAAATGCATGCTTATTGGTGTTTGTTCTGATTTTTTCCGGAATCCTGATTTTTCTTCTGTTGACAGCGAGTGATAATAAAAAACTGAATAGTACGTTGAATGAGACATTTGACTTTGCAAAAACCAGGATTGAAAGGTATGAGATCTATAATACGAATGACCAGGTGAAAAGTCTGGTACGCCTGATGGACAAAACAACAGAATTAAGCCGGGTCATAGCACAGGAAGATAATCTCAGTGAGGAGATGCTGGATGAATATGCAAACGAACAGCGTCTGACAGGAATCCTTGTGTTGGATCAGAACCAGAAAGTGACAGAACAGGCTGCAAAAGATGGAGATGCTATGCTATTGTGGCAAAAGCTGATTGAAAGTGATTATGTGTGTGATATTGCCAAGTACCCCCAAAAGACTTATACGACCCGTCTGAGAAATGAAGGAAAGCTCTATGATTTTGCGGCAGTGGCAAGACAGGATGCAGCAGGGATAGTGATCACATATATGCAGAAAGAGGAAGTAAGTGAGTTAAACGGAGACCTGACGATGAAATCGTTATTTGCGGATTTTCCTTTTGAAATGAATGGAAGCATAGTGATCTGTGATGATGACAAGGTTGTCAGTACCAATAAACAGGAGCTTCTTTCGAGTTCTGTAGAAGAATCAAAGTCATTGTATAAAAATGAATTTAAGGCAGGGGGGAATGAAATTGTCTGCCTTCATTCAAAGGCCGGAAACTGGTATGGACGCAAGGAGAAGATTAAAGACTATGATGCATATATCTTTTTCCCGGAAAGCCAGGTTTACATCACACGAAATATTGTATGTGTGATTTATGTGTTACTTGCCTTACTTCTTTTCTCTCTTTATTGGGTGAGCAGGAACAGAACAGAAAAGAGAAGTATCCTTCAAGATCAGAAGAGACTTTGTGTGATCAATGCACTTGGCCATGCATATTCTTCTATTTCTCTTGTGAATATAAAAACAGAGAAAATCGAAATTGTAAAATCTTCAAGGAATATGAAGCCGGATCAGAAAGGGGATATTCTTTCCAAAGCGCACCTGGAAGAACTGATACAGCAGGTTATTACAGATCCATTTCAGGAGAAATATCGTGAATTTATCAATATGAGTACGGTGACACAGCGTCTGGAAGAACGTGAGACGTTGAGCTTTACAGCTCAGACAGTAGAAGGAAGGTGGCTGACAATAATCATTGTGCCGCAGGGATATGATAAAACTGGGGAACTAAGTACAGTTCTGGTTGCGAACCGTGATGTAACAGAGGAAAAAGAACGAGAGATAGAGCGGGATAAGAATCTGAGAAATGCACTCGCAGCTGCGGAACATGCAAACAGGGCGAAAACAGCGTTCCTGAATAATATGTCCCATGATATCCGTACGCCGATGAATGCGATTGTCGGATTTACAGCACTTGCGACAACGCATATTGGCAACACGGAGCTTGTTCTGGATTATCTGAATAAAATCCATACATCCAGTCAGCATTTGCTTAGCCTGATCAATGATGTGTTGGATATGAGCAGAATCGAGAGCGGTTCTGTTCGAATTGAATATACAACGGTACACCTGCCGGATATTTTGCATGATTTAAGAACGATCATTCAGGGATCTGTACATTCCAAACAGCAGGATCTTTATATTGATACACAGGATGTAATTCATGAAGATATCATTACCGACAAGCTGCGTCTGACACAGGTCCTTCTCAATATTTGCAGTAATGCTGTAAAATTCACACCGGTCGGCGGTATGATTAACATTCGTGTTTCGGAGAAGCCATGTAGAAGAGATGGATACATAACGGTCGTTTTCAGTGTGAAGGATAATGGAATCGGAATGTCTAGGGAGTTTAGAAAGCATGTGTTTGATTCTTTTTCAAGAGAGCATACTGTTACGGAGAATGGGATTGGAGGAACCGGTCTTGGAATGGCGATCACCAAAAACATTGTGGACATGATGGACGGTACAATTCAGGTTGAAAGTGAAACCGGAAAAGGAACAGAATTTACAATTATGCTTGAATGCGAAACATCAGGAGAGACAGTGAAACGGGAACCTGTTCCAGAGCTAAAAGGTGCCAGAGCGCTTGTGGTGGATGATGATGCACAAACTTGTATGAGTGTGAGCAGAATGCTGCGTGAGATTGAAATGACGGCAGACTGGACAACTTCGGTAAAAGAAGCGGTACTTCGGGCAAAAGAAGCGTATGAACAGAATCAGGAATTTAAAGTGTATATCATTGACTGGCTGATGCCGGATATGAACGGAATCGAGACAGTACGCAGGATTCGTATGGTGGTTGGAAAGGAGTATCCGATTATTATCCTGACTGCCTATGACTGGTCAGATGTTGAACAGGAGGCAAGAGAGGCGGGAGTAACCGCATTTGTGTCGAAACCGTTGTTTCTTTCAGAGCTGCGGGAAGTTCTGATGAGTCAGGCGCAAAGAGAACTCCTTAAGAATGAAAAACAGAAGGATCAGGCGAAAAACCGAAAGAGTTATGCAGGTAAAAAAGTCCTTCTTGTAGAGGATAATGAGTTGAATCGCGAGATTGCAACAGCAATCATGAAAGAAATTGGTCTGGAAGTGGATACAGCAGAGGATGGCACAGATGCTGTGAATATCATGTCATCAGCAGAAGGCAGGAAATATGATCTGATTTTTATGGATATTCAGATGCCGAAGATGGATGGCTATACTGCAACCCGGGAGATACGTACGCTGAACAATCACAAATGTGCGAATATCCCAATCATTGCGATGACTGCAAATGCTTTTGAGGAAGACCGTAAAAAGGCGGTCAAGGCTGGTATGAATGGTCACATTGCCAAACCAATCAGTGCAGATGTAATTCTGGAAAATCTGGATCAGATTTTTGAAGGATAAAGAAGAACAAAAACAGGTTTTGACAAATCACCTATATTTCCGTAAAATATAATTGGTTATTTATGCAAAATGGATTGTAAAATTTCTGAAAAATCAGGGAGAATGAAGAGAGATTATGATTAAGATCAAGAATTATAAAAAGGTAGAAAACCTGGAAGAAGCCTGGGAGCTGAACCAGAAGCGCACGAACCGGATTATTGGAGGTATGCTCTGGGTAAAGATGAGTGATGCTAATGTGCAGACTGCAATCGACCTGTCCGGACTTGGGCTGAATCAGATCGAAGAGACAGAAGAGGAGTTCAGGATCGGCTGCATGGTCACGCTTCGTCAGATGGAATTGCATGAAGGATTGTCTCATTATACAGAAGGCGCAGTGAAAGACGCATTTCGACATATTGTAGGAGTACAGTTCCGTAATCTTGCAACAGTCGGAGGAAGTCTGTTCGGCAGATTTGGATTCTCAGATGTGTTGACACTTCTGCTTGCATTAGATTGTGATGTGGAGCTTTACAAAGGAGGAATCATGTCCATTCAGGAATTTGCGAAACTTAAAAGAGACAATGACATTCTGGTTCACATTATAATAAAGAAGACGCCAGTTCATATTTGTTATCAGTCTGTGAGAAATACAGTGACAGATTTCCCGACACTTAACCTGACAGCAGCAATCTTTGCTGATAAGATGCGTATTAGTATCGGTGCCAGACCGGGAAAAGCTATGTTGTTCGAAGACACGGCTGGATTGTTGAAGGGGCTGACAGATGGAAGTGTTACAGAAGAAGTGATGCACACATTTGCCAAAGAGATAAAAGAAAAGCTTCCGACTGGAAGTAATATGCGAGGAACTGCTGAGTATCGAAGCCATCTGGCAGAGGTTATGACCGTTCGCGCACTTCGTATACTGGGAGGTGACAGACATGCAGATTAGTATCGTACTTAATGGAAAGAAAATTCAGGAAGAGATCGAACCGGACCTGCTTCTTATAGATTTTGTAAGAAAGCATGGATGTAAAAGTGTAAAACGTGGATGTGAGACTTCAGGTTGTGGACTTTGCACAGTATTTTTAGATGACAAGCCGGTACTATCCTGTTCTATTCTGGCAGCCAGAGTAGATAGACATAAAGTCACAACGCTTGAAGGGCTTAAGGAAGAAGCGGAAGAGTTTGGCGCATTCATTGCAGACCAGGGAGCAGAGCAGTGTGGTTTCTGTAATCCGGGCATGATTATGAATGCACTGGCATTATTCCGTGAAAATGAATTTCCGAATGAGGAAGAGATAAAAGAGTATCTGGCAGGGAATCTGTGCCGCTGTTCCGGATATGAGGGACAGCTTCGTGGAATCCAGAATTTCCTTGTCTGGAGGAAAGAAAAAAGAGGGGAGAAAGTATCATGCAAATTGTAAATCAGCCAGTCAGAAAAAAAGATGCCATGCAGCTTGTGACCGGTCAGCCAGTATATATGGATGATATGATCCCGGAAGATTGTCTGATCGTAAAACTGCTCAGATCCCCTCATGCAAATGCGGTGGTGCAGGAGATTCAGACAGATAAGGCAATGAAAGTTCCTGGAATTGAGGCCATCTATACATGGAAGGATATCGACCAGAACGGACGAAGATTTACATGTGCAGGACAGACTTATCCAGAACCCAGTCCATATGACCGTCTGATTCTGGATCGTCATGTCAGATTTGTAGGAGATCCGGTTGCGATTGTGGCAGGAGAGACAGAAAAAGCGGTGGACAGAGCCATTTCCATGATCAAGGTACAGTACGAAGTGTTGGAACCGATCCTTGATTATCATAAAGCTTTGGATAATCCAATTCTGGTGCACCCGGAAGATAACTGGGAGGCACTTTGTCCGGTAGGAGCAGATAATAAAAGAAATCTGTGCGCACATGAGGCGAGTGAACATGGAGATATTGATCAAGTACTGTCAGACTGTGACATTATCATCGACCAGGTATATCATACAAAAGCGTGCCAGCAGACGATGATGGAAACAATGCGTACATATTGTTCCATTGATACATATGGACGTCTGAATGTATTTAGCTCTACCCAGATTGTGTTTCATTGCAGAAGGATCATTGCAAATGCACTTCATATTCCAAAATCACAGGTACGTGTCAGCAAGCCGCGTATCGGAGGAGGTTTTGGAACAAAACAGACAGCGGTCTGTGAGGTCTATCCGGCATATGTGACCTGGATGACAAAGAAGCCGAGCAAGATTATTTTCACCCGTGAGGAATGTATGACAGCTTCTTCTCCGCGACATGAGATGGAAATGCATGTGAAACTTGGAGCTATGAAAGATGGAACTATCCGTGGGATTGATCTGTACACCATTTCTAACACAGGTGCCTATGGGGAACATGGGCCGACGACAGTCGGACTGTCCGGGCATAAATCGATTCCGCTTTACGGAAAAGCAGAGGCATTCCGCTTTGTTTACGACGTGGTTTATACGAATGTTATGTCTTCTGGAGCTTATCGTGGATATGGTGCAACACAGGGACTTTTTGCCATTGAGACGGCAGTTAATGAACTGGCAGAAAAACTCCATATGGATCCGATGAAACTTCGTGAGATGAACATAGTAAAAGAAGGACAGGTCATGCCTGCATTTTACGGTGAGACAAATACAAGCTGTGCCTTGGACCGTTGTATTGCAAAGGTGAAAGAGATGAGTCACTGGGATGAGAATTATCCGGTCCGCGAACTAGGACATGGAAAAGTCCGTGCTCTTGGTATGGGACTTGCCATGCAGGGATCTTGTATCAGTGGATTAGATGTAGGCAGTGCAGCGCTAAAACTGAATGATGAAGGTTTCTACATTATGCGAATTGCAGCAGCAGACATGGGAACAGGTTGTGATACGATTCTTGCACAGATTGCAGCAGAAGTATTGGAGTGTCCGCTTGATAAAGTAATTGTATTTGGAGCAGATACGGATGCATCACCATATGATTCAGGATCTTATGCATCCAGTACGACTTATGTAACCGGAAAGGCAACTGAGCTGTGTGCGAGAAAGCTTAGAGATAAGATTCGTCTTGTCGGAGCTAAGATGCTTGGATGTGACGAGAAAGAAGTAGAATTTGACGGTGATAAAGTCATCTATAGAGGCGAAAAGACTCTGGAAAAAACAGAAGTTTCCCTGTTTGATATTGCAACAGCGTCTATGGCGGGCAACAGTATTGCTCTGGAAGAGACTGTGACCATGAGCCAGCCAACTTCACCACCGCCATTTATGGCAGGCGTGGCAGATGTGGAAGTGGATCTTCTGACCGGACAGGCAAAAGTGATAGATTATTATACTGCTGTTGACTGTGGGACTCCGGTGAACCCAAACCTGGCAAGAGTTCAGGCTGAGGGCGGAATCCTTCAGGGAATCGGAATGGCACTGACGGAGAATATCACTTATGATGCAAAGGGAAGACTTTATGAAAATTCTCTCATGCAATATAAGATTCCGACAAGAGAAGATATCGGTCATATTCATGTAGAGTTTGAGAGCAGCTATGAAAAGTCTGGTCCATTTGGCGCAAAATCTATCGGTGAGGTCGTGATCAATACACCACTTTCGGCAATTGCTCATGCAATTTATAATGCAACCGGACACCGATTCAGGGAACTCCCAATCATGCCGGAACAAATTGCTATGTGTGAAGAAAATCCGATGTGGGAAAAGTAGGGTTATAGTACAGATAAATGAGTTGAAAAGAGAAGTCGTAAGGGTAAAAGCTTAGGACTTCTCTTTTTTTGACGTTATTATTCTTTACAGTAAAATGCTTCTAAGGCATCCATCTTTGCGGACATATTTATCATCATCTGGTCTAAAATTGTGATTGCGGCCATAGATTCTACAACAACAACAGCCCTTGGTACAACAACCGGATCGTGACGTCCGGTAATGGCAATCGTCGTATCTTCGAAAGCCGTATTGATGGTCTGCTGTTCCTTACTGATGGAAGGAGTCGGTTTAAATGCAGCCCGCAAAATCAGCTCAGAACCATCACTCATACCTCCGAGGATTCCGCCGGCGTGGTTCGTCTTTTTTATAACGGCACCATTCTGACATGTAAATGCATCATTGTTGCTGCTGCCGTGGCTTTTTGAAGCTTCAAATCCGTCACCGATTTCCACACCTTTGACAGCGCCAATGGAAACGACAGCTTTTGCGAGAGAAGCGTCAAGTTTATCAAAGACTGTCTCACCGATTCCGGCCGGCATGCCTTTTACGCGGCATTCAACAATTCCACCGGAAGAATCCTGATTTTTCATGCAGGATTCCAGATAATCGGAAGCTTTTTTTGCATAAGCATTATTTGGCATATATAACATATTTTCGGCAATATCTTCATAACGATATTCCGTTTCAGGAATACAGATATCTCCAATAGAACGGGTAAAGGCAATCAGGTCGATTCCTAATTGTTCCAGGATTTTTTTTGCAATTGCACCGGCTGCGACCCGGCCAATTGTTTCACGGGCAGAAGAACGTCCGCCACCGCGGTAATCGCGGATGCCATATTTTGCATCAAATGTATAATCAGCATGTCCGGGACGGTAACAGTCTTTAATTTTACCGTAATCTCTGGAACGCTGGTCCTGATTGTAGACAATGACAGAGATTGGTGTGCCGGTTGTCTTACCCTCGAAAACACCGGAGAGAATCTGGGCAGTGTCGCTTTCATTTCTCTTCGTTGTAAATTTACTCTGGCCAGGTTTTCTTCGGTCGAGCTGTTTTTGTATATCTTCTTCACTTAAGGAAAGTCCTGAAGGACACCCGTCGATCACAACACCGATTGCAGGTCCGTGAGATTCTCCCCATGTGGTGATACGGAACAATGTTCCATAAGTTGATCCAGCCATAATGTCAATTTCTCCTTTGATGTCATAGGTTTTGTTATAGATTCCTTTTTATTATAAAACAATCTTAATAAATTCTTCAAGAATTTTTCGTGAATTAGCTCTGTACTTTTAGAAGAGTGCATATTATAATGATAGCGTGTGAACTAGAAAAGGGGAGTTTGACGAACATGTTTGGAAAAAAGAAGAAAAACGAGTACGAAGAAGAAGTAGTAGAAGAAGGCAGAGACGAGTTTGACGTAGATTATAATGACGATGAAGATTTCGAGACAGACTTTGTATCTCTGGACGAAGATGAAGATGAGAAACCAAAGAGAGGCGGCATTGGCAAGAAGGTAGGTATCACGTTTGGTGTGATCTTAGCAGTTCTGGTAGTTGCTTATATTGGCATGGCGGTTTACTTTGACAGTCATTTTATGTTCAACACAACGATCAATGGTAATAATTTTGCATTGAAGAGTGTTGCACAGGTGGAAAAATATATGGAACAACAGGTTGCGGATTATACTTTGACACTTCAGGAATCTGACGGCGACAGTGAACAGATTACAGGAAGCGAGATTTCTTTGGAATATGTGCCGGGAGATGAAGTTAAAGAGCTGGCAAAGAAGCAGAACAAGTTTCTTTGGATTACATCTCTGTGGGAGAAGCCGGTGATTGAGGCAAAGATTGGAGTGAAGTATGATGAGAATGCACTTGCAAGGCGTATTGAGAGTTTGAATTGCCTGAAAGAAGAGAATCAGGTGGCTTCTGTAGATGCGCATCCAGAATTCCAGAATACAGAGTTTGTGATCGTGCCAGAGGTCATTGGTACGCAGATTGATACAGAGACATTTAATAAAGATATCAGAGAGTCGATAGAAGGGTTCCAGGATACTTTGAATCTGACAGATACGAACTGCTATATCAAACCGAGATTTTTATCAGATTCCCAGGAAGTAGTGGCAGCAAAGGATACCATGAACAGCTATCTTGGAGCGAATATTACATATGACTTTAATCCGAATACAGAAGTGGTAGATGCATCTGTCATTTCACAGTGGGTGATTGTGGATGCAGATATGAACGTTACATTTAATCAGGAAGCAGTAAAAGAGTATATTGCTGCTCTTGCAACAAAATATAATACGAAAGGAAAACCGCGTCAGTTTACAACTGCAACAGGCAATACTGTCACGGTTGAAGGTGGCGGTTATGGCTGGAAAATCGATCAGGATGCAGAGTATGATGCATTGATCGCCAATATCCAGAATGCTGAGACTGTAACAAGAGAGCCGGAATATTCCAGTCGTGCAGTCAACCATACTGCAATGGATATGGGAAATACATATGCAGAAGTCGATCTTACCACGCAGCATATGTGGTTTATTAAAGACGGACAGATTGCGCTGGAGACAGATATTGTAACAGGTAATCCGAACAAGGGAAATGCGACACCGCAGGGAACCTATTCTTTGGCATACAAGTCAAGAAATAAGACACTTCGCGGAACAAAGAAACCAGATGGAACTTACGAGTACGAGACACCGGTTGCTTACTGGATGCCATTTAATGGAGGTATCGGATTCCACGATGCAACATGGCAGTCTTCATTTGGAGGCAACAGATATTTAAGTCATGGTTCACATGGCTGTATTAATATGCCGAAAGATAAAGCGGCGGCACTTTATGACCTGATTCCGGATGGATGCCCGGTAGTATGTCATTATTAAAGAGAGGGAAAGATCGTGTATGAATTATTAAAGACAGATGGTCTTGCCAAAAGAGGAAGATTACATACAGTACATGGGGTCATTGAGACCCCTGTATTTATGAATGTAGGAACTATTGCGGCAATCAAGGGCGCGGTGTCAACAACAGATCTGCAGGAGATTGGGACACAGGTTGAATTATCCAACACATATCATCTTCATGTAAGACCGGGAGATGAAGTCGTAAAGAAACTTGGCGGTCTTCATAAGTTTATGGTGTGGGACAAGCCGATTCTTACTGATTCCGGTGGATTTCAGGTGTTTTCGCTGGCAGGGCTCAGAAGAATAAAAGAAGAGGGAGTATACTTTAACTCTCATATCGATGGAAGAAAGATTTTTATGGGACCGGAGCAGAGCATGCAGATCCAGTCCAATCTGGCCTCCACCATTGCGATGGCATTTGACGAGTGTCCGTCCAGCGTTGCAGACCGGGATTATATGGAAAATTCTGTGAACCGTACGACCAGATGGCTTAAGAGATGTAAAGCAGAGATGGACAGACTGAACAGTCTGCCGGATACAATTAACAAGCATCAGATGTTATTCGGCATCAATCAGGGCGGCGTGTATGAGGATATCCGTGTGCGCCATGCACAGGAGATTTCAGAACTGAATCTGGACGGCTATGCAGTCGGCGGACTTGCAGTTGGTGAGAGTCATGAGGAGATGTACCGGATTCTGGATGCAGTTGTGCCGCATCTGCCACAAAATAAACCGACATATCTGATGGGAGTCGGAACACCGGCGAATATTCTGGAAGCTGTAGAACGTGGTGTTGACTTCTTTGACTGTGTATATCCAAGCAGAAACGGACGCCATGGGCATGTGTATACGAATCATGGAAAGATGAATCTGTTCAATGCCAAGTATGAGTTAGATACAAGACCAATTGAGGAAGGTTGTAACTGCCCGGTATGCAGAACGTATTCCAGAGCTTATGTGAGACATCTTCTGAAAGCAAAGGAGATGCTCGGCATGAGATTTTGTGTACTTCATAATCTATATTTCTATAATAAGATGATGGAAGAGGTCCGTGAGGCAATTGAGGCAGGAAGATACAAAGAATATAAAGAAGAGAAGCTTCGCAGAATGGCAGAGGGCGAGTAGATTGCAGACAGATCAGAAAAATCGCAGCTGATATTTGGTGCAGGAACGGGCAGGATTTTCAGGTGATGATCATGAAAAGAGAAAATATTTATAAAATCACGTAGAAATGATGAAAATATCTTGATGAAAATGTCAAATTCCTGTATAGTAGAAACAGTGTTTAATGAAATTTAGGAGGAAATATTATGTACGCATTGGCAGCACAGAGTGCAGGAACAAACTGGGTAGTACTGATTTTAGTATATGTAGTAATATTCGGTGGATTTTATATGTTATTCATGCGCCCACAGAAAAAAGAGCAGAAGAGAGTCCAGGAGATGATCGCAGAGATGGAAGTCGGTGATACCGTACTTACAACAAGCGGTTTCTACGGAGTAATCATCGACATTACAGATGATGATCTTATCGTAGAGTTTGGTAATAATAAGAACTGTAGAATCCCGATGCAGAAAGCAGCAATCGCACAGGTTGAGAAAGCATCTGCTGAATAGGAAGATGAGGAGTGAAGAAGGATCCCGGGACCGGGGTTCTTCTTTTTCTATATGGCGATCAATCATTCTATGAAGAAGATTTTAAAGGCACTGTCGTTTGACGGGATTGAGGTGGAGGCAGCCAGACATCTTGCCAGCCTCAAAGCGATAGACCCAATGAAAATCTTTCACAAAACAATCGATTACAAGATATATAACGGAGATTACGAAGTGCCGGTGCGTATTTATCTGCCGAGAGAAAAGGTGACGGAAGATCTTCCGGTCTTTTTGTTCTTCCACGGTGGCGGCTGGGTAACGGATTGTATTGATAATTATGAAAGAATCTGTGCAAGACTGGCATCCGCGACAGAACATATTGTGGTGTCGGTAGAATACAGACTGGCGCCGGAACACCCATTTCCAACAGGTTTTATGGACTGTTATGCAGTGGCCAAAGCCATTTATACAAATCGGTTTATTTTAAATGTGAATCCTCAACGCATTACATTGATTGGTGACAGTGCCGGCGGAAATCTTGCGGCAGCAGTTTCACTGAAAGCAAGAGATGATGGGATTTTTAATCCTCAAAGACAGATTTTGATCTATCCGGCAGTGAATCATGACTACAGTGAAACATCCAGGTTCCAGTCAGTAAAAGACTGTGGGAGTGATTATCTTCTGACAGCGGGAAAGATGCGTGATTATATTGATTTTTATGCGGCCAGAGAAGAGGATAAGAAGAATAAATATTTTGCACCACTGATGGAGACGGATTACAGAAATCAACCGGATACATTAATTCTGACAGCAGAGTTCGATCCACTTCGAGATGAAGGGGAAGAATATGGAAAACGGCTAAAGGAAGCCGGTAATTACGTGGAGGTTCATCGAATCAAAGATGCGCTTCACGGATATTTTGCGCTTGGGATCCGGTATTTCCATGTGCAGGAAAGTTTTGAACTGATCAATCAGTTCTTAAGTAGGAGGGAATAAAAGTGTTCCAGCAAAGAAGAGCGTATTGGCGGAATCTGGACAATGCGGCAAAAATGTTTTCCGCTGCCAGCAGCCCGAAGGATACAAGGGTATTTCGCTTTTACTGCGTATTAAAAGAAAAGATTGATGGAAGTGTTCTTAAGATGGCATTGGATCAGACAATCCAGAAGTATCCGGTCTTTCTGTCAGTCATGCGAAAAGGACTTTTCTGGCATTATCTTGAGAAAAGTGATCTGTGGCCGGTCGTAAGGGAAGAGTACAAGGAACCGTGCAGCCATCTTTATATAAGAGATAAAAAAGAATTATTATTTGAAGTCACCTATTATAAGAACCGGATTAATTTTGAAGTGTTTCATGCACTGACAGATGGGACGGGAGCAACTGAATTTTTGCGTGAGCTTGTGAAGAACTATCTTTATCTGATGCATGAAAAGGATGGTCTGGAAAATGTGATCCTTACGGAGCAAGATCTGACAGTAAAAGATCAGGAGGAGGATGGTTTTGGCCGTTACTACAATCCAGATGAGCGTGGCACGAGAAAGAAAAAGAATCATGCTTATCAGATTCGCCGGGAGAGTAAGGAATATGAAGAACTTCAGATTGGCGAGACGACTGCCTCAGTAAAAGAACTTCTGGAAGTATCAAGAAAACATGGCGTATCCATGTCTGTATTTTTGACGGCAGCGATGATCTGTGCGATTCATGAAGAACAAAGTAAGATTCAGGAAAAGAAGCCTGTAATTTTAATGGTTCCAGTGAATTTGAGAAAAATTTTTCCATCTGATTCTATGCTGAATTTTTTTAGTTATATTGAACCGGGATATCGTTTCGGGGAAGGCAAAGATTCTTTTGATGATGTGCTGGAAGCAACAAAGCAGTATTTTGAAGAAAATCTGTCAAAAGAAAAAATTGCGGAACGTATGAACAATCTGATTGCCTATGAGAAACATAAAATTTTAAAATGGGCGCCACTGGAACTGAAGAACCGTTGTATCAAGATGGGAGCGAAGCTTGCAGAGCGGGAAGTGACAGCAGTATTGTCCAATATGAGTGTGGTGAAGATGCCGCCGGAATATGCAAAATATATTGAACGTTTCGGAGTTTACACAAGCACCATGCGTACAGAGCTTTGTGTATGCTCTTTTGGAGATACATTGTCATTTGCGTTTACTTCCAGATATGACAGCACGAATATTCAGCGTAATTTTTATCGCATATTGAAGGAACAGGGAATCTTCGTAAAAAAAGTGGAAGCAGATTACCCGAAAGAGGTTAAACCCAATTATGAAGGAAAGAAAGTATTTCAGATTTTTAATTTCTGCTGTATTGCAGCAGTTGTTCTGTGTATCATGTTAAATCTGATCCTGACACCAGATTTACACTGGTGGATATTTGCGGTAGCAGGAGGATTTAGTATGTGGCTTGCATTTGCAACCGGATACCTGAAGCGTTATAATTTACTTAAGAATGCGATGTGGCAGCTGCTTATTGTGAGCATAGGAAGTATTTTGTGGGATATTTTCACAGGGTGGCACAGGTGGTCGGTAGATCTGGTATTGCCGCTAGTCTGCCTGATTGTGGAGATATTGATGGAGTTGATTGCAAGGATCCAGTCACATCCGCCAAAAGAATATATGATTTATTATGTAATGGCATCGGTCTACAGCATGGTACTGCCTCTGATTCTGATGGCGACAGGTGTGATCTTGTACCGTGCATTTGCAGTTATCTGTGTGGGCTTAAGCTTTTTATTCTTTATAAGACTACTTCTATTTAGAAAAAAAGAATTTAAAGAAGAAATGTATAAAAAGTTTCATGTGTAATGATGCGAAGGAGGTATGTCATATGATTAATTATTCAGAAGACAAAGACAGACAGTATCACGTACAACTGGAAGAAGGGGATGTTGGGAGATATGTGATCCTGACCGGAGATCCAAAGCGCTGTCAGAAGATTGCAGAACATTTTGAAGATGCTCTGCCTGTAGCAGACAGTCGTGAATTTACAACTTATACCGGCTATCTGGAAGGGGAGAAAGTCAGTGTAACGTCGACCGGGATTGGAGGACCGTCTGCGGCAATCGCACTGGAAGAACTGGCAAATGTAGGAGCCGATACATTTATCCGGGTGGGAACAAGTGGAGGTATGCAGTTAGAGGTAAAAAGTGGTGATCTTGTCATTGCTACAGGAGCAGTCCGCATGGAAGGAACAAGCAAAGAATATGCGCCAGTTGAGTTTCCGGCAGTATCGGATTTTCATATCACGAATGCGCTTGTAGAGGCAGCAGAAAATCTGAAAATTCCTTATCATGTGGGTGTGGTGGAATGTAAAGATTCTTTTTATGGGCAGCATGCACCACAGACGAAGCCTGTTGGATATGAACTGTTAAATAAATGGAATGCATGGGTTCAGTGTGGCTGCCTGGCCTCAGAGATGGAATCAGCAGCACTATTCGTTGTGGCAAGTTACAGGAAAGTACGGATTGGAACGGTTCTTCTTACAATGGCGAACCAGGAGCGTGCAAAGAAAGGACTGGATAATCCAGTCGTGCATGATACAGAGGCACCGATTCGTACAGCAGTAGAAGCACTTCGTATACTGATCAGAAAAGAGAGGAGATAATGCTATGGGAACACCACACAATGAAGCAGAAAAAGGAGAGATTGCAAAACGAGTTCTGATGCCGGGAGATCCGCTTCGTGCAAAATATATTGCGGAACATTTTTTGAAAGATGCAGTATGTTTTAATACTGTGAGAAATATGCTCGGATACACGGGAACTTATAAAGGAGAGAAGATTTCTGTTATGGGAGGCGGTATGGGAGTCCCATCGGTCGGAATCTATACTTATGAACTGTACCATGAATATGAAGTGGAAGAAATTATCCGCATCGGCTCGGCAGGAGCCCTTCAGGATGATGTGGATCTTCGGGATGTGGTCATTGCTGTAGGTGCCTGTACAGATTCGAATTATGCCGCACAGTATAATCTTCCGGGAACATTTGCACCGATTGCGGATTATGAATTACTGGAAAGTGCCGTAAACACGGTAAGAGAGAAAGGTCTGACAGTCCGTGCCGGAAATGTACTTACTTCCGATGTATTTTATAATGATGATCCGACAGTCAATGACCGTTGGCGCAAGATGGGAGTACTTGCAGTGGAAATGGAAGCAGCAGCACTTTATATGAATGCAGCAAGAGCAGGAAAAAAGGCACTCTGCATGCTTACAATTTCCGATCATTTATACAAAGATGAAAAATTATCTGCCAGGGAGCGACAACTGGGATTTGATAATATGATACAAATTGCATTAGATATGTGATTTTGATGGAGTATTTGCTTATTTTCTAGGTGCCGGAGCAGTTTTTTTGATAGGTTTAGCGTATTAAAGTATTGAAATCTGTTAAAAAATAGGCTAATATAAAAAACATAGATTTTTTTGCAGCACTAGTTTAGGAAGGAAGATACATATGAATTTAAAAATTGGCGTGATCAAAGGGGACGGAATTGGCCCGGAAATCGTAACAGAGGCGATGAAAGTATTAGATAAAGTAGCCAAGCGTTACAGTCATAATATAGAGTACAGACAGTTAATGATGGGTGGAGCTTCCATCGATGTGCATGGTGTTCCTCTTACCGATGAGACAGTAGCAGAGGCAAAATCCTGCGATGCAGTTCTGATGGGATCTATCGGTGGAAACACAAGTACATCACCATGGTACAAATTAGAGCCATCTAAAAGACCGGAGGCAGGACTTCTCCGTATCCGTAAAGAGTTGAATCTTTTTGCAAACTTAAGACCGGCAATTCTTTACGATGAATTGAAAGGAGCATGTCCGTTAAAAGAAGAGATCACAGAAGGCGGATTTGATCTGATGATCATGAGAGAGCTTACCGGTGGACTTTACTTTGGAGAGAGAAAGACAGAAGAAGTCGACGGAGTGATGACTGCATTTGACAGTCTTACATATAACGAGAATGAAATCCGCAGAATTGCAAAGAGAGCATTTGACATTGCAATGAAGCGCAGAAAGAAAGTTACAAGTGTAGATAAAGCAAATGTTCTGGATTCTTCCAGACTCTGGAGAAAAGTAGTGGAAGAAGTTGCAAAGGATTACCCGGAAGTAACTTTGGAGCACATGCTTGTAGATAACAGTGCAATGCAGTTGGTAAAAGACCCGAAACAGTTCGATGTAATCCTGACAGAGAACATGTTCGGAGATATTCTTTCTGACGAGGCAAGTATGATCACAGGATCCATCGGAATGCTTGCAAGCGCAAGCCTGAACGAGACAAAATTTGGCCTTTATGAGCCAAGCGGCGGATCTGCACCGGATATTGCAGGACAGGGAATCGCAAACCCAATTGCAACAATTCTTTCTGCAGCAATGATGTTAAGATTTAGTTTTGACCTTGACAAAGAAGCAGACGCAATTGAGGCATCTGTGGCAAAAGTATTAAGAGACGGATATCGTACCATTGATATCATGTCTGAAGGAAAGACTCAGATCGGAACAGCCCGGATGGGTGATGAAATCGCAGCAAATATATAGAATACCAGTGTGGTGTATACTACACGATATTCGAATATTGCGTGGGATTGTAAGAGCGTGAAATGCGGAACAATCCGTGTGGTATGAAAGAATAATACAAAAAGGAGAACAAAAACATGAGAAGTGATACAGTAACAAAAGGAAAACAGCAGGCACCACATCGTTCCCTTTTTCATGCACTGGGAATGACACAGGAAGAGATGGACAGACCATTAGTTGGTATCGTAAGTTCTTATAATGAAATCGTTCCAGGACATATGAATTTGGATAAGATCGTAAATGCAGTAAAACAGGGTGTTGCAATGGCTGGCGGAACACCAGTTGTATTTCCGGCAATCGCAGTCTGTGATGGAATTGCGATGGGACATATTGGAATGAAGTATTCTCTTGTAACAAGAGATCTGATCGCAGACTCTACAGAGGCTATGGCAATGGCGCATCAGTTCGATGCACTTGTTATGGTTCCGAACTGCGATAAGAACGTACCGGGACTTCTGATGGCAGCAGCCAGAATTAATATTCCGACAATCTTTGTCAGTGGAGGACCGATGCTCGCAGGGCATGTAAAAGGCCAGAAGAGAAGTCTTTCCAGCATGTTCGAGGCTGTTGGAGCGAATGCAGCAGGAACGCTTTCTGATGAAGATCTGTGCGAATTTGAGAACAAAGTATGTCCAACATGCGGATCTTGTTCTGGTATGTATACAGCCAACAGTATGAACTGTCTGACTGAAGTGCTTGGAATGGGACTTCGTGGAAACGGAACAATCCCGGCTGTATATTCTGAGAGAATCCGTCTTGCAAAACATGCAGGTATGAAGGTTATGGAATTATTGGAGAAAAATATCCGTCCAAGAGATATTATGACAGAGGATGCAATCCTGAATGCATTGACGGTTGATATGGCACTTGGATGTTCTACAAACAGTATGCTACACCTTCCGGCAATCGCACATGAGATTGGTATGGATTTTGAGATTGATTTCGCAAATGGAATCAGTGAAAAGACTCCAAACCTTTGCCACCTTGCGCCGGCAGGTCCGACTTATATGGAGGATCTCAATGAGGCGGGTGGTGTCTATGCGGTTATGGCTGAACTGAACAAAAAAGGATTGCTTCATACAGACTGCATGACAGTTACAGGTAAGACAGTAGGCGAGAACATTGAAGGAGTGCAGAACAAAGATCCAGAGGTTATCCGTCCAATCGACAATCCGTACAGCCAGACAGGCGGACTTGCAGTATTAAAAGGAAATCTTGCACCGGACGGAAGTGTTGTAAAGCGTTCTGCAGTAGTAGATGAAATGCTTGTACATGAAGGACCGGCAAGAGTCTTCGAATGTGAGGAAGATGCAATCACAGCAATCAAAGGCGGTAAGATCAACCACGGTGATGTTGTTGTTATCCGTTATGAAGGACCAAAGGGTGGTCCTGGTATGAGAGAGATGTTGAACCCGACTTCTGCAATCGCAGGAATGGGACTTGGTTCCAGCGTTGCTCTGATCACAGACGGACGTTTCAGTGGAGCTTCCAGAGGAGCATCTATTGGGCATGTTTCACCAGAGGCTGCAGTTGGCGGACCAATCGCACTTGTAGAAGAAGGAGACATCATCAAGATCGATATCCCGAACATGAAGCTTGAGTTAGATGTATCTGATGAAGAACTGGCTAAGAGAAAAGAAAAATGGCAGCCAAGAGAGCCGAAGGTTACAACCGGATACCTTGCAAGATATGCAGCTATGGTTACATCCGGAAACCGGGGAGCGATCCTGGAAGTACCGAAAGCTAAATAATGATAGAACAGGAGTTATAAAGTATGCAGTTGACAGGATCAGAAATCGTAATCGAATGTTTGAAAGAGCAAGGCGTGGATACTGTATTTGGGTATCCTGGCGGAGCAATTTTAAATGTGTACGATGAATTATATAAACATCAGAATGAAATCAAGCATATCCTGACTTCCCACGAACAGGGAGCAGCGCATGCAGCAGACGGATATGCGAGAGCAACAGGTAAAGTTGGCGTGTGTCTTGCAACGAGTGGACCGGGAGCTACGAACCTTGTAACAGGGATTGCTACGGCATATATGGATTCCATTCCGATTGTTGCAATCACATGTAATGTAGGAGTTTCCCTCCTTGGAAAAGACAGTTTCCAGGAGATTGATATTACAGGAATTACGTTACCAATTACAAAGCATAACTTTATTGTAAAGGATGTAAATAATCTGGCAGCGACGATCCGTAAGGCATTTGCCATTGCGAAAAAAGGTCGTCCGGGTCCGGTTCTGATTGATATTCCGAAAGACGTCACTGCAAATAAGGCAGAGTATGTAAAAGAAAAGCCTGTAACTGTAGAGCCATCACAGAATATCTGTGAAACACAGCTTGACACAGCAGTAGAGATGATAAAGGGGGCAAAGAAGCCTTATATCTTCGTTGGCGGAGGAGCAATTTTATCCGGAGCCAGCGAAGAACTTTATACATTTGCAAAAAAAGTGGATGCACCGGTGACAGATTCTCTTATGGGAAAGGGAGCATTTCCTGGAACAGACCCGTTATATACAGGAATGCTTGGAATGCATGGAACAAAAACTTCCAATTACGGTGTCAGTGAGTGTGATCTTCTGATTGTGATCGGAGCAAGATTCAGTGACCGTGTAACCGGAAATGCACAGAAATTTGCACAGAATGCAAAGATTATCCAGATTGATGTAGATGTTGCCGAGATGAACAAAAATGTGATGATTTCTGCAGGTGTTGTAGGAGACATAAAAGTCGTTCTTGACAGATTGAATGAGCGCCTGGAACAGCAGGATCATGCAGAATGGGTGACTAAAATTCAGGAATACAAAGAAAAATATCCACTAGTTTATCATAAAGATGTATTGAGTGGTCCGTTCGTAGTAGAAGAGATTTATCGCCAGACAAAGGGCGAGGCTATTATTTCTACAGAGGTCGGACAGCATCAGATGTGGGCAGCACAGTTTTATAAATATACAAAACCAAGAACATTCCTGACATCAGGAGGACTTGGAACCATGGGATATGGTCTTGGCGCAGCTCTTGGAGCGAAGAGTGGAAGAGAAGACAAAGTGGTTGTCAATATTGCAGGAGACGGTTGCTTTAGAATGAATATGAATGAGATCGCAACTGCAGTCCGCCACAATATTCCAGTGATTCAGGTAGTCATCAACAACCACGTTCTTGGTATGGTACGACAGTGGCAGAATCTGTTTTACGGACAGAGATACTCTGCGACAGTACTGAATGATGCAGTAGATTTTGTAAAACTTGCAGAAGCAATGGGTGCAGAAGGCATCCGCGCAACAACACAGGAAGAATTTAAATCAGCTTTTGAAAAGGCAATGAATCTTGGAAGACCAGTTGTCATCGATTGTCAGATTGACAGTGATGATAAGGTATGGCCAATGGTTGCGCCTGGAGCGGCAATCAGTGAAGCGTTTGATGAAGCAGATTTGAAGAATAAATAATAAACAAATTAACAGCTCAAAAAGAGCAAGGGAAATGGAGGCAATACTATGAGTAGAGTGTACAATTTTTCAGCAGGTCCGGCAATGTTACCGGTGGAGGTCCTTAAAGAAGCAGCATCAGAGATGCTGGATTATCAGGGTTCAGGAATGTCCGTGATGGAAATGAGTCACCGCTCTCAGGTATTCCAGAATATTATCGATGAGGCAGAAGCAGATCTTAGAGACTTACTGAATATTCCGGACAATTATAAGGTACTGTTCTTGCAGGGAGGCGCATCCCAGCAGTTCGCTGCAGTTCCTATGAACCTGATGAAAAATGGTGTCGCAGATTATATTGTGACAGGCCAGTGGGCGAAAAAAGCAGCACAAGAGGCAGAAAAATACGGCAAGGTGAATGTCATTGCATCTTCCGCAGATAAGACATTTTCTTATATTCCGGATTGTTCCGATCTTCCGATTGATGACGATGCAGATTACGTATATATCTGTGAGAATAATACAATCTATGGAACGAAGTACAAAGAACTTCCGAATACGAAAGGCAAGACGCTGGTTGCAGATGTATCTTCCTGTTTCCTGTCAGAGCCTCACGATGTAGAAAAATACGGTGTTCTCTATGGTGGAGTACAGAAAAATATCGGACCTGCCGGAGTTGTGATTGCAATTATCCGTGAAGATTTGATCCGTGATGACGTACTTCCAGGCACACCGACTATGTTAAAATATAAAACACAGGCGGACAAAGGTTCTCTTTATAACACACCTCCGTGTTATGGAATTTATATTTGCGGCAAAGTCTTCAAATGGTTGAAAAAACAGGGCGGACTTGCTGCAATGAAAGAACACAATGAGAAAAAAGCAAAGATTCTGTATGATTACCTGGATCAGAGCAAGATGTTCAAAGGAACTGTTGTACCAAAAGACCGTTCTCTTATGAATGTTCCATTCGTAATTGGTGACAAAGATCTGGAGGCTAAATTCGTCAAAGAAGCAGATGCAGCCGGATTTGTAAACTTAAAAGGGCACCGTACTGTCGGAGGTATGCGTGCTAGTATTTACAACGCGATGCCAATCGAAGGCGTGGAAGCATTAGTCGAATTCATGAAGAAATTTGAAAAGGAGAACGCTTAATATGTACAAATATCATTGCTTAAATCCAATCGCAGATATTGGATTGAATAACTTTACAGAAGATTATACAAAGATTGATACTGCAGAAGGTGCAGATGCGCTTCTCGTAAGAAGTGCAGTTATGCATGACATGGAGTTTGACAAAAACTTAAAGGCTATTGGAAGAGCAGGAGCTGGAGTTAATAACATTCCTCTGGATACATGTGCGGAGCAGGGAATCGTTGTATTCAACACACCGGGAGCAAATGCAAATGGTGTAAAAGAGCTTGTGATCGCAGGTATGCTTCTTGCGTCTCGTGATATCATAGGAGGAATCAACTGGGTCCAGGAGAATGAAGAAGACGGCAATATCTTAAAAGATGCCGAAAAGGCAAAGAAACAGTTTGCCGGCTGCGAAATCGAAGGTAAGAAGCTGGGAGTCATTGGACTTGGAGCCATTGGTGTTCTTGTTGCCAATGCAGCCGTACATCTTGGAATGGAAGTTTACGGATATGATCCATATCTGTCTGTGGATGCAGCATGGAGACTGTCCAGAAATATTCATCATGCAAAGACCGTTGATGAGCTTTATAAAGATTGTGATTATATTACGATCCATGTGCCGGCTATGGATAGTACAAAAGGTATGATTGACAAGAATGCGATTGGTCTTATGAAAGATGGCGTTGTCATTCTGAATTATGCAAGAAATGTCCTGGTTGATGAAGAGGCAGTAGTAGATGCACTTGTTTACGGACATGTTAAGAACTATGTGACAGATTTCCCGACACCAATCGTGGCAGGAGTCAAAGGTGCAATTATCACACCACACCTTGGAGCTTCTACAGAAGAGTCTGAAGATAACTGTGCGAAGATGGCAGTTGCAGAAGTAAGAAATTATCTGGAAAATGGTAACATCCAGCATTCTGTAAACTATCCGGACTGCGACATGGGAGTCAAAGGTGAAAATACAAGAATTACATTACTTCACCATAATGTACCGAATATGATCGGACAATTCACGAAGATTCTTGCAGATGATAATATGAATATCGCAGATATGACGAATAAAAGCAAAGGTGAGTATGCATATACGATGATTGACATAGATTCTGATGTGACAGACAGTGTTATCGAGGATCTAACAAAAGTCAATGATGTGTTAAGAGTACGTGTGATTCGTTAATTGGTACAACTGCAGGTTGATCAAACATAATCAAAATATAAAGAGGAATAGTGATGGAAGAGATTCTTGTAACTATTCCTTTTTTGACGTTCAAAAGTTCATAGTCTTATTTCCAATCATGAAAAATAGAACCGCCAGCTATTAACTGGCGGTCTATAAAAATGCATATATATCTGATTATGAGAAAAATCCTATAAATTTTTCTCTGCTAAATCTTTTCTGTGTCTTTCAAGAAGAGCGTGTAATCTGTCAGTCGGACTTAATACAGAACTGATAGATACATCGTGGTTCATGGAATCGATGATCAGCGCGATGAATTTACTCATATCTGCAACTGTGAAGTATTCTCTCTCATAGAATGCAGGTGGGAGGTAAGTCAGGTCCGTAGTGATCACGCGATCGATGTAACCTTTCTCATGGAATTCGTCAAATTTCTCAAATCCATCTGTGAAAAGACCAAATGTTGTACATACAAATACCTGTTTTGCACCACGGTCTTTCATCTGTTTAGCTACGTCCAACATACTATCGCCGGAAGAAATCATATCATCGATGATGATGACAGATTTTCCTTTGATATCAGAACCTAAGAACTCATGTGCTACAATTGGGTTCTTTCCATTTATGACTGTTGAATAATCACGTCTCTTGTAGAACATACCCATGTCAACTCCGATAACGTTGGAGAAGTATACGGCACGGGACATTGCACCTTCATCCGGACTGATGATCATCAGGTGATCCGGGTCAACAGAAAGGTTTGGTTCTGCGCGAAGCAGTGCTTTCATGAACTGATATGGTGGGTTGAAACTGTCGAATCCGTAAAGCGGGATTGAATTCTGTACACGCGGATCGTGAGCATCAAATCTGAAGATATTGTCTAAGCCCATGTCAATCAGTTCCTGAAGTGCCAAAGCGCAGTCCAGAGACTCACGTTTTGTACGTTTGTGCTGACGGCTCTCATACAAAAACGGCATAATAATGTTAAGGCGGTGTTCCTTACCATTAGCAGCGGAAATCAGACGTTTCAGATCCTGATAGTGATCGTCCGGTGACATGTGGTTCACATATCCGTTGACGGAATATGTCAGACTGTAATTACATACATCTGTCATAATAAACAGGTCTTTTCCACGGACAGATTCGTTCAGGACACCTTTTGCTTCACCGCTTCCAAAACGTGGGCAATGTGCATCTACCAGATAATTGTCCTGAAGATAAGTTGCATACATTGGTGATTTTAATTCTTCACGGTAAGAGGACTGCCTGAAGTTGACAATATAATCATTCACTTTCTGTCCCAGTTCCTTGCAGCCTTCCATAGCAATGATCTTCAGAGGGGCTCTTGGGAAAAGCTTTTCCATCTCCTTGATATCATTACTGTTACTGTTAATCGTAATGTTGTTCATAACGCTCTCCTGTTACATATAAATATTTCATTTCTTTTTAATGATATTTTGTTCTAACATAACTCACATTACAGTTATATCATTTTTACCTATGTAAGGTCAATGGTATGTTTTCTATTTTATAAACTTTACAAGTTGAAGCAGATATTGTAAAATCAAGTGGATAAGATGAAAAATCGAATATTTACAGAAATGGAGATAAATATATGAGTAAACCAGTAGTAGCGATTGTGGGTAGACCGAATGTGGGTAAGTCCACACTTTTTAATGCGCTGGCAGGAGAGAAGATTTCAATTGTAAAAGACACACCGGGAGTTACCCGTGATCGAATCTACGCAGATGTCAGCTGGCTTGATAAAGATTTTACATTGATCGACACCGGTGGTATTGAACCGGAGAGCAAGGACATTATTCTGTCGCAGATGCGTGAACAGGCTCAGATTGCTATTGATACATCAGATGTTATTATTTTTATTACAGATGTAAAGCAGGGGCTTGTGGATTCCGATTCTAAAGTTGCAGATATGTTAAGAAGAAGCGGAAAGCCGGTCATTCTTGTTGTAAACAAAGTAGATAATTTTGATAAATATATGGCAGATACTTATGAGTTCTATAATCTTGGAATCGGTGATCCGGTGCCAATCTCTGCATCATCAAGACTCGGACTTGGAGATATGCTTGATAAGGTGATCGAACATTTCCCAGAGCATGCAGGAGAAGAGGAAGAGGACTCTCGTCCGCGTGTGGCAATTGTAGGAAAACCGAACGTAGGTAAGTCTTCTATTATTAACAAGCTTCTTGGAGAGCAGCGTGTGATCGTCAGTGACATTGCAGGAACAACAAGGGATGCCATTGATACGGAGATCGTGCACAATGGAAAAGAATATGTCTTTATTGATACAGCAGGGCTTCGCAGAAAGAATAAGATTAAAGAGGAACTGGAGCGATACAGTATTATCCGTACCGTAACAGCGGTGGAGCGTGCAGATGTGGTTCTTGTCGTAATTGATGCGACTCAGGGTGTGACAGAACAGGATGCCAAGGTGGCAGGAATTGCGCATGAGCGTGGAAAAGGTGTTATCATCGTGGTAAATAAGTGGGATGCTATTGAGAAAAATGATAAGACCATGCGTGAGTATGAGAATGAAGTGCGCCGTGTCCTTTCATTTATGCCATACGCAGAGATTATGTACGTGTCTGCAGTGACAGGTCAGCGTCTTCCAAAAATGTTCGATATGATTGATATGGTCATTGAGAATCAGACACTGCGTGTTGCAACAGGGGTACTTAATGAGATTCTGATGGAAGCAACAGCAATGCAGCAGCCGCCTTCAGACAAAGGAAAGCGTCTGAAAATCTATTACATGACGCAGGTAGCGGTAAAGCCGCCTTCATTTGTAATTTTTGTCAATGATAAAGAACTGATGCATTTCTCCTATCAGAGATATCTGGAGAATAAGATCAGAGAGTCCTTTGGCTTCAAGGGAACATCACTAAAATTCTTTGTGAGAGAAAGAAAAGAAAGGGATAATTAGAAAATGGAACGTTTTATATGTCTACTGATCGGGTATGCATTTGGACTGATCCAGACAGGATACATCTATGGTAAGATGAAAGGAGTCGATATCCGAAAAGAGGGAAGCGGCAATGCAGGAAGCACTAACGCTCTTCGCACGATGGGAATCAAAGCGGGACTTGTCACACTTCTTGGAGACTGCTTTAAATGTGTCTTTGCAGTTGTGACGGTTTACCTGATTTACGGAAAGACTTACGCAGACATTTTCCCACTCCTTGCCATGTATGCAGGGATGGGTGCGGTACTTGGGCACAATTATCCATTTTATCTGAACTTTAAAGGTGGAAAAGGAATCGCAGCGACAGCCGGACTGATCTTAAGTACGACAAATGTATGGATGGTTTTAATCTGTTTATTTGCATTTCTCGGAATCGTGGCAGTGACACGTTATGTGTCTCTTGGCTCCCTGGCAGTTGTGATCATTTATCTGATCGAAGTGGTTGTGTATGGCCAGATGGGCGGATTTGGTGTAAAACCGCCGTATCTTTATGAAATGTATGGAATTGCGGCATTTCTGATGTTATCCGCATTTTATAAACATAAGGCAAATATTGTAAGACTCATGAACGGTACGGAGAATAAGATCAGTATCGGAAAGAAATAATAAGGAGGAAGATTATGGCAAAGGTAAGTGTGATAGGGGCAGGAAGCTGGGGGACTGCACTGGCGCTTCTTCTGAGTAAAAACGGTCATGATGTGACTATGTGGTCAATTCTGGAAGATGAAATCCGGATGCTGGATAAAGAGCGTGAGCACAAATCAAAGCTTCCGGGCGTGAAGCTTCCGGATACAATGAAATTTACAACAGATCTTAAGAAAGCTGTAGAAGGAAAAGATTTCCTTGTGCTTGCAGTGCCGTCTACATTTACAAGGGGAACAGCGAAAAATATGTGCCCATATGTAGCGGAAGGTCAGATCATTGTTGATGTTGCGAAAGGAATCGAAGAGTCAACTCTGATGACACTATCTCAGCAGATCGAGGATGAAATTCCACAGGCTGATGTAGCAGTCCTGTCCGGACCAAGCCACGCTGAGGAAGTAGGAAGAGGACTTCCGACTACTGTTGTTGTGGGAGCAAAGACGGAAAAGACAGCCGAGTATCTGCAGCAGATGTTCGCAAGTGAAGTGTTCCGTGTATATACAAGCCCGGATATGCTTGGCATGGAACTTGGCGGTTCTTTGAAAAATGTCATCGCTCTGGCAGCAGGTATTGCTGACGGAATGGGATATGGAGATAATACAAAGGCTGCACTCATCACAAGAGGAATTGCAGAGATTGCAAGACTAGGTGTGAAAATGGGCGGCGCAGTTGAGACATTTTCCGGACTTACAGGAATCGGTGATCTGATTGTAACGTGTGCCAGTGTCCACAGCCGTAACCGCAAAGCAGGTTATCTCATGGGGCAGGGCAAATCCATGCAGGAAGCAATGGATGAGGTTCAGATGGTAGTAGAAGGAGTGTATTCTGCAAAAGCGGCAGTAAAACTTGGCGAAAAATATGGAGTATCACTTCCGATCATCAATAAAGTCAGCGAAGTATTGTTTGATGGAAAAGACCCGAAAGAAGCAGTTAATGAACTCATGCTCAGAGATAATAAGGCGGAGCATACAGCACTTCCGTGGGAAGGATAATTATAATAAAAATTGTTTGAAACAGGACAAACACCTGGTATATCAATAATTGTATAAAACAGGACGAACAACAAGAACATAAAATACACATGCTTCATACACAAAGCATGTGTAAGTTTATGTTCTTTTTACATCCATATGTAGAAAATTTATACATAGTAAGCAGAATTCTATACATACTCGGAATGTTTTCTGCATAACCTGTTAACAGTAAAACAAGTTCATGCATGGGGGTATTTTGATGGATAGATTTCAGGTATACAAAGATATCGAAGCGAGGACGAATGGAGAAATCTACATTGGTGTTGTGGGACCGGTCCGGACGGGAAAGTCTACATTTATTAAAAGATTCATGGATGTGTTGGTGCTTCCGGAAATGGAAGATGAACATGCCAGGATGCGTACGCAGGATGAACTGCCGCAATCTGCTTCGGGACGCACGATTATGACAACGGAACCAAAGTTCGTGCCGAAGGAAGCGGCAAAAATCCGGCTTTCTGATGACGTGGATGTGAAGGTACGTCTGATTGACTGCGTCGGTTATATGGTAGAAGGTGCTGCTGGTTATATGGACGGAGATTCCCAGAGACAGGTGAAAACACCGTGGTTTGCTTATGAGATCCCATTTGCAAAGGCTGCCGGGATTGGAACTAGAAAAGTAATTCATGATCATTCAACCATTGGAATTGTGATTACGACAGACGGTACCATCACAGACATTCCAAGAGAGAATTACAAAGATGCGGAGCGTATGACGATACAGGAATTAAATGGAATCGGAAAGCCGTTCATTGTACTTGTGAATTCAAAAGAGCCACAGGGAGAACGGGCGCAGAACACCGCGAAGAATATGGAACAGGAATATGGAGTACGGGCGCTGCCGGTCAACTGTGAAAAACTTACCAGAGAGGATATCTGTCAGATTTTATCGGAAGTCCTTTTTGAGTTTCCGATATCTGAAATTCAGTTTTTTGTTCCGAAATGGGTGGAGATGCTTCCAAGAGACCACAAGATCAAACAAGATCTGATTGAACATGTGAGAGTGATTCTGGAACGACTTACCAAAATCCGGGATGCTCTTGGAAGTATAGATGTTTCTGAGAGTGAGTACATAGATTCCTGCAAAGTGGATCAGATTGGAATGGGTCAGGGCTGTGTGAATATCAACATTTCTATACCAGAAAGATATTATTACGAAATGTTAAGCGAGATGACGGGAACGAAGATTGCAGGACAATATGAGCTGGTTGCAACAATTCAGGAACTTGCGAAATTAAAGGAAGAATATGAAGGAGTCCGGGACGCATTTACAACTGTTCGAATGAAAGGATATGGGGTGGTCAGTCCGGTAAGAGATGAAATTACACTTTTGGAGCCGGAGCTTATCAAACAGGGAAATAAATATGGCGTGAAGATACATTCAAAGGCCCCGTCTATCCATCTGATCCGGGCGAATATCGAGACAGAGATTGCACCGATTGTCGGAACAGAAGATCAGGCGAAAGATCTTCTTACATTCATTAAGCAGGAAGCAGAAACCGAACATGGAATCTGGGAGACGAACATTTTCGGAAAATCTGTGGAAGAATTAGTGATGGATGGTATCCGGGGTAAGATTGCCATGATCGGGGATGAAAGCCAGACAAAGCTTCAGGATACAATGCAGAAGATTGTCAATGACAGTAATGGAGGACTGGTGTGCATCATCATATAAAAATGATTTACCCCCTGCATAATTTGTGCTATACTATTTTATGGATGTCAAAAAGGAACTTAAGAAAAAAGATAAGACTTTGAATGAGATAGAAAAAATGTATGGAGGTACAATTTGATGAAAGTAGCGATTATTACTGCAAGTACAGCAGTTTATAAAGGAGAGCAGGAGGATGCAAGTGGAAAAGTAATCCGCAAGATGGTGGAGGAAGCAGGGCTTGACGTTGTGTTCATGAAGGATCTCCCGACAGACAAAACTGTATTATCTACTGTTTTTCAGAGAATGGCAGACGGAAATCTTGCAGACTTGATCCTGACAACAGGCGGAGCAGGCTGCGGACCGGAAGACTGCACACCGGAGGCAACTATGGAAGTTGTAGACAGACCACTTCTTGGAATTCCGGAAGGTATGCGTGCACACATGCTTACACTGACAAAAAGAGCTATGTTGAACCGTGCAGCGGCAGGAATCCGTGGAAATGTTGTGATTGTAAATCTTCCTGGAAAAGCAGGAGCTGTAAAGGAATGTCTTGGATACATCTTGCCAGAGGTCATGCATGCAGTTGAAGTGGCACAGGGAATAAAATAATGATTAAAATTACTTACCTGGAACATAGCGGATTTACTGTTGAGTGTGACGATTATGTATTGATTTTTGATTATTATAAAGGAAATCTGCCACAGTTTGATAAAGATAAAAAAATCTGTGTATTTGCAAGTCATGTGCACTACGATCATTTTAAAAAGAAAATATTTACGTGGGCAGAAGAATATGAGAATATCCACTATATTTTATCTGATGACATTGAGGCGGCAGGGCCAAAAGATCAGACGGAGCATATAGGTGCAGATGCAGATTTTAATATTTGGGATTTAAGGATTCATACACTGAAATCCACCGATGAAGGTGTGGCATTTCTTGTAAGGGTGAAAGAGAAAACATTTTTTCATGCAGGAGATCTGAACTGGTGGTACTGGGAAGAAGAGGATGATGAGACCTGGAATGAACCGATGAGACAGGCATATCAGAAAGAGATTGCAAAAATCGAGGGTGAAGAAATTGATTATGCATTTTTCCCGCTTGATTCCAGACAGGGAGAAGAGTCTGTACTTGGTATCAATTATTTTATGCAGCATACGAATACAAAGATTGTATTCCCAATGCATATGTGGGGATATGACATTTTAGATAAGTTTTTGAAAAATTCAGTGTCGGAGCCGTATAGAGAGCGGATCATGAAGGTGAAAGAACCGGGTCAGAGCTTTTATTTCGAGGAGGAAAGATAGATGCTGGTCAGTATATACACCGATGGAGCAGCCAGAGGAAACCCGGATGGACCGGGAGGATACGGAACTATTTTAGAGTACGTAGATTCAAAAGGCGAACTTCATATAAAGGAATTGTCAAAGGGATATGAGAAGACAACGAATAACCGCATGGAGTTGATGGCAGTCATAGCTGGACTGGAAGCATTGAACCGTCCGTGTGATGTGAAGTTGTATTCCGATTCAAAGTATGTGGTAGATGCATTCAATCAGAACTGGATCGGCGGGTGGCTGAAGAAAGGCTGGAAACGTGGAAAGAATGAGCCTGTAAAAAATGTGGATCTCTGGAAACGGCTTCTGGAAGCGAAAGAGCCACACAATGTGACATTTATCTGGGTGAAAGGACATGATGGACATCCTCAGAATGAGCGATGCGATGAACTCGCAACTTCTGCGGCAGATGCAATGAGGTAAAAAAGTTCTTTCTTTTTAGAAAAAATATGATATAATAAATACTTGCAAGTAAGACAGGTGATCGCGGCTGTAATTGCCGAAAGGCAGCAGGTGAGGAAAGTCCGGGCTTCGCAGGGCAGGGTGCCGGATAACGTCCGGTGGAGGCGACTCCAAGGCCAGTGCAACAGAAATGTACCGCCTTACAGACTATTATGAGAATGGACAGGTAAGGGTGGAAGGGCAGTGTAAGAGACTACCGCCCGGCCGGTAACGACCGGGGCACATGTAAACCCCACTCGAAGCAAGACCGTGCAGAGACAATTTGGCGGCCCGTCAAGTCTCAGGTAGGTCGCTGGAACCTGATGGCAACATCAGGTCTAGATAGATGATCGCTCAACGACATAACCCGGCTTATCGTCTTGCTTGCTTTTGCTTTATTCCAATATGGTAATAAAAAAGATTTTCAGCTTCGAAAATTGAAACTGAAAATCTTTTTTTATACATTTAATTCAATGTTTATCATCAATTCATAAATAAAAGATAACTGTCTGCATAGTTAAAACAGGAAGTTTTATTTGCGTTTACCAAGTCTTCCCTGATATTTTTCTTCGCAGTATTTGCAGCGGTATACTTCTTCGTCCGGATCGGTCAGTACGAAGACATGATCCAGTCCCTGCTCAATAGAAGTGATACAACGAGGATTTTTACAGCGGATTACATTGCGGATTTCGTGAGGAAGGTGAAGACATTTTTTCGCAACAACCTTCTCATTCTGGATAATGTTGACGGTAATGTTGTGATCAATGAAACCAAGGATGTCAAGATCCATAAAATCGATCGGACATTCGATTTTCATGATATCCTTTTTGCCCATACAGTTACTTTTTGCATTTTTGATAATTGCAACACAGCAGTCCAGTTGATCTAAGTGAAGATATTTGTAAATATCCATACTTCTTCCTGCCTGGATGTGATCCAGTACAAATCCTTCTGAGATCTGACCTACATTCAGTGTATTCTTAACCATAGTATATTCCTCCTTAGACTTCGATTTCCAGTAATGTCAGAATCAGAGCCATTCGAATGTATACTCCGTACTGAGCCTGAGCGAAATAAGCAGCTCTTGGGTCATCATCAACTTCAACAGCAATTTCATTTACTCTAGGAAGTGGGTGAAGTACATACATATCCTTTGGCGCAAGCTCCATCTTCTGAGCATCCAGTACATAAAAATCTTTCATACGGATATAGTCTTCTTCATTGAAGAAACGTTCTTTCTGTACACGGGTCATGTAGAGAATATCGAGCTTTGGAAGAGCATCTTCCAGACGAACGACCTCTTCATACTGTGCATGTTCTTTGTCGAGAACATCATTGCGGATATAACTTGGAACACGAAGTTCTTCTGGTGAGATCAGAATGAATTTTACATTTTTGTAACGCACCAGAGCGTGAATCAGAGAGTGAACGGTACGGCCAAATTTTAAATCTCCGCAAAGACCGATCGTGATATTATCAAGATGACCTTTTAAAGAACGGATTGTAAGCAGATCGGTCAGGGTCTGTGTCGGATGCTGATGTCCGCCGTCTCCTGCATTGATGACAGGGATTCTGGAATGCTCGCTGGCTACCAGCGCAGCTCCTTCTTTCGGATGTCTCATTGCACAGATATCCGCATAACAGGAAATCATACGAATCGTATCTGCAACAGTTTCCCCTTTTGTTGCAGAGCTGGAATCGGCAGAAGAAAAACCAAGAACACTGCCTCCGAGATTAAGCATTGCTGCTTCATGACTGAGTCTAGTACGTGTACTTGGTTCAAAAAATAAAGTTGCTAATTTCTTTCCATCACATGCATGAGCATATTTCTTAGGGTCCTTTTCGATGTCCTGGGCTAAATCCATAAGATTGTCTAATTCTTCCACTGTGAAATCAAGTGGACTCATCAAGTGTCTCATAAAATCCTCCTTCGCGACGTTTACTTAAAAGTCTCTGTACATAATATAACAAACCTGTCAGATTTTCAATGTAAAAATAATTTTTTTTGAATGTAAAAAATAATTTTTTTGAATCTGTAATCAGGATAAGAATGGAAGGTAGATTTTAGATATGAAATGTATTATAATGCAATGGTGTCAGTATAGAGAGGCGAAGGATGCAAGTGATACTGACTATGGTATTTGTAAAGGAGACAAGATGGATGGCTACATTAGAAGAATTAAGAGGACAGTTAGATGTCGTAGATGATCAGATCGTGAAGTTATATGAAGAGCGAATGAAAATATGTGAACAGGTTGGAGAATATAAGGTCGAAGCAGGAAGAAAAGTATTTGACCGTGTAAGGGAGAAAGAAAAGCTTCAGAATGTGGCATCAAAAGTTTCTTCTGATTTTGATAAAAAAGGAGTTCAGGAACTGTATCAGCAGCTTATGTCCCTGAGCCGCAAGTTACAGTATCAGCAGCTTGTGAAGGCAGGAGCTCTTGGAAGACTTCCTTTTATAGAGATTGATTCACTTGGCGTGGAGAAAGCGAGAGTCGTATTTCAGGGCATGGAAGGTGCTTATGGACAGGCAGCTATGAAGACCTATTTCGGAGAGGACTGCAACAGTTATTCCGTCCGTACATTCCGGGATGCAATGGAAGCAATCGAGGAGGGCGCCGCAGATTATGCAGTGCTTCCAATCGAAAATTCTACAGCAGGTGCGGTAAACGAAGTCTATGACCTTCTGGTAGAATTTGAAAATTATATTGTAGGAGAAGTCATAATTCCAATCACGCATACACTGGCAGGACTTCCAGGGACACAGCTTTCTGAACTGAAGCGAGTGTATTCTAAAGCAGAAGCGCTGATGCAGACGACCAGGTTTTTGGAAGAACACAGTGGCTGGCAGCAGATCAGCGTGGCAAATACAGCTATTGCAGCAAAGAAAATCCTGGATGACCAGGACCGGACTCAGGCGGCAGTCTGCAGTGCCTATGCGGCAAAAGTCTACGGACTGGAAGTGTTAGAAGACAACATTAATGATGAATCCGGAAACTGTACAAGATTTATTATTGTGACGAACCAGAAGGTGTTCTTGAAAGGGGCAAAGAAGATCAGTATTTGCTTTGAGGTTCCACATGAGAGTGGATCGCTGTATCATTTACTGTCACATTTTATTTATAATGATCTGAATATGTCAAAAATCGAGTCCAGACCAATTGAGGGAAGAAGCTGGGAGTACCGTTTCTTTGTAGATTTTGAAGGCAATCTGGAAGAACCAGGTGTGAAGAATGCACTTAGGGGCTTGCGGGAAGAGAGCAGAAGCCTGAAGATACTTGGAAATTACTAATACCAGTGTGGGAGTGCCGGACATAGAGTAATCCGTTAGAGGATTTGTATAATAGAAAAACATAAAATGACATAAAAAAGGAGACATCGAGGAAATGAGAATGAATGAATTGATTTTATATAAAGATATGGAAGACGGGGAACTTCTCCAGGACATGACATTTCTTATGGAGAACTATAATAATGAATATTACAATGAGGACGATATGAAGAGCCTTCTGTATTCTACGATTGGTGATCTGACAGAGTTATCAGTCAGTCACGGATTTGAAGGAAATCTGTGGCATACTTATCTGACTTACCTTATGGTCAGTCATGAGAATGCATACAGCACTTCCTGTGAGATTGTCGGACCGGTCGAAGGAAGTATTAATATTGCAGCACTGCATGATTTTAAGATTTTTAAAGAACTGTTTGACTATGATTTTCAGAATCTTGGAGAGGTACTTGGAGAAGATGGACTTGCCATGATCCGGGATTACAAGGGGGTCAATGGACATGGACAGGTCTTCAATGAGAGAATCCGTGACCGTATCTGTGACCTTGCAAAGGCACTTGATGGAACGAAATGTGCAGAAGAATTTAAAGAGAAAGTAACACAGTTCTACAAGGAATTTGGCGTTGGCAAACTGGGGCTTCACAAAGCATTTCGTATTGAGCATACCGAAGAAGGGGCAAGAATCGTGCCGATCACAAAGATTGCTCACGTGCACCTGGATGATCTGGTGGGATACGAGATGGCAAAGAAAAAACTGATCGACAATACAGAAGCATTTGTTATGGGAAGAAAATCCAATAACTGTCTGTTATTTGGAGATGCCGGAACCGGGAAATCTTCTTCTATCAAGGCAATCCTGAATCAGTATTATGATCAGGGCCTTCGTATGATCGAAGTCTATAAGCATCAATTCCAGGATCTCAATGATGTAATTGCGCAGATCAAGAACCGTAATTACAAGTTCATCATATACATGGATGATCTGTCATTCGAGGAATTTGAGATTGAATATAAATATCTGAAAGCAGTCATCGAGGGAGGACTTGAGAAAAAACCAGATAATGTGCTTATTTATGCAACATCTAACCGAAGACATCTGATCCGTGAGACATTTAAGGATAAAGAAGATAGAGATGAAGAATTACATACAAATGATACCGTACAGGAAAAGCTGTCACTGGTAGCAAGATTTGGTGTGACGATCTACTTTGGAAGACCACAGAAACGAGAGTTTCAGGAAATCGTGTGCCAGCTTGCCAAGAGAAATAATCTTAATCTAACGGAGGAGGAACTCCTGGCAGAGGCAAATAAATGGGAGTTAAGTCACGGAGGAATGTCAGGACGAACTGCACAGCAGTTTATTGATTATCTGGCAGGAAAAGAGGCGTAATCATGAATGTATTTTTGCCGGCAGATATTCTGATTCCAGATGTAGAAAGCATGGAGAAGTGGTCGGTGATTTCATGCGACCAGTTCTCTTCGCAGCCAGAATACTGGAAAGATGTAAAGGAGACGGTAGGAGATGCTCCATCTTCCTTTCATTTGATTTTTCCGGAAGCAGAATTGGAAGAAGTGGACGAGAATGAAAAGATAAAGACAATCCATTGGAATATGCAATCATATCTTGAACAGGGAATTTTTCAGAAATATGAAAAATCCTATGTTTATGTAGAGAGGACCCTTAAAAATGGCAGTATTCGAAGAGGGCTGATCGGGATGATTGATCTGGAAGCATATGATTATTCGGAAAATAGTTCTTCCAGAATCCGTGCGACGGAAAAGACAGTGACCTGTAGAATTCCGCCAAGAGTCAGAATCCGTGAGGATGCGCCTGTCGAATTGCCACATGTATTACTTTTGTGTGATGATAGAAGTGATGGGTTGATGAAATGGCTGAGCGGGAAAAAGGAAGAAATGCGTAAGATTTATAATTTTAATCTTATGAAAGAAGGCGGACATATCAGTGGATGGCTGGTGTCTGGAAAACTTGCAAAAGATTTTGAAAAGCAGATCACATCTTATGAGAATATAAGTGCAGAGATGCCCTATGCGGTTGGCGACGGGAATCATTCGCTGGCTACAGCAAAAGTGTGTTATGAAAATTATAAAAAAACACATTCCGATACAGAAAATGCAAATGCTCCGGCAAGATATGCGATGGTGGAGCTGGAAAATATTCACGACAAAGCGTTGGAATTTTCTCCGATTTATCGAATTGTTACAGAGACAGATGAAGAAGCATTATTGGATGAGCTTCAAAAAACATGTTGCGCCCCGGAAGGATATCCAGTACAATGGTATACGAAAGAGCGCCAAGGTGTTCTTTATTTAAATCCGAATAAAAGTAGGCTTGCAGTCGCAATTTTACAGAATTTTTTAGACGAATATCTGAAAAACCATAGAGGACAGATGGATTATATACATGGAGAAGAGGCATTAAAGAACCTGGCAGAGAAGGAAAATGCGGTTGGCTTTTTATTGCCTGCAATGGAGAAAAGAGAGTTGTTTCCTTACGTGACTGAAAGTGGAACACTTCCAAGAAAGACATTTTCCATGGGACATGCGACGGAGAAAAGATATTATTTGGAAGCAAGACAGATTCGCTGATATGACTAGAAAAGATAAAATCATAATAATGATATGGAGGTAAAAGGATGAAAACATCATTAGTTATTATGGCTGCCGGGATCGGTTCCAGATTTGGTGGAGGAATTAAGCAGTTAGAGCCGGTTGGAATGCATGGAGAGATCATTATGGACTATTCCATTCATGATGCAATCGAAGCTGGATTTAACAAGATTATATTTATTATCCGCAAGGACATAGAGGAAGCCTTCCGGGAGGTTATCGGAGAGAGAATTGAAGCTATCTGTAAACAATTAAACGTAGAGATTGACTATGCATTCCAGGCAATCGACGATCTTCCAAAAGGAGTAAAACTTCCAAAAGACCGTACAAAGCCATGGGGAACAGGTCAGGCAGTTCTGGCATGTAAGGGTCTTATAAAAGAGCCATTTGCGGTAATTAATGCAGATGACTATTATGGAAAAGAATCATTTTTTAAACTGCATGATTTTCTGGAGGAGTACACACCGGAGAAACCAACAGATTTTTGTGCGGCAGGGTTTATTCTGAAGAATACACTCAGTGAAAACGGCGGCGTTACAAGAGGTGTATGCCAGGTCAATGAGAATGGATACCTGACCGGAATTGACGAGACAAAGAACATTGTAAAAGTGGGGAATAAGGCAGCAGTCCAGAAAGAAGACGGACAGGAGCCAATTGATGAGAATTCCCATGTATCGATGAATATGTGGGGACTGACACCGGAGTTCGTAGAGACACTGGAAAAAGGATTCAAGGAATTTTTTGAAAAACCAGATGTGGATGTGCTAAAGGGAGAGTATCTGCTTCCGATTTACATTGATGAGTTACTTCAGAAAGGCAAAGTGACGGTTAAAGTCCTTGAAACACAGGATAAATGGTTCGGAGTTACTTACAAAGAAGATAAGGACTCAGTTGTAGAATCTTTCAAGAAGTTGATTGAAGAGGGCGTTTATAAAGAAAAGCTGTTTGATGATATTCTGTAATAAATGATAGAATAAGTGAAAATCGTAAGTACAATACGAAAAAGGTCGTGCGGGAATTAATCCTGCACGACTTTTATGTTGCTGATGTCAGAGTCAATAACGAGAGAGTAGTTTGTATAATAAACCACAAACCCGGGTTTTGCTCCGTTTGGTTTCTTGACATGCTTCTTTTCAATGTAGTCAATCTCGACTTTATCACTGCCGCGGTTCTTAGAATAATAAGCAGCCAGCCGTCCGGCTTCTTCAAAAGTACGGTCCGGAAGTTCATCGCCATTTGTCTTGACAATGACGTGGGATCCGGGAGCACCTTTTGCGTGAAACCACCAGTCACCGCCATTTGCAAAAGAGAAAGTCAGTTCATCGTTCTGGATATTATTTTTACCAACGTAAATGTCATATCCGTCACTGGAGATGTAGTGCATTGGTTTGTTAGTCAGTTTTACTTTTTTCTTTGTGAATTTTCTGCGCACATAGCCGCTGGCAGTCAATTCTTCTTTGATCTGTCCCAGATCCGCTTCGCTTAGCGCAATGTCCAGAGAGTTGCTGACGGATTCCAGATAGCTGATCTCATCAGCTGTCTCCTGGATCAGTTCGGACAGCGCCTCAAAAGTACGCTTCTGCTTATTGTATTTTGCAAAATATTTTTGTGCATTTTCCTGAGGAGTTTTCTGTGGATCCAATGGAATCGTAATATCTTCGTTCGTATAGTAATTCAGGCAGGTCAATGACTTTGCTTCCGGATCCAGGTTGTAACCATAAGTGTTGATCAGTTCTCCGTAAACTTTGTATTTTTCACGGTCTTCGGTTCCTTGTAGTTGTTTGGATTGTAAGTCATATTTTTTTCTTGCACGTTCCAGATTCGTCTGCACAACATGGCGCAGGTCTGCACTTTTCTGACGTATCCGTGTTACGGTGTTGCGAGTCGCATAATAAGTGCGAAGCACCCGTGAGATGGAATCGAAGCATTCTGCCCGGTAATTTCCATAATGAGAAAATGGAATGGCGGTGAATTCTTTTGGCACTTCGTTGCTATAGTAAATCACTGGGTGGAAATTTCCTTCCTTCAGGTCTTCGATATAGTAGGAAAACTGGCGGTACAGGTGAATGAGCATATCTTCGGAAATGTCGGAAGCCGGAATATCCGTATCCAGTCCGGACCCCGAGACGATATGTTCCGCTACTACAGGACTGATACCGGTAAAGCTTGTGTAGATTGCTTTTCCAAGGGCAGCAGGTTTTTCTCTCAGTGCCAGGACAAAGTTTTTAAAAGAAACTGTGAGCGGGTCCAGTTTAGACATCGTGTCCGGGATGAAATAGGTTCTTCCAGGAAGGACTTCCCGGACAGAACTCATTTGTGCGGAAACATGCTTAATGCTGTCCAGAATCTTATCTTTATCATCGCAGAAGATGATATTGCTGTGCTTGCCCATGATTTCTACGATCAGACGCTTACGGCAAAGGTCCCCCAGTTCATTTAAATGCTCAATATCAAAGAATAAAATACGTTCCAGACCAGGCTGTGAGATAGCTGTGATACGCCCATTCCCAACATATTTGCGAAGAAGCATACAAAAACCAGGTGCAGTCATAGGACTCGGTTTATTCTCATCAGTGAGATAAATCAATGGAAGAGATGCACTTGCAGAAATATATAGTTTGCGTTGCCCTTCGGGTGTTTTTATTGTGATCAACAGTTCGTCCGGTTCCGGCTGTGCAATTTTGTAGATGCGTCCGCCAAGGATAGAATCGGAAAGTTCTTTTCGAACTGCTGCGATTGTTGTTCCGTCAAATGCCATAATATAAGCACTCCTTTAAAATAATGTTATAAATGTATGATAAATGTTTACTTTTCATATCATACCATAGTTGACTCAAAAATCCAAATGAAGTATAATAAAACGTACGGTTAAAACCGTATTTATTACTGAAAAGAAGAGGTAATACACATGATCAAGAGTATGACCGGTTTCGGAAGATGTGAAATATCAGAGGGAGACCGCAAGTTTACCGTAGAGATGAAAGGCGTGAATCACCGCTATCTGGATATGAGTATCCGTATGCCGAAGAAACTGAATTTCTTCGAGACGGCAATCCGGACAGAAATCAAGAAAAGAATCCAGAGAGGAAAAGTAGACATCTTTATCAGCTATGAGGATTTATCTGACGGACAGGTTTCATTAAAGTATAATGAAAGTCTGGCAGCAGAATATCTTGAATATTTCAAGCAGATGGAAGAAAAGTTTGGCATTGAGAATGATGTCCGTGTGTCTGCACTTTCCAGATATCCTGAGATATTTACAATGGAAGAGGGCAGTGAGGATACCGATGAACTTTGGAAAGGACTTAAAAAAGCACTGGATGGAGCCGTTGACGGATTTGTAACTACAAGGACTGCAGAGGGAGAACATCTGAGAGAAGATATTCTTGCAAAGCTTGATGGAATTCTTGAGATGGTAGCATTTATCGAGGAGCGTTCTCCGAAGATCGTTGCCGAGTATAGAGAAAAGCTGGAAGCCAAAGTTAAAGAACTTCTTGAAGATACGCAGATTGAGGAGAATCGTATTGCAGCAGAAGTTGTGATTTATGCAGATAAGATCTGTACAGATGAAGAGATCGTACGACTGAAGAGTCATGTCGTACATATGAAAGAGACGCTCCAGTCAGATGAGGCAGGAATCGGACGCAAGCTTGATTTTATTGCACAGGAGATGAACCGTGAAGCAAATACAATCTTGTCAAAGGCAAATGACTTGGAAGTTTCCAATACAGGAATTGGGTTAAAGACAGAGATTGAGAAGGTCAGAGAACAGATCCAGAATATTGAATAAGAGGTATAGCTATGAATAAAGAGGGAATTCTTATTGTAGTATCCGGGTTTTCCGGTGCCGGCAAAGGTACGATTATGAAAGCACTTCTGGAGAGATATGATAATTATGCATTATCCATCTCTGCAACAACAAGAAACCCAAGACCGGGAGAAGAAGAAGGAAAGGCTTATTTTTTCAAAACAACTGAAGAATTTGAAAAAATGATTGCGAAAGATGATTTGATAGAGTATGCTATGTACGTGGGAAATTATTACGGAACACCGAAAGCATATGTGGAAGAGCAACTTTGTGCAGGGAAAGATGTAATCCTGGAGATTGAAATCCAGGGCGCATTGAAAGTCAAAGAAAAATTTCCGAATACATTATTACTGTTCGTAACACCTCCGAGCGCAGAAGAACTCAGAAAGCGTCTGGAAGGACGGGGGACTGAGACACGGGAAGTCATCGATGGGCGTATGAAGCGCGCTATTGAAGAGGCAGAATATATGGATCAGTATGATTATCTGGTCGTGAACGATGAATTAGATGTGTGCGTGGAAGAGATGCATCATCTGATTCAGGGAGAACATGAGAGATGTTTCCGTAATCAGACATTTATAGAGCATATGAAGAGAGAGTTGAAAGGAGAATAGTGTACATGTTACATCCATCTTACACAGACTTAATGAAGGTCGTTAATAAAGACGTTGAGGAAGGCGAGACAAAGGTTGTTAACAGCCGTTATTCTATCGTTATGGCTACAGCTAAAAGAGCACGAGAGATTATTGATGGTTCAATGCCATTAGTAGATACAAAACCGGGTGAGAAGCCGCTTTCTATCGCGATCAGCGAGATGAATCAGGGAAAGATCACTATACTTGCTGAAGAAGAGGCTGCAAAACTTGTGGAACTGGAAGCAAAGCAGGCAGAGGAGAATGCAGAGGAAGATTTCTTGAATATTCAGGAAGAGGATTCAGAGGAAGACGCAGAAGCAGTAGAAGAGTCTGAAGATAACGAATAGAGAGATTACTACACGGTGTGCCGTGTGCCTGAGGCAGATACCGTCTGGTATCTGCTTTTTAAATAAGACATACAAGGAGAACTATATGAATATTTTATTTATATCCCTCGGCTGTGATAAGAACCTGGTGGATTCAGAGGTCATGCTTGGGCTTTTGGATAAAAAGGGATATCTGATCGTAGATTCAGAAGAAGACGCAGATATTATTGTTGTTAATACCTGCTGTTTTATTCATGATGCAAAGGAGGAAAGCATTCAGACCATTCTTGAGATGGCAGAGTACAAAAAAGAAGGGAAGCTGAAAGCTCTGATCGTGACCGGGTGCCTGGCACAGCGCTATCAGCAGGAGATTATTGACGAGATACCGGAAGTTGATGCAGTACTTGGCACTACTTCTTATGATCATATCGTAGAAGCGGTGGAAGAGGCTCTTGCGGGAAATGGACATGTTGTTCTGGAAGATGTGGATGCACTTCCAGATGTAAAAGAAAAGAGACTTGTAACAACAGGCGGGCATTATGCATACATGAAAATTGCCGAAGGCTGCGACAAGCATTGTACTTACTGTATCATCCCAAAACTTCGTGGTAATTACCGCAGTGTTCCGATGGAGAAGCTGCTGGCAGAAGCGAAAGCCCTGGCTGATCAGGGAGTAAAAGAATTGATTCTTGTTGCACAGGAAACGACCGTATACGGAAAGGATTTATATGGAGAGAAATCTTTGCATAAATTGCTCCGCGAGCTTTGTAAAATATCCAAAATCCAGTGGATCCGAATTCTTTATTGTTATCCGGAGGAGATTTACGATGAACTGATTCAGACGATTAAAGAAGAAAATAAAGTCTGTCACTATCTGGATCTTCCGATTCAACATGCAAGTGATGCAGTGCTAAAAAGAATGGGAAGAAAAACTTCAAAAGCTCAGCTTGTAGAGATTATTGAAAAGCTTCGAAAAGAGATCCCGGATATTTCTCTTCGTACCACATTGATCACAGGATTTCCGGGTGAGACACAAGAACAGCATGAAGAGCTGAAGGATTTCGTAGATGAGATGGAATTTGACAGACTTGGAGTTTTTACTTACTCACCGGAGGAAGATACCCCAGCTGCAACTATGACAGAGCAGATTCCGGAAGAAGTCAAGGAAGACCGCCAGGCAGAATTGATGGAACTTCAGCAGGAAATCGCATTTGATCTGGCAGAAGATATGGTCGGACGTGAAGTTCTCGTTATGATTGAAGGAAAAGTTGCAGATGAAAATGCATATGTAGGAAGAACTTATAAAGATGCACCGAATGTGGATGGCTTGATCTTTATCAATACAGACGAAGAATTGATGAGTGGAGATTTTGCAAGAGTCCGCGTGACAGGTGCACTGGAATATGATTTGATAGGAGAGCTGATATAATGAATTTACCAAATAAACTGACAGTATTACGAGTTATCATGGTTCCGTTTTTTGTATTTTTTATGTTGACGGATGTGGGAGGACCGGCAAATAAATGGATCGCGTTAGTTTTGTTCTGTGTTGCCAGTCTGACAGATATGCTGGATGGTAAGATCGCCCGCGCAAGAAATCTTGTGACAAACTTTGGAAAGTTCATGGATCCTTTAGCAGATAAGCTGCTTGTGTGTTCTGCTATGATCTGTATGATTCCGTTAGGAAAATTACAGGCATGGTTCGTCATCATCATCATTGCCCGTGAGTTTATTATTAGCGGATTCCGCCTTGTGGCTGCAGATAATGGAATTGTTATCGCAGCAAGTTACTGGGGCAAATTTAAGACAGTATCCCAGATGTTCATGATCATTGTATTGATTGCAGATCTTGGAGGTGCGTTCGATATCGTTGGCACAGTTCTGATCTGGCTTTCACTGATCCTGACAGTTGTATCACTGATCGACTATATTGCAAAGAATGTGCAGGTGCTGACACATGGAGGTATGTAATGATCGTACGTGAACTGGAAAAACAGGAAAGGAAATACGCTCTGGATATTATCTGGAGCGTTTTTTGCATGGATGTGGCCGAGGTGTATGAGCAGGAAGGGATTGATACATTTCGCGAATATTTAAAACAGGAGAATATCGACCAGCTCTGTGATAGCGGCGAACTTCTGATGTTCGGTGTATTTGAACAAGAAGAACTGGAAGGAACTCTATCCCTTCAGAGGCGGGGACACATTTGTAATTATTATGTGCGCAGATCCTGCCAGGGAAAAGGTGCTGGAAGGTTACTTTTTGACTATGCGAAAAGGTATTGTAAGGAAGAACTGCATAAGACTATTATGACCGTTGATGCTGCTCCGGAGGCGGTGAAAAAATATATCCACATGGGCATGAAACCAATCGATGAGATGCAGATGATACATGGAAAATGTTATGTGCCTATGGCAATGGAAATTCTTAAGTAGAATGACTATAAAAAGCGGTCCAAACAATTTAAAAATGTAGCGTAGTGCCAATTGACGAAAAATGTTATTTATGAGAGAATAAAAAAGGATATGGTGTTAAACTTATAACAAACACTATTTATAAAACACACATAGTTGAAAGGAGTTTTAAAATGATTTATTCACAAGAAGTAGAAATGATGTGTCCGGTAGCGCAGGGCGCTAATCACGGACCAGCTCCGATTCCGGAAGAGGCAAAATGGGTTCAGGCTAAGGAGATCAAAGATATTTCCGGTTTTACACACGGCATTGGCTGGTGTGCTCCTCAGCAGGGTGCTTGTAAGCTGACACTGAATGTGAAAGATGGAATTATCCAGGAGGCATTGGTTGAGACAATCGGCTGCTCCGGAATGACACATTCAGCTGCTATGGCTTCAGAAATCCTTCCAGGAAAAACTATTTTAGAGGCATTGAATACAGACCTTGTCTGTGATGCAATCAATACAGCAATGCGTGAGTTATTCTTACAGATTGTATATGGAAGAACTCAGAGCGCATTTTCTGAAGACGGACTTGCTATCGGAGCAGGACTTGAGGACCTTGGAAAAGGACTCCGCTCTCAGGTAGGAACAATGTACGGAACATTAGCAAAAGGACCTCGTTATCTTGAGATGGCAGAGGGTTATGTAACAGGTATCGCACTCGATGAAGCAGGCGAGATCATCGGATACCAGTTCGTAAATCTTGGAAAACTTACAGACTTCATCAAAAAAGGCGATACACCGAATGATGCATGGGAAAAGGCAAAAGGACAGTATGGTCGTGTTGAAGACGCAGCAAAGATTATTGACCCAAGAAAAGAGTAGGAGGACTTTTTAAAATGGCTTTATTTGAATCATATGAAAGAAGAATTGATAAAATCAATGAAGTGCTGGCAGGATATGGAATCGCTTCAATCGAGGAAGCACAGAAGATTACAAAAGATGCCGGACTTGATGTATACAATCAGATTAAGAGCATTCAGCCAATCTGTTTTGAGAATGCATGCTGGGCTTACACAGTAGGTGCTGCAATTGCAATCAAAAAAGGCTGTAAGACAGCAGCAGAAGCAGCAGCAGCAATCGGTGAAGGACTTCAGTCTTTCTGTATTCCAGGATCTGTAGCAGATCAGAGAAAAGTTGGTCTTGGACATGGTAACCTTGGAAAGATGCTTTTGGAAGAGGATACAGACTGCTTCTGTTTCCTCGCAGGACATGAATCATTTGCAGCAGCAGAGGGTGCGATCGGTATCGCTGAAAAAGCAAACAAAGTTCGTAAAAAACCACTTCGTGTTATCTTGAACGGACTTGGAAAAGACGCAGCTAAGATTATCTCCCGTATCAATGGATTTACATATGTTCAGACAGAATATGACTACTATACAGGAGAGCTGAAAGAGGTTCAGAGAATCTCTTATTCTGACGGACTTCGTTCCAAAGTAAACTGCTATGGAGCAAATGATGTGCGTGAAGGTGTTGCAATCATGTGGAAAGAGGGTGTAGATGTATCTATCACAGGTAACTCTACAAACCCGACACGTTTCCAGCATCCAGTAGCAGGAACGTACAAAAAAGAGTGTGTTGAGAAAGGTAAAAAATACTTCTCAGTAGCATCTGGTGGTGGTACAGGACGTACACTTCATCCAGATAACATGGCTGCAGGTCCAGCATCTTATGGTATGACAGATACACTTGGACGTATGCACTCAGATGCACAGTTTGCAGGATCATCTTCTGTACCGGCTCACGTAGAGATGATGGGTCTCATCGGAGCAGGTAACAACCCGATGGTTGGTATGACTGTTGCAGTAGCAGTTTCCGTAGAGGAAGCAGCAAAGGCTGGTAAATTCTAAGAAACCGCCAGAAAAGCAAGAAATAATAATGGAATAATGAGAGGAGCTTAGCGTATGCTAGGCTTCTCTTTACGTTTATAAGTGTGAACTTTAATACAATTTTTTGATTTTGTAGTATTTTGAGTTGTCAAAAGATATTGAAATATTTACCTTACTATTATATAATTGCTCAAATATTAGATGACAGTTGGTCAATTTTATAACAAGGAGGACAAAATTATGGCGTTTAAAAAGGTTGTAGTTGTAGGCGGTGGTGTGCTGGGGAGCCAGATTGCTTACCAGGTTGCATACAAAGGATTTGATGTGACGGTATGGCTTCGAAGTGAAGGCTCCATTGAACGTGCAAAGCCGAAATTTGCAAGATGGCATGAGACATATTTAAAAGATCTGGAGGCGGCAAAAGCTTTGATCGGAACAGGAACAAAGCTGTATCCGAGAGGTCTGGTTGATGATTTTGAGAATCTGACAGTAGAAAAAGTAGAGGAATTAAAAGCGCAGGCTGACCAGGCATTTGAAAGTCTTATATATGAACTTGATATGGCGAAAGCAATGGCAGATGCAGACCTTGTGATTGAATCTTTATCAGAAGATCCGAAAGCAAAGATTGCATTCTATCAGCAGATGGCGCCGCTTCTTCCGGAAAAGACAGTTATTGTGACAAATTCATCAACTATGGTACCGAGTGCATTTGCTCAGTACACAGGAAGACCGGAAAAATATCTTGCACTGCATTTTGCAAATGAAATCTGGAAAAATAACACGGCTGAGATTATGGGGCATGCCGGTACAGAGGGAAAATATTACGATGAGGTTGTAGAGTTTGCCGGACAGATTGGTATGATTCCATTGAAATTACATAAAGAACAGCCGGGATATATTCTGAACTCTCTGTTAGTTCCGTTTTTGAATGCAGCAGAAGCACTTTATGCAAATGATGTGGCTGATCCGGAGACAATTGATCTGACATGGAGTCTTGCTACCGGAGCTCCACTTGGCCCATTCCGTATTCTTGATATTGTGGGACTGGAGACTGCATACAATATCGTTTGTATGGATCCGGCGGCAAAAGATCCGGAGACAACACCGGGAAAGATTGCAAAACGCTTGAAAGAAAAAATCGATGCAGGCAAGAAAGGCGTCTGCACAGGAGAAGGATTTTATAAATACACAAAGTAAAAAGTATGACCGTCAGGATATGTTTCCTGACGGTTTTGACGTATGGAAAGTAATTTGGTAGAATAATAAAAGGCAGTAACAAAACAGATGATAAATGATAACGTAGCAGACAGAAAGGAATGTGACAGATATGCAGTATCAGGAGTTTGGAAAAACAGGCTTGAGGGTTTCGAAGCTATGTCTTGGAACATGGGGGATCGGAGGTGCCGGCTGGGACAGTTATTCGGATGAGTCACGAATGGATGCAATTAAAGCAGCACTGGAGTGTGGTATTAATTTTATAGATACAGCACCGGCTTACAATGCAGGAAAAGCAGAATGTTATGTTGGTGAGACTTTGAATAAGCTTAAAAAGCGCAGGGAGGTGGTCATTTCTACAAAATGTGGAAATAAATTCGTAGATGGAAAATATCTTCGCTGTGGTTCAAAAGAGAGTATTTTAAAGCAGTGCGACGAGTCGCTGAAAAATCTAAAGACAGACTATATTGATATTTATCTGGTACACTGGCTGGATCCGGATGTTGAACTGGAAGAGACAATAGATGCGGTGAGTACGTTGAAAAAAGAAGGAAAAATTCTGCATGCAGGAGTTTCTAATTTTTCAAAAGAACAGATTGAAGAAGCCCAGAAATATTGCGAAATCGAAGCTTTTCAGCCACAGTATTCACTGGCAGACCGAAAAGACGAGAAGTTGATTCGCTGGGCTTATGAACAAGGGCTTGGAATTATGACTTATGGAACTTTAGGTGGCGGAATTCTGACTGGAAATTACCGAAAACTTAGAACCTTTGAGCAGACTGACAGCAGAAATCGATTTTACCCATATTTTAAAGAACCATTGTTTTCAAAAGCAATGGAACTGTTAACAATCATGGATCAGATTGCAGAAGAGAGAAATGTTTCCTTGGCTCAGATCGCAGAGAAATGGGTGATTCAGAAGAGATTTGTATCCAGTTGCATCATTGGGGCGCAGAGCCGTGCCAGAGTAGAAGAAAACTGCAGAAATCTTCAATGGGAACTGACGGATAATGAGATTCGAAGACTGGAGTCTGTAAGAATATTATAACAGTCGGATAACTGATTTATGGAAGGGAAAATAGTGGAAGATAAGAAAAAGATGCTATTTCATTTATTTATTTCAACTTTATATCTGAGCACATTTACTTTCGGTGGAGGATATGTGATTGTTTCCCTGTTAAAGAAAAAATTCGTGGACGAATATCACTGGATTGAAAATGATGAGATGTTAGATCTTGTGGCAATTGCACAATCGGCACCGGGAGCAATCGCAGTTAATGGAGCGATTGTGGTGGGATATAAACTGGCGGGGCTTATAGGAGCATTTGTAGCGGTTATAGGAGCAATTATTCCGCCATTCGTGATTATCACAATTCTTGCAATGTGTTATCAGGCATTTCGTGATAACTGGCTGATCAGTCAGATGCTGGAAGGCATGCAGGCAGGTGTGGCTGCAGTCATTGCCTGTGTGACTTACGAAATGGGAAATGGTATAGCAAAAGGCGGTGACAAAATGTCACTTCTGATAATGGCTGGAGCATTTGTTGCGGCATGTTTCATGAATGTGAATGTAATATATATTATTCTGACATGTATTATATTTGGTGTGGTAAGGACTCTTTTAAAAAGGAGAAAAGAAGCATGATCTATTTGCAGTTGTTCTTAAGTTTCCTCCAAGTTGGCATGTTCAGTTTTGGAGGTGGATATGCAGCGCTTCCTCTGATTCAGGGTCAGGTCGTAAAAGCGCATAGCTGGCTTAGCATGTCAGAATTTACAGATCTGATTACCATATCTCAGATGACACCGGGACCAATAGCCGTGAATTCAGCAACATTTGTAGGTGAAAAGATTGCAGGTATACCAGGAGCACTCTGTGCAACAGCCGGGTACATATTGCCGTCTTGTATTATTGTAACGGTAATTGCAAAGATTTATCTAAAATGGCGGAATATGGAGTTATTTCAGAGGGTGTTAGGCTCTTTGCGCCCAGCGGTTGTTGCATTGATAGCATCGGCAGGAATATCAATTCTCATTACGGCATTTTGGGGAAATGATATGATTACTTTTGCAGGAACTAACTGGGGTCTGGTTACAATATTTGTAATCTGTATTTTTCTGATACAGAAAGTGAAAATGAATCCTGTGTGGGTGATGCTGCTGGCAGGGGTGATGAAAGTTGGCGTGAGTTGTGCTCAACGCTTGTAGGATAATATTTATACCAAAATAAATAATATAAAAAAAGGTGTATAGGTGGAAGGAGAATGTACAATGGGAGAATTTGAAAAATCATGTGTTAACTGTGGCGTATTGAACTGTGCTAAGAGGGATAAGGAATATCCGGAGTTCTGTCTGACTACATATTTTGATGTAAAAGAGCTGGAGGAGATTAAAAAAACTATATCTTGAAGATGAAGAGAACAATAAAGTTTCTGTGATTTCAGCAGAGATTGAAGCTGAATTTTATTGCCGTTATACGAGAGTGGAGGAAATTATCGAATTTTCAAAGCGGATGGGCTTTCATAAAATTGGAATTGCGACATGTATTGGATTGATTGAAGAAAGTCGTATATTTGCTCAGATTTTGAGAAAGAACGGTTTTGAACCATATGCAGCACTTTGTAAGGCTGGAGCATTGTATCAGACAAAAGCGTATTACAAGAAACGGATGGCTGATCCGACGTCAGGAGAAAAAGAACAATAATTTGAAGCGAAAAATGGATTTCAAGACCTGAATGAAAGGGGAGCGAAAATTACATAAGGGGAGCGAAAGTAAGTATGGCTAGAAGAAAAAAGAATAAGAATCTAAAAGGAATTCCTGCGGCAATCATGCTGATTCTTGCATTGATCGGCGGATTTGCGGAGCGTGGGAATTTGATGGAACGAATGTCTGGTGATCCTGTACAAAACATTGCAGATACGGTTGCGACCGGTCAGATGAAAGTGACCTATCTCAATGTAGGACAGGGTGACTGTACAATTATTCAGACAGAAGGCCATAATGCAATGATCGATGCTGGGAATAACCATGAAGGAAAAGATGTGGTGGATTATCTGAATCAACAGGGCATAGACAAGCTTGACTATCTGATTCTGACACACCCGGATGCCGATCACATAGGTGGCGGCGATGATGTTTTGGAGAAGATTGAGGTAGAACAGGTTATTATGCCGGATGTGGCGAATGATACAATGACTTATGAAGAAGTTATGGATGATATTGAGAAAGAAAATGTTCCGGTAGAGCATCCAAAAGTCGGCGAAGAGTTCGGATTTGGAGATGCGACATTTACTGTGCTTTGTCCGGAAACGGATCTGGTCAGTTCAGATGATACCAATGATGCTTCAGTAGGAATTAAACTGGTGCACGGGGAGAATTCTTTTGTCATGTGTGGAGATGCCAGTGAGGAATCTGAGAGCGCAATGGTGAAGAGATTTGGAAGTGCGTTGGAATGTGATGTGTTAAAATGCGGACACCACGGAAGCAGAACTTCTACAAGTGAAGTGTTTTTAAAAGCAACGAATCCAACATGGGCTGTTATCAGCTGTGGCGTGGATAATTCTTACGGACATCCGCATCAGGAGACGCTGGAGCGCCTGAATAACGATGATGTGCAGGTTTACCGCACAGATCTGCTTGGAACAATTATTGCAACGAGTGACGGAACGAATATTTCCTGGTTCAGTGAGAAAGAGTAAAAATCAAAAAAAGATAAAAAAGTTCTTAGAAAAGATAAGATAGATACTTGACAAATACATGAGATATTGCTATTATTTAAAAACAGAACGCACTCTGTTTTTGAAAAGATACAAGAAAGAGGTGCATTATGCAGAGAGTTTATTCATTATTAGTTGACAACAATTCCGGAGTATTAAGTAGAATATCCGGACTATTCACAAGAAGAGGATACAACATCGACAGTATTACAGCCGGTGTGACGGCAGATCCAAGATTTACGAGAATCACGATTGTATCCAGTGGAGATGAGATTATTTTATCTCAGATTGAAAAGCAGATTGCCAAGTTGGAAGACGTGATCGTAGTGAAGGTCTTAAAGCCGGAAGAATCCGTATATCGTGAACTGATATTGGTTAAGATCCGTGCCAATGCACAGCAGCGGTCAGAGATTGTTTCAATTGCTGATATCTTTCGTGCAAAGATTGTTGATGCAGAGAGAGAGTCTCTCGTGATTGAGCTTACAGGAACCCAGTCGAAGCTGGAAGCGTTCTTACAGCTCCTGGATGGTTATGAGATCCTGGAACTTGCCAGAACCGGAATTGCCGGACTGTCAAGAGGAATCAAGGATGTCACATTTATCGAGTAGTTACCAATTTAAATTTACATATTTATTAGGAGGAATGTCAAAATGGCAGCAAGAATTTTTTATCAGGAAGATTGTAATTTATCAGCACTGGAAGGACAGAAGATTGCTATCATCGGATATGGTAGTCAGGGACATGCTCATGCTCTGAACCTGAAAGAGTCCGGATGTGACGTAATCGTAGGTCTTTATGAGGGAAGTAAATCCTGGAAGAAAGCTGAAGAGCAGGGATTGAAAGTATACACAGCAGCAGAGGCAGCAAAGCAGGCAGACATTATCATGATTCTTATCAATGATGAGTTACAGGCTGATATGTACAAGAAAGACATCGAGCCAAACCTTGAGGAAGGAAACATGTTAATGTTCGCTCATGGTTTCAACATTCACTTTGGATGCATCAAACCACCTAAGAACGTAGATGTAACAATGATCGCTCCTAAGGCACCAGGACACACAGTTCGCAGCGAGTATATTGCAGGAAAAGGAACTCCTTGCCTTATCGCTGTAGAGCAGGATGCTACAGGGAAAGCTTGGGACAGAACATTAGCTTATGGTCTTGCAATTGGTGGAGCAAGAGCAGGACTTCTTGAGACAACATACAGAACAGAGACAGAGACAGACCTCTTCGGTGAGCAGGCAGTCCTTTGCGGTGGTGTTTGTGCACTTATGCAGGCAGGATTTGAGACACTTTGCGAAGCAGGATATGATCCGAGAAATGCTTACTTTGAATGTATCCATGAGATGAAACTGATTGTAGACTTAATTTATCAGTCAGGATTCGCTGGAATGAGATATTCTATTTCTAACACTGCAGAGTATGGTGACTATGTAACAGGACCTAAGATTGTTACAGAGGATACAAAGAAAGCTATGAAGAAGATTCTTTCTGATATCCAGGACGGAACATTTGCAAAAGAGTTCTTACTTGATATGTCTCCGGCAGGACGTCAGGTACACTTCCAGGCTATGAGAAAGCTTGCAGCTGAGCACCCATCAGAGAAAGTTGGAGCTGAAGTTAGAAAGCTGTACAGCTGGAATGGAGAAGACAAACTGATCAACAACTAATCGAGATTTGCAGCATAGAATCAGACTTGATCTTACATATTTGACATAAGAGATAAAAGAAGCTTTACGAACCGTAACAGGAACGCAGAGCTTCTTTTTTGTATAATCGGAAAAAGCAGTTCCGATTATATAAAGAACTCCCGCAGAAAGTCATACGTGTGAATAAGGATTATGTGGGTAATTTTGAATGATGCTTTTGTATGTGAAAAATACACAAAAAATTATAATTTTAGTTTTCAATTACATACATATATGATAGAATAAAACATAAAGTAAAAAGTTCGATACCAATTTTAAATGCGGCAGAATGAATCGAATGATTACGAACGACTGGAAACAGCAAGCATCAAGGGAGGTATGAGACATGGATGAAAGATTAGAGAATCTGCGGTCGACGAAAAATCCAAAAGCGCGTATCAAGATTATGAAAGGACATTTTGCTACAAGCAACTCACATCTGGATACTTATATTGATATGTCAACAGTAAAGATTCGTCATAACAATGCGAGAGAGGCAGCGAAAGTACTGGCGCAGGAGTACGTGACAAGTACATATGTAGATACGATTGTATGCCTGGATGAGACATGTGTGATTGGAGCATTTCTGGCTGAACAGCTGGCAGACAGCACACATATGGCATTGAGCCATAAGAATAATATTTCTGTGATCACACCGGAATATAACGGATTGGGGCAGATTATGTTCCGTGATAATCAACAGAGAATGATCAAAGATCAGCAGGTACTTGTGCTGGCAGCATCCATTACGACTGGAAAGACGATCAAGCGTGCTATTGATTCTGTATTATATTATGGAGGAACGATTTGTGGAGTATGTTCTATCTTCAGTGCTGTAACAAAAGTAGCAGGCATGGAAGTAAAGACAATTTTTACAAGCAAAGATCTTCCGGCATATCATGCATATGAGCCGAATAAGTGCCCAATGTGTGAAGCAGGTGACAGAGTAGAAGCAATTGTCAACAGTTTTGGATATTCAAAATTATAGAAATAGAACAGGAGTATCTGTTAAATAATAAGATGAGGAGTCGGAGAGAAAAATGCGAGCATTTATTTCCGGCTCTTTTTCGTGCACATCCTGCTGGAGATTTTTTATATAATAGGAAATGCAATTTCCTATTATATAAAAAGACAACCACATGACGGTATGGTTGTCTTTCCATGTTTCTCTATGAATTAAGCAATTCCGTTAACAGCTTTTGTCAGACGGGAAATCTTTCTAGAGCATGTGTTTTTGTGGTATACACCCTTGCTTCCAGCTTTGTTGATTTCAGCGATCGCCTCTTTAAGAGCTGCTGCAGCAGTTGCTGCATCTTTCTTCTCTACAGCTGTCTCAACTTTTTTTACGTAAGTTTTAACTTTAGACTTGATTGCTTTATTTCTAGCAGCCTTTGTCTCGTTTACTAAAATTCTCTTCTTTGCGGATTTGATATTAGCCAATTTGTCCACCTCCAATATCTATGATTTCGATTATAATGATCAGTTCGACAGATCCGGACACGGACGTTCTCTCGAACACACTCATTCATTTTAGACCAGCTGACTTATTCTGTCAATACATAATTATGGAAATATTGTAAAAACTAGTATAAAAATAGTGCTTGCAGGTGAAAGGGGGAGAAAATCATGGTTGAAAAATATAACATACGGACAGATCTGGCATTGGAAGAGAAGGAACGTTTTGAGTCTGACCAGGTGGAGGTACAAGGAGTTGTGTTGGAGGAAGAATATGATAAGGAGCGGGAAATTAGGGTGACGACTGTACGGATTGAAACCGAAAATGGTGCGAAGACTATGGGGAAACCAGTCGGAACATATCTGACGATTGAAGCCCCGAATTTATCTTCGCCGGATGAGGGAATCCACCGGGAGGTTTCAGAAGAACTGGCAAAATATCTGATAGAAGTTATGGAAAAAATCATACCGGAAAGTGAACATGATAAGGAAGTTTTGGTCATAGGGCTTGGAAATCGTCAGGCGACACCCGATGCTCTTGGTCCTTATGTGGCAGATAATCTGAACGTTACCAGACATATTGTGAAAGAATATGGGAAATATGCAGCACTAGAAGAGATGAATTGTGTGGTCAGTGCCATAGTTCCAGGAGTGATGGCACAGACCGGAATGGAAACAGCGGAGATTATAAAGGGTGTGGTGAGGGAGACCAAGCCAGATCTTTTAATTGTAATTGATGCCCTTGCTGCGAGAAATTCCAGAAGACTGAACCGGACGATCCAGATTGCTGATACCGGAATCAATCCAGGCTCCGGTGTCGGTAATTACCGGAATGCGATTACAAAAGAAACAATTGGAGTTCCGGTAATTGCAATCGGAGTTCCGACAGTTGTTGATGCTGTGACAATTGTAAGTGATACGATGGAAAATCTATTGTCAGCACTGGAGACATCAGAATCGTTAAAAGGAGTCGGACTTGTGCTAGGAGGATACAGCGAAGCAGAGAAGTATGAGCTGATCAAAGAACTGATCGCACCAAACCTGAACAGTATGTTTATGACACCGAAAGATATAGATGAGACAGTAAAACGTCTGAGTTACACCATCTCGGAGGGGCTGAATCTTGCGTTTTCAGGGCAAAGTTTTGAATAGAAGATATTTTGGATTTCTGAAAGGACATGCACATAAGAACCCCAATTGCATCATATATTATTAGAACTAAGACGCACATGGGGCGGTGTAATGCAAGAAAAAAAGAAAAGAAATCGAATACGGATGCTATTGATCGTAGGGATGCTGCTGATTTATGCATTTACAGATATAGAAAATGTAAAAATAAGCAGGGAGAGAAAAAATTTTTTTAGCTCAACAAGTCAAAATGTCCTGAAGCAGGCGGCAAACTGGCTGCTTCCGGGACTTACATATGTAAAAGAGGGGCGGAAAGACACATTGACGGGAAGAATTGAAAAAAGTGTTTTAAGCTTCGTTCCAATCAGTGAATATGTTCGAAATCATGAAGAACCGGAAACAACCGTGGAAGATACATTGACACGAACTATGATTCTGGAAAATCAGGCAAATGATGAAAATGCTATCGATGAGAACGGCAATCTGATTCCGGCTGGGAGTATGCAAGAATCAGTTGGGGCTGGGGTGCCAGAAGAAAATGCAGCAGTATTAGCCAGTACACCGGTTCAGGACATTGATATGAATCAGTTAAATGATTATGAATATCTGGTGGGAACATTTTACACCGTTGACGGGACAACTATGACCGATCCGGAGGAACTGAATGCAGGGAAGTTTCTGGAGAAGAATCTGGCGCTTGATAGGACAACAGGAGGACCAAAAGTACTGATTTATCACACACATTCCCAGGAGGCATTTGCTGATTCTGTTGATGGAGACACTTCTACGACAATTATGGGGATAGGTACATATTTGACAGAGCTTTTGAATGCAAGGGCAATTGAGACGCTTCATCATGAGGGCATTTATGATCTGATTGATGGGAAATTGGATCGCAGCCGGGCCTATCAGCTCGCAGAGCCGGATGTCCGGCAGATTTTAAAAGATAATCCAAGCATTGAAGTGGTGATTGATCTGCATCGAGATGGCGTGGCGCAGGGCACACATCTGGTGACGGAAATTAATGGGAAACCAACCGCTCAGATCATGTTTTTTAATGGTCTTAGCCGGACAAGGAAAAATGGAGAAATCGCATATTTGAATAATCCATACCGTGAGGATAATCTGGCAACGTCTTTTCAGATGCAGCTTATGGCAGCAAGATACTATCCTGGTTTTACGAGGCATATTTATCTGAAAAGTTACCGGTATAATCTGGATCTGGCACCGAAGGCAATGCTTATTGAGGCAGGAGCACAGACGAATACAGTAGAAGAGATGAGAAATGCTATGGAAGTACTGGCAGATGTGCTGAGCCGGGTGCTGACACCCTGAAGAACTTGAAAAAGCTTGAAAAAGGTTGCGCTGACGTCTTGAAAATTTATTTGCCTGTCTTTTTGTTTTGTGCTATATTTTAAATAGTATGTTTAAAAATGGAAAGGAACTGACAAAATGGCAAAGAACAACACTTATGATGCAGATAGTATTACCGTCCTGGAAGGACTTGAGGCAGTCCGGAAGAGACCGGGAATGTATATCGGAAGTGTATCGACGAAAGGATTGAACCATCTGATCTATGAGATTGTAGACAATGCAGTTGATGAACATCTGGCCGGATTTTGTACGGAGATTCATGTAATTCTGGAAAAAGATGGCTCTGCGACAATTTCGGACAATGGCCGAGGAGTTCCGGTCGGTATGCATGCAAAAGGCGTTTCAGCGGAGCGAATTGTATATACGACACTGCATGCAGGTGGTAAATTTGATGACTCTGCTTATAAGACAAGTGGTGGTCTTCATGGAGTTGGTTCTTCAGTTGTAAATGCATTGTCTGCTTATATGGATGTGCAGGTCAGTCGTGATGGATATATTCATCATGACCGGTATGAGAGAGGTATTCCTGTAGTTGAACTGGAAGATGGACTTCTTCCGACAATCGGGAAGACAAGAAAGACCGGAACGAAGGTTAACTTTCTGCCAGATGATACGATATTTGAAAAAACGAAGTTCAAAGCAGAGGAAGTCAAAAGCCGTATGCATGAGACGACCTACCTTAATCCGAACCTGACGATTATATTTGAAGATTTAAGAGGCGCAGAACCAGAGCATATCGTTTATCATGAGCCAGACGGAATTCTTGGATTTATCCGTGAACTAAATGCAAACAAAGAATCTGTCCATGAGCCGGTTTATTTTAAAGGTGAGGCAGACGGAATAGAAGTGGAAGTTGCATTCCAGTATGTAAATGAGTTCCATGAAAATATTCTTGGATTCTGTAACAACATTTATAACAGTGAGGGCGGTACACATCTGACCGGATTTAAGACAACATTTACAACAGTCATTAATCAGTATGCAAGAGAACTTGGAATTCTTAAAGATAAGGATCCTAATTTTACAGGAGCGGATGTGCGAAATGGAATGGCAGCGATCGTGTCCATCAAACACCCGGATCCGCGATTCGAAGGTCAGACGAAGACGAAGCTGGACAACCCGGATGCATCCAAGGCGACTGGCAAGGTGGTCGGTGAGGAAATTGTTCGTTTTTTTGACCGCAATCTGGAGACACTGAAAAATGTCATCGGTTGTGCGGAGAAAGCTGCAAAAATCCGTAAAACAGAAGAAAAAGCGAAGACGAATCTTCTGACGAAGCAGAAATATTCTTTTGACAGCAACGGAAAGCTTGCCAACTGCGAGAGCCGCGACGCATCAAAATGCGAGATATTTATTGTGGAGGGAGATTCTGCCGGAGGATCTGCAAAGACAGCAAGAGACCGTATGTATCAGGCAATCCTGCCGATCCGGGGTAAGATTCTGAACGTGGAGAAAGCAAGCATCGACAAAGTCCTTGCGAATGCGGAAATCAAGACTATGATCAATGCTTTTGGCTGTGGATTTTCCGAGGGCTACGGCAATGATTTTGATATTACAAAACTGCGCTATGACAAGATTATTATTATGGCTGATGCTGACGTGGACGGCGCACACATTTCCACATTGCTTCTGACGTTGTTCTACCGCTTTATGCCGGAGCTTATTCAGGAGGGACATGTCTATATTGCCATGCCGCCGCTTTATAAGGCTATGCCGAAGAAAGGCGAGGAAGAGTATCTGTACGATGACAAGGCCTTGGAAAAATACAGGAAAACCCATGATGGTCCATTTACTCTGCAGCGCTATAAAGGTCTTGGAGAGATGGACGCAGACCAGCTTTGGGAGACAACACTGAATCCTAAGACAAGACTTTTAAAATTAGTAGAGATTGAGGATGGAAGAATGGCATCCAGTGTGACTGAGATGCTGATGGGAACAGAAGTACCGCCAAGACGTGCATTTATCTATGAAAATGCGACAGAAGCGGAGCTTGACATATAAAATTTAGGAGAGAAAATATGCAGGATTCACAGATTATCAGAACGGAATACAGTGAGTTGATGAAGAAGTCTTACATTGACTATGCCATGAGTGTTATCATTGCCAGGGCACTTCCTGATGTGCGGGATGGACTAAAACCAGTACAGCGCCGTACGCTTTATGATATGTACGAGCTTGGTATCCGTTATGATAAACCATATAGAAAATGTGCCCGTATCGTTGGGGATACGATGGGAAAATATCACCCGCACGGTGACAGTTCCATCTATGATGCATTAGTTGTCATGGCACAGGAGTTTAAAAAAGGAATGGCACTGGTGGACGGACATGGTAACTTCGGATCCATTGAAGGGGACGGAGCAGCCGCAATGCGTTACACAGAGGCAAGACTTGCAAAGATCACGCAGGAAGCGTATCTTGCTGACCTGGATAAGAATATTGTAGACTTTATGCCGAACTTTGATGAGACGGAGAAAGAACCGGAAGTTCTTCCGGTGCGTGTACCGAATCTTCTGATCAACGGAGCGGATGGTATTGCAGTTGGTATGGCGACCAGTATTCCACCGCATAATCTGGCAGAAGTCATTGATGCGGTAGAAGCGTATATGAAACAGGAAGACATTTCCACAAAGCAATTGATGAAATATATCAAAGGACCGGATTTTCCAACCGGAGGAATTGTTGTCAATAAAGATGACCTTCTTGAAATCTATGAATCTGGTGCAGGTAAGATCAAAGTCCGTGGTAAAGTGGAAGTAGAGGAGATGAAAGGTGGCAAGAAGCGTCTTGTCATCACTGAGATTCCTTACACGATGATCGGAGCCGGAATCGGCAAGTTTTTAAATGATGTTTGTGCGCTTGTAGAGACAAAGAAGACAAACGATATCGTAGACATTTCCAATATGTCTTCAAAGGAAGGAATCCGCATTGTTATTGAGCTGAAAAAAGGAGCAGATGTTGAAAATCTGACCAATATGCTCTATAAAAAGACAAGATTGGAAGATACTTTCGGGGTAAATATGCTGGCAGTTGCAGACGGACGTCCGGAGACTATGGGGCTTAAGAAGATTATCGAGCACCATGTAGATTTTCAGTTCGAACTGGCAACAAGAAAATATAAGACATTGCTTGCAAAAGAGCGGGACAGAAAAGAAATTCAGGAAGGTCTTATCAAAGCGTGTGATGTCATTGACCTGATTATTGAAATCCTGCGGGGAAGTCAGTCTGTGGCTGATGCAAGAGCCTGTCTGACACAGGGAATCACCGAAAATATCAAATTTAAATCCGGGATTTCCAGGAAAATGGCTGCGATGCTCCGTTTTACTGAGCGCCAGGCAAATGCAATCCTGGAAATGCGTCTCTATAAACTCATTGGTCTGGAAATTGAAGCGCTGATGAAAGAACATGAGGAGACTCTGAAAAATATTGCAAGATATGAAGATATTTTGAATCATTATGATTCTATGGCAGAAGTTATCATTGAAGATCTGGAGCATTTCAAAAAGGAATATGCACGCAAACGCCGCACTGTTGTAGAGAATGGCCAGGAGGCTGTCTATGAAGAAAAGAAAGTAGAAGAACAGGAAGTAGTATTCCTGATGGATCGTTTTGGCTATGCCAAGACAGTGGATGTGGCAACTTACGAGCGAAATAAAGAGGCGGCAGATGCAGAGAATAAATGGATCGTAAACTGCATTAATACCGGAAAACTGTGTGTATTTACCAATACCGGCAAGATGCATCAGATTAAAGTGCTCGATCTTCCATATGGAAAGTTCCGTGATAAGGGGCAGCCAATCGACAATGTAAGTAATTATGACAGTACACAGGAAATGGTCGTATATATGTGCGACGAATTACAGCTTCGTTATGCGAAATTATTATTTGCAACGAAGCAGGGAATGATTAAGAAAGTAAAGGGAAATGAGTTCCAGGTGGCAAAACGTACCATTGCAGCAACAAAGCTTCAGGAGGATGATGAGCTGATCAGTGTTCAAGTCATTACTGATGACCAGCATGTAGTCCTTCAGACAAAAGATGGATATTTTCTGCGTTTTTCAGCTCAGGAAGTTGCCGAGAAGAAGAAAGCGGCTGTGGGAGTCCGGGGCATAAAGCTTCGTAAGAATGATGAGCTGGAACAGATTTATCTCTTTTACGAAGGAACGGAGCAGAAGATTTCATACGGTGACCGGGAACTGACGTTGAACCGGCTGAAGGTTGCAAAACGTGACGGAACCGGAACGAAGGCTAGGAGTTAAGAGTGAAAATCCAGGCATCAATCATGCCGGGCATTTATGAGAGAGTAAGATACAGCAGGAAAGAAGGCAGCAGAAATGATTCAGGATATTGCACCACATAAACTGAATAATCAGTATGGACAGAAAAAAGCACCGGATGCAGGCAGCAGATTTTTATATTATGATGGCAGAAAGGTTCTGGTGAGAAAAGGAATTGGCGGGAACGAGAATCAAATCGCATATCCGACTTATGAAGAACTGAAAAAGTGTATGCCTAAAGAGGCGGCAGAAGATACAGAATATACATATTTATTTGCAGTAGACGATAAAAGCTATTATCTTGGAAAAAAAGAGAATGTCGGTATATTATCTGAACAGATGGGATACGAGTGGATCGATCATCAAGAGTTTAGATGTGTATCTCCAAAGTATGAGGCCTTTGCAGGAATCACAGGCTGGCAGCTTGCCAGATGGTATCAGCAACACAAGTTCTGTGGGCGATGTGGAAATGTGATGAAGCCAGATCATGTGGAACGGATGATGCAATGTCCGAAGTGTGGACTGATGGAATTTCCGAAGATCTGTCCGGCTGTGATTATTGGAGTTATTGACGGTGACCGGATCTTGATGTCCAAGTATGCAGGACGGGAATATAAGAAATATGCACTTCTTGCGGGATTTACAGAGATTGGTGAAACACTGGAAGAGACAGTGAGCCGGGAGGTTATGGAAGAGGTTGGTTTAAAAGTAAAGAATATTACTTATTATAAGAATCAGCCGTGGGCATTTTCAGATACATTACTGATGGGATTCTTCTGCGAGCTTGACGGATCAGATCAGGTGAAATTAGATGAAAATGAACTGGCACTTGCTGAATGGTTCGAACGGAATCAGATTCCGGCAGAGCCGGACGACATCAGTCTGACTAACGAGATGATGATGGTGTTTCGTGACGGATATACGATATAAAGAAAATGGGAAGCTGACATTAATGTTGGCTTCCCATTTCACTCAATGTCTGGAAAAATTCCAGATCTTCCTGTTTTAATTTTAAATTCGTACAGTATTTCTTGCCTTCAGGAGTTGTGACATTGATTTCCACAAGGGTTCCTTCTTCCAGTGCATTTCCAACGACGGCTTTTAAGAAAAGTGGAAACTTCGGATGATTGTTGCGGAAACGATTCATGCTGCTTTTTAACTTCTGGAGCATTGCAATCTGATTAAAATTCATAAATATTTTAAAATCTCCTTTGTTTTTATGATGTTTCATTATACAATAGAAAAAATGTGGTTTCAATACCAAACTATGAGGAGGACTTAAGATGAGTGAGAGGAAAATCATTCAGGTTGAGGACAAGGTGCCATTTAAGCTGCTCTTGCCGCTCAGCATTCAGCACATGTTTGCCATGTTCGGCGCATCTGTGCTTGTACCGTTCATTTTCGGGATCAATCCGGCAATTGTGTTATTTATGAACGGTGTGGGAACTTTGATTTTTATGACAGTGACCAAGGGGAAGGCGCCGGCATACTTAGGTTCCAGCTTTGCATTTCTTGCACCGGCAGGAATCGTTATTAGTAAAATGGGTTATTCCTATGCCCTGGGAGGATTCGTGGCAGTCGGTTTCTGCGGCTGTATTCTTTCTTTTATTATTTATAAATGTGGAACAGAATGGATTGACGTGGTTCTGCCGCCGGCAGCTATGGGACCGGTCGTTGCTTTGATCGGACTGGAGTTATCCGGCTCTGCGGCAAGCAATGCGGGACTTCTTTGCGACAAGCCGGATATGAAAAATGTAATTGTATTTTTAGTGACACTTGGTGTTGCGATATTTGGAAATATTTTATTCCGTGGCTTTTTATCTGTAATCCCAATCCTGATCGCAGTTATTGCAGGATATGTGGCAGCGTTCTGTCTTGGAATCTTAGACTTCTCACAGGTAGCAGCAGCTTCCTGGTTCGCCCTGCCAAACTTCCAACCTGCAAAGTTTGATATGGGAGCAATTCTTATGATCCTTCCGGTATTACTTGTTATTACCTCAGAGCATATCGGACATCAGGTTGTGACCGGCAAGATTATCGGACGGGATCTGTTAAAGGATCCGGGGCTTCACAGATCTCTGTTTGGAGATAACTTTTCAACGATGCTTTCCGGTCTGATCGGTTCCGTCCCGACAACGACTTACGGTGAGAATATCGGAGTTATGGCAGTGACAAAGGTATATAGTGTGCGCGTTATTGCAGGGGCAGCAGTGCTTTCTATTATCTGTTCCTTTGTCGGGAAGTTGTCCATGCTGATCCAGACGATTCCAGGACCGGTCATCGGAGGAATCTCCTTCCTTTTGTATGGAATGATAGGCGCTTCCGGAATCCGAATCCTTGTAGACGCGCAGGTAGACTATGGTAAATCTAGAAACCTGACACTGACAAGTGTTGTGTTTGTAACAGGACTTTCCGGTATTGCAGTAAATTTTGGGGATGTACAGCTTACGGGAATGGTACTGGCGTGTGTAGTTGCCATGATCCTGAGTCTGATCTTTTATATACTGGATAAGTTAAAACTTACGAACGATCGTGATTAAAGACTTAAGGGGAATCGCAGCGCAGTCGCTGGAAAAGTCTTTGGAAAAGATTGATGTAAATATAAAAAAAACCTTGATTTTTAGGGTTTGTGGTGCTATACTTTGAAATAGTAACATAGGAATCGGCAGAAGAGTGGACGCAAGTTCACTCTTCTTTGTTGCATGGGTGTGTAAAAAGACAAGAAGTCTTTGACACAGTAAGGAGGAAATTAGAACATTGTCAAAAAGAGAAATTTATGAGCAGAAGACGGAAGAAATCCTGAATCCGATCATGGAGGAACTGGAATTTGAACTGGTAGATGTAGAGTATGTAAAAGAAGGCAGCATGTGGTATCTGCGGGCTTACATTGACAAACCGGGCGGAATTACAGTGAATGACTGCGAAGCTGTAAGCCGAAGATTATCAGATATTTTAGATGAAAAAGATTTTATTGAAGATTCTTATGTTCTGGAGGTCAGCTCTCCTGGACTTGGAAGACCTCTGAAGAAGGAGAAAGATTATAAACGTAATCTTGGAAAAGAAGTTGAGATACGTACCTACCGTATGGTTGACAAGAAGAAAGAATTCACAGGACTTCTTGACAGCTATAACTATGAGGCAGGAACAGTTACGATAGAACTGGAAGATGGAACTAGGAAGACATTTGAAAAAGGCGATATTGCGCTTATTCGCCTGGCGTTCGATTTTTAGATTAGGAGGAGAATTACTATGAACACAGAATTATTAGAAGCGTTGAATATTTTGGAAAAAGAAAAAGAAATTAGCAAAGAGACTCTGTTAGATGCAATTGAGAATTCCCTGTTAAATGCATGTAAGAACCATTTTGGTAAAGCAGATAACATCAAAGTTATTATGGATCATGATACTTGTGATTACCAGCTTTTTGCAGAGAAGACAGTTGTTGAGACTGTAGAAGATCCGCTTGAGCAGATCAGTCTTGACGAGGCAAGCCAGTTAGATGGACATTATGACCTCGGCGATATCGTTCGTGTTCCAATCGAATCCAAATCATTTGGACGTATTGCAACACAGAATGCAAAGAACCTGATCCTTCAGAAAATCCGCGAGGAAGAGCGGAAAGTTGTATATGATCAGTATTTTGAGAAAGAGAAGGATATCGTGACAGGTATCGTTCAGCGTTATGTAGGTAAGAATGTAAGTATCAACCTTGGAAAAGCAGATGCTATGCTGACAGAGAATGAGCAGGTCAAAGGTGAAGTGTTCAAACCAACAGAGCGCATCAAGCTCTATGTTGTAGAAGTAAAGAATACAACAAAAGGACCGAAGATTCTTGTATCACGTACACATCCGGAACTTGTAAAGAGACTGTTCGAGTCTGAGGTTACAGAGGTAAGAGACGGAATCGTAGAGATTAAGAGTATTGCAAGAGAGGCCGGAAGCAGAACAAAGATTGCAGTATGGTCTAATGATCCGGATGTAGATCCGGTCGGAGCATGCGTTGGTATGAACGGAGCCAGAGTCAATGCGATCGTGAATGAACTTCGCGGCGAGAAGATTGATATCATCAACTGGAGCGATAATCCGGCAATCCTGATCGAGAATGCGTTAAGCCCTGCAAAAGTTATTTCTGTTATGGCTGATCCGGATGAGAAGAAAGCAAGCGTTATTGTACCGGATTATCAGCTTTCCCTTGCAATCGGTAAAGAAGGACAGAATGCAAGACTGGCAGCAAGACTGACTGGATATAAGATCGATATCAAGAGCGAGACACAGGCAATTGAGTCCGGTGAGCTTCCAGAGAACTATATGGAACTGGGCGAAGGTGTGTACGAAGAAGATGTTTATGATGAGAATGAAGAATATCCAGAGGACGCAGATGTAGAAGTAGATACAGAAGCGAAAAATGAAACAGAAGCTAATGTTCAGCCGGAAGAAGACGGTGAGGAGGCGTAAGAATCTCATTGGGAGCAAATAAAAAGATTCCTATGCGTCAGTGTGTGGGATGTCAGGAAATGAAGAATAAAAAAGAAATGATCCGTGTAATCCGTACCAGTGAAGGAGAATTTCTGTTAGATGCGACCGGACGCAAAAATGGACGGGGCGCATACATTTGTCCAAATCAGGAATGTCTGAAAAAGGCAGTGAAAAGTAAGGGCCTTGAGAGATCTTTTAAGCAGGCAATTCCGCAGGAAGTGTATGAGTCTTTGGAAAAGGAGATGACAGAGCTTGAAACCAGATAAGATCTTATCACTCGTCGGGCTTGCAACGCGGGCAGGTAAGACAGCCAGCGGAGAGTTCTGTACAGAAAAGGAAGTAAAGACAGGAAGAGCAGCGCTTGTTATTGTGGCAGGAGATGCTTCCGAAAATACAAAGAAAAAGTTCCGGGATATGTGTGAATTTTATGAAGTGCCAATCTATTTTTATAAAGATAAAGATACCTTGGGGCATGCAATGGGAAAGGAATTCCGGGCATCTCTTGCAATACTGGACGAAGGTTTTGCGAAGGAAATTACGAAGCAGATGAAGACAGAAGATAATACGGTTGCATAGAGGAGGTAGTGTATATGTCAAAAATCAAAATATATGAGTTAGCGAAAGAACTTGATAAGCCGAGCAAAGAGCTTGTTGAGTTCCTGAATAAAAAGGATGTGGAAGCCAAGACACATATGAGTACCATCGACGAGGCAGAAGCAGATATGGTAAGAAAAGCATTTGCACCAAAGGCAGATGCCGAAAAAGCAGAAGAGGAAAAATCTGACGCACCAAAGAAGAAAAAAATCGTCCAGGTATTCCGCCCGCAGAACACCCAGAGTGGTGGAAGACAGGGCGGAAAGCGTCAGGGTCAGGGACGTGACGACAGACGCGATAACCGTTCTCAGACTGGACGTGACGACAGACGCGATAACCGTTCAAACGGTGGAAATAAAAATGGAAAATCTCAGAATGGACGCAAAGAAGTAAGAGATGAAAGACCATCCCAGCCAATTCGTCCACGTCCGGACAGAATCCGTCAACAGGTTCAGCAGATGCATGAGGCAGAAGCAGCTGCAGCCGCGCAGAAGAAGAGACTGGAACAGGAGAAAAAAGAGCAGGAAAGAAAAGAAAACCGTTCTCAGGGAAATCGTGATAACCGCGACGAAAGAAGAGATAACCGTGGACGTGATGACAGAAGAGATGACAGACGCGATAACCGTAATCAGGGCGGACGTGATGACAGAAGAGACAACCGCGATAATCGTAATCAGGGCGGACGCGATGACAGACGTGATAACCGTAATCAGGGCGGACGCGATGACAGAAGAGATGACAGACGCGACAATCGTAATCAGGGCGGACGTGACGACAGACGTGATAATCGTGGACGTGATGACAGACGTGACAACCGCAAGAACAGTCCGGCAATTCCAGAGCCAATCGTGGAAGGTCAGAAGCCACAGAGAAACAAAGGAAAAGGTAAGGATGACTTTAAGAAGAAAGATAAAGACTTCCGCCATGACGAAGACCGCGTAGGAAAAGGTAAGAAGGGCAAGAATGAGCCAAAGACTCAGCTTCAGAAACCGGAGAAGAAAGAGCAGAAACAGGAAGAGCAGATCAAATCTATCACGATTCCAGAGGTTCTGACGATTCAGGAACTTGCAGATAAGATGAAGATTGTTCCTTCGGTTATTGTAAAGAAACTCTTCATGCAGGGTAAAATCGTAACAGTCAATCAGGAAATTGATTACGAGACAGCTGAAGAAATCGCATTGGAGTTTGATGTCCTCTGTGAAAAAGAGGAAGTTGTTGATGTGATTGAAGAACTTCTTAAAGAGGACGAAGAGGATGAAAGCAAGATGAAAAAACGTCCACCTGTAGTCTGTGTCATGGGTCACGTTGACCACGGTAAGACTTCCCTTTTGGACGCTATCCGTCAGACAAATGTCATCGACCGAGAGGCTGGTGGTATCACACAGCACATTGGTGCTTCTGTTGTAGAGGTAAATGGAGAAAAAATCACATTCCTGGACACACCGGGACATGAGGCGTTTACAGCAATGCGTATGCGTGGAGCAAGTTCTACAGATATCGCAATCCTTGTTGTCGCAGCAGATGACGGTGTCATGCCACAGACTGTTGAGGCTATCAACCATGCAAAAGCTGCAGGTGTTGAGATTATTGTAGCTGTCAACAAGATTGATAAACCGAGTGCTAATGTTGATCGTGTAAAACAGGAACTGACAGAGTATGAATTGATTGCAGAGGACTGGGGTGGAAGTACTATTTTTGTTCCGGTATCTGCTAAGACAGGAGAAGGCCTGGAAGAACTGATGGAAATGATCCTTCTGACTGCAGAGGTTATGGAATTAAAAGCAAATCCGAACCGCCGTGCAAGAGGTCTTGTATTGGAAGCACAGCTTGATAAAGGAAGAGGTCCGGTCGCAACTGTACTTGTGCAGAAAGGCACACTCCGTGTCGGAGATGCGATTGCAGCAGGCTCTGCACATGGTAAAGTAAGAGCTATGATGGATGACAAGGGAAGACGTGTGAAAGAGGCAGGTCCATCTGTTCCAGTAGAGATTCTTGGACTTGATGATGTACCGAATGCAGGAGAAGTTGTAGTATGCTGTAAGAATGAAAAAGAGGCAAGAAGCTTTGCTGAGACATTTATTGCTCAGAATAAAGTGAAACTTCTTGAAGATACAAAGTCAAAACTTTCCCTGGATGATCTGTTTACACAGATTCAGGAAGGTAATTTAAAAGAACTTGATCTGATCGTTAAGGCTGATGTACAGGGATCTGTAGAGGCTGTAAAACAGAGCCTTCTGAAGCTGTCTAACGACGAAGTTATTGTAAAAGTGATCCATGGTGGTGTTGGTGCAATCAATGAGTCTGATGTCAGCCTTGCATCTGCATCTAATGCGATCATCATTGGATTTAATGTACGTCCGGATGCAACTGCAAAAGAAACAGCAGAGCGAGAGGGCGTAGATGTACGTCTGTATCGTGTCATCTATAATGCGATTGAGGATGTAGAGGCAGCTATGAAAGGAATGCTTGATCCGGTATTCGAAGAAAAAGTACTTGGTCATGCAGAAGTGCGTCAGACATTCAAGGCTTCCGGTGTCGGAACTATTGCAGGTTCTTATGTACTGGATGGTTTGTTTGAGCGTGACTGCTCAGTTCGTCTGACAAGAGATGGAATTGTGATCTTTGAGGGACCGCTTGCATCTCTGAAACGTTTCAAAGATGATGTAAAAGAAGTAAAAGCAGGCTATGAGTGTGGTTTCGTATTTGCAAACTTCAATGACATCAAAGAGGGTGACCTTGTAGAAGCCTTCAAGATGGTAGAGGTTCCAAGATAAGGAAAATCATGTGAAAAGCCTTCTCTTAGGAGGAATAGAAATTGAGAAAAAGAAGTATTAAGAATACAAGAGTGAACACCGAAGTACAGCGTGAACTCAGTGAGATTATCCGCCGGGGCTTAAAGGACCCGCGGGTAGCTCCGTGGACGTCTGTTGTAGCAGTCGAGGTGGCACCAGATCTTAAGACATGTAAAGCATATATCAGTGTTCTCGGCGACGTAAAGGCGCAGGAGGATACGATCAAAGGGCTGAGAAGTGCAGAAGGATTTATCCGCCGCGAACTGGCAAGAACTCTGAATATGCGAAACACTCCGGAGATTCAGTTCATTCTGGATCAGTCTATTGAGTATGGTGTTAATATGTCCAAGAAGATTGATGAAGTAACAAAAGATCTGAACACAGAAGGTGATGAAGATGTTGAATCTGAATAAGATTCTGGAACCGGCAAAAACAATCGCCATCGGAGGACATGTGCGTCCGGATGGCGACTGTGTCGGATCCTGTATGGCAATGTATCAGTATATCCAGAATAATTATCCAGACAAAGAAGTGGACGTTTTTCTGGAGGAAATTCCATCTACATTTTACAGAATCAAAGGGACGGATGAGATTTTACATGAGATTGACGAGAGTAAACATTATGATCTGTTCATTGTACTGGACTGTGGAGATACCGGAAGACTGGAGTTTTCTGTGCCACTGTTCGTAAGTGCAGGACATACACTCTGTATTGATCATCATGTCAGCAATATCTGTTTTGCACAGGATAATTATGTTGTACCAGATGCAAGCTCCACTTCAGAGCTTGTTTACAATCTGATTGATAAAGATAAGATTACAAAAGAGATTGCAGAAGCACTGTATCTAGGAATCGTACATGATACAGGAGTATTTCAGTATTCCTGTGCTGGACCATCTACATTTCGTGCGGCGGCAGAACTTCTGGAGACTGGAATTGATGCGGCAGATCTTATTATGGATACATTTTACGAAAAATCTTATGCGAGAATGCAGATTTTCGGACGTGCACTGGTGGAGAGCTTTTTGTTCATGGAAGGAAAATGTATCGTCTCCTATATTCGTAAGAAAGTCATGGATTTCTATGGTGTAAAGCCAAAAGATCTTGACGGGATTGTAAGCCAGCTCCGTAATACCAGAGGCGTGGAAGTTGCTATTTTTATGTATGAGCTGGATCAGAATGTATTTAAAGTCAGCCTTCGTTCTGGGAATGAAGTTGATGTAAGCAAGATTGCAGGATATTTTGGCGGCGGTGGACATGAAAAAGCTTCTGGAGTTACTATGACAGGTACGCCGCAGGATATTCTGAATAATCTGGCAGAGCGCATTGATGAGCAGTTGAAAGGACAGGCATGATACACGGAGTTATAAATGTATATAAAGAGCAGGGATTTACTTCTCACGACGTGGTTGCAAAGCTTCGTGGAATCGTGGGACAGAAGAAAATCGGTCACACAGGCACATTGGATCCGGATGCGGTCGGTGTGCTGCCTGTATGTCTGGGACGTGCAACAAAATTGTGCGATATGCTGACAGATAAAGACAAAGTCTATGAGGCTGTGATGCTTCTGGGTGTGGAGACAGATACCCAGGATACAACCGGACAGATACTAAAAAGCAGTGAGACAGACGAGATTACAGAAGAACAGGTCCGGGCTGCAGTTTTAGATTTTGTGGGGGATTACGATCAGGTTCCACCTATGTATTCCGCGCTTAAAATCAACGGAAAGAAGCTTTATGAGCTTGCCAGAGAAGGCAAGACTGTAGAGCGTGCGGCAAGACGGGTACAGATTTTCGATATTGAAATCCTAAGTATAGCATTGCCACGGGTGACAATGAAGGTCCATTGCTCAAAAGGAACATATATCCGTACACTGTGCCATGATATCGGGCAGAAGCTTGAATGTGGTGCATGTATGGAAAAGCTTACAAGAACAAAGGTAAGCAGATTTGAGATAAAGGACAGTCTGACACTTGCACAGATCGAGATATTAAAAAAAGAAGACAGACTGTCAGAAATATTGGTTCCAATGGATCAAATGTTCGCAGATTATCCGCGCATTATTGTGTCGGGAGAAGCGGCGAGACTTGCGTATAATGGCAATGGGATCAAAGACAGAGATGTCCGGAAAGATGAAAATATTCTGGACGAAGCGTATGTCAGGGTATATGATGATGAAGAAGATTTTATCGGGGTGTATCAGTATCACGAGAAAGAACGTGAATACCGGATACGGAAAATGTTTTATATAAAAGAGGAAAAATAGATGCAGTATATCAAAGGTCTTGAGCATTATGACAATGCCAGAAAGACAGCAGTGACATTTGGAAAGTTTGACGGACTTCATAAAGGGCATATGACGCTCGTTGACACAGTGAAAAAACTGCAGGACAAAGATGATGTAGATAGTGTAGTATGTGCGTTCGATATGGATTCACCGGCGCTATTGATGCTTCCGCAGGAACGGCAGATTCATCTGGAGGATGAGGTGGATTATCTGGTCGAGTGTCCATTTACAGATGAAATCCGTCAGATGAGAGCCGAGGATTTTATCCGGAATATTATTATCGGAACCTTTCACGCAGCTTATGTGGTCGTAGGTACAGATTTCCAGTTTGGATATAATAAGGAAGGAGATATCTATATGCTGGACAAGTTCCAGGAGAGATATGGATACCGCCTGATCGTTCTGGAAAAGATACGGTATGAGAATCATATTATCAGCAGTACCTACACAAAGAAGATACTGGGAACCGGAAACATGGATCTGGTCGGCAGACTTCTGGGCTATTCTTATGGAATCTGCGGCACGGTAGAGCATGGACATAAACTTGGAAGAACACTTGGATTTCCGACGATGAATATTGCATGGCCGAAGCGCAAGATTATACCTCCGAGAGGCGTGTATCTGTGCCGGGCGTATATGGACGGTTATGGATATAATGGTATTGCAAATGTAGGCGTCAGACCGACCGTATCCAACGAAGAAAAAGTGTGGCTTGAGACATTTTTATTTGATTATGAAGCAGATGCTTATGGAAAAGAAGTTATGGTGGAACTGATTGAGTTCGTCAGACCGGAGCAGAAATTTGAAAATAAAGAAGAACTGAAAGCGCGTGTGGATAAAGATATCGCCAGCGGCAGACAGTATTTTAAAATTTAAGCATACAATTAGTGCTTTACAAGATAAAGCATATATGATATATTAGTCAAGTGAGTTAGCCGGTGTTCGGTAATTGGATTCTCCAACCGTTACTTAATACCAGGCGATATATAAGAATTTAAGGAGGAACCACAACATGGTAACAAAAGAGCAGAAAGAACAGATTATTGCAGAGTATGGTAGAACAGCAGGGGATACAGGATCACCGGAAGTACAGATTGCTATCCTGACAGCTAGAATCAACGATCTTACAGATCACTTCAAAGCTAACCCGAAAGATCACCACTCAAGAAGAGGACTTCTTAAGATGGTAGGACAGAGAAGAGGACTTCTTGCATACCTTAAGAAGACAGATATCGAGAGATATCGTGCACTGATCGAGAAGCTTGGACTGAGAAAATAATTCAGTTATGTTTAGAGACGTTCATTTTATGGACGTCTCTTTTTCTATAGTAGGAAATCGCATTTTCTAATATAAAAAAGCCAAAAAGCCCAAAAAGCCGACGCCATGTAATATGAATTTTTATATGGCACATTTTATATATGTATGTTATAATATTAAAGATTATGGACGGGGATAACACTCCGAGACCACTGAAAAGGGTATTTGCTTCGATGAAAAGTACATTTTTCAGTAGTTTCGGTGTTCCCCGGCCGATGAATAATACATGAGATACCAAAAGTGAGAGAATACGAGAGCGTGGGATTTTCATATGGTATCCCGTGAGTTCAAGAGTAATAGAGAAAAAGGAGAACACTATGTACAAAAAGTTTGAGATGGAACTGGCTGGAAGAACTCTTCGCGTAGATGTAGACAGAGTTGCAAAGCAGGCAAATGGTGCTGTTCTGATGCATTACGGTGATACGACTGTTCTGTGTACGGCAACTGCATCTGAAAAGCCGAGAGAAGGAATTGATTTCTTCCCATTAAGTGTAGAGTACAATGAGAGAATGTACGCTGTAGGAAAGATTCCGGGAGGATTTAATAAACGAGAGGGAAAGGCATCTGAGAATGCAGTTCTGACAGATCGTGTTATTGACCGTCCGATGCGTCCGCTGTTCCCGAAAGATTATCGTAACGATGTAACACTGGAGAATCTGGTATTATCTGTAGATCAGGACTGCTCACCGGAGCTTACAGCTATGCTTGGTGCTGCAATTGCAACAACTATTTCAGATATTCCGTTTGATGGTCCGATCTCTACAACACAGGTTGGACTTGTTGATGGCGAGTTTGTGATTAATCCGACTGCAGAGCAGAAAGCTGTATCAGATCTTGCCCTGACTGTTGCATCTACAAGAGAGAAAGTTATCATGATCGAGGCCGGTGCCAATGAAGTGCCGGAGCAGCAGATGATCGATGCAATCTTCAAGGCTCACGAAGTGAACCAGGAAGTGATCAAATTCATTGATACAATCGTAGCTGAGTGTGGAAAGCCAAAGCACTCATATGAGAGCTTTGCTGTACCGGAAGAGTTATTTGCAGCTATGAAAGAAGTGGTAACTCCAGAAGAGATGGAAGAAGCTGTATTTACGGATGACAAGCAGACTAGAGAAGAAAATATTCGTGTTGTTACAGAAAAGTTAGAAGAAGCATTTGCAGACAAGGAAGAGTGGCTTGCAATTCTTCCGGATGCTGTATATCAGTACCAGAAGAAGACTGTTCGTAAGATGATCTTAAAAGACCACAAGCGTCCAGATGGAAGACAGATCGATCAGATCAGACCACTGGCAGCAGAGGTAGACCTGATTCCTAGAGTTCATGGTTCTGCAATGTTTACTCGTGGACAGACACAAATCTGTGATATCTGTACACTGGCTCCGTTATCTGAGGCACAGAGATTAGACGGACTTGACGAGGCAGAGACAACAAAGAGATATATGCACCACTATAATTTCCCATCATACTCTGTAGGCGAGACAAGACCTTCCAGAGGACCGGGACGCCGTGAGATCGGACATGGAGCGCTGGCTGAGCGTGCACTTGTACCAGTACTTCCAAGTGAGGCAGATTTCCCATATGCGATCCGTACAGTATCTGAGACATTTGAGTCCAATGGATCCACATCACAGGCAAGTGTATGTGCATCTTCTATGGCTCTGATGGCAGCAGGTGTACCAATCAAATCTGCAGTAGCAGGAATCTCCTGTGGACTTGTAACAGGTGATACTGATGATGATTACCTTGTACTGACAGATATCCAGGGACTGGAAGACTTCTTTGGGGATATGGACTTCAAGGTAGCCGGAACACATGAAGGTATCACAGCTATCCAGATGGATATCAAGATTCACGGATTGACAAGAGCCATCATTGAAGAGGCAATTGCAAAGACAAGAAAAGCAAGACTTTACATCATGGATGAGGTTATGTCCAAAGCAATCAATGAGCCAAGAGCTGAGGTCGGAGAATACGCACCTAAGATTATCCAGATGCAGATCGATCCTCAGAAGATCGGTGATGTTGTCGGTCAGAGAGGAAAGACAATCAATGCGATCATTGAGCAGACAGGTGTGAAGATTGATATTACAGACGATGGTGCAGTATCTATCTGCGGAACAGACGCAGCAGGAATGGAGCAGGCAAGAAAGCTCATTTATACAATCGTTACTGACTTTGAGGCCGGACAGGTTCTGGAAGGAAAAGTCATCAGCATCAAAGAGTTTGGAGCATTCGTTGAGTTTGCACCAGGTAAAGAAGGAATGGTACACATTTCTAAAATTTCAAAAGAAAGAGTGAATCATGTAGAAGACGTCCTGACACTTGGCGATACAGTGAAAGTTGTATGCCTTGGAAAAGATAAGATGGGAAGATTCTCATTCAGCATGAAAGACGTAGCAGAATAAAAAAATGGTAAATTGGGGACGTAGTAAAGTGTTAAAATGCTACGTCCCCATCATTGATTAAGATGCAATATTTCCATTTACAGATGCAAGTACAGAATGGTTTTATTCTTATTAAGATGATACTTCATGTCGGGCAACAGTTAAGGGTACTCTGGAAGACAGGGTATCCTTTCTTAGTGAAAAAACCAGTCATAAATCCTGTCCATTTACATATATTGAGAGTAAGAGGTGAGAAATCATGAAAGAAGAAGTTATTTTAACCATTTTGCCGCATCAGCTCAGGGAGGTTCTTAAGAGAGAGAATATTGATTTCCAGAGTATTCAGGAAATCAGGCTTCGGGTCGGAAAACCTTTGATTTTGCTGTACAGAGGAAATGAAGTGATTCCTGAGGCGGACGGCAGGCCGTATTACATCACAAAAGATGAAATACGGGAAATGTTAGATTACATCAGTGGATATTCACTGTACTCTTATGAACGTGAGATGAGTCAGGGATATATTACAATTGAAGGAGGGCATAGAGTGGGACTGTCAGGACAGGCTATAATGGAAAACGGAAGGGTGAAAAATTTAAAATACATTTCATCGATCAATGTGAGAATGTCACATGAAATACTTGGATGTGCAGATGGACTATTGCCTTATATTACTTTCCACAGGCGATTATATCATACACTTCTTGTCTCGCCTCCAGGTTGTGGAAAGACGACACTACTTCGGGATCTGATACGACAAATTTCAGAAGGCAATGAGTTTATTAAGGGAATGTCTGTCGGTGTTGTCGATGAACGTTCAGAGATTGCCGGCTGTTACAGAGGTGTGGCACAGAATCATCTGGGAATCCGTACAGATGTACTGGATGGGTGTCCAAAGGCTGAGGGAATGATCATGCTGATTCGTTCGATGCGTCCCGAAGTTATTGCAGTTGATGAAATTGGAGGGAGTGAAGATGTACATGCTATTGAATATGCAATGCATTGCGGCTGCCGTATGCTTGCAACAGCTCACGCTGATTCTATGGAGGAATTACAAAAGAAACCAGTATTTGATCGGCTGATACGGGAAAAAAGATTTGAACGTTATGTATTACTTGGAAATGAGCCACAGATAGGAACGATTCAGGAAATTTATGATGAGAGAGGTTCGCTTCTGTATCAGGATCAGGAGGAACAAACTGCTATATGTTAAAGTTTCTTGGAAGTCTTTTTATAGTAAGTTCTATGACCGGGATTGGAATCTGGAAAGCAGAAGAAGTGAAACACTCCTATCAGGCGTTAGGAAAAATATATCATTTGATTGGAATGATGAAAAATGAATTAAGTTATGCGGGCTCGGAATTTGGAGAAATGTTCGAATGTCTTTCGAAAAAAGTAGATGCACCATATCGAAATTGGCTGCTTGGAATGAAAATACAGATGGAAAGAAGAGATGGAAAGACATTTTTTGAAATATGGGAGGATAATGTCAATGGTTTTTTGAAGGAAAGCGGACTTGGTATGGAAGCTTTAAACCATTTAAAAATGCTTGGCAGAAATCTTGGAGGAGCCGATCGGCAGATGCAGATCTGGTCCATGGAACGTTATTTGAAACAAATAGAATTACAGATGGACGAGATGAGAAAAGATATTCAAATGCGAATGAAAGTGCGAATTTGTCTAGGAGCAAGTGCAGGCATATTGATTACCATATTCTTGATATAACAAAGGAATATTTAGTTGTAAATGAAAAACCATGAGCTGCGAATGTGAATCAGGAGGTAACTATGAGTGTCAATTTAATCTTCAAAATTGCAGCAGTTGGAATTCTTGTGTCTGTTATAAGTCAGGTGCTCAAACACAGTGGGAGAGAGGAACAGGCATTTCTGACAAGCCTTGCAGGCCTGATTCTTGTATTATTTTGGATTGTACCTTACATATATGAACTTTTTGAATCGATCCAAAGATTGTTTACACTGTAAAAGAGCAGTGAGCGCGAAAAGGAAAGGCGGCATCTTACATGAGTATTTTGAAAGTAGGGGTTCTCGCAGTTGCCGGAGTTCTTCTGGCAGTTCAGTTTAAAAATGGGAAAACAGAATATAGCACTTATATAAGTGTTGTATTGGGAATTTTAATTTTTGGCGGAATTTTGGGATATCTGGAAATATTGATCCATGCATTTGATAAGTTGGAAGAGGATTTGGATTTAGATTATGCATATGTCGCAATTTTATTGAAAATGCTTGGAATTACTTATGTGTCGGAACTTGTGTCTGCAATCTGTAAAGATGCAGGATATCAGTCAGTTGCACTTCAGATTGAAATATTTGCAAGGCTTGGGATCATGGTTTTGTGTATTCCGATTCTTATGACACTTCTGGAGGTTGTACGAGGGTTTCTGGGGTAGAGCGTATGTTGATAAGAAAAATATCGGACGTGGAAAAATTCACGAAAAATTCCCGGAGATTTATGTGTCGGAAATTTGTGGGATTAGGGATGCTTTTTTTGTGCTTCTGTATGGAGTTACTTATTGGGAGAAATGTTTATGCATCACAGCTGCAATCAGGTATAAACGATGAAACTGCACTGACTTCAAGTGTTGTCTGGCAGTTTGCAGATCAGTACGACTACGGCGAAATTGATGAGACATTAAAAGAACTTTTTCCCAAGGAAAGGCTGGATTTTAAAGAAATACTTATAGGAGTTCTGTCCGGTGATATTACATTTTCAGCTCAATTATTGAAGCAGCTTGTTAAAGAACAGTTTTCCTATGCATTTGCGAGCAGCAGGCAGAACCTGATACATATTCTCATGCTGGCGATTATGACGGCAGTATTTACGAATTTTGCCCGGGCATTTGGAAATGGTCAGGCAGCAGACACGGGCTTTTACGTGATGTATCTTATGATTGTGGCACTTTGTCTGAATTCCTGCCAGATCATCATGGACTGGGTGGAGGCAGGAATCAGCAATCTGATACAGTTCATGACAGTATTTGGTCCTATTTATTTTCCAGCGGTGGCAGTCGCAAAAGGGAGTGTGACTGCAATTTCTTTTTACAGCCTGACGCTTTTTCTTGTATATCTGGTAGAGATGTTTCTGAAGTATGTGGTGCTCCCGGCAATTCATATTTATATTTTAGTAAGTATGCTGAATTATTTGACGAAGGAATCGTATCTGAGCAAACTGGCAGAGTTGATAAAGACTGTACTTGTGTGGATTATGAAGACAATTCTGGCGGGTGTAGTGGGGCTGAATCTGGTGCAGAGCCTTTTAAGTCCTGCTATGGATACAGTCAAGAGAAGTGCGTTGACGAGGGGCACTGAGGCAATACCTGGGATCGGAGATGCGATTGGCGGTGTGACAGAGGTGATTTTTGCTTCGGCAGTGCTTGTGAAAAATGGAATAGGTGTAGTGGGAGCGATTATCTGTTTTGCTCTTTGCCTGATGCCGATTGTACAGATAGGGGCAATCGCACTTCTTTATAAACTGGCGGCAGCTCTGATGCAGCCGGTATCAGATGTCCGGATTATTGGATGTATGGAAACTGTAGGAGAAGGTATGAGGCTTTTGATCCGGGCAGTGTTTACAGTAGGAATGTTGTTCCTTATTACAATTATACTGGTGGCGGCATCTACTGGGACAACATAAAAGCTTTACAGCAAAATGAAACTGTGAAAAGACATAAGACAGAAACAGGAAGGAGAAACAAGTGGTTCAGGAATGTTATGACTGGGTGTGGAAACTGGCTGGATATCTGATTTTTATGACGGCAGTATTACAGCTTGTCCCAGGAGAGAAAGACCGCAAGTACATTCATTTTTTTACAGGACTGGTGCTGATCATTCTGATAGCATCGCCTGTGATAAAATTCTTTACTTCAGATGATCTATTTGTTCAGTTTCAGGATCAGTATGATGCAATGGAGACACAGGTAGAGGAAATGTTAAAGAATACCTCCGGATTGGAATCTGTGATGAAATCTCAGGATAATAGAAACGCAGAAGATGAGCTAAGTGAAAACGTGGAAGGGGGAGAGCCCGGTGAAATCCAGGTGGAGGAGATCCGAATCGGACACGGCAGTGAAAATCCGTAAGGTGTTTGAACATTTAAAGCATGGAAAGGTAAAAAAAGACCAGCTTCTTATCGTGTTTTTGGTGGGAATTCTTTTACTCGTGATTTCAATTCCTGCCGGAACTAAGAAAGACAGCAATACTGGAACTAAGAAAACACTGGCCAATTCGTCAAAAAGCAGTGTCGGAACGACAAAGCAGAGTGAGTATACAGCTTATATGGAAGAACGACTGGAACGGATTCTCTCCCAGATTGACGGGGCGGGACAGGTGCAGGTGATGATTACCTGGAAGTCTGATGGTGAAAAGGTGGTTGAAAAGGACAGAAAGTCCAATGAGGAAAATGTGTCCGAGCAGGACAGTCAGGGAGGCAGCAGGACAACGAGCAGCCATGACACGCAGGAGACGACAGTCTATAATAGTGGAAGCAGTACTTCCGGTGTACAGGAGCCTTATGTCAGCAAGGAGCTTTCCCCTCAAGCACAAGGTGTGATTGTGATTGCGCCGGGCGGAGACGATGCAGTAGTCGTAAAAAATATTACGGAAGCTGTGCAGGCATTATTTGAGATAGACACGCATAAGATTAGAATAATGAAAGGCGGGAGGGTGAAGTAAGTGAAACGAATCTTAAAAAAGAATCAATTGATCATTGCGGCTCTTGCAGTGATGATCGCAGCAGCAGGATATCTGAATTATTCCGGAAGATTATTACCGGGATCTCAGAATACGAAGGAGGCAGGCAGTGACCTTGCGAATAAAGAACTTCTGGATATTTCTGATGAAGATGTTGCCAGTGCTTCCGGGGATATCAAAAGCCAGGACGGCGATGAAGGCGAAGTAGATGGCAATCCAGGTGAAGCGGTCTTAACTTCAGGGGATGCTCAGGCAGTGGCTGCACAGGCGAAGGTCACAAGAGAACAGGTGCGTGCCAAGAACAAGGAGACGCTTCAGAGCATCATTGACAGTGACTCTTTAAGTGATGCCCAGAAGCAGGACGCTGTGGCGCAGATGGTAGCCATGACAGAGATTGCAGAAAAAGAAACAGCAGCAGAGACAATGCTGGCGTCAAAAGGCTTTCTTGATTCTGTAGTCAGTATTTCAGAGGACTCTGCAGACGTTGTTGTCAATGCATCAGAACTGACGGAAGCAAACCGGGCTCAGATTGAAGACATTGTAACAAGGAAAACAGGCGTGGCAGCGCAGAATATTGTAATCACTCCAGTATATGCAGAAGGGAAATAATCGATTTACGCAGACTTGTTACTTTGCGATAAGGCGGCTATCTACAGCCGCCAAATTTTCGTTGAGGAAAATGTCTCCTTATGCTATAATGTATGTCGCTGATTGAAATATGAGATAAGTCCACATTTGTTCATAACTTTAATAAATGTAAAAAAATATGATGCAGATATGAAGTGTGAAGATGGGACAGTTTAGATAGGAGAATTCAAATATATGTCAAAGATAAAGGACGATGTTAAGAAACAGATTGAGAAAAGACGAACATTTGCGATCATTTCCCATCCGGATGCCGGTAAGACGACTCTGACTGAGAAGTTTCTGCTATATGGAGGGGCAATCAATCAGGCGGGAAGTGTAAAGGGAAAAGCAACATCAAAACATGCAGTTTCTGACTGGATGGAAATTGAGAAAGAAAGAGGTATTTCAGTTACTTCTTCTGTATTGCAGTTCAATTATGGAGGATATTGTATCAACATTCTGGACACACCGGGACATCAGGACTTCTCAGAGGATACATACCGTACTCTGATGGCAGCAGATTCTGCGGTCATGGTCATTGATGCATCCAAGGGTGTTGAGGCACAGACAAGAAAGCTGTTCAAAGTATGTACGATGCGCCATATTCCGATTTTTACATTTATCAATAAGATGGACCGTGAGGCGATGGATACATTTGAACTATTAGATGATATTGAAAATGAACTGGGAATCGCGACCTGTCCGGTCAACTGGCCAATCGGCTCCGGTAAGGAGTTCCGTGGTGTCTATGACCGTGCTACAAAGAGTGTGGAATTATTCTCAGATACAAGAAAGGGTACAACACAGGGGGAAGTGCAGATTGTGCCGATCGACGATCCTTCCCTGAATGGACTCATCAGTGAAGAGCAGAAAGCAAAGCTGGAGGAAGAGATTGAACTTCAGGATGGAGCCGGAGCAGAACTGGATCAGGAGATGGTAAGTAAAGGAGAACTTTCACCGGTATTCTTCGGATCTGCTCTGACGAACTTTGGAGTAGAGACATTCTTGAAGCATTTCCTTAAGATGACTACATCACCGCTTCCAAGAAAGTCTGATAAAGGTGAGATCGACCCGATGGAAGAAGGCGATTTTTCTGCATTTGTATTTAAGATTCAGGCAAATATGAATAAAGCACACCGTGACCGTATCGCATTTATGCGTATCTGTTCCGGAGAATTCGAGGCAGGTATGGATGTATTCCATATGCAGGGAGGCAAGAAAGTACGACTTTCCCAGCCACAGCAGATGATGGCCAGTGAGCGCCACATGGTGGATAAAGCTTACGGTGGAGATATTATCGGTGTCTTTGATCCGGGGATTTTCTCAATCGGAGATACATTGACAACCTCCTCTGACAAGTTCAGCTATGAAGGAATCCCGACTTTTGCACCGGAACATTTTGCAAGAGTGCGTCAGGTCGATACGATGAAACGTAAACAGTTCATCAAAGGAATTAATCAGATTGCGCAGGAAGGTGCGATCCAGATATTCCAGGAGTTTAATACAGGTATGGAAGAGATCGTTGTAGGAGTTGTAGGAGTTTTGCAGTTTGATGTTTTAAAATATCGTCTGGAGAATGAATATAACGTAGATATCAGACTGGAGAATCTGCCATATGAGTATATCCGCTGGATTGATAATCCGCAGGACTTCGATCTTGCAAAACTTTCAGGTACTTCTGATATGAAGAAAGTAAAGGATTTAAAAGACCGTCCGCTTCTTCTTTTTGTCAATGAGTGGAGTATCCGCATGACCCAGGAGCGTAACGATGGACTGGTTCTGAATGAATTTGCCCGATAAGGTTTGTAAATATTTACCGTGAGCCTTTGCAAATGTATGCGAATGTGGTAAAATGCTTAAAAAGGACGTATAGAAAAACCGAAAGGATTGGTAGATATGAGTAAAGAAGAAAAGAAAACTTATACAATAAAGTCAGATGAGAATCTGGGCGAAGTAAAGATTGCCGATGAAGTTGTAGCAATTATCGCAGGACTTGCAGCTATGGAAGTAGAAGGTGTTTCTTCTATGGCAGGGAATGCGACAAGAGAGCTGATCGCAAAGCTTGGAATGAAATCTTTATCCAAAGGTGTAAAAGTAGATGTCCTGGACGGCATCGTGACTGTGACACTGGCTCTTAATATGAGCTATGGATACAGTATTAAAGATATTACAGCAAAAGTGCAGGAGAAGGTAAAAGCTGCAATTGAAAATATGACAGGACTTGAGGTTGCGGACGTGAATATCCGTGTAGCCGGAGTTGATGTGCCGGAGGAAGCATAAGTGAAGAGAACAGAGATGAGGGAACACATTTTCAGAATGGTGTTCAGTTATGAATTTAACAGTGATCAGGAGATGCCGCAGCAGATGCAGCTTTATTTTGAACAGCTTGACCAGGAACCAAAAGAGGAAGACATGGCATATATCAGAGACAAGGCTCTGAACATCATCTTGAAATCTGAAGAGATTGATGAGATGCTCAATGAACATGTGACAGGCTGGAAGACAAGCCGCATGAACAAGGTGGATCTAAGTATCTTAAGACTTGCGGTCTATGAGATGAAATATGACGAGGACGTACCGGTAGGAGTTGCAATCAACGAAGCGGTAGAGCTCGCAAAAAAATACAGTGGTGATGAAGGCCCGGCATTTATCAATGGTGTGCTGGCCCGGCTGTCATAAATAACAGACTGATATACGCCTGACGGGGGATTGAGTAGAACATTACATGTTGCCCCGCGGGCGAATCTTGAATATAGAGGTGTGTAATGACACGGAATGTATATACGGTAGGCCAGGTGAATGCTTACATCAAGAACATGTTTACACAGGATTACATGTTGAACCGTATCTATGTGAAGGGCGAGGTATCTAATTGTAAATACCATACTTCAGGACATATATATTTTTCACTGAAAGATGAGTCTGGAACGATTGCCTGCGTAATGTTTGCCGGGCAGCGCGGCGGGCTCTCTTTTCGTATGTGTGAGGGACAGCAGATCGTAGTGTTCGGACAGGTCAATGTCTATGAAAGAGGAGGTTCTTATCAGTTATATGCAAGGGAGATCCGTTTGGACGGAGAAGGTGTTCTTTATGAGCGTTTTCAGGCTCTTAAGCGTGAGTTGGAAGAGATGGGAATGTTTGCTTCGGAATATAAGATGCCGATTCCTGCATATGCACGAAGAATCGGTATTGTGACAGCACCGACCGGAGCTGCGATCCGGGATATTATGAACATTTCCAGACGAAGGAATCCTTTTGTACAACTTATTTTGTACCCGGCACTTGTGCAGGGAGAAGGCGCGAAAGAGAGCATTGTAAAAGGTATACGTATGTTGGATCAGGATGACATAGATGTGATCATTGTCGGACGAGGCGGCGGATCCATTGAAGATTTGTGGGCGTTCAACGAAGAAGAAGTTGCAAGAGCAATTTTTTACTGCCGGACACCGGTGATTTCTGCGGTAGGGCATGAGACGGATACGACTATTGCAGATTATGTGGCAGATCTTCGAGCACCGACTCCTTCTGCAGCAGCAGAACTGGCAGTGTATGATTACTGGAAGACACAGGAACAGGTGGATGTAAGAAGAAGTCAGTTACAGGGCTATCTGCGAAGAAAAATGGAGGTATCTAGACTTCGAATCGAGAAGTATGAGACGAAGTTAAAGTATCTGCACCCTGAGCATAAGCTTCAAGAAGACAGGCAGAGACTGGCGGATACAGAAGAAAAGCTGCATATGCTGCTGCATCGCAAAGTAGAGCAGTACAGACACCGGTTTGCAGTTTATATGGAACAGATGAAAGGATTATCTCCACTTCAGAAACTGAATCAGGGATATGCATATATTGAAGATGTGGACAAAAAAGCAGTCCGAAGTATCGAACAGGTCAGATGTGGTGATCATCTGTCGGCATATGTGACAGATGGATCCATTCAGATGACAGTAGAGAGTGTAAAGGAGGAGCGCCATGGCTAAGGAAGAAAAAACACTGGATGAGATGTTTCAGGAACTGGATAAACTGATCCAGGCTATGGAGGAGCCGGAAGTATCTCTGGAAGATTCTTTTCAGATGTATCATCAAGGCATTGATATGTTAAAGGCATGCAATGACAAGATGGATAAAATCGAAAAGCAGATGCTTGTATTGGATAGTGAAGGAGAGACACATGAGTTTGAATCTTGATTTTAAAGTACAAAAAGAGCAGAAAGTCAGGGAGATTGAAGATTCTCTGCAGAATTACCTGCCAAAGCAAAAGGGATACCAGAAAATTATTATGGAAGCTATGGAATATAGTCTTCTGGCCGGAGGAAAGAGACTTCGTCCGATGTTGATGAAGGAGACTTATACTTTGTTCGGCGGTCACTCAAAAGTAATTGAGCCATTTATGGCAGCGATTGAGATGGTTCATACATATTCTCTTGTACATGATGACCTTCCGGCAATGGATAATGATGAATATCGAAGAGGGCGTAAGACGACGCATGTTGTATACGGAGAAGACATGGCGATTCTGGCGGGAGACGCTTTGTTGAATTATGCATTTGAGACAGCAGTCAAAGCATTTGTTCTGGAACCGGAAGATAGTCTGACAATCGGAAATGCAATCCGCGTACTTGGTGAGAAAGCCGGAATTTACGGAATGCTTGGAGGTCAGGTCATCGATGTAAAAGAGACCGGGCATGCTGTTTCAAAAGATGTGTTAGATACGATCTACGAATTGAAGACCGGAGCACTTATCGAAGCTGCTATGATGATTGGAGCAATTCTTGGTGGAGCAAGCAAGGAAGAGGTAAAGACGGTAGAGCGTATTGCAAGTCTTGTTGGACTGGCATTCCAGGTGCAAGATGATATTCTCGATGTGACAAGCACCCAGGAAGAACTTGGCAAACCGATACATAGTGATGAAAAGAATGAGAAGACTACTTATGTAACATTACTTGGCATTGACGATGCAAAGAAAGTGGTCGAAGAAAAATCCGAAGAGGCGATCAGCCTGCTTCGGACACTTCCGAATGAGAATCCATATCTGGAAGAATTGCTTATGGAGCTGATTCACAGGAAAAAATAGAGGGGGACCAGTATGCTGGAACGAATACAAAAGGAAAATGACATAAAAAAACTAAACAGTGAGGAATTGGAGTGCCTTGCAGGAGAGGTCCGTGAATTCCTTGTAGAGAAGGTCAGTAAGACAGGAGGACATCTGGCTTCCAATCTTGGCGTTGTAGAGCTTACGATGGCATTGCATCTGATCTGTGATCTGCCAAAGGATAAGATTATCTGGGATGTTGGACACCAGTCCTATACACATAAATTACTGACCGGACGAAAAGAAGGATTTGAAGATTTAAGAAGTTACGGAGGTATGAGCGGATTCCCGAAGAGAAAAGAAAGTCAGTGTGATGCATTTGATACAGGACACAGCTCTACTTCGATTTCTGCAGGACTTGGTTATGTGAGAGCAAGAGATTTAAAACATGAAGATTATACCGTTATCTCTGTGATCGGCGATGGTTCTCTGACCGGAGGTATGGCATATGAGGCGCTGAACAATGCATCGAATTTGAAGACGAATTTTATTGTGGTACTCAATGACAATCATATGTCCATTTCAGAAAATGTAGGCGGAATGTCCAGATATCTGGCAAATCTCCGGACGGCAGATATCTATACCGGACTGAAAAAAGGTGTGACAAATGCTTTGCAGCAGTTGCCGGTCATGGGAGACCGTATGATTGACCATATCCGGAAGACGAAGAGCAGTATCAAGCAGCTCGTGGTACCGGGCATGTTCTTTGAGGATATGGGAATTACTTATCTGGGGCCGATTCCGGGGCACAATTTACCAATGCTCTGCAAAGCTCTTAAGGAAGCGAAGAAAGTGGAAGGCCCGGTACTCCTTCATGTTATGACAACAAAAGGAAAGGGCTATGAACCTGCAGAGACAGCACCGGATAAATTTCACGGGATCGGACCTTTTGACATAGAAAGCGGTAAGGTACTTGCAAAAAAAGAAGGAGATACTTATACAGATGTGTTTGGTAAAGTGCTTTGTGACGAGGCATCCAGAAATCCAGATATTGTGGCAATCACAGCTGCCATGGCAGATGGAACCGGACTTGCCAGATTTAAGAAGCATTATCCGAATCGTTTTTTTGATGTTGGAATTGCGGAAGAACACGGTGTAACATTTGCTGCGGGACTGGCAGCAGGAGGATTAAAGCCTGTATTTGCAGTTTACTCTTCATTTTTGCAGAGAGGATATGATCAGTTAATCCACGATGTGGCACTGCAGAATCTGCCGGTGGTATTCGGGGTAGATCGTGCGGGTCTTGTCGGAAGCGATGGAGAGACTCATCAGGGAATATTTGATCTGTCATTTTTATCCAATATTCCCAATATGACCGTTATGTCACCGAAGAATAAATGGGAATTAGCCGATATGTTACGGTTTGCGCTTCAGATGAATTCGCCAGCGGCAATCCGCTATCCGAGAGGAAAGGCTTACGACGGATATGAAGGATGCCGGGAAAGGATCAGTTACGGAAAGAGCGAATGGATCTTTGAAGGAAAAGAAATTGCAATTTTAAGCGTCGGTCATATGTTCGAGGAGGCTGTGAAGACAAGAGATAAACTGATCGAACAAGGATATGAGCCGACACTTATCAATATGCGTTTCATTAAACCGATCGATGAGGCAATGATCGAAAAAGTCTGTCAGACACACAAACTGATTGCAGTGATTGAAGAAAATGTCCAGACCGGAGCATGCGGAGAGCGTGTATCAGAATACGTGATGCGAAAAATGCTTCCGTCACACGTCCTGACACTGGCACTCCCGGATGATTACATTGAACATGGAAGTGTTGATGTGCTCCGTAAGATGACAGGAATTGACAGTGAGAGTATGTCTGAAAAAATTATAGAGACGTATAAGGAGTTATAGAAGATGAAAGAACGTTTGGATGTGTTGCTGGTGAAGAGAAATCTTGCCGCGTCCAGAGAAAAAGCAAAAGCCATTATCATGTCTGGAAATGTTTATGTGGACAACCAGAAAGAAGATAAACCAGGAACAACATTCCCAGAAGAATCTAAGATTGAAGTGCGTGGCCATACACTGCCTTATGTCAGCCGCGGCGGACTTAAGTTAGAAAAAGCAATGAAAGAATTCCAGGTATCTGTAGAAGGAAAAGTCTGCACAGATGTAGGTTCTTCTACAGGTGGATTTACAGATTGTATGTTGCAAAATGGCGCGGTCAAGGTGTTTGCCATTGATGTAGGTCATGGACAATTAGACTGGAAACTTCGCCAGGACGAGCGTGTAGTTTGTATGGAGAAGACGAATATCCGTTATGTGACACCGGAAGATATCGGTGAGCCGGTTGATTTTTCATCAATTGATGTATCCTTTATTTCCCTGACAAAAGTGCTGATGCCGATTCGTGATTATCTGACAGACAAAGGACAGATTGTAGCACTGATCAAACCACAGTTTGAAGCGGGAAGAGAGAAAGTCGGTAAAAAAGGAGTTGTGCGCGAAAAGAGTACACATATTGAGGTTGTGACCATGATCTTGGACTATGCGTCTACCCATGGATTTCATGTGATGGATCTTACATTTTCACCAATCAAAGGACCGGAAGGAAATATTGAATATCTTGTCCAGTTAGAAAAATGTGAAGAGCCGGGCGATATAAATGAAAAAATTCAGATTGAAAAAATTGTAGATGAGGCATTTGGAAACCTCGCAAAAAAGGAATAAAGATATGGCAGAGAGAGTGTTGATTGTAACAAATGATGGCAAAGATGCAGACTATGCAATAACGAATCAGGTCAAAGAGTATATGACACAGGCAGGAAAGATATGTCTGCAGTGTCCAAAAGATGAGAATAATGCCATTGTTTCCGAGCAGATACCACCGGATCTTGATTATGCGATCGTTATTGGGGGTGACGGAAGTTTTATTGAGGTGGCGCGTGCTCTGCGTGGCAGAGATGTCCCGATTCTGGGAGTCAATATGGGAACATTAGGATATCTGACAGAAGTAGAGTTAACGAATATTGAGGGAGCTCTGGAACGTGTTGTGAAAGGCAGATATACGGTAGAAAAACGAATGATGTTAGAAGGCAGCTTTGACGGAGAGCGAATGGATCTGGCTTTGAATGATATTGTAGTTGCAAGAAAAGGGGCTGTTCGAGTCATTCATTTCCGACTTTTTGTAAATGGAGAATTGTTGAACTCCTATGAAGCAGATGGAGTGATCATATCTACCCCGACAGGATCTACGGCGTATAACCTTGCAGCGGGAGGTCCGATCGTAGAGCCGACGGCATCCATGATCGTGATCACACCAATCTGTCCGCATGCGCTAAATACAAGCAGTATTGTATTGTCAGCAGAAGATGAGATCGTGATACAGATCGGAGAAGGAAAACATGGAATCCCAGATGAGGCATACGTGGCATTTGACGGTGTGGATGAAGTGGAGCTGACTTCCGGTGATATGGTAGAGATCCGCAAGGCAGAAGCCCAGACAAGAATTATAAAATTGAACCAGGATAGTTTTCTGGAAACGCTTCGAAGGAAGATGAAAGGAAATTAGAGATATGAAAGTAAACAGACATGCTAAGATCATTGAACTGATTGGCAAATATCATATTGAGACCCAGGAGGAATTGGCAGATTATCTGAACCGGGAAGGATTTAAAGTGACTCAGGCAACGGTGTCCCGAGATATCCGGGATCTGAAACTTACCAAGATTCCAGCTGAGAACGGCAAACAGAAATATGCGCTGCATCAGGAAAGTGGCAATGGCATGAGTGAAAAATATATCCGTGTTTTAAGAGATGGATATGTGTCGATGGATATGGCACAGAATATTCTGGTCATCAAGACGGTGGCTGGAATGGCGATGGCTGTATGCCTGGCTATTGATGCTATGAACTGGAGCGAGGTCGTTGGAAGTATTGCCGGAGACGACACAATTATGTGTGCAATCCGCACGACAGAGGATACTCCGAAGGTGATGGATAAGATTCGTAAAATTGTTCGGCAGGAGGAATAGATGTTACAGAGTTTACACGTAAAGAATCTGGCATTGATTGATGAGATAGAAGTAGAATTTGCAGAAGGGTTAAATATTCTGACCGGTGAGACGGGAGCAGGAAAATCTATTATTTTGGGTTCTGTAAATCTGGCACTGGGTGGAAGATACACAAAAGATCTGATCCGTCAGGGGGAGGATTATGCACTGGTGGAGCTGGTCTTTACTGTGACGGAAAAAAGCCGTCTGAAAGCTTTGGAGAAACTTTGTATTTATCCGGAGGATGGCCTTTTGATCTTGAGCCGGAAATTAATGGATGGCAGAAGTGTAAGCCGGATCAACGGTGAGACGGTAACAATTGCTGTTTTAAAGGAAGTAGCTGCTATTCTGATCGATATTCACGGGCAGCATGAACATCAGTCTCTGTTATATAAAAAGAACCATCTCGGGTTTGTTGATGCATTTGCGTGGGATTATCTTGCAGATATAAAAAAACAGGCAGCTTCGGCTTATCAGGAATATCGTACATGTAAAAAGACTCTGGATGAGGCTGATATGGACGAATCAAGCCGTGCAAAAGAATTGGATTTCTTAAAATTTGAAGTATCTGAGATTGAAGATGCCATGTTAAAAGAAGGAGAAGATGAAGAACTGGAGACAACCTTCAAACGCATGGAAAATGGACGAAAGATTGCTGAGAGTACTGCGGCTTCGTATGCTTATACGAGTGGGGAAGCCGGAAGTGCAAGCGAATGCCTGAGCCGCGCGATCCGGGAGCTGGCACCAGTCAGTAATCTTGATGAGAGAGCAGGAAATCTGTACAGCCAGCTGATGGAGATAGACAGTCTGTTAAATGATTTTAATCATGATCTTTCCGATTATCAGGATAGTCTGGAGTTCTCAGAAGAAGATTATATGACAATTACTGAGCGTCTTAATGAAATCAACCGTTTGAAGACGAAATATGGCACGGATATTGCAGGGATTCTGGATTATGGAATAAAACAACAGAAAAAGATACAAAAACTGGAAGATTATGAGAATTATATTGCAGATTTAAAGCGAGATCTGGAACAAAAAGAGCAGAAGCTTGAGAAAGTGACAAAGAAGCTGACGAAGATCCGAAAAGAGCAGGCGCAGATTATGGAACAGGCGATTACAGAAGGTCTTGCAGATCTGAATTTTGAAGATGTGAAATTTTCTATTGCATTTGAAAAGTCTGGTTCTTATTCTGCAAATGGTTCTGATGACGTAGAGTTTATGATTTCTTTGAATCCCGGACAGCCGGTGCGTCCGCTTGTAGAAGTAGCCTCCGGTGGAGAGCTGTCCAGAATTATGCTTGTGATCAAAAGTGTTATGGCTGACAGGGATGAGATTCCGACGCTGATTTTTGATGAGATTGATGTGGGGATAAGTGGAAGAACAGCACAGAAAGTGTCTGAGAAGATGGCGTTGATCGGCAGAAAGCATCAGGTCATCTGTATCACACATCTGGCACAGATTGCGGCTATGGCAGATCATCATTTTATGATCGAAAAAAATGTGTCAGATGGTCAGACAAAGACATCTATCAGGGAACTTAAGGCGGAAGAATCTACCGATGAACTGGCGAGAATTCTTGGCGGTGCTAAGATTACGGACACGGTCAGACAGAATGCAAAAGAAATGCAGGAACTGGCAGCGCAGATCAAAAAATAAAAGAATTGAAATTCAAATAATACACATACTAAGACAGGTGTTCTGATTGAGGAACACTTGTCTTTATTTATATCAGATGTGAGATGCTTTCCGCCGTTGTAGATGTAAAGCAAAAAAATCAGTATCAGTGGCAGAAAATCCATACTCATCTGATATAGCCTCCGGCAGGATGCTGATTGAGATTTTTTTGTAAAAAACATGGGAGGATCAGAGTGTATGAAAAAGTATTGGTATCGGCGGATTTTAATTATGGCATTGGTGTTTTTTGTATCGGTAGGTGGAAGCTATCTTTTGATCGAGCAGAAAAAAGATGCCATGAGGCGAGAGGTGAGCGCTCAGACCTCTGAAGAAGACCTGGTAATTCCAGGTGGCATGCCGGTAGGGATTTATATGAAAACAAAAGGTGTTATGGTATTGGATACACAGAAAATCAAAGGGGAAGACGGTGCAGAATATGAACCGGCGCTTCATATTGTAAAAGCCGGAGATTACATCACTGGATTTAACGGCAAAGATATCAATACTAAAAATGAACTGGTCGAAGCAGTAAGTTCCTTCTCGGAACAAAAAGCAAAATTAGATATTTGCAGGAAGGGGGAGACGATTCATGTAAAAATGGATATGATCCAGTGTGAAGATGGGACGAAAAAACTCGGAATCTGGGTGCGGGATAATGCACAAGGACTTGGGACCATTACTTATCTGGACTCGGACAGTCATTTTGGCGCGCTGGGACATGGAATCCATGATATCGATACAGGGGAGCTTCTTAATATTTCCGATGGAACACTATATCTGACAAGTGTTAAGGAAATCCAAAAAGGTGTGAACGGGACACCTGGTGGTATGGAAGGAATCATTGTTTATAATAATTATAACGTGCTTGGAAAAATAAAGAAGAATACAGAGGCAGGAATTTTTGGAACTATTGACCGGGTTGATGTCCTGTTCGCAAATCAGACTCCAGTACAACTGGCAAAAAAAGAAGAGGTAGAAGAAGGGCCTGCTATCATTCGCTGTGCTGTGGATGGAGAAATAAAAGAATATGATATTTTAATCACACAAGTCAATCTGTGGTCGGGCGAAGTAAATAAAAGCATGACAATCGAAGTGACAGATCCGTCGCTTTTGGATGAGACAGGCGGGATCATCCAGGGAATGAGCGGCAGTCCGATCCTCCAGAACGGAAAACTAATCGGCGCAGTAACTCACGTTTTTGTCAACAATCCGACAAAGGGTTATGGCATTTTTGCAGAATCTATGATAAATGAGTCGGAATAAAAAATACCGTGTCGAGAAGTGATAGAACTTTCCGACAGCAATTTCTTGATTCGAAAAAAGGAGAAAATTATAATAAAATCCAACGAGAAATAAAATCGAGGAGGATTTTGGAATATGGGAGAAATAGCTGTTGCAATCGCAGACGATAATGAGAGAATTCTGGATCTGCTTGGCGAAATGATTGAAAATAACAAAGAGATGAAGCTGGTTGGGAAAGCCAATAATGGAGAAGATGTATATACACTGATTAAGGAAAAACAGCCAGATGTTGTACTATTAGATCTGATTATGCCGAAAATGGACGGGTTAAGTGTTATGGATACTGTCAATCGGGATCATGATATCAGAAAACATCCAAGTTTTATTATTATCACTGCAGTGGGACAGGAGCGGATTACAGAAGATGCATTTCGTAAAGGTGCTTCTTACTATATTCTGAAACCGTTCAGTAATCAGATGGTGCTGGACAAGATTCGTGAAGCTGGAAAATATCATGTGCCGGAAGCAAAATCATTTGCACCGGTTGGAAATGCAGAAGCTTCGGAGCCGAAGATAAATCTGGAAAATCGTGTAACGGATATGATACATGAGATAGGGATTCCAGCGCATATCAAAGGATATCATTATTTGAGAGATGCGATTCTTATGGCAATTGAAGATATGGATGTATTAAATGCAGTGACAAAAGTATTATATCCGACTGTTGCAAAGATGCATCAGACGACGGCAAGCCGTGTGGAACGTGCAATCCGTCACGCAATTGAAGTGGCGTGGAGCAGAGGAAAATTAGATACTTTGGACGAGCTGTTTGGATATACTGTGAATGGAGGAAAAGGGAAACCGACCAATTCTGAATTCATCGCACTTATCGCAGATACGATACGTTTAGAATATAAACATAGATAAAAGGCTTTTCTTCTGAAAAAAAATACTGTATAATGATTCATATATCGTGGAATCGGGAGGAAATCACTATGAAAAAAATACTCTTTGCCACTTCAGAAGCAGTGCCATTTATTAAGACCGGAGGTCTGGCAGATGTGGCAGGTTCTTTACCGAAATTCTTTGATAAAGAAAAATATGATGTAAGAGTCATGCTTCCAAAGTATATGTGTATGAAAGAATCCTGGAAGGAAAAGCTTCAGTATAAGACGCATTTTTATATGGATCTTGGCTGGCGGACACAGTATGTCGGGGTTCTGGAGACAGAGTATGAAGGAGTCACCTTTTATTTTATCGATAATGAATTTTATTTTAATGGTTTTGCACCATATGGAGAGATGTATACAGATGTTGAGAAGTTTTCATTTTTCTCAAAGGCAGTATTGAGTGCTCTTCCGGTCATTGATTTCAGACCGGACATCATTCACTGCCATGACTGGCAGACGGGACTGATCCCGATATTTCTGGATAATTTTCGGTATTCCAGTGAATATTACCGCGGAATCAAGACTGTGATGACGATACATAATCTGAAGTTCCAGGGGATGTGGGATGCAAAAAAAGTGCGTGACATTACCGGACTTCCGGAGTATTATTTTGTACCGGACAAGCTGACATCTTATGATGATGCCAACATGTTAAAGGGCGGTATCGTCTATGCAGATAAAGTGACAACTGTCAGCAGCTCCTATGCAGAGGAAATTAAGACTCCGTTTTACGGAGAAAAGCTGGAAGGGCTGATGCAGGCCAGGTCGGCAAGCCTTTCCGGTATTGTGAATGGAATCGACTATGATATATATAATCCGCAGACAGACAAGGATATTTACAGGAATTACAGTGTAGAGAATTTCCGGAAAGAGAAGATTAAGAATAAAATTGAACTTCAAAAAGAGCTTGGACTTGCACAGGACCATAAGGAGCTGATGATCGGTATCGTATCCAGACTGACAGATCAGAAGGGATTTGATCTGATCGCTTGTGTGATGGATGAACTGTGTCAGGATGCAATTCAGATTGTTGCGCTTGGAACAGGTGAGGAGCAGTATGAGAATATGTTCCGCCACTATGCATGGAAATATCCGGATAAAGTATCTGCGAATATTTATTATTCAGAGGCAATGTCTCACAAGGTCTATGCGGCATGTGATGCATTTCTGATGCCGTCACTGTTTGAGCCTTGTGGGCTGAGTCAGCTTATGAGCCTTAGATATGGAACGGTTCCGATTGTCAGAGAGACTGGAGGACTTAAGGATACGGTAGAGCCATATAATGAATATGAGAAGACTGGAACAGGATTCAGCTTTGCAAATTATAATGCACATGAGATGATGGCAACTGTGCGTTATGCAGAAAAAATATATTACGACAAGAAGAGAGACTGGAATAAGATTGTAGAACGGGGAATGAGTAAGGATTTTTCATGGAAGAGTTCTGCAAAACAGTATGAGGAATTATACGATGACATGTAAGATAAGAGACATTTTAAAAGATCAGACACCACAGGTTTCATTTGAAATCTTTCCACCGAAGACAGATGCAGGATATGACAGTGTGCTTTCCGCTGCTGAGAAGATTGCGGCATTAAAGCCGTCGTTTATTAGTGTAACTTATGGAGCAGGCGGTGGAACAAGTAAGAACACTGTAAGTATTGCATCTCATATCAAAGATGATTTTGGAGTAACAAGTCTTGCGCACCTGACGTGCGTATCGTCTACAAGAGAAGAAGTACATCGGGTCATTGATAAGTTAAAAGAAAAGAACATTGATAATATATTAGCGCTTCGCGGAGATATTCCGAAAGATAATGCATTTCCACTTCCGAACCAATATCGTTATGCATGTGAACTGATTGAAGATATCAAACAGCAGGGAGATTTCTGCATCGGGGCGGCATGTTATCCGGAAGGCCATGTGGAGACGGAGCATAAGAAAGACGATATCAGCAATCTGAAGACGAAAGTAGACTGTGGAGTTGATTTCCTGACAACACAGATGTTTTTTGATAATAATATTTTTTATAATTTCCTGTATCGTATACGTGAAAAAGGAATTTTAGTTCCGGTACTTCCGGGAATCATGCCGATTACGAATAAAAAGCAGTTAAGACGTTCTATGGAATTATCCGGGACAGCAGTTCCGCAGAGATTCCTGGCAATTATCGATCGGTTTGGAGATGATCCTGAGGCAATGAAGCAGGCGGGAATTGCGTATGCAACAGATCAGATTATTGACCTGATTGCCAATGGTATCAATCACATTCATGTGTATTCTATGAATAAACCGGATGTAGCGGCAGCAATCATGAATAACCTGTCAGCAATATTAAAAGTAGAAGATTAGATTGGATGTTGGAACATGGATAAAAGGACATTAGAAGCGGTCCGTTATCTTGGATATGGAAAACATGCGGTAGACGATCAGACGTTAGCCTTGATCCGGGATTCATTTGAAGACCTGGAACGGGTCGCTAAGAGGAGAATCGTCTATCGCATCTTTGAGTTAAAGGTATCGGACGAAGAACACTTGAATATTGAAGGACTTGAAATTACAAGCAGGAATCTGGCAAAGAATATGAAAGGTTGTACCCAGGTCGTGATGCTTGGTGCAACGCTTGGAGTAGAAGTTGATATGCTGATGAAGCGTTATTCTCTGACAGAAATGTCCAGAACAGTTGTTTTACAGGCCTGTGCAGCAGCAATGCTGGAGGAATATTTAAATAACTGGCAGAAAAGTCTGAAAGAAGAGATGACCTCACAGGGATATTTCCTGCGTCCGAGATTTAGCCCGGGATACGGTGATTTCAGCATTTTACACCAAAAGGATATTCTCGGAATGCTGGATTGTGCAAAGAAGATCGGACTTACTATGACTGAAAGCAGTATGCTGACACCGACGAAATCAGTAACAGCAGTTATAGGACTTGGCAGGGAAGAGGTTCACTGTCATGAAGAAGGATGCGAATCCTGCAGTAAAAAAGATTGTATTTACCGGAGGAATTAACGAATGATATTAGACAGATTAGGGAAAGAACTCATATATTTTGACGGGGGGACCGGAACTCTTCTGCAGGAGCGGGGATTAAAACCGGGAGAATTGCCAGAAACATGGAGCCTGGAACGTGCAGATGATATGATTGATATTGCAAGACAGTATTATGAGGCTGGAAGTGATATTGTGCTAAGTAACACATTTGGCGCAAATGCACTGAAATTTCATGATTCCAGACATAAATTAGATGAAATCGTAAAAGCAGCAATTGAAAATGTGAGAAAAGGAGCTAAACTAGGTGTCAAAGATGGCAGAGAGACTTATGTAGGACTTGATATCGGGCCGACAGGAAAACTCTTAAAGCCAATGGGAGATCTGGATTTTGAAGATGCATATCAGGCGTTTGCAGAGGTGGCAAGACTTGGCGAAGAAGCAGGTGCTGATCTGATCCATATAGAGACGATGAGTGATACTTATGAAGTGAAGACAGCAGTACTTGCTGCAAAGGAGAATACTTCACTTCCGGTATTTGCAACTATGATCTTTGATGACAAAGGAAAACTACTGACCGGAGGAGATGTGCCATCGGTTGTAGCAATGCTGGAAGGGCTCCGCGTAGACGCACTTGGAATCAACTGCGGCATGGGACCGGAGCAGATGATGCCGATTCTGGATGAAATTTTACAATATGCTTCTGTTCCCGTCATTGTTAAGCCGAATGCCGGGCTCCCAAAACAAAAAGACGGAGAGGTGTATTACGACGTAGAACCTGAAGAATTCGGGAGATTCATGGCTGAAATCCTGAAACGTGGTGCCAGTCTGATCGGCGGCTGTTGCGGAACAACTCCGGCGCACATCCGTGCCATGGTGGAAGCAACGAAAGATCAGAGGGACATTACAGACCGGCCTGGAAAAGAATTTATGAACCGGACAATCGTATCCTCCTATGGGCGAGCTGTGGAACTTGGCGGGAAACCGATGATCATCGGAGAGAGAATCAATCCAACAGGTAAGAAGAAATTCAAACAGGCACTCAAAGACCATGATATTGATTATATATTAAGAGAAGCTATTTCACAGCAGGATGCAGGAGCACATATCCTGGACGTCAATGTAGGGCTTCCAGATATAGATGAACCGGCTTTGATGCGTGAGGTGGTGCAGGAGCTTCAAAGTGTAACGAGTCTTCCGCTTCAAATTGATACGGTAGATATAAGTGCTCTGGAAGCAGCTATGCGAATTTACAACGGAAAGCCAATGGTCAACTCTGTCAATGGGAAAAAAAGTTCCATGGATGCAGTATTTCCACTGATTCAGAAATATGGCGGGGTGGTTGTCGGTCTTACTCTCGATGAAGATGGAATTCCGGCAACAGCCGAAGGGCGTGTAAAGGTTGCAGGCAAAATTATCGAAGAGGCAAAGAAATATGGTATCGATAAGAAAGATATTGTAATTGATGTTCTTTGTATGACGATCAGTTCTGAGCCGACAGGAGCAATCACTACGCTGGAAGCTCTGAGACAGGTACGAGAAAAATATGGAGTTTGTGCGGTACTTGGTGTATCAAACATTTCCTTTGGGCTTCCATACAGACCGGCAGTGAACTCCAATTTCTATACTATGGCAATGCAGTCAGGCTTAAGCGCGGGAATCATTAATCCGCTTTCAGAGGATATGATGCGTTCTTATTATTCTTTCTGTGCGCTGATGAATTATGATGAAAATTGTGAGAAATATATTGAACAGTATGGAAGTCAGAAAGTGCAGGCTGTGACACCTGCCACAAAGGCGGAGATGACGCTTAAGACTGCCATTGAGAAAGGCCTGAAGGAAGAAGCACATCACATAACAGCAGAGCTTGTGAAAGATAAAGCTCCACTGGATATCATTAACGAGGAATTGATCCCGGCACTTGACCAGGTCGGAAAAGGATTTGAAAAAGGAACCGTATTTTTACCACAGCTTCTGATGAGTGCTGATGCAGCAAAGATAGCATTTGCAGTTTTGAAGGATGAACTTGCCAGGAGCGGTGAGAGCGAGCAGGCTAAAGATAAAGTCATTCTTGCTACCGTAAAAGGAGATATTCATGATATTGGCAAGAATATTGTAAAAGTTCTTCTTGAAAATTACAGCTTTGATGTGATTGATCTTGGAAAAGATGTTCCGCCAGAGGAGATTGTCGAGACAGCAATAAAGGAAGATGTCAGACTGGTGGGATTAAGCGCTCTGATGACTACAACTGTAGTCAGCATGGAAGAGACGATCAGACAGCTTCGCAAGAAAAAACCAGAATGCAAGGTAATGGTCGGCGGAGCGGTACTGAATCAGGATTATTCGGATATGATCGGAGCAGATTTCTACGGAAAAGATGCGATGCAGTCCGTTTATTATGCACAACAATTATTTGGAGGAGAGAAATAGACATGAGTTTAATATTACCAGAAAATTATGATCCACACATGACCGTGCGCGAGACACAGAAGGCAATTAAGTATATCCGTGATACATTCCAGAGAGAATTCGGAAAAGAAATGAATCTGGAGCGTATCTCAGCACCGCTTTTTGTTGAGAAGAGCAGTGGTCTTAATGATAACCTGAATGGAGTTGAAAGACCGGTACAGTTTGATGTTGCCGGAATTCCGGGAGAGACCGTAGAAGTTGTACATTCTCTTGCAAAATGGAAACGTATGGCTCTCAAAAAATATGACTTTGAGCCAGGCGAAGGACTCTACACAAACATGAACGCTATCCGGCGCGATGAGGAACTTGATAACCTTCATTCCTGCTATGTTGACCAGTGGGACTGGGAAAAAGTTATCCGTAAGGTGGACAGAACAGAAGAGACATTAAAGACAACCGTACGTCATATCTTTAAAATTATCAAACATATGGAACATGAGGTGTGGTACAAATACCCGCAGGCAGTGAAACATTTACCGGATGATGTAACATTTATCACGACTCAGGAACTGGAAGACAGATATCCGGACAAAACTCCAAAGGAGAGAGAGAACCTGATTACAAAAGAATATGGCTGTGTATTTCTGATGAAGATTGGAGATAAGCTTGCAAGCGGTGAACCACATGACGGACGTGCACCGGATTATGATGACTGGCAGTTGAACGGAGATATTCTGTTCTGGCATGATACATTAGATTGTGCACTTGAAATCTCCAGCATGGGTATCCGGGTAGATGAGAAATCTCTTGCTTCCCAGCTTAAGAAAGCAGGCTGCGAGGACAGACGAGAGCTTCCATACCACAAAATGCTTCTTCACGGAGAACTTCCATACACAATCGGAGGAGGTATTGGACAGTCCAGACTGTGTATGCTCCTTCTCGACCGCGCGCATGTAGGCGAGGTGCAGGCAAGTCTCTGGCCGGAAGAGATGAGACAGACATGCAGAGAGCATGACATTATCCTTTTATAGATTATAAAAATGTAAACGGATAAATTTCGTTTGCCAGGAGAAAAGGAGATTCCACCAAAAGAACTGGAAGAAATTGAATTGAAATAAATTCAACGGACGTTGACAAACGAAAGATGACTACTTATAATTATAAGTTAGTGAATTTTTGAGGAGGAAATTATGCAGAAATACGGAGTTAACGAATTAAGAAGAATGTTCCTTGAATTCTTTGAAAGCAAGGATCACCTGGTACTTAAAAGTTTTTCACTGGTGCCACATAACGATAAAAGTTTATTGTTGATCAATTCCGGTATGGCACCAATGAAGCCATACTTTACAGGACAGGAGATCCCGCCGAGAAGAAGAGTGACAACCTGTCAGAAGTGTATCCGTACAGGAGATATCGAGAATGTAGGTAAGACAGCTCGTCATGGTACATTTTTCGAGATGCTTGGTAACTTTTCTTTTGGAGATTATTTTAAGACAGAGGCAATCCACTGGACATGGGAGTTCCTTACAGAGGTTGTAGGACTTGATCCGGAGAGATTATATCCTTCTGTATATGAGAATGACGATGAAGCATGGGAAATCTGGAATAAAGAAATCGGTGTCCCTGCAGAGCGTATCTTCCGTTTCGGAAAAGAAGATAACTTCTGGGAGCATGGTTCAGGTCCTTGTGGTCCATGCTCAGAAGTTTATTATGACCGTGGTGAAAAATATGGCTGTGGAAAACCAGGCTGTACAGTAGGCTGCGAATGTGACCGTTATATGGAAATCTGGAATGATGTATTTTCACAGTTCAACAATGACGGACATGGGAACTATTCTGACCTGGCTCAGAAGAACATTGATACAGGTATGGGACTGGAGCGTCTTGCATGTGTCGTACAGGATGTAGACTCCATGTTTGATATTGATACAATGAAAGCATTGCGTGACCATGTATGCGCTATGTCAGGAAAGCATTATGGCATCGACCACGAGACAGATGTTTCTCTTCGTGTCGTAACAGATCATATCCGTTCTGTTACATTTATGATTTCAGACGGAATTATGCCATCTAACAGTGGCCGTGGTTATGTACTCCGCCGTCTGCTCCGCCGTGCTTGCCGTCACGGAAGACTTCTCGGTATCGAGAGAGCTTTCCTTGTAGAGCTTGCACAGACTGTTATTGATGGTTCAAAAGATGGATATCCGGAGCTTGAAGAGAAGAAAGACTTTATCTTCAACGTGATTGCAAAAGAAGAGGCTCAGTTCAATAAGACAATTGATCAGGGACTTTCTATTCTTGCAGATATGGAAGAAGAGATGAAGAAAAATGGTGAGACAGTTCTTTCCGGAGAAAATGCATTTAAACTTTATGATACTTATGGATTCCCAATTGATCTGACAAGCGAGATTCTGGATGAGAAGGGCCTGACTTATGATAAGGAAGGATTTGAAAAAGCTCAGAAAGAGCAGCGTGCGAAATCAGAGGGAACATTTGGTACTCACAGCTACACTGGAAAAGACGCTACAGTTTATGATGAACTGGATGCAGAGCTTGCAACAGAATTCGTAGGATACGAGAATCTTGTATGTGATGCAAAAGTGACAGCACTTACAAGCGAAGAGGAGATTGTAGACGCATTATCCGATGGCGAGAAAGGTACAATTATTGTTGATAAGACTACATTTTATGGAACAATGGGTGGTCAGGAAGGTGACATCGGTACCATTAAGACTGCTGGTGGAGAGTTCGTAGTAGAGAATACAATTCACCTTGCCGGAACAAAGATTGGACATGTGGGATATGTAAGCCATGGAATGATCAAAGTCGGTGATCCAGTATCTATGGAAGTAGATAAAGAGAACCGTAATCTGTCAGCAAGAAACCACAGTGCAACACATCTTCTTCAGGCAGCTCTCCGCCAGGTACTTGGAACACATGTTGAGCAGGCAGGTTCTTATGTAGATGCTGAGAGACTTCGTTTTGATTTTACACATTTCTCAGCATTGTCAAAAGAAGAGTTAAAGCAAGTAGAAAATATTGTAAATGAAAAGATTGCAGAATGCTTACCGGTCGTAGCTAAGAATATGCCAATCGAGGAAGCAAGAAAGACTGGAGCAGCAGCCCTTTTCGGTGAGAAATATGGTGATGTTGTCCGTGTCGTAAGCATGGGAGATTTTTCAGTAGAGTTCTGTGGAGGTACTCACGTATCGAATACAGGAGTTATCAGTGCACTTAAGATTATTTCTGAGACAGGTGTTGCAGCAGGAGTCAGACGTATTGAGGCTCTGACTTCAAAGGGACTTCTGAAATATTATGATGATATGGAAAAGAAACTTCAAGAGGCAGCAGCTCTTGTGAAAGCAACTCCGAACCAGTTATCAGATAAGATCCGTCATCTTCAGGCTGAGAATAAAGATCTTCACAGCGAGCTTGAGAGCGTGAAGAGTAAGATGGCAAAAGAGGCAATGGGAGATGTATCTGATCAGGTTACAGAAGTAAAAGGTGTAAAACTTATTGCTGCAAAAGTAGAGGATGTAGATATGAATGGACTTCGTGATCTTGGAGATCAGTTGAAAGAAAAACTTGGTGAAGGTGTGATCGTTCTTGCATCCGCGGCAGGTGGAAAAGTAAGCCTTGTTGCAATGGCAACAGATGAGGCTGTGAAGAAAGGTGCCCATGCCGGAAATCTGATCAAAGGCATTGCCGGCCTTGTTGGAGGTGGCGGCGGTGGACGTCCGAATATGGCACAGGCTGGAGGAAAGAATCCAGACGGAATTGACGCTGCAATTGCAAAAGTAAGTGAAGTCCTGGAGAGCCAGTTATAGACATTTGATCAGACTTTTCAGGGGTAGTTTATGGAGCAAAAACAAGAACAGAAACAAGAGTTAAAAAAGAATTTGGGCGCAGTGACAGCGATGGCAACCGTTGTCGGAAGCGTTATCGGGTCTGGGGTTTTCTTTAAACCCCAGGCTATTTATACAGCGACAGGCGGCGCTCCTGGACTTGGAATGCATGCCTGGCTGATTACCGGAATTGTAAGTATCGCGGCAGCATTGACATTTTCAGAAGTTGCAATCATGATTCCGAAAACAGGTGGAATCGTAGCCTATCTGGAAGAAATTTATAATCCGATGATTGGATTTTTGGCAGGCTGGGTACAGATTTTATTATTTTATCCGGCCATGATATCTGCCCTTGCAGTGGCAGGAGGTCAGCAGATGGCGTTTTTTATCGGGGACGGTTATATTGCTCCGGTAGCAGTTGCCATGATTATCATTATCATCTTTCTGAATTCTATGGGATCCAAGATAGGTGGCAGTGTACAAGTCATTTTTACAGTCTGCAAGATGATTCCGTTAATCCTTTTGATGATTTTCGGGTTTGTGCGCGGGGCAGGAACGAATCCAGTCTTTACTCCGATGGTAGGCGAAGGACTAAGTCCGATGGTCGTTCTCGGTCAGCTTATGATCGCGATTTTATTTGCATTCGAAGGCTGGACCAATGTAGGAGCAATTGCGGGAGAGATGAAGAATCCGGGAAAGGATCTTCCTGTTGCCATCGTTGGCGGAGTATCACTGATCATGGCAGTTTATTTTATCATTAATCTTGCATATCTGTGGGTACTTCCGGCATCCGAACTTGCAACACTGACTGCACCGGCATCAGCTGTAGCAGTGAAGATTTTAGGAAAACTTGGAGGACAGATTGTATCAATCGGAATCATTGTTTCCGTATTCGGAAGCTGTAACGGATTTATACTTTCCGGTTCCCGTGTGGCATATTCTCTTGCGGCAGAAGGAAAATTTCCATTCCACAAGACATTTGCAAAATTGAATGGAGCACAGGTTCCGGCAAATGCAATTATGCTTGTCGGAGGCATCGGTGCATTTTATGCATTAAGTGGTCAGTTTAATCTGCTGACAGACCTGGCGGTATTTTCAAGCTGGACATTCTACACACTGACATTTCTCGGTGTGATCAAACTCAGAAAAGACCGTCCAAATGCAGTGAGAACCTATAAAGTGCCGTTATATCCTATTGTTCCGCTCATTGCGATTGCCAGCGGAATCTTTGTTATTATCAATCAGATTTTTCTGGCAGGGCACAGATCGACCATAATTTCCATTGCCAGCATAATTGTTATGCTGCTTGGACTGCCGGCATATATGATAATAAAAAAAGATTGTAAAAACATATTGACGTAACGTAAATTTATGATATAATCGTATGTGTGCAAAAAATATACCCGAACAGTCGTATAATGCACAATATAGGACTGGAGGGGAGGTTAGGTGTGAGACTATGTCAAATGTAATCGTAAAAGAAAACGAGACGTTAGACAGCGCTTTACGCAGATTCAAAAGAAACTGTGCAAAGGCTGGAATTCAGCAGGAGATTCGTAAAAGAGAGCATTACGAGAAACCAAGCGTAAGACGTAAAAAGAAATCTGAAGCTGCTAGAAAACGTAAGTATAACTAATATGTGCAAAAAACGGAGTGTCTTTTGACACTCCGTTTTATATCAGCTGGGAGTTATCTCCCAGCTGATATAGCCTCCGGCAGGATTGCAGAGTGCAAAGCACGGATCAGTTCGTGGGTGTAATTATAAAGATTTCAGTTCCTGATATACCCGTCCAATCGGAAGCCCTACCACATTATTGTAATCACCTTTTATTCCTTTTACATGAATAGAAAAAACACCCTGTATACCGTAAGCTCCGGCTTTATCTAACGGATCACCGGATTCTACATAGCGGTGAAGGTCTTCTTTATCAATCGGATAGAGCGTGACATCGGTCTGGCAGTAAAATGTCTTAATAGTCTTTTCCCCTTGCTTTTTCTGAATCAGTGAAACACCTGTGTAGACCTGATGTGTGCGGTCTGCAAGCATGGACAGCATATCGTAGGCTTCCTGTTTATCAGCAGGTTTTCCAAGAATCTCATCACGATAAACAACAATCGTATCGGATCCAATGACAGTATAATCGTCAGAATCTGTAATTTTAGCGTAGACATTTTCCGCTTTTTGGTGAGCCAGTTCCATAACAACATCGGACGGCACTTCTTTTGTAATCTTTTCGTTCACGTCAGACGGAATCACATCAAATTCAAGACCCGTGCGTGCAAGCAGTTCCCGCCTTCTCGGTGACTGTGATGCAAGAATATATCGCATAATAAATACCTCATTTCTTTCTGATTTCAAATATCAGGATACTATTTGCAGTATACCTGATAAATACCACAAATATCTGCAATTAAGATTTGCGTTAAATAAATATTTTATAGTACTCACTTTGATATTTATGGTAAACTGAAAAGAGGAAAGATGCAAGAGAAAACTTATGGAGGAAGATTATGTATATCAGTGAGATTAAGACCGGTGCGCCGACAGACGTAAGATGCCCGTTGGAACGCCGTATGTACGAGACTTTAGATAAATGGAGGATCCCATATGAGCGTGTGGACAATGATCCGGCAGCGAGCATGGAGGAGTGTGCAGAGGTGGACAAAGTTCTTGGAACTGAAATCCGGAAAAATGTGTTCTTATGTAACCAGAAAAAGACAACATTTTTCCTGCTTGTCATGCCGGCAAATAAATCCTTTGACACAGCAGCTTTCAGTAAGAAACTGGGTGTATCCCATATGTCATTTGCACCGCCGGAGAAAATGCTTAAACATCTTGGAACGACACCGGGATCAGCCAGTGTGGCAGGACTTCTCGTGGACGAAGACGACTATGTGCAGGTAATTGTAGATAAAGAAGTGGCAGAGAGTGAATGGTTCGGCTGCAATCCGGGAATTAATACAAGTCATTTGAAATTTAAGACACAGGATTTATTACAGAAGTTTTTGCCAAAGATTCACCACAGAGCAAGGATTGTAGATTTATAACAGAAGAAAGAAGAAGTAACATGAAATCAGCAGACGATTTGAGACAGTTATTACAAAATATTGATAGAAAAAGTTATCCGGCTTATAAGGGTACGAAAGGAGTATATCGATTTGGCAAATATGCATTGGGAATCGATCATGTACAGGGAGATCCGTTTGCGGCACCGTCCAGCCTTCATATTGAAGTTTCGGGAAAAGTGGCTGCATTTCCAGAATATCTTTATGACGAAAAATGGAAACAGATCGCACTTGAGGATTATCTGATCCGTCAGTTTGGCACAGCAATCGGAAAATATTCATTTCAGGCGAAAGGATCCGGAAAGAGTGGAATTATTTCTGTGACTAGATGTGGTCAGGAAATTCTAAAGCGGAGCGCCTGTGAGATCAATCCGGCAAATGGAAACATTAGCATGCGATTTGAGGCTGGATTTCCGGCAAATGGAAGAACCATCAATGCAAGAGAGCTTTCAAAAATTTTATTCGATTATCTCCCGGAGTGCGTGGAGAGTTCTCTTTTCTATGCAAGACAAGATAAGAAAAAAGTGGAGCGTGTCATGGAGCTATCCGTAGACCAGCAATATATCCGTGAGCAGTTAAAAGAACAGGGACTTGTAGCGTTTGTGGCAGATAAAGCCGTTCTTCCGCGTGAGTCGGGTGTCTCAGCAAAGCCGATGAAAGGAGCTGTGCCATTTGCTTCGCCGGAATCGATGAAAGTGACCATGGATTTACCATACGCAGGCAAAATCACAGGTATGGGCATCAAAAAAGGAATCACCTTGATTGTTGGTGGTGGCTATCACGGAAAATCTACCCTTCTAAAAGCGCTGGAAATGGGCGTATATCCGCACATTGCAGGTGATGGCAGGGAATATGTCATTACAGAGTCAGATGCAGTGAAAATCCGCGCTGAGGACGGAAGAAGTATCAAGGACACAGACATTTCTATGTTCATCAATGACCTGCCAAATGGGAAAGACACGAAAACATTTTCCACGGAGGATGCCAGTGGAAGTACATCCCAGGCGGCAAATGTGGTGGAGGCCATGGAGGCTGGCGCTGCAGCGCTTCTCATCGATGAGGATACGTCGGCGACCAACTTTATGGTGCGAGATGAACTGATGCAAAGAGTGATTCACCGGGATATGGAGCCGATTACACCATTTATTGAAAGAATGCGTGATTTATATGAAAATCAGGGCATTTCCACAATTCTAGTTGCGGGAAGCTCCGGGGCATATTTTCAGGTAGCAGATGTGGTGATTCAGATGGATCGGTATGTCCCGAAAGAAATTACAGCCCTTGCAAAAGAGGCTGCCAGCCAGTATCCGGCACTGGAATTGCCAGAAGGAAATGTGAAACTACCAGAGTCCAGACGATGCCCGAAGAAAAATGCAGGGTTAGTTCATAAAGGACGTATCAAGATTAAGACCATGGGAAGAGACGGTGTAGTCCTGAACCATGAAAACATTGATCTTCGATATGTGGAACAGCTTGCAGATCCCGAACAACTTACCTGCCTGGGGTATCTTCTCCGTTATATGGAAGAACAGGAATTTGACGGCAGAAAAGAAGCCGGACAGATTATCAAACGACTGGTGAAGAAGCTGGAAGCGGAAGGATTTGCAGCGGTCTGTGAGAGTGGAAATGTTCCGGGCAATCTGGCAATGCCGAGAAAACAGGAGGTATATGCATGCGTGAACCGATATCGGGGCATGAAGTTGTAAAGAAAAAGAGAGACTGCAATAATCTGGAAAAAGAAACTGCGGGTTTAGAAAAGGTAAAAGTAATCGCAAGAATTCACACAGATTTTCCGACTAAATTCGGGATTCCAAGACAGAGTGGGCTTTCCGATGCGACTGGACTTGTTGTATTTGAGCCGGAGTTTCGCCAGCCGGATGCTTTGAGAGGAATTGAGAAAAGTCGTGATGCAGATACTGAGTCAGGATCCAAGACCTTCTTATCAGAATGACCCGGAGAGAGTATATGGCATGGAATTTGCTGGGTTTGAGGTGAAATTTCGTGTAGAGGGAAGCACACTTTACGTGGTAAGTGTGACGAAAAAGCAAAAAAATGATATAAGATATATTAACATTAAAAAGATCATTTGCGAAAAAGTGTAGATGGTCTTTTTAAGTGCATTTTATGAAAGAAGTATATCCTTGAATTCTTTACTGAGAAAAAATTATGAAAAAAGGACTTGCAATATACCCTTAATGGGTATATACTGTCACTGTAATCGAGAAAGGGGTGCATACTATGGAAGAAAAGAAAGAATGTTGTTGTCATAAGAAAAAGGAGCGGACAGAAAAGGAATACAAGGATCTTCTGAACCGCTTAAGCCGGATTGAAGGCCAGGTACGAGGAATTAAGCGTATGGTGGAAGAGGACGCATACTGTACAGATATTCTGATTCAGGTTTCAGCGGTCAATGCGGCGCTGAATAGCTTTAACAAGGTGCTTCTTGCTAATCATATCCGCACTTGCGTAGCGGAAGATATCCGTGCAGGGAAAGAAGAGACAATCGATGAACTGGTTGCCACGCTCCAAAAACTTATGAAGTAATAGTTAGGCAGGTGTTTTAATGATGGAACAATATACAGTGACAGGAATGAGCTGTGCGGCCTGCAGTTCCAGAGTAGAGAAGGCTGTGTCAAAGGTGCCGGGTGTTACATCCTGCTCGGTCAGTCTTCTGACGAACTCCATGGGAGTCGAAGGAACAGCAACGTCAGCTCAAATTATAGAAGCAGTGGAAAATGCCGGATATGGTGCATCGCTGAAAGGTGCAGCAAATGAAAAGACAGGCAGTGCTGCCGAAAACAATGATGATTTTTTGAAAGACAGAGATACACCAGTATTGAAGCGGAGGCTGATTGCTTCTTTATGTTTCCTTATACCACTTATGTATCTGTCCATGGGACATATGATGTGGAACTGGCCATTGCCAGGATTTATGGCGGACAATCATGTGGCAATGGGACTGGCTCAGTTGCTTTTGACTACGATTGTTATGGTCATCAACCAGAAGTTCTTTATCAGCGGATTTAAAGGACTGATTCATAAAGCGCCGAATATGGACACACTGGTTGCCCTTGGTTCTACAGCTTCTTATGGATACAGTGTTTATGCGCTGTTTGCTATGACAGATGCGCAGATGCGCATGGATATGGATGCCGTGATGTCATATATGCATGAATTCTATTTTGAGTCTGCAGCTATGATCCTGACTCTTATTACGGTTGGAAAGATGCTGGAGGCACATTCCAAAGGTAAGACGACAGATGCTCTTAAGAGTCTGATGAAACTGGCTCCGAAGACGGCAGTACTGCTCCGCGATGGAAAAGAAGAAACAGTTTCCATTGAGCAGGTGAAAAAAGGAGACATTTTCATAGTAAGACCTGGTGAAAATATACCAGTAGATGGTATTGTTCTGGAAGGAAACAGTGCGGTCAATGAGGCAGCTCTGACCGGTGAGAGCATTCCGGTAGATAAGGCGCCAAATGATACAGTATCTGCTGCGACAGTCAATCAGTCCGGTTTCTTAAAATGTGAGGCTTCAAGAGTCGGAGAGGACACAACACTGTCTCAGATCATTCAGATGGTCAGCGATGCGGCGGCAACAAAAGCACCGATTGCAAAGATTGCAGACCGGGTATCAGGTGTATTTGTACCAACGGTTATTACAATCGCAGTGATTACGATTGTTGTGTGGCTTTTAGCTGGTCAGAGCGTCGGATTTGCTCTTGCTAGAGGAATTTCCGTACTTGTTATCAGTTGCCCATGTGCCCTTGGACTTGCCACTCCGGTCGCAATTATGGTTGGAAATGGTATAGGCGCGAAAAATGGAATTATGTTCAAGACAGCCGTTTCTCTGGAAGAGACAGGAAAAATGGAAATTGTTGCTCTTGATAAAACCGGAACTATAACAAGTGGCGAACCTCAGGTCACAGATATTCTCCCTGCAAATGGAGTAAGTGAATCTGAATTACTGGTTCTTGCATACATTTTGGAGAAGAAGAGTGAACACCCACTTGCAAAAGCAATCACAGGACGTGTAGAATCAGAAGTAGAGCAGTCTGAGCGCGAAAAATTGACAGAAGTATCTGACTTTCAGGCAGTTCCGGGAAATGGACTTTCCGGTAAAATAGGTGGCGCAGAAGTTCTTGGTGGAAACTTGAACTATATCGGACAGTATTCCGAAGTATCTGAAGAAATGAAGCGTCAGGCAGAACATTTGTCCGAACAGGGAAAAACACCACTATTCTTCAGCCAGAACGGAACATTTATGGGAATTATTGCAGTGGCTGATGTTATCAAAGAAGACAGTCCGAGAGCGGTAAAAGAACTTCAGAACATGGGAATACACGTTGTTATGCTCACAGGTGACAATGAGCGTACTGCAAAAGCAATCGGCGTGCAGGCAGGTGTTGACGAGGTGATCGCAGGCGTACTTCCGGAAGGAAAAGAAAGCGTGATCCGAAGACTTAAGACAAAAGGAAAAGTTGCTATGGTCGGTGACGGTATCAACGATGCACCGGCACTTACAAGAGCAGATATGGGAATCGCAATCGGAGCCGGAACAGACATTGCCATTGATGCAGCAGACGTTGTACTGATGAAGAGCCGTTTAAGCGATGTACCGGCAGCTATCCGCATGAGCCGTGCAACACTTCGGAACATTCATGAAAATCTGTTCTGGGCATTCTTCTACAATGTCATTGGAATCCCACTGGCAGCAGGTATCTGGTATCCATTATTCGGACTGAAACTGAATCCGATGTTCGGTGCGGCAGCCATGAGCTTATCCAGCTTCTGTGTTGTTACAAATGCACTGAGACTGAATCTCTTCAAAATGTATGACGCAAGCAAAGATAAAAAAATAAAACATAAAAAAGAAAGTAAAAAGAAACAGGAGGAATCAACCATGACAAAGACAATGAAAATCGAAGGAATGATGTGCGGACACTGTGAGGCAAGAGTAAAGAAAACTCTGGAATCAATTGACGGTGTCAAAGAGGCAGTTGTAAGCCACGAAGCAGGAACAGCCGTAGTGACACTGGAAAAAGAGGTTACTGATGAAGTGCTTAAAAATGCAGTAGAGGCACAGGACTATCCGGTAAAAGGAATTGAGTAGAAGATATTTTTGTATATATGTGTGAATATAAATGTAAAAGGATGGTGAGATTTTGTTATGCCAATATTGAAAGATGATTACCAGAAGACAGAAAAGATTAACGGTGTAATTTATAATATGTCTCCGGCAGCCAATTTCAGACATGGAATTGTAAATGGAAACATTTATGGAAAAGTGAGAGAAGGGCTGAAGGATAGTTTATGTCTGGTATTTATGGAAAACCTGGATTATAAATATCACCCGGAGGTAAACGATGACTATGTTGTACCTGATATTATGCTTGTCTGTGATCGAAAAGGTCTGAAACACAGTGCATATCATGGAACACCAAAGTTTATTGTAGAGACATTGAGTCCGGCGACAGCACTCAGAGATAAGACGGAGAAGAAAGAGATTTATGAGCAGGCAGGAGTAAGCGAGTATTGGATTGTCTCACCAAGGGAGCATGCAGTAGAGATATATTATCTTGAAGAAGGAAAATATAAATTAGTGTACAGTTATATTCTTCAGGAGGATAAGGACGAAAAAGATTATAATGCCGATACGATTATTACCTTGCGGGAGTTTCCGCATATAGCCATGACACTGGAAGAGATTTTTGATAAGGTAGATTAAAAATGAAGTTATAAAACAATCCCTCCATCATATATTTACTACAAAAGTATGTGTTGGAGCACGGACTATGAAAAAATTTCTGGTGTGGTTAATCTGCTTGATTCTACTGACACAACCGGTTTTTGCACAGTCTGAAAAACTGATTATTCTGAATACGAATACGGGACAGAATACAGACGCAGACACTGGCCAGAACGTTGGAGCAGGAGAGCAGAATTCATCGGATACAACAGAAAATACAGATAATGTAAATACGCAGCAGACGGGAAATGTGGACATCTCCGCACCGTCTGCTCTTTTAATGGAAGCATCTACGGGACAGGTAATTTATGAAAAAGATGCAGATTCCAAGAGACCGCCGGCAAGTGTCACAAAGGTCATGACACTGTTATTGATTTTTGATGCCTTAAAAGATGGAAAAATACATTTAGAGGACGAGGTGACAACGTCAGAATATGCGGCTTCTATGGGTGGCTCCCAGGTATTCTTAGAACCTGGTGAAGTGCAGACAGTAGAGACACTGATAAAATGTATTTCCGTAGCCAGTGCAAACGACGCGTGTGTCTGTATGGCAGAGTACATTTGTGGAAATGAACAAGAATTTGTAAATCAGATGAATGAGCGGGCGAAAGGCCTTGGCATGGAGAATACACATTTTGTCAACTGTAACGGACTTGACGCAGAGGGACATGTGACGACGGCAAGGGACATTGCGTTAATGTCCAGAGAGCTGATCCATACATATCCACAGATTTTTGATTACTGCAATATCTGGATGGAGGATATCACGCACACGACGAAAAAGGGCTCTACACAGTTTGGACTTACAAATACGAACAAAATGATCCGGCAATACGAATATGCGACTGGGCTTAAGACGGGGTCGACCAGTCAGGCAAAGTTCTGTATTTCTGCAACAGCAAGGAAAGATAACACGGATATGATTGCTGTCATTATGGCGGCAGATGACAGCAAAGCGAGAATGCGAGACGCTATTGTACTGTTGAATTATGGTTTTGGAAAATGTCAGAAATATCAGGAAGATAAAGTAAACAAAATACCGAATGTGCCGGTAAAACATGGAGTTGAAAAGAAAGTTGGCGCCGCGCAGATGGAATTATTTTCTTATGTAGATGTGACAGGTGCAGATTTATCTACGATAAAGAAAATAGTAAAATTAAAAGAGAATGCGACAGCACCGGTCAGACAGGGGGATAAAATAGGCGAAGTAATTTATTCGCTGAATGGAAAAGAGATTGGCAAAGTAGACATTCTTGCAACAGAAGATGTAGAAGAAATCAGTTACGGAAGTGCCATGAAAGAAGCCGTGCGTGGGTGGACATTATAATTAGTCATTGCTAAATGAAAATAATTGTGATTATATTATATTGACAGCGAAAATATCCAGGCACCTTAAAGCAATAGGATATTTTTAAATTACTAGAAATGAGAGAACAAACGAGGAGAGAAACATATGGAACTGGGTCTTGTATTAACACTATGTGGTCTGGGAGCAGCGTTCTGGCTTCCGGCGATTATTATAGGCTTGATTTCACATGGAAAAAAGAAAAACTGTACGATGAATACGGTCGGACTGGTTATAAGAATCAACAGCAAATCATCAGGTGATGGAAGTTTGAGCTTTTATCCGGTATATGAATATTATGCAAATGGAATGAAATATACGAATGAAGGTGCGTCCATCAAGCACTGTGTTCCACAAGTCGGTACAAAAGTTCCGGTCATGTACAATCCGGCAAAGCCAAAGCAGTCTTACATTCCGGGATATGATAATAAGGTCTATAAGATTCTTGCGATTGTATTTGGAATTATTGGGTGCATACCGATTCTTGTCTGTACTGGAATTTTGTTTTTTACAGGCATATAACAGATTTGAAAATAAAAGGAAACGAAGAAGCCTCTCTCGGAAAATGAATGAGAGAGGCTTTCCTATACTTGAAAATGAATTTTGAAAATCAAATTTGGTGTTAAAATATCAGGTTTATAAACGTGTAAATCGGTCTAAATCTCTCTTGTATATTCAGCCAGCCACTTGCGTTCATCTTCTTTCATATGTGGTGCAAGTGTTTCGTATACGCGCTTGTGGTAAGCGTTTAGAAGTTCTTTGTCTTCGATGGTCATCATTTCGGGTGCGACTGCGTCCAGATCTATCGGTACAAGTGTAATTGGTTTAAAGTATAAGAATCTTCCATATGCGGTTGTCTCGCCTTCGCAGATCATAAGTTCGTTCTCTGTACGAATTCCGTGAGAACCGGCAATGTAGACACCCGGTTCGTCAGTGATGATCATTCCCGGCTCCAGGGCAATGTCCTGAATTGGAGCTTTATTTCCGAGATAACGGCGGAATCTTGCCGGTTCTTCGTGAATGTTCATAAGATAGCCAACGCCGTGTCCGGTTCCGTGATTGAAGTCTAATCCACGTTTCCAAAGTGGAAGACGTCCGATAACATCTAAGCTTCCACCGGTAGTACCGTACGGAAACACTACATTTGCCAGATGCAAGTTACATAAAAGAACGGAAGTAAAGTCTTCTTTCATATTCTGTGGAACATTTCCAAATGCAAAGGTTCTTGTAATGTCTGTGGAGCCTTCCAGATACCCACCGCCGGTGTCTGTAAGGAAGAGACCATTTTCCGTGACTGGTACATTGCTATCTTTGGTTGCGCTGTAGTGAACAATTGCTGCGTGGTCGGCAGAAGCACAGATTGGCTCGAAGCTCTGCCAGAGATATCCGTCCTGTTCTTTCCGAAATTCTTCCAGCTTGTCGGCTGCACTAAGTTCCGTGACAGGAGATTCAGAAGAGATACCAACGTGTGTCTTTAGCCAATGCATAAAACGAGTCACAGCAACCCCATCTTTGATGTGAGCCTGTTCGATATTGTGAAGTTCTGTTTCATTTTTTACAGATTTCATCAATACGGAAGGATTTTCGCTTTCGACAACAGAGACTCCTTCTGGAATGCAGTTACGAAGCGCATAGTTAATACGGGACGGGTCTAAAAGGACAGTCTCTTCTGAATCCAGATGCTTTAAATCTTCGTAAATATCATTGTATGGGTGAAATGTAATTCCGGCAGCAGTCAGGTTATTATACATTTCTTCGGTCAGCTTCTGCTTATCAACGTATAGTTTCATCTCATCCATGGTGATGATGGCGTAGGAGAGAAGAAGGGGAAAATAGTCGATGTCCCGTCCGCGCAGATTGGTAATCCAGCAAATGTCATCCAGGGCAGCAACGACATGAGTAGTAGCCCTGTGTTGCTTTATAGCTTCACGGACGCGGGCAAGTTTTTCCGTTGTAGAAGCACCGGTGTATTTTAATTCCAAGGCAAATGCCGGTTTTGTTGACAGTGCCGGGCGGTCTTTCCAGATCAGGTCGATCAAATCTTCGGAAGTAACAATATGACCATGCTTTTTCTCGGCAATTTCCTGATATGCCTTTCCGTTTTTCATAGAAATGACACGTCCGTCAAAACCGATTGTACCATGTTCCGGTAAATGTTTTTCCAAGAACTCGTTGATACTCGGGACACCTGGTTCCAGCATGCGATAGAGAGTAACCGGAGTGCCTGAAAGCTGTTGCTCGGCCTGTAAGAAATAACGTCCGTCTGTCCAAAGTCCGGCGTGATCTAAAGTAATAATCGCGGTTCCGGCGGAACCGTCAAAGCCTGTAATAAATGTTCTGGCCTGAAAATATGCCCCGACATTTTCACTTTGATGAAAATCATCAGTCGGAACAATATAGATATCGTATCCGCGCTCCTTCATAAGTTTTCTCAGCGCGTCAATATGTTCTGAAACCGTCATGATAAAAACCTCCTCGACATGATTTCTAAATCAGTATATAATAATGCAAGGGTGTAAAGATGCATCATAGCTGGGCCTTTTAATCCCGACACCATCATCATTATATAGTATAAATGGACAAAATTCCAGCAAGGAGCTTTTTTTAATGTTAAAAGGAAATGATTTAGGGAGTAAAAAATATTTTTTGTTTGATATAGACGGGACATTTGCCATAGATGACACGATTTATAACGGCAGCCAGGAGTTGCTTGATTATATTGAAAGCATTGGCGGACGAGCTTTTTATATTACGAACAATTCGGTCAAAAGCCGAAAAGATTATATTGAGAAATTTAAGAAATGGAATATTTCCGCAGTAGAAAATCAGTTTGTGACTGCATCTTATGCAACATGTAAGTATCTGAAGGAGCACTATGAAGATAAGAAACTGCTTGTAGTAGGAACGCCGTCTTTTGAAGAGGAGTTAAAAAGCTTTGGACTAAAGCTGACCCACGAGGCAGAGGAAGATGTAGCATGCGTAGTTGTGGGATTTGACAGAACACTTGTCTACGAAAAAGTCGAAGAAGCATGTAAGGCATTATTTCGTCCGGAAGTGGATTTTGTCGGAACAAACCCAGATTACCGGTGTCCAACTGCATTTGGCTTTGTCCCTGACTGCGGAGGGATCTGCGAGATGTTGAAAGTGACAACAGATCGGACACCTTACTATGCAGGTAAGCCGAATGCACAGATTGTAAAAATGTGTATGGAGCAGGTAGGTGCGAAACCAGAGGAAGTGCTTGTAGTTGGCGATCGCCTTTACACGGACATTGCATGTGGAATTAACGCGGGAGTGGAAACGGCTCTTGTGTATACAGGAGAGGCAAAGCCAGAGGATCTGGTGGCGACAGAATTTATGCCGGATTATGCATTTGAAAATATCCGAAAGCTGTATGAGGCATTTCGGAAAAGCCGGGAAGCGGTGACGGAAGGGAAAAATCCAGACATACAGATGTGTTCAAAACAGATATAAATAAACGTGTGATAAACAAACGTAAATAAATGGAAGAATAAATCAGGAGAATATCTATGTCGACAACAGGAATCATAATCGGAATACTGGTGGCAGCAGTACTTCTTGTATTTGCGGAAATGTATCGGGAACTTCATACATTTCGCGTGACTCGTTACCAGGTGGCGTCACCGAAGCTTGCAGGGGAGAAAACATGGGTCTTTTTAAGTGACCTGCACAATCAGGTCTATGGAGTGAATAATTGCAGATTAATTGATGCAGTGAAAAAAGAGTCACCGGATCTGATTCTAATTGGTGGGGATATGTTAGTTGGAAAGAACGGACATTCCTATGAACCGGCCCTTGCCTGTGTGAAAGAGCTTGTGAAAATTGCACCAGTCTACTATGCAAATGGAAATCATGAAGAGCGTATGAAATTAAAACCACAGAAGTATGACCAGTCTTATGCTTTATATCGGGAAAAGCTGCTGAATCTGGGAGTACATCTTTTGGAAAATGAATCGATAGTTTTAAGTGATGAATCAAAAGTCCGCCTGACAGGGCTTGAGATTCCACTGGAGTGTTACACGCATTTGAAACGAAGAGAGATGCCAGAGGGAGCAATAAAAGAGCGGATCGGAAATCGGGATCCGGAAGCATTTCAGGTTCTTCTCGCACATAATCCTTCCTATATGAAAGAATACCTTGCCTGGGGAGCAGATCTGATCCTAAGTGGGCATCTGCATGGAGGTATGGTGAGAATTCCGGGAATCGGAGGTGTGATCGGACCGGATTTTGTATTATTTCCAAAGTATTCAGGGGAAATGCGGCGCGTGGGAGACCAGACTGTCATTGTAAGTAAAGGGCTTGGAACCCACACCATTCATATCAGGCTCTTTAATCCGGCAGAGGTTGTTGTTCTGAGTTTAAATAATTGTTGAGAAATGTGAGAGAATCAAGTATAATAGATTGTCAGACCTAAAAGTCATGGAAATTTATGGAGAGTAATGAGACATGGGAATCCCGGTAAAATTGCAGGTGTTCGAAGGACCTCTTGACCTGCTGTTACATTTGATTGATAAAAACAAAATAGATATTTACGATATTCCTATTGTGGAGATTACGAACCAGTATATGGATTATATCAAAGCCATGGAACGGGAAGATCTCAATGTGATGAGTGAATTTCTTGTCATGGCAGCGACGCTTTTGGATATCAAGTGTAAGATGCTGCTTCCAAAGGAAGTAACAGAAGATGGGGAAGAGGAAGACCCAAGACAGGAACTGGTAGAACAACTTCTTCAATATAAGATGTACAAGTATATGTCCTATGAGCTTCGTGACCGAGAGCTGGATGGCGGCAGGACGATGTACAAAGATCCGACTATCCCGGAGGAAGTCATGGATTATGTGGAGCCGGTAGATTTGGACGAACTTTTAGGGGATCTGACATTGGCAACACTGAACCGTGTTTTTCAGGACGTGATCAGGCGTCAGGAAGACAAGATCGATCCGGTAAGAAGCAAATTTGGTAAATTAGAGAAAGAAGAAGTTACGGTTGAGGAAAAGCTGGAGACTGTGACAGATTATGCGAGGGAACACAAGCATTTCAGTTTCCGTACACTTTTGGGCAGCCAGAAGTCCAAGATGCAGACTGTCGTAACATTTCTGGCAGTGTTGCAGTTGATCAAGGAAGGAATCCTGATCGTACAGCAGGAACATGCATTTGATGATATTATGATTACTGCAAATCTTTAACGGAGTGTAGTATTAGTTGGAGAACCGTCTGGATGGTTTTGACAGAAGTAAAAGTGGTTCCCTTAAGAAAAGTCATCAGATTTATATCAGCTGGGAGATGACTCCCACCTCTATAGGTGGTGAGAAACAAGCTGGTATCAGTGGTGGGAGTAAATCCCCCAGCTGATATAGCCTCTGGCAGGGCGCACATTGTCCGGTGGACAATGGTTTTGCGCCGACCGAAACGGAGTGTAGACTTGCACAGGTGCGCAGTAGAAGTATGTCATGTAATTGCATGACGCGCACCTCGCAGCAAGAATGCCGAGGCATTCTTGAAAGATGGAGTGACTAAGAAATTATATGGGTAAAAAAACGGAGATAGGTAAGATGGAGGCTGTGATAGAGGCCATTTTATTTACAATGGGCGAATCAGTGGAACTTAAGAAGATTGCGGCGGCGATTGAGCACGATGAAGCGACTACAAGAAAGATCATTCATCGGTTGCAGGACAAATATGAAGCAGAGGACAGAGGTCTTCGTATTATTGAGCTGGAAGACTCCTTTCAGTTGTGCACGAAGCGGGAGATGTATGACTATCTCATTCGTATTGCAAAACAGCCGAAGAAATGTGTTCTGACAGATGTTCTGCTGGAGACATTATCAATCATTGCATATCGTCAGCCGGTGACAAAGCTTGAAATCGAAAAGATTCGTGGAGTCAAATCAGATCACGCGGTAAATAAACTGGTAGAATATAATCTTGCCTGTGAAGTGGGAAGACTGGATGCACCGGGACGGCCGATTTTATTTGGTACAACAGAAGAATTCTTGCGAAGATTCAGTATTCAGTCTATCGAAGATCTTCCGAGCATGCAGCCGGAACAGGTAGAAACATTTAAAGAAGAGGCAGAGGAAGAAGTACAGCTTAAATTAAATGTATAAACAGATATAGTAAATGAAACAGATAAAGTAAAGAAGAGATACATATTTGTGTGCAGAGTATCATAATCTGTAAAGATAACGGTGCTTCAGGGTACTGGATATGAATCAGATCAAAATAAAAATTATCGCAGTCTTACTTTTGCTATGTATATCTGCCGCCTGGCTGGCAAGATATGGAATTCAGGAATCGGGTCAGAATCTATCGGGTCAGATGGCTGACAAAATGAAACAAAATACAGACGAGCCACAAAATCTATACGCCCAATCGGCAGTCCTTATGGATGCTGACAGTGGGCGTGTTTTATTTGGAAAAGAAGAGGAAGCCATAAGGCCTATGGCAAGCACCACAAAGATTATGACCTGCATCATAGCACTGGAGCATATGACAGATAATGAGATAGTCACAGCGTCTGCATATGCTGCCAGTCAGCCGAAAGTTCATCTGGGTGTCCGGGAAGGGCAGCAGTTCTATCTGAGAGATATTTTATTCTCGCTTATGCTGGAATCGCATAATGACAGCGCAGTTATGGTTGCAGAAGAGATCGCCGGAAGCGTGGAAGCATTTGTAAAAATGATGAATGAAAAAGCAGAAGAACTGGGGCTTACTAAGACACATTTTGTAACGCCAAACGGACTGGATGGAGAGGATGAAGGTGGCGTGCACGCCACAACAGCCATAGAACTGGCGGAAATTATGAAATATTGTATTATGGATTCTCCGGAAAAGGAAATGTTTCTGGATATTACCGGAACGAAAGAATACCATTTCCGGGATCTTAAAGGAACTTCTTCTTATACATGCACGAATCACAATGCTTTTCTGACTATGATGGACGGGGCGATTTCTGGCAAGACCGGTTTTACGGCAGATGCAGGATATTGCTATGTCGGTGCACTCAGACGTGATGAACGGACATTTATCGTGGCATTACTTGCCTGTGGCTGGCCGAATCATAAAGGATATAAATGGAGTGACACGAAGAAACTTATGGAATATGGACTTTCGAATTATGAGTACCGGAACGTATGGCAGGAGCTTCCAAAGCAGGAGATTGTTGTAAAAGATAGTGGTAACGACCAGAACATTTATCAGAAAAACAACGTGGCTGAGGTTGAAATTCAACAGAAGCCGGAAGTATTAAAAGTATTATTAAGAACTGATGAAAATGTAGAGATTTCCGTGCAAATGGAAAAAGCTTTGTCTGCACCAGTAGAAAAAGGGCAGAAAGTGGGAGAAGTGCGGTACATATTAGATAAAAATATTATTGGAAAATACGATGTTTTGACAAGAAGCGGGCTTAAAAAACGGACATTTTCCTGGTGCCTGAAAAGATGTATGGAGCGCTTTTTTGGCTATACAAGATGGAATACATTCTTCGTGGATTTGCGTTGACGGAGATCGAAAACCATGATACAGTTAACATTGTCAGGGGAAACAATTCTTACACACTTTTTCTTGTTTTTTCTATTGACAATTTGCGGCGGTTATAATACTATATTAATCAGACACCGAACATTCGTTCGGAGAACATCAAGGAGATTTAATTATGGCGAATAATGAAGATAAGAAGAAAGCCTTAGATGCGGCTATTGCAAAGTTAGAGAAGGATTTTGGTAAAGGTACGGTCATGAAGCTTGGAGACCCGGCAGCCCAGGTATCAGTGGAGACAATTCCGACAGGATCTTTAAGTCTGGATATTGCACTGGGACTCGGAGGTGTTCCAAGAGGACGTGTGGTTGAGATTTACGGACCAGAGTCCAGTGGTAAGACAACAGTTGCACTGCATATGATTTCGGAAGTTCAGAAAAGAGGCGGGATTGCAGGGTTTATTGATGCTGAACATGCCCTTGATCCGGTTTATGCGCGTAACATTGGAGTAGATATTGATGAACTTTACATTTCACAGCCTGACAGTGGAGATCAGGCGCTTGAGATTGCTGAGACAATGGCGCGTTCCGGCGCGATGGATATTATTGTCATTGACTCTGTTGCAGCACTTGTACCGAAGCAGGAGATTGAAGGAGATATGGGAGATTCCCATGTAGGACTTCAGGCAAGACTGATGTCCCAGGCACTACGTAAGCTGACCCCTGTTATCAGCAAGTCTAACTGTGTGGTAATCTTTATCAACCAGCTTCGTGAGAAGGTTGGTATTATGTTCGGTAATCCGGAGACTACGACCGGTGGACGTGCATTGAAGTTCTATGCATCTGTCCGCATGGACGTCAGAAGAATCGAGACGCTCAAGCAGGGCGGAGAGATGATTGGGAACAGAACCCGTGTGAAGATTGTGAAGAATAAGATCGCACCTCCGTTCAAAGAGGCAGAATTTGATATTATGTTCGGAAAAGGTATTTCAAAAGAAGGAGATATTCTGGATCTTGCAGTAAATCTTGGACTTGTCAACAAGAGTGGTGCATGGTTCTCCTGTAATGGAGATAAGATCGGCCAGGGACGTGAGAATGCTAAGATTTATCTCACAGAGCATCCGGAACTTATGGAGTCTTTGGATAAGCAGATTCGTGCACACTATAATTTTGACGGATCAGCATCAGAGGAAGCGGATATAAAGGAAGGAAAAAGCAGTAAAGCTGACAGTGCAGTCAAAGTAGCAGCAGAGGCAGAAAAAGAGGACTAACAGATGGTTGTCACAAGAGTTGAAGCTGTGACAAAGACAAAGTATAAGGTATATGTAGATGGACAGTTTGCTTTTATATTGTATAAGGGTGAACTGTCCCGTTTTCATATAGCCGAAGATCAGGAATTGTCGCAGGAAAGCTATGAGAAGATTCGAACAGAGGTTATATTAAAAAGAGCAAAGCTTCGGGCAATGCATCTTTTGAACGATATGTGGCGTACAGAGGCGCAGCTTAGGGAGAAACTTACGCGTAATGAATATCCGGCAGATATCGTGGAGGCTGCAATCAGTTATGTAAAATCTTTTGGTTATATCAATGATTATGAATATGCAAGAAGTTTTATTGAATCAAGGAAAGAACGAAAAAGCAGGCGGGAGATTTATATGCAGCTTGTGGGAAAAGGAGTGTCCAGAGAACTAATTGATGAAGCATTTGAAGAGAGCTATGAGCGTGAAGATTCTACGGAGGCAATTCGCAGACTGCTAGAGAAAAAGCATTATGATCGGGAGAATACGACGCCGGAGGAAAAGAAAAAAATAATGGCTTACCTTGTCAGAAAAGGTTTTGGCTATGATGATATCAGAAGAACCATGCAGATATATGAGTGTGAGATGTACAGTTGATATAAAGAAAACATATTTAAATTATAGAAGTTTTCAATGGTTAAGCTTGACATCTTTCACAAAACAGTATAGAATTTAACTGTTGTATTTGTACAATGAAAACTAAATAAGGAGGTGCTCCTGTGCCGATAGGAATAGTAATTGCTGTTGCAGTAGTGCTTGTCATTGTGTCAGCAGTCATCAGTCACTTTGTAACCGTTTCTAATCTGAAGAAGAATGCGGAATCTAAGATTGGTAATGCGGAGAACAAAGCGCGTGAGATTATTGATGATGCAGTGAAGACAGCCGAGGCTAAGAAGAAGGAGTCTCTCTTGGAAATTAAAGAGGAATCAATCAAGAATAAGAATGAACTTGAGAGAGAGTCAAAGGAACGCAGATCTGAATTACAGAGATATGAGAAGCGTGTACTTTCCAAGGAAGAAGCTTTGGATAAACGGTCTGAGGCAATTGAGAAGCGCGAAGCAAGCTTTACAGCAAAAGAAGAACAGTTGAAGCAGCGTGAGAAGAAAGTTGACGAGCTGAGTCAACAACGTGTACAGGAACTAGAAAGAATCTCAGGACTTACCTCCGAACAGGCAAAAGAATATTTGTTAAAAACTGTTGAAGAAGATGTGAAACATGATACTGCGAAGATGATCAAAGAGATGGAAGCGCAGGCAAAGGAAGAAGCAGATAAGAAGGCAAAGGAATGTGTTGTCACTGCTATCCAGAGATGTGCAGCAGATCATGTAGCTGAGACTACGATTTCTGTAGTTCAGCTTCCGAATGATGAGATGAAGGGAAGAATTATTGGTAGAGAAGGACGTAATATCCGTACTTTGGAGACACTGACAGGTGTGGAACTGATTATCGATGATACCCCGGAAGCTGTTGTATTATCAGGCTTTGATCCAATCAGACGTGAAGTTGCGAGAATTGCGCTTGAGAAGCTGATCGTTGACGGACGTATACATCCGGCAAGAATCGAAGAGATGGTAGAAAAAGCGCAGAAAGAAGTCGATTCTATGATTCGCGAGGAAGGAGAGTCAGCTGCACTTGAAGTTGGTGTTCATGGAATTCATCCAGAGCTTATCAAGCTTCTTGGTAGAATGAAGTTCAGAACAAGCTATGGACAGAATGCGTTGAAGCATTCTATTGAAGTGGCACAGTTATCCGGACTTCTTGCTGGAGAAATCGGTCTCGATGTCAGAGTGGCTAAGAGAGCCGGACTTTTACATGATATCGGTAAATCAATTGATCATGATGTGGAAGGATCACATATCCAGATCGGTGTTGACCTTTGCAGAAAATACAAAGAGTCAGCAACCGTTATCAATGCGGTTGAAGCCCATCACGGCGATGTAGAGCCGGAATCCCTGATTGCATGTGTTGTACAGGCTGCTGATACGATTTCTGCAGCAAGACCGGGTGCAAGAAGAGAAACATTAGAAACATACACAAACAGGTTAAAACAATTAGAAGATATCGCCAATCAGTTTAAAGGCGTTGAGAAATCTTTTGCAATTCAAGCAGGTAGAGAGATTCGTATCATGGTAGTTCCAGAACAAGTATCTGATGCAGACATGGTATTGCTGGCCAGAGATATTGCGAAACAGGTTGAATTTGAACTTGAATATCCAGGTCAGATTAAGGTAAATGTAATTCGTGAATCAAGAGTTACAGATTATGCCAAGTAGAAGATAAATGATAAGGAATCATCACATATAAAGCATAAAAGCTTATGGTGATGGTTCCTTTTTTGTATAATAAGAAATTGCTATAATAGTCCTAAAATGCTACAATTATGGTTGATAGTAAATAAAAGGAGATGTATGTGATGGATTTCAAAGAATATATCGTACAGAGAATCGAAGAGATGCCGCTTGTGACGCTGGCAACGGAGGAAAAAGATGGGGCAGTCTGCATCGATTTTACAAAAGTGGATGAGAAGATGTACAATGGAGTTCTGATTGGAAATACGGCAAATGCTGCGAAGATTCTGACAGAGGAATATATGACGGCTGTGACACCGGACGCAGAAAAAGATCAGCTGCTGTGGTTCACTTATGAAGGTATGACAGAAAAAAATCTCAAGAAGAAAATGAATATGATGGAAGCATTTGTATCATCTATATAAGAAAGGTGGCTGAATTATGAGCGAAGAAGTGAAACGTATCGGAAGAGATCTGGCATATGAAGGAACAGTCATAAAAGTTTATAAAGACCATATGAAATTTGCAAATGGTAACACGGCAGAATGGGATTTTATCCATCATGACGGGGCAGCCGCAGTTGTTCCGGTCATGGATGATGGAAAAATTCTCATGGTTACCCAGTATCGTAATGCGTTGGAGCGAGATACGCTTGAAATCCCGGCAGGGAAACTGGATGCGCCGGGAGAGCCTGGAATTGAATGCGCTTCCAGAGAACTGGAGGAGGAGACGGGATATCGTTCAGAGCATCTTGAATGGTTGATTACACTTCGGACAACAGTGGCATTTTGCGATGAGAAGATCGATATTTACGTTGCGAAAAATCTGATTCCGTCACACCAGCATCTGGACGAGGATGAATTTATCAATGTGGGAGCTTACACCATTGCTGAATTAAGAAAAAAGATTTATTCCGGTGAGATTGAAGATTCCAAGACGGTGGCAGCACTTCTCGCATATGCGGACAAATATGGAAAATAGCAATCTGCAGACATCAGTGTTTGCATGAGATGGAAAAGCAGATTTTTGAACAAAGAAGAGTCACAACAAGTAAATAAGAATATCTAGAAAGTCCAGGCATATAAATAGAGGGAGACTACATGCAAAAGTATCTGAACAGGAGGTTACGTGTGTGAAGATACAAAGAAGGCAAAGGTATCCTATTCTGATTTATATGCTGGGCTTTTTTCTTGGAATCATATATTTGAATGTTGCTTCGACCAGGTATGTTGTGGATGTGGGAATCTGGAGCGAGTGGTTCAGAAGCCAGTATCTTGGCTATGATTTGAAATCTTTTGATTATATGTGGTATGTAGCGCAGATACGCCTGCTTCCGGCAGGCGGACTTGCAATACTTGGTGGGACAAAGTTCCGGAAAATAGCAGCTTATCTGTTCCTTTTATGGGCTGGGCTGGCAAGTGGCATGATTCTGACATCGGCACTTCTTATGCTGGGAGTCAAAGGATTGATATTATGCGTTATAAGTATGCTTCCGCATTTTTTGTGCTATATACCGGCTTATGCAATGCTTTTACTATATTTATTCCGATATCCGGTGAGCGAATGGAATTCTACGAAGACGTTAAGTTTTGTATTATTTCTCACTATGGGAATTGCATTAGAGTGTCTGGTCAATCCGGTATTGTTGAAAATGTTTTTGAGAACATTATAAAAACTAGCATTCTTTTATGTGTTGTAATGAGAACTCAAAAGCATCTGGCGTAAATGATAGCTTATATACAAAATCCCGGTTACGAAAAGGAATATCTGGCTTGCCAGAAGGCAATGCAGGTATCCCGGGATTCCCCAATATGCTGTAAAATATAAGACACCAATGATCCGAATGAAAAGACTTAGCGTATTTAGCAAGAAAGAAATGCCGGTTTTTCCGAGACCATGGATAATGCTGATGAGTGCACTGTTGGCGTATAAAAATGGACACATCCAGGAAAGGGTACGTATGAACTCTCCGGCAAGAGAGCTATGGAAGAGCAGTCTTCCTAATGCGGGACCAAGTAGAAAGAATCCGGCCAGGCATCCAGTTCCAAGAAAAATGCAACCACAGATGGAACTTCGGATCATTTTCTTTATACGTTGTACGTTTTTTTGAGTCTGGGCTTCTGTGATAGCAGGTAAGAGCATTGTGGAAGCAGAATTAGTAAGAGCGGATGGAAACAGGATACAAGGAAGAGCCATGCCTGTCAGGACACCATAAGTACTCAGGGCATCTGAGGTGGAAAGCCCATAAATTAGTAAAGAAGCAGGGATAGAGACTGCTTCGATACTTTGCAGTATATTTAAAAGTATACGATTACCGGTAAGTGGAAGAGAAAGTTTTATAAGCTCTTTTGCATCGGAAAATATTTGCTGTAAGGAAAGGGAAGACGGAATAAGAAAATAAAGCCCAGGTTTATTACGAACGCATTTTAAACTATAAAGGGCAGAAGCTATTTCACCGAATATCAACCCCAGAACAGCAATCCAGATGCCGGAAAATCCTTCTGTGTGGTTTAAAAACTGACAAATAACGAGAACACTGAAAATACGTACAGTTTGTTCTAATAATTGAGAGGATGAAGGAATTTTGGTGTCTTTTAGGCCGAGGCAGTATCCGGTAATACAGCTATGTATAGCACTGAAAGGAAAAACGTAAGAAAGCAGAATCAGAAGATGTTCACATCTTCGGTCACCAAGTACAGAGCCAGCTAAAAATGGCGCGAATTTTTGCAGAAAAATTGTAAAACAGCAGGAGACGGACAACGTGATGAGAAGTCCGGTATAGAGAAGCTGGCGGGCTTCTTTTTTTCTGCCCTGAACAAGACGGCTGGCAACACTGCGGGAGAGAATCGTCTGGATTCCGGCACAAGTTGCGGAATAGCCAAGAGCATAAATGGGGAAAATAAGCTGGTAAAGTCCGACCTGAACCGCTCCAAATGTATGGCTTAAGAAAATGCGATAAAAAAACCCCATAAATCTGGTGAGCAGCCCTGTAACGGTTAAAATAAATGTCCCTTTGATAAGTGGATTGTGTAACTCCATGAAAGTACCTCCAAAGATGCCTTTATTTCTTTATTATATACGTAGGAAAAGCTTGACAGAACGGAAAATGAGTGATATTCTACTTAAAGTAAATCCCCAGTATTTTGCTAGGGATTGGAAAAGAAGGTGAAAATATTGAAACTGTCGACAAAAGGAAAGTATGGTCTGCGAGCCATTATCGATTTGGCGAGATTTAGCGAGAAAGAACCGGTATCCATCGGCTGCATAGCCACGAGACAAAAATTGTCTGAGCGATATCTGGAACAGCTTTTTGCATTACTGAAAAAAGCAGGGCTTGTAAAAAGTATCCGGGGAGCGTCCGGAGGATATGTGCTTGCCCGTGATGCGTCAGAAATATCGGCAGGTGATGTACTGCGTGCCCTGGAAGGCAATCTGGAACCAGTAAGATGCGCAGCATTTTATTCAGAAGAAGGGTGTATGGCTTCAGATGAATGTGTCACAAAGTATGTATGGCAGAAAATCAACGACAGTATTAATAAAACCGTAAATGAAATCAAGCTGGATGAGCTTGTAAAAGAAAGCAAAGAACTGAATCCGGAGGGTGTTATCCACGGAGAATGCAGTCAACAATAGAGAAAGAAGGGTAATGTAAGATGTCTAAATTAATTTATCTTGATAATGCGGCAACAACAAAGACAGCTCCAGAGGTTGTAGAGGCTATGCTTCCTTATTTTACAGAATACTATGGAAATCCTTCCAGCGTATATAGCTTTGCGGCACAGAATAAAGAAGTGATCACACAGCAGAGAGAAATCATTGCAAATGCGCTCGGTGCCAAAACAGAAGAAATTTACTTTACAGCAGGTGGCTCAGAGTCTGATAACTGGGCATTGAAAGCAACTGCAGAGGCTTATGGAAATAAAGGAAAACACATCATCACAACAAAGATTGAACACCATGCAATTCTTCATAGTGCCGAGTATCTTGAAAAGAGAGGATACGAAGTAACTTATCTGGATGTAGATGAATATGGTGTAGTGAAATTAGATGACCTGAAAGCAGCAATACGTCCGGACACAATCCTGATTTCTGTGATGTTTGCAAATAACGAGATTGGTACGATCCAGCCAATCAAAGAGATTGGTGAGATTGCTCATGAGCATGGTATACTATTCCACACAGATGCAGTACAGGCATTTGGACAGGTTCCAATCAATGTTGACGAATGTCATATTGATATGTTGAGTGCCAGTGGTCACAAATTAAACGGACCTAAGGGAATTGGATTTCTTTACATCCGTAAAGGGGTTAAGCTCCGCTCATTCGTTCATGGCGGAGCTCAGGAGAGAAAACGTCGTGCCGGAACAGAAAATGTACCGGGAATCGTGGGAATCGGAACAGCAACTGAGCGTGCGATCCGCACGATGCAAGAACGTACAAAGAAAGAAACAGAAGTACGTGATTATCTGATTAAACGTGTTTTGGATGAGATACCGTATACAAGACTGAACGGACATCCGACAAAGAGACTTCCGAACAACGCAAACTTCAGCTTCCAGTTCATCGAAGGAGAGTCACTTCTGATCAGATTGGATATGAAAGGAATCTGTGGTTCCAGCGGATCTGCATGTACATCAGGATCTTTAGATCCGTCCCATGTACTTCTGGCAATCGGACTGCCTCACGAGATCGCACACGGATCACTCAGACTGACTTTGAATGAGGAAATCACAAAAGAAGATATCGACTACGTTGTAGACAGTCTGAAAGAAATCGTGGCTTATATCCGTCAGATGTCACCACTTTATGAGGACTTCTTAAAAAAACAAAAATAGATAATAAATCACAAACGTCAGGAGGAAATATAAATGTATTCAGCAAAAGTAATGGATCACTTTGAACATCCAAGAAATGTAGGAGAGATTGAGGATGCCAGTGGAGTAGGAACTGTTGGAAATGCAAAATGTGGAGATATTATGAGAATTTATCTGGACATCGACGAGAACCAGATCATTAAAGATGTAAAATTCAAGACATTTGGATGCGGAGCTGCAGTTGCAACAAGCAGTATGGCAACTGAGATGGTAAAAGGAAAGACGGTTCAGGAAGCGATGGAGGTTACGAATAAAGCGGTTATGGAAGCACTTGACGGACTTCCGCCGGTAAAGGTACACTGTTCCCTTCTTGCAGAGGAAGCAATCCATGCAGCACTGTGGGACTATGCACAGAAGAACGGTATTACAATTGAAGGACTCCAGAAACCAAAATCAGATATTCACGAAGGTGAAGAGGATGAGGCAGAAGAGTATTAAATCGCAAAGGTAGATGTGATGGAGAAGAAAAAAGTAGTAGTAGGAATGTCCGGTGGTGTGGATTCATCGGTGGCTGCCTGGCTTTTAAAGGAGCAGGGATATGATGTGATCGGTGTGACCATGCAGATCTGGCAGGATGAAGATGAATTCAAGCAGCAGGAAGAAGGCGGATGCTGTGGACTTTCTGCTGTGGAAGATGCAAGACGGGTAGCTGCCCGTCTGGGCATTCCTTATTATGTTATGAATTTTAAAAATGAATTTAAAAAATATGTCATCGATTATTTTATCGATGACTATTTGCATGGAAGGACACCGAATCCATGTATTGCCTGTAACCGTTATGTAAAATGGGAGTCTCTGCTTACAAGAGCGATGGAGATTGGTGCAGACTATATTGCGACCGGTCATTATGCACAGGTAGAACGGCTTCCTAGTGGAAGGTATTCTATTAAGACTTCCGTGACGAGCATGAAGGATCAGACTTATGCGCTATATAATCTGACACAGGATCAGCTTAGTAAAACACTGATGCCAGTCGGAAAGTACAGCAAAGAAGAAGTACGTAAGATGGCTGAGAATATCGGACTTCTGGTTGCTCATAAACCAGACAGTCAGGATATATGTTTTGTTCCGGATGGAGACTATGCCACATATATAGAAGAAAACACTGCGGCAGGTTCGATTCGACCGGGGAACTTCGTGACTTCCGATGGAACGATTGTAGGACAGCATAAAGGAATCATACATTATACAGTGGGGCAGAGAAAGGGCCTTGGATTATCTCTGGGACATCCGGCATTTGTACTGGAGATCCGTCCAGAGACAAATGAAGTAGTTGTGGGAACCAATGAAGAATCCATGTCCAGATATGTACGTGCTAATCATGTGAATTTCATGTCGGTTGCTGACATTGATGGGAAGAAGCGTGCGTGGGGAAAGATCCGCTATAATCATAAAGGTGCATGGTGTACAGTCGAACGTACAGGAGAAGACGAAATTTTATGTACATTCGATGAACCGGTACGTGCGATCACACCGGGACAGGCACTGGTGCTTTATGATGGAGAATATGTTCTTGGAGGAGGAACGATTCGATGAAAACAGATGCACATATGCACAGCAGCTTTTCTTATGATGCAGAGGTCTGTCCAAAGAAAATGATAGAAGCTTCCATCCAGAAGGGTTTAAAAGCCATCTGCTTTACAGATCATTATGACAAAGATGACGATCAGTGGGGCGAGGAAGAGCAGATTTTTGATGTAGATGAATATTTTACAACTATGACAAGGCTAAGGGAACAATATCGGGATCAGATAGAGGTCCGGATAGGGGTTGAACTTGGTCTCAGACCGCATCTTGCAGAATATTACAGCAGGTTCGTTCCAAAGTATCCATTTGATATGGTGATTGGATCGGTCCACTCGGTTCACGGCGTAGACCCGGCGTCCGAAAAGCTGTTTGAAGGAAAGACTGATGCGCAAGTATACAGGATGACCTTTGAGGAGAGTCTGGAGGATATCAGACATTTTCATGATTTTGATGTTATGGGACATCTGGATTATGTGGTAAGATATGGTAAGAACAAAGAAAAAGAATATTCGTATAAGATGTTTGCAGATGAGATAGACGCTCTTTTAAGAGAACTGATCGAACATGGCAAAGGACTTGAGCTTAATATGGCAGGACTCAAATATGGACTGCCCTTCGCACATCCGCATCCGGATATTCTGAAGCGTTACAGAGAGCTTGGAGGCGAAATTGTTACAGTTGGTGCAGATGGGCACCGGCCAGAGCATATTGCATGGGAATTTGACAAGGCGTGTGATATTTTAAAAGGGTGTAATTTTAAATATTATACAGAATTTAAGGAAAGAAAGCCGATTTTTTTGACACTTCGATAGAATTCGAAAAGAGACTTGAATTTTTGTACTTTATTTAGTACAATGAAAGAGGTTGATGAATCTTTAACAAACTTTTGTTGAAGAGATCAGCATAAAATGCAAAGAACTAAATTTAAAACTTTAGGAGGAATTAATCATGGCAGTAAAAGTAGCGATTAATGGTTTTGGACGTATTGGACGTTTAGCTTTCAGACAGATGTTTGGAGCAGAGGGATATGAGGTAGTTGCAATCAACGACCTGACATCTCCTAAGATGCTTGCACACCTGTTAAAGTATGATTCTTCTCAGGGAAGATATGCTTTAGCTGATAAGGTAGAGGCTACAGAGGATTCTATCATTGTTGACGGAAAAGAGATCAAAATCTACGCAAAAGCTAATGCTGAGGAACTTCCATGGGGAGAAATCGGTGTAGACGTTGTTCTGGAGTGTACAGGATTCTATACATCTAAAGAAAAATCCATGGCACATATCAAAGCAGGAGCTAGAAAAGTTGTTATTTCCGCACCAGCTGGAAAAGACCTGCCAACAATCGTATATAATGTAAACCACAATGAGTTAAAACCAGAGGATACAGTTATTTCTGCAGCTTCTTGTACAACAAACTGTCTTGCACCTATGGCTAAGGCACTGAATGATCTTGCACCGATCAAATCTGGTATCATGAGCACAATCCATGCTTACACAGGAGATCAGATGACTCTTGATGGACCACAGAGAAAAGGTGATTTAAGAAGATCTCGTGCAGCAGCAGTTAATATCGTACCAAACAGCACAGGTGCTGCAAAAGCAATCGGTCTTGTTATTCCAGAGCTGAATGGAAAACTCATCGGTTCTGCACAGCGTGTACCAACACCTACAGGATCAACAACAATCCTGACAGCAGTTGTAGAGGGTAACGTAACAGTAGAGCAGATCAATGAGGCTATGAAAGCAGCTTCTAACGAGTCATTCGGATACAACACAGATGAGATCGTATCCAGTGATATCGTTGGAATGAGATATGGTTCACTGTTCGATGCAACACAGACAATGGTTATGCCGCTTGACAACGGAACAACACAGGTTCAGGTTGTTTCCTGGTATGACAACGAGAATTCTTACACAAGCCAGATGGTAAGAACAATCAAATACTTCTCAGAGCTTGCATAAGATTTCGAGTATTTCATAAAGACTCACAAAGGGTCCGGTCTAATATGGACCGGATCCTTTTTAAGTAATAGAAATATAATTTTATTGCTTAAAAAGCATTTGGCAGAACAAGCCAGAGTATATTCATTTTGAGAATGGAGAGAATGTTATGTTAAATAAAAAATCAGTAGATGATATCAATGTAAAAGGGAAAAAGGTTCTTGTAAGATGCGATTTTAACGTACCACTTATTGATGGAAAAATCACAGACGAGAACCGTCTTGTTGCAGCACTTCCTACAATTAAAAAGCTGATTGCTGACGGAGGAAAGATCATCCTTTGCTCACACCTTGGAAAACCTAAGGGACAGCCAGTACCGGAGTTATCTCTTGCACCAGTTGCAGTACGACTCTCAGAGCTTCTTGGACAGGAAGTAAAATTTGCAGCAGATCCTGAGGTTGTAGGAGCTAACGCAAAAGCTGCAGTAGCCAATATGAAAGACGGAGATGTCATCTTACTTGAGAATACACGTTACAGAGCAGAAGAGACAAAGAATGAAGATGCTTTCAGCAAAGACCTTGCTTCTCTTTGCGAAGTATTTGTAAATGATGCATTTGGCACAGCACACCGTGCGCACTGCTCTAACGTAGGTGTTACAAAATATGTGGACACAGCAGTTGTAGGATATTTAATGCAGAAAGAGATTGATTTTCTCGGAAATGCAGTAAACAATCCAAAGAGACCGTTTGTAGCAATTCTCGGTGGAGCAAAGGTATCCAGCAAGATTTCTGTAATTGAGAACTTGATCGATAAAGTTGACACACTGATCATTGGTGGTGGTATGTCTTACACATTCAGTAAAGCTCAGGGCGGTACAGTTGGAAATTCACTTCTTGAGGCTGACTACTGCCAGTATGCACTTGACATGTTAAAGAAAGCACAGGAGAAAGGTGTAAAACTTCTTCTTCCTGTAGATACAGTCATTGCAGATGATTTCTCCAATGGAGCAAATAAAAAAGTTGTAAAAAGCGGTGAGATTCCGGACGGATGGCAGGGACTTGATATTGGACCTGAGACAGAGAAAATTTTCTGTGACGCAGTAAAAGATGCTAAGACAGTTGTATGGAACGGACCAATGGGCTGCTTCGAGATGCCGAACTTCGCACATGGAACAGAGGCAGTTGCAAAAGCACTTGCTGATACAGATGCAGTTACAATCATCGGTGGTGGAGATTCCGCAGCAGCAGTGAACCAGCTTGGATATGGCGACAAGATGACACACATTTCCACAGGTGGCGGAGCTTCTCTGGAATTCCTGGAAGGAAAAGAATTACCGGGTGTTGCAGCTGCTAACGATAAATAAGTGACGAAAACCAAGTATACACTCGTATCCAATGTTTTTCTTTGATTAATTTCAGAAAAATACTGAACAATAAATTTCAAATTAGGAGATAAAATCATGGCAAGAAGAAAAATTGTTGCAGGTAACTGGAAGATGAATAAAACTCCAAGCGAGGCAGTTGCTCTTGTAAATGAGTTAAAACCTTTAGTTGCAAATGACGAAGTAGATGTAGTGTTCTGTGTACCGGCAATTGATATTATTCCAGTTGCTGAGGCAGTAAAAGGGACCAACATTCAGGTTGGCGCTGAGAATATGTATTTTGAAGAGAGCGGGGCTTACACAGGCGAGATTTCACCAGCTATGTTAGTAGATGCAGGTGTCAAATATGTTGTTCTTGGACATTCTGAGAGAAGAGAGTATTTTGGTGAAACAAATGCTGATGTCAATAAGAAAATCCTGAAAGCATTTGAGCATGGTATTACACCAATTATGTGCTGTGGTGAGACACTGGAGCAGAGAGAGCAGGGTGTGACAATGGATTTCATCCGCCAGCAGGTGAAAGTCGGATTCCAGAATGTGACAGCAGATCAGGCAAAAACAGCAGTTATCGCTTACGAGCCAATCTGGGCAATTGGAACAGGTAAGACAGCAACAACCGAGCAGGCTGAAGAAGTATGCGCAGGTATTCGTGCATGTATCGCTGAAATCTATGATGAGGCAACAGCAGAAGCTATCCGTATTCAGTATGGCGGATCTGTAAATGCTGGAAATGCAGCAGAATTGTTCGCACAGGCTGATATCGATGGAGGACTTGTAGGTGGAGCATCTCTGAAAGCAGATTTCGGGAAAATTGTAAATTACAAGTAAGATTTTGAATCGCAGGGGGCGGCAGACACTTCCTGCGATTTTTACCCTGACTCGTCAAAGAGTCTTAAGGTATGATCAGTTTACGAAAATAAACAGCGCTAGAGGATAGTATTATGATATATAAAGAAATACCAATTCAAGTGGAAGGTTCTGATAAGACGAGTCGAGCACAGTTTTATATACTGGATACACTTCCGGACGAGATGAAGATCCAGAAACGGCCGATCATTCTGATTTGTCCGGGTGGCGGATACCACAAAGTCAGTTACCGGGAAGGAGAACCTCTTGCCATGCATTTTTTGAGTCTGGGCTATCATGCATGTGTGTTACAGTATTCTGTGTCACAGGAGGCATTTTATCCGACACAGCTTTTGGAAGTGACAGAGAGTGTCAGACAGATTCATGAACATGCAAAAGAATGGTATATTGACACAAAGAAAATTGTACTGGCGGGAGCTTCAGCAGGAGGACATCTGGCGGCTAATTACTGTGCATTTTGGAAACGCGAGTTTTTGGTGGAGAAAAGTGGTATGCAAAGAGAGATGTTAAAGCCAAGAGGCCTGATCCTCTGTTATCCGGTTATCACATCGGATCCGAAATATGCGCATACGCCAAGCTTCCAGAATCTTCTTGGAGATACAGTAGAGGAAGAGGCTTGGAACTTATCTTTGGATCATCAGATTACAGATTCCATGCCGCCTTGTTTTATCTGGCATACAGCAACAGATCAGACAGTACCGCTGCCGAATTCTCTGCTGCTTGCCATGGCATTATGGAAAGCAGGCATTCCGGTGGAGCTGCATGTGTATCCGGAAGGGATTCATGGACTCAGCCTTGCCAATGAACTGGTAGAATGTCTGGATGGCAGGGGTGTACAGGAGGAATGTACAAGCTGGATTTCACTTGTTGATACATGGCTTGACAGACTTATGAAGAAAGAAGGAGAAGAATAATGAGCAAGAGACCAACAGTTCTTATGATTTTAGATGGTTACGGTTTAAATAATAATCAGAAAGGAAATGCTGTAGCTGAAGCAAAGACTCCGGTTGTGGATAAGTTAATGGCAGAGTATCCATTTGTAAAAGGATATGCAAGCGGACTAGCTGTCGGACTTCCTGATGGACAGATGGGAAACTCTGAAGTTGGACATCTGAATATGGGGGCCGGACGTATTGTGTACCAGGAATTGACAAAAATCACAAAATCTATTCAGGATGGAGATTTCTTTGAGAACAAAGCACTGCTTGCTGCGTGTGAAAATGTAAAGAAAAATGATTCTGCACTTCATTTGATGGGACTTGTATCAGATGGAGGAGTACACAGCCATATTGAGCACATTTTCGGACTTCTTGAGTTGGCAAAAAGACAGGGACTTAAGAAAGTTTATGTACACTGCTTCCTGGATGGACGTGATACACCACCGGCATCAGGAAAAGAGTATGTAGAGCAGTTAGAAGCTAAGATGAAAGAAATAGGTGTTGGTGAAGTAGCGTCTGTTATGGGACGGTATTATGCGATGGATCGTGATAATCGCTGGGATCGTGTAGAAAAGGCATACCGTGCAATTGCATACGGAGAAGGCGAAAAGGCAACAAGCGGACCAGCCGGAATCCAGGCATCTTATGATAAAGATACAACAGATGAGTTTGTTCTGCCAACAGTTGTTGAAAAAGATGGAGCTGCGCTTGCAACAGTCAAAGAAAATGATTCCATCATCTTCTTTAATTTCCGTCCAGACCGTGCGAGAGAAATTACAAGAACATTTTGCGATGATAAATTTGAAAGCTTTGACAGAGGCGTTAGAATTAAGACAACATTCGTATGCTTTACAGAGTACGATGTGACAATTGAAAATAAACTTGTGGCATTTGTAAAAGAAAAGATTACCAATACATTTGGTGAATTCCTTGCAAAGAATGGACTTAAACAGGCACGTATCGCCGAGACAGAGAAATATGCACATGTGACATTCTTCTTTAACGGTGGAGTTGAGGAGCCGAATGAGGGCGAGGATAGAATCCTTGTGAAATCTCCGAAGGTGGCAACTTATGATCTGAAACCGGAAATGAGTGCTTATGAAGTATGTGACAAATTAGTTGAAGCAATTGAATCTGATAAATATGATGTGATTATCATCAACTTTGCAAACCCGGATATGGTCGGACATACTGGCGTAGAAGGAGCGGCAATCAAGGCTATTGAGGCGGTTGATGAGTGTGTAGGAAAAACAGTTGAAGCAATTAAGAAGGTAGATGGACAGATGTTTATCTGTGCAGACCATGGAAATGCAGAACAGTTGATCGACTATGAGTCAGGCGAACCATTCACTGCTCATACAACAAATCCGGTTCCATTTATTCTTGTAAATGCAGATCCTGCATATAAATTAAGAGAAGGCGGATGCCTTGCAGATATTGCTCCGACATTGATTGAATTAATGGGAATGAAACAGCCGGCAGAGATGACCGGAAAGAGCCTTTTAGTGAAATAGTCGGTGAAAAATTGTAAGGGGCAGAACATGAATCGAGATCAAATTAAATTTCTTGCAATCATTACCATGACATGCAACCATATTGCAAATATATTTCTGACACCGGGAACGTTACTATTTGAGGTTATGATCGACATTGGGTATTTTACTGCAATTACGATGTGTTATTTTCTGGTGGAAGGTTACGGTTATACACATGATAAGAAAAAATATGGGGAGCGGCTGCTGCTGTTCGGTGTGATATCATTCATACCATTTTGTCTGGCATTTGGCATGGTCCAGATGAATATGCTGTGTACCTTATTTTTGTGTTTCCTGATTCTTAAGGTTATGGAAATGTCCACTTTAAAATGGGAAAAATGGATTGTAATATTAATTTTAATCTTTGTATCCCTGTATTCAGACTGGGCATTACTGGCTCCTGTTTTTACAATTTTATTTGCAAAAAGTAAAGGAAATCGAATAAAAACAGCAATATCATTTGGAATAGGAGCATGTTTATTTGCAGGATTTAATTATTTGTCAAATTTAGAGAGTATGAATACGGGCAGTGCGCTGATTCATGCATTGTGTTCAGGTATCGGACCGGTTGTGGCAGGAATCATCATTTTATTCTGCTATAATGGAAAGAAATCTAATCATGCAGGGAAAGCGTCAAAATGGTTCTTTTACATATACTATCCGGCGCATCTTCTTTTCTTGTGGGCAGTACATCAGCTTTGCATGTTGTAGAGAAGTATAAATAACAGGAGTACAGGAATATGAGAAAAAAATATAAGATATTTTTATTTGATCTGGACGGAACTATCACAGATTCTGCTCTTGGAATCACCAATTCAGTCATGTATGCATTGAAAAAGTTCGGCATCGAAGAGACAGACCGGACAAAATTATATAAATTTATCGGTCCGCCGCTTACAGAATCCTTTGAAAAATTTTACGGTTTTACAAAAGAGCAGAGTCTGGATGGAGTAAAGTATTACCGGGAATATTATCATGATAAAGGCATCTATGAGAATCGTGTTTATGATGGATTAGAAGAAGTTTTAAAGAAGATAAATGAAGTCGGAAAGCAGGCAATTGTTGCAACATCAAAACCAGAGAAATATGCAAAGATTATTATGGATCATTTTCATCTGACTCAATACTTTGCATGCGTTGCAGGTATGGAGATGGACGGTGGAAGAGGAACAAAAGCTCAGGTCATTACCTATGCTCTTGAGAAAAATGATATTACAGACAAGTCTAAAGTACTTATGATCGGTGACCGCGAACACGATGTCATCGGCGCCCATGAAAATGGACTTGACTGTCTCGGCATTCTCTACGGATTTGGAAGCCGCAAAGAATTTGAAGAAGCCGGAGCGGATTACATTCGTGAAAATGTAGAAGACATTTTACAATTCGTATAAAAATTTATTCGCCAATATTAATCCAGAGAAAATTATTATTTGTCAAAGGCACGCTCGCGCTACCTTCCGCTGGTAGCGGTACATAAGGCGCTAAAAAACACCGCCTAAGTACCGACCGCTCCAGAGTACCTTTCTCCAAATAATAATTTTCCTGGATTTTCTATATTTTGAACAAAATTATAAGGTGATTTTCGCTTTTCGAAGGAATTATAAAGTGTAGTGATATTAGTGAATAAAAAGAATCCGGCAAGGTGATGTTATCTGACGGTAGAGTGATTTCTGATACATCTGCGAGTATAGTCTCATATATTTTACATTGTCTGAGTCCATACGGACGAGTTTGTAAAATATATGAGAAATAAACGACGCAGCAGATGTCAGAAATCATTCGTGTCAGGAACACATCTAGCTGGATTCTTTTTTATGTATCACTACAAATTATAAATTACGCCTCTAAATTCTTGTTTGCTGTGGAAAGCATCAGTTTAATTCGATTCAACTGATTTACTTCACTTGCGCCCGGATCAAAGTCGATCGCTACGATATTTGACTGTGGGTAGCGTCTTCGTAACTCTTTAATAACACCCTTGCCCACTACATGGTTTGGCAGGCAGGCAAATGGCTGCGTACACACGATATTTGGTGCACCGCTGTGGATCAGCTCTAACATTTCGCCGGTCAGGAACCAGCCTTCACCAGTCTGATTTCCAAGAGATACAATGTCAGAAGCCATCTTTCCGAGATCACGGATATCTGCCGGCGGGTTAAAATGCTTGCTCTTTTTAAATGCTTCGGTAGCCGGAGCGCGGAACCAGTCTATGACCTTGATGCCCCAGTTTGCAATAGTTGCTTTTGATTTTGCAAATCCAAGCTTTTCTACTTTGAAGTTCTGATTGTAGAAGCAGTACTGCAGGAAGTCCAGAAGATCTGGGACAACAGCTTCAGCTCCTTCACTTTCCAGCAGATCAACCAGATGATTATTAGCAGCCGGAAGGAATTTGACAAGAATCTCACCGACAACGCCGACACGTGGTTTTTTAACATCTAAAAGTTCGATATTATTGTCAAAGTCTTCGATGATCTGACAGCATAACTTCTTGAATTTTCGTCTGGAAGGATAGCCGGAAGAGACAAACTCTTTACATACTTCCGCCCATTTTCTGTGCATTGCATTTACAGATCCCGCAACAGCTTCGTATGGTCTTAAACGATACACACATTTCATAAAGATATCACCAAATACTACGCTGTAAATACCACGAAGTACGAGAGCGGGTGTGATCTTAAATCCAGGATTTTCTTCCAGCCCGCTTAAGTTGATGGAAATAACCGGAATATATTCGTAACCGGCTTTTTTTAGGGCACGGCGGATAAATCCGATATAATTGGAAGCACGGCAGCCACCACCGGTCTGGCTGATGATGACAGCAATCTTGTGTGTATCATATTTGCCGGAAAGGATGGCCTCCATGATCTGTCCGACAACCATAAGGGACGGGTAACATGCATCATTGTTAACGTATTTAAGCCCCACATCTACTGCCTGTTTGTTGTCATTTGGAAGGACTTCGATGTTGTATCCGGAAGCTTTAAATGCAGACTCCATCAGTTCGAAGTGGATCGGTGACATCTGTGGGCAGAGAATCGTGTAATTCTCGCGCATTTCCTTTGTAAAAGATACTTTTTCAATAGCTGCGGAATGAATCGTACGTTTGTCATTTCGCTGTTCTCTGACGCGGATAGCAGCCAGAAGAGAGCGGACACGGATCCTTGCAGCACCTAAGTTGTTGACTTCATCAATCTTCAGAGATGTATAAATCTTATCTGAATGATTTAAAATATCCGCAACCTGATCGGTTGTGACTGCATCCAGTCCGCAACCGAAAGAGTTGAGCTGGATCAGATCCAGATTGTCTTTTGTTTTTACATAGTTTGCCGCTGCATACAGACGGGAATGGTACATCCACTGATCCATCACGTTGAGTGGGTGCTCAGCTGGATTTAAGTGGGAGATGGAATCCTCAGTCAGCACAGCAATATTATAAGAATTAATCAGTTCTGGAATGCCATGGTTAACCTCCGGGTCAATGTGATATGGACGTCCTGCCAGTACAATACCTCTGTTTCCGGTCTCATCCAGGAATTTGATAACTTCCTCCCCTTTTCGACGCATATCTTCACGGCATGCTGCAAGTTCTTCCCATGCTGCATGGACGGCAGACTGGATCTCATGATCGGAAATATCAAATTTCTTTCCAAGTTCTTCCACCAGGCGATAGGAGATCGTATCCTCGCTGGCAAAAGAGAGGAATGGGTGCATAAAATCAACTTCTCCATTTACAATGGCATCAATGTTATTCTTGATATTTTCGGGATAAGAAGTAACAATCGGGCAGTTGTAATGGTTGTCAGAGTCTGCAAATTCATTGCGCTCGTAAGGAATGCTTGGGTAGAAAATGTGTTTCACACCTTCGTTGATCAGCCATTGTACATGTCCGTGAGCCAGTTTTGCCGGGTAGCATTCAGATTCACTTGGAATGGACTCAATACCGAGTTCATAAATGCTTCTTGTAGAAGCAGGAGAGAGTTTGACAGAGAATCCAAGCTGATTGAAAAATGTGAACCAGAACGGATAGTTTTCGTATATATTTAATACACGGGGGATTCCGATTACACCGCGTTTTGCAGATCCTTCCGGCAATGGTTCATAATCAAAATAACGTTTTAATTTGTATTCAAATAAATTTGGCAGCTTATTCTCGGATTTTGCTTTTCCGAGTCCGCGTTCGCATCGATTTCCGGTAATGAACTTACGTCCGCCGCTGAAATGATTGATCGTCAGACGACAGTTATTTGTACATCCTTTACATTTTGTCATAGTTGTAGAATATTCCATGGCCTCAATGTCCTCAATAGAGAGCATAGTCGTGCCTTCGCATTCTACATAACGTTCACGTGCAATGAGAGCTGCACCAAATGCGCCCATAATTCCGGCAATATCCGGACGGATAGCCTCACATCCTGCGATTTTCTCAAAACTTCGAAGGACAGCATTGTTGTAGAATGTTCCACCTTGAACTACGATATGTTTTCCAAGTTCCGATGCATCAGAAACTTTGATGACCTTGAATAACGCATTCTTAATAACAGAATATGCAAGTCCTGCGGAGATATCAGCAACCTCAGCACCTTCTTTTTGTGCCTGTTTAACCTTGGAGTTCATAAATACAGTACAACGTGTTCCAAGGTCGATTGGATTTCTTGCAAATAAAGCTTCGTGGGCAAAATCTTCAACAGAATAATTCAGTGATTTTGCAAATGTCTCAATAAATGAACCACAGCCGGAGGAACAGGCCTCATTGAGCTGTACACTGTCAACGGTCTGATTCTTGATTTTGATACACTTCATATCCTGACCGCCGATGTCCAGAATACAGTCAACATCCGGCTCAAAGAAAGAAGCAGCATAGTAATGAGAGACAGTTTCTACTTCACCTTCGTCAAGGAGAAGGGCTGCTTTGATCAGAGCTTCTCCATATCCGGTAGAGCAGGAGTGTACAATCTGTACATCCTCTGGTAATTTGCTGTAAATATCTTTGATCGCAGTAATTGTTGTACCAAGCGGATCTCCATCATTGTTGTGATAGAAGGAATATAAAAGTGTTCCGTCTTCGCCGACAAGAGCTGCCTTTGTAGTGGTAGATCCGGCATCGATACCAAGGAAAGCCTTTCCTTTATAGGTAGCCAGATCTCTGATGGGAACCTGATCCTTGTCGTGCCGCTTTTTAAACTCTTGAAAGTCAGCTTCACTTGCAAACAAAGGTTCCATACGGTCAACTTCAAATTCCATCTTAATCTTGCCTTCCAGGCGCTTTTGCATCTCCTGGATTGGTACGTCCAGATCCTTTTTTGAGTTCAGGGCAGAACCAATGGCTGCAAACAGATGGGAATGATTCGGGGCAATGATATGCTCATCATCCAGATTCAATGTACGGATAAATGCCTTACGCAGTTCGGAGAGAAAATGCAGAGGTCCGCCAAGGAATGCAACGTGTCCGCGAATAGGTTTACCGCATGCAAGACCACTGATAGTCTGGTTGACAACTGCCTGGAAAATGGAGGCAGCCAGATCTTCTCTTGCAGCACCGTCATTGATGAGTGGCTGGATATCCGTCTTTGCAAATACACCACATCTTGCAGCAATAGTGTAAAGTGCTTTGTAATTCTTTGCGTATTCGTTAAGACCGGAAGCGTCTGTCTGAAGAAGAGATGCCATCTGGTCAATAAAAGAACCTGTACCACCGGCACAGACACCATTCATACGTTGTTCAATATTCCCGCCTTCAAAATAAATGATTTTAGCATCTTCACCGCCGAGCTCAATAGCTACATCGGTCTGAGGAGCGTAGTCCTGAAGAGCCGTGGATACGGCTATGACTTCCTGAACGAAAGGTACCCCCAGATGCTTGGCAAGTGTCAGTCCGCCAGATCCGGTGATGACCGGAGAGACGTGAATGGCACCAAGTTTATGAATGGCACGACCAAGAAGATCAGATAAAGTCTCCTGGATATTGGCAAAATGTCTTTCATAATCGGAGAACAGTACTTCATTGTCCTGATCTAATACAGCAATCTTAACTGTAGTAGAACCGATGTCAATACCGAGAGTGTAAATGTCGTTTTGAACCATAATTTATGTACTCCTTATTCAATGTTTATTATTAAAAAAGATATGATTAAAATTCATTTGGCAGATATCTCTTCCTATTATAATGTAATCTGCCAATATAACTAAAATATTATACGACAGTTTGCGCCAAATTACAATTAAGAAATCGTGTTCTTAACATAAAAGAAACATAAAAGAAATATGAAATGTGAATAAAAAATTGTAAAAAATGTAAAATTACAGAAAGCTGGGGAGCGTATGATTGACAAAATAATAGCAAGACGATAGAATGGCTATGTGTGAAAATAATTTTAACAGGAGTTAGGACAATATGAATTGGATGGACAAACTGGAACGAAAGATCGGAAGATATGCAGTTCCGAATCTGATGTTGTACATTATCATCATGTATGGAGCCGGATATGTGCTCTACTTGATAAATCCGGCATTTTATGCACAGTATCTCTGCCTGAATGCACAGGCAATTCTGCACGGACAGGTCTGGAGGATCATTACATTTATCATTCAGCCTCCGTCATACAGTCTGATCTGGATGCTGGTGGCATTATCTCTTTATTATTTTATCGGGAAAGAACTGGAACGGGCATGGGGGACTTTCCGTTTTAACCTCTACTTCTTTGCCGGAGTTCTGTTTCATGTGATCGCTGCCATTTTGGTCTATGTACTGACAGGGCTTGTATTGCCGCTTGGAACAGGATATCTGAACATGTCGTTATTCCTTGTATACGCAGCTATGAATCCGAATGCACAGTTCATGCTATATTTCATCATTCCGGTGAAAGCCAAATGGCTGGCGTGGCTGGACGGAGCGTATTTTATCTGGGCAGTTATCCAGGCATTTCTCCCGGCGTATGGAGGAAGTGCCTATGGAATATACTATAAAGCAAATGCACTGGCGGCAGTTGTCTCAATCTTGAATTTCCTGATATTTTTCCTGAATTCAAGAAATGTAAGACCATACCGTCCTTCACAGGTGAAGCGCAAAAATGATTTTCACAGACAGGTTCATAAGGCACGCCCGGTCAATTACTATAAAGACGGTGCAAGACATAGATGCGCAGTCTGCGGAAGAACCGAACTGGATGACCCAAAACTGGAGTTTAGATATTGTTCCAAGTGCAATGGAAATTATGAATATTGCCAGGAGCATTTATTTACTCATAAACATGTAATTTAGAAATTGAACAACAAAAGGAGAACAGGAATGAAGAAAACAAAGATTGTCTGCACAATGGGACCGAATTCAAACGATGAGAATATCATGAGACGGCTTGTAAAAGAAGGCATGGATATCGCAAGATTTAACTTTTCACATGGCTCACATGAAGAACAAAAAGGCCGTATGGACATGTTGAAGAAGATTCGCGAAGAAGAGAAGAAACCAGTGGCAATCCTTCTGGATACAAAGGGACCGGAAATCCGTACAGGTGTTTTGAAAGACGGAAAGAAGGTATTGTTAAAAGAAGGCGAGACAATCACTCTGACGAATGAAGAAATCGAAGGAGATGAAACAAAAGTTTCTCTGACATACAAAGGTCTGGTCGATGATGTGCAGATCGGGAACATGATTCTGATCGATGATGGTCTGATCGGACTTAAAGTAAAAGAAAAGACGGAGACAGATATTATCTGTACAATCGTTAATGGTGGTGAACTTGGCGAGAGAAAGGGAGTCAATGTCCCGAATGTTCCAGTCAGACTTCCGGCAATTACAGAAAAGGATAAAGAAGACCTGAAATTCGGTGTTGAGCAGAAAATTGACTTTATTGCAGCATCATTTGTAAGAAATGCTGAGTGTATTTTGGAAATCCGTTCTTACTTAAATAAATGCGGAGCACCATATATTCCAATCATTGCAAAGATTGAGAATTCGGAGGGAATTGATAATATTGATGAGATTATCCGCTGTGCAGACGGTATCATGGTTGCCAGAGGAGATCTCGGTGTAGAAATCCCGGCAGAAGAAGTTCCATATCTCCAGAAATTGATCATTCAGAAATGTAATGATAATTACAAGCCGGTCATTACAGCAACTCAGATGCTGGATTCTATGATCCGTAATCCACGTCCGACAAGAGCAGAGGTTGGAGATGTGGCAAACGCAGTTTACGACGGAACAGACGCTGTCATGCTTTCAGGTGAGACTGCACAGGGAAAATATCCGGTTGAAGCACTGAAGATGATGGTACACATTGTAGAAAGTACGGAGCAGCATCTGGATTATAAGGAGATGCTGGAAAAAGCAGGTGCGCACAGAATGAGAAATGCTTCCAGTGCTCTGGCATATGCAACTGTAACAACTGCAAGAAATCTGAAAGCAGCGTGTATTATTACACCAACTGTATCAGGAGCAACTGCAAGAGTTGTATCCAAATTTAAACCGAAGACAGAGATTATCGGTATATCACCAAACGAAGAAACACTTCGCAGAATGCAGATTTACTGGGGAGTACGTCCGTATTGCTCTATTAATGCAAATTCTACAGATGAAATCTGTAGCAGCGCGTTAGATCTTGTAAGAGCAAAACAGATTGCAGAGACTGGGGACACTGTAGTCCTTACAGCAGGAATCCCTTCCCCGAATATTTCCGGAAATGTTGCCGGAGTCAGCAATATTATGAAAATAGCAGTGATAGATTAAGAATTATTGAAAACGAACAACAGATGAGAGATTTCTTTCATCTGTTGTTCGTTTTTTGAATATATTTCTCATTTAAGTACTTGACTGATAGCAAGAAATATACTATAGTGTTCCGTGAGAGAACTACTACAAAAGGACAAAAATGAGAACAGGTGAAAAAATGGAAGATAAATCATATATCGAACGCCTGATGGAATTTGGGCTTACAAGGCAGGAAGCAGGAATTTACGGCTGCCTGATCAGTGAAGGAAAGACGACAGGCTATGAAGTTGCAAAGCAGCTTGGAATATCTAGATCCAATGCATATAATTCGCTTGCAAGTATGACTGAAAAAGGCGCGGCTTATCTGGTGGAAGAAGGAACAACAAAAAAATATGTGTCTGTGCCATTGGACGAATTTTGCCGGAATAGAATCCGGAGGCTGGAAGAGTCCCAAAGATGGCTAAAGAAGCATATGCCATCTGAAAAAGATCATGTAGAAGGGTACATTACAATAGAAGGTTCTTCTAATATTTTGGATAAGATTCGTAATCTTCTGGCAAAAGCCGAAGAGAGAGTATACATTTCCTGTACAAGAAATTACCTGTTATTGTTCGTGGATGAGCTGGAAAGTCTGATCCGGGCTAAAAAGAAAGTCGTAATTGTGACAGATCAACCTGTGAATTTTAGAAATGCCAGAGTCTATATTGGAAACAATCGTGGAATGCAGATTGGTGTGATTACAGATTCCAGATATGTGCTGACCGGAGAGTATGGAGAAGGAAGCATTAATACATGCCTTTATTCCGGACAGAAAAATTTTGTAGAGTTATATAAAAGTGCTCTTAGTAATGAAATAAAACTTCTGGCAATACGAGAGGAGAACATGCAATGAAGAAAAAACCATTTGTAACAAAAGAACAACTGGATGAAATCATGAAAAAATATCCAACTCCATTTCATCTTTATGATGAGAAGGGAATCCGCAAGAATATGCAGGCACTAAAAGAAGCATTCGCATGGAATCCGGGGTATAAAGAGTATTTTGCAGTTAAAGCAACGCCGAATCCGTTTCTGATTGATATTTTGAGAGAGTATGGATGCGGATGTGACTGTTCTTCTTATACAGAACTTCTCCTTTCAGATGCAATGGGAGTAAAGGGAGAGGACATTATGTTTTCTTCCAATGACACACCGAGAGAAGAATATGAACTTGCACACAAGTTAGGAGCAATTATTAATCTGGATGATATTACGCATATCGATTTCCTTGAAGAGACAATTGGCGAGATTCCAGAAACGATCAGTTGCCGGTATAATCCGGGCGGACTGTTTAAGATTAGTAATGATATTATGGATAACCCGGGAGATGCCAAGTTTGGTATGACAACTGAGCAGCTTTTTGAAGCATTTAAGATTTTAAAAAGCAAAGGTGCGAAGGAATTTGGAATTCATGCCTTCCTTGCAAGTAATGCTGTAACAAATGAATATTATCCGATGCTTGCAAAAGTATTATTTGAAGTGGCTGTAAAGCTTCAGAAAGAGGTAGGCATTCATATCAAATTTATTAATTTGTCAGGCGGTATCGGAATTCCGTATACACCAGATCAGGAGCCAAATGATATCCGTGCGATTGGAGAAGGTGTGCGGGAAGTTTATAATGAGGTTCTTGTGCCTGCAGGCATGGGAGATGTAGCTCTTTATACAGAACTTGGAAGATTTATGTTGGGACCTTATGGCTGTCTTGTAACAAAAGCAATTCATGAGAAACACACCCATAAGGAATATATTGGGGTAGATGCATGTGCAGTGAATTTGATGCGTCCGGCTATGTATGGTGCATATCATCATATTACAGTCATGGGAAAAGAAGATGCGCCGTGTGATCACAAATATGATGTAACCGGTTCCCTTTGTGAGAATAATGACAAATTTGCAATTGACCGTATGCTTCCGAAGATTGATATGGGAGATGTTCTTGTGATTCATGATACAGGAGCACATGGATTTTCTATGGGATACAATTATAATGGGAAATTAAAATCCGCAGAGGTGCTCTTAAAAGAAGATGGAAGCACACAGCTTATCCGAAGAGCTGAAACACCAGCAGATTATTTCGCAACCTTTGATTGTTTTGATATTGGAAAAAAATTAATAAAATAAATGTTGTATTTCATGCAGTTGTGTGTTACAATTAATCTCGGCTTGAAAAAGCTGGGATATGCGGATGTGGCGGAATGGCAGACGCATCAGACTCAAAATCTGACGTAGGTGACTATGTACGGGTTCAAGTCCCGTCATCCGCAGTTGATTTATGAAAGAGCATCGAAGACTTAAAGTTTTCGGTGCTTTTTTGCCCTTGCACATTTATTAGATATTCATTATAATAAAACCGATGTTTTTAGAGGAACAAAAGAAGAAAGAATGAAATGACGAAAGGAAGAAGATTATGGGATTTACAGTACAGGATATGCTTGATATGAAATTATTTCAGAAAGCGAATCTGCTCTGGGGCAAGGGTGGTATTGGCCAGGAAATCCGTGGTGTTACGATTATTGAATCTCCAGATATTGTTCGTTTTATCAGTGGTGGAGAGGTCCTTCTGACAGGATTGAATGCATTTCAGAGTTGTTCCCCGGAAGAGTTCCGCAGTTATATCGCGGAGCTTGCAAAGAAAAAAGTAAGTGCACTTGTGATTAAGCAAGGAAGAACCGTAGACTTCATGGAGGAAAAGATGGCGGTCATACAGGAGTATGCTCAAAAGACAGAAACTCCTGTCGTTGAGATTCCGTTTGAAATGCCATTTCGAGAAATTCTTAATACGATCATGGAGCATATTTTCAGTGAGGAAGTTATCAGACTTAAGTATTTTAAGACAACTCATGATAATTTTACGGCGCTGTCACTTTCTTTTCATTCCATGGAAAATGGAGTGCAGCGTATTGTAGACATTTTGTCAAAACTGATTGGAAACCCGGTGGCATTGTTTGATCAGAATCTGGAATGCCAGGCGACAACAGATACAAGAATCCGTGAATTTGAAATTCAGCCGGACGCAAAAGAGTATTCTTTGGACTTTTATTCAAATTATAAATACCGGAGACAGGAAATTACATTGGAGGAAAAACCGGAAGAAAAGATCGGGCAGTATCTTGTGCGATTGAATGTTATGTATAATGCGAGAATGTATCTGGTTGTTACTGAAACAGAACATCCGGTCAACGGTATGGATTTTATTGCAGTTGAGAATGCAGTAACAGCGTTGAAGCAGGAATTGTTCCGTCAAAGTTCACTGGCAGATCTTGAGAAAAAGTTCCAGAGTGATATTATGAACAATATTTTGAATGGAAAGGTTCACTCAATTCAGGAACTTCGAAGGGACAGTTCCCTGCTTGGGATTTCTATGGATGCGTTCTACCGTATTATTGCGTTCAATCTCGGATATGGCTCAAATCGGGTCGATCTGAATGACACGGTGAAATACACGAATATATTGAACAATGCGATCGCTATTGAATTTCCGAATGTGAAGATTCAGAATGATATGGACAGAGTCATTGTGATCCAGGAAGTAGATCCGGCGAGAAAACAGGAAGAATATCGTCACGAATTGAAAGAAATCGTCATGAAGATTCAGAAGCGTGTGGCAAGTGCGAAAAAAGATTTGAAAGTCCGTGCCGGAGTCGGACGAATGATAGAGGGGATTGAACATATTCCGAGCAGTTTTAAAGAGGCAACGGATTCATTGATGTTTATTGATATTCTTGGAGATGAAAATGAAGACAGTCAGTCCAAAATTATGATTTTCTCCGACATGGGAATTTTCAAACTGCTTTGTCAGCTCAGTGATGAGAAAGAAATGATGGAATATGTACCAGAATCTCTTCAAAAATTATATCATTACAAAAAACAGCAGCGTCAGGATCTGATCCTGACACTTAAGACTTATCTGGAACACAACCAGAATCTGACAAAGACAGCTCAGGACTTGTATATACATTATAAGACGGCGGCCTATCGTATTGAGCGGATTTCGCAGATCACAGGCATAGATTTTGATAACCCTAATGAAGTACTATCTGTCCGAATTGGCTTAGTTGTATGTAAAATGATGGAAAATTTAAAAAAATAGCAGTTTTTTGAGAAAGTAACAGAGATTTATCAGTTGTTGATAAATCTCTGTTATTTTTTTGTCCAATTATGCAGATGCGTATTGTTAAAAAAATATCTATAATATGAGACATAGAAAAACAAAGATTCACAAGGGAGGAGGAATTCGGATGAAAGCAAATATAAATCGTGTGGTTTCCAGATTAGAAGACATTTATCAGTGTGGTAAAAAAGAAGATGGAACGTACACGAGAATGGCATTCTCCGAAGAAGATGTAAAAGGAAGAGAACTTTTTGCATCTTGGGCAAAGCGCCTTGGCATGACATGCCATGTGGACGAAGCTGGTAACCTGATTGCTCATATGGATGGGCAGGATAATGATCTTCCGGCAATTATGATGGGTTCACATCTTGACACAGTTCCGGACGGAGGCCGATACGATGGAGTGACTGGCTGCGTTGGAGGATTGGAAGTATGTGAAGTGTTAAAGGAACATGGAAAAGTTCCGAAACACCCGATCGAGGTGATTGTGTTTACCGATGAAGAAGGATTCCGTTTTGGAAAAGGACTTCTGGGAAGCAGTTCACTTTGTGGACAGGACCCTGATGTCAGTGATGATGAGCTGGATATTTACGGTGAGCCACGAGGCGAAGTGATGAAATCATATGGAATCACAAGTGCAAATGTGATGAAAGCCAAAAGAGATCCAAAGACGGTACACAGTTTTATCGAACTTCATGTAGAACAGGGATCCAGACTTTATAAAGCACATACACCGGTCGGCGTTGTATCATCGATTGCAGGTGTGAACCGATATGATGTGACTGTAGCAGGCGAGGCAAATCATGCAGGAAGTACTGCGATGGCTGACAGAAAAGATGCACTCGTTGCTGCGGCTGGATTCATCAACAAGGTTCCGGAAATTGTAAAAGAGTATGGAAATGAATTTACTGTTGCAACAGTCGGAACCATTAAAGTTACACCACATTCCGTTAATGTAATTCCAGGAACTTGCACTTTCAGCCTGGAGATTCGTGACCAGAGCGCAGAAGTTATGAAACTGATCGAAAATCATCTCAGACAGCTTCTTGAGGACATCTGCAAAAAATATGGAGTTACGTCTACATTTGTTCCGACATCTTATCATGATCCGGCACCAATGTCGGAATTAGTAAGAGGAACGATAGAGGAAGCGGTAAAAGAGCTTGGAATTGATTATACAGTCATCCCAAGCGGTGCATTTCATGACTCCCTGATCATGACAAGCGTATTCCCGACAGGAATGATTTTCGTGCCTAGCAAAGACGGAATCAGTCATTCCAGATATGAATACACAGCACCGGAAGACATTGAGAATGGCTGCAATGTTTTGTTAAATACAGTTTTAAAACTGGATGAAAAATAAAAGTCGAAAGACATGATGCATTTTAAGAAAACCTAAAAAAAGAAAGGCAGGTAAAAAACTATGGCAAAGAAAAAAATTGGTATTATCGGTGGCGGAATCTCAGGAGCAGGACTGGCTTATCACTTAAGCCTCTACGAAGGAGAAGCTGATGTGACAGTATTTGAAAAGGACACAATCGGTGGAGCTTCTACAGCAAAATCAGCCGGAACAGTATGTCTTTTTGATGATTCCCTCAAGAACAGATACTGGGACGTTAGACTTTATGGTTTCGAGTCCTACCTGAAAATGGAAGCGGAAGAGAAAGGTTCAGCAGGATTTGATAAGACAGGAACTCTTGTAGTAGCAACAAATGAAGAAGTAGAGAAGGTCATTAAGACAGGAATCGCTCTTGCAAAAGCAGCAGGATATACAGGAGAGTATATTACAGATAAAGACCGTATCAAAGAAATCCTTCCAGATATTTCTACAGAAAATATTCTTGGAGCAGGATATACAGAGGATGACGGATATTTTGATGGAACAATGATTTCCAATACATATATGAAAAAAGCTCAGAAAAATGGCGTAACTGTAAAGACAGGCGTGAAAGTTACAGATGTTAAGATCGTAGATAACAAAGTAAAAGGTCTTACAACTGACGATGGAGCAGAGTATGAGTTTGATGTAGTTGTTGACTGTACAGGTCCATGGAGCAAAATTACAGGGGAAATGGTTGGACTGAACGTACCAATCTGGCATACAAAAGCGGAAGCATTCTTCTTATGCCCTCCAGGAAAGAAATTAGACTACACATTCCCAGTACTGAAATACCCAGAGTTCTATGCACTGAGAGCAGGAGACAACATTTTTATCTGCAAATCTCACTTATCTATGGATCTGAACAATCCGATGCATGCAGGACAGTGGGATCCAGACAAATTACCTGCAACAGGTGGAACAGACGATTACTTCATCGACTTCCTTCTGGATCAGTTGGATGCTAAGGTTCCGGGAATCGTAGACAGCGGACTTGTATCTTCCTGGTTATCCTACCGTGCAGAGCCAAAGGATTTCTGGCCGGTACTTGGTAAGACACCAGTAGAAGGATACATGCTTTCAACAGGATTTGGTGGAAATGGAGTCATCGAGGTTCCGGCAGCAACACGTGATCTTGCAAAACTGATCATGCGTGACGAGAGCACACCACTTCTTGAGAACTGGGCATTCGAGAGACTTCTTGAAGACTAATAAGCAAATGAAAGTTACTATTGAAAGTAACAGATGAAAGTAAAAATAATAGGAGGAAACTATGAATATAGCAGTTCTTATTAAGCAGGTTCCGGTATCTAACGATGTATCTGTAGACCCGGAAACACATGCACTTGTACGTGCAAGCTCTGAAGGAATGATCAATCCGGCAGATCTGAATGCCATTGAAGAAGCAATGCAGTTAAAAGAGCAGACAGACGGAAAAGTTGTAGTATTTACGATGGGACCACCGGATGCAGAAAAAGCATTGCGTGATGCGATGGCACTCGGATGTGACGAAAGCTGCCTGATCACAGATAGAGCAGTTGCAGGAGGAGATACCGTAGCAACAGCAAAAGTATTAGCAAAAGCAATTCAGTTATATGGTGAATTTGATCTGATCTTAGGAGGCGCCCTGTCAGCAGACGGGGCAACCGGACAGGTGGCAGCAATGGTTGCAGAAGAATTAAATCTTCCACATGTTGTAGAAATCCAGTCTGTAAAATATAAGGAAGATCAGGCAGGAAAAGTTGAAGTTGTAAAGAAAATGCACGATACAAGTTTCAGGATTGCCTGCGCTATACCGGCAGTATTATCTGTAAACTTTGGCTGCAATGAGCCAAGACTTGCAACACTTAGAAGTAAACGTGCGGCAAAATCAAAACCACTTGTTACCTATACAAATGCTGAACTTGGATTTGCAGCAGAGGAAGTTGGAATCAAGGGATCACCGACAGTTACTGTTGATTCCTTCCAGCCGGAGACAAAGAGAAGTGCTAAGATGCTTACAGGTACACCGGCAGAACTTGCAAAACAGCTTTATGACCTGATTGAAGAGGAGAAAGGAAAGTAGACCTATGGCTAATGGAATTTGTGTTTATGCAGAAAGTTATAATGGTGAATTAGAGACGGTAGCTGCAGAACTGGTTTCAGCGGCAAAAGGTCTGGCTGAGACAACAAAAGAAAAAGTTCAGGCAATCGTTCTTTCCGACCATGCAGAAGAACTTGTAAAAGAATTAGATAAGCTTGGTGTAGATGAAATCTATGCAGTAAAAGCAGATCATGATATCACACTTCAGGATGATGCGGTCAGTGCTGCAATTGCAGAAATGTTAAAGAAAATCGAGCCATCCGCAGTGCTTGTTCCGGCAACACCACAGGGACGTTCTGTTTTCTCAAGAGTAGCGATGCGTCTTGGTTGTGGTATGACTGCGGACTGTACAGAGGTTCTGGCTGCTCAGAGAGAAGACGGTTCTTTCTATATTAAACAGAACAAACCGTCCTACGGAGAAAATGTATTTGTTACAATTCTTACAAAAGAAGGTATTTATCCGCAGATGATGACAGTAAGACCTGGTGTCTATGCAGCCTGTGAGGCAAAAGAAAGCGGAAATGCAAATGTAACATTTTTTGATGATATCAAAATTGAAAAATCTAAAGTTGAGATTCTGGAAGAACTTCCAGCAGAAAATACAACAGACAGTATTCTCGGAGCAGAAGTTGTTGTTGTCGGAGGACGTGGAGTTCTGGAAGATGATAACTTTGAACTTCTCGAGAAATTTGCTGAGAAAGTCGGAGGAGCAATCGGAGGAACAAGACCAATGGTTGATTCAGAGATGATTCCGTTCAATCACCAGATTGGACAGACAGGACTGACAATCCGTCCGAAGATCTGTATCTCCTTTGGTGTATCCGGAGCAATTCAGCATACAGAAGGAATCAAGGATACAAATTTATATGTTGCAGTCAATACAGACGAAAATGCTGCGATTTTTGGAGTTGCAGATTACGGAATCCAGGCAGATTTAAAAGAAATTCTGGAGAACTACCTGACACTGTAATGTAAAGACAGAAATTACTTACCTCAATTTTAGAAGATATGCATGCTTTAAAAGGCATGACAAAAAGGAAAGCTCATCGCCGGGCTTTCTTTTTTTGCCATCAGAGTCTTGAATGGAACAATTTGATAGAAATGTATCAAATTTAGCGTTATTTTATTTGTTTTGATAATATATAGCTTTTAAAAAAAACAGATTTGGTGTATAGTAATAAGGTAGTTTGTTTATTAACAAGGAGACTATATGAGCGAGAATACAAATAAAAAAATTGTGCTCATCGATGGGCACAGCATATTAAACAGGGCATTTTTCGGACTTCCGGATCTGACGAATTCCGAAGGACTTCATACGAATGCAATCTATGGATTTCTGACGATCATGTTCAAGATTCTGGATGAAGAAAAGCCGGATTATCTGACGGTCGCATTTGACGTGCATGCGCCGACATTCCGTCATAAGATGTATGACGCTTACAAAGGAACAAGAAAGCCGATGGCAGATGAACTGAGGCAGCAGGTTCCGGTTATTAAGGAAGTCCTTTGCTCTATGGGAATTAAGACTATAGAGTGTGCGGGATTGGAGGCTGACGATCTTCTTGGAACACTGTCCAGACGATGTGAAGAAGAAGGAATGGAAGTGTCCGTTATTTCCGGAGACAGAGATCTTCTGCAGCTTGCAACGCAACATGTTAAGATCCGCATTCCAAAGACAAAGCAGGGTCGTACTGAAGTGGAAGATTATTATGCGGCAGATGTGAAAGAACGTTATCAGGTGACACCGAAGGAGTTTATTGATCTGAAAGCGCTGATGGGCGACACGGCCGATAACATTCCGGGAGTTCCAAGCATCGGAGAAAAGACAGCGACCAAGATTATCACAGAATATCATTCAATCGAGAATGCATATGAACATGTGAGTGAACTGAAGCCGCCACGAGCGTCCAAGGCACTTGCTGAGCACTGGGATATGGCAGTTATGAGCAAGACACTTGCCACGATTAAAGTGCATGCGGATTTTCCGTATGAACTGTCTGAGGCGAAGCTTGGGAATATATTTACAGAAGAAGCATATGCATTTTTCCAGAAACTACAGTTTAAGAATCTTTTGTCCAAATTCGATGTTACTGCACCGGCAAATCAGGTGGAAGACGGATTTGAACAGATTACAGATTATAAGAAGGCAGAAAAGGTTCTGAATCAGGCAAAAGAATCCACATGTGTTGGAGCGGTGATCTTCCAGAATACGGAAAATGTACTTCCGCTTTTTGCAAATGAAGCGGCAATTGGCGGTATCGGTCTTTGTTTTGATGAAGAGCATGCATACTGTATTGAAGTGACTGAGCAGATTACAAAGGAATTCCTTCTTGAAAAGCTGAGTAAGCTGAATGAAAGTTGCGGACGTTTTGTCATGTTCGATATCAAAGAAGCTATGAAGTGGCTGCCAATCAAAAATCAGAAGCATTGCTTTGATGCAACGGTTGCGGCTTACCTTTTGAATCCGTTGAAGAATGATTACACATACGAAGATGTGGCAAGAGAGCAGCTTAATATTGTAATTGAAGAAAAGTCAGAAGCTTATGTGAAGGTTTGCTATGAAGCATATACAGCGTTTAAGGGCAGTGACTTGTTATACAAGAAGTTAGAAGAAACACAGATGCTGCATCTATTTGAAGATATTGAGATGCCGCTTGTATTTACTCTTTATGATATGGAAAGAAATGGGATCCGTGCTGAAGGTGAGGCGCTGAAAGTTTATAGCAGCCAGCTTGGCGGACGGATTAGTGAACTGGAAAAAGAAATTTACGAAATGGCAGGGGAATCGTTCAATATTAATTCACCAAAGCAGCTTGGCGTGATCCTTTTTGAAAAGCTTTTACTTCCGGGAAGTAAAAAGACGAAAAGTGGTTATTCCACTGCGGCAAGTGTGCTGGACAAGCTTGCACCGGATTATCCGATTGTAAGTAAAGTGCTGGAATACAGACAGCTTACAAAGCTAAAATCTACGTATGCAGATGGTCTGGTCAATTATATTGAAGAAGATGGACGAATCCACAGCAAGTTCAATCAGACAATTACAGCGACCGGACGGATCAGCAGTACGGAGCCGAATCTTCAGAATATTCCGGTTCGGGTAGAACTGGGACGGCTGATCCGGAAGGTATTTGTGCCGGAGGACGGATACATTTTTGTGGATGCCGATTATTCTCAGATTGAACTCCGTGTGCTGGCACATTGTTCCGGTGACGCAAATCTGATCGAGGCTTACCGGGAAGAAAAGGATATTCATAGAATTACAGCTTCTCAGGTATTTCACATTCCTTTTGAAGAGGTAACTCCACTTCAAAGAAGAAATGCGAAAGCGGTCAATTTCGGTATTGTATATGGGATCAGTTCTTTTGGATTGTCTGAGGACTTGAGTATTGGCAGAAAAGAAGCTGCAAAATATATTGAAGATTACTTTAAGACATATCCGGGAATCAAGACATTTCTGGATGATACTGTGGCACATGCAAAAGAGATGGGGTATGTTGTGACATTGTTCGGAAGAAGACGTCCGGTTCCGGAACTTTCTTCCAGCAATTTTATGCAGCGTTCCTTCGGAGAGAGAGTGGCAATGAATGCACCAATCCAGGGAACCGCAGCAGATATTATGAAAATTGCCATGATCGGTGTGAACCGTAGACTGAAAGAGCAGAATCTGAAGTCCAGACTTGTACTTCAGGTACATGATGAACTTCTCATAGAAGCTTACAGACCAGAACTTCCGGAAGTAGAAAAAATCCTCCGGGAGGAGATGGAGCAGGCGGCATCCTTAGATGTACCGCTGGAGATAGATATGCACACAGGAGAAAACTGGTACGAAGCAAAGTAAGGGGTGGAGATTATGAAAATTATAGGTATTACTGGCGGAGTAGGAGCAGGAAAGACACAGATACTGGAATATTTAAGTGACAAATACGGAGCTTCCGTTTGTCAGACTGATAAGGTGGCAAAGAAATTACAGAAAAAAGGCGGAATCTGTTACGATCCGATCGTAGAACATTTTGGTACAGAAATTCTGGACGAAAAAGGGGAGCTTGACAGAAAGAAGCTTTCAGATATCGTGTTCGGTGATCCAAAAGAGTTAAATGTACTCAATGAGATCGTACATCCGGCGGTAAAAGAGGAAGTAAATAAAAAAATCAAAAAAGAAGAACGCAAGAACACGAATCTTCTGATTGTAGAATCGGCTGTTCTTGTAGAAGATCATTATAATGAGATCTGTGATGAGCTCTGGTATATATATGTGGAGGATGCAGTGCGCAGAAACCGTCTATACTATTCCAGGGGATATGATAATAAGAAGATTGATGAGATTATTGCAGCACAGCTGCCAAAGGAGATGTTCCTGAAAGCCTGTGACCGTGTAATTGATAATAGTGGAATCTTTGCAGAGACAATGATCCAGATCGATCAGATTGTAAAGGAATTATAGACAGATCTCATACCTAAGATATACGGAAGGAATTTACATATATATGAGACTATGCAGTATTGCCAGCGGAAGCAGTGGCAATTGTATCTATACGGGAGGAGAGCATACACATCTTCTTGTAGATACAGGAATCAGCAAAAAAAGAGTAGAGGAAGGTCTGGAAGCTCTGGATATCAAGGGAGAGGAGCTTAGCGGGATTCTGATCACTCATGAACATATTGATCATGTGCAGGGGCTTGGCGTGTTCAGCAGAAAGTATGAAGTGCCGATCTATGCGACAAAAGGTACAATAGAAGGAATCAAAAAGATTTCCAGTATTGGAAAGATGCCGGAAGGATTATTCCATGAAATCCAGACGGATGAAACATTTACACTGGGTGAGCTGAAAGTAGAACCATTCAAAATCTCTCACGATGCAAATGAACCGTCCGGATACCGGATCGGTGACGGGAAAAAATCCGTTGCAGTCGCAACAGATCTTGGAAAGTATGACGATTATATCGTGGAACATTTGAAAAATCTGGACGCAATCGTGCTGGAGGCAAACCATGACTTAAAGATGTTGGAGGTCGGTCCATATCCATATCCGCTCAAACGAAGAGTGGCAGGAGACAAAGGACATTTATCAAATGAATTGTCAGGAAGGCTGTTATGTGATATATTACATGATAACCTGAAACATGTTGTTCTTGGACATCTCAGTAAAGAGAACAATTATGAAGAGCTTGCCTATGAGACGGTGAAGTTAGAGGTTACTTTGGGAGATAATCCATATAAAGGGGACGATTTCCCAATCACTGTTGCAAAGAGAAGCAGTGTTTCAGAGATTATTGATCTGTAACTGTTTTGTAAAAAACACTGGTCAAAAATGATTGATCTGTAACTGCCTTACAAAAACGCATAGTGTCAGAAATTTTACTGACACGGAGATTACGAGGAGGAACACCATGAAGAAATGTATCATTACTGTAGTTGGAAAAGACAAGGTTGGAATTATTGCGGGAGTATGTCAGTATCTTTCTGATATTTCTGTAAACATATTAAATATTTCCCAGACAATCGTAGAGGGGTATTTTAATATGATGATGATTGTAGATGTCACAAATTGTACAAAAGAAATTGCAGTAGTTGTTAATGAGATGGAAGAACTCGGAAAAACAATTGGCGTAGATATCCACTGCCAGCGGGAAGATATCTTTGAAAAAATGCATCGTTTGTAATCTTGAATAAAGCGGAGGATTGGACATGATTAATTTTTACGAAGTAAATGAAACCCAGCAGATGATTGAACATGAGAACCTGGATGTGAGAACAATCACACTTGGAATCAGTCTTTTGGACTGTATTGATTCTAATCTGGATAAGTTGAATCAGAAAGTATATGAAAAGATTACAACAGTTGCAAAGGATCTGGTTGTGACAGGTAATCAGATTGAACAGGAGTACGGAATTCCGATTGTCAATAAACGTATTTCTGTAACTCCGATTTCATTGATCGGTGGTTCAGCATGCAAGAAACCGGAAGACTTTGTGGAAATTGCAAAGACATTGGATAGGGCAGCGAAAGAAGTCGGTGTGAATTTTATCGGTGGTTATTCTGCATTAGTGTCAAAGGCTATGACAAAAAGTGATGAGCTTTTAATCCATTCTGTTCCACAGGCGCTTGCCTGTACGGATCGGGTGTGCAGTTCTATTAATGTAGGATCTACAAAGACAGGTATCAACATGGACGCAGTCCGTCTCTGCGGAGAGATTGTAAAAGAGACTGCAGAAGCAACGAAAGACAACGATTCTCTTGGATGTGCAAAGCTTGTTATATTCTGTAATGCACCAGATGATAACCCATTTATGGCGGGGGCATTTCTTGGCGTGACAGAAGGCGATGCGGTGATCAATGTAGGAGTCAGCGGACCGGGGGTTGTAAAGCATGCCATAGAGCAGGTGCGCGGACAGGGGTTTGAAGAATTATGTGAGACAATCAAGAAGACTGCATTTAAGGTAACTCGTGTCGGTCAGCTTGTAGCAGGAGAAGCGTCAAAACGTCTCGGTGTTCCGTTTGGAATTGTCGATCTGTCACTGGCACCTACTCCGGCGATTGGAGACAGTGTCGCTGAGATTCTGGAAGAAATCGGTCTGGAACGTGTCGGTGCACCTGGAACAACAGCAGCGCTTGCAATGCTGAATGATCAGGTGAAAAAAGGCGGTGTTATGGCATCCTCTTATGTAGGTGGACTTAGCGGTGCATTTATTCCGGTCAGTGAAGATCAGGGAATGATCGATGCGGTAACGATAGGCGCGCTGACAATGGAAAAATTAGAGGCTATGACTTGTGTATGCTCTGTAGGTCTGGACATGATCGCTATTCCGGGAAAGACGAAAGCATCTACGATTTCAGGAATTATTGCCGATGAGATGGCGATTGGAATGATCAATCAGAAAACAACAGCAGTACGTCTGATTCCTGTTATAGGAAAAGACGTTGGAGATACCGCTGAATTTGGCGGATTGTTAGGATATGCACCAATCATACCGGTGAATGAATATGACTGTAGCGCATTTGTGAGCAGAAAAGGAAGGATTCCGGCTCCGGTGCACAGCTTTAAGAATTAGGAGGAAATTGACAAGAATGGGAAAGGTAGCAATTGTTACAGACAGCAACAGTGGAATTACACAGGAGGAAAGTAAGAAATTAGGAATCCATATTCTTCCGATGCCATTCTATATTAACGGAGAATTATTCTATGAAGATATCACATTGTCCCAGGAAGAATTTTATAAAAAACTGGCAGAGGATGCAGAGATATCTACCTCACAGCCATCTCCTGGAGATGTGATGGATTTGTGGGAAGAGCTTTTGAAAAAATATGACGAAATCCTTTATATTCCGATGTCAAGTGGACTTAGCAGTTCCTGTGATACAGCCATGGGACTTGCTATGGAATTTGAAGGAAAAGTCCGTGTGGTAAATAATCAGAGAATTTCTGTTACTCAGAGACAGTCAGTTCTTGATGCGATTGAAATGGCAGAAAAAGGGATGTCTGTACAGGAAATCGAAGAAGTTCTGATGCGTGAAAAACTAGAGTCCAGTATTTATATTACAGTAGATACACTAAAGTACTTGAAAAAAGGTGGACGTATCACACCTGCAGCGGCAGCTATCGGTACTGTATTGAATTTAAAACCGGTTCTTCAGATTCAAGGCGATAAGCTGGATGCCTTTTCGAAAGCGCGTGGATGGAAATCTGCAAAGAAGACGATGCTTGATGCAATGGAAAAAGATTTGAAAGAACGGTTTGCCGGAGAAGAAGTACATCTCGAGGCTGCCTATACATGTTCTGCTGAAGAAGCACAGGAATGGAAAACAGAGATAGAGGCAAGATTCCCGGGATATGATGTGGTGATGAATCCGCTGTCACTGAGCGTATCATGTCATATTGGACCAGGGGCAAGGGCAATTGCCTGCAGTCGTAAAATTAAATTGTAATAAATGAAATTACAATTTTAATGTATGGACTCATACGGGAAGGGAAACTATGGAGATTACTGTAAGAGAATTTCGAAGTGAGGATACGAAAGAAGCGATTGCAATCTGGAATGAGGTTGTAGAGCAGGGAAAAGCATTTCCACAGATGGAAGGTCTGGGAATGGAAGATGGAGAAGCTTTTTTTAAAGAGCAGTCTTATACAGGTATTGCGGTTAACGAAAATGATGAGATCGTCGGACTTTATATTCTTCACCCGAATAATATTGGCAGATGCGGACACATCTGTAATGCCAGCTATGCGGTAAAAAGTACCGTAAGAGGGCAAGGCGTTGGAAGAGAGCTTGTGACTGATTGTCTGGGAAAAGCGAAGGAAATTGGATTTCGCGTTATACAGTTCAATGCAGTTGTAAAGAGTAATACAACTGCACTGGCACTTTACAAAAAACTTGGATTTACACAGCTCGGGACAATTCCAGGTGGATTCCTGAACAAAGATGGTGTGTACGAAGATATTATTGTACATTACAAAGAACTATAATGAAGCATCTGGCTTGCGAATGATCACGATATCATTTAATTTTAAATTGTATTTTTTTGCGGAAGCACAGAAAGATCATCACGAAGTACGAGAAATATGGTGATTTGCTGTGCTTCTTCCATTTCTGGGACGAAATCTCAAAATGAATTAACGAAGGAAGGGTAGTTATGAATCAGGGTAAAGTAACAGAGCGTGTACAAAAACAGTTGTTTGAATTACAGGATTTACAATATCGGGATTTTCAGGCAAAACTCTTGCCGACAATAGAGAAAGAAACGGTTATTGGTGTGCGAATGCCTGTGCTTCGCAAATTTGCAAAAGGATATGGAAAAACAGAAGAAGCAAAAGAATTCTTGAAAATTCTTCCACATCAGTATTATGATGAAAATAATCTGCACGGGCTTTTGATTGAACAGATTAAGGATTATGACAGATGTCTGGCAGAGCTGGAACGATTTTTACCATACATCGATAACTGGGCAACCTGTGATATGCTGGCAGTCAAAGTAATGAAAAATCATCTGGATACATTTATAGAAGAGGTCTGCCACTGGATGAAATCAGACCGCACTTATACAATCCGATTTGGTATCGGTATGCTGATGCGTTATTATCTGGGAGACGAATTCCGGATCGAATATCCCAGGAAAGTAGCTTTGGTTCAGTCAGACGAATATTATGTGAATATGATGCGGGCATGGTATTTTGCAACCGCGCTCGCAAAGCAGTATGATCAGATACTCCCATTTATTGAAGAACGCAAACTTGATGTGTGGACACACAATAAGTCCATTCAAAAAGCTATTGAAAGCTATCGGATTACTCCGGAACAGAAAGTATATCTGAAAACACTCAAAATATGAAAATCATTTTCAAATTATCTTGACATATCGATTACTTATGGTAAAATGAAAATAGTTTCCAAATTGAGAGGGAGTGACAAAATGGTAAAAGCCCCATATAAAACAAAACAAATGACGGAATTACATATTTTTTTAAAATCTACAAAAGGCAGACATGTGACAGTAAATGAGATTTGCGATTATTTTAAAGACAAAGGCATATCTGTTGGAACAACAACAATTTACCGACATTTGGAAAAAATGGTGAAAGAAGGCAGTGTTGCAAAATATGTAGTTGACGGAACAAGCAGTGCATGTTTTGAATACGTTGGAGAATATAATCAGGATGAGAATCTTATTTCTTATCATTGCAAATGTGAAAAATGCGGGAAGCTGATTCATCTTCAGTGTGACGAAGTTGAGAGTCTTAGAAAACATATGATAGAATATCATGATTTTCAAATGGATCCAATTCGTACAGTTTTTTACGGAATTTGTAGTGAATGTAGAAATCAACCATAATAGAATTTGAGAAAGGAGAAGGAAATGACAGGGAAAAAGAAAAAATGTATTGCAGCAATTATATGTATACTTTTTGTGTTTGTGACATTTGCTTCTCTTTTCTATATTGTAAAAGAAGCAGACCACGAATGTACAGGTGAAAATTGTCCTATTTGTGCCTGTGTGCATCAGGCACACCAGACACTGAAAAATCTAGGGACAGGAACGATTATCTGGCCGGGTACAATTTTTACAATATTATATACACTATGTGTTTTTATGCAGTATGTGTGCATGATTCTTAACACATCTCTTGTTAGCCAAAAAGTGAGATTAAATGATTAAAATAAAACCTTCAGTAGTCAGAAAGGGTGTGGAAAACCGTACCTTTCTGTTATTGTACTCTTTTTTATGTAAGATAGTATATAAGACAGTGGAGGTTTTATTTTTATGAAAAAATTTATATCAATTCTATTAATTACAGTTATGGTGATTCTGGGCATATCGGCTTGCGGACAGAAAAATTCCAGTACAAAAGAAGATAATAATACCGTGCAAAATAGAGGGGCAAAGATTAAAGTCGTAACAACTATTTTTCCAGAGTATGATTGGGTAAAAGAAATTGCAGGCGATGAAATATCCAATATGGATCTGACAATGCTTCTCGATAATGGGGTGGATCTTCATAGTTATCAGCCGACGGCATCGGACATTATGAAAATTGCAGATTGTGATTTATTTATATATGTTGGAGGAGAATCCGATGCGTGGGTCGATGATGCATTAAAAGAAGCGGTCAACAAGAATATGAAAGTAATTAATTTACTGGATGTATTGGGAAATACAGTAAAAGAGGAAGAAGTAAAGGAAGGAATGGAAGCAGAAGAAGAGGAAGAGTCAGGTGAAGAGGAAGAAGAACCGGAGTATGATGAACATGTATGGCTTTCATTAAAAAACGCAAAGATTTTAACAAAAGCAATCGCAGATGATCTCTGTGAGATTGATGAGGAACACAAGGATATATACATGCGAAATGAAAAAGCATATGAAGAAAAACTGGATACTCTTGACAAGGAATATCAGGGTACTGTGGATGCTGCATCTCAGAAGACACTACTTTTTGGAGATCGTTTTCCGTTCCGTTACCTTGTAGATGATTACGGGCTGGATTATTATGCAGCATTTGTCGGATGCTCGGCAGAGACAGAAGCAAGCTTTGAGACGGTTAAATTTTTATCAGAAAAAGTGGATGAACTTGGATTAAAAAATGTTATAACAATTGAAAAATCAGATCAGAAAATTGCAAAAACAATCGTTGAAAATACAAAAGACAAAAATCAGAATATTTTAACCTTAGATTCTATGCAGTCTACATCATCAGATGATGTAAAGAATGGAACGACTTATTTATCAGTTATGGAAAAAAATCTTGAAGTATTAAAAGAGGCTTTACAGTAGGAGGAAATATGGCACAAATTATTTGTCGGAATTTAGCAATCGGGTATGATGGTAAGGCAATTGTGCAGAATATGAATTTTTCTGTAAATACAGGTGAGTATCTTTGTGTAATTGGTGAAAATGGAGCTGGTAAGTCTACATTTATGAAAACTCTGCTCGGTCTTCAGCCGCCAATACAGGGAGAAATTTTGTTTGGCGATAATTTAAAACAAAATGAGATTGGTTATTTGCCACAACAGACAGAAGTGCAGAAAGATTTTCCGGCATCCGTGAGAGAAATTGTTCTCTCCGGATGCCAAAACCAACTTGGATTGCGTCCATTTTATAATAGAAAAGAAAAAAGTTATGCAGAAGCGATTTTGAATAAGTTACAGATTACAGATTTGGCTGAGCAATGTTACAGGGAATTGTCCGGAGGACAGAAGCAAAGAGTTTTACTTGCCAGAGCCTTATGTGCAACAAAAAAGATGTTATTGTTGGATGAACCAGTGGCAGGACTTGATCCAAAGGCCGCGAAAGAAATGTATTATTTGATTCAAAAAATCAATCGGGAAGAAAATATTACAGTTATTATGATTTCACATGATATACAGATTGCGGTAAACTATGCCAGTCATGTCATGAAAATTGGTCCGAATATTTTTTATGGAACCAGTGAAGAGTATAGAAGGGGAGGAGCGGACAATGGTGTCTAAATTGGCTTATTATTTTCAATATCCGTTCGTAAGATATGCTTTAATTGTTGGAGTACTGATTGCATTATGTTCTTCACTGCTTGGGGTTACGCTTGTCTTGAAAAGATTCTCCTTTATAGGAGATGGCTTGTCCCATGTTGCTTTCGGAGCTATGGCAGTAGCATCTGTTTTAAATCTTACGAATAATATGTTGTTTATACTGCCTGTCACGGTTATCTGTGCAATTTTATTATTACGGGCAGGGCAGAATACAAAAATAAAAGGCGATGCTGCAATTGCTATGATATCTGTTGGAGCATTAGCAGTTGGTTATCTGCTTATGAATATTTTTGCAACGGGTCCGAATTTGTCTGGGGATGTGTGCAGTACGTTGTTTGGTTCAACATCTATTTTAACATTAAAAATAGAACAAGTCTGGTTATGTGTAGTTATGGCTATTGTAGTAGTCATAGTTTTTGTGGTATTTTATCACAAGATTTTCTGTGTAACATTTGACGAAACATTTGCAAAAGCTACAGGAATACAGACGGATAAGTATAATCTTCTGATTGCAGTGATTACAGCAGTGATTATAGTTCTTGCAATGAATCTGGTCGGTTCACTTTTGATTTCGGCACTTGTAATATTTCCGGCATTATCTGCCATGCGTATTTTTAAAACATTTTTTAAAGTGACAGTATGTTCGGCAGTGCTGTCTGTTTTTTGTGCAATTGTCGGAATGTTGTTATCGATTCTTGTTGGAACACCGGTTGGCTCTACTGTTGTGGCAACAGATATCGCAGCTTTTTTTATTTGTTATGTAATTGGAAAATTTGCAGGAGGAGAATAGTGTGAAATTGTTAAAAAAACGGAGTATTACATTTTTATGTATCTGTATATGTGTGATAGGAGCCACTCATTGTGGCAAAAAGCAGGAAGACCAGAGTAACACAGCAAAATCAGTTGAACAGGTCATGGATGAACAGATAAATTCTGAAAAGGGCAATGATCAGAAAGATGCAAAGAATACAGAAAATGTGCAGAATGAAGTAGAAAAATCAAATGAAGATGATTCTTCAGATTCAGATTCAGATGTAGATTATGATCTTACGCAGATGGACAGTGATATGGTATATGCAACGATTTATCAACTTATGGTGGATCCAGACGATTATATCGGTAAAACATTTCGTATAAAAGGTACTTATTATGCAGCTGAAAATCCAAATAACGAAGAATATTATCATTGCTGCATTATTAAAGATGCAATGGCGTGTTGTGCTCAGGGACTTGAATTTGTATGGGGAGATGGCTCGCATGCATACCCAGATGAATATCCGGCAGAAGATGCAGAAATTGAAGTCCAGGGTACGCTTGAAGCTTATAAGGAAAAGAATGATGATACCACATATTGCAGACTTGCAAATGCAGATATGAAAATTATTGAATAAACGAAAAGAAGTAAGAAAATGAAAAATCTAAGTCAGAAAATAATCAAATATGTTATGAAAAGTAAAAAAAGAAAAGTATATTGTGTTTTGGGTCTGGTCTACTTTCTGGCAGTTGTATTTGTTATGAATGATGCCTGGCTATATCAGACGCCAATTGCGAGACTTACGAAGGTCGAGACGCGGATGACCGGAGAAGGGAAAAGCACTCGTGGAACGAAGGAGAAAAAATACGAGCAGAATATTCAAGGAGTTGTTCTAAACGGGAAAAATAAAGGAAAAAAAGTTTCGTTTTCTCATGAATATACTTATACAGGTATGTTGAAGCAAGGATACCATAAAGGGGAAAAAGTTTTCCTGAATGGGTCCAAAGATGATGTTGGATCGGGAATACGAGGTGTAAAAAGGGATACTGAGATTGTCATACTGCTTGGATTTTTACTTCTGCTTCTTATTATTGTAACCGGAAGACATGGAGCATTGACTGTCGGGACAGTCATAATAAATCTAATTATATTTTTCGTGGGATTCTGGAAATGTGGAGACAGTTCGAATGTATTATCGCTTTGTAACAAATTGGTAATACTTTTTGCAGCAGCTACTTTGATTGGGCTAAATGGAATTAATAGAAAAACATGGGCAGCATTGTTGTCCACATTGTGTGTGCTTGCAATGATTATGGGGATTTTTGATCTGGTAATGAGACATATGGAAGAACTGGATTACTCCACAATGGAATATCTTGGAAGCATTGATAATCCAGATGAAATGTTTCATGCAGAAATATTATTGTCCGGGTTGGGAGCTATTATGGATGTATCCGTTGCAATTTCTGCCGCTTTGAGTGAAATTGTCCGGAAAAAACCAGATGTAACATTTTTTGAATTGTTTAAATCAGGAAGAGAAATTGGATATGATATTATGGGAACGATGATTAATGTACTGTTATTTGTATTTGGCTGTGGACTGATTCCAATGTGTCTGATTCGGATGAATAACAGTGTGCGGTTCGTTACAATTATTAAACTTCATATTCCGTGTGAATTATGTCGATTTTTTGTTGAGAGTATTGGTATTGTATTGGCAATACCGGTATCGATTATTATAACATCTGTTATGATGAAAATGTCTGTAAAGAAGGTGAAAAAGATATGCTGATAATACTTGGATTGATTTTGATTAGCTTGATTGTAATTGTCGGAGGAGACAGAGGAGTTGTATCTTTAATTGCTCTGGTCGGGAATTTACTTCTGCTTAGCTTTGCAATCTGGCTTATGGCAACAGGAGTACCGGTTCTATTTGTTACGGTTGGAGCTGGAATCGTGATATCCTGCATTACATTATTTTATCAAAATGGAACGAATGTAAAGACCTGGAGCGCATTTATTTCTGTGGCTATTACAATGCTGGTTTTATTTTTTGTCATTTATGTTGTAATATGGAGTACTGAGGCTGGTGGATTGAATGAAATCCAATCTGTTGGAGATGACATTTTATATTACAATATGGATTTGAATATCAGTATGCGAAATGTGATGGTTTCAGTTATTTTGCTCAGTACACTGGGGGCAATTCTCGACATGGCTCTGACAGTTACGACTTCTGTATATGAGGTGAAAAATCATAAATCCGAGATGAAATTTACAGAGCTTGTAGAAAGTGGAATGAAAATCGGAAGAGAAGTGATAGGAACAACGGTAAATACATTGCTGTTTGCATATCTTGGAGAATCACTATTGTTATTTACCTATTTGAAAATGCAAAATTATTCGTTGGAACTTTTGCTAAATTCAAAAATATTGTTTCAAAATTTTGCTTCTATGATTTTCGGTGCAATTGCCTGTGTAATGGTGATGCCGATTGCGACAGTGCTAATGGCAAAAATGCTTGCTGTAAAATAGAAATTCAACTATACTGAAGAAAAGATTCTATTTTAAATGTAGGAGATAGGAAATGAAATCAATTTCTATTTATGCAGTGACAAGAAATCAGAACATAGAACAGTTACAAAAACTGGAACGGCAACTATCAGGAAGGGAGTATTTTCTGAAAATGCGTACATGGGAACTGGAGAGTATGAGATCTCTTGTCCGTGAACTGGAAGCGCATATGGATGAAGTATACGCCCTTCGTTTTTTTATTCCTTCCAGATTCCGAGACTTGGAAAGGAATTTGATCTGCTTCAGATCAAGGACGAGCAAATTGTGAATATTGAACTGAAAAGTGGCGCAGTATCCGATGAGACGATCCGGAAGCAGTTGACTCAGAACCGTTATTATCTGTCTGTGCTGGGGCGCCCGATTTATTCTTACACTTACATCAGCAGTCAGAACCGGCTTGTAAGGCTGACGAACCACGATCATATTGTGGAGGCCGACTGGCAGCAGTTGTGCGGGAACAGGAAAAACGCTGTTGCTTTATGATATTGCCATGAAATTATCGCAGAAGCATAAAGTATGTATGATTCACTGTGGAGAGGCCGGAAAAAATGGGAGATTCTACATGAACGATTACGTCGGATTGACTTTTGGCCGGATAATCAGAAAAAAATACAATGAACTTAGAAGATTACAGCGCTATTCTTGTAGATGAAGTACATTTGCCGGAAGTACAGATCTTTCGCCTGACAAACCGAATCCGGACCAATGCAGAGTATCTGGCAGTGGTGCTTAACGACCGGTATTATTATGACGAAGAAGGCTATCTGAGATCAAGCACACAGGCAAGAAAAGAAATGTCTGATGTTCGAAAACTTTTTCATGACTTGAATCAGGCAAAAGAAAGTCTGGCTTTGATTATACTTGGGAATAAAGAAGTGTATGGCAGACTGTTGAATCTATTGCAGGGATAATAAAATATTTTTTTCAGGCAATAAAAAGAAAAAAACACAAAATGTCACTGAAATGTTATAATCAAAATATGTTTTAATTGATAAAAATATACTGTAATCTGGCTGAGACGAGACGCCAGATTGCAGGGGGTAAATAGGAGGAATATTATGGGATTAATAAAAGCAGCTCAAGCCGCAACAGGGACGGTCATGGCAGATCAGTGGAAGGAATTCTTCTATTGTGATTCTCTTGATAACGATACACTGCTTGTAAGAGGAAAAAAGCGCACAGGAAGCCGTTCCTCAAATACAAAGGGCAATGATAATATCATTTCCAATGGTTCTGGAATCGCAGTGGCAGATGGTCAGTGTATGCTGATCGTTGATCAGGGTAAAATTGCGGAAGTGTGTGCGGAACCGGGCGAGTATACATATGATACTTCATCAGAACCAAGTATTTTTGCGGGGAATTTAAGTGACAGTATCAAGAATACATTTTTGACAATCGGAAAGAGATTCAGTTATGGCGGTGATACGGGGAAAGATCAGCGCGTATATTATGTGAATACAAAAGAAATTACAGATAATAAATTCGGAACGGCGAATCCGGTCTGGTTCCGTGTGGTAGATAAACGCATTAATCTGGATAAAGATATCGAGATCCGCTGCAATGGAGTTTACTCTTTTAAAATTACAAATCCGCTTTTGTTTTATACAAGTCTTAGCGGTAATGTAGCAGATTGTTATGAGAAAAATGAAATTATGCCACAGCTTAAGACAGAATTCGTTGATGCGCTGCAGCCGGCATTTGCTAAGATTGCAGAGATGGAGATACGCCCAAGCCAGATTCCGGCACATGCCACCGAGATTGGTGACGCCATGAACGAGATTTTGACGAAAAAATGGTCTGAGATCCGTGGACTTTCTATTGTGTCTGTTGCATTTAATCCAGTCACACTTAAAGAAGAAGATGCTGAGGCAATCCGTCAGGCACAAAATACATCTATGTATACAGATCCAAGCATGATGGCAGCCACACTTGGTATGGCACAGGCAGAGGCAATGAAGAATGCGGCCAGCAATCCGAATGGTGCTATGATGGGATTTATGGGAATGAATATGGCGAGTGGCGGCATGAATATCCAGGGACTCTATGACCAGGGAGCCGCTCAGAAGCAGGCGCAGCAAGAGCAGCAGGTACAAAAAGAGCAGAATCAGGCAAATGGACAGAATCCACAGGCGGGTGAACCCCAAAATCTGAAAAACAAAGCAGCAGCCCCGGCAGCAGGTGGAGAGATAGCGTCCTGGACTTGTTCCTGTGGTCAGGTCAACAATGGCAGATTCTGTATCGAGTGTGGTAAGCCAAAACCACAGGATGACGATAGCTGGACTTGCAGCTGTGGAACGCTCAACAAAGGAAAATTCTGCATGGAGTGTGGAAAACCGAAACCGCAGAAATTACACTATCGCTGCGATAAATGTGGCTGGGAACCGGAAGATCCTGCAAATCCTCCGAAATTCTGTCCGGAGTGCGGAGATCCGTTTACAGATGACGACAGAAGTTAACTCCCACAGGATCGCATAAAAAGAGACTTTGTAAGGAGAAACATGAATGTCAGAGATAAAAGAATACAAATGTCCGGCATGTGGCGGTGCCATGGAATTTGACAGCAAAAGCCAGAAAATGAAGTGCCCGTACTGTGATACAGAGATCTCCGTGGACGAATATGAATCGTTGATCGCAAAGGCAGATCAGGTAGTTGCCGCGGATGCAGCATCAGATGTCGAGACAGAACAGAAGAAGTCCGAAAACTATACTGCACATGACTGGAATCAGGATGAGATTGATAATATGGTTGTCTATATCTGTCAGTCTTGTGGCGGTGAAATCACGGCAGATAAAAATACAGGCGCTACAACTTGTCCGTTCTGCGGAAATCGTGTTGTTTTAAAAGGACAGTTTGAAGGAGCGTTAAAACCGGATTATGTCATTCCATTCAAATTAGATAAAAAAGCTGCAAAAGAAGCTTATTATAAGCATCTGACAGGAAAAGCATTTATCCCGTCTGTGTTCAGACAGGAGAATCATATAGATGAGATTGTAGGTTTATATGTTCCGTTCTGGGTATTCAATATCGAATCAGAAGCTGATATATCCTATGACGCAGAAAAAATCCGTGTCTGGAAGTCCGGGGATACCGAATATACAGAACACAAATATTATAAAATCCGCCGGGGAGGCACAATCTATTTTGAACATGTGCCGGAAGACGGTTCTGTAAAAATGGATGATGCATTGATGGAATCACTGGAGCCTTATGACTTTAAAGATGCTGTACCATTTAAATCTGCGTACCTGGCAGGTTATGTCGCTGACCGATACGATGTAGACCAAGATGAATGCATGAAACGGGCGAAAAAGAGAATCAGACGGAGTACGGAAGATTCTTTTCGGGAGACTGTCAACGGATATTATGCACTTTCTACGCAGAGCAGTACAGTAAATATCCGGGATTCCAAGACCAGTTATGCCATGTATCCAGTATGGCTTCTGAATACTACGTGGAAAGGACAGAAGTACACATTTGCCATGAACGGACAGAGTGGAAAGATTGTAGGAGATTTGCCGGCGGACGAAGGTGCATTCTGGAAATATGTAGGAACAAGAGGGATTCTTATCAGTGTGATCCTTTATATCATCATGATGGTTGTCATGTTTTTGTAGGAGGGTGGGAATATGAGAGAAAATAAAATAACAAGAAAAATTTTCACCCTGCTATGTGTACTGACATTGATAGTCGGGCTTAGCATTTTGAACATCCCGGTATGTGCTGAAGAAATTCCACAGGATCGTCAACTTCCCAGACTGGTAGACGATGCAGATCTTCTGACGGACAGTGAAGAGCAGGAGCTTAACACAGAACTGGACGAAATCAGTGAAAAACAGCAATGTGACGTCGTTGTAGTGACGGAAAATTCATTAGATGGAAAAAGCGCGCAGGATTATGCGGATGATTTCTTTGATTATAATGGATATGGATACGGTGATGAAGACAGCGCTGTTCTGTTTCTGATTGGGATGGACGAACGGAAATGGGTAATTACTACATACGGCTATGGTATCACTGCATTTACGGATTATGGACTGGAATATATGGAAGATGAGTTCTTGTCTTATTTAAGTGATGGTGAATATTTGGAAGCATTTTCAAAATATGCCACACTTTGCGATGATCTTCTTACCCAGGCGAGAGATGGGCATCCATATGATGTAGACAGCGATGATGATAAGCCAGGTGTTTTCACTATGATCTTCTGGGGCGTTGTGGATCTGCTCATAGGATTTGTTGTTGCATTCATAATGGCGCAGGTGAAGAAAAGCAAATTAAAATCTGTCAAAAATCAAGTTGCTGCCAATGCGTATAAGAAACAAGGCAGTATGAAAGTGACAGCAAAAGAGGATCGATATATCAATAGTATTGTGACAAAACGCCTGATTCCAAGAGATGATGAGGATCACGGCCACAGTGGCGGAGGCGGAAGTACAACACATGTCAGTTCTTCCGGCCGGTCACACGGTGGACGAAGTGGTGGTTTTTAAAAATCATTTTACTTAAAGCGTAAGTCGAATGATCTGTTTTTGGTATTCATTTTTATAAGGGGTATGATACTTGTCTGTCACAACACTTTCGTACAGATCTGATGCAAAAATATTCTGCTCCAGCATATGGATATCTATACCGGCAGGCTGTGATAATTTCGAGATAACAGGAATGCCGGTATTTTTTTTGATAGAAGTAAGTACCCATGAGGATTCTTGGCGGAAACCAAGAAGTCTGGCGTATCCACACCTGGAATCTGCTGCCTGATCCGGTACATCACATTTGCTGATGCCGAGTAAAATGTGGATCAGACATCTGCTGATGCGGGAGTAAGTTACATTTTTTGTTTTTATCAGGTCGCAGAATTGACTGAAAGTCAAAAAATCATTTCTAAATGTGATGATCCGGTTTGCAATCTCCGGTGTAATATCCAGATATCGCGTCAGTATATCTTTTGTTTCGGTCAAAAGCTTTGCTTTTAAAAGCAAGGAAAAATCATCTGCAAACACAGGAAAGCATTTGTGATAGTTTTCTTTAAAAATCTTGTGACAGTTTTGTGGCAGTTCCTGAAGTATATGATTAATAGCAGGAGTGTGATTCGCATTTTTTGTAAGTTCACAATCCTGTAATCCCTGCCGGAGTGCAGAGGCAGAGCTGAAAAGGCCACCGAGTGTCTGATCATGATATCCGGCTCCTTCGCGCGTAATTGTTACTGGTTCGATAGAACTGTTCAGACAGGAAAGCGCTTTTAGATATTCAATAGCCAGGATGTTATTTGGCGAATCCAGAATCGCGCTGATCTGTTCGGGAATACAGGATAAGGATTTGTTTTTGCCTAAATATTCTATAAAAGCCAGTTTTCTTGCGGCAGGAAATGCATTTCCATTTTTTAAATGTTTCTGAAGGAGAACTTTGTAAAGCTCGGGTTCCTTACAAAGAACATCGGCAATCTGTTGTAATATTTTTATTTCGCCGCACTCACTTCCAAAGCACAGATAATCTACACAGCCGAGAGCTTCAAGGAGGCTGACCGCACCGGTGGCAAAGTATTCTGCACTTCCGGTTGCGTAACAGACTGGTAGTTCTAAAACTACGTCGGCACCACATGCAAGTGCCATCTGGGAACGCAGATGCTTTGGCATGATGGAAGGAATTCCACGCTGAACATAGTCGCCGCTCATAATAATAATTGCAGCATCAGCTCCTGTGATTTTCTTTGCTTTTTCTAGATGGAATTCGTGCCCTTTGTGAAATGGATTGTATTCCGCGATAATTCCAACAATTTTCATACACTTTCTCCTTGTCACTGTTAATAAAATTTATTATACTATAACTATGTTTTGCTTGCAAATGAATGACAACAGGCAGGAGGGTATGTATGGAAGAGGAACAGATGCTGACAAAAGAACAGATTCTTGATATGCTTGATGCAGGTCAGTACAAAGAATTAAAAGAAGAACTGGGAAATATGTACCCCGTCGATATTGCCGAGACACTGGAAGATTTTGAGCAGAAACCGCTCGTTATGGTGTTCCGTCTCCTGGCAAAAGAAGAGGCTGCTGAAACATTTACTTATATGAACAGTGACATGCGTGAGGTACTGATCGGAGCACTTACCGATTCCGAGTTGGAAGAGGTCATGGAAGAGATGTATCTGGACGATACGGTCGATGTCCTGGAAGAGATGCCTGCGAATGTTGTGGATCGTCTTTTGATGGCTACCGATGAAGAGACAAGAGCCCAGATCAATCAGCTTTTGCAATATCCGGAAGACAGTGCCGGAAGTATTATGAATGTGGAGTACATTGCACTCCGCAAAGAGATGACGGTCGAAGAGTCTATTTTAAAAATCCGTCAGGTTGGTCTGAACCGTGAGACTATCTACACTTGTTATGTTACGGAAAAACGAAAACTGATCGGACGGGTCGATGTCAAAGAACTTCTGACAACCGGTGAATCTAGAATAATCGAAGAGATTATGGATACGAATGTGCTTTACGCGCATACAACAGACGATCAGGAAGATGTAGCTATGATGATTAATAAATACGGTCTTATTGCCCTTCCAATCGTGGATCATGAAATGTGCATGGTCGGTATCGTAACTGTTGACGATGCCATGCTTGTAATGCAGGAAGAGACAACAGAAGATATCAGTATCATGGCCGGTATGTCTCCAAGTGAAGAGACTTATTTTGGAACATCTGTTGTGGAACATGTAAAAAGCAGACTTCCATGGCTGTTATTTCTGATGCTTTCTGCGACAGTGACACAGATGATCATGAACAGCTATGAAAGCGCACTTGTAGTTATGCCACAGCTTGCCGGTTTTATTCCAATGCTGACAGGAACCGGTGGAAACTGCGGTTCACAGAGTTCTACGTTGGTTATTCGTGGATTGTCTGTAGGAGAAATAGAATTTCGGGATTTATTCAAAGTTATATTTAAAGAAGTCCGGGTGGCAGCAGTGGTCAGCGTGATACTGGCAGTTGTGAATGGAATCAGGATCATCGTTATGGGACAAGGAGATGCGCTCATTGCATTATCCATCGGTGGAACCATGATCTGTACCGTCCTGATTGCAAAAGTCGTAGGCTGTACCCTTCCGATGCTTGCTTCCAAGATTGGACTCGATCCTGCAATCATGGCTACTCCGCTTATTTCTACCCTTGTAGATATCAGTACAGTAACCGTATACTTCATGATCGTCAGCCAAGTATTTCATTTGTAAAGACGTTTTGTATTTAATCACAAACAATTCTAATGTACTGAATTTAGTACGCAGATACAACTTGTCCATGCCAATTCTTTGTATTATAATGAAAACGTTGAAATAACTGAATACAAACGAAAGGAGTCTTTAAGTCATGGGATTTATTGATGATATTAAAGCGAGAGCAAAAACAAGTAAAAAGACAATTGTACTTCCGGAGACAGAGGATATCAGAACATATGAAGCAGCAGAAGCAGTTCTGAAAGAAGGAACAGCAAACCTGATTCTTGTCGGCAGCGAAGAAGAGATTGCGAAGAACAAAGGATCTTTTGATATCAGCGGAGCAACAATCGTAGATCCTGCAAAGAGCGAGAAGACAGACGCCTACATCGCAAAACTTGTAGAATTACGTGAAAAAAAGGGAATGACAGAGGAAAAAGCAAGAGAACTTCTTCTGACTAATTATCTCTACTATGGCGTTATGATGGTTAAGATGAAAGATGCTGATGGAATGGTATCCGGAGCATGCCACTCAACGGCAGATACATTAAGACCAAGCCTTCAGATCCTGAAGACAAAACCGGGAACAAAGCTCGTAAGCGCATTCTTTATTATGGTAGTACCAGATTGTGAGATGGGTGCCAACGGAACATTCTTGTTTGGTGATTCCGGACTTGAGCAGAATCCGGATCCGGAGAAACTTGCAGCAATCGCACTTTCATCCGCAGACTCCTTTAGACTTCTGACAGAAAAAGAGCCAGTTGTAGCACTTCTTTCACATTCAACAAAGGGAAGCGCAAAACACGCTGACGTAGATAAAGTTGTAGAGGCTACAAAGATTGCAAAAGAGAATGCTCCGGAAGGACTTCTCATTGACGGAGAATTCCAGCTTGATGCAGCAATTGTTCCATCAGTTGGAGCATCTAAAGCACCGGGAAGCCCGGTTGCGGGAAAAGCGAATGTACTGATCTTCCCAGACCTTGATGCTGGAAACATCGGATACAAATTAGTTCAGAGACTTGCAAAAGCAGAAGCTTACGGTCCTCTTACACAGGGAATCGCAGCGCCTGTCAATGATCTCTCCCGTGGTTGCAGCGCTAAGGATATTGAGGGTGTAATCGCAATTACAGCAGTTCAGGCAATGGCAGAGGATAAATAAATTTCATATCTTTAATAATCAGTCATATGCATTTTGCACAAAAAATATGCATATGGCTGAAATTTTTTCAAATTAGGGATAGACATTAGGGACGAAAGTCCTTATTATATAAATTAAGAATTCTAATCTAAAAGAGAGGTAAATGAAATGAATGTATTAGTAATCAACTGTGGAAGTTCTTCACTGAAGTTCCAGCTCATCAACTCTGAGTCAGAGAAAGTGCTTGCAAAAGGACTTTGCGAGAGAATCGGAATTGATGGAAGCCTTACATACCAGCCAGCAGGCGGTGAGAAGGTTAAATCTGACAAAGCTATGCCTACACATACAGAGGCTATTCAGTTTGTAATCGACGCATTAACAGATGCCGAGACAGGTGTTGTTAAGAGTCTGGATGAGATTGGGGCAGTCGGACATCGTGTCGTACATGGTGGAGAGAAGTTTGCAAGCTCTGTTGTAATTACTGATGAGGTAAAAGCTGCAATTGAAGAGTGTAATGATCTTGCACCACTTCACAACCCGGCAAACTTAATCGGTATCAATGCATGCCAGAAGTTAATGCCTGGAACACCGATGGTAGCTGTATTCGATACTGCATTCCATCAGACAATGCCGGAGAAAGCTTACATGTATGGTCTTCCATATGAGTATTATGACAAATACAAAGTAAGAAGATATGGTTTCCATGGTACAAGCCACAGCTTTGTATCTAAGAGAGCTGCTGAGCTTGCAGGAAAATCTTACGATGATCTTAAGACAGTTGTCTGCCACCTTGGTAACGGTGCAAGTATCTGTGCAGTAGAGAATGGAAAATCCGTAGATACATCTATGGGTCTTACACCGCTTGAGGGACTTGTAATGGGAACACGTTCCGGAGATATTGATCCGGCTATCCTTGAGTTCGTAGCTAAGAAAGAGGGACTTGATATTTCTGAGCTTATGACAATGCTCAACAAGAAGTCAGGTGTATATGGACTTTCCAACAACCTTTCAAGCGACTTCCGTGACCTTGAGAACGCAGCTAACGAAGGAAATGCTCAGGCTAAAGTAGCTCTTGAAGTATTTGCTTACCGTGTTGCAAAATACGTTGGAAGCTACGTGGCAGCTATGAATGGTGTTGATGTAATTGCATTTACAGCAGGAATCGGAGAGAACTCAGGTACAGTTAGAAGCGCTGTTCTGAAATATCTTGGATACCTTGGAATTACAGTAGATGAGAAAGCAAATGATACTCACGGAGAAGAGATCACAATCTCTACACCAGATTCAAAAGTTCTTGTTATGGTTATTCCTACTAACGAAGAGCTTGCAATCGCGCGTGAGACAGTAGCATTAGTTTAATCTGAAACGATTGTAAAAAGTTATTGATTTGATTATTTACACCCTTCCGTACGAATACGGAAGGGTGTATGTCTGTAATAATTACAAGATGTAGAATATTTTCCGGACAGAACAAAGTATGATGTATAGTTCGAAAAGAAGATGTGTATAAAAATATTTGGAATAATCAAATAATAATTTCTAAAATGTAGTTGACAAACAGCTTTTCCATGATATAATAGACAGGTATGAATAGGGGTGATTAATATGTTGATTGACCTATCCAATGTCTTATCCGAACCACACAGATCTGTTGATGAGACAGTTCCATGTGAACTTAAAATATTTCGGAATGGGCTTGGTGAGTATCCGGTCACTGAAAGTTCTGATATTCATGTAAAGATTAATTATATGGAGAACGGAAAACTTCAGATAGAAGGAACTTGCAAGCTGACTGTAGAGATTCCGTGTGACAGATGTCTGGAACCGGTGGTAACAGTGTTTGATCTGAATATTTCACGCATTACAAAGGGAAATGTCACAGATGAGAGTGAAGTGGAATCAGAGGATTTAGACGAAGCAAATTATATTGACGGATATACACTCGATGTTGATCAACTGGTCGGCAGCGAGATTCTAATAGGGTGGCCGACGAAGATTCTGTGTAGCGAAGACTGTAAAGGGATTTGCAACGTATGTGGTCAAAACCTGAATCAGGGAACTTGTAACTGTGAAGATACGAGTCTTGACCCTAGAATGTCAGTTATCCGCGATGTTTTTAAGAATTTTAAGGAGGTGTAACCTATGTCAATTTGTCCAAAGAACAAATCTTCAAAAGCTAGAAGAGATAAGAGAAGAGCTAATTGGAAGATGAGTGCTCCGAACCTGGTAAAATGCAGCAAGTGCGGCGAATTAATGATGCCTCATAGAGTCTGCAAGGCTTGCGGAAGCTACAACAAAAAAGAAATCATTGCTCAGGATTAATGAGTAAGAAATGAACAGAAAAACTGTATTTCAAGAGTTGAGAGTTAATCAGCTTATGAAATACAGTTTTTTTATTTTATTCAAAAGACGTATGGTTCTTACTTTTTTATTGGGTTTTTGGCAAATAGTGGACAGAAAGGAACAATTAAGGTATATTTAAAATAGTTATTTTTACCATCGTTTTAGTCATATGAATCAATTAAACAACATTATGATGTCCGAGTTTGGAAACTTCAAGCTGGGCGATTTGGGAATCGCACGTACGATGGAAAAGACTACAGGCGCCTGCCATTTGTTCCGGAAAAGAAATGTTAGAAGCAATTACAGCCTGTAAGCTTTCAAAGGAAAAGGAAATTGAGCAAACAGAAGTCTATGAGGATGAGTGCTGGGATGACTATGATGGAGAGACGATTGGAAGTTAAGGATTGAAAAAATGGAATTCTGTGGTATAGTAAAACCTGAGTAAAATAGAAGTAGAGGGACAGATTATGAATGACATTTTATACCGCGCAGCAGCGTATCTGCTTATTATTGCACTTGGAGTTTTTCTGAAGAAAGTCGGATTTTTTTATGAACAGGATTTCCGTACACTTGCAAAAATTTTGTTAAATATCACGTTGCCATGTGCAATTATCTATTCATTTTCAAAAGTAGATTTTCAGATTTCGCTTTTAACAGTGACAGGACTTAGTCTTTTTGTTGGAATTCTTATGATGTTTATTGCGTTTTTTACATCGAGAATAACAGGAAAAAAAGAGAATATTCCGTTTGATATTTTGAATTTGTCAGGATACAATATCGGAAATTTCTGCCTGCCGTTTGCACAGAGCTTTTTAGAGCCACTCAGTCTTCTTGGCATCACACTATTTGATATGGGAAATGCTTTTTATTGTAACGGTGGGGCAAAGGCAGTTGCGGAAGTATTTAAAAATTCTATACATAGAGTGCCGGGAACAGAGACCGGTACCAAAATGCAGTTAAAAAATTCGCTGAAGACTATGGGGCGGGCATTGAGTAGATCCACACCGTTTCTTGTTTATTTTGGGATGTTGATCGTTTTGATTCTTGGGATTCCGATTCCCAGACTAGTATTGTCGGTTACACAGATTGGCTCCAATGCCAATGCATTTACGGCGATGCTGATGATCGGGGTCGGATTCAAACTGAATATTAAAAAAGATGGAATCAGTCATGTGATCCGGATTTTGTTCACGCGTTATGCAGTGACCATATCATTTGCTGCGATTGCTTTTTTCTGTCTGCCATTCCCACTGCAGATCAGACAAGCGCTTGTTCTTGCATTTTTAAGCCCGATTGCCAGCGCCTGCCCAGCTTATACAGATGCTCTGGGAGAAGATTATGAGCTTTCCAGTACAATTAATTCCATTTCGATGTTGATCAGTATCGGACTGATCACAGCTGCATTGATTGTCATGTTGTAAAGATACGTGTTGATTTTTCCGGTGATGTTTAGTAGAATATTACCAGTAGAGACAGGAGGAAATATCATGTCAGAAATTACAACAGTAGTACTGGATGCTATGGGTGGAGATAATGCTCCGGCTGCAATGATTGACGGCGCAATTGATGCCATTTCCAAGGAAAAGAATGTAAAAGTCATTCTGGTCGGTATTGAAGACGTCATAAGAAAAGGTCTGGAAGGCAAGACCTACAATCCAGAGCAGATCGAGATTGTGAATGCGACAGAAGTGATCGAGACAGCAGAGCCGCCGGTACATGCTATACGCAGGAAGAAAGATTCTTCCATCGTAGTCGGGATGAAGCTTGTAAAAGAGGGAAAAGCAGATGCTTTTGTGTCAGCCGGAAGTTCAGGCGCGATTCTTGTGGGCGGACAGGTGATCGTTGGCAGAATCAAAGGTGTTGCCCGTGCGCCATTAGCTCCGCTTATTCCCACGGAAAAAGGAGTTTCTCTTTTGATTGACTGTGGTGCGAATGTAGACGCCAGACCGGCACATCTTCTTCAGTTTGCCAAGATGGGTTCCATCTATATGGAGAATGTTCTTGGTATAAAGGATCCGAAGGTAGGTATCGTGAATATCGGTGCGGAAGAAGAGAAGGGCAATGCACTGGTCAAAGACACATTTCCACAGTTAAAAGAACTTCCGGGAATTAATTTTATCGGAAGTGTGGAGGCGAGAGAGATTCCACATGGCCAGGCAGATGTAATTGTCTGTGAAGCATTTGTGGGAAATGTGATCTTAAAGCTTTATGAAGGACTGGGGGCTGTTCTTGTCGATAAGATCAAAGGCGGTATGATGTCCACTCTTCGAAGCAAGATTGGCGCGCTTCTTGTAAAACCGGCGCTTAAGACGACTTTGAAGACATTCGATGCTACAGAGTACGGTGGAGCTCCGCTTCTGGGACTGAACGGTCTTGTAGTTAAGACCCACGGAAGTGCGAAAGCAAAAGAAGTGACGAATACGATTATTCAGTGTGTCACATTTAAACAACAGAATATCAGTGAGAAAATCAAAGCAAGTATTCAGGCGGAAGAAGCTGCCACTGAATAAAAGAATGAACAAACAAGCAAAAGGAGACGTAATTATGGAGTTTGAAAAACTGAAAAAAATTATTGCAGAGGTCTGTGATGTTGACGAGGACAAAATTACAATGGATTCTACATTCAAGGATGACCTGGACGCAGATTCCTTGGATGTATTCCAGATTGTTACAGCTATAGAGGATGAGTTTGAACTTGAGATCAGTGATGAAGATGCTGAGAAGATCGTGACGGTAGGAGATGCTGTTGAGCAGATCCAGAATGCAACTGGAAACAACTAAGATATAATAAGTGAGAAAGTCCGGAAAAAGGGCTTTCTCTCTTTCTGACTATAGGAGAATGAGCATGAAGAGAAATTTAAAAGAACTAGAACATAGAATCGGATATACATTTCAGGATTTTGCGCTTCTTAAGAAGGCGATGAGTCACAGCTCCTATGTGAATGAAGAGCATCTTCCGAAGTATGAATGTAATGAGCGCCTGGAATTCCTGGGTGATGCAGTACTGGAACTTGTGTCCAGTGAATTTTTATTTTTTGAACATCCGACAACTCCGGAAGGAGAATTAACAAAGACCCGCGCCAGCATGGTTTGCGAACCGGCACTCGCATTTTGTGCACGGGAGATTGAACTTGGAGAATATCTGCTTCTTGGAAAAGGAGAGGATGCAACAGGAGGAAGGAAGAGAGAATCTGTTACTTCTGATGCTATGGAGGCACTGATTGGTGCAATCTATGTAGACGGTGGTTTTGCTAATGCAAAAGAGTTTATCAACCGATTCATTTTAAAAGACCTGGAGAATAAAAAGCTCTTTTATGATAGCAAGACTATCCTGCAGGAAATTGTGCAGGCACATTTTAAAGAAGAACTTTCTTACCATCTGGTTGGGGAAGAGGGGCCAGATCACGATAAAACTTTCCAGGTCGAACTTCAAATCGGAGAACAGGTCTATGGAATCGGAAAAGGACGTACAAAAAAGAGCGCAGAACAGGAAGCTGCCTACAAGACCATTCTGAAGCTCCACAAAAAGAATATAAAGTAGGTGTTGTATGTATTTAAAAAGCATAGAAGTGCAGGGGTTTAAGTCCTTTGCAAATAAGATAAAATTCGATTTTCACAACGGTATTACAGGCATTGTCGGACCAAACGGAAGTGGTAAGAGTAATGTAGCCGATGCGGTGCGGTGGGTACTTGGTGAACAGCGTGTCAAGCAGCTTCGAGGCGGCACAATGCAAGATGTTATCTTTTCCGGTACAGAGAACCGTAAACCGTTAAGCTATGCGTCTGTAGCAATCACATTGGATAATTCAGATCATAAACTTGCGATTGATTTCGAAGAAGTTACGGTAACAAGAAAGTTATACCGTTCTGGTGAAAGTGAATATCTGATCAATGGCAGTGCATGCCGGCTGAAAGATATTAATGAATTATTTTATGATACAGGTATCGGCAAAGAAGGATACTCCATTATCGGACAGGGACAGATTGACAAGATCTTAAGTGGTAAACCGGAAGAGCGGCGAGAGTTGTTTGATGAGGCTGCCGGCATTGTAAAATTCAAAAGACGTAAGAGTATGTCTGTGAAGAAGCTGGAAGAGGAACAGCAGAATCTGATCCGTGTCAATGATATTCTTTCAGAGCTTGAGAAGCAGGTCGGCCCATTGGAACGGCAGTCTGAGAAAGCACGAGAATATCTGAAGAAAAAAGAAGAACTGAAGACTTATGATATCAATATGTTTCTGTTAGAGGCAGACCGCCTGAAAGAGCAGATCCGGGATGTGGAAGCAAAAGATAATCTGACAAAGGCTCAGATGGGAGAAGCAAACCGCTTGTATGAAGATACAAAGCAGGAATATGAAAGTATTGAAGAACAAGTCGATACGATGGACGCGTCTATTGAGACTTATAATCGCAAGCTTACTGAGACAAGCATGTTAAAACAACAGTTGGAGAATCAGATTGCTCTTTTGAAGGAGCAGATCCACAGTGCCAGAATGAATGATGAGCATTATGCGAATCGGGCCCAGTCCATTGAACGGGAACTTTCTGAGCGTGAGGAACAGCTTGGTACTCTGATTTCGGATCAGACAAGACTCCAGGCAGAATTAGATTCCGGTCGAAAAGCAGAAACACTTGAAAAAGAGAATCTGAACAAGCTTCAGATCCGTATTGCAAGTCTTAGTTCTGATATTGAAAAGAACCAGAATGATATTCGGGAAATTCTCGGAAACCGTGCATCCACAAAAGCTCAGATTCAGAAGTTCGATACTATGATGGAACAGATCCAGGTGCGGAAATCCGGACTGAACCAGAGATATTTTGGTGCGCAAAGTGAAGCCGGTTTTCAGAAAGAACAATATGAGACATTTTATGCGGAATTAAAAGAAGTATCAGATCAGATTATTTCCGTTGCAGAAGAGAAGAAGAACTATGAATCACAGATTCAGGAACTTCAAAAGTCTCTAAATGAAAAAAATGAGCAGATCCGTGCAAGTCAGAGTGCTTACCACAGAGAGCATTCACGCCTGGAGTCTCTTAGAAATATGACTGAACGCTACGACGGATACGGTAACAGTATTAAACGTGTTATGGATAACCGCAGTCATGAAAAAGGGCTGTTAGGTGTTGTTGCAGATATTATTAAAGTAGAGAAAAAATATGAGACAGCCATTGAGACGGCTCTTGGCGGCAGTATCCAGAATATTGTTACAGATAACGAACAGACAGCAAAACGTATGATTGAATTTTTGAAAAAGAATAAATTCGGTCGTGCAACATTTCTCCCACTGACGCAGATCCGTTCCCATGGAGGAATCGCTCAGCCACAGGCATTGAATGAAGAAGGAGTTATCGGTCTTGCAGACACTCTTGTTATGGTGGAAGACAAGTACCTGGAACTGGCAGGCTCTCTGCTTGGCAGAACACTGGTTGTCGATCACATTGATCACGGACTTGCCATTGCAAGAAAATACAGGCAGTCTATTCGAATTGTAACGCTGGAAGGTGATCTGATCAATCCGGGCGGTTCTATGACTGGTGGAGCATTCAAGAATTCCAGCAACCTTTTAAGCAGACGCCGTGAGATAGAAGATCTGGAGCAGGCTGTCCAAAAACTCCGTGCTGATGTAGCAAAGACAGAGCAGGAGATCGCGGAGCTGAAAAACAATCGTTCCAGTTACTATGATAAAATCGAACAGATCAAAGATTTACTACAGAAAGCATATGTCCGCCAAAATACAGCGAAGATGAATGCCGATCAGGCAAAGAGCAAGATCGAAGCAGCGAATCAGACTGCGCTGGAAATTCAGAAAGAGACGCAGCAACTGGATCAGGAGATCAGTGATATCATGGATAATCAGCAGTCTATCAATGTAGAGCTGGATACGTCTGAACAGTTAGAACGTGACCTGAATAAACAGATTGAAGAAGGGCAGACAAAGTTAGATGATCTGAAACATCAGGAAATATTACAGCAGCAGGCTTCGGAAAATGCACATTTATCCTGTGCTGCTACAGAACAAAAGGTTCTGTTCGTAATGGAAAATGCAGAACGTATTCAGGAAGAGATGCAAAAATTCCGCGAAGAGTTGAAGGGGCTGGAAGCAAGTAAAGGCGGTACGAGCAAAGAAATCGAGGAAAAAGAATCTCAGATTCAGGAACTGCGCCAGACGATTGAGAATTCCGGAGAATTATTTGTGGAAATTCAGGATGAGATTGAAAAGGCGAAGAAGACACGTGAAGATCTGAACCAGCGCCATAAAGATTTCTTACAGAAGCGTGAAGACCTCTCCAGGCAGATTTCTGATCTGGATAAAGAAATCTTCCGTCTGGAGAGCCAGAAGAACAGTTATGAAGAAGCTGCCGAGAAGCAGATCAATTATATGTGGGAAGAGTATGAACTCACTTATAATCGTGCGATGGAGCTTAGAAATGAAAATTTAACGGATGTTGCGAAAATGAAAAAGCGTATTCAGGAATTAAAAGGAGAAATACGCGCTTTGGGAAATGTTAATGTCAATGCCATTGAGGACTATAAAAATGTATCGGAGCGATATGAGTTCTTAAAGACGCAGCATGATGATCTCGTGGAAGCAGAAGCAACACTGGAAAAAATTATCGCAGAATTGGACGAAGCGATGCGAAAGCAGTTCACAGAGCAGTTCGCACACATTTGTCAGGAATTCGACCACGTATTTAAGCAATTGTTCGGAGGTGGAAAAGGTACATTGGAACTGATGGACGATGAAGATGTTCTGGAAGCAGGAATTCGTATTATTGCTCAGCCGCCTGGAAAGAAACTGCAGAATATGATGCAGTTATCTGGTGGAGAGAAGGCTCTGACAGCAATCTCATTATTATTTGCAATTCAGAATCTCAAGCCGTCCCCGTTCTGTCTGCTTGACGAGATTGAGGCAGCACTGGACGATAGCAATGTTGACCGTTTTGCACAGTATCTGCATAAGCTTACAAAGAATACACAGTTCATTGTCATTACGCACAGACGAGGTACAATGACTGCGGCAGACCGTCTGTACGGAATCACCATGCAGGAAAAAGGAATTTCGACACTTGTGTCCGTCAGTCTTCTGGAAGATGAACTGGACGATTAGAGAAAGCGCAGGTAAGATAGAACGTAGAAGTATGTCATGCAATTGCATGACGCGCACCTCGCAGCAAGAATGCCTCGGCATTCTTGAATGGCAGGGGGGCGGCCTTGAAAGGAGTAAAAGTATGGCAGAAGAAAAGAAAGGTTTTTTCGGACGACTTGTCGATGGTCTCACAAAGACAAGAGATAATATTGTGTCCAGTATGGACAGTATTTTTAACGGATTTACACATATTGATGAGGACTTTTATGAAGAACTGGAGGAAGTCCTCATCATGGGCGATCTCGGAGTTCAGGCAACGTATGATATTCTGGACAAATTAAGAGAAAAGGTAAAAACCCAGCATATCAAAGAACCTGTTAAATGCAGACAAATCCTGATTGACAGCATCAAAGAGCAGATGGACGTCGGAGAAGCTGCTTATGAATTTGAAGAGAGAACTTCGGTGGTCATGGTCATTGGAGTGAATGGTGTCGGAAAGACAACTACGATTGGTAAATTAGCTGGAAAACTCCGCAGTCAGAATAAAAAAGTTGTGTTGGCTGCCGCAGATACATTTCGTGCTGCAGCGGGAGAGCAGTTGAAAGAGTGGGCGAACCGTGCACAAGCAGAATTGATCGGAGGCCAGGAAGGTTCTGATCCTGCAGCCGTTGTCTATGACGCAGTTGCAGCTGCCAAGGCAAGACATGCCGATGTACTTTTGATTGATACTGCCGGACGGCTTCACAATAAGAAGAATCTGATGGAAGAGCTTCGTAAAATGAATAAAATCATTGACCGTGAATTTCCGGACGCATATCGTGAGACACTGGTAGTGCTAGATGCCACAACAGGTCAGAATGCACTTGCTCAGGCAAAGGAATTTAATGAAGTTGCTGATATTACCGGTGTTATCCTGACAAAAATGGATGGAACTGCAAAAGGTGGTATTGCAGTTGCAATCCAGGCGGAACTTGGTATTCCGGTAAAATATATCGGTGTCGGCGAGACGATTGACGATCTGCAGAAATTTAATTCTGATACATTTGTAAATGCATTGTTTGATGTAAAAGGAGAGAATGAAGTATGTTAACATTAGAAAAATTTGAAGAGGCAAGCGAAATTGTAAAAAACGTAACTCTTCCGACGAAACTGGTATACAGTGAAAACTTAAGCCAGCAGACGGGCGGTAAGGTTTATCTGAAGCCGGAAAATATGCAGTATACAGGAGCTTATAAAGTGCGTGGCGCATATTATAAGATCAGCACAATGTCTGAAGAGGCAAGAGCAAGAGGACTGGTGGCTGCATCAGCCGGAAACCATGCACAGGGTGTTGCATACGCAGCACAGAAATTTGGATGCAAGGCTACAATCGTTATGCCAACAGTAACACCCTTGATCAAAGTAAATCGTACAAAAAGCTACGGCGCAGAGGTGATTCTTTACGGAGATGTCTATGATGATTCCTGTGCGTATGCCGAAAAACTGGCCCAGGAGCGCGGAAGTACATTTGTGCATCCGTTTGATGATCTGGACATCGTAGCAGGTCAGGGGAGTATTGCAATGGAAATTGTGCAGGAGCTTCCGACCGTCGATTATATTCTTGCGCCAGTTGGCGGCGGCGGATTGATTACAGGTGTATCTACACTTGCAAAAATGTTGAATCCAAAGATTAAAGTGATCGGTGTTGAGCCTGCTGCTGCGCCAAGTATGACAATGGCACTTGCTTCTGGCGAGCCGGTCACATTGGACAGTGCAAATACCATAGCAGACGGTACTGCAGTAAAACGTGTCGGAGACCACATTTTCGAGTATGCAAAGAAGAACATCGATCAGATGCTGACTGTAGAAGATGATGAGCTTGTCGGAGCTTTCCTCGATATGGTCGAAAATCATAAAATGATTGTTGAGAATTCCGGACTGCTGACAGTTGCAGCACTCAAGCAGTTAGATTTGAAAGGAAAGAAGGCGGTTGCAATTTTAAGTGGAGGCAACATGGATGTTATCACAATGTCTTCCATTGTACAGCATGGACTGATTCAGAGAGACCGTATCTTTTCGGCATCTGTATTACTTCCGGATAAACCGGGACAGCTTGCGCTTGTTGCTCAGACGATTGCTGATGCCCAGGGAAATGTTATTAAACTGGAACATAACCAGTTCGTTAGCACCAACCGTAATGCTGCCGTGGAGCTTCGTATTACAATGGAAGCTTACGGTACAGAGCATAAGAACCAGATTATGAAAGCTCTGGAAGAAAAAGGATTCCGGCCAAGAGAGATCGGTGCAAAATTGTATTAGCTGGGAGTCAATCCCCCAGCTGATATAGCCTCCGGCAGGATTGCAGAGGTGCGCAGTAGAAGTATGTCATGCAATTGCATGACGCGCACCTTGCAGCAAGAATGCCGAGGCATTCTTGAATAAAAATATCATAGAAGAGAAAACCAGAAAGAGCAAGATTCAAAAAAAGTTTCGGGTTTTCTCTTTTTGCTATGGGATTTTTGAAGGATTTTTGTTTTGTCTCTTGACATATGAGATTTGATTGTATACAATTATACACGAAGTGAATTATATAAAAAGAAAGGTGACTTTTTAGTGTCAGAAAGATTCCGGAAGGTCACGAAGAAGGTTAAAATTATGGAAGAGTATCAGGACCGTTCTCTTAGAGGACGGGTATTTGAAAAATTGAGGGAGGATATTTTATCTGGTGTCTATAAGGATTGTGATGAACTTAGGGAGATTACAATCGGTGAGGAGATGGGAGTCAGCAGGACTCCGGTCCGTGAGGCACTTAGGCAATTGGAACTGGAAGGACTTGTAAAGATTATTCCTAATAAAGGAGCCTATGTAACAGGTATTACGCCGAAAGACGTTCAGGATATTTACATGATTCGTTCTATGTTGGAAGGTATGTGCGCCAGATGGGCGACAGAGCACATCACTCCAGAACAGATTGAGCAGCTGGAAGAAATTGTTCTTTTATCTGAGTTTCATTTGAAAAAGGATAAGGACAAAGTTGTTCAGGTGTCAGATCTTGACGGTAAATTCCATCATGTTCTATATGAAGCATCCAACAGCCGGATTATGGAACATACGTTATCGGATTTTCACAAATATGTAAAGATGGCACGTATGTTGTCTGTAGGCGCAAAAAACCGGGCTGAGAAGTCCATCGAGGAGCACAAGGCAATTTTGGAAGCAATCAAAAAAGGGGATGCTGATGAAGCGGAAAGACTTGCAAATCTGCACATCATGCATGTAATGGAAAATCTTCATATCGAAATTGAAGATTAATGTTTCAAATTAAAAGAATCATATAAGTAAAGTTTATATAGTGGCAGGAGGACAAAAACATGGCGAAAATTAAAATGACAACACCAATTGTAGAGATGGACGGAGATGAGATGACAAGAATTCTCTGGAAGATGATCAAAGAACATCTTCTGAATCCATTTATTGAGTTAAATACAGATTATTATGATCTTGGACTTGAACATCGTAATGAGACGAATGATCAGGTTACATTTGATTCCGCAGAAGCAACAAAGAAGTACAAAGTAGCAGTAAAATGTGCAACAATTACACCGAATGCTGCGCGTATGCCAGAGTATAATCTGAAGGAAATGTGGAAAAGCCCGAATGGTACCATCCGTGCAATTTTGGATGGAACTGTATTCCGTGCACCGATCGTTGTAAAAGGAATCGAGCCATGCGTTAAAAATTGGAAAAAGCCAATTACCATTGCAAGACATGCTTATGGTGATGTATATAAAAATACAGAAATCAAGGTTCCTGGACCTGGAAAGGTAGAGCTTGTGTATACAGGAGATGATGGAACACAGATCAAAGAACTTGTCCACAAATATGACGGACCAGGGATTGCTCAGGGAATCCATAACCTCTGTGGTTCTATCGAGAGCTTTGCCAGAAGCTGCTTCAATTACGCATTAGACACAAAGCAGGATCTCTGGTTCGCAACAAAAGATACAATTTCTAAGAAATATGACCACACATTCAAAGACATTTTCCAGGAAATCTTTGATGCAGAATATAAAGAAAAATTCGATGAAGCCGGTATCGAATATTTCTACACATTGATTGATGATGCTGTAGCGCGTGTTATGAAATCTGAAGGAGGCTACATCTGGGCATGCAAGAACTATGATGGAGATGTTATGAGCGATATGATTTCTTCTGCATTTGGTTCTCTTGCCATGATGACATCCGTGCTTGTATCACCGGAAGGATATTACGAGTATGAAGCTGCTCACGGTACAGTACAGCGTCATTATTACAAGCATTTAAAAGGTGAAGAAACTTCTACGAACTCTGTTGCAACAATCTTTGCATGGAGCGGAGCTCTTCGTAAACGTGGTGAACTGGATCAAAATCAGGAGCTGATGGATTTTGCAGATAAATTAGAGAAGGCAACGATTGATACAATTGAGGAAGGAAAGATGACAAAAGATCTGGCTCTTATCACAACACTTCCGAATCCAACAGTGTTAAACAGTGAAGACTTTATTAAAGCGATTGCTGAAAAGTTAGTATAGAAAGAGTTGAAATGCATGGAATACTGGGATATTTATGATAAAAACAAACAGCTGACCGGGCGAAAAATGAAGCGCAATGACTGGTGCCTGAAAGAGGGTGAGTATCACTTGACAGTGTTAGGTGTGATCCGCCGTCCAGATGGAAAATATCTGATTACCCGCCGCGTTCTGACAAAGGCATGGGCACCAGGCTGGTGGGAAGTTTCCGGAGGCGCTGCACAGGCAGGCGAAAGCTCCGAGGAAGCGGTACGTCGTGAGGTACTGGAAGAAACAGGATTGGATGTAAATGGCTGTGTGGGCGGTTATATGTTTACCTATCACAGAGAAAATCCTGGAGAAGGCGACAATTATTTTGTAGATGTTTATCGTTTTGAAAAGGATTTTAAAGAAGAAGACCTGCATCTTCAGACAGAAGAGACTGCAGGATATAAGATTGCAACAGCTGATGAGATCAAGGCTCTGGCTGACGAAGGAATCTTCCTGCATTATGATAGTATCAAACGTGTTTTTGAAGAGTAGAAAAATGAGCTGGCTTATTCGGCCAGCTCTTCCCATTTTTCATATAAAGTTTCAAGTTCAGTGTCAATTTCTGCACGTTCTTTCGCAAGTTCCTGACATTTTACTGAATTCGTATAAATTTCCTCCTGCGACATTAGAATATCAATTTCAGCACTTCTATCTTCCAGAACACCGATTCGTTCTTCTGTCTTTTTGAATTCATTAGCGCGTTTCCGTTCTTTTGCCTGAGCTTCTTTTTGTTCCTGCCAGCTTAACTTTGAATCAGAGGCCAAGTCAAAAGCTGCAGAAGAGGAATTATTTTCTAAGCGAGACGTATTGGAGTATGCGGCTGTCAGTTCTTCTTTTTTCTCAAGATAATAATCATAATTTCCAATATAATTTACAAACGTATGATTAACAAGATCCATGATACGTGTTGCAGTCTGATTGATAAAGTAACGGTCGTGTGAAACATAAAGAACCGTTCCTGTGTATTTATTCAGTGCATGTTCCAGAATCTCTTTTGATGTAATATCCAGATGGTTGGTCGGCTCATCGAGAATCAGGAAGTTCGCTTCAGAAAGCATCAGCTTTGCAAGGGACACGCGTCCACGTTCGCCACCGCTTAAGTCACCAATAAGTTTAAATACATCATCTCCGGTAAATAAAAATGCTGCCAGCACTTTACGGATCTGCGTGTTATTAAGATTAGGATAGTCATCGGAAATCTCCTGGAAAATAGTTTTTTCCATATGCAGAACGTGATGTTCCTGATCGTAGTAACCAATCTTTACATTAGAACCGAGACGGAAACTTCCAGAATCAGCTTTGAGTACCTGATTTAAAATCTTAAGGATTGTTGTTTTTCCGGTTCCATTGTCCCCAATGATCGCGACATGTTCCCCTCGCTTGATTTCGAAGCTGATATTTTCAAATAAAATCTGTGGTGGAAATGCTTTGCTTAAATGCTCGACAATTAAGACATCATTACCGCTGACACAGGAAGGTTCCAGTGTTAAGTGCATATCTGTATGCAGTTCCATCGGTTTTTCAACCGGGGTCATCTTATCCAGCATCTTTTCACGGCTTTCTGCACGCTTAATGGATTTTTCACGGTTGAAGGAGCGAAGCTTTTCAATGACCGCTTCCTGATGCTTAATTTCCTGCTGCTGATTCAGATACTCTTTCATTCTGGCTTCGCGGAGCATTTCCTTTTTCTTGGCGTAATCTGTATAATTGCCCATGAAAGTGGTAAGCTTGCCCAGTTCGATCTCGACGACTTTTGTTACAACCCGGTTCAGAAAATACCGGTCATGAGAGACGATCAGTACTGCACCAGGATAATTCAGAAGATAAGTTTCCAGCCATGAGATGGAATTTAAATCCAAATGGTTGGTTGGCTCGTCCAAAAGCAGAATATCCGGCTTTGTGAGGAGCAGTTTTCCGAGAGAGACACGGGTTTTCTGACCTCCGGATAAAGTCGCGACCGGTTTTGCGAATTCTTCTTCTGTAAATCCAAGTCCTTTTAAAACACCAGTAATCTCACTTTCGCAGGCGTATCCATTTTCACGTTCGAATGCTGCTGTGAGCCGCTGGTATGTATTCATACGTTCTTCCAGACGTTCGCCGCTTAAATGCTTCATTTCCTGTTCAATCTCACGAATCTGCCGCTCCATGTCGAGAATATCGGCTTTTGCAGTGCGTACCTCTTGATAGATCGTATGGTCATTATTCATATCCTGATGCTGTGCCAGATATCCCATCGTCTTGCCGCGTGTCAGAACAACATTGCCGCCGTCCGCCTGTATCTCACCAACGATCATCTTAAGAAGTGTTGTCTTTCCAGCACCGTTCGGTCCTACGAGAGCTGCTTTTTCGTGGTCTTCTATATGAAAGGAGCCGCCGGAGACAATTACTTCTTCTCCAAAGGCTTTTTTGATATTGTGACATGCAAGTATCATCCTATCCTCCTTGATAAAAATCCTGTGACTTTGAGAAATAAAGATGCCACAGGGCTGCGACCGACGCTGCGACCGCATAATTTTGGCATCATCTTATACTATTATAACGAAAATACTACAAAAAACAACTAAAAAGTTTGACATTATACTAACGATTGCCTATAATAATGAGTAGAAATTTTTGAAGGAAGGAGGTGCGGATCATGCAAAACAGGGGAATTTCACAGGCAGTTATCCGTAGATTACCCAGATATTATAGATACCTTGGGGAGCTGATCGAGCAGGGAGTAGAACGAATCTCTTCCAATGAGCTTAGTAAAAGAATGAAAGTAACAGCTTCCCAGATTCGTCAGGATCTTAATAATTTTGGTGGATTCGGGCAACAGGGGTATGGCTATAATGTAAAATATCTGTACTCAGAAATCGGAAAAATTCTTGGATTGGAACAGGATCATAATATTATTATTATTGGTGCTGGTAATTTGGGGCGTGCACTTGCGAACTATGCATCATTTGAAAAGCGGGGATTTATCTTAAAAGGATTGTTTGATATCAATCCGGAGCTTGACGGGCAGGAAGTTCGTGGTGTTCCAATTCATATGATGGACGAGCTTCCGAAATTTGTAGATGAGAACAGTATCGATATTGCAGCATTGACGATTCCAAAGGATGAGTCAATCAAAGTCGCAAAATTTCTGGCAGATCACAATGTTCACGGAATATGGAATTTTGCACATACAGATCTGAATCTCCCGGAAAGTGTGATTGTTGAGAATGTACATTTATCCGAGAGTCTGATGAGGCTGTCATATAATATATGTCGCTACAAGGAAGAACATAATTAAGGAGATAACGTGTAAAGACAGGTTTGTTCAGATAGCATCCTGGCTTTGCACGTTTCTTTCTATCAGGAGGAATCAAAACTATGAGATATTTGCCAGATGCTAAACAGATGAAAACGGCAGATTCATTTACGATAAATGAACTTAAAATCCCGTCCCTGGAACTTATGGAACGGGCTGCCAGAGCATGTGTAGATCACATTAAAGACTGGAAAATTAATTTAAATAAAATATGTGTCCTCTGTGGTTCTGGAAATAATGGCGGGGACGGCTTTGCGATTGCCAGAATGTTTGCATGGGAAGGGTGTGACGTAACAGCAGTTCTGGTCGGAAACAGAGATCACTGCACACCAGAGACTGCCTATCAGATAGAACAGTTGAAAAATACAGGAGCACAGTTTAAGGAGCAGTTTGAGCAAGAAGCATTTGAAAGTGAACCGTATACTTTAATTATTGATGCAATTTTTGGAGTTGGACTTTGCCGGGAGGTTGGAGGCAGATATGTGCAGATTATAGAGTGTGTGAATCAGTCTGATGCAGTCCGTATGTCCGTGGATATTCCTTCCGGAATTTGCGCAACTACAGGAAATGTATTAGGAACTGCAGTGCGTGCAGACTATACTGTGACAATTCAGGAGACGAAAGTTGGTCTTGTACTTGATCCGGGAAGAAGTTATGCAGGAATCTGTGTATCCGAGGATATCGGAATTGTATCACTTCCACTGGAAAGAGATGAGGAAACAGTTTGTACACTGGAGGGAAGTGATTATGCAGCACTTCTTCCGAAACGAAATGCGGACTCTAATAAAGGAACTTACGGAAAGCTTCTTATGATCACCGGAAGCAAAGGTATGTCAGGTGCTGCATATCTTGGCGCACTTGCAGCTTACAGGACAGGTACCGGGCTGGTGCAGATTTATACTGCTAAAGAGAATCGCGTAATCTTACAGAGTCAGATTCCGGAAGCGATCATTACAACTTATGAAAAATATGATGTCAATGAACTACATCGCTTGATTGACTGGGCAGATGTCGTAGCTATAGGTTCCGGACTTGGAACAAAGAAGACTGCAAGGAAGATTTTAAAAGAAACCATTGCATATACAAAGAAACCTTGTGTCATAGATGCAGACGGACTCAATATTTTGTCTGAACATATGGATTATCTGTGTGGTGCAGATTGTGAACATTTTATCTTTACACCGCACATGAAAGAATTTGAACGGATCAGCGGTTTGAAGATTGCTGAAGTAAAAAAAGATCGTATTGCAGCACTTCGTACATTTGTTAAAGAATATGACGTTACCTGTGTACTGAAGGATTCCAGAACAACCATTGCAAAGCCGAGAGAGCGGGTGGCGGTAAATCTATCCGGCTGTGCGGCTATGGCAAAAGCCGGATCCGGGGATGTGCTGGCAGGCATTATCGCATCGTATCTCGCACAGGGACTTTCTGAATGGGAAGCAGCGCTTCTCGGTGTTTATATTCACGGAAGAGCTGGTGAGATTATAGAGAAGGAACAAGGCGCATACAGTCTTCTCGCAAGGGAACTTGCACAAAAGGCAGGAACAGCCATGACGATACAGGAGGAAAACTAGATTATGAAACAATACAGCAGAGTATGTGAACGAGTGGATCTGGATGCAATTTTTTATAATTTCCAGATGATGAAAGCAAATATCAAAGATGGGGTACAGATGATTGCAGTTATCAAAACAGATGGATACGGACATGGTGCAGTCCAGATTGCCCGGTTACTGGAACCGGTAGACTATATCTGGGGCTACGCGGTTGCAACACTGGACGAAGCTGTCGTCTTGAGAAAAAATGAAATAAAAAAACCAATTCTTGTGCTTGGATGCATTTTCCCGGATCAGTGGGAAGCAATGATTGAAAATGAAGTCCGGATGACCACTTACACAGTAGAAATGGCGAAAGGAGTTTCGAATCTTGCGGTCAAAATGGGAAAAGATGCATATATTCATATTAAGCTGGATACCGGAATGTCAAGACTTGGTTTCCAGATTCATGAAGACAGTGTAGATGCAATTGAAGAAATTTCAAAAATGCCGGGACTTAAATTAGAAGGAATGTTCACACATTTTGCAAAAGCAGATGAAACAGACAAGGCATATACAGATGTTCAGATTGGAAAATACAACTATATGCGTGATGAACTTAAAAAGCGAGGTGTCACATTTCCGATTTACCACTGCTCAAATAGTGCCGGTATCATTGATATTAAGAAAGCGAACATGGATCTGGTACGTGCCGGAATATCCATTTATGGATTGTATCCTTCCGAGGAGGTAGAAAAAAAGAATGTTCCGTTAAGACCGGCCATGGAACTGATCAGTCATGTCTCTTATGTAAAGACAGTTCCGGAAGGAACTCCGGTCAGCTATGGCGGAACCTATGTAACAGAAAAAGAGACTTCTCTTGCGACCATTCCGGTCGGCTACGGAGATGGATATCCCAGAAGTCTTTCTAACAAAGGTTATGTACTGATCCATGGCAAAAAAGCACCAATCCGCGGAAGAGTTTGTATGGACCAGTTTATGGTCGATGTGACAGATATTCCAGATGTAAAATTTGGTGATAAAGTAACACTGGTCGGTAAAGATGGTGAAGAATTTCTTCCGGTGGAGACTTTAAGTGATCTGTCTGGAAGATTTAACTATGAATTTGTCTGTGATCTAGGAAAGAGAATTCCAAGAGAATACATTCAGAATGGGCAGGTCACAGAACAGGTCGATTATTTTGATGTGTAGATGTGTAGATGTGTAATAGTAAGAAAGGGTAAAAGCCCAGACTGGGATGCCTGCGAATGGATTTTGCTTTATTCTTGCATGAAATATAAGAATACTTCCGAAAAAGCTGGAAATACTTGTAGTATCATAGTAAAATCGGAGTGTGGACATTGTGCAGGTAAGACGTGGTGATATCTATTATGCAGATTTGAGTCCGGTGGTCGGCTCAGAACAGGGAGGGATTCGTCCGGTGCTGATCATTCAGAATGACGTAGGAAACCGTCACAGCCCGACTGTCATATGTGCGGCGATTACTTCCCGTATGAATAAGGCGAAGCTGCCGACTCATGTAGAGATAGATGCAAGAAAATATCAGATTGTAAAGAATTCTGTGGTATTATTAGAACAGATCCGAACCATAGACAAACAGCGCTTAAAGGACATGGTTTGTCACCTGGATAAAGAAATGATGTACAAAGTAGATGAAGCAATCAAAGTCAGTTTTGAGCTTCATACATAATCAAAGGAGTGAAAGAAAGTAGAATTATGGACGAGGCCAGACAGGGGACCACGGATAAGCTGATCCGTAATGTGTTCCGATACATGGATAAGAATGCCCGGGATATCATGACTCACAGGAAGAATATTGTGGCGATAGATGAGGAGGAATCTCTGGAAGATGCACTGCATTTTATGCTGGAGACAAATTATTCAAGATTTCCGATTTACAGAGAAAGTATTGATGAGATCATCGGTTTTATGCATTTACGTGAGGCCATGACATGCTATTTGAAAAACAATTACAGAAATGTTCCGGTCAAAGAATTACATTCTTACATAAGACCTGTAGATTTTATACCGGAGTCTAAGAATATTGACCGCCTTTTTAAGGAGATGCAGGCAAAGAAAAACCACATCGTAATTGTTATGGATGAATATGGGCAGACTTCCGGTCTTGTGACACTGGAAGATATACTGGAAGAAATTGTCGGAAATATTATGGATGAGCATGATGTGGAAGAAGAATTGATCATTGTACTTTCTGCCAGTTCCTATATCGCGAGCGGTATGCTGGAGCTGGAAAAACTGGGAGACCTTTTGCATGTTACATTTGACACGGAGGAGTACGGAACACTCAATGGCTTTATGATCGACAAGCTGGAACGTATCCCGAATGAAGGCGAAGAGTGTATTGTAGTATATAAGAACTACCGATTTACCGTTCTGGAAGTGAATGATAACACAATTCAAAGAGTAAAGATTGAAAAACTTCTGATGGCGTGATAGAATAAAGAACGTGTGAAAACAGATAGAAAAGAGGAATAGAAATGTCAGGACATTCAAAATTTGCCAATATTAAACATAAGAAAGAGAAAAATGATGCAGCAAAGGGTAAGATCTTTACGAAAATCGGAAAAGAACTTGCAGTTGCCGTAAAAGAAGGTGGAAGCGCTGATCCGGCTAACAACAGCCGTCTGCGTGATGTTATTGCAAAAGCAAAAGCTAACAATATGCCGAATGATACCATCGACAGAAATATCAAAAAAGCCGAAGGGGATGCCAATGCAGCAAACTACGAGCACATTACATATGAAGGATATGGTCCGAACGGAACTGCTATCATCGTAGAGGCTCTGACAGATAACAGAAACCGTACAGCTACGAATGTAAAGAATGCATTTACAAAAGGTAAGGGAAATGTAGGAACACCTGGATGTGTATCCTTTATGTTTGATAAAAAAGGTCAGATCATTGTAGATAAGGAAGAGTTCGACGGGGATTCTGATGAACTCATGATGACCGCACTTGATGCCGGAGCAGAGGACTTCTCAGAGGAAGAAGACAGCTTCGAGATCTTTACAACACCGGAAGATTTCAGTGCTGTACGTCAGGCTCTTGAAGAAGCTGGAATTCCAATGGCAGGTGCAGAGGTTACAATGATCCCTCAGACATATGTCGAACTGACAGATGAGAAAGACATCGCAAATATTCAGAAGACTCTGGATATGCTTGATGATGATGATGATGTTCAGGATGTTTATCATAACTGGGACGAGTAAAACATAAAAAGGGGATAAGGTTATGAGTAATTACAAGATTGAAACAAAATGCATCCAGTCCGGTTATGAGCCGGGCAATGGAGAGCCGCGTGTACTTCCGATTTATCAGAGTACAACATTTAAATACAATAGCAGCGATCAGATGGGTCGTCTGTTCGCATTGGAGGAATCCGGATATTTTTATACAAGACTGCAGAATCCAACCAATGATGCAGTGGCGGCAAAAATCTGCGATTTGGAAGGCGGAGTTGCAGCAATGCTGACATCTTCTGGTCAGGCAGCGAACTTCTATGCCATTATGAATATCTGTGAAGAAGGAGATCATATTGTATGTGCTTCTGCATTATATGGCGGTACCTATAACTTGTATGCCCATACAATCAAAAAGATGGGTATTGATGCAACATTTGTTGATCCGGAATGTACGACAGAAGAGTTAAATGCCGTATTCAAAGAGAATACAAAAGCTGTATTTGGTGAAACCATTGCCAATCCGGCTCTTGTAGTATTAGATCTCGAGAAATTTGCAGCGGCTGCTCATGCACATGGCGTACCGTTTATTGTGGATAATACATTTGCAACACCGGTCAACTGCCGTCCGTTCGAGTGGGGTGCAGATATCGTAACACATTCTACTACAAAATACATGGATGGACATGCCACATGTGTCGGAGGAGCTATCGTTGACAGTGGTAACTTTGACTGGGCTGCCCATGCAGATAAATTTCCGGGACTTACAACTCCGGATGAGACATATCACGGAATCGTATACACAGAGAAATTTGGAAAAGCTGCGTATATTACAAAGGCGACTTCTCAGTTAATGAGAGATTTAGGTTCCATTCCATCACCTCAGAATTCATTTATTCTGAATCTTGGGCTTGAAACGCTTCCATTACGTGTGGAGCGTCATTGTGAAAATGCTCTGGCAGCTGCAAAATATCTGCAGGCACATGAAAAAGTAGCGTGGGTAAGTTGTCCGATGCTAGAAGGTGATAAACATTATGCACTTGCTAAGAAATATATGCCAAACGGAACTTGTGGAGTGATTACTTTTGGTCTGAAGGGTGGAAGAGAGGAAGCAGTCCGCATGATGGACAGCCTGAAGATGATTGCAATCGTGACCCATGTTGCAGATGCAAGAAGCTGTGTTCTCCATCCGGCAAGTCACACACACCGTCAGATGAATGATCAGGAGTTAAAAGAAGCTGGAGTACAGCCGGATCTGATCCGTTTCAGTGTTGGAATTGAAAATATTGATGATATTATTGCTGATTTAAGTCAGGCACTTGAACAGGTATAAAAGTATTCAAATACCTCCATACTAAGAAAAAAGTATGGAGGTATTTTCTATGGAAAAAGAAACAACTGAGGAAAAAAGAAATGAAATGAAAGAAACCGGCAGCATGAAACTTGACTCTAATAACCGGAAACATAATGTACGTCTTCTGACAATTATTGGAGAGATTGAAGGTCATGAAGCAGTATCCGGGAATACAAAAGCGACAAAATACGAACATCTTTTGCCGATGCTGGCTGAAGTAGAAGACAGCGAAGAGATTGATGGACTTCTGATCCTTTTAAATACAATGGGCGGGGATGTGGAAGCAGGACTATCTATTGCAGAGATGATTGCTTCTATTAGTAAACCGACAGTTTCTCTAGTCCTTGGAGGCAGCCATTCTATCGGAGGACCGCTGGCAGTGGCGGCAGATTACTCGTTTATCGTCCCGAGCGGAACTATGATCATACATCCGGTCAGATCAAATGGCATGTTTATTGGAGTACAGCAAAGTCTCCAAAATATGATCCGGACTCAAAAACGCATTACAGGGTTTCTTGCAGCTCATTCCCATATGAACGAAGAACGTATCGAAGAACTGATGCTTAATCCGACGGAACTTGTCAAAGATGTCGGCACACTTCTGGAAGGAGAAGATGCGGTCAGGGAAGGTCTGATTGATGAAGTTGGAGGAATGAGCCATGCATTAAGGAAACTTCACCAGATGATTGACGAAAAATAATCATTCATGTATACTATAATGTGATATGTTTTGCGCATAAGGGGGAGTAAAAAATATGGCTGCAAAGTCAAAAAAGAAAACTGGCAGAAAGCAGACAAAGAAAAAAAAGACCGAACAAAGTTTTTTAGGGGAGGAAATCTTTGTCTGGGTTACTCTGGCAGTCAGTATTTTGCTATTGATCAGTAATTTTGGATTTGGCGGAAACATTGGCGATCATGTATCCGGGACTCTAAAGCACGGCTTTGGGATCGTTGCCTATTTTGTCCCATTTTTACTGTTTGGAATCGTATCATTTTTAATATCAAATAAAGAAAATAGAATCGCATATATAAAATCTGCGCTTGCGCTGGTTTTTATGATCCTTACCTGTACACTTTTAGACCTGATCCATGAGATGGGCGGAAGACTTGGTAGCTTTATTGCAAACCTTCTTATACCCGCAATCGGAGTGGCAGGTACATATGTAATTGTAATAATCTGTATGATTATCTGCGGAGTGATCATTACAGGGAAATCTGCTTTAAAGGGAGTAAAAGCAAAAGGTGATCAGGCCTATGGCCGCGCAAGAGAAGATGCCAAAAGAAGACGTAAAATTTCAGAAGAACGTAAAGCCAAGCGTGCTAAGATGCGTGAGCAGGAACAAAAAGCTGCCAAAAACACAAACTCTAACGAAAAACGATCGGATCACCGAGTAACGGGAGTTTCTCTGGCAACCAGACTTTCTGATAAGTTCCAGTCACCGGAGATGAAGGAAATAAAGAGTAATCCGGAAATGATGTCGGCAGAAGATAAAAAACAACATCCGGATTTTGTGATCAACAGGGCTCCCGATATTCCAATAGAAGATATTCCGGAAGAATCAGATGTGACGGAGGAAGCTTTTGATTTTACACAGGCAGACAAGAATCCGACAGACTCTTCTTCGGGAAGTTCTGTGCGTAAAAGTAAGATGGGGGCAGCTCCGGTTGCCGATGAAGTTGCGCGTGTTGCAGCAGAAGCTGCGAAGACAACAGCGGCTGTAAGAACAAAAGCATATAAAATGCCACCGGTATCACTTCTGAATCGTGGTAGTGAAGGACGTCAGGAATCGGATGCAAAGCTTCGGGAAACTGCTATGAAGCTTCAGGAGATTCTGGCGAATTTTGGAGTAAATGTAACAGTTACAAATGTAAGCTGTGGTCCTGCTGTCACGCGTTATGAACTTCAGCCGGAAATGGGTGTGAAAGTAAGTAAGATTGTCGGACTGGCAGACGATATCAAGCTGAACCTGGCCGCCGCAGATATTCGAATCGAGGCACCGATTCCGGGAAAAGCAGCTGTAGGAATTGAAGTTCCAAATAAGGAAAATTCTACAGTCATGCTTGGGAATCTTCTAGCGTCCAAAGAATTTAAAGACAGTACCTCTAAAATATCGTTTGCAGTTGGAAAAGATATCGGAGGTAAGGTTGTCGTTACAGATATAGCAAAGATGCCACATGTGCTGATCGCAGGTGCTACAGGTTCCGGTAAGTCTGTCTGTATTAATACATTGATCATGAGCATCCTTTATAAAGCAACTCCGGATGAAGTCAAATTAATTATGATCGATCCTAAAGTTGTAGAATTAAGTGTTTACAAAGGCATTCCACATCTGATGATCGACGTGGTGACAGACCCGAAAAAGGCAGCTGGTGCTCTGAACTGGGCAGTAGCTGAGATGACAAGGCGTTATCAGGCATTTGCGTCATTGAATGTACGTGATATCAAAGGATATAATGCGAAGATTGAATCTATGCCGGATCATGCAGATGAAGCAAAAGGACATAAGATGTCGCAGATTGTCATTATTGTAGACGAGCTTGCAGATCTTATGATGGTTGCTCCTGGCGAAGTTGAAGAAGCAATTTGCCGGCTGGCACAGCTTGCAAGAGCAGCAGGGATTCATCTGGTCATTGCAACACAGCGTCCGTCTGTCAATGTTATCACAGGATTGATTAAAGCAAACATGCCGTCAAGAATCGCGTTTTCTGTAACTTCTGGAGTTGATTCCAGAACCATCATTGATATGAATGGTGCTGAAAAATTACTTGGAAAAGGAGATATGCTCTTTTATCCATCCGGTTATCAGAAACCGGTACGAGTCCAGGGAGCTTTTGTATCGGATGAAGAGGTGCAGAAAGTTGTTGATTATTTAATTGACAAAAATGGAAATGCCAATTACGATGTAGAAGTTGTCAATCATGTAAATACATCCAATATTGGCATGGTATCTTCAAACGGACCAGGTGCCGATGAAAGTAATGGGCGAGATGCCTATTTTATAGACGCAGGTCGTCTTATCATTGATAAGGACAAGGCTTCCATAGGGATGCTGCAGAGAGCGTTCAAGATTGGCTTTAACCGTGCAGCACGTATTATGGATCAATTGTGTGAAGCGGGGATTGTCGGTGGCGAAGAGGGAACAAAACCGCGCAAAATCCTCATGACACTAGAAGAATTTGAACAATACATACAAAATATAAATACTACTGAATAATCAGAGGAGGTCAGTATAGACAATGAAATGCAGGTATTGTAAGGCAGAAATACCAGAAGGGGAATTATATTGTAAAAAATGTGGGCGAGAGGTACAGATTGTACCAGATTACAATCCACTTGAAGAAATGCTAACGGCTCAGATCCAATTAGATGGCAATGAGCAGGAATCGGAGTTCGATCAATATATAAATCAAAAACGCAGAAATAATAACAGGACAGGACAATCTGCTGGCAGAAATACAGGTTCAACTGGACGTGGTGCAGGAAGAAATACAGGAAGAGGTGCATCACGAACAACAGCGGCTATGACTGGAAGAAGAATGACCGGGAATACTACGGGGCAGATACTAACTGATAAAGAAAGAAGAAAACGGCAGAGCGCAAAAGCAGCAAGAAAGAAAGCTTTGCGCAGAAAAAGACGGATCGTCCTGCTTATTATGGCTGCAATCGTAGTATTGGCAGGTGCCGGATTCTATGTTGTATATCAGAATTCCTATAACGGGATTATGAAAAAAGCACAAAAAGCCGCGCAGTCAAAAGATTATACCACTGCAGAAGCTTATTATAAACAGGCAATTTCCAAAAATACTAAAAAAGCAGATGCTTACACATGTCTTGCAGATGTCTATCTGTTACAGGATAAGGCCGATGAAGGTACAACATTATTTGAAGAAGCAGTTAGCAAGCAATCTGGTAATGTTGAACTTTATAAAGCTTGTATGGATTTTTATTTGAAATCAGATCAGAGCATGAAAATTCCAGAACTTTTGGATTCTGTCAGTGACTCCATGTTGGAGAAATTAAGCGATTATGTTGTAGATGAACCAAAGTTCAGTCTGGAGGATTCTACGACTTATGATGATGTCCAAAAATTACTTTTGACTGCAGATAAAGATATAATCTACTATACAACGGATGGTACAGATCCTGATCTGACAAGTACGAAGTACACCAGTGAAGGCATACAGATCAGCGAGGGTGAGACAACCATAAAAGCAATTGCTGTCAACAAAAAAGGGGTGCCGAGTGCAATCGGTAAGAAGACTTACACGGTAGAATTCCCTGTAGAAGATGCACCGGCGGTCTCCCCGTCAACAGGCCAGTACGATGAAGCAGTTCAGATTGAAGTAAAAGTACCGGAGGGATATACTGCATATTACACGACAGACGGTACAGACCCGACAACAGCATCTACAAAATATACCGGGCCAATCGACATGCCAAAGGGAGAAACTCTTTTTAAAGTCGTACTTGTCAATGGAAAGGGGCGTATGAGTGGTATTACCACTAGAAATTATATGTATGATAACCAATAATTGTAATCTTATTATGTAAAAAAAAGAAAAAATTACCAGAAAAATATTGCGTTAAATTATTATCAATGTTATAATGCAACTGTGATAATTTTTTAACGCAATTATTTTATGGAGGAGAAAAATCATGGCAAGATTTACATTACCAAGAGACATTTATCATGGAGAAGGAGCTTTAGAAGAGCTGAAGAACTTAAAAGGTAAAAAGGCAATCGTTGTTGTCGGTGGCGGCGCAATGAAACGCCAGGGATTCCTTGCAAAAGTTGAAGACTACTTGAAAGAAGCTGGAATGAAAGTTGCTCTTTTCGAAGGTGTAGAACCAGACCCGTCTGTTGAAACTGTAATGAAAGGTGCAAAGGCTATGCAGGAATTCGAGCCTGACTGGATCGTAGCTATGGGTGGTGGATCACCGATTGATGCAGCAAAAGCTATGTGGGCTTTCTATGAATATCCGGAAATAACATTTGAAGATCTGATTACACCATTCAGTTTCCCGGAATTAAGACAGAAAGCAAAATTTGCAGCAATCCCTTCAACCTCCGGAACTGCAACTGAAGTAACAGCATTTTCTGTTATCACAGATTATGCAAAAGGAATCAAGTACCCACTGGCAGATTTTAACATCACACCGGATGTGGCAATTGTTGACCCGGCTCTTGTAGCTGAACTTCCTGTAAATCAGGTTGCTTACACAGGTATGGACGCCTTGACACATGCGATTGAGGCATATGTATCTACATTGAACTGTCCATATACAGATCCGCTTGCACTCAAAGCAATCGAGATGGTATTTGATTATCTTCCGGCATCCTACAGATGCAATATGGAAGCAAGAGCAAAAATGCACGATGCACAGTGCCTGGCTGGAATGGCATTCTCTAATGCATTACTTGGAATCGTACATTCTATGGCTCATAAAACAGGAGCTGCATTCTCTACAGGACATATTACACATGGACTTGCAAATGCAATGTATCTTCCATATGTAATCAAATATAATGCAAAAGATCCTGTAGCAGCTAAGAGATATGCTGAAATTGCAAGGTTTGTAGGACTTGGTGGAGCATCTGAAAAAGCACTCATCAACAGTCTTTGTGAGAAGATCAATGAATTCAATGTTATCTTAAATATTCCGGCTACATTAAAGGATTTCGGGATCAAAGAAGATGAATTTAAAGAAAAAATTGCTACAATCTCTGAAAATGCTGTGGGTGATGCCTGTACAGGTTCTAATCCAAGAACAATTGATCCAGCTACAATGGAAAGACTGTTTACATGCATTTATTATGGAACAGAAGTTGATTTTTAATTAACGATAATGTTAAAAAAATAATTTTAATAAAATAATGATGAAACGGCAGGTATTGTAATAATATTTGCCGTTTTTGGTGCGTTTTTCTGAATTTATTTTAGAAATTAAATTCACAGCAAGTTACTTGATATTTTCATAACAATGTTGTATCATTAAATAGATGATTATTATTATTCCCGGTATTTCAATGGGGGTTAAAATTAGGAGGAAGCAAGATGTATAAGATATTAAAAGCTGAAAAATTAGCTGACAAGATTTATCTTATGGATGTTGAGGCACCACGTGTTGCAAGACACTGCCAGCCTGGACAGTTCGTTATCGTTAAGATGGACGATAAGGGAGAACGTATCCCACTTACAATCTGTGACTATGACAGAGAAGCAGGTACTATTACAATCGTATTCCAGGAAGTCGGAGTATCTACTGTAAAGATGGCTGACTTAAAGGCCGGGGATTCATTCCGTGATTTCACTGGACCTCTTGGTTGTGCTTCAGAGCTCGTTGGAGAAGACATAGAAGACTTGAAAAAGAAAAAAATCTTATTCGTAGCAGGTGGAGTTGGAGCTGCTCCTGTATATCCACAGGTAAAATGGTTACATGAACACGGCGTAGCAGCAGATGTTATTGTCGGAGCAAAGACAAAAGATATGCTGATCCTTGAAGATGCTATGGAAGCTGTATCTGGTAACTATTACCCATGTACAGATGATGGTTCCTACGGACATGCCGGAATGGTTACAACAATGGTCGAAGAACTTGTAAATAATGGAAACAAATATGATGTATGTATTGCAATCGGTCCAATGATCATGATGAAATTTGTCTGTCTCCTTACAAAGAAACTGGAGATCCCGACAGTTGTCAGCATGAACCCGATCATGGTTGATGGTACAGGAATGTGCGGTGCCTGCCGTCTGATCGTTGGAGACGAAGTGAAATTCGCATGCGTAGACGGACCAGAGTTTGACGGACATCTCGTTGATTTTGATAACGCTATGAAGAGACAGCAGCTTTACAAGACAGAAGAAGGTCGTGCAATGCTGAAATTACAGGAAGGTGACACTCATCATGGTGGATGCGGAAACTGCGGAGGTGACAAATAATGGCAAATGTATTAGAGAGAGTTCCTGTAAGAGAACAGGATCCAAAAGTAAGAGCAACAAACTTCGAAGAAGTATGTTATGGATATAACAAAGAAGAAGCAATGGAAGAGGCACAGCGCTGTATCAACTGTAAGAATGCAAGATGTATCCAGGGCTGTCCTGTATCTATCAATATTCCAGGATTTATTAGTCATGTAAAAGAAGGTAATATTGAGGAAGCTTATAAAGTAATCGGAGAGTCCTCAGCACTTCCTGCTATCTGTGGCCGTGTATGTCCACAGGAGTCCCAGTGCGAGAGCAAATGTATCCGTGGAATCAAAGGTGACCCGATTTCGATCGGTAAACTTGAAAGATTCGTTGCTGATTACGCTCTTGAGCATGACATTAAACCTGTAAAACCTGAGAAGACAAATGGACATAAAGTTGCAGTTATCGGTTCTGGTCCGTCCGGACTTACATGCGCCGGAGACCTTGCAAAGCTTGGTTATGAAGTAACAGTATTTGAGGCACTTCACGAGCTTGGCGGAGTACTTGTATATGGTATTCCAGAGTTCCGTCTTCCAAAAGAGAAAGTCGTAAAGAAAGAAATCGAAAAAGTAAAAGAATTAGGTGTACATTTTGAGCCAAACGTAGTAATCGGTAAATCAACAACAATCGATCAGTTGATGGAAGAGGAAAACTTTGAAGCTGTATTCATCGGTTCCGGAGCAGGTCTTCCGATGTTCATGGGAATTCCGGGAGAGGCATCAAACGGAGTATTCTCTGCAAACGAGTATCTGACAAGAAGCAACCTGATGAAAGCTTTCGATGATTCTTATGATACACCGATTGCAGCAGGTAAGAAAGTTGCAGTTGTCGGTGGCGGTAACGTAGCAATGGATGCTGCCAGAACAGCACTTCGTCTTGGAGCAGAAGTACATATAATCTACCGTCGTGGCGAGGAAGAACTTCCAGCCAGAGTTGAAGAAGTACATCATGCAAAAGAAGAGGGCGTTATCTTTGATCTTCTTACAAATCCAAAAGAAATTCTTGCAGATGAGAATGACTGGGTAAAAGGAATGAAGGTTGTTAAGATGCAGCTTGGAGAGCCTGATTCATCAGGAAGACGACGTCCGGAAGAAATTCCAGGATCAGAGTACGAGATTGAACTTGATACAGTTATCATGTCTCTTGGAACATCTCCAAACCCATTGATTGCTTCTACAACAAAAGGTCTTGAGACAAACAAGAGAAAATGTATCGTTGCAGAAGAAGAAAATGGACAGACATCAAAAGCATGCGTATTCGCTGGCGGAGATGCTGTAACAGGAGCAGCAACAGTAATCCTTGCTATGGGTGCCGGAAAAGCCGGAGCAAAGGGAATTCATGAATTATTAAGCAACAAATAAATTATATCAGCCGGGAGATGACTCCCACCACTATAGGTGGTGAGAAACAAGCTGGTATCAGTGGTGGGAGTCAATCCCCCAGCTGATATAGCCTCCGGCAGGGCGCAAAACCATTGTCCGGTGGACCATGGTTTTGCGCCGACCGAAACGGAGTGTAGACTTGCAGAGGTGCGCAGTAGAAGTATGTCATGCAATTGCATGACGCGCACCTCGCAGCAAGAATGCCAAGGCATTCTTGAATTTAAAATTCAAAAACTGCTACCCCATACGGCGGCAATTTGTATCCAAATGAATATGGTCTTCCATCACATTCTTTCTTCAAGGCATGATAAATGTTCTGTCTCTTCTCGCCATTTCCGCCATATTTCACATCGTCACTGTTCAGAATCAGCTTATACTGCTTCTTTCTAGGAACGCCTACACGATAATCTTCTCTTGCCATCGGTGTGAAGTTGATCACGAACAGAAGGTTATGCTTTCCATCTTTAGAATGGCGGATAAAGCTGTAAATGCTTCTGTATGCATCATCTGCATTGACCCACTCGAATCCTTCCCATGACTGATCCAGTTCATAAAGCGCCTGTTTCTTTTTATACATGTGGAGTAGATCACGCATCCATGACTGAATTGCCTGATGCTCCGGCTCCTCCAACAGATACCAGTCCAGTTCACGTTCCTCTGACCACTCGCGAAGCTGTGCAAAATCCTGTCCCATGAACAACAATTTCTTTCCGGCGTGTCCCATCATAAATGCATATCCTGCTTTCAGGTTCGCATATTTATCAAATCCAAGTCCTGGCATCTTATTGATCATGGAACATTTCAAATGGACAACCTCATCATGTGACAGTACGAGAATGTAATCTTCGCTGTACGCATAACTCATGGCAAATGTCATCATATGATGATTGTCTTTTCTGAAATACGGATCCAGCTTCATATATTCCGTAAAGTCGTGCATCCACCCCATATTCCACTTAAGGCTAAATCCAAGACCTCCGTCTTCTACATCTCCGGTTACCTTCGGCCATGCCGTAGACTCTTCCGCTATCATAAGTGCACCCGGATTTCTTCCAAGTACAACTGTGTTCAGATGCTTGAAGAAATCTACTGCCTCCAGGTTCTCATTACCTCCATACTGGTTCGGAACCCATTCTCCGTCTTTCTTTCCATAATCCAGGTACAGCATAGAAGCAACTGCATCAACGCGAAGTCCATCAATATGGAAATGCTCCACCCAGAAAAGTGCATTGGCAATCAGGAAGTTCCTTACCTCATTCTTGCCAAGATCAAATATCTTCGTCCCCCAGTCCGGATGCTCTCCTTTTCTTGGATCTGCATACTCGTAAGTTGCTGTTCCGTCAAACTCGGCAAGTCCATGCTCGTCCTTTGGAAAATGTGCCGGAACCCAGTCCATAATGACACCGATTCCATTTCTATGCAGATAATTGATCATCCACGCAAAATCTTCCGGTGTTCCATAACGGCTTGTCGGCGCATAATATCCTGTCACCTGATATCCCCATGATCCATCAAATGGGTGTTCTGCGATTCCCATGATCTCCACATGCGTATATCCCATATCTTTCATATACTTTGTGATTTCTTTTGCGAACTCACGATAAGTATAGAATCCCTCGTCCTCTGTGCCTGGGTGTCTCTTCCAGGAACCCATATGAACCTCATATACAGACATTGGTTCTTTTTTGTGGTCCCATTTTTCCCGTGCAGTCATCCAGGAACTATCGGTCCATTTCAAATTCTCAATATTCGTTATTCTTGATGCTGTACCCGGACGAAGTTCTGCATAATTGGCATACGGATCTGCCTTCATATGATACTCCCCCGTAATCGTCTCAATGCAGAACTTATACATCATGCCTTCTTTTACTCCCGGTACAAAGCATGTGTAAATTCCGATATATTCTGCCCTTGTCATAGGGTTTCTTGTGCGATCCCAGTCATTGAATTCCCCCACTACAGACACTGATTTCGCATTCGGTGCCCAGACAGCAAAATAAACTCCTTTCTGCCCTTCGTCATCCACCATATGCGCACCCAGCTTCTTATAAATTTCGTAGTGATTTCCCTGTCCGAAAAGGTACTGATCTAATTCTCCGATTTCATAAGCTTTCCATTCTTTCTCCATAAACTTCCCTCACATTTCATCCGGATTTCAATATCTTAAGTATACCTTAGCAGAACACAAAATTCAATCTATGTCACTCGATTCCAGACAAAAAACAGGGATACAATTTTCTACAATTGTATCCCTGCTTCATCACTTACATTCACTATATCATTAAATTTTAAAATCTTCTTCCTTCAGAATAATGCGATCTGACGAATCCGTAGATTTTCCAAATACACGTCTTGCAAGATGCTTTACATTTGCTTTCTGTGAATGTTTTATTGCTTCATCCATGATTTCTTTTACTTCCGCAACTGTAACCGCATGATCTTCACGCTGCATTACATCAATTCGGCTGTAAAGTGCCAGAATTCCCATTTCATCAAGCTTATATCCATTTTCCTTCGCATAAGTCTGACCAAATGTTACTAACTCATCATTGATGAATACCGGAAGCTCAAGCTTAGAAGTGAATTTCTTTTTGAAATCCGGATTAGCTGTCATAATTCTCTCCAGAGGTTTTCTCTGATCTTCAAGAACAAAGAGAAGCTCTCCGGTCTTTCTTGACATCAATGCATTCAGTTCCTTGATTGTTCTGGAATTCAACTTACCAGCCTTTTCGATGATGATCGCTCCACCGCGAAGCTTCTGGATAATATTGCCAAGTTCCTTCTTATTCAGCGATTCACCTGTAACAATAGCAACTTTACCCTGTTTCAGATTTCTTTGTTTCTGGATTGCTTTTACAATATCTACTGCAAGGACTGTTTTTCCAGATCCTTTACGGCCAATGATCATTAAGTTACCGGTTCTTGAAGTTCCCTCTCTCTGGGCACGTCTGTCATTATCAAGTACTGCAACAATCTGTTCACTCATTCCTCTGACCGGTACGAAGTAAGAGAATAATTTCTTCTGCTCCTCTGTCAGTCCGGCTTTCAGTCCAATCTCACTGGTTGCACTTAAGTCATATCTTCCTGTTACAACAAATCCGGTATCAAATGGAACTCCGCTTCCTTTTGACTTCTTAATTCTGCGCTGAATCTCTTCCTCAGATGGTTCTTCAATTTCCAAGTCTCCTTCAAGGTCTTCCGGATCCGGAATCTCAGGAAGCTCATCTTCAAAGTCGTCTTCCTCAAAATCATCCTCTTCTTCGAAGTCGTCCTCTTCCTCGAAATCGTCTTCCTCGAAGTCGTCCTCTTCCTCAAAGTCGTCCTCTTCCTCAAAGTCATCGTCTTCCTCAAAGTCATCCTCTTCGTAATCGTCGTCTTCTACATAATCATCTTCATAGAAGTCATCGTCTTCCTCAAAGTCGTCTTCGTCCTCAAAGTCATCGTCTTCCTCAAAGTCGTCCTCTTCCTCGAAATCATCCTCTTCCTCGAAGTCGTCCTCTTCCTCGAAGTCGTCCTCTTCCTCGAAGTCGTCCTCTTCCTCGAAATCATCCTCTTCCTCGAAATTGTCTTCGTCCTCGGATTCATCTTCCGGGAATTCATTCCACTCTGCATCGAATTCCTCTACTTCTTCCTCATCTTCCTCCGGGAATTCATCTGCAAAACCATCTTCGTCAAAATCGTCTTCGTCGAATCCATCTTCCTCTTCAAAATCATCTTCTTCGGATTCCTCGTCTTCGAAATCATCCTCGTCTTCCGAATTGTCTTCCGAATCATCCTGGTTTTCTGTTTCCGGAATTTCTTCATCTTCTTGTACTTCTTCGATTTCTTCTACAGCGTCGACTTCATCTTCTGCTTCAAACTCTTCGTCCTCACCCTCAAAGTCTTCGTCTTCAAACTCTTCCTCTTCGAAATCATCTTCATCCTCAGAATCCTCAGAATCCGTCTCCTCTTCTTCAGAAGCTGCTTCAACAAGCTCTTCTTCAGGTTCTTCTTCAGACTCTTCAGGTTCTTCCACAATATCGTCCAGCTCTTCTTCTGAAATAAACTGATCTACAATTTCTTCTTCAACAGATTCCCCTTCTGCTTTTGCAAGCTCCAGTTCCTCTTCTATATCAAAATTTTCCTCTTCTTTCTCCTGTGCTGTCACACGATCTTCCAGCTCTTCCACAAGCTGTCTGATATCATCAGAAAGCAATGCCTTTCTTCTTGCTTCCTCTGCCTCAAGACGAGCCTTCTCTTCCGCTTCACGACGAGCCTTCTCCTCCGCTTCACGACGAGCCTTCTCCTCTGCTTCACGACGAGCTTTCTCTTCCGCTTCACGGCGGGCTTTCTCTTCTGCTTCCTGACGGGCTTTTTCTTCTGCTTTCCGTCTTGCTATTTCTTCTGCCTCGCGTCTCTCTGCCTCAAGTCTTTCTGCCTCACGGCGGGCTTCCAGTGCTTCTCTCTCTTTTCTAAGTCGTTCTTCATCGGATGCTTTTTGCTTTGCGATCGCCTCAGCATTTACCTTCTGCTTAGCTTCCCATTCCATCAAGATGTCTTCAATCTTCATCTGACCTTCAATGCGGAGTTCTTCTTCTCGTTCCTCCATCTTCTTCTGGTCTTCCGGATTAATTCCACTCGCCATAGCCACTCCATTAGCCAGTGCTTCTTTAAGTGTCGCACCCTTCACAACTGTCGTAATAGACTTTTTTGGTCCTTCTGCCGCATGCTGAAGAATTCCTTCTAACTCTCTGACATTCCGAGCTTCTTCCGGAGTTTCCTTTCCGATTGGTTCAATGACTGGTGCTTCTGTTTCTACAACTTCTGGTTCTTCTGAAACAGCTTCTTCCGGCTCCAGGACCGGTTCCTCAGCTGGTGCTTCCGGCTCTTCTGAAACTGGCTCTTCTGAAACTGGTTCTTCTAAAACCGGTTCTTCTATCGGAACTTCTTTGTCTGCCTTGGCATTTTCTTCCATTGCCTTCAATGCTTCTCCAAGCTCTGCTGTCGGAATTCTTCTCGTTGCATCCAGACCATCCACCGTTTCTGTTGTATTGGCTCCTGATTCCTGCTGTTCTGCCTCCGCAGCTTCTGCTGCTTCCTGCGCTGCTTTAATCTGTTCTTTTGGAATTGATACAGTATCCTGTGGAATACTCTTTACATCCTTAAGCACAGCTCGATCAGGTTTTTTATCCACTGCTTTCTTAGGCTCTTTTTTCGGTACACCTTTATACTCATCGTACTTTTCCTGTTGGAGTGGTGTCAGTGGTTTGTACTTCATCTTCAATTCCATTGCCTGATATACATATTTTCCTTCGCTGAACCACAAGATCAAATCGTCACATTCTTCCAGACACTTTGAGGTCATGCCTGCTTCATGATATAGCTTTGCGAGCTCATACGCCCATTTTTCAATATATTCTGCCTTTTTAAATTCTTCCAGTGCCGAAATCTGTTCTGACAGATCGGACCCTTGTGCCTTCAAAATCCGATATTTCAAAATGAACTGATTCGGATCTCTCGGTGCCAGTTTTACAAATTCCTCATAACAGTCCGAAGCCTCATTCAGATCATTCAGTTTCAGGGCAAGTACTGCCAGACGATACACAACCTTTCTGCTGGACGGTGCTCTGTCAAATGCGATCATAAGCGTATCACGGCTCTTCTGAAACTCCCCGTTATTCTCGTAGATTTCGCTTACTGTATTTAACATTGCCGGGCTCTTCACCCTTCTCCAGTCTATTGTATCTGCAATTTCCATTGCTTTTCTAAATTGTTTCTTTTCGTAATGTTCGAGCATCTGCTCGGTTTTTACCCGATATTCATATTTATCCAATATTCTCACCTCAAATTTTTTGACAATTCTACAGATACAAGTTTATCATACACTAGTCTTATTGTCAAAAACATACGAGATTTTGTTACAAAAATGTTACAAAATGATATCGTCCACTTTTTTGAAATCTTTCAGGCTATACGCTTCTATAATATTTCCCTGGATAACATAAAGCATATCTTCTATATAAATACCTCTTGTGATCCTCATATTATTTCCATTGATTTCCTCATGCATCGTACATGTAAATCCTTGTTTTTCGTCGTAAGAAAATGTATAGTACTCCCGGCCGCCTTCGCTGTCTGCAGCAAAACCAATCAGATTTTTCTCTGCATCTACTAAAGCTGCCTTATAATCATAAGAAACATCTGTATAGTACACATTTTCAATGACATAAGTCTGCTCCTCTTTCACATTTTCTGGATCAGAAATATCGAACATCGTCAATTTCACGCCATCTGTTGACATAGTCTTTTCATCAACATTCATCCCAATACCCAGAAGCTTATTTTTCCCATACGGATGCAGATAATCTGAAAATCCAGGTATCTTCAACGCTCCTATGATCTTTGGATTTTTCGGATCCGACAGATCAACGGAAAATAACGGATCCGTCTCTTTAAATGTTACAAAGTATCCTGCCTTTCCCATAAATCTTGCGGAGTACACCCTCTCATCTTCTGCCAGACCTTTGATGGAGCCGGTTTCTTTCAGTTCTTGATTCAAAACATAAACACTGTTCGTGTCGCCATCGGTCACTACAACTCTCAGATATCCATCATATTCATCAATAGAAAATGAATCATTAATATAGCCGTCTATTTTGCACTGTGCCCCAGCCGTCAATTTCCCACTTTCATAAGAAACTTTTCGGATTGTCGTCACATCTTTTCCGGAATATTGCCACACATTTTCATAAAAATAAATATTATCGTTGCTCACATATAAATTGCCACCGTCTGCCAAAAGTGCCTTGCTGTGCGCTGTCTCATTTGGATTTTCCAGAGAAACGGATGTGATGATTGAATACATATCTGCCTTTGAAATGGACGGAAGACAGATATCTGTTTCTTCGATCAGATTATCGTTTACAAGTGGTATATAGGACTTCGGATTCTTCGCCGTTATACCATCAAGTGTTACATAATAATCACTGAATAAGTATAAGTATCCATCTGCAATTCTTGAAGAATTGTAATATCCACTCTGACTGACCCTGCCAACTTCTTTTGGATTTTCCCGGTCTGAAATGTCATAAGTTACTGCGGTCGTATTAGCCCTCTGACCATATCCATAATCATCATCATTCCATTTGCCGCCCACATAACCGTCACACACTGCGATTAATTGTTTTCTCTCAATGTCCAGATACATTTCCTGGATTTCAGAGACATCTTCCACTGTTATAGTAGCCGTTTGCTTCATCCGATTATCACGGGTATCTATAATGGCAATCTGATTGCTCTTATCTTTTAACACGTAAAGGTATGTTCCATCTGTTTTAGCTGTATCCCCCTCGTCCACACCTTCCTGACGTACATTTATCTCAGAATAAGAACCGCTTGCCATTCCGGTGTCCGCTGCTGCAGTACTGCTTTCTTCAATATTCTGTGCTGCATCTCCACTTACCTTACTGTCAGCTGATTCATCGACTCTTATATCATTCAATGATCTTGCCCAGCTTGAAGTGTATGCACTGTCTCTTTCCTGATCTTTCTTATATTTTTCCAAATATGCATAGACATCCTTATATTCTGCCGCACTTTCTACTTTCGTACTGTCACTGATTGTCACATCACTGCCTGCTATCTTATCATCTCTAGTCGCATCTTCCATTTTAAAATAATTCTGGTATACCATCACTCCCACGATCAACACCAGACATGCTGCTGCCAGTCCACCGATTCTCGTCGGAGTCCACATTTTTTTCTTCTTCCCTGCAAGCTTTGCTTCAATCTGTCTCGGTTCAAGCGCTTTCGGCACCGGAACCTGTTCTGACTTTTCCTTTATTTTCCGAATCATGTCCTGCTCGTTCTTATTCATAAAATGTCCTCCCTTCCAACACACACTGCATCTTCTCCAGCGCCCGGCTTCGTTTTACCCGGACAGTTCCCGGCTTCAGGCTTAGGATCTTCCCGATTTCTGTGCTGTTATAACCGCCAAATACTGACAGCCCGACTATCATTTGCTTTTCTTCTGAAAGAATAAAAAATGCATTTCTCACATCCATCGCAAGTCCCACATCTTCTTCATGAATTCCTTCCACCTGTCCTTCCGGGAAAAAATCTTCTGTCTGCTGTATTCCTTCTTTCGCCACCTGTTTCAATCTTTTCTTACATATATTTGACAAAATTGTAAAAATCCAGCTCTTGAAAGCTTCTTCTTTTCGAAGTTTATGTATATGTTCATAAGCAGATAACACTGCCGCACTCACCGCGTCTTCTGCCTCATGCGGATCACGCATCAGACAAAGTGCGTAGCGATAGAGGTCTTGATAGACCTGCTCATATAGCTTTGAAAATGCTTTTGCATCACATTTCATTCTTTTTCCTCCTCAATTTGTTTTTCTCAAGAAGTTCTCCACACTCCTCCATTGACTTATCCCATTGCCGTTTTCCAATACCCAGTGTAAAAAGTATTATTACTTCTTCTACATATAAGAGTCCCAAAATATCCCAAGTGTTACAAAAAGGCGTCACTTTTTTTCATAAGTGCCGCCTTTTATTTACATTCGTTTATTCAATTATATTACTGCCAAAAATACTGCGCAAGATAAAATTCAGCGTAATTCCCAGTGCAACGGAACATAGAACATGAATTTTACCTATCGAATTATTTAGCCCTTATAATAATTAATCAGACAACCTTTGAGAATAATCTCTCTTTCTGCGTCTGTCATATCTCCAAGTGTAAATGTGACTTCTTTCAATGTATCTCCGACTACATAAGCTTTGATCTCTGCATCTTTGTTTTCCACTGCTTTTCTGATTTCCGGTACAAAGATATAATCGCCATTTTTGAAGCTTAATTTCTTGTCGTCTTCTTTTGTGATAAATGGAAGCATTCCCCAGTTGATCAGATTGGAGCGATATCTTTTTGTCGCATATTCATTTGCAATATTTGCCCAGCCACCGAGCACCTTCTGACAGGAAGCTGCCTGCTCTCTTGCTGAACCGTCTCCTGGTTTTACCGCAAAAATCGTACTTCCAACTCCGATATTTCCTTTTCCTGCTTCCGGATATTTCTCCTGAATCTTTGCCATAACCGGTTTTAATTCTTCCAATACCTCTAACGGACATTCGCCTGCTTCGATTGCTTTCTGTGCTTTCTGTACTTCCTTTGCACGTCCTACATATGCAGGATCTTTTCTGGAAAGTGCAAACTCTGCCAGTCCAAGTGGATTGGATCTGTAAGAAGATGTTTCTCCAGATGGGATCAGCTCATCTGTTGTTGTAACCGGATCGTGAATCTCTGATACAACTTTCAATACCAGATTCTCCGGAAGTGCTGACATTGCCGGCCAGTCTTTGATATTCGGTCCGAACTTGATCTTTGTATCCGGATCAGCCACACCATGACTGTCAAATACACGATTTGCATAAATCTTCTGGTCAAAGTGGTATTTCTGTCCCTTGTATTCTACGTCCATATCTGTTGCAGGTGTCAGGAAACCTTTATTTGCTGCTGTTGCTGCAATTGAACGGGCATCCATAAGTGCAACAGATGCAATCTGTCCACTCTGAAGCTTGGAACCTTCACGGTTCGGGAAGTTTCTTGTAGAGTGGCGAATAGAAAATGCGTTATTTGCCGGGGTATCTCCAGCTCCAAAGCATGGTCCGCAGAATGCTGTTTTTACAATTGTTCCTGCTTCCATAAGATCCGCAACTGCACCGTTTTTCACAAGTTCCATATAGATCGGTGTACTTGCCGGGTATACGCTAAATGTAAATTCATCTGAGCCAATGTAATGACCCTTTATGATGTCTGCTGCTGCGCAGATATTTTCAAATCCACCACCGGCACATCCTGCGATGATTCCCTGATCCACATAAAGTTTTCCATCCATCACTTTATCCTGAAGTGAATAATCCACAGCACCATCCAGGCTCACCAGTGCTTTCTGCTCTACATCGTGAAGCACGTCTTTCAGATTCTTACGCACGTCGTCGATTGTATATACATTTGACGGATGGAACGGCATTGCGATCATCGGACGTATCTCGCTTAAGTTCACATAGACCATACCATCATAATATGTAACTGCACCAGGATTCAGTCCTTTGTAATCTTCACTTCTGCCGTGGATCTCATAGAACTCCTTAATCTTATCATCTGTTTTCCAGATAGAAGACAGACATGTTGTCTCCGTTGTCATAACATCGATTCCGATACGGAAATCAGCACTTAACTTCTCCACACCTGGTCCGACAAATTCCATAACTTTATTGTTTACATAACCATTTGCAAATGTTGCACCTATAATTGCCAGTGCCACGTCCTGTGGTCCGACGCCTTTGACCGGCTCTCCGTCCAGATAAATTCCAATCACACCTGGCATCTTAATATCATATGTCTTATTCAGGAGCTGCTTTACAAGTTCCGGTCCGCCTTCACCCATAGCCATCGTTCCAAGTGCTCCATAGCGGGTATGGCTGTCGGATCCAAGGATCATCTTGCCGCCGCCTGCCAGCATCTCACGGGCAAACTGGTGAATAACTGCCTGATGCGGCGGTACATAGACACCGCCATATTTCTTCGCACAAGTCAGTCCAAACATGTGGTCATCTTCATTAATCGTTCCGCCGACCGCGCAGAGTGAGTTGTGACAGTTCGTCAATACATATGGAATCGGAAACTTCTCCAGTCCTGAAGCTCTCGCTGTCTGAATAATTCCGACAAATGTAATGTCATGAGATGTCAGCTTATCAAATTTGATCTGCAGTCTCTCCATATTGCCTGATATATTATGAGCCTCTAAAATTCCGTAAGCCATTGTCTGCGTTCTGGCTTCCTCCTTGGATACCTCACGGCCTGTCTTTGCCTTTACTTCTGCTTCGTCCGTAATGATCTCGGTGCCATTTACCAGATACGCACCGCCGTCATATAATTTCAACATGTCTAGTCCTCCTGATTACCTGTAATTATATTCTTCTGAATAATTACCTTTATTTCCAGATTGTATACATGTATATATTAGCACATCACATGACATATGTCCAACCATTTATTCGCCCTTTTTCAAGAATAACTCTGTTGCTTTTTCAATCTCTTCTCCTGTCGCTTTCAGCAGCCTTTTTGCATCATTCATCGTTCCATTTCGCAGGCATTCCGCAATTGTTTCTAAGCGTCCCGTCTCTATTCCCTTTTTCATTCCCTTTTTCATTCCCTTTTCTTCAATACCTTCTGATAAATTACACATATCATTCAACTCCTCCCTGATTTTTTCATCTACTGGAATATCTAACTCTTCATCTAAAAGCCGCACCTTTTCCTCTCCACTTAGTTTACTAGAGAATAATATATTTAAGAATTGATGTAATTCACTCTCAGTTTTGCTTTGAGACAGCTTTTGACTTGACTCGCAATCCAGTCCAATCATAATGAAATTAAATAAATCTTTCTTTCCAGGCCACTTATAATTCCCAACTAATGCATTGTCTGTTATATGAAAATGATTCAAACAATTTTTATTTACGCCCGGGCAAATCCATATGGAATATACCTTTACCATATCATCATAATTAGAATTTGTAAAATCTCTTTCTTTTTGTGAAGAAATCATTCTGCAAGTGTAAAATATAGCCCGATTCATCAAAGCATACCCCGGCGAACTATTCTTTTGAGCTTCTATATTCACAATAATCTGAGAAATTCCATCTTTCATTCGAACATAAAAAATAATATCAAAGCGAATAGCCCCTTCTTTTGTTTCCGTATTTTCCGTATTACTACCTTTAATTTTACTTTTCGGATTTTCCAACACTTGATTAGTCATTCCCGGTTCTACCGAAACCGTAGATACATATGGTTCTCCTTCAATCAAAGAAATGATATCTCTTGGATTCGCATCTTTAAATTCCGTTACTGTTCCTTTTAAAATCTGTGCCAGAAAAATTTTGTTACTTAAAAGCTTTTTGGCATTCTCGTCATACTGCGCTTTCATGCCAATGGTTCCAATAATTTCTTTTGTATGTTTGTTCAATAATTATACTCCTCCCTGTACTCATAGTACAAACAACTTAATGTAGTAACATTTTTTCTTCATGTCGGATTACTGTCTCGAAATCTGAAACACCGAAATGAGATACCTTACGGCTTAGAACTTTTTTAAATATAGAATCTTTTCTAAAAGTATTCATAGGATAACACAAAAGGAAAGATTTCGCAAGTGTTTCTCACGTAATCTTTCCTCTATTTTCTAAATTCTTCTCGTCTATTTTACACCATCACTTTTCGTTTTCCCAATAGTGCCATTTCTTCCACATTTTTTGTAGCATACAGTATCGTAACTCCGGTTCTCTCCTGTAATTCCACCAGCTCCTGAGTCAACTGATTATGAAATTTGGGATTTACATTGCGAAGCGGCTCATCCATGAGGATTACATCTGGCTCCAAAATCATGGCACGCGCCAGCGCGGTCCGGTGTTTCCACAGATCTGACAAGTTTTTTACTTTTGCAAATCGGACTTCTACAAGATCTAGAAGTTCCATCACTTCCAGTGTCCGTTTTCCTATTTCTTTTTCATCTATGCCGCGAAGTCTTAAGCCCAGTTCTACATTTTCCAGAACTGTCATTCGCGGATACACAGTATAATTCTGAAAAATCATGGCAATTCCGCGCTCCTCCGGCGGAAGACTGTTGACCAGCTTGTCTCCAATCCATATCTCTCCGTTTTTCACTTCATCAAGACCTGCGATCATGCGCATAACAGCACTTTTTCCACTCCCGGATGGGCCAGTCAATATTACAAATTCTCCGTCTTCAATCTGGAAATTTAAATCCTTTACTGCCTCATATCCATTCGGAAATGCGCGATCTACATGTTTTAATGTCAGACTTGCCATCTGATCAGCCCCTTTCTTTGTCTTCCCCTGACTACTGTAATTCAGGCTTTTTATCCATCATTACTTTTTTACAATAACGCCTGGTAAATGTCTCTCTTTCCGACTCCCCGGTCTTTCGCGACCATTTTCATTGCTTCTTTTTTCTGAATCCCCTGATCCATATAATAATCCATATGTTCCTGAATGGACATTTCTTCCCATTTCTGGCGTTCTTCTTCTATCTGTTCCTGACGGCTCTTACCCTCAATGACAAGCACGCATTCCCCTTTTGGTTCCTGCTCTTTATAATATTCCACTGCCGCACTGATCGTTGTTGCAAAGACTGTCTCATGCTTTTTCGTAAGCTCCCGGCAAATGCGGATTCTTCTGTCACCCAAGGTCGCAAGCAGAAGCTCTAATGTCCGGACCAGTCTGTGCGGTGCTTCGTAGATAATCATAGTTCTTGTCTCTTCCGTCAGTTCGTTCAGCACTGCCTGTCGTTCTTTTTTATCTGTCGGAAGAAATGCTTCAAACGCAAATCTTCTTGTGGACAATCCGGAAATGGTCAGCGCTGTGATGCAAGCTGCTGCCCCCGGAACTGCTGTCACAGTGATTCCTGCTTCCTGACACATTGCCACCAGCTCCTCACCCGGATCGGAGATTCCCGGCGTTCCCGCATCCGTGATCAGTGCAATATCTTCACCATTTTCCAAGTGCTCAATCAACGTATGCGCTTTTGCAATCTTGTTATATTCATGATAACTGGTCATCGGTGTGTGAATATCAAAATGATTCAAAAGCTTAATGCTATTGCGGGTATCCTCTGCTGCGATCAGATCAACTTCTTTTAAAATACGGACACAGCGAAATGTCATGTCCTCCAGGTTGCCGATCGGAGTTGCACACAGATATAATGTTCCTGACATATAATTCTCCTTTTATTTCATCCCGTACAATTTCAGTACTTCTTCCGTATACTCCCCGTCTTTCGTGTAGACTATGAGCGGCGGGTCTACGGCAAGGCGTGGTTTTCCGCCTTTGAGGCCTTCGATAAGAACCATGTTTGGCTCTTTTTCTGCATATGGGTGGACGAGACGCATGCGTTTCGGCTCGATTCCGTAATTGCACATTTTTGTAAAGATTTCCGGCAGGCGGAAAGGACGATGCACCATGTAGAAACGTCCTTTCATTTTCAGTACTTTTGCACTTTCTCGCAAAAGATCATCTAATGTGCATAACGCTTCATGTCTTGCGATATACAAAGCCTCGTTATCATTTTTCAGGCCGTGTTCTCCAATCATATACGGTGGATTGGATACAATAACTTCATACGAATCATTTCCAAATATGTGACTTGCCTCTTTGATATCACCGGTAACGATATCTATCTTGTTCTCCAGCCCGTTGTGTGCCACGCTTCTTCTTGCCATATCAGCACTTTCTTCCTGAACTTCCAGACCTGTATAATGAAGTCCCGGATTCTTTGCTTCCAGTAAAATCGGAAGAATTCCGGTTCCGGTCCCAAGATCCAGTGCACGTTCCCCACGTTTTACTTTTGCATAGGAAGACAGAAGCACGGCGTCCATGCCAAAGCAGAACCGACCGGGCTTCTGTATAATCTCATAGCCCTTCACCTGGAGATCATCCAGGCGCTCATCGGGCTTCTTATTAGTCATCATTTAACTTGGAGGCGCCATTTTTCTCCTCCAGAGCTTTTAACTGTGCAAACTCCTCTTTCGAAAGCTTTGCATCTTTTTTCTTCTTTCTTGATTTGAATCTCAGCTCACCTGCCGGATATTCACGGATTTCTTTTTCATCGTTATCCAGCGTCACAATAACCTTTACGATCTGACGCAGTACGTGAACGGCCTGAACTTCACCATGAAGTCCTTCCGGCGTCGTCACATGATCTCCAACTCCCGGAAGCTGACGGTTCAGCTCTTCATAGGTCTCTTCTTCGTTAGTCAGACAGCACATCAGTCTGCCGCAGACTCCGGATATCTTTGTCGGATTCAGAGACAGGTTCTGCTCTTTCGCCATCTTGATCGATACCGGTGCAAACTCAGACAGATACGTATGACAGCAAAGTGGTCTTCCACAGATACCAATGCCTCCACGAATCTTCGTCTCATCACGGACACCAATCTGACGAAGCTCGATACGTGTACGGAACACGCTTGCCAGATCTTTTACCAGCTCACGGAAATCAATTCTTCCATCTGCGGTAAAGTAAAATAACACTTTATTATTATCAAATGTATACTCCGCATCTATAAGCTTCATTTCCAGACCGTGTTTACGGATCTTCTCTAAGCAGATGTTAAATGCTTCTTTTTCTTTTTCTCTGTTTTTCTCTTCTTTTTTGTAATCCTCTTCGTTTGCAATTCGAATCACAGATTTTAAAGGCTGTGTGATCTTGTCGTCTTCTACTTCTTTCGGACCTGTCACAACCTTTCCGAACTCAACACCGCGCGCCGTCTCTACGATGACACGGTCTTGGGTTTTAATCTCTAATTTTCCCGGTGAGAAAAAGTAGATCTTTCCCGCCTGGCGGAATCTTACTCCGATTACTTTTGTCATAAATCTAGTTCTCCTTTATCGTCAGGAACAAAAGCTCCATGACCAGATCAAAGTTAACATTTGCTTTTAGTCTGGCTTTTGCTTTGTCAAGGCTGTCCAGAATCGTCTCAATTCCTTCATAAGAACTGCGTCTTGCCTGCTCACGCATGCAGTCGATCTGATCTTTGAATACAACCTTATCTATTTCCCTTGTCGCTTTATATAACAAGACATCTCTGTACCATACCATGATCAGGTCAAGATAGTCGTTGATTTCAACTTTATAAAGAGTGCAGCGTTTCACTGCCTCCACAAGCTCACTGATATCCATCTCATTTATATGACGCATCAGGTTCAGGACTTCGTCCTTGAGCTCATTAAAATGCTCGGAGCCTGCCAGTTTGATAGCTTTTCCAAGGTTCCCCTGTGCAAATGCAGCGCAGACTTCAGCCTTGTAATCTGGTACTTCCATTCTCTCCATGAGATATTTTTTAATCAGTGCATCTTTGATGTAGCGAAGTTTTAACATGACACATCTGGAATTAATTGTCGGAAGCAATACGTCTGCATTTTCCGTCAGCAGAATAAATACTGCATACTGTGGCGGTTCTTCAATCGTCTTTAATAACGCATTCTGTGCCTGTACCGTCATAATATCAGCTTCCGGAATAATATAAACTTTATATGGACCCTGATATGGCTTGATCGCAACTGTATTATTGATCTGTGTGCGCACATCATCGACTCCGATGGATCCCGGCTTCTCATGTGTCACCCAGATAATATCCGGATGGTTATTCGATTCTGCCTGTACACAGGAATGACATTTATTACATGGTTCCGGTCCATGTTCTTCACATAAAAGTGCCATGGCAAATAACTTTGCCAACATCTTCTTTCCGGTTCCGCGCTCGCCATTCACAATGTACGCCTGTGATACCCGATTCTCGGCAATTGCATTCTGCAAATATTGAATTACATCTCTGTGTCCTACTACATCTTTAAAACTTCCCATATCGTATGTCCTCTATAATTTCATCTAAGCATCTTTTTTGGTCATCATTGTAATAACGCTTCTTTATTCCCGCAGCTCTCAGATGCTCCTCGGAAAAATCTTCCGTATCTGCGAGAAATCTTCTGCACATCTCCGCGTAACGTGGCACTTCCTGCTGCCGCTCTCTCGTAAGTGCACGGTTCAGCCGCTCGCCGTCCTCTACTTCGATGTACACCGGAACAAGATACGCCGCTCCGTAATATTTCTTTAACTTTCCATAGGACTCCAGCGTTCCGATCATCAGATAGTCGGATTCTGCCAGATTCACCTGTCCATCTTCTATTGTAGCATATTTCCATGCTCCGTGAACAGTATTATAAGTACGAAGTTCAACAACCTTTCCCTGTCTCTCGAAAATATGCATCTGTTCATCTGTCACAAAATGGTATTCGACGCCTTCTCTTTCACCTTCCCGCTTCGGTCTGGTCGTGTAAAGCGTCACTGTCTGAAGCATCGGCAGCTCTTGCTTGATCTTCCGGAATAATGTATCTTTTCCAGATGAACTCTTGCCCATTATATAATATATCTTACCCATGCGTCCATACCTCTATGTATCCTTCTTTTTCTACTCCCTGTATCTCATATGTTCTTTCCATATACCATTGAAAATGTTCCCGGATCTGCGCTGTGATCCGTTCCCCCGGCACCAGCATCGGGATCCCCGGCGGATAGAGATACGCGTACTCCGCGGAAATGTAGCCTTCGCTCTGTGTCAATGGCACAACCTGAAATCCATCTGCCCCTGCGTCTTTCATGCTGATGACCTGCGCCGGTGAATAGATTACTTCCGCCTGTGGCAGATGTCCCGGTTCTATATCGTAATTTTTTTCTTTCTTTTGCGACTTTTTGATTTCTTCCGGCACTATGTCTGAATCTACAGTGTTATAAGCCCCCTGTAAAGGTTTATATTTCTTATCCAACTCATAAATTGCTTTTATAAGCCGTTTCATTCCTTCATCGGTATCCCCGACCGAAGTCATGGCAATCACATAAGTCCCCGCGGCCATCTCCATTTGCAGGTGGTACTGATTTAATAAATCTTCCTGCAATTGAATCCCTGTTGCTTCTGCACCATATGTATCCGCAAGTCCTTTCGTAAGTCCTGCTACTGATAATACAAGCTTTGACTTATCATAATGTTTGGTCTCTGCCAGCCGGATATGTTCACATTTTCCAAGTTCTTCTCTACATCTCTTCAAACGCTCCACATACGTGTCAAAAACTTCCTCGCAGTGATGATCCAGCATCTCCATGCACTGATCGATTCCCGCCATCAGAATATAAGACGGACTGCTACTCTGTAACATATGCAGATATCGTCTCACCTTTTCCCGGTTCACCAGATTCCCATTCATGTGGAGAAGTGCTGTCTGGGTAAATGCCGGAAGTGTCTTGTGAACACTGTGGATCACAATGTCTGCGCCTTTTTGATTTGCATTTTCCGGAAAATAGGGATGAAAACCAAAATGAGCCCCGTGTGCTTCATCCACGATCAGCGGCAGTCCTTTTTCATGTGCGGCCTTTGCTATCTCGGCCACATCCGACACAATTCCATCGTAAGTCGGAGATACAATCATGACTGCTCGGATCTGTGGATACCGATTAAGGGCCCTCCTCACATCCTCTGCGGATATCTCAATATTCAACTGTAACTCTGAATCAAACCGGGGATAGAGATACACCGGATTCAACTCATTCATGTAGATTGCATGATAGACCGATTTGTGACAATTGCGCGCCACAAGAACCTGATCTCCTTTATTCGTCACACCCGCGATAGCACTCAGAATTCCAACTGTACTTCCATTTACCAGAAAATGTGTCTCATCTGCATGATAGATTCTGGCTGCCCGTTCCTGAGCCTCTTTCAGGATTCCTTCTGCGTGATGAAGATCATCAAATCCTTCAATCTCTGTAATATCTACAGTATAAGGATCCGCATCCCAGGACATATGCATCTTACGCTTATGTCCCGGCATGTGAAATCCATAATAGTCAGAATCGCTATACGCTTTTAATTTTTCGTATATCGTTGCCATTCTTATAATCTCTTAAGAAGTTCTTCTCTTTCTTTTTCGTATCCCGGTTTTCCAAGAAGTGCGAACATGTTCTTCTTGTAGCTCTCAACACCCGGCTGATTAAATGGATTTACTCCAAGAATATATCCGCTGACACCGCATGCGAACTCGTACATATAGAATAACTGTCCAAGTGACTTCTCGTCCTGCGCCGGAATTGTCACTTTCAGATTCGGAACCTGTCCGTCTGTATGTGCAAGAATCGTACCATTCATAGCACTCTTATTTACAAAATCCATTGTCTTGCCTGCAAGGTAGTTCAGTCCGTCCAGATCCACCGGCTCCTCACCGATTGTGATCTGCTCTGTCGGCTCCTCCACTTCCATAACTGTCTCGAACATGATTCTGCTTCCATCCTGAATGAACTGTCCCATAGAGTGAAGATCTGTTGTAAGGTCTACAGATGCAGGGAAGATTCCTTTCTTATCCTTGCCTTCACTCTCTCCGAAGAGCTGTTTCCACCACTCAGATACATAATGCAGGCTTGGCTCATAATTTGCCATGATCTCAACCGCTTTTCCCTTACGGAGCAGAATGTTACGTGTTGCTGCATAGAGCATTGCGTCATTTTCCTCAAATGGATTCTCAAGTGCGAATTTTCTTCCTTCTGCTGCACCTTCCATCAGCTTGTCAATATCAGCTCCGCTGACTGCGATCGGAAGAAGTCCAACAGCTGTCAGTACAGAGAAACGTCCTCCAACATCATCCGGTACTACGAACTCTTCGTATCCTTCCTCATCAGCAAGTCCTTTCAGAGCTCCACGAGCTTTGTCTGTTGTTGCATAGATTCTCTTAGCAGCCTCAGCTTTGCCATACTTCTTCTCCAGCATCTCCTTGAAAATACGGAATGCGATTGCAGGCTCTGTTGTTGTTCCGGATTTGGAAATGATATTAACTGAGAAATCTCTGTCTCCGATCACTTCGATCAGGTGTTTCAGATATGTACTGCTGATGCTGTTACCGGCAAAATAAATCTCCGGAGCTTTGCGGATCTCTTTTGATACTACATTATAAAAGCTGTGTCCAAGAAATTCGATTGCTGCTCTTGCGCCAAGATAAGATCCTCCGATACCGATTACTACCAGCACCTCTGAATCTGACTGGATCTTTGCAGCGGCTTTCTTGATTCTCTCGAACTCCTCTTTATCATAATCAACCGGAAGATCGATCCAGCCAAGGAAATCATTTCCTGCTCCCTCCCTTCCCAGGAGTTCAGCTTTTGCAGCCTCGGTAATCTTCTTCATAGATTCCATCTCATGTACGCTGATAAACGCATCTGCCTTTGAATAATCAAATGTTACTTTACTTCCCATTGGACTCGTCCTCCTTATGCTACCCGTTACGTTCTAGTTCTTGTCTCGAAGAAATCTGTATCATTTTCTTCTTATAAATGTGACAGCTCACAGACAGTCCTTGTTTTACAAAACTAACTTTGAGCCGTTATCTATATTTTAACAAATCAGTCTCTTATTATCAAGCCATAAACTCCTCCAGGATTTCTCGGATACGCTGATTTCTGTTTGCCTCGTCCTGCGCCTTTGTCTCTTCCGATTCTATTGTTTTTTCTATTTTTTCTGTTTTACCTGGTTTTTGCGATATAGCTGTCTTTTTGACCTTCCGGTCATCTTCCACCTGCAGCGGTTCTGTCTTATACATCGTCCAAAGCAGACTGTCCATAGATCCAGGAAATTCCTGCTTTGGTTCCTGCTTCTTCTGATTCACAGATTCACCTGGCAAGTTATCCCCCTCTGTCCTTCCTGCATTTTCTGGCATTCTGGTATTCTTCACAATTCCTGTATTTTCTGGCATTCTGGTATTCTCACCCATTCTCTCTTCTTCTGGCATTCTGGTATTCTTCGTCATTCCTGCATTTTCTTGTATTCTGGCACTCTCCGCTATTCTCGCTTCTTCTGATCTTGCCTCTTCTGCCAGAACTTCTTTCTTGTATGTTTTTTCATAGCGATGCTGATAAATATTTTCCAAGTAATCTACCATATAATTTCGTACTGCCTCCAGCCGGTACTCCTCATCCGTCAGCATATGTACCAAGAATACGATTAACGCCAGCGCCACACCGGTTCCGCCAATCATAGCTGTCTGCTCTGTCGCCCCTTTAATCCGATAACTTATGATTGCACCGACTCCGCCAAGAATCAGACAAAGTCCGGCACCCGCCATCTGTAACCGCCGCCATGCATGGAGCCTGACTCCACCAACCCGGTATTCATAGAGATACTTGTCCACAAATACGCCTACGTTTTCCACCTTTTCACTGATCATACAGGTATGCTCGAATTTCGCCCGCACAAGCCGCATCAACGGATGATTACTCTTTCCCATACTTTCCGCTGCTGCCACCAGCTTCCTAAGTGTTCTTCCAACGACCACCTTTGACACAACTCCGGCAAATGCACTCATTCCCATCAGTACATAGATCACATGTCTGTCTAACATTAATTCTAACATGATAAAAGCCCTCCTTTTGGCACCAATTATAATGGATTTTCCAAAAGAAGGGCGAAAAACCGTTCCCCATAAAGCGACATCTGCACACCGCAGATTATGGTATTTTTTCTTATATTTTATCGAATCATTTATTCTCTGGTTTTAAATCATCGGGAGCAATTCCTTTACAAGCGCCACGCTGTGGGCAATTGCCTGTTTTTCAAACTCTGGATAATCCATCGTTGCACTGTTGTCAGCTTTATCAGAAATTGCTCGAATGATGACATACGAAACTTTGTTAAGGTAAGCCGCGTGCGCAATTCCGGCTCCCTCCATCTCTGTGCAAAGAGCCTGAAAATTCTCCACGATACGTGCTTTCACTTCTCCGGAAGAAATGAACTGATCTCCACTTGCGACCCTTCCTGTAAATGTATGGATCTGCGGATTTGCTTTTTCATTTGCCTTCACTGCAAGCTCTACCAGATGCGGATCTGCCGGGAATGTGCGCGTATCCATTCTTGGCACCTGGCCGATTGCATCTCCAAATATGGTTGCGTCCATATCATGATGCACCGCATCTGTAGAAATCACCATATCACCAATGTCAATTCTTGCATCCAGGGATCCTGCAATACCTGTATTGATCAGCGTATCTACGCCAAATTTATCCACCAGGATCTGCGCACAGATTGCCGCATTAACTTTACCGATTCCACTTCTTACGACAACCGTGTCCTTCCCACAAAGAGTTCCTTTATAAAATGTCATGGAAGCAAACTCTGTCACTTTAGCATCTGCCATCTCACTTTTCAGAGCTGCAACTTCCTCTTCCATTGCTCCAATAATACCTATCATCCGATTTTCCTCCTGCTATGCATTTTTACTGTGCGATTTCCGCACATTTCCTTTATCTGACTGCCTTTTTCACTATCATTACAAACATTTCCTGTTATCCTGTACATTATCCCCTACCCCATGCACAAATGTCAAGCATTGATGCTCTTTACTGTACCTGTGCATTCCTCTCTGTACTCTTTTTCATACATATGATGTAACCGGATTGCTCCATTGCTATGCAGTTCCCGCAATCCTCGAACACCATATTATTGGAAATCTTAATTTTACTTTACAAGCAGATTCTTCTCTGTTAGAATGGCTTCTGATATTCATATATCTGGTATAACATATAGGAGGGTTTTAAACATGGATTATAAAACACACGGTGTCTGTTCCAGCATGATTCACATAGAGCTGGACGGCGATAAAATTAAAGATGTAGATTTTGTAGGTGGATGCAACGGTAATCTTCAGGGAATCTCAAGCCTTGTAAAGGGAATGAAAGTGGAAGACGCCATCGAAAGACTTGCCGGAATCAAATGCGGTTCCAAAGCAACTTCCTGCCCGGATCAGCTTGCCAAAGCACTCCGTGAAGCAATCGCTCAGTAAATTGATTCAATTACTATAATATGCAAATTTGATTGACAGGCAAAAGGACAGAAGGTTTTATTTTCTGTCCTTTTTGTAACTATTCTTCGCTAAATTCACTTTCTCAAAATGTCTGGAATCTCTCTAGAAATCTTTTGGTTCTTTCATTTTGAGGATTTGAAAAAATCTTCTCTGGAGTTCCTTCCTCTATAATTCTGCCGTCGTCCATAAATATGATTCTGTCAGCAATTTCCTTTGCGAAGCTCATTTCATGCGTAACAATAATCATCGTACGCTTATGTTCATTCGCCAGATTTCTCAATATGTCCAAGATTCCAAGTACAAGCTCTGGATCCAAAGAAGATGTCGGTTCATCCAGTAAAATTAATTTGGGATTCACTGCCATTGCCCGTGCAATTCCTACTCGCTGCTGTTGTCCTCCTGATAATCTCGACGGATATTCATTAACTTTATCCAACAATCCTACCTGATCCAGATATTGCAAAGCCTTTTCTTTTGCTATTTCTTTTTCGATTTTCTGGACAGATGTCATTGGCAACATAACATTTTCAATTACTGTCTTATTTTTAAATATATTGTAATTCTGAAATACCATCGAAGTTTTTAATCTTAGCTGTTTCATTTCTTTTTCTGTACATTTTTCAGCATCTACTTTTACATTATCAATTTCAATAATCCCCTTCTCTGGTCGTTCAATATAATTAATGCACCTTAAAAAAGTTGACTTTCCCATTCCAGACGGTCCGATTATTACAATAACTTCTCCCGTATCAGCCTGAAAATCAATTCCTTTCAGAACAGCCAATTCTCCAAAGCTTTTATGTAAATCCGTTACTTTAATCATTCCAGTTCTCCATTTTTCAATTGTTCATATACACTTGGACGCACATAAGGTTTGCCCAATTTTCCATAATGCACATTCTTATCGACAGCAACTCCCAATTCCATAGGATCATCGAGTCTTTCGCTAATCTGATCTTTCTGAGTCGGATAATCAATATAATTCATAGTTTGTATAATACCTTCCGTCAACGGCTCAAATTGTTGAATTGGAAGACCAACTCCCATTTCATCGTCTTCCCAAGCGCACATCTTTCTCGTACCTGCACATAAAACAGAAAAATTCATATCATTTTTTTCAAATGGACCAGCTGTCAGATCTGCACACACACCTTGATTGCCAGCCATATATAAATTCTTAGGAATTCCCCATTTATACGTATACCCTTGAACAACACGCATTAATTGATATGCATTGACCATAAATATAGCAACATCTGCATCTTCTAATTGCTCTAATGGACCAAGTTGAACTCCATATATTTTTTGTTTTATCCTTGAAATATCTTTTGTTACATCTTTTGCAACCGCCCTACTTTCATAAAGATTTAAGCTATAATACCTCTGTCCAGATTCTACGCACTCCATTTCCTCATCGAGCCCCAGCGCTTCCAACGCACATCTGCAGCCAAAATTTTCTAATTTTGCTTTAAAGCAATTGTCCTCCATTGCATGCTTTACCATCATACAATAACTCGTTTTTCTACCATATTCCTCCACAGATAACTTATCATACTCATGTTTGAAGTAGAGAAATCGTACGCCTATAATCTTTCTCTGAAGTCCCAATGCTTTTGTCATTCTATTCACATCTCTGTTTTTCATATCATCTTTCTCCTCGTTATCTATAAATATTTACAAATCTTTGATTCCATATAGCGTAACAGCCGATCTATCACAACTAAAACTACCCAATATACAACTCCCACAGATATATACGCCTCGAAGAAGTTTAAAGATGAAGCTGCCAAAATTTTGGCCTGTGCAAGTATATCTACAACCCCTATCGTAAATCCTATCGCAGTATTTTTTATCATGGAAATAAATGAATTTCCCAATGACGGAAATGCTGCTACAAACGCCTGTGGCAAAATCACTTCTTTGTAGGCACTCACTGGGCTTAATCCAATAGATAAAGCTGCTTCTCTCTGTCCTTTATCCACAGCCAGTAATCCCCCTCGGATAACCTCTGAAATAAATGCTGCAGAATTCATCGCTATGGTAATGACCAAAACAGTTCCCCCGACCAGATTTCTCATAACAGGAAATATTTGTGGCAGTCCAAAATAGAAAATAAACAATTGAGTAATATATGGAGTTGATCTGAAGTAAGAAATATATAGTCCCGCCAATGTTCTTAATATTTTAAATCTGGAGGTAAAACAAATTTCCAAAAAAAGTCCTAATACAAAAGCTATTGCAAACGCGACACATCCTAAACATAATGTATACGGTATCTTTAACATCAGTTTCGGAAATGTTGAAACAAAAAATTGTGTATCAAAATCCATTTCTATCTCCTTTGCCAAGAAAAGGCAGTCTTCATGACTGCCTTTTCTAAATTCATTATCTATTCAGTAATTTCCTCTTTTGAAATGTCTCTGCCGAAATATTTCTCTGATAACTCTGACATTGTTCCATCGTCCTGCATTTCTTCAATTGCTTTATTCACTGCATTTATCATATCTGGATCAACATCTTTTGCAAATGGAAACGCATTTTTGTCAATTAGAATTGGATCGCCAATTAATTTGAAATCATACTCACCTTTTTCATTAATCTGATCAAAAGATAATACTGTAATCGGGAATGCATCATAATGTCCAACTTTTAACTCATCATAAATATTTCCCTCTGTTGTAACAAGCTCCATTTTCTTATCATCTGGAAAAGTATCATTTATTTTGTTCAATGCTGCTTCAAGAACTGTTCCAAACTCAATACATATCTTTCTTCCCTGCATATCTTCAATAGAAGTTGCCGGATCATCACCTCTAACTGCTAATTTAATTGCATTATATCCATAAACATCACTAAATGTATATTTCTTTTCTCTTTCATCTGTTACAGAAACCTGACCGGCAATTGTATCATATTTTCCAGAATCTAGTCCTTCAAACATTGCTGAATAATCACCCACAACCTCAAATTTGATCTCATAACCAGATCTCTTTCCGATTTCTTCCATAACATCATGTTCAAAACCAGTTAACTCTCCGTTGTCATCCGTGTAAATGATTGGATAAAAAGAACCATTTGCAGCAACTGTTATCACTTTATCTTTTTCATCAGTAGATGAATCGGCCTCCTTATCTGCTTTTTTTGATCCACACGCTGTAACCATCCCCACACACATTGCAGCGCATAGTAAAATACTAATAACTTTTTTCTTCACAACACCTTTCCTCCTGTGTAATTATTACAATAACAATAACATTTACCCCCCCCTGTCCAATTTATATATTTTATATATGCGTTTATTTATTCCTTTTATCTATAATCAGTTGATAAGATTCTTAAAATCTCAGGCTCTCTCAATTCTGTCTTAGACAATATATGATTAACCGTGTACTACCTTCTCCTGGATTTTAATTCTTATTAATCAGAAAAGGACACGCAGCTTTTAATAGCTTGCGTGTCCTAAAACTAAACTTACCTAAACTTACTTCTCATGATTGTTATAATATTTTTTCTTTTAAATTTTTCTTTGAACTGTCTCCAGTTCCTTCGCCCTTCCAAAGCCCTGCGAACCAACGTAAGGGCCATGAAATATGTAGATTGCTGTGGAAGAGCGTCTAATTGTTTCAATATTCAGTTGTTATTAAATTTCTAAAGTATTATAATCCAACCTACTAACTTTACCCGAAATTTGTTTTTAATTTGTTTTTCCCATCATTATAATGGCCTTGCCCACTAATCTGATTGTAATTATAAATTTGTTAAATTCTTCTTTCTTTTCTACAAAATCTTACTTATGGTTCCTCAATGTAAACTCCATCTGTGAAACTGCTGCTCATATCTTGTCCTGCAGAGTGTGTACAACGAACACGATAATAATAGTCACCTTCTACATCCATGTATTTCTTAGAAGAAACTCGATCTGTATTCTCTAAAAATTTATTCCAGGAATCATAAAAAGACCACTCTGTATCCTCTTCCTTGGCACGTTCAATAATTACACCAATACCGATACGTTCTACCTCGTGTACTGCTAACGTTGTTCCTCCGGCATAGATTTCTCCTGGTCCCATTCGGACGATTTTAGAATACCCAGTCAGAAGATCTTCGCCTCTGGCAACTTTTTGACTATAACCAATAGATTCTGCATCTTTTGTAAGCTGGGATCCGTCAATCACCTTTACGCTAGATGCCGCCTGTGTATCCGTCGATACTCCTAAGCTTAATCCTAAAGCCATAGCGCACACACAACATATGGACATACATCGCTTCATTTATCTACCTCCCATCTCTCTCTATTTAGGGTTCCCTATATAATAGACACATGAGATATGAAAAACTGACGCATTTTCTTACAAAAAATATAAATTTTCTATAATTTTCTCCATTTCTTCTTTAGCCATACTCCCAGACAAGCAATAATATAATTTGTTATGTGAAAACTCTGCCACAAATCCATTTGCGCCTTCCCTAGGTGTTTCATATTCTTTGATTTTCATGTTAACATTCGGAATTTTATCATAAATATAACTATCTATCACTGTGTCTTCATTATCATATCCCCAAGACACTTCTCCGTACGATGCACTAATTACAAACGCTACATTTTTCCCATTATATGTATAATTCAATTCAGCAACCTGTATATCTGTATCCATTATCATTTTTTTAAATTTCATTCCTTTAGGTCGCCACATTAACTTAACAGGCTGTATACCAAATTCTTTCGCGATTAACTCGTAAGCCTTTTCTTCATCTTCCTCCTTAATTTCTTTATTTTTATCGCTGGAATTGACTTTGGATACTTGTCTACCACCTACGGAGCTTTTTACAAACTGCAACATTCTCTCTGGTCCGCCAATGCTTGTCATTCCAACTGCCATTACGAGGATCAGCACTGCTGCCAGTGCTACAATTCTACGGATATTGCGTTTCTTCCGGCGCATTGTATAGATTTTCTTCTCCTCGCTCTGATTCTTCAACATCTCCCGTCCAAGGCGAAGTGCTTCCCGGTCTTCTTCTGAGAGTTTCGCATACGCATCTGTTCGCTTCGTATCTTCGGAACGCTTTTCACGCTCACGGATTTTTTGATCCAGTGCATTTTTCATGCGGATCTTCAGCTCATTTGGAATCTCTTCATTATCGTTAAGTCCGACTTCTTCTTCTATCTGTTTCGCTTCTCTATTCAATTGATCTTTTAGGATTTCTTTCAACTGATCTTTTTTTTCACTCATAATCTACCTCTTAACAAAATCTATCCTCTCTTTCTCTTGACCAAATCTCCCGGGAACGTATAATATAATTATATGATGCCAGGGTCAAAAGGTCTAAATCCACATGAGCTTGCTCATAAGTGGATGAAAGACCTTGGGATCCGCCCCCCAATATGAGCCTAAAAGTGGGATGAGAATCCCACGATATGCGAATAATTGGGAGGATTGTGGGAGTGCAACGCACGGAACAATCCGTAGGCATCATAGTTGGGGCTTTTGCCCCCAACATCATTATATGCCAAAGTTGAAAATCTTTCCCTGTTTCGTAAAGTGTATACGAAGCAGAATCATCCGTACGGCATTCTTATTGTAACATATATTATCGAAAGGAGCTTTTTATGAAACGTATTATCTTAACCGGCGGCGGTACTGCCGGTCATGTTACACCTAACATTGCCCTGTTACCACGTCTTAAAGAATTACAATACGATATCCACTATATCGGCTCATATAACGGAATTGAGAAGGAACTTATCTCTCAATTCGGTATACCATATCATGGCATCTCAACCGGTAAACTCAGACGTTATTTCAGCGTCCAGAACTTCACAGATCCATTCCGTGTTATCAAGGGAATGGGTGAAGCACGTAAACTGATTAAGATTCTGGAGCCTGATGTTATATTTTCCAAGGGAGGTTTTGTCTCTGTACCAGTAGTCCTTGCCGGTAAGGGACAACATGTACCAGTCATTATCCACGAATCTGATATGACTCCGGGTCTTGCCAACAAGATTTCCATCCCTTCTGCAACGAAGGTCTGCTGCAACTTCCCGGAGACATTATCTTCTCTCCCGGCAGGCAAGGCTGTTCTCACCGGATCTCCGATTCGTCAGGAACTTTTAAGCGGAGATAAGTACCGCGCCAGAGAATTTCTTCACTTTACTTCCGACAAACCGGTCATTCTGGTTGTCGGCGGAAGCCTCGGTGCCGTTGCCGTAAACAATGCCATCCGTACAATTCTCCCGGAGCTTCTGAAAGACTTCCAGGTCATTCACTTATGTGGCCGCGGCAAGCTCGATCCTTCTTTGAACGGAACAGAAGGCTACGCACAGTTCGAATATATCAAAGAAGAGTTGCGTGACCTCTTCGCACTGACCGACATTGTAATCTCCAGAGCCGGAGCCAATGCTATCTGCGAGCTTCTCGCCCTGCACAAACCAAATCTTCTGATTCCGCTGTCTGCCAATGCAAGCCGTGGTGATCAGATTCTCAACGCCCGTTCTTTCGAGCGTCAGGGATTCAGTATGGTGCTTGAGGAAGAGGAACTTACGAACGAAACACTTCTCAGTGCAGTTCATGATCTCTATGATAACCGCGAGAAATACATCGATGCAATGAAGCATTCTTCCCAGCAGGATTCTATCGATACCATCATTGATCTGATTGAATCGGTAACTACTTAGATACTTACAAAACTATCTGATTCTGACGCAGATATCTGATATAAGAAAACAGGTGTCATATCCGGCACCTGTTTTTTATTTGCCATCCAGTTGGTGAAACTGTTCTTCGTAGTACTTCTTAATCCATTGCTTTGCCCTGTATAATGTACTATACAGCGTATCCACAGATATCCCCATTTTCTCTGCAACTTCTTTTTGTGGTTTATCCAAAGTATATGAAACGGTAACTGCCTCATACCATCTTGAATTTTTCTCATATAAATCTGCAAAAATCGTATCGTGTAGCTCGCGGCATTCTTTCTGACGAAGCACTTCTATGAGTTGAGCGTCCAGTCCTTCTGACGAATATGGCACCTCCTGCTCCGGAACCTCTTCCATCGGTGTCTCCCATTTACTATCTCTTAGATAGTTCTTTGCCATATTCTTTGCGGTAGTGATCAGCCATGCAGGCATGGACTCCATACATATATCTCCCAGGTTGTCGTATAATTTCAGGAAAGCTTCCTGCACAATCTCTTCTGCCACATAGTGATCTTCGACGTAGTACAATGCCGTTCGGTACACTTTACTTACATTTTCTTTGTAAAGCCTGTCGATTTCAGCTTTCTTTACATCTTCAGATTCCGCCATTTAATTTCCATCACTTTCAAGTTTATAATTTAGACAGAATATCCTGCTTATCCTCTTCGGTAAGCTTGCCCATCTTCCAGCCAAGTCCAACTTTGTCACCTTTATAACGCGGAATCATATGTAAATGGAAATGGAATACAGTCTGTCCTGCTGCCTCGTTATTATTCTGCACGATATTGTACCCGTCACAGTGTAAGATGCCTGTAAGCTTTGTGATCATTTTCTTAGCCAGCACCATAACTTTTGCAGCCTTATCATCGTCCAACTCATACAAATTGGCATAGTGTTCTTTTGGAATAATCAGTGCATGTCCTTTCGAAGCCGGGCTGGCATCCAGAATCACGCGGAAATCTTCATCTTCATACAATGTTGCTGTAGGAATTTCTCCATTTGCCAGTTTACAAAAAATGCAGTTATCATCTTTCATTTTCATGTCCTTCTTTCCTTTAAAAAATCATTTTTAAAATTGTTGATTATTTTATCCGCCAATGCTACACTATGAAAAAATAAATTCATAAAGGGCGGTAATCATTATGTTCACAGAATCTGATTATGAAAAATTACACCAGATCATGGCAGAAAGTCCTGAGAAAGAAGAGCTTCTCACCAGACTTCTTCACTCCCACCGTATGGATATCAGTACCATCAGCCATGAGATTCGCAACCCGCTGACTCTTATATACAGTACCTTACAGATGATCGAAGCATCCAATCCGGAAGTTCTGAATATCCGGCACTGGTCAGACTTACATAGCGACATCGAATATATGAAACAACTACTGGAAGAGCTATCGGCATACAACAACGGTCAACGTCTGTCACCTTCTTCGACAGATTTCGACATCTTCCTCAAGAAAATTTCCTTATCCTTTGCCTCCTCCATCATTGAAACCGATATTGAATTTATCTCCCGGATAGAGCCGGAACTTCCTGTTATGCCTGCAGATTCCATCAAACTTCGGGAAGTTCTTCTGAATCTTCTTGGAAATGCGCGCGATGCAGTACTGATTCAACAATCTACATGCTCTAATCATCTTGATTCTGCCTGTAATTGTGAAAGTAACAGATCTTTGAATCCCGGAAAAGCACTTATCTATTCCCCGCAAATTCACTTTCACGCATGGAAAGAGCATTCAAATCTGATTATTTCCGTCTCCGATAACGGCTGTGGTATTGCACCAGAACATCTATCTTCAGTCTTCGAACCATTTGTCACGTACAAATCGTCCGGAACAGGCTTAGGCCTGCCACTTTCCCGCCGAATTATCGAAGCACATGGCGGAACACTGACTGTCCACTCAGAACCAGATTTGCCGGACTGCCAGCTAAAAACTACATTCACCCTTACAATTCCAATCCCTTAAAACATTTTTAATAATGTTTCGGCTTATGTTTCCAATATGTGAGTACCGCCAGTAAAAATCCGGATATCAGCCCGCCAATGTGGGCTGCGTTATCCACCCCTTGTGCGGTGAATCCATAATAGAGACTTAAGCCTGCCATCAGAACAAGTCCTCTTGTTGAAATCTCTCCGACTCGTCCATGATTACGGATTGCAACATAAAGAAGTGCTCCCACAATTCCAAAGATTGCTCCGGAAGCACCCGCTGATACCGCATAGCTTCCCTGACTCACATCAAACCATGCCGATACGAGATTTCCCATCAGTCCGCTTCCAAGATAAATGAACAGAAAACGGATTTTTCCAATCTCTGGTTCCAGGCTGTAACCGATGACCAGCAGCATCACCATATTGTTCATCAGATGACTGAATCCAAAATGCAAAAACATACTGGTGATCAGTGTATAATATCGTTCTCCGTTCATGAGATATGGAACATACATTGCTCCATGTTCCATCATAAATGCGGAATCCTCAGTCATACCCATAAAAGACAGTCCGAGGAAGATCAGAACATTCGCTGCTGCGATTGCAATTGTACAAATTGGTAATTTCTTGTAATTTCTCATAGGAAAATTTTCTCATTAATTTTCTGTAATGTCAACGTTATTCTGCAAGATTTTACTCATCAAACTCTACGATCAGATAATATCCTCTGTCCGTATGTTGTATTTCTTTGATTACGCCCTGTCTTGCATGAATACGCTCAGATGTCTTGTAAATTCCGGACATTGCAACTGCCGGTTCCACTACATAAGTAAACAGGTTCGTATTCGGACTTCTCTCTGTTACTTCCACCTGCTGGCCTTCTACCACCAGCCCTTGTCTTTCCATTTTAAACCGTTCCTGTCTCACGACAAACCGCCTCCTGTCTCTGATATTCCAGCCGGGATTTTTTCCGGCATCATTCCTGTCAGTACAGTATAACACTAGAGATCTTCTTCTTCAATATACAGCCCGTCCCAGTCTCCCCACTTTGGTTTTCTGCGTCTGTGAAGAAAACGCTTCATCGGTGTCCACAGGTTTTCTGTCTCACGAAGTATCGTACTTCCCATTTCCTGGCTTGCGATCCAGTCATGTTCTGTCCGGTCAAAATATGTGCTTCCTTCCTTTTCTTCCTCTGTTCCCAAATCTGTATTTTTATCCTCTGCCAAAACATTTTCTTCCTCTTCTTTTACACACTCCTTTATAATCTGTTCCAGACTGTAATTTTCTTTCATAGTCTCTTTATGCAAAAGGAACACGATCTGGACACATTCTTTATCCTGATAATCTGCACATTTCACCAGATATTCGCTCAGATGGTGAAATCCTTCCCACAGACTTTTTTCTTTCGGTGGATAATAACAAAAATAATACTTTTCTTCTGTGTAAAAAATATACTCCGGATCCATCAGAATACAATTCACATTGAGAAGATACCTTTCTACTTCTTTCACGACACGCAAAATAGATTTTAGCAATATTTTTATTTCTTCTCCACTCATCGTATGCTTTTCATAGAGCGCTTTCATGGACACTTTTCCACTCACATCATAATCATAACAGCTTTTGTCATCCATTCCCCGTCCATGCATTTCCAGCAGTCCTTCCACCTGATTTTCTTCCAGCATTTTATTTTGATAGTCCTCTGTATAAGGGACTGACTCTTCTATCGTAATCTTACGTTCCATTGACGAACTCCTTTATTTTCTTAATATCCCGAAGCTTTTTCTCCGGTTCTGTAATTGCCGCACGTTTTTCCACACTGACTTTCATCTTCCTCCATGTTCCCTGTGCCCGGACACAGACTTCATCTCCTTCCACCGTAACCTGTCCCTGGATTGTAGATAATAGGATACACTTTCCATTCACGCGACTTTGAAAAAGTGTTTCCAGTTCCGCCGCATCTGTCCCGCTTTTATCTCCAGTTCCGGTCTGTGAACCCGGTTTTTCTCTCGCCTTATTGCTTCCAACTACCGCTGTCTCATAAGCTGCTCCCGCAATTATATTCTTGTCATGGTAATAAAAAAATGCATAGATACTGCTCATGACCAGCAACATAATGATTGGCATTAAGAATGACATCTCTACTGTATAACCTCTCACGCTGCACCTCCCTGCTCTGCCAGCATCAGAATATATCCAAGAGTCAAAAATGGGAAAAATGGCATTGTCTTCACCCGTCCGCGAAATGCCAATATCACCGAACAGACTCCACTTATAAAAAATGCTGCTGCCAGCACTCCCACAACTTTCCAAAACCCCAGATATCCTCCAAGAATCATAATTGCCACGCTGTCCCCATAACCGATTGCTTCTTCTGTCACTTTACTGACAAGAAGGAACAGCACTCCCACTCCGATTCCTGCACAGATTCCAACAAGATTCTCTACATTTGTCTGTTCCATCTTTTCCAGGAACACTCTGATTCGATAAAAGTCCACTATTTTCCAGATGACTGTCAATATTCCCCACAATGTCAGAACTCTTCTGGAAACTTTTTTATTTCTAATATCTGACACAGACAGCCCGGTTAGAATTAACAGCACAACTATATCTACCATTCTATTTATATTTCCCACATCTTGTACCTCTTCTCATTCTACTTATCACTCCTGGCATTCTACTTTCCACCACATTTTGAGCATGCGCGCTTTCCCGGTACTTCAGAAATTCTCGCTGTATATACGGTACGCTTTAATCCGCTGCATGTCAGTGAATTATGATACCGGTCACCCTGATTCGTAATATACACACTTCCACCCATACTGCTGCCATGAACACATTTCTCACAGGCATGATACTTTCCGCCACTTTCATTGCGAAGGCTATTAAGTTCCGATGACGCCGCCGCATGGATCGACAGGTCCAGATGCGTACAATGTGGATTTTTGTGATAGACAACTCCTGTATCCGTTACATATACAATCTGATCATCTTCTTCACCAAACCCTCCTGCCTCATAGCCGGTCCATGCCTTGATCCTCATAGTTTCCTTATAAGAAATCGGCGCTATAGAAAAGCCCGGAACCGGAATCCGCACCTGATAAGATGCCTGAATTTCTCCAATTCCCGTAAACGGCGACAAATAAGATTGATTGCAGTCGATTCCTGAACTGCCACCTTCTACAATGCTTCTCTCTAACCGTTCTGCTCCAATAGAATTTACAACATCACGTTCCAGATTTGACGGAATCACTGCCGGGGCTTCTACTGCCTGCACTGCAAGCTTCTTTCCCGCTTCCTGAAGTCCGCTTCGCACAGCCGTCTGCACGGATAACAGCTCCAGCAGTAATACCAATGCCAGCGTCGCAAAAAAGAAGATTGGTACTGCCATGGCAGCCTCCACGGTAATGCTTCCTTTTTTTCGGGTGGATGCAGATGCCCTTCCTGTATACTTGGATTTGTATATGCTGGATAATAAAGGGATATCTTTATCTGAGTTCATCGAATCTTTCTCCTTTCATTTTTTTATGTTTTCAGTTAGCAGAAATTTTATAACTCCCGGTAGGGGGAGCGGAAGGACATCTGCACCCACCCGTTATTGATTCATTTCGTTATTGATTCATTTCGTTTTTAATTGTATCCAAAATATGTCGGAAAATCGTACATGATCCCACGACGCAGATTGCATGTGCTGTGAAATTCTACTCTGCTGATGCAGGCATCTGCCCGAAAAAATGTCTTTCCATATCGTATCTTTAAATTTTGTTCCACCATATCTAATGTACGCATCCCAACTTCATCCTGGGATTTCAGGAACAACAGCATGCGAAGGTATTCCCGATAAGCAAGTCCGCTTTCCATATCTTTACCACTATCTGCTGCCACATTTTCTCCTGCACTGCCAAGCTGCATCAGTCCGGAAAGGCTTAGTTTCCAATCCTCTGCGTTCTTTACAAGTGGTACTTTCCCTCCACTTATCAGCGTTCTAATATCCATGATTGCTTCACCATAAGCCCATGCAAGTAAAATTCCCTGCGCGGCACCCTCTGCCAGTTCCGGAAGTCCAATCACCGTACATAATGTAAGCGCTGCCGCCTCGGCTTCTGCCTTCTTTTCTGAATCCGTCTGGATATATGCATAATCTGGCACAAATCGGACCATAAGAAGCTTACTGGCAACTGTCTCCATATTTTCTTTGTCGCTGGCATGGCCTTCCAGAATATATTCCAGTTCATAGTCCAGACTCCCCGCACCTGCCATGTCACCAAGATTCCCATTGCCGAAGTCTTCATTAGCAGAATCTCCTCTGGCAAAATCTCCACCGACAGAATCTCCACTATTATAATTTCCATTGCCAGATTGCAGGCTATCTGAAGCCATCTTGAAATGTTCCAGCACGTACTCTCCAAACAGTAATTTACTGATTGTACTTCCCGATCCTGCTACATCTGAGAAATCTCCATATCCCTGATTTCGTTTTCTATGAGATACCATTTCCGATAACGTAATGCTTTTCTTTGACATTACACGTCCCTTTGGCATAATCAGATCTACAAGAGGCATGCTTTTTAATTTCGCCACATGCGATAAGGGATTCTCTTCCTCTGGAAGTTCCTCCTTCTGCGACAACAGCTCCTGTAATTCCTGTTCCGTTTTTGCCCCGTCCCTTTCATAATTTTGTAAGGCCTCCTCTCCTGCTTTCCATGTATCTGTCTGTCCAACCAGTTTCTTCACCTTATCCAGTCCGTATTTATTTTCCATATATGCCGTCACCTGCTCGTAAAATGCACTGGCACCTTGGTCCGTCAATAGCTGAATTCTTGTAATTTCCTGATCCATCCCGCTTGCTCCGTAATAGGCCAGCCGTTCCTTTAACAATTCTTCATTGTAACTGCCCGTCTCATAACTTCCTTCCAGCGCAAAAATTCCGTAGACTTCCCAGAGTTCCTTCTGATACTCTGCAAATATACTTTCCACCGCCCGTGTCATATCTGCTCTTCTGTAATTTTTTACATTCTGTAAAGAGGCACTTTCCAGCATTGCTCCGGCAAATGAAATAAGTAAAATAAATACCAGACTTAAATACACTGTGACTTCCCCCTTTAAATACCGCTGCTCTCGCTTGTAATCTTCTCGAAAATCGTCTCGACCAGACTTGTGAGCTGAGATTTGAATATAACGACAAGTGAAATCAGTACGACCAAAATTAAGATAATTTCCACAACTCCGACTCCGTCTTTGTTTTCCAATATTTCTCTCACTCTGTGTTTTAAATACCAGACTCTCCACATAATTAATCCTCCCGCTTTCTCTATTTTTGCTTCTCTACACCCGCTTTTCTATTCCGTCATATCTTCTGTGACATATTTTTATATTTTTACAATGCCTACATTTGTACGGTAAAAAATGCCGGGACTACAACAATCACAAGCACCTCTGCCAGCATCAGAAACATCGGAAGTAACAGCTTTGTTCCTGCTTCTTCCCCGAGCCGTCTTGCTCTTGCTTTTCGCTCTTCAAAAGACTGGATTGCTTCCAGCCGAAGCAGGTTATTTAGACCTTTTGTACCTTTTCTCAGGTTTTGTGACAGCAATGCACCAAATCTCATATATTCCTGTGTCCCGCATCTTCTTCCGAATTTCTCATAACATTCTGCTTCCGGAACACCGCCATCCATCTGTCGGCATGTATACTTCATTTCTTCATAAACTGCACGCTTCCCTTGCTGCTTTATCCGCGAATCGTAATCATTTACAATCTTTCTCCATGCTTTGCGGACCGTCATTCCTGCTCCTAAAAGTAATGTCAGCTTACTGATGACTTCCGGATAATCCAGACACATCTGTTTTTGTCTTGCCTGTTTTTCTTTTATCTCGTTCTGCTTGTCCAGCGCAAAAAACAGCACGGAAATCACAACTGCAGCCGCCATAATTACTGCACCTCTCCAGTTCATTACCGTATAAAAATGTATTTCCTGTCCGTCCACCTGTTTCGGCAATGTTAACGTCCCGGATTCTCTGGTATCCTGATCTTTTTCTGCCACTGTCCGGCGCACCTTTTCTAATAACGCTCCATCACTTCCGGTCATTCGTGGATAGACCATTGCCATACATTCATACAGTACCTGTTTTTCTACATCTTCCCGATACGTCAATATGGCTGTCAGCTTCACCGGTGTCCCTTCACTTACAAGCTTATCTTCCTTTAATTTTCCGTAAATATTGATCACATCATAGCGGTCAAGCTTCCATGTAACATCGATCGGCTTTCCTGGAATCTCGGTCAGAAGATTCAAATCCCGGTCCACATGATCCAGACTTATATTCTCCGCCAGAATCAACGAATCTATTTTCTTTACTGCCTGCTTTAATACCTGACTGATTTCCTGTTCTCCGTAGACCTGCTCTGTTACTTCGATCGGAATTTCCCCCAATACCCGGTCTTTTCCCTCTACACGCAGTTCTTCTGTCTTCTTCCCTTTGCCATAAGTTTTTCTTGTGATCTCCTCTACATTTTTTCTGTAGGCACCATTGTAATCCCAGATAAGAGCTGCAACGCCCACCGAAAACACCACTAACATGATCCCGATACTCAGACTTCGATCTCGATGATCTTTCGCCCAAGCCCGTATGCGCCCAAATATATGATCAAACATCCTGTCATCACTCCTCTTCCTGCTATATTTCCGTAAAGATTTCCCATAAATTCCGGAAAACTGACAGTCATATAAAGTACAATTCCAAAAGGAATGACCGACATCACCTGAAATTCATATTTTTTCGCCGCCAGCATTGTATCAATTTCCCGTTTTACATCAATTTTGTCTCCAATCTGATCCGCTGTATTGCGGATAATAGACATCAGATTTCCTCCGCTTCTCTTGGCCGTGACAAAGACTCCGGCAAAGCTTTCCACATCTGGAAGCTTTGTTCTCTCGGACAGTTCTTCTACTGCCTGTTCCACCGGTACCTGTACCCGGATCTGCCTGACCATGATTTCCAGCTCACGTAGAATTGCCGCATCATCAGAGTAAAAAACCTGCATCTCTTTCAGGCTCTCTTTCACTGCATTTTCCACAGAATATCCTGTATTCAGTAAAGAGGAAAATGTCTGTATCAGTTCTTTGAACTGTACTAGAAATTCCTGTTCTTTTCGCTTAATGCATTCGTCCAGAAGCTGTATGTAATACCACACGCCTGCCGGAATCAACAATATAACTGCCACCCATGAGCGATAATATATCCATGCCGTTCCTGTCACAATCATGATGACCTTCAAGATCATTTTTACATATTCACACTTCTTTATATCCTGCTGCCAGTAACTTCTGTGTATGAACCAGGTCGTCCATTTTTCTCCAAGTTCCCTGAATTTTCCCATCCTTTTCTCCTGTCTCTTCGAATCTGTACAGTGGACTCACCAGAATCTCACCGTCCTGATAATCCAGGATTTCTGAAACCTCCAGTACTTTACGGCTTTTATCTCTGAGTCTTCCAAGATGCACAATAATGTCTATTCCTGATGCAATCTGTCTCTGAACTGCCCCCAGAGGAAGATCCATTCCCATCAGCACCATGCTCTCCAGCCTAGAAAGCATATCCTTAGGACTATTGGCATGACCGGTACTAAGACTTCCATCATGACCGGTATTAAGTGCCTGCAGCATATCAATTGCTTCGGCTCCGCGAACTTCCCCGACAATGATGCGATTTGGTCTCATCCGAAGCGCCGTCCGAATTAATTCGCGTATAGTAATCTCACCTGTTCCCTCAAGATTGGCGCATCTCGCCTCAAGAGTTACCAGGTTTGGAATATCCAGAATCCGTAGTTCTGCGTTGTCCTCAATTGGGATAACGCATCGCAAAACATACACTTGTTATAATCGTTTCAAGAATGGCGTATTTACAAGGAATACTGGCATTTTAAACATAAGAAAAGCACCCTATATTTTAAGAGTGCTAACTTTTTTTATGTTTATTTAATGTTTACTATTTTTAATATGCATGGATTTCCTTTTTTATCAAGCTATATGTTAATAGTTCAATGCTTGATGATTCCACCATTCATCCGCTATAGATGGAATATTATTATAATCAAAATTATCAAAATTAATTTTCTTAATTGTTTCATTATTGAAAGTTGCTTTGATAACAATATCCTCGCTTATGTTCCCATAAGAATCTTGTAAAGGATAAGTAACATTGATATCAACATTAACATTTATATCTTTTTGAATTCCTTTCAGAACATTTGAAATATCCATATACATTCCTTTTACTGTCATTTTAGAAGATAAGCTCTCACTGCCTTTAAATTTTATTAAAGCAAAGTTATTATCGGGAACATAGTTAAAAGTTTCAAGATTTTCTTCCCCAACAACCTTAACAATTGCTTTTCGCAAATCTTCCTCTATTGATGATTTGTTTTCTTCTTTCTGAGCATCTTGAGACTTTGTTGTTTTTGACGAATCTGTTTTTTCCTTTTTAGAATCTTTTTGTTTCTCTTTTTTCTTAGCTTCTTCCTTTTCAGTCTGTTCCTTTTTCTCCTTCTCAGCTTTTTCTTTAGCTTCTTGCTCTTCCTTTTCCTTAGCTTCTTGCTCTTCCTTTTCCTTAGCCTTTTGCTCTTCCTTTTCCTTAGCCTTTTGCTCCTTAGCTTCTTTTTCAGCCTGTTCTTTTTCCTCTTTCTCCTTCTGTGCTTCTATGCGCCGTTGTTCATTTTCAGCTTTAGTTTCTGGCGTTTCAAATACTGCAAACAATACAATGCTCAAAACAAAAACAATTGCAGATATCAATAAACCTCTGGAATATAATTTCTTTTTTGGCTTCTTCCAAATTTTACGCACAATGGACGCAATGATAAAAAAGATACCCGCAAACATTGAAAACATACATAATAACGTTGCTAACATTTCCATAATTATAATTCCTCACTTTCCTTTACTCTTCTCCTATTATACTGAAAACAATCGGTATATTCAACAATTTCTACCTTCTGTATAGTGAAAATATATATTATGGGAGGTATAACATGATTTCATATGAACCTTTATGGAAAACATTGGAAATTAAGGGTTATTCTACATATTGGTTGTTGAATCATGGTGTAGATAGCAAAACTCTTTATAATCTAAAACATAATAAAAATACAACTCTTTTAACCATCGAAAAAATATGTAGTCTTTTAGAATGTCGTATTGATGAAGTCGTTGAATTTAAAAGCGAATAATATAAAACAGATGCCCACCAAAAAAATGAACATCTGTTTTTGTTTATGCTTGCTTATTCAATAATACGTCTAATGCATTTGACGCTTCACGTTTCTTTTCTTCCAGTGCATGAGTATATGTGTTTAATGTAGTTTGTATGTTGGCGTGTCCTAATATGGCTTGTACGGTCTTTATATCCGTTCCTAATGCTATATTCAATGTTGCACAAGTATGTCTTAATCCATGCAGGGGAATCACTGGCAATTTGTTTTCTTCTTTTTCTATTGTTTGGTTATAGTAGTTAATAAAATCAACAAACTTTCTATAAGGCGTGGAAACATTCATTGTTTTACCATAATTGACATTCATCTGAATGAACACATTGTTTTTATCAAATTCTTTTCCTCTATAACCTTCCCATTTACTCCCAACCGTCAACATAAAATTTTTCTGTTCTGTTTTCCATCTGCTCAATAAATCAATCTCTGTTTTAGGTATAGGAATGATTCTATTTGAATTAACTGTTTTTGTTGCCTTTATTGTTTGCCCTTCCTGCACGTGTCCTGCTGATTTTGTGATACTTAAAGTGTTGTTTTCAAAATCTATGTCCTGCCATGTTAATGCAATCAATTCCCCTTTTCTCAATCCACCAAACAGAGATAAACGATAGAATATTTTGAACTGAATTGGCAACATTCTCTCTTTAATATATGTATCTAACTCTATCACTTTACCGCTCGGAACTGTTATTTTATGTCCTTTAAACGGAACACTATAGGGCTTGTCCATTGCTTCTAAAAACGTCATTGCTTGTTCAAGTGTAAAGTGCTTCACGTCATTACTTTTGTTTCGCTCTCTTGGCAATTCTGCTTTATCACAAGGATTTTCTTCTATAACATTCCATCTAACCGCTGTTCTCATAATGCCACTAATGATTTTATGAAATTTCTTTATACTGGCAATTTTGTAACTTCCTTTTCCGTCTTTCTTTGCATTGTCCTTTGTAAGACTTCTATAAAATTGTTCCAATATAGCAGGTGTTACTTTTGACATTTTATATTTTCCAATAGCAGGAAGAATAACATTTTTCAAATGTCCTTTATAACTATACAATGTTGTTTCTTCTAAATTTTGTTTTGCTTCTTTCTCTTCCCATTCTTTTACAAAATCAGCAAAACTAATTTTATCACCACTGTAAACCCTTCCCGTTTTAACTTGCCGTTCAAAATCAATAGCGAACTCCTGCACCTGTTTTTCTTGCTGTCTCTGGGACTTTGTTTTATCGGGTGTGAATGTTGTTGTTACTCTGATTTGCTTATTGTTGGAATCATACCCATTTGAAACAATAATTTGATAAGCACCCTTTTTGCTGTTTTTTATCTTTCTTATTGTTGCCATATCTTACACCCCTTTTAGTTCTCTTGCATTTTTTCCTCATGTTCTCTTATTAACTTATCCAAAGTTGGTCTTGAAACATTTATTTCTTTTGCAAACTGGACTTTGTTTATTTCTCTATTTTTATATCTGCTATACCATAAGTCAAAATTTTTAATGTCTTTAGCTTTTCGACCTTTGTACTTGTTTTCCTGTTTCGCTATTGCAATGCCTTCTCTCTGCCTTTCAAGCAGGTTACTTCTTTCAAATTCTGCAATCGCACCAATCATTGTTAACATTAGCTTTCCTGTTGGTGTTGATGTATCAATGTTTTCTTTGTTAGAAACCAAATGTACACCTTTATCTTCTAATTGTTCTGCAATTCCTAATAAATCTTTTGTGCTACGTGCAAGCCTAGAAAAATCGTGTATATATATCGTGTCACCTTCTCTGACATATTCTAACATTTCTTTCAACTTCGGTCTGTTCGTGTCCTTTGCTGATACTTTTTCTATATACCATTTTTCTATATCATGCACCTTTAACGCTTCTACCTGTCTTGCTTCATTTTGTTCTACTGTTGATACTCTTACATACGCTACTCTCATATCATCATCCTTTGTTTTCTATTTGATAATACAAGTGTAGCATAATGTAAAATTGAAGTCAATAATATGTTTTACACTTTGTAAAATATTATGTTTTTCAATGTATATTTTACATGTTTTGTTATGTTTTGATTTGTAACATTTAAGTATACCCTATTTTGACATTGTTCTATGTTCCTGCACCTTTTGCATTAAATAATATATCGTTGACTCTTCCTTCATCTTTTCTAACATATGTGAAAGAATCCTATCAAAAAGCCATGTTCTGATTTTAAATCTTTTTGTATATGCGTCTGTCAAAACTTTATAAAGTGCTTCTGTTTCTTCTGCTGTCCTGTTCTTTACTTCTTTATCCATGTTACGCTACCCCCATATTTGAATTAAGGAATTTACAAAAATTATCCCATGATATTAAATATTTTCTACCAATCAAAACATATGGAAGAACACCTGTCTTTATCCATGTTCTGATGGTATACGCTGACAATCCACTTTTACTGGCTGTTTCGTCTATTGTTAACATTAAGGGGGCTTTCTGTGTTTCTTCTTCACACATTTCTTTTTTTGTTGGAACTGTTTCCATTACCTTCATGCTTTCTTTCTGTTTATTACTTGTTCTTTTATTATTCACTGTTTTTTTCATATTCAACGCCCTTTCTTTAATCAAACATAACATTCTCTTTTGGAAAAATAACCGTTTCTGCCTTGTCGAGCATAAACCTCTTCATGGTTACATCTGCCAATTCTTTTCCAACCTCTACAGCCCTGCTATCCTGCTTTTCCTGCCATTTAATTTCTGCGTCTGACTTGCTAAGCACTAAGAGATTTTCTTTCATTCTCGGGGTAATCAGCCCTTCGTAAACTGGCATTTGCGACAACTTAATAATCGCAATAGATGTAGCCCTGTCCTGTCGTTTCATCATATCCGAAATAATAACTTTGTTTTTTACATTGTCTTTTGATAACTGTAAAAGTAACTCTAAAAGAATCTTATCCGCTTCTGCATTTACCTGTGTTAATGTATCAATACTTTCCGAATACCTTTCCTTTTTAAGCGAATCCTGCTTTTTAGCAATCTCTTCTCGCTTTGTTGTGAGCGTTTGTTTTAACTCCTGCACTTGTTCCTTCATTTGTTTTCGTAACATAATTAAATCATTGCTGTCTGTATAACCGTCTGCTTTTAAGGCTTTTAATTCATTATTTACCTCAATAAGTTCTTTATGATTGCTTATCTTACCAATTCTTTCAAACAGTCGATTTCTTCTCTGTATTAATTTATTTGCAATATCCTCTGCATCTTCCTGCTTTCTTTTTCCATTTGTTCTGTATTCATATGCCCTTTCAGCCCATGATGACATAATAATCAACTTCCTTTCTTTTTAACCTAAATAAATATCGTCTGCGCCCCAATCACCGTCTGTATCTTCTTCTATCCAATCGGTATTGTTTTCCACATTCCAAATTTCTTGTTCATCTTGTTCATTCGGTTGATATGTTTCACCTGTTGTAATCAATTGAATCCGAATATCTTTGTCTTGTCCTTCCAACCTCTCTGCAACAAAATCTCTACCATAGCAACGGTCTAAGATGTAAGTTGCGCATTTGTATCTAATGTCTTGGTTGATGCTATTTGACATTAGTTCAAACAATTCTTCCAATGCAGTAACCGAATACTTTTTTAATTGTTGTTTGAAATATGCAACATTCTGCTTTTCCACTTCGTCCAAACGTGGTCTGCCTTTTCTGTTTCCGCTCTGCCCTGTTTTCCATGCCAATACTCTGCTCACTCCCTCCTGTCTGATATTACATTGATGTACCATTTATATTGTTATTATCTTTTATCACTGTTCTCCGTTTTTCTCTTTTAAACCCACTGTATACCATACTTAAAGTAATTCTGATGAATGTTATATCAAAACCATAACATAACATGATTAACAATTTTTGATAATTTTCTATACCTCTTGCAAACGGATTTCCTTGAACATCTCTTCGAGCTGTTTCACTGTCCCTTCATTCACAACAATTTCTTCTTCTATTGCTCTTGCCTTAATTCTGCTACACTGTACACTTGCACTTTGTTTTGTGTTACCTACCAATTTGTAAAACTTGAACATTGCCACTCTAAAAATACGATAATCATATTTAATAATGTCATATCTCTTTAAAAAGGTCTTATATGCCCCATTTCCTGCCTTTAGGTCATTCAACACTAAGTTAGTTGCATCTTCTAGGTAAAGGCGGATAGCAGGCATGATACTAGCTCTAACATCCAATACATATCTTAATATAAGTTTCTGCATGGCTGACTGTTGTAGTATATCTGTTAATACTGAAATCCCTTTCCCTTTTTTCCCCAAGGCTTGCGAGACACCTTTGGCATTATACACAAGTTCCATGCGGATTGTCGGATTTATTTTGTTTTCTAAGTCTAACTGTCGGTCTTTTCTATAAAATTTACACTGATACCGACCGGTACTGTCTCTTGCTGTTTTAAACCCATCAATAACTTTTGTCTTAATTGTTCTTGCTTCATGTATGTTTACACCATGGCAATGTTCAATTTGTTGTGCGTCTGGCTTTAACAATGCACGTGCCATTAGTTCTGTTATTGCATCAGCATTTACCCTTGACGGAACACTTTTATTTGCATTGATTTCCAGTTTTTTAACAATGAGTTGTTCTAAATTATTTGTTCCAAGAATCTCTTGCAAGTCTTGTTTTACTACGTCTATTACATATTCTAACTTTACAGAATCCAACAATGAGAATCCACGTATATTTGTCGGTCTTATTATAGACGGTAACACTATTGTTACATTGTACGTATCTCTCTGTTTTGTTTTATCAACTCTCAAATACAATTGCCCTTGCTTGTTTCTCTTCTCTACTCTTTGTTCTATTTGTTTAGGACATTTACCGCTCACTACCATTGTTACGGCGTCAAGTCCAATGACTGCATCATTCAATCAATAGTTCACCCCTTTTCTTTTCAAAATAAAAAGGGCAACAATAACATACATTGAAAATACTTCCTTCAAACTGTTTGTTATCATTGCCCTTGCGTTCATCCACTTCGGCTTGTTATTTGTTATTGTTTGGCAGATATTGTTTGTTGGCTATCACTTACTTGTATTTATCCTAATACAACTCCACAAAAAAACAGACTACGAAAAAATCAATAGTCTGTTCTGTTCTCATTAAATTGTTCTTATATAGAGACATAGAAACACACACCATCTTTTCAACATTAATAATTCAATATGTTTTTTGGACATCAAGGTGTACCGCCTAGGTATTGCTTTCTATGCTAATCCTCTACATCTATCATTATATCATCCTTCTCTAAATTGTCAATACTTTTATTTAAAGTTTTTTAAATCTTTTTTCATTCCGATGTATTCTATCAGATATTTTATATTCTTACATATCGCATTCCTAGGATACTTGTAATATTTAAACTTGATACCATACTGTATATGATGCAATATACACCACTTGCAAATACTTTCTACCGTTACCATTCCCATTTCTATTTCTTTCCTAAATATATCCATATAATACTTCTCTGACTCTGTCTCTGCTTTAATAATAATACTAACATTATAAATATCAATCATATAAAATTGTGGCATATAACAACCCTTCTTCCTTTGTAAATTATGTTTATTTTATGTTTAAAGTTACGATAAACCCCAAAAAGTGCCTTTAGAATAGAACAAGCCAAACCCTTGCAACCCCTTTGTTTTAAAGGAAAACTGCACATTGCTAAAAATTAAGAAAAGTGCGTTTTAGTTTCAATTGTAATGATTCTTTCATCCTTTGGTATGTATTGCGATAAAGCATTCAGGAATGTGGTCTTGCCTGATCCGGTTCCTCCACTGATGAATATGTTGTAGCCTGCCCTAACAAGCTTTACCAGAAATTCTTTTACTTCCCGGCAGATAGAACCCCACCGGATCAACTGTTTCATTGTAATTGCTTCTTTTGGAAATTTTCTTATGGTTACTATGGGCCCATTTAAAGCGATGGGCCCCAGTACCACATTTACTCTCGACCCGTCCGGAAGTCTTGCGTCCACGATTGGAGATGCTTCATTTACGATTCGATTGGATCCTGCAACGATCTGTTGAATGACATCTTCCAGCTTCTCCCGCGAAACAAACCTTTTCCCGGATCTGATCAGTTTTCCTTCCTTCTCCAGAAATATATTCTCAGTCCCGTTAATCATAATCTCCGTGATCTTATCATCTTCCAGAAATTCCTGAAGAAGATCAAATTTCCGGAATGCATTAAATAATTCTCTGCCAAGCTCCGCCTTTTTCCCAAGCGGTATATATTCTCTGCCGGATGCCTCGTCCAGCACGCGGTGAATCAACTCCGTCAGCTCCTCATCCGGAATATCTCTGGACAGATCCAGTTCCTCCAGAATCCTCGCATGAAGCTGTTCCGCCTGTATCATGTGCGTTGCTCCTTTCGTATGATCTTACGTCTGACATCCTCGTAGCCCAGAAGTTCCAGTTCTGCCTCGAACTGCTCCACCTTCGCCTCTGCGACCGGCTCATCAATCGTAAGCATGTGAATCTCATTACAGATCCGAAGCACCCGGTAAATGTCCCGAACGCCTTCATCCATATCCAGAATCACGATTTCATAAATACTTTGTTCTATAATTTTCTGTATCAGCCTGATCCACTCTTCCGAGTCAATCTCCTTAATGTCTTCGGATACAGGCATCGGTACTATATAATCCAGATTTTCCGAGTGTCTCACAATAGTTGTAAGTACCATTCCGATATTGCTCTGTTCCTGCCTTGCATAGTACAGGACATCTGCCAGTGTCTGTGTTCCTTCCGGAAAATGTCCACCTTCTCCACCGTAAGTTTCCATTCCCAGATACAATACATTTGCCTCCTTTGCCAGTTTTCTTCCAAGCCGGATTGCATAGGTTGTCTTTCCAATTCTTCTCACCGGAGAATATACCGCAATTACTCTGCAGTTCTTTTTACCGGTAATCTTTAAAAATATCTGCTTCTCGTCTCCTGATATGCTGCACTGACGAATCATTTCCGCCAGGATCTGATCTCCCGGCTGGTATTTGTAGATCGGCACCTCCCGGTTTTCCAACGTCACCTCTCTTTCTGGTGCGATTACAAATACCATACCGGCTTTTACCTGTTTTCTGGAATCTTCCGGATACTCCGAAGATATGAACAGAAAATCGATCTTCTCTTTCTCCTGTATAGCCAATACATAAGAAAGATCACTGCATGTCCTGACACGGACCGCCAATTCTTTCTGTCTTGTAAGATACTGTGCAAACGCGGAAGCAAATTTTGTCTCTGGATCACAGATTACCAGATTTTTGCTCTCCACATATTATCCCTCCTCTTCTTGTGTGTTCTCTCGTTATCTTCTTAGGAATTCATGACCGGAATAAATGGTCGAATAACATTGAATTACTTTGAATAACTTGAATGGTTATGTCTTGCCAACTAGAATATAACAATCAGATGTCTTGGATTATAGACAGGCTTTCCCCTTTTGTCTATCCCTTTTTTAGAAAATGTAAAACTTTGTGCAACATAGATAGATTTGTTTTTATCAATCATTGAAAATCATCTGGAAACAGTTATAATATATCCATAGAATTTTAAAACTTACCGACTTTATCTCACTGGAAAGGAGTCCATATTATGGAGTTCAAATTCTTAAAATTACGCGATTTACAAGGTAAAACTCCTTCATTTCCTGCTGCAGGCGAAGTACACATTATCTATGTGCCGGAACCGGATGACAGCAACTTGCACAAAGCAGGTGCCGGGCGTGCCATGATCAGAGAAATCCTTTCTTATTATCTGTGTATTGACAAAGGTCTGGTATGCCTGCATGAATCCAGGCATGGCAAACCCTATCTTGCCTCTCCAGCAATCGGACGGAATCTTTATTTTAATATTTCTCATACCGAAGGCTACCTTGCATTTGCAATGTCAACCTCTACACCACTAGGTATTGATATTGAAAAAGTTGACAGAAATGTCAGGCTTCAATCGCTGATGGGACGTTTTTTTCACGCGGAGGAAATTAAAAAATTTCTTGATTACTCTGACGAAGAGCGTGTAAAACATTTTATCCATTATTGGACTTTAAAAGAATCCTTCGTAAAGGGACTTGGAACGGGTATGACAACTTCTTTCACTTCTTTTTATCTTACGAAGGAATCCGAACGTACATTTTACATCACTCCGGATAAAAAAGACCTCCAGGACGAATATTCATCCTGGAGAATCACTTCCATTCTTGCTCCCAAAGGGTTTATCTGCAGTGTTGCTTACCGGCTCTCATAAAAGGCCACACCATATAGCAGGGCAACCCCCGGGACTCCTAATGTTCCGGAGGCGGCCATTGTTATTGGATTCAGCCCCACCCTTACCGGAATCTCTTTTGACACGAAGAATCCATTTATCACAAGAATCAACATCACCCCGACTGCCATACGGATCAGAAAATTTATCATAAAATTCGAACATCTCTGTGACATATCCAAGCCTCCTTCTATTTTCATATATATCCTTGTTAAGCTTACCATATGACATATTTTAAAATATCCCTGTCTGATTTTTATTCAGAAATACTGTTTCATTTCATAGGTTTAATCTTAAAAATCAGTATTATTTATATAGCATACTATTTTTATCCCACATATTTTTCTATTTAAAAAAGAGGATCTCCTCCCGGAAATCCTCTCATCTGCTTCTCTACTCTGCCGATTTTTTAAGAATATCTAATTTACAATTCAATCTCTATCTTGCGATCCGATCTCTTGTATTGGTGATAAGCCACTCCTGCTGCATCGAACATACGCATAGATGCCTGTACAGCTGTGCTTCCATCATATTTGTTACAGTCGTAGATAACTTCTTTGATTCCACTTTGAATGATTGCTTTTGCACACTCATTACATGGGAAAAGAGACACATAGAGCTTTGCTCCTTCCAGACTTCCTCCACGGAAATTCAGAATCGCATTCAGTTCACTGTGTACTGTATAGACATATTTTGTCTTTAATGGATTTTCTCCTTCTCTCACCCACGGGAACTCATCATCTGAGCAGCCCTTCGGCAGTCCATTATATCCCATAGATAAAATCTTATTATCCTGACTGACAATACAGCACCCAACCTGAGTATTCGGGTCTTTGGATCTAAGTCCGGATAGCTTTGCTACTCCCATAAAATACTCATCCCAGTTGATATAGTCTTTACGTTTGTCACTCACTGCTGCTTCCTCCTATTTCGTTCCGAAAATACGATCTCCAGCATCACCAAGTCCCGGAATAATATACTTATGCTCGTTGAGTTTTTCATCCAGAGCACCGATATAAATATCTACATCCGGATGCTCTTTCTGCATACGTTCTACGCCTTCCGGAGCTGCTATAATGCACATGAAACGAATATGTTTCACACCTTTTTCCTTCAACATCTGAATTGCTGCTACGCTTGAACCTCCTGTTGCCAGCATAGGATCCACAACAAATACTTCCCTCTCATCACAGTCTGCCGGAAGCTTACAATAATATTCCACTGGTTCATACGTTTCCGGATCTCTGTAAAGACCGATATGACCTACTTTTGCAGCCGGAATCATGCTCAGCATTCCATCGACCATTCCCAGTCCTGCACGTAAGATCGGTACAACTGCCAATTTCTTCCCACTTAATTCTTTTCCAACCATCTTACAGATTGGTGTCTCGATCTCTACATCCTGTAATTTCAGATCTCTTGTTGCCTCATAACACATAAGAGCCGCAATCTCCCCAACAATCTCACGGAACTCCTTGGAACCAACTTCTTTTCTGCGGATATAATTCACTTTGTGCTGGATCAGCGGATGATCCATAATCTGTACTTTAGACATGTTTTTCTCCTCCATCTCATGACATGTTTATCAGTTTTTTTAATATCCGGCACACATCTGATTTGATCTGCACCACATAAAGAGCCATCAGGCATCTATCACATGATGTCCTGCTGCCTTTAGCAATCGATTCATAATTGCACTGCCGATTCCTCCGGCTGCAAATGATTCACTATATATATACTCTACTTCAGCATCATCGAACTCGCGCAATACCGCATACAAATGATTGGCGATAGTTGCTTCGTCTGCCCTTGTTCCTATGCTTTTCACTACGTCTGCCTTGTATCGGCCTACAGTCTCTTGTGTTCCGATCACACCGACTCTGTGTCCTTTAGCCATACGCTCTGCAGACATCTGGTTGATCGCATCGATCACAAGTTCCATCGGTCCCTCCACAATACTAAGATCCGCTTTCGGAGCATAATGTCGATACTTCATCCCCGGAGCTTTCGGTTTCACTTTGCTGTCCGGCGTAATCAATGTTCTGTCAATGTCTACTTCACCGATAAGTTCTGTGAGCATCTCCTTTGTAATCGCACCAGGGCGTAAAATCATAGGCGGTGTTACGGTCATATCCAGAATGGTAGATTCAACTCCGATATCTACTGCTCCTCCATCTAAAATCATCTCGATCTTACCGCTTAAATCTTCTTCTACATGCTCAGCTTTCGTCGGGCTCGGACGTCCTGAAGTATTCGCGCTTGGCGCAGCAATATACCCGCCGCCCGCATCGATCAAAGCTCTTGCGATCTCATCACTTGGCATACGTACTGCAACTGTATCCAGGCCTCCTGTTGTCTCATATGGCACTTCCTCTGTCTTCTGGAAAATCATTGTAAGCGGTCCCGGCCAGCAAGCATCAGCCACTTTATAAGCAACTTCCGGAATAATATCTGCAATCTTATCCAGTGCTCCCATATTCGTAATATGCACGATCAGAGGATTATCCGAAGGTCTGCCCTTTGCCGCATAAATCTTGGTTGAAGCGGTCTTATTCAAAGCATCAGCACCGAGACCATATACTGTTTCCGTTGGAAACGCTACCAGTCCACCTTCTTTTAAAAAGTCTCCGGCCTGACCAATAATCTTCTTTCCTTCCTCTGTATTAAGTTGTTCTTTTGTAATTTTTTCTACTATTGTCTTCATGTTTGTTATTATACTACACCTGTTATCACTTTCCAAATATTTTTTCGAACCAAATCACGTCTGTCTGGCGATTTATCGTTCTATGTACCATCGGCAGCATTTTTCAGATACTCGTCAATTCCTGTTGCGATTGCCTTGGCAATTTTTTTCTGATAATCTTTTCCCGCCAGAAGCTCTGCTTCTTGTTGGTTGCTCAGGAAACCACACTCTACGATGATTGTCGGCACCTGAGTCCTCCTGAGCAGATAATATGTATCATTGGCCTTTTCCTGCCTCGTATTCTCACTGTCCGCGCCAAGAAGCGCCTGCTGCATCAGCTTTGCCGCTGTATGCCCTTCTACTGAATGGGAATAATAAAATACCTGTGCACCATGTATTTCCTCTTCGTGATAACTATTCTGATGAATGCTGACCGCAAGCCCCGGAGCCTTTTCATTTATCAGATCAACTCTCGCTTTCATATCCTTTATTTTGGAATTTCCGGAAGTTTCTCCTGCGAGCATCTGATCTTTTTCCCTGGTCATAACAACTTGATAACCTTTATTCTTCAGTTCTTTTTCCACTTGTTTTGAAATCTTAAGGTTGATATCTTTTTCCAGGACTTCATTGATACCAACCTTTCCCGGATCACTTCCCCCGTGACCACTATCTATAACAACAAGATCCATCTTCCGCTCTTGTTCACTTTTCACCTGATCCGATTGTACATATTTTTCCAGATTTCGGCTGACGGTATAGATTCCTGCCAGCGCCAGAAGTAATACTAACAATTCAATTTTCTTGCGCACTTCCTGAAACCTCCAAAACTTCGTATATTTCACCAAAGCACCTGTTTGTTTCAGTATATGAATTTTCCCATCTGTTCATTCAAAAAAAGAAAGACCAGAAAGTAATCTCACTCTCTGATCTTTCATCACTCTAATTTACATACTTCAAAATCAAATTCCAGATATCTGAACTTTCCTGTCCTAATGCCCATGCGGCAGTACCTGCAAGCTTATTCTCCTTCATGAGTTGAAGCTTCGGCTCAATCGAGGTTGCATCCTCCAGCCAGATTTCATATGTTACACCGTCAGCTTCCCAGGTCGCATAATTATTCCCGGTTGTTTCATCTAATGTTGTTTCTGCACCTGCCTGGCTGATCTTATCTCTGGCTGTAGACATTCCCAGTGCTTCACTTGTCACCTTCATCGGATAATCTGCTGCTTCTGTTCCTGCCTCCTGATTCAGTTCTTCCTGTGTTTTCGGCGTTTCCGACCACAGTCTTGTAAAGAACGGAATCCCACTAATCACTTTCTCTGCCGGTACTTCTTTGATCGTCTCCTCAATTCCTTCTTTTACAAATTCATAAGAAGATACTGAACCTGCTTCCAGTGAACTTCCATTATGCTCATCATATCCCATAATAATGACATAGTCTGCCATAACGCCCTGTTCTTTGCGATTGTACTGTTGATTATATCCCTTAGGAACATAATTATCCACCGAAAGTACGATACCATTTTGTCTGCATTTTACAGACAGTTCTCTGATAAATTGTATATAATGAACTCCACAATCTTTTGAAATCTTTTCAAAATCTACATTGATGCCGTCTATTCCGACCTGCATCACCGCTCCTATCAATTGATTGATAAGATTCTCTCTTCTCGAGCTATAGCTGAGTAATTGAAGTGATTCATCATTGGATCCGATTCCCCCATCGAAATCCCTGATAGCGGCCCACACTTCCAGGCCTGCCTGATGTGCATAATTTACATAATCTGTTGAAGCAATTGATTCAAGATTCCCTTCTGTATCTTTCACATGGAACCATGTCGGCACAATTGTCGTTAACCCTTTACTATCTGCAAGTCTCTGCTGCAAACCGCTATTGGCGGTACTGTTGGTTACATTATGCCATGCCATATTAATGGTATAATCTTTCTTGATACTGGTGTATTCCGGTTCCGTAAAATCGCGAGTAACATTCTTAGTTTTTTCATTCTTCAATGCATTTTTCTTCACATATCCGATATACCCGTCTTTTGTAAGAATCTTTTTCCAGTTCTGTTCATTCTCCAGAACAATCACTTCATCTTTTTTCTTCACATCTGTCACGATTGGGCTCTTAACCCCGCCGCGATATCGAACCTGTGTATCTGACTTCACTGTTGCAACCTGTTTCTTTCCCCAGTCACAAGTAATCATCACCCGGTTCGGACTATCATATACTTCATAATCTATATTCGTATATTGCTGAATAAAATCTAATGCGACATAAGTTGTGTTTCCTTCTGTCTTCAGGATAACATAATCTTCACTTTTCTTTTCTTTGGAAACACTGTAATCTTTGCTTCCGATTTCCACAGTTACAATATCTGTCGGCAGTGTGTACAAAAGCTTGTTCTCATTGGCATCCCAGTAAAAACGGCTGTTGATATAATCTCTTACAACTTCATATTGCACATACGCTTTCCCATCCGATATCATTCCGTGAGGTTCCACAATCTGATCATCTACCGTAATAGCCATCTGACTATCGTTTTCAATTCCATAATATTTTTTTACATCCATCCGTTCCTTGGACGGACTGTACTTCTTCCACAGAAATGCTCCTGCAATTGCGGCTATCCCAAGTATGATCAATAATAGGATCATCAATCCTACACGTCTTTTTCGCTTGCGTTTTGTCTGCGCTTTTCTTGCCGCCGGCCGTGCCGCCTGCTTTTTCTGATTCTTAGAGACCTTTTCTGCCTTCTGCGGTCTCTTCTTCGGTCTCTCCTGACCATCTTCTGATATCGGACATCTCTTCTTCGGTCTCTCCTGACCATCTTCTGATATCGGACGTCTCTTCTTCGGTCTCTCCTGACCGTCTTCCGATACCGCCGGTCTTTTTCTCACCTTAGATTTTCCCGCTGACGATCCTGCATTTCTCGCTCTGCGGCGTTCTCTATCTTCTACGGCTGCCTTTCCTGACAAAGTTTCCGCATTCTCCCGACTTGCTTGTCCTCTCGCTCCGCCCTCAGTCTCCGTGCGGCCGGATGACTCCTGGCGTCGCTGATTCTGCAGATTGCTGGCGCTTTTTGCCCACTCCGCTTTTTTTCGCGGATCTGTGGTTCTCTTGATTTCCTTTTCGTCCATGCTGCACCTCCTACTCGCTATTATAACAAACGAGTGGACATGCGTCATCCTTTTTCGACAAATTCAGGCCTTGCTTATGAGGGTACTTACACACTTTTTTTCAAGAATGCCTCGGCAATTTTGCTGCGAGGTGCGCGTCATGCAATTGCATGACACACTTCTACCGCGCACCTCTGCAAGTCTACACTCCGTTTCGGTCGGCGCAAAACCATTGTCCACCGGACAATGTGCGCCCTGCCGGAGGCTATATCAGCTGGGTGAT